>Ga0115572_10000001_pt1 | contig 376776 bp, 361 predicted proteins | sample COGITO_mtgs_1206_FD_88681 | JGI IMG/M metagenome (GOLD analysis project Ga0115572, IMG submission 88681) | Pelagic marine microbial communities from North Sea - COGITO_mtgs_120607 | ecosystem: Environmental > Aquatic > Marine > Epipelagic | place: Germany:Helgoland, sampling site Kabeltonne... | reverse complement strand
TCTCCGTCGACGGTGAACGTTCCCGTCACTCCCTCTCTCGACGTGACGTCGACGTTCCCGTCGTCGCGCACGTCGTAGAGCGCCCCACTCAATGCATGGCGTCGTTGTCGCATGGTTGCCCCCGCTGTCTCGGCGAATCGTTTCAACTTGACAGACGGATCGGGTTGCGCAGCAGGGCCGAATGTCCCTGAATTGATCGCCCGGTCAATTCAGTTTGGACAGGCTCGCGCCGATGGGACCTCAGATCGGGCCTGACGTGGACATGGCCCCACTGCGCCCGGGTGAGTCGAACGTCCCCGCTCGACTCGGATTCTGGTCCGTCCGGCCGTCGAGGTTCAACGCCGAGGCGGACCGGCATCGGTGCGCTGCCACGTTCTGATCGCTGGCAGACCCAGGCTCGATCGTCGATGCGTGACGACCTGATGAACGTGATGGCCGAGCTGACACGAAGTGTGATGCGTTCGGCCCACGGCTCGCCGGTCGAGTGGATCGCGGCACACCAACGCTCGGTCGATCGCACCATCGCGATGCACCAGGAGATCCGCCGAGCCGAGAGCTTCGACCTCACGACACTGTCCCTTGCGCTGCGCCAACTTCGAAATCTGACGATTTCCGCAGGAGGCTGACGCGACGTCTGTTCGGCGAGGGCCTGGCCTCAGAAGGCGTGGCGGCGGGTGAAACCACCGTCGACGACGACGTTGTCGCCGGTGACCCACGAGGCGGCCGGACTCGCGAGGAACGCGACGACACGGGCGACTTCCTCGGGTGTGCCGAGTCGCTGCTGCGGATGATGTTCGACGTTCTCACCGAAGTAGTCAGGTGCCGCGGTCTCAATGAAGCCCCACGATCCGTCCGCAATGTAGATCGGACCCGGCGACACCGAGTTCGCCCGAATCTTCTTCGGGCCGAGTTCGAATGCCAACTGGCTCGTGTAATTGAGCAGCGCTGCCTTCAGTGCGCCATAGCTGCGGGTGCCACCCGGGTAACCGTGGTACTCGACCGCGGTGATGGTGCCGAGTTGCACGATGCTGCCGATGCCGCTCGCTTCGAGGTGCGGTGTCGCTGCGTCGACGAGGGAAACGGTCGAGAGTACGTCGGTCTCGAACACGGTTCGCCACTTGTCGGGCGTGTCGGGTGGCCCGCCGAGCGCGGATGCATTGGAAATCACGATGTCGAGCCCGCCCATGGCCTCGGCCGACGCATCGACCCAGGCGGTGAGCGCCTCGTGATCGGACACGTCGACCACTCTGCCGGTGGCGCGTGATCCCAGGGAGGCGACGGTGGCGTCGAGCGTCTCCTCGTTCCGTCCGCAGATCGCGACATGGCCTCCCTCGGCGATCAACGTTTCCGCAATGGTCCGTCCGATGCCGCGTGACCCGCCGGTCACGATGGCGCGGGTTCCGTTCAATCCGAGATCCATCGCGCAAGTCTCGCGGGTCGGGGTGGTGCGAGGCGGACCCGAGCACCGCCGTTCCCGGGCGCTACTTGGCGGTGACGGTGACCCCATCGGTGACGACTGACTCGTCGAGCCCGATCGGGTCGGCGTCGACGCCGAACACCCACCGGTAGAAACCGGTCGCCGACTGGTGGACGCCGGGCCAGACCTCTTCTACCGGCCGGTTCGGATCATTGCAGCCGTCGGTGCCGAGCGACCGGAGACGATCGTCGACGAGCGCGCCGAGCCCAGCGGCCTCGGCAAGGTCGATCAGCGTGGCGCCGTCGCTGCCGACGGCACACAAGTCCGAGAATGCAAGGTGGCCGGAATCGGCAAACGACCACAGCCATGACGGTGACGGCGCCCGCTCGAAGGCGGCAGCAGTCCGTTCGACCGGGTCGACGATCATGTCGAGTTCGCCCGCCATGAACAGAGACGGCACGTCGGGTGCTCCGTCGCCGAGGCCCGACGCGTACGACACGTAGCCGAGGATCCCGTCGTCGCTGGCCATTTGCACGATGGTGCCGCCGCCCGCAGAGTGCCCGCCGAGCGCGATTCGGTTGTTGTCGAGCGCGCCGCCGAGGATCTCGTCGTCACCGAGTGTCGTGAGATAGGTCCGCATCGATCGGAAGTCGTCGATCGAGGGTGGCTGGCCTTCGGCGGTCCCACCGATCACGTTCAGGAGGTCACGCGAGGGATGATCGGTCGACGCGGTGACGATGCCCCACGAAGCCAGGTGCTGTGCCAACACGCTCGACTGGAGCCGGAACGACGTCGATCCGTGGCTGAACAACACGATCGGGAAGGGGCCGGTGGTGGCGGGAGCGGCGTCGCGGGTCGCGTCAATGGAGCGGGCGTCGTCGACGGTGTCAGGAACAAGATCTCCGACGGCGGGCGGCAGGAAGCTGCGCACCTGATACTCGACGGTCCCGCCGCTCGTGGAGTCGTCGGCCGGATACCACACTTCCACGAGGTTGCCCTCCGGGAGTGCCCGGGTGGTCACGCCGACGGCGTGCGGGCCCTGTGCGGCAAGTTCGGCCGGCGTCACCGCAGGTTCGGGTGTCGCGGTTGTCGTGGGGGCGACGGTGGTCGGCGCGTCGGTCGGAGGCGGAGTCTCCGGTGTCGCGTCGGTCGACGGTGGGCCGGTTGCCGGTGGGGCGTCTGTTACCAGAGTCGAATCCGCTGGAGTCGCTGTTGCCGGAGCAGCCTCGTCGTCCGAACCCGATGCGCATGAAGCGGCCACGATCGTGGCGGTCAGGATGATCGGAAGCAGTCGACGCATCTCTCGAGCGTAGGGGAGCTGTGACCGGGAGGCCTTGCCCGGCTCGACGCGGATTCAGATCAGCCGCGGCAGTGCTCGGCGTAGCGCGCGAGGAAGTCCGCGAGTTCGGCGAGCGTTGCAGGGTCGGTCACGTCACCATCCGCATCAAGGCGGTGGCCGTGGGTGCCGAAGCCGATCGTCTCGAACAGTCGAGTGGCCTGGCGTTGCATGATCGCACTGAGATGTTCGCGGGCGCCGAGCCCAGCGCGACCGCCGGGCGACATCGTGATCCCGGTGCCCTCCCACGCCTGCGAGCCGCGTGACAGCCAGTCGATCACGTTCTTCGTGACAGCGGAGAGCGAACTGTTGTACTTGCGGGAGAACAGCACGATCCCGTCGGCATCAGGAGCCGCAGCATGCAGAGTGATGACGTTGGCAGGAGGTCCCGCCGTCTCGTCGCCGCCGTTGTGCAACGGAAGTCAGCTCACATTGTGCAGCGACAACGAAACGTGTTCCGGCAGGATGCCGGTGGCGGCCCGGGTGAGGGCACCGTTGGCCGACCCGGCGTGCAGACTGCCGATGAGGTTGACGTTGGTCATTGCAACGACTCGGCGATCCGGGTCATGAGACCGTCGAGGTCATCACGTCGTCGTGGGTCCCATGCCGCCGTGTCGATCTCGATCGCCATCGCAGCATGTGCCAGCAACTCGTTGCGCCACGTGGCGAAGTGGCGGCAGAGTTCGACGAGGTGTTCGATCGTGAGATCGACTTCGGCTCGGCGATCGCGAGTGCGGACACGTTCGAGGAGCACATCGGGCTCAGCACGAAGGAGCACGAGTACGTCGATGCGCGGGCCGTCCGCCACCAGTCGACGCATCTCGTCGAGGACGCGACGCCGATCGTCGGGGTCTGCGAGGAACTCGCTGAACGGTGCCGTCCGGAGCACGGTGAAGTCTGCGACCACGAGCTGATCGCGGTCGGCCGATGCAAGCAGTTCTGCTCGCCCCCGGAGGAAGGCGAGTTCTGTGTCGAGTCCTGCCGATGGAGTCGCCTCGCCGGTGTAATAGTCGTCGAGGAGCGGGTTGACCGAGACGGGGTCGAGCAACAGCGGGGCGCCGACGCGTTCGGCGATCGCCCGGGAGGTGGTGCTCTTGCCGACGCCGGTCGGCCCGTCGATCGCCACGATGGTCACCAGGATGACGATACGGCGCACTTCGTCCGGTGTGCCCACTGCGAATACGTTGGAGCAATGCGCATCTGGCGACTCCATGAACTCGGTGACCCTGCAGAGCAGCTTCGGCTGGTCGACGAAGACGCGCCGTCGCCGGGGCCCGGCGAGGTGTTGATCGACGTCGAAGCGGTGGGCCTGGCGTTCCCTGATGTGTTGCAGTGTCGCGGTCAGTACCAGGTCAAGACCGGCCCCGGCTACACGCCTGGTGGCGAATCGTGCGGCAGCGTCGTTGCGCTGGGCGACGGGGTGACCGGGGTCGAGGTGGGCCAGCGTGTTGCGTTCCTCGGCAGCGGTGGACTCGCCGAGCAGGTGACCCATCCGGCGGCAGGAGTGTTCGTGGTGCCTGACGGTGTGTCCGCCGAAACCGCGGCGGCGATCCCGATCAACTACTGCACGACGCTCTACGCGCTGCACGACCGGGCCCACCTGCAGGCCGGCGAGACCGTGCTGATCACCGGCGCAGCAGGTGGCACCGGGACCGCTGCGATCCAACTCGCAAAAGCTGCGGGCGCCCGGACGATCGCGATTGCCGGCGGACAGACGAAAGTCGACCTGGTCCGCGACATCGGTGCCGATGTCGTCATCGACCATCGTGAGACACCCGACTGGGTCGACGCTGTCCGCAAAGCGTCAGGCGGCGGTGTCGACGTCGCCTATGACCCGGTGGGCGGCGACACGTTCCATCAGGTCCGTCGCTGCATGGGTTGGGACAGTCGGCTGCTGGTCATCGGATTCGTCGCTGGGATCCCGGAGGTCAAGACGAATCACGCCCTGCTCAAGAGTTACTCGATCGTCGGGGTCCACTGGGGAGCGTCGCTCGGCAAGTTCCCCGACTCGCTTGGACAGCAGATGACGACGCTGCTCGGGATGGCGGCCGAGGGAACGATCGATCCGCCGCTGTTCCCGCCGTACGCCTTCGAGAACGGGGCTGCGGCGCTCCAGGATCTCGCCGACCGCAAGACCCACGGGAAAGTCGTCGTCACGATGTAGGCATGTGGACTGGGTTAGCGGGTCAGCGAGTCGTGTCGTGGGCCGCTGCGATCGGCCACGACGGCACGGATGGTTGCGCTCGCCCGGACGACCGAGCAGACTCCTGCTGGGTGGCAACCGCTGCCATCGGGGCCGAAGGGGACATGAACATGGGTGCAGGCGTCACACCGGCAGGGTGGTATCCCGATGTCGAGCGGCCCGGAGGTGAGCGGTACTGGAACGGCTCGGCCTGGACCGAGGATCGGCGGCCGGGAGGCCCGCAACCGCCGCAGTACGGGGCTCCTCAGGAATTCGGCGCACCACAGGGATATCAGCAGCCTGGCGCAGTGCCACAGGCCTCTGGGCCTCCCGCCTTCGGATCGCCACCTGGTTATCAAACGTTCGCCGCGACGGGTTCGAACTACCCGAAGAGCGCCGTCGCCGGATGGGCGCTCGGTTTGTCGATCGCAGGTCTCGTACTCAGTTGCTGTGGAGGCTTCCTGTTGTCGATCCCCGGGACGATCATGGGTTGGACCCAGATGAAGGCCATTGACCGAGGTGAGCGCGACCCTGCGTCTCGCGGTACCGCAAAGGCGGCGTTCATCGTGGGCATCGTGGGCCTGGCGCTGTTCGCTGCACTCTTGGCCCTCTGGGTTGTCGCCGTCGCGGTTGGCGAGACCTGACGTGGGCGGCAGACGCCAGGCGTCGTCGGGGGCCCATCGCTGGTGTGCCCTATGCTCCGCATCAGCCACCCCGATCGCCGGGGACACCACCGTCCGGTAGAACTGCATGACCATCACCGACCCTGACGCCCGACACGACCACCAGGTCTCGGCGCAGCCGCGACCGAGTGGGTTTCGGTGGCTGAGCGCGTCTCCCGTGCGGATCGCGCTCTTGGTCGTCGCTGCCGTGCTCGTCGTCGATGCCGGAGGGACCGATGACGGCCCGGGCGTGTGCGTCTTTCGGCGTTGCACCGGCGGGTACTGCCCCGGGTGTGGGATGACCCGCTCCGCCCGACACCTCACGCGCGGGCAGATCGGTTCGGCATGGCAGGACCACCCGTTCCTGGTGCTCGCGGCGGCTCAGGTCATCGTCGCCGGGTCGGTGTACGGCGTCGTTCGGCGGATCGGTCGAACCGTCGACTGGAACCGGGTCCTTGTCGTACTCGGCATCGTGAACGTCGTGCTGATCACCGGGATCTGGATTGCACGTCTCGTCGACGGGTCGATCCCCCGCTTCTTCTGATAGAGGGCGCTCACGCCGGAACGTTCGAATCAGCCGCGGGTCCGACCTTCACCTGGCGGCGACGACGCACGTCGGTGGCGTGCGCAGTCACAACGAGGATGCGTTTTATGTGAGCGACGACGTCTGCGTTGTCGCCGACGAGAAAGGTGGCCACGAGGCGGGTGAGGTGGCAAGTCAGCTGGTGACCTAGCTCGTCTCGGAGGTGTTCGCTGCGCGACGATTCGACGTCACCGAGATGCAGCGATTTGTCTCGACGTTGAACGCTGCCGTTCTCAGCAAAGGAGCTGAGAACGGCAGCGATCGTCGGCAGGACCGCGACGCCGGGTGACCCAGCGGTCGACCGCGTCGAGGACTTGGGACCGGCGATCGCTCCGGTGAGTGCGCCAGAACCCGAACCAGCCGGAGAGGTCGAGCCGGCCGAGGCGACCGAGTTGGACGTGCTCGAGCCGATCGTCGACGATGCCGGTGACTCCTGGTTCGCCGACGAAGTCGCGGATGCGCCCGAGGCCGAGGTCCCATCCCGGCCTCAGATTCTGTTCGAAGCGGAACCGGCCAGCCCCCAGCCCGCTGACCCGCAGCCAGCGAGCCCGCAACCACCCGGGCAACCGTCAGGTCCTGGAACCGGTGGAGCGCTGCCCGAGTCGACCGTCGTCGTGGGTGCGAACGACGGCCCGGTGCGGGGCCCGGTGAGCTCGATCTTCGACGACGAAGTGGTCGCAGATCCGATCGACCCCAGTTTTCCATCGGACGACTTCACGAGTGCCCCTGGTATCGGCGCGGCGGCAGCCGATCTCGGTGACACCGAAGCACCCGCCGCACCACAGATCCACGGCGTGCTCGCCTTCTCGAATGGCGAGCGCATCGGCGTCGACCGCAACGTCCTGATCGGGCGGAACCCAAAGGTCGCCGGCGCAGTCGCGGGGGCTTGCCGCACATCATGAAGTTCGATGGGCTGGGCCAGGGGCTGTCACGAACGCACGCCGAGGTTCGAGTCGAGAACGGCGCGCTGCTGCTCGAGGACCTGCAGTCGACCAACGGCACCGAGATCCAGCTTCCCGGACAGCAGCGGCGGCGGCTGCGCGGTGGAGAGCCGGTCGTCGTGGTCCCGAGCACGCTGATCGATTTTGGCGACGAACTCCACTGCACCTTCGAGACCGCCGGTTGAATCGGTCGACGACGTGAGTGATGTCGACATCGCTGTGTGGTCCGGCAACAAGATGACGATCAGACGCGTTCTCGGTCCGATCGCGGTGCAATATCCGAGATGTTCGCCCTCGATGGCGACCTGGGTCAATCGGAGGTGAGGAGTCGGCGGGCGGCATCGACCACGATGCCGATCGTGACGGCTTCGACTCGCTCGGCAGCGTCGTCAGTCGGGGTTTCGTTGCGAGTCCGGTTCACCAAGACACCGGCCACGCATCCGGCGCGGAGCCCGAGTGCGGCACTCATGGTGAAGAGCGTTGCCGCTTCCATCTCGTAGTTGAGGACGCCGAGGTCCTGCCACTCTTGAAGGCTTCCGCGGAAGCGTCGGGTGACCCGGCCGGACACCGTGTCGTAGCGTTCTTGGCCGGGGTAGAACGTGTCGGACGACGCAGTGACCCCGATGTGGAGCTCCACGTCTGCGGCGCGTCCTGCATCGACGAGTGCGGTGGTGCATGCGAAGGCCGGCACGGCCGGAAACTCCGGTGGTGCAAAGTGATGGCTCGCGCCGTCGAGACGTACCGCTCCCGTGGTCACGATGACGTCACCCGGCTCGATGTGGGTTTGGATGGCGCCGGTGGTCCCGACGCGAAGGAAGGTGTCGACGCCGAGCTGTGCAAGTTCCTCGACCGCAATCGATGTCGACGGTCCGCCGATCCCGGTGGAGCACACGATCACGCCGGCGCCGCCCACAGTGCCGTGAGCCGACGTGAACTCACGGGTTGATGCGAGGGGGACCGGGTTGTCGAGAAGCTCGGCGATGCGTGTGACGCGCTCGGGATCTCCGGGCACGATCGCCAACGTTGCTCCTGCAACGTCGCTCTTGGTCAACCCGAGATGAAAGACATCTGACATACCTGCGACGGTAGCAACCCGACGCGCTCGGGGTCAGGGTGCGGTGGGGAGCCCGGAGTGGTTGACGCCGTGGTATGGGCGCCCAGCTTCGTCGAACTCGGCGAGGAGTTCGAAGAACTCGGGCCCGAACGGGTCGCCGCCGCGGAGTGGAAGCGAGGCGCGGCGGATCGTCCAATCGTTTGGTGCGAGTTGGCAGGCGCGGTCAAAGTTGCGTTCCGATCCGGTGGTGTCGCCGGCGTTGCGCAGGTGGACGGCGAGTCGGAAGTGGAGCCGCGCCTGTTCCTCCTCGTCGGTGAGGTCGTCGACGGCACCACGGGCGTCGTCGGCGGTCATCAGTGTCTCGCCGTCGATCACCCAGCGACGGATCGCGTCGAGTTGATCACCTGAGTCGATACCTGTGAAGTCCTTGAACGTGTCGGTCGCGTATGCGTTCCAGTTGGGCTGGACGATCGTGTCGCTCTCATCGATCAACAGGACGGTTGGGACGTTCGAGATCGCATACAGCTCCGTGAGGAGATGGTCGCTGTCCATCAGCACGGGGTAGGTGATGCCGTCGGTGTGGTCACGGATGTAGTCGCGGAGCGCGTCGGCCGCTTCGTCGATGGCGACGGCGATCACCTGGAAGCCGTGTTCGGCCAGTTCGTCATGGAGTACCTGCCAACCTGGCAGATCGAAAAGGCAACCTCACCAACTTGAAAAGGCGACGAGCAGCTTCTTCTTGGAGCGATGGTCGGCAAGTGAGTGGAACGTCCCGTCGAGGCCCGGGAGCGTGAAGTCGGGCGCCCGCAGGTCGTTGAGTGCCCCGCGCCGCCCCGCTCGCGCAGCTCCGACTGCGACGAGGCCGGCGTCGCTGTCGATGGCGACGGGTCGGTCGAGCAATCCAGCGACCTCGCGGAGGTCGATCTGGCCGTCGGAGCCGAGCGCCTCGCGGTCGGTGACGATCACGCACTGCTCGTCGCGGCACAGCCCCTCGGGCTTCAGTTCCCAGCCGATGAGCTCGGGCAGTGATCCGGCATCGACGAGCGGACCCGTCTCCAGTAGGGCGATCTGTGCGTCGGTCATCGGGCGACCGTAACCCATGCGCGTCGGTGCCGGGCACTCCTAAACGTCGTTATGGTGCGCCGGTGATCATGACGACCGACCGGGGCGCAACGCCGCGCAGCGATCGGGCGGTCATCGCCTTCTTGGCGTTCATCGGGATTCTGATGGCGTTCGGGATCGACGCTGCGCTTCCGGCGTTCGACGAACTCCGCACCGACTTCGACCTCAATGCCCGCGGCGTCAGCCCCGCGATCACCGGCACCCTGTACTTCGCGGGAATGGCGATCGGTCAGCTGATGTGTGGCGTGCTCGCCGATCGGTTCGGCCGACGCAGCGTGCTCGCCGCTGGACTCGTTCTCTACGGGCTGGGAGCGGTGGCCAGTGCGGCGGCTCCCAGCTTGGAGCTGCTGCTGGTTGCTCGGTTCGTGTGGGGGCTCGGCGCATCCGCACCATCAGTGCTCCGCTTCGCGATCGCTCGTGACCTGTACGAAGGCGACCGGATGGCGCGCGTCGTCGCGACGTTCACCGCCGTGTTCCTGATCGGGCCGATCTTCGTACCGTTCGTCGGCGAGGCGATCCTGCTGGTCGGGTCATGGCGAACCGTGTTCCTCGTCGGGGTCTTGCTCGCCGTCGTCGCCTTTGTCTGGACGCTGCGGTTCGGCGAGACCATGGCGGTCGAACATCGGCGCCCGATTCGGCTCCGCCCCTTCGTCGAGGCCTTCTCGTCGGTCCTCCGGACTCCCGTCACGTTCGGGGCGTTGGTCGGATCGACACTGTTCACCGCCTCGTTCTTCGTCTGGCTCGGCAGCTCGCAGCCGATCCTAGACGGCGTGTACGACCGCGACAGCCAGTTCACCGTGTTCTTCGGACTGTCGGGGGTCGGTATGGCAGTCGCGCTGCTGCTCAACAATCGGCTGATCGACCGCTTCGGCACACGGTTGATGTTGCGTTCGGCGGCACTCGTCCACGTCGTGATCACCGCGTCGGCGCTCATCGTCGTGTTCGCTGCCGATGGGGTCCCGTCGGTGTGGCTCTGGTTCGCGTGGGCGATCGTGACCAATGCGATGACGATGGTGATCGGCCCGATGGCTTCGGCGTTGGCGATGGAGCCGATGGCCGACAAGGCGGGAACGGCCAGCGCGATCCTCGGCGTGTCGCAACTGGGGCTCGGGTCGGTGCTCGCAGCGATCATCGATTCCAGGATCGGGTCGACCGTGACGCCAATGCTGGTTGGTGGCCTCGTGTTCGGAGGAGTCGGACTTGCGGCGCTCTTCCGCTCGACCCGCCACTGACGAGTTCAGCCGATCTCGTCGGGCATCTCGGCCTTGCGGCGACCCACGTAGTCGAGTAACTCCGCGTCGATGGCATCATCGAACGGCGGCGCCTCGTAGGTCGCCAACGCGTACTTCCACGCGCTGTTCGCCCGGTCAGCGGCCGACGTCCCGCCGTCTTCGGTCCATTGTTCGAAGCTCGAGTTGTCGGCGATGGCGGAGCGGTAGAACGCAGTCTCGAAGTTGGCGAGTGTGTGAGCCGTTCCGAGGAAGTGTTCGCCGGGGGTGTGGGCAAGGAATGCATCGACGCCTTGCCCGTTCTCGCTCATGTCGAGCCCACTGCCGAACTTCATCATCATGCCGAGCTGATCCGCGTCCATCATGAACTTTTCGTAGCCGAAGGCCAGGCCACCTTCCATCCAGCCGGCGGCGTGCAGGACGAAATTTACGCCCGCCATCACGGTGGGGATGATCGTCGATGTCGACTCGTAGGCCGCTTGCGCGTCCGGGACCTTCGACGCGGTCATCGAACCACCGGAGCGGAACGGCACACCGAGTCGACGTGCGAGCGCCGCCACGGTATAGAGCACGATCGCCGGTTCCGGCGTGCCGAAGGTCGGCGCACCGGTGGCCATCGACATCGACGATGCGAACGACCCGAAGATGACAGGAGCACCCGGTCGGACAAGCTGGCAGAAAGCCATGCCGGCGAGTGCTTCGGCAAGGGTCTGTGCAGCAACTGCGGCGGCGGTCGTCGGCGCCATCGCCCCGGCCAGGATGAACGGCGAGATGATGCATGCCTGGTTTGCTGCCGCATAGGTTTCGGCGGCGGCGAGCATCGTGTCGTCCCACACCAGGGGTGACGAGGCGTTGATCAATGATGACATCACGGTGCGTTCGACACCGAATTCGTCGCGCAGATCGGCCCCGAAACCGATTCGTGCCATTTCGATCGAGTCCGTCGCTCGCTCGCCGGCGGTGACCGACCCCATGAATGGTTTGTCGCTGTACTTGAGGTGGGCGTACACCATGTCGAGGTGGCGCTTGTTGACCGGGATGTCGACGGGCTCGCACACGGTACCGCCCGAGTGGTGCAGGTGTGGCGACATGTAGGTGAGCTTGACGATGTTCTCGAAGTCACCGATCGTGGCGTAGCGACGCCCGGCGTCCTGGTCGTAAACGAACGGGGACCCGTAGTTCGGTGCGAAGACGGTGTTGTCGCCACCGATCTCTACGTTGTTCGCCGGGTTGCGGGCGTGCTGCGTGTACTGACGCGGTGCCGAGTCCTGCACGATCTTTCGACACAGCCCGCGTGGGAAGCGGACGCGGATGCCGTCGACCTCGGCACCGGCGGCCTTCCACCGCTCGAGTGCCGTCGGGTAGCCCCGAAATTCGACGCCGACCTGTTCGAGAATGGTGTCGGCATTCTGCTCGATGAGTTCGAGCTGTTCGTCGGTGACGAGCTCGTACGGTCGGATCTGCCGGTGCAGGTACTTCGGAGTCGGTGCTGCTGATGCCGCCCGCGTTGCCGCACGTCCCGCGCGGCCACCGGAACGGCGTCCGCCCCGTCGTTCGTCACTCATCTCGACCCCCCAGTCCAGCGTTCCGCCATCCGGAACTGTTCCATATTACAGAACAGAAATGCCCGACGTCACGCGTTGCGTGATGTTTTGCGTCCCCGGCATACGTGTGGGTGAGTGCGGCGCCGAGTGCAGCGTTCGGTTACACAAATCCGCGGGCGAACGGACGGCACGACGGTTCGGCGACTCAGGTTCTCGGGCGGCGTCGACCGGTGCGCTGACGAGATCCCGCTGACGCAGCGCGCTCTTGGGCGGGGGGCAGCGCGATCTCGACTGCCAGGTTCGGCGTGGTGTCGCTGGTGTGCGGGAAGCCCATCGCGTTGACGAACAGTTCCTGGAAGCGGGGTTCGGTTGCTGTCTCGATCTTCTCGACGCGGCAGACCGTCGCTTCGATCTCGCCGCGCTGCGGTCGCGACAGCAGCGCTCGCACGGCGCCGGCGCCGGCAGCGTTGCCCACCGAGGCCACTCTGGCGACGGGCACGTCGGGAACGAGTCCGAGCACCTTGGCGTAGAGCGGGTCGATGTGGGCGCCGAAGGCACCGGCCAACCGAACCGAACCGATGTCGTCCGGGTCGGTTACGCCCGCATGTTCGCACAGCAGATCAATGCCCGCCCGGAGCGCCGCCTTCGCGAGCTGGATTGCACGCACGTCGTCCTGGGTCACGTTGATGTTCTCGCGGGTGTCGTCGGAATCTCCGAAAAGTCGGTACGAGAACGTGCGCCCGTCGGCGAACACGCGGTCGGTCTTCGACGGGCCGTCGGCTCGGATGGTGCCGTCGACGTCGATCAGTCCGGCGAGATACAACTCGCCCATCACCTCGATGATGCCCGACCCGCAGATGCCGGAGATGTCGAGTGTGGTCGTCTGCATGTCGAACAGCGGATCGTTCGACCACACGTCGGACCCGATCACCTTCACGCGCGGATCGAGCGTTTCGCGGTCGATCCGCACTCGTTCGATCGCGCCCGCAGTAGCGCGCATGCCGGCCGAGATCTGTGCGCCTTCGAATGCCGGCCCCGTTGGGCTCGACGCAGCGAGGATGTGATCGGCGTTGCCGAAGACGATTTCGGCATTGGTCCCGACGTCGACGAGGAGTTGTCGCCCGTGTCCGCGGTGCGGGCCTTCGGCGAGGATCGCTCCGGCGGTATCGGCCCCGACGTGTCCTGCGATGCAGGGGAGGAGATACGCCTCCGCGAATCGCGCATCGAGGTCGAGGTCGGCGGCCCGCGTGGTGACGGGTCCATCGGTGGCAAGCGTGAACGGGGCCTGGCCCAGTGGCGTTGGGTCGATGCCTAGCAATACGTGGTGCATGATCGGATTCGCCACGATCGACATGTCGAGCACGGCGTCGCGTTTGAGCGCCACCTCGTCGACGAGTTCACCGATCATGGTGTCGAGCGCGGTGCGCACCGCGCGTGTGAGTTCGATGTCGCCGCCGGGATTCATCATCACGTACGACACCCGAGACATCAGGTCGTCGCCGAATCTGATCTGCGGGTTCATGATCCCGTTCGTCGCGAGGATCTCGCCGCTCGCAAGGTCGACCAGGTGGGCGGCGATGGTCGTCGAGCCGACGTCGACAGCGACACCCGTGGCACGATCGGCGTAGCCGGGGTACACCGCGCAGATGGTGGTGCCGTTGCGCACGGCCACGGTGACCGCGTTGTCGCCATCCTTTGCTGCCGGGGCGAGCAGGGGGAGCACGCAGGCGTCGATCTTGCCCGGCGTGACGTCGAAGTCGCGGGCGAGCGCGTCGACGATCTGCTCGCGGAGCCCGCCGACCTCAGCACCGAGTTCGGGCGTTGGCAGTTCGACGTAGTGCAACCGGATCATCGGGTCGACCTGGAGGTCGCCGAGGTCGACCGACTTGCGCACGACCTGGCGATGCACCTGGCTCGTTGCGGGAATCTCGACGACCACGTCGCCGCATACCTGCGCCGCACAGCCGAGGCGTTGTCCGTCGCTGATCGGCCGTCGACCGGTGTAGCTGTCCTCGGTCGAGGTCCACCCGGTCAGTGACGCGGCATCCGACTCGATCTGCCACTTCGGGAACGAACCCGGCGTGGGGATCACCTGGCAGCGTCCGCACAGCCCGCGCCCGCCGCACGTCGAATCGAGGTCGGCGCCGACGGTTCGTGCCGCGTCGAGCAGCGTCGTGCCGTCTTCCACCTGTGCGGTCAGCCCGGAGGGCGCGAAGACAACGCGGTACGATGTCTGATTTCCGCTCACCCCACCACCCCCAGGTCCATATTCGGGCGGATCAGAACGCCTGCTGTCACGATCCGCCGGAAATTGCGGGATGGGTGGGTCGCTCGAGGAGGTGTGATCGCCTGGGTCATGAGCCTTCGACGCGGGAGCGGCGTCCACCGCGTCGGCGCGGTGCCCCGCCGGACTCGCCGGCGCCGGTCGCGTCGCCGCCCGCACGTTGGGCCGCGATCCAGGCGCCGCAGTCCTGATCGTGGCCGGCGAGCACGTCGGCGGCCTTGACGATTCGCTTTACCTCGTCGTGCAGCGGGTTCATGATGGCCGAGGTCATGCCGTTGCTGATCGCCATCGCAAGGAATGTGCCGGTGATCCAGTTCCGTTCTGGGAGCCCAAAGCTGACGTTCGATGCCCCGCACGTCGTGTTCACTTTAAGCTCGGTCTGGAGCCGGCGCAGCAGCCGGAACACCTGTTGTCCGGCTTGGCCCACGGCGCCGATCGGCATCACCAGTGGGTCGACCACGACGTCCGATGACGGGATGCCGTAGTCAGCCGCCCGGTTGACGATCTTGCGGGCGACTTCGAAGCGCACGTCGGGATCTTCCGAGATGCCGGTCTCGTCGTTCGAGATCGCCACGACCGCGGCGCCGTACTTCTTGACGAGCGGTAGCACCCGTTCCATCTGTTCGTCTTCGCCCGTGACGGAGTTGATCAGTGGCTTGCCCTGGTACACGGCGCAGCCGGCCTCGAGCGCCTCGATGATCGAGGAGTCGATGGACAGCGGCACATCGGTGACCGACTGGACGAGTTGGATTGCCTGCGCGAGCAGCGCCGGTTCGTCGGCCAGTGGGATCCCGGCGTTGACGTCGAGCATCTGGGCGCCACCGGCGACCTGCGCAATGGCGTCAGCCGAGACGCGGTCGAAGTTGCCTTCTTTCATCTCGGCTGCGAGCAGCTTGCGACCCGTCGGGTTGATCCGCTCACCGATCATCACGAAGGGCCGGTCGAAGCCGATCACGACTTCTTTGGTTGCAGAGCTGATGATGGTGTCGGTCATGGCTGGTCGCTTTCGGAGGGTTTGGTGATCGAGGATTCTGGAGCTTCGTCAGGTTGTGCGCGGCCGTCGCCGGCGGACGGCTCGAGGCCACCATTGGCGACTAGGGCTTCGAGTCGGTCACGCGGATACTGATCGTCGATTCCGGCGCATCGCTGATCAAGTTGTGCCTGGACGTTGCCGTCGCCGAGCGGGCTGGACGAGGTCCGCCACTGCTGAACGTAGTCGTGTGTCGACGTCAACCCGGCGACCGCGGCGGCACGATCGATCGCGTGCTGGTACCGAGCGTGGAGCAGGACCTTGTGTTGGTCGTCGCCGACACGGCCGGTGAGCTGGGCGGGGATGTCGCGCCACCAGATCGTCGACAGCGTGGGTCCACCGCGACGTCGTCCGCCGCGCCGCGTCGACTGGCGCTCGCGCACTTCGCCCTGATCGGGGCCGAGCGCTGGTCCTGGTTCGGTGATGTCGTCGTTCATGAGGGGCCTCCTGTGATCTCGACCAATGTGGTCTCGAGTTCTCCGTACCCGGTGCGTTCAACGATCATCGACAGCCCGAGCCGCGTCGCAGCTGCTTCCGCGTGTTCGACCAGGCCGGGATTATCGGTCTGCGCGAGATAGACGAGTCGGGTGTAGTTGCCGAAGTACATCGGCAGCAACTCTGGGTGTCGCTCGATGCCGAGTCCCTGCCAGACCAGCCGGTCGAAGTGCTTCACGAGAAAATCGGTGAGATAGAAGGAACCGATCTCGTGGTCCTGGATCTCGGCGAAGCGGGGTGCGGTCGCGAAGAATTGGTAGCAGTGCGCACCGGACAGCATCTCGACGCCTTCCTCGGCGCACACCTGTGCGAGCCGGCCACCGGTCCCGCAGTCGGCATACCCGACGAAGATCTGGTCGAAGTGCGAAGCGCCGACCGAGCCGGCGGCGCGTGTGACCCGCACTTCGCTGTCGACCAAGTCGGCAGCGGCCAGATCATCGGCAGCGTCCCGCGTGCCGCCACCCGCTCGGGCGCGTCGGACACGGGCCCGCACGGCGTCGGGAATCTCGTTCGGCCGGTTGTGCAGTGCCGCCGGAAGGCACTCGACGGTGACGTTGCCGAGATGGTTGATCTCGGTGATCGCCTTCAACTCGTGAGCGAGCGCGCCGCACGCGATCACGAGCGTGCGTGACGCATTCATGGTCAGGAGCGGACCGAGGGACCCGCTGGTTCCGGATTGCTGCGGCGCGCCGTGACAAGTTGTTTGGCCATCTCCGATGCCACCGCAGCATCCCGGCAGTACCCGTCCGCGCCGATCGCATCGCCGAACTCCTGGTTGAGCGGAGCACCACCGACGAGGATGATCTGGTCGTCGCGACGCCCCCGGTCGATCAGCGTGTCGATGATGACCTTCATGTAGGGCATCGTCGTGGTCAGCAGCGCAGACATGCCCAGGATGTCGGGCTGGTGCTCGTCGAGCGCGGCGATGAACTCGTCGACGTCGGTGTTGATACCGAGGTCGATGACCTCGAACCCGGCGCCTTCCAACATCATCGCAACGAGGTTCTTGCCGATGTCGTGGATGTCGCCCTTGACCGTGCCGATGACGACTTTGCCGACCGACTCGACGCCGGTCTCGGCGAGCAGCGGCCGCAGTATCTCCATGCCGGCCTTCATCGCGTTTGCCGACAGCAATACCTCGGGGACGAAGAGGATGCCGTCGCGGAAGTCGATGCCGACGATGCGCATGCCTTCGACAAGGGCGTCGTTGAGAACGCGCTCAGCGCTCCATCCACGGTCGAGCAGGATGGTGGTGCCCTCGGCGATCTCGTTCTTGAGGCCGTCGTACAGATCGTCGTGCATCTGCAGCGTTAAGTCGTCGTCGCTCAATGTCGCGAGGTCGATCTCCTCGTCGTCGCCGTTGGTTGCGTCGTTGTCGACGTCCGTCATGTTATGACCCCCAGAGGTGGAGTGGGCTCGCTGCCCCGAGCGGAACAACGCAGCTGTTCCGTATTGCGGAACTGTACCGTATAGTGAAACAGTACCGTATGGTGAAACAGTACGCCAGGCCCCTCTGGGCCGACTCCTCTGAGCGGCGTCACCGCACGATACCGGCGATCAGGGGGTCGTGACATGTCAGGAGTGCAATCGATCGAACGAGCATTCGCAATCTTGCGTGTCCTGTCTCGCGGCGCCCTCGGCGTGACCGACATTGCGGAACGCACCGAATTGCCCAAGTCGACGGTTTCGCGCCTGCTTGCTGCGCTTGAGGACGAAGGCGCAGTGGTGCAAACCGAAGCCGGCGGTGGGTATTCAATCGGATCGACGCTCGCCACGCTCGGCGAGGCAGCGAGCCCCACGGCCAGCCTGCGATCGGTGGTGCGCCCCTTCATCGAGGAGCTTGCGCTGTCGACCGGCGGAAGCTCCGGCTTCAGCCTCCGTGATGGCGATCGGGCGTACTGGGTCGACGACGTCGATGACGCCGACGAAATGGTCACGCTGGCCGATCAAACTGGGCAGTCGTTCCCGTTGCACCTCGTGCCCACCGGATTGGCAATGTTGGCGACATTCTCGGAAGCGGAACTCGACCGCTACCTGGAGGTGTCTTCATCCGACGATGAAGACACCGTGCCGGATGACCCCGACGTGCTCCGTCAGCGGCTCGTCAGCGTTCGCTCGGATGGTGTGGTGCTGTCGCTCGAGGAGTTCGATCCGGGGGTCAATGCGATCGCCGTGGCGTTCCGCGGTCCCGGAGGCGACTGGGACGGTGCGATCTACGTGCAGGGTCCGTCGTTCCGCTTTCCCGACGACGGCGACGAACAGCGTGTCGTCAAGCTCGTGTCGGAGGCGGCAGTGGAATTGTCCGAGCAACTCGTCGGTCGCTGAACCCGCTGTCAGATCCTCGCGGCGCGCTCGCTCACAACCGACCATGATGCCGCGGGTTGCGGCTCGACTCGAGCGTGTTTCGGATCATGTCGACGCGTCGAGCGACCTCCCACGCTGTCGTCGACCAGCGCAGGGTTCGGTCGTCGCTGGTGGGGTCCGGTGACCCGGACCGTGGCGACGTCGAATTCCAACGTGACATGCGGCGACAAATCGGGAACACAGAGTTTGGGAAGGAATTCACGAGCCCTGGTATCTTCGAGGCCCGTATGTCGGATTTCCTTCGCGACTATCTGAACGTCGTCTGGTTCGGAGCGGCCGCCCTCGCCATCGGTGGGTTGCTGCTCGGACTTGCAGCGGCCGTTCGTCCCACCTTCCCTTCCGCCGAGAAGTACATAGCGTACGAGTCGGGCGTCGACCCGGTCGGTATGGGCTGGTCCCAGAGCCAGATCCGCTACTACGTGTTCGCGCTACTCTTCGTCATCTTCGACGTTGAAGCGGTGTTCCTGTTTCCCTGGGCGGCCAACATCGAGCGCTACGGGACCTTCGGCCTCGTGGTGATGCTGGTGTTCATCGTGTTGCTCCTCGACGGGCTGTTCTACGCCTGGAAGCGTGGGCTGCTCCGTTGGGTGTGACCCAGATGCTGCCGCCGATTGAGATTGCCGTGATGATGAACGAAACGATTCGACAAGGAGTGCACTGACATGGGTCTCGTCGACAAGGGCCGGATGCCGGCCCCGCTCACCAAGTTGTTCAACATGAGTCGCTCGTACAGCCTCTGGGTGTACCAGTGGGGTCTCGCGTGTTGTGCGATCGAGATGGGTGCCGCGTTCGGGTCGCCGCGGTACGACGTGATGCGCCTCGGCGTGATCCCGTTGCCGGCTAGCCCGCGCCAAGCCGACTTCGTCTGCGTTTCTGGCACCGTCACCGACAAGATGGCGCCCGCTGTGAAGCGGTTGTGGGAGCAAATGCCCGAACCGAAGTACGCGATTTCGATGGGTTCGTGTGCCAACTGTGGCGGTCCCTACTGGGACAGCTACTCGGTCACGAAGGGCGTCGACCAGATCATTCCGATCGATGTCTACGTGCCCGGCTGCCCGCCCCGACCCGAAGCCTTGCTCGAAGGAATCGTGCTGCTCCAGCAGCGGATCAAGAACGAGGACATGCAGGCCAAGTGGAAGGGCGACGAGTTCACGACGCTCCAGGCGACTCGAGCCGCCGAGCGTGGCGAGTTGAGCGCGGGGGAGCCGACCGGTCAGACGACGCACGACATCTCGACCGACCCACAGCCGATCCCCGATCGTGACCGGCCTGAACCGATCGTCGTGGGCGGTGGCCCCATTGAGTGACACCGAGACCACTCCGGACAACGACGCGGACGCGCCCCAGGCGCTTCCCGGTGACGGTTTGCGCGAGGGCATCGTCGACGACCTCCGGCACCGCATCGGCGATGCGTTGCTCGAGTTCCACATCGTTCCCAACGACGACCTGTTTGTCCGTGTTGCCACCGATTCGTGGGCCGAAACCGGCGCAGCGCTGAAGGCGGCAGGGTTCTCGTGGTTTTCCTTCCTGTCAGCGATCGACTGGATGCCCTCGCCCTACGGCAAGGGCGAGGAGGATCCGACGGTTGACAAGGAGCCGATCGACATGACGATCAAGCAGGGCGTCTGCGGCGGCGAAACCCGGATGCAGGTCTTTGTTCGCCTGACCGACCTTGATCGTCACGTCGGCATCACGGTCAAGGCAGACGTACCCGAGCCGGTAGGTGGTGCTGCGCCGGTCGTCGATTCGTGGACGGGCACGTTTGCCGGCGCCAACTGGCATGAGCGTGAGTGTCACGAGATGTTCGGCATCGGCTTCAACGGCCATCCCGACCTCCGCAACATGTACCTGCCTGGCGACTTCGAGGGCCATCCGCTGAAGAAGGACTTCCCACTGCTGGCTCGCATGGTCAAGCCGTGGCCCGGCATCGTCGACGTCGAGCCGATGCCTGTCCAGGACGAGGAAGAGGAAGGTGGCGACTCATGACGATGATGTCCGATCGTCAACAGCTGAGTTACATCGCCTCTCAGGCCGCCGACGCGCGACTGAACGTCGAGCTCGAGACCGAGGGCATGACCCTCAACATCGGTCCGCAGCATCCGGCCACGCACGGCACGCTGCGGATCATTGCCCGCCTCGATGGCGAGCAGGTCATCTGGGCTGAGCCATCCGCCGGCTACATGCACCGAGGCTACGAAAAGCTGACCGAGGTCCGCACCTTCCCGCAGGTCACCAGCCTCATCAACCGAATCGACTGGCTCGGCAGCTTCGCCAACGAGGTGCCGTTCATCCTTGCGGCCGAGAAGCTGATGGAGATCGAGGCGCCACCGCGCGCCCAGGTCATCCGTACGATTCTCTTCGAATTGTCGCGGATCGCGAACGTCTCGCTATTTCTCGGTGACCTCGGAGTGCAGATGGGCGCTATCACCCCGGTGTTTCTTGCCTTCCGCGACCGTGAGTACGTGCTTAACCTGATCGAGGGAGCGACAGGTGGACGATTCCACCCGAACTTCGACCGGATCGGTGGACTCAAGGACGATCTGCCGAAAGGCTGGATCGACGAGACCCAGCAAGTCATGAAGAAGCTGATCGGCTTCTGCGACGAGATCGAAGATCTGCTGTTCGGCAACGAGATATTCCAGAGCCGGATGCGCGGGATCGGCGTGATCCCGGCCGAGATCGCCAAGGAGTACGGCCTCTCGGGCGCCAACCTGCGTGCGTCGGGGGTCGACTACGACCTGCGTCGCGATCAAGACATCGCACTCTCCTACGACAAGGCCGATTTCAAGGTCTGGACCCACCCCGACGGCGATTCGTGGGCGCGCTGCTGGATTCGGCTGCAAGAGACGCGTGAGTCGTGCAAGATCGTGCAGCAGTTGATCGAGCAGATCCCCGCTGGACCCGTCATGACTAAGGTGCCCCGAATCATCAAGGTGCCCGAGGGCGAGGCCTACGTCTCGACCGAGAACCCCCTCGGCGAAATGGGCTACTACGTCGTCTCGAAGGGCGACCTCGGGCCGTTCCGCGTCAAGATTCGCTCGGCGAGCTTCAACAACATCAGCATCACCCCATGGGTGCTGAAGGGCGTCTACGTTCCCGACATCATCACGATCCTCGCGTCGCTCTACTTCATCCTCGGAGACATCGACCGATGATCAGTGCCCTCGCCGTAGAGATCCCATACTGGGGTCAGTCGATCTTCCGAGTAATCGGTGGACTCGTAGCGGTCCTTCTGCCAGCGGGCGGCATCGTCTATCTCTTCCTGTTCAAGATGATGTCGTTCATGCAGAGCCGTCTCGGCCCGATGGAAGCGGGCCCCTATGGCTCGATGCAGCTGCTTGCCGAAGTCGGCAAGTGGATGCAGAAGGAGGACATCGCTCCGGACAACGCCGACAAGGCGATCTTCAAGATCGCGCCGCTCGTCGTCCTCCTGTCGACATTCCTGTTGATCGTCGTCGTGCCATTCGGTCCCGACGCAGTCTTCGCCGACTTCGATACCGGCGTCTTCTACTTCCTCGCTGTCGGCTCGATCAGCGTGCTCGGCATCCTCATCGCCGGCTGGTCGAGCGCGAACAAGTACTCCCTGCTCGGCGGCCTCCGCGCAGCCGGCCAGTTGATCGCCTACGAGCTGCCGATGGTGCTCGCGACCCTCGGCGTCGTGATCCAGGCCGAGTCGATGAACCTCAACCGCATCATCGAGGTCCAGAACACCGGTGAAATCTTCGGCTTCGGTGGTCTCGGCAACCCGTTCATCCTGACCCAGTTCGTCGGCTTCCTAATCTTCATGATCGCCGTCCAGGCCGAACTCACCCAGGCGCCCTTCGACATGCCAATCGCCGAGTCCGAGCTCGTGTCCGGCTACATGACCGAGTACACCGGCTTCCGATTCCTGATCTTCTTCATCGCCGAATTCGCCACAGCCGGCGTGTTCGCGTTCATCGCCTCGGTGCTCTTCCTCGGCGGCTGGGGTGTCCCCTTCGACTGGTTCGGATGGAGCAACATCGACGACGTCGACTGGTGGATGAACCTCGTCGGCCCGGTGATTCTGGCCACCAAGATGTTTGCCCTGGTGGGCATCATCATGTGGGTTCGATTCAGCTATCCCCGCTTCCGTGAGGACCAGCTGCAGACCTTTGCCTGGAAGTTCCTCATCCCCATCTCGCTGGCCAACATCGCCGTCACGGCGATCCTGAAAGTTGCGATCTGATGCCCAAGCCCAAGGTTCCCGGCCTGATCAAAGGCCTCGGCGTCACGGCCCGCACGCTCGGCCGCACCGTCAAGGACGGCGCGAACACCGTGCAGTACCCGCACGAGAAGGAATCCCCGCCGGTCCGTGCTCGTGGCGTGATCGCGCTGCACGAGGACAACTGCACGGCCTGCATGCTGTGCTCGCGCAGCTGCCCCGACTGGTGCATCTACATCGAGGGCCACAAGCAGCTCGCTCCGCCCCGTCGCGCCGGCGGCAAGCCGCGGCAGGTGAACCATCTCGACCGCTTCGACATCGACTACGCGCTGTGCATGTACTGCGGCATCTGCGTCGAGGTGTGCCCCTTCGACGCGCTGTTCTGGAGCCCCGAGTACGAGTACTCGGAGCCGAAGATCGCCGACCTCTTGCACGACAAGGAGAAGCTCGGTGAGTGGATGGAGACCGTGCCCGAAGCCCCCGAGCTCGAAGCAGGAGCCGGTAAGTAGATGAACTCCGTGATCCTTGCGGCCGACGGGGTGAACGTCGCGCAGAACGTCGGATTCGGCATCATCGCCGCCGTCATGATCTTCGCTGCGCTGGCTGTCGTCACGACCAAGAACGTCGTCCATGCGGCGCTTTGGCTCGCCATGGTGCTTGCCGGCATGGCGGCGCAGTACATCCTGGCGGCCGCCGAATTCGTCGCCGTTTCACAGGTGATGGTCTACATCGGTGCCGTCATGGTGCTCTTTCTGTTCGGGATCATGCTCACCCGTGCTCAGATCGGGTCCGAAACCGGGCTGAACAACAAGTCGTGGGCCGTCGGCATCCCGGTCGCAGTAGTTCTGTTCGGCCTGCTCGCCTACGTCGTCCTCGATGCGGTCGAGGACAGCACGATCGCCGAAGTCGAGCTGACCGGCGCGAACAACGAGGCGACGCTCGAGATCGCCGACCGTGTGCTCTCGCCGTACCTCGCCCCGTTCTTCGGGATGACATTCGTGCTCCTCGCCGCCGCAATCGGCGCCATTGTCCTGGCCCGGAAAGACTGAGGCCACTGATGCTCGCTGCCAACTTCCTCCTGCTCGCTGCACTCCTGTTCTGCATTGGCGTCTTCGGTGTGATCGCGCGTCGCAACGCAGTCATGGTGCTGATGTCGATTGAACTGGTACTCAGCTCGGTGAACCTGAACCTGATCGCGTTCGCGCTCATGAACGACGATGTCGATGGGCAGGTGTTCGCGCTGTTCGTCATCGCAATCGCGGCTGCCGAAGTCGGTGTCGGACTCGCGATGGTCCTGCTGATTTACCGCAATCGCCAGTCGATCTCGCTCGACGAACTCTCGGAACTGAAGGGCTGACCCGGTGCTCGCGGCAGAAGAAATCCAAGAAGCCCTCAACCTTAGCTCCGGCTGGTTCCTCGACAACCTGTGGCTCGTCGGGCTGATCCCGGCGATCGGCTTTGCGCTGATCATGGGGTTCGGCAAGAAGATGCCGAACGGCGGCTCCGAGTTCGGACTCGCCTCGATGGTCGCCTCCCTGGTCGTGGCGACCGGTGCGGGTCTCCAGTGGATGAACCGTGTCGATTCGGCGGAGGAGGCGGGTCACGGCGGCGACGAGGCGATCGGCCTGCTCCAGACCTTCGGTCGTTCGGTCCCGCGTGCGGCGGAAGGTGCCGAAGCCGCACCGTTCATTGAACCGGTGCTCACCACATGGGTCTGGTGGCAGAACTCCGGCCTCGAGTTCGGAATCGGCTCCTTGGGCGACGGTTTGGCGATCCTGCTGCTCTGGCTCGTTGCATTCATCTCACTCCTCGTCCAGATCTTCAGCCTGGACTACGTCCGCGACGACCGCCGCTACACCCAGTTCTTCGGTGCGCTCACGTTGTTCTCGGCGGGCATGTTGGTCATGGTCATGGCGCCGAACATGATCCAGCTGATCCTCGGCTGGGAGATCATGGGTCTCTGCTCGTTCATGCTGATCGGGCACTGGTGGGAGGACCACGAGAATTCGAAGGCGGCGCTGAAGGCCTTCTTCACAGTCCGCGTCGGTGACGTGGGCCTGCTCGTCGGTACCGCCATCATCTACTTCGCGTCGAGCGACTGGATCGCGGTGAACCTGCCCGGCAAATCGGGATTCGACATCGACGCCATCCAGGCGTGGGCGTTGTCGGGTGACTCGTCAGCCAGCGGCGCCGCGATTCTTGTCGCCGCAACTGCGCTGTTCATCGCGTGCATCGGCAAGTCCGGCCAGTTCCCGTTGCACACGTGGCTCCCCGACGCCATGGCGGGACCAACGCCGGTGTCGTCGCTCCTGCACTCGTCGACAATGGTCGTGGCCGGCGTGTTCCTCGTTGCCCGCATCTACCCGGTCTTCTGGGAAGGCTTCAACATCGCCAACGGCGGGTTGAGCTTCATCGCGATGATCGGGGCGATCACCATCGTGATCGCCGCGCTCCTGGCGTTCGTGCAAGACGACATCAAGAAAGTGTTGGCCTACTCGACAGTGAGCCAGCTCGGCTACATGATGTTGGGGCTCGGCACCGGCGCCTGGCTGCCGGCTGTGTTCCACATCTTCACCCACGCCTTCTTCAAGTGCTGCCTCTTCCTGTGCGCCGGCTCAATCAGCCACTCGGGCTCGCACCACAGCTTCGACATGAAGAAGGACATGGGCGGGCTGCGTAAGCACATGCCGATCACGTTCTGGTCCTGGATCGTTTCGACGCTCGCACTCACCGGAGTGATTCCGTTCGCGGGCTTCTGGTCGAAGGACGAGATCATCGACAACGTCGGTAACAATGGCTACACGTTCCTGTTCTGGGTTGGGCTCGGCGGTGCGGCGCTCACGGCGATGTACATGACCCGAGCGACCTACCTCACCTTCTTCGGTGAGGCCCGTGGAGCGGCCGCCGGCGGTCATCACGACGACGACCATGGTGGCCATGGCGACGAGCACGATCTCACGCTCGAGGAGCACGAACTCGAATTGGCGACGGTCGGCGCCCCCCTCGGCAGTGACCACGCCGATGGCGGTGCACCGAAGTCGCTCGGTGCTGCAGCCAACGCCCACGGCGGTCATCACGACGACCACGGACCGCACGAGTCGGGCAAGCTGATCACGATTCCGATCGTCATCCTGGCGTTCTTCGCACTCACTGCGGGCTTCGCGAACCCCACGCCGCTCGCCGGCGATGCACTGGGCTTCAACCTCGGCGAAGGCGTCGAGCTGATCAAGAAGTACGTCGAGCCGGGGCACGAGCCGGTTGCGCTCGATGCCGTGACACCCGGAGGTCCGGGCGAATCGTTGACGCCGTTCGTTCCCCAGTTCGCCGAGGAAGGCGAGGGCGGAAAGGATGCCTACGCGAGCGGGTGCGGTCGAACCACGCCACCGGACGGTGCCGTCTGCTTCTTCCCGAAGGTGAAACACGCGGTCCCCGAGCTGGGCAAGATCCTCTTGTCGCTCGCCGTCGTCGCTGTCGGATACACCTTCGCAATCGGTTTCTGCCTGGCGTTCTACAAGCGGCGCGACTCACGTCTCGTCGGACTGACGGAGCGGAGCAGGTTGGCTAACGCCGGCTACAAGTTCATCGTCAACAAGTACTACCTCGACTACCTCTACGAGAACGTGATCGTTCGAGCGGTTGCGCATCCGATCTCGGCCGCTGCCTACTGGTTCAACCAGCACGTCCTCGATGCCACCGTCGACGCCGTGGGTGAAGGTGGCAAGCGGTCCGGTCAGTGGATCTACGACAATGTCGACCAGAAGATCGTCGACGGTGCCGTTAACACCTCGGGCGCCGTGGCTTCCGAAACCGGTCGCGGGCTCCAGAGCACCCAATCCGGCAAAGTCAACCAGTACGGCGCGCTGATCTTCGGCGCTGCTGCGGTCGGCGCCATCGTCCTCGTCATCATCAACGTCGGCTGATCGACACGCCATCTCCGACGGCCCCGAAGAACGCATGCGAATCACAGGAAACCGAGACACATGAACAACCTCACCGACAACAACTGGATCCTGAGCCTCGGCACCTTCCTGCCGCTGCTCGGCGCGCTCGCCATCATGTTCGGCACGAGCAAGGACGATGAACGCACACCGAAGATCATCGGCATCCTCACTGCGGGTTTGACCTTGGCGGTCGGCATCGCCACGCTGGTGCTGTTCGACTACGACCAGGCCCAGAATCTACAATTCTTCGTCGACGCCGAGTGGATTGAGGTGATCTCGTCCGGCTACACGATCGGCCTCGACGGAATCAGCCTGCCGCTGTATTTCCTGTCGATGGCGGTCACGTTCCTCGTCATGATCTACTCCTGGGACAACATGCCCGAGGCCGGGAATCCCAAGGCGTTCTACTCGCTGATGTTGATCCTCCAGACGGGCATGGCGGGCACCTTCATCGCTCAGGACCTGATCCTGTTCTTCGTGTTCTTCGAAGTCGTGCTGCTCCCGATGTACTTCATGATCGGCGTGTGGGGCGGCGCAGACCGCAAGTACGCGTCGCTGAAGTTCTTCCTCTACACGATGTTCGGCTCGGCATTCATGCTCGTGGCCTTCCTTGCCCTCTTCTTCCAGACTGGCGCAGAGAGTTTCAGCTTCGCGTGGCTGTACGAGATGGGGGCCGGCATCGATCGTGATGTCCAGATCTGGATCTTCGCCGGCATGTTCCTCGGGTTCGCGGTCAAGGTCCCGATGTTTCCGTTCCACACGTGGCTGCCGGACGCGCACACCCAGGCGCCCACGCAAGGCTCGGTCATCTTGGCAGCGATCTTGCTCAAGCTCGGTACGTACGGCTTCGTTCGGATTGCGCTGCCGATGCTCCCGCAGGGAGCTCAGGCCTGGGCGCCGGTCATCGGCATCCTCGCCGTCATCGGCATCATCTACGGTGCGCTCGGATGCCTCGCCCAGACCGACATGAAGCGGCTGATCGCGTTCTCGTCGGTCGCCCACATGGGCTTCGTCATGCTCGGCATTTCGACGCTCACCACCTTCGGCATCAACGCGGCGCTCTTCGGAATGGTCGCCCACGGCCTGATCACCGGCATGCTCTTCTTCGTCGCCGGCTCGATCAAGCACCGTTACCACACGCTCGAGATCAAGCGGCTCAGCGGCATGCTCCTCCAGATGCCGAAGATGGGCTGGATCCTCGGCTTCGCTGCGATGGCGTCGCTGGGACTGCCCGGACTCGCCGGGTTCTGGGGCGAATTCCCGGCCATCCTCTCGGCGTACAGCCCCCATCCCTCGCTGAATGAGGCGCTGTTCCGCACGCTCATGGTCATCGCAGCTGTTGGAACCGTGCTCGCTGCCGCCTACCTGTTGTGGCTCTACCAGCGCACGGCATTCGGTGAGCCCACCGAGGAGTTCGCCGGCCAGTCCGACGCCGAACACGAAGCAGCCGGCCACGACGGCCACGGTGTCGCCCATTCGCTCAGCTCTGCAGCAAACACCGATGAGCATCACGACGAGATCCACGACGTGCAGCCGACCGAGTGGATCGCGTGGACGCCGTTCCTCATTGCGATCGTCGTGTTTGGCGTCTACCCGCAACTGATGTTCAAGGTGCTTGATCCGGCCGTCACCGAACTCGTCAAGACCATCTCCGCCGGCATCCCGCAATGATCGGCCTCGTCTCGTCCCTTCTGGCGCAGGCCGAATGGACTGCGCCTGCGATCGATTGGCACGCAATCGCGCCTGAGCTGATCCTCGTGATCGGTATCAACGTCGTGTTGTTCATCGACCTGAACATCGATGAGACCAAGAAGTGGATGATTGCCACGTTGACCGGCTTCGTCATGCTTGCCGCGTTCATCCCGGTCGTCACGCTGGGCCTCGAACTCGACGGTGTCCCGCGAGAACTGTTCGACGGCCGATACGTGATCGATGAGTACGCGCTCGTCCTCAAGGCACTGTTCCTGCTGGTCGGTTACGTCGTTGTGCTCATGAGCCAGAACGAGCTCGAAGATGGCGGCTACTACCAGGGTGAGTTCTACGTGCTGATGCTCTGCTCGGTGCTCGGCATGGTCATGATGACGTCGGCCCGTGATTTGGTCTCGATCTTCGTCGCACTCGAGTTGCTCTCGATTCCTGCCTACATGATGGCGGCGTGGCGCAAGCGCTCGTCGGTCTCTAACGAGGCGGGTGTGAAGTACTACCTGCTCGGTGTGTTCGCCTCGGCGATCATGCTCTTCGGCATGTCGTACCTGTACGGCACCACGTCGACCACGAAGCTCACCGAGATCGGCGCATCGTTGACCGACGGCGACCTCCTCGGACTTGAAGTTGTCGGTGTGGTGTTCGTGATCGTCGGCTTTGCGTTCAAGGTGTCGGCGGTGCCGTTCCACAGTTGGGCGCCCGACACCTACGAGGGGGCACCCACGCCCGTCACCGCCTTCTTGTCCGTTGCGTCCAAGGCCGCAGGTTTCGTGGCGTTGATGACGCTGATCTTCGTGGCCTTCCCGGACGCGAGCGACGTCTACGGGCCGCTGCTCTGGGTGATGGCTGCACTGACCATGACGGTCGGCAACGTGGTTGCACTCCGTCAGACCAACATTGTCCGCATGCTTGCCTATTCATCGGTGAGCCAGGGCGGGTTTATCCTGATGCCGCTCGCCTTCGCCGGTGATCCCGATGCGGGCGGTTCGGCACTCAACGCCGTCGTGGTCTATCTGCTGGTCTACGCGTTCATGAACCTCGGTGCATTCGCCGTGGTGATCGCCGTGACGCGCAAAACGAACTCCGGCGAGATCTCGTCGTTCGGCGGATTGTTCAGTTACGCACCCGGGATGGCGGTTGCGCTCACCGTGTTCATGGCATCGCTCGCCGGAATCCCGCCGCTCGGCGGATGGTTCGCGAAGTTCAACGCCTTCAAGGCCGTGCTCGACGCCGACACCACGTCGGCGTATGTGCTTGCCTGCATCGCTGCGGTCAACACGGTCATCTCGGCGGCCTACTACTTCAAGGTGCTGCGCACCGTGTGGGTCGACGACGTGCCCGACGGCAACACGGCGCCGATCAACCCGCCGTCGCCGATCATCGCGGCGCTTGCGATCACGGTCATTGGCACCATCGCCATCGGTGTGTACCCCCGCCTCGTGGCCGGCTTCGGCAACATCCAGGATCTCACCGGCGCACTGCCCATCTGACGCGGTCACCAGCTGTCTCATCCGGTGTCAGGCACCGGATGAGACCCGCGATCAGCAAATATTCGGGCGGATCGAGACGGTCACCGTCACGATCCGCCAGGATTTGCCGATCTGACTGTCCGGGGCTGGCTCAGGTTGGGCGGACCCAGTTGCCGTCGTCGTCGAAGACGAGGTCGGTGAGCCGGCCCGGATTCACCTCGCTGTCGACGCCGAGGGCGACCGGCACCTTCTGATAGCTCCACTTCATGACATCGAGCGCCAGCTCGATGAGCTGCTCCCGCGAATAGTGACGGTGCAGGCGGGCGCGCAGGTCGGCCGAGATGCCCGCCGGATCGGTCATCAGGGCGGTTGCGAAATCGATCGCAGCGATCTGAGCGTCGGTCAGGTCGGGGTCGGTCGCACTGAGCTGACCCACCAGGCGCTCGTCGAGTCCGTGCTGCTTGGCAACTGCCGAGCGCAAAGATAGTCAAGTGTGGCAGTCGTGGTATGACGCGCAGGTGAGTCGGACCAGCTCGGTCGTCACTGGATCCACCAGGTCATTGCGCACAGCAGCCGCCGCAAACTGCATGAGCGCACCGCTGAGTGCCCGGTCACCCTTGGTGCCCGGTGCGACCCTGGCGGTGCGCTGCTCGGTCATGTCACAGCACCCCACCGAGAGCGAGCTCTAGGGTCATTCGTTGCTCGATCACCAGGAGTGCGTTGACGAAGCTGGCGAGACCGTCATCACCGAGATGCTCCCGGAGCGCGCGTGCCTGGGAGTCGGTCAGCGATGCGACGTCGATGATGTACTGCTCGGTGAAAGCGAGTGCCGTTCGGTCACGAGGCGAGAACCGGTCACACGTCGTCCAGTTGCTGAGGGCGTCTCGGTCGACCGCCGACATGGCATCGATGGTCGGATCGTGGCGCAATAACATGCCCACACGATCCCGACAGATCGTGAGGAGCGGCGCATCGGTTGCATCCCAGGCGGCGTCGTGTGCAGCGTCGAGCGCGACGAGGGCGCCGGTGTCGGCCAAAAAGGAAGCGAGTTCCACGCATCGATCGTAGGAGCTGCCGTTGGGTACGTTCGCAGCGTGGGAGAAGTGGAGTACAACCCGTTTGGGAGTGAAGTCCTGGCCGACCCCTTCCCTGTATACGCCGAGCTGCGGTCGGCGTGCCCGGTGCATCGCTTCGATGAGTTCGATCCTCCGTTCGTCACCGTGACCCGCCACGCCGATGTCGCCGCCATGTTGCGGGACTGGCACACGTGGTCGAGCCATTACGGCCAGTCGCCACGCTTCTCGGTGGCCGGGTGCCTGTTCAGCGACCCGCCGGACCACACGATGTACCGTCGTCTCGTCCAGCAGGGCTTCACGCCTCGCGTCGTCGAGCGGATGGAGGGCGACATCGTCCGGCTGACCGATGAGTTGATCGACGCGATGCTGGTTCGACCCGAACGGCGAGCCGATCTGCACGACGACCTCGCATGCCCGCTCCCCGTCCTCGTGATCGCGAACGTGCTCGGGGTCCCGACGTCACAGATCGCACAATTCAAGGAGTGGTCCGATCGCCAGGTCGAGGCCATGGGGAGCCAGGATCCTGATGCCGCCGCCGAGAATCGGGCGCAGATCGACGCGTTCTTCGTGGATCAACTCGACGAGCGTCGCGACCTGCTCGTCACTGCTGGGTTGTCCCCCGACGACTGGTCCGAGCAGGTGCTCGGCGACGTGATCTCGGACGACGTGATGTCGGGCCTGCTCGTCGCGTCGGCCGACGGTCGTCGGCTCACCGACCCCGAACTGCTCAACATTCTCCAGCAGCTCCTCGTCGGTGGCAACGAGACCACGACGTCGCTCATCACGAACCTGTTCTGGCGGATCCTCGAACGTCCCGAGCTGTACGACGAACTTCGTGACCGTCCCAACCTCGACGCGGTCGCCGTGGAGGAGAGCTTGCGCTTCGATGCTCCGGTACTCGGGTTGTACCGGACGAACACTCGAGAACTCGAGCTCCATGGAGTCACGATCCCCGAGACGACCAAGGCGATGGCAACCTACGGAGCGGCCAATCGTGATCCCGAGGTCTTCGATGATCCCGACACGTTCCGTCTCGACCGCGACTTCGATCTCCTGCGCCGTACCCATCTCGCGTTCGGCCTCGGGCGCCATTTCTGCCCCGGTGCCCATCTCTCCCGACTGGAGGCTCGCATCATGCTCCGACGCGTACTCGATCGTGTCCCCGACCTGCGGCTCGACGGCCCGACCACCCGGATCCCGACGTTCCTCCTGTGGGGGCGGCGAACGCTTCCCATCGCGTGGGGTGAGCAGCCGTGAGCGTCGCCATCATCACCGGGGCAGCGCAGGGCATTGGCCGCGGCATCGCCGAGCGCTTCGTCGCTGACGGACATGACGTCGTGATCACCGATCGTCGCTCGACGATCCTCGACGTCGCGGCGGCGATCGGCGCCACCGGCCACGTCGGTGACGTTGCTGACCCTCAGCACGTACGGTTCGTGGTCGACAGCGCGGCCGTAGCGCATGGCGGGATCGACGTTCTGGTCAACAATGCCGGTGAGGTCGCACCCACAGGCCCCAACGATCCGTGGGAGCAGGCGGACGCCGACTTCGACCGCTTCTTCGGCTCCAACACGAAGGGAGCGTTCCTGTTCGGGCGGGCGGTGGCGCCGATCATGATCGACGGTGGTGGTGGCAACATCGTCAACGTCTCGACCGACCATGTCAAGCCGTGCCCGGACTGCGACCGGCACCACGGCCACGGGGTCATGGACCTCTACAACGCATCGAAGTGGGCGCTCAACGGCTTAACCTTCGACTGGGCGAAGTCGTTGGCGAAACACCAGATCCGGGTGAACAACATCTGTATGGGTGCGACCGACACCGAGATGCTCCGCGGCTTCCTCGGCCGAGACCCCGACCCTGAGTACCTGGCGACATGGATGACGCCGGCCCAGATCGCACAGATCATCGTGGAGTTGATCGACGAGGGCCCCGCCGGTCGCACGGCGAACAGCGTCGGCCTCTATGCCGGGTACCCCTGCGTGCTGCCCGACCCCGAGTAGCCGCCGCGCTGCGGGGTCAGATGGCGACGGGGAGGTGCCAGCAGGTGTGCATCTCGCCGAGGTGGAGGCTGCTGATCGTCGGCTCGGCATCGTCGGTCAGCCGCATGTCCGGGAACGCGTCGAGCAGCATCGTCGAGGCGGTGACCGCCACGTCGCTCGTGATCGCGTAGATCGACCGAGGGCGTTCTTTCGGTACCGCCGGGTGGACCGACGGCTTGCCCATCCCGAAGGCGATGCCCGACGGCAAGCCGTCGGCGCGGTACTGACCGCGCGGTTCGCGCTGGCACAAGTCCTGACGCCCGACGACGAATTCGTTCGGGTTGTCGAAGGCCCGTGGGTCGCGGTTGGCGGCGGCCGCGGAGAGTTCGAGCATCGCGCCATCGGGGAGCAGACGGCCGAAGCGCTCGACCTCGTGACGCGCGAAGCGTTGGACGGCGTGGACGGGTGGGCTGTGCCGCAGCGTCTCGAGCCAAGCGAACTTCATCTGGCGCCGATCAGATCTCACGACGTCGAACTGATCGGGTTGGGTGAGGAGGTTGCACCAGAGGTTCGCGAGTCCGCCATGCAGCGTTTCATGGTCTGCTTCGAGCACGGTGGCCACGACGTCGGCGGCGGTGGCGGGCGCATCGTCGAGGTCGAGCTGGGCGATTGCACTGATCAGGTCGTCGGCGGGGTCGACGCGACGTCGCTGGAGCAGTGGTGCGATGTCGGCTTCGAGTTCGGCGAAGGCCGCGAGCCCACCGAGACGATCGGTCATGTCCCATCCCGCGCCCCGTTGCATCCGCCAGTACCGTTGGGCAAAGAGGGGAAGGTCATCGGCAGGAAGATCGAGGACCGCGCCCCAGAGTTCGAGCGGAATGCGGGCGGCGAACCCGGCTGACAGATCGGCCCCGGCCCCGGTCAGATCGGCCCCGGCCCCGGTCAGATCGGCGATCGCTCCTTCGACGATCCCGGTTAGCGCGCCGTCGATGCGTGTTGCGCGTGCCGTCAGCACCGGGACATGGCCCCACAGGCTGCGGCCAAGGCTCTCGTCGCCGAATCGCCATCGCTTCGACCGGGTCTCGAAGTTCGCGTCATCAACAAATATTGACGTCACATCGTCGTAGCGGGTGATCCAGAAGCGGTTGCCCTTCCAGTCCCGGTAGCAGGGGTACTGCTCACGGAGGATGGAGAGGAGCCGGTGGGGATCGGTGAGCATGTCGTCGCCGATCAACTCGCGTGGCGACAAGAGGTTGGTCGTCTCGCCCACCCGCTCGCGCTGAAACACTTCGTAGGTGCGATAGCCAGAGGCTGGCAGCAGTTCGTCAGCGTCACCGATCTCGTACGCGGAGGTCATGGGAGGTCGAACCGGAGCCATAGCTGCCGGATCGCACCGAGCCCGATCGGCGCCAATTCGATGCCGTCGATGTTGGCAGTGGGGTTCTTTGGCATGCGGTCGGTGGCGATCCGAACGTTGCGCAAGGTGGGCGCAAGTAGTTCCGAGCCGATCGCCGCCTCCTGGTGCGAGATCCAGGCGCCAGGACAGAGGTGTGGGCCTACACCGAATGCCATGTGGCTGGATCGCCCATCGCCGTCAGGTCCCGAACCGTCGTGCCCCGATCGAAGGATCTTGCCGGTGTAGAGATCCGTGCGAAAGATATCGAAGCATTCTGGGTCGGTGAACACCCGATCGTCGTGGTTCGCCGACACGTCGACCATGTGGATCAGTGAGCCCGCCGGAATCGTCACGCCGTGCAACTCGATGTCGAACGTGTTATGGCGTGGCTGACCGCCGATCGACGTCGAGTGCCGAAGCATTTCGTGAAAGGCGGCGGTCCATAGCGATGGGTCGTTCTGGACCGCTTCGAACTGGGCCGGGTGTTGGAGCAGGAGGTACCAGAGGTTCATGATGGCGCCACGGGTCGTCTCGCCGCCGCCACCGACGATCAGCGCGACGAACGAGGTGATCTCCTCGGTCGACATTACGTCGCCGTCGATCTCGGATGTACAGAGTTCGGAGATGATGTCGAGGCAGATCTTGTTGCCCGTCTCGTCGTGGAGGTACGTCGGAGTCGCCCGCCGATCCTCGACGAGTGACTCGACAAAGTCCTCCAAATCTTGCCGGGCGACCAACCCGGCATGGTGGGTGTCACTGCCACCCAGACCGGACATCATCGCGTCGTACCACCACGTGAACTGCTGTCGGGCATCCTGAGGAATGCCGAGTACCTGCGCAACCACGCTGATCGGGAACTCATTGGCGAAACATGCACCGAGCTCGATCAGCGCTGTTCCCGACTCCCGATCGATCTCGATTCGGGCGGGTTGATCAGCCATGGCTTGGTTCTTGGGGTTGTCGGGGTCCCACCACTCGGCGATTAGTTCGTCAGCGATCTCACGCAACGCGTGGAGGCGCTTGGTGAGGGCGGCGCCGACGAGGTGACGCCCGTAGATGTTGCGCCGGCGGCGGTGCTCAATCCCGCTCAGTTCGAGCTGCGTGTTGCCGAGAACGCCCGACGATGACCCCTTCGGAATCGTGTTGAAGCCGACCTCGTCGAAGTAGCAGGCGGTGATGTCGTCGTAGCGGGTGACGTAGTAGCAGTTGTGCAACTGGTCGTGGAATACCGGATAGTGATCCCGCATTATCCGGTAGTAGGGGTATGGGTTTCGGGCGAACTCGCCAGAGTCAAAGATGCGCGGGTCGATTAGTGGGACGCCGTCGGGAGCGTTCCCCATGTCGGCTGGTTCGCCGACCGGCAGCGGTACGAACTTGCGTCGAGCGCCGGCCGGTTCAATGTCAACTACCGTGCCGAGCACGGCCTTAAATGGATTTGTCACACGTCGCCCCCTTGATTCCGGACCAACGCTGACCGTATCGCTCTCCGGTCGGCCCGATTTCGTTGGAGCGTCAGGCATCCTTGCTCGCGTGCGTCGCAGCTTGCAGAACGGCGTTTCGGCCGTCAGCCGTTTGCGCCTGGATCACATAGAACATCGCCTCGCGGGCTAGCCGTTGGGCGGGATGGGACAGGTCCATTCCGCCGCCGCCGACGGCAGCCAGCAGGGCGGTGGTTGAGCGATGCGCAAGCGCTAGGCAGGACGCACGGTGCGCACTTGCTGCGCCGAGCGCGACAGAGGTCGACGACGGATCGGACAGGGCAGTCAACACGGCGTCGTCTTGCTCCCAGGTCGAGGCAAGTTCGTCGGACAACGCGTCTGCGGTCGGCCCGGCCGGATCGTGCTCGTCGTGTTGGGCCGCTCGGAGCAATCGGATCGCTCGCTCGGCCACCCCCAAGACAGCTGGCTGGCCAATCGATGCTCGGCGCTGGTCAGTGAGACGCCACGCGTTGAGTTGCTCAACGCCGATGACTTTTTCGTCAGCGACGACGCAACCGTCGAAATCGAGTGCGACGGTTCCGGTGGCCGAGAACACCGGCAGCGGGAGTGATGTCGGACGAACACTTCCTGACGCAGTGCCGGGGATCAACCCCCAGACCACTTCGCCTGCTTTGCTCTCGGCGGCAACCGCAAAGAGGTCCGCAATGCCCCACGACGTGGCCCAGGGAGCGTGGCCGTCGAATCGCCAGCCGCCCTTGACGCGAGTCGCAGTGATCGCTTGCTGATCTGTGCGGCGGAGGTGGGCGAAGGCGACGCCTGCAATAGTGTCCCCCGAGCAGAGCGCCGGCAGCAGCGAGTTGTTCAGCTCAATGTTGCGCGATGCACGAAGTGCGCGCACCACACCGTGATGCTGGACCCATGAGAAGAACGTTGCACCACAACCGCCACCGATTGATGCGATCACTCGGCGTGCTGAACGCGGTTCAAGGTCAAGAAATCCGCGTTGTGCCGGTCCGGCAACCCCAAACAGTCCAACCTCCGAAAGCACGTTGAACCGCGAGCGCGGCACGATGTCGGCACGGTCGATGTCCTGAGCGCAGGGGAACAGCTCGTTGTCCGCAATGCGTGCGGCGTTCGTAATCGCCATGTCATTCTCGGCGGTGCTGTCGGCGTCACTCATAAGGAAATTCTTCTGTGTTTGCATTCACGTTACGAGGGACGGGCTTGAGCCGCCGACTTCTGTTACCCCCAAGGTTTGCGCTGATTTTGCAGTCGTCCCGACTGCCGCATCTCCCAATCAGCGATGAAGCGGTGCGGGTGGGTGCGACCCGAGTGGGACGGTACACCGAGATGATGCAAGCCTGGCCGGGTGATGACGAGTGGGCCGATTCCTTTCGAACAGTTTATGGAGCGTGCGCTATACGGCCCTGAGGGTTTCTACACGCGGCCCGACGGGGGCAGCGCTGGACGTCGGGGGGATTTTTTGACCTCACCCGAAGTTGGGCCGCTGTTCGGAGCGGTCCTTGCCCGTGCGTTGGACCGCGAATGGAAGCGCCTTGGTCGGCCCGACCCGTTCACCGTGATTGATGCCGGGGCTGGGCCCGGCACGCTCGCTCGATCGGTGGTCGCAGCCGCGCCGCAATGCGCTGCCGTGATGCGTTACGTCGCCGTTGAGGTCTCTGATGCGCAACGGGCTCGTCACCCCGACGGAGTCGAGTCTCGGTCGGAAATGCCTGATGGCCCGTTCGAGGGTGTGATCGTGGCGAACGAGTTGCTCGACAATCTTCCGTTCCGCCTGGCGGTGTTCGATGATGGCTGGCGTGAGGCATTTGTCGACGTCGACCGAACGGGCACCGTGGTTGAGCGGCTCTCGGCACCGTTTGATCCTGTCCCGCTCGTGCTCCCATCGGCTGCCAGTCACGGGGCCCGAGCCCCGCTTGTCGATCAGGCTGCTCGTTGGGTCGACGACGCTAGATCGCGGCTTGAGCGCGGATCGGTGCTTGTCGTCGACTACGGCGTATCTCGAACAAGAGAATTGGCGGCTCGCCCGTGGAGACAGTGGCTTCGCACCTTCCGCGGCAACGAGCGCGGCGAGCACTACCTGCACGCACCCGGATCGCAAGACATCACCGTTGACATTCCGTTTGATCAATTGCCGGAGCCCGACTCCGTGCGGTCACAGGGGCAGTACCTGCAACTGTTGGGCATCAGCGACCTCGTCGAGGAAGGTCGGCAGTTCTGGGACGAACACGCAGCTCGGCCGGGACTCGACGCGGTGCGGATGCGGAGCCGGATCAGTGAGTCCGAGGCACTCCTCGACCCGGTCGGTCTTGGGGGGTTCATCGTCGCCGAATGGCGCATCTGATCATCGGTGAGAACGCCGAACCGGGTGGATTCGGAGTGAACCTCAGTGCTCGCTTAGCGACCTCAGCACAGTGTGCCGATCATGATCGATCCAGCGCCGACTGATGATCGTCAGCTTGCCGAGCTGCCGCGCGCTTCTGAACAGTTATCGGGAAATGTGACTTACCGGCCGACGTAGGCGCAACGCCGCAAGGCGCGGAACGGCCTACGCCGCTCAACGACCAGGCGGCGCTCAAACGTCTATGAACGGTCTTGCCCGCCCCACCGACCTGCGCTGCACCTCGCAGCCCAGTCGCACGGGTCACCACAGGTCCTTTCAACCGCGCGATCTCACCGTCGGTAAGCCGCTTCCAAACTGCGTCTTCATCGTCATTGACATCGCGAATGTTTAACGGCACGTCACTGCGGTCGGGTGCGACAGAGGCGAATCCGACTCGGTGACGACGGTTCTGTCTCCACAGATTATCGACGTTGAGGTTGCTGCTTTTGATGGCAAGACTTTGTTGCGCGAACTCCTGATTTGTCCGGGCTCCGCAGAAGAGAAGGCTGTGCGCTATTTGCTCCGAGCAGCGGAGGGCCGCTTGCCGATCGCTACGACGGAGCCTGGCGTCACGCTTCGTACCGGATGGAGTGTCTTTGCGCTCCTCGACGTCGAGGTTGTCTGGGAACTCAACGGGGCAGAGACCGCATGGGTCCCGCTCACAAGCGTTAAAGGCGGCATTGGGAGATGCTCCCGTCAAGCGCCTAGCGGTCCGACGAAGGCGCCCAACGGGTCTTCCTGCAGCGCGACAGCATCATCTTGGCTGTTGAAACCTTCACCGGAGGTCGAGTCGAAACGCAGCTGGCCTTCCCGGTTGACGCCGGTTTCGCAGTTTGCATAATCGGCCTAAGTCCGGGCCTCGCGATCTAGTACTCGTTCTTCGAGTTCGACAGGTCGCTGATTTCGAACCGGTTGCGGCATTCACCATCGCCGCAGCGTTCATCAAGAACGATCTGAAGGTTCGTGACTGCGACGGCAACGTCGCGGCCGACACATTCAACACTGCATCGACCGGCCGGAGGCCGAACCGCGCCAGCGGCTGGCCACGCACGCGTGGCGGTAAGTACGGGTGATTGGCCCGCCCCCGAGGTGATCCGATCGGGTGCTCTACCATCAGGGGCATGAGTGACGATCAGTCGACCGGAAACCACGATGCAATCGAGGCCTTTGCGAGTGAGAACCGCAGGTTTCCGCCGTCGGACGCGTTCAAGGTTGATGCGCTCATCACCGGCACTGAGCTGTACGACGAGGCCGCTCGCGACGATGAAGGTTTCTGGGCGCGCCAGGCGTCCGAACTCATCCACTGGGACACCGAGTGGGACACGGTTCTCGACTGGCAATTGCCATATGCCAAATGGTTTGAGGGCGGAATGCTCAACGTGGCGTACAACTGTCTTGATCGGCATGTGCTGGCCGGTCGGGGCGACAAGATTGCGATTCACTGGGAAGGCGAGCCCGGTGACACTCGTACGATCACCTACCAGGACCTGCTCGACGAGGTATGCCGCTTCTCCAATGTCCTGAAGGACTTGGGCGTGCAGAAGGGCGACCGCATCAACATCTACTTGCCGATGATTCCGGAGGCGGTTGTGGCGATGCTTGCGTGCGCCCGAATCGGTGCAGTCCACAGCGTCGTGTTCGGTGGATTCTCAAGCCAATCACTCAGCGACCGCATCAACGACGCCGAGGCAAAGGTGCTGATCACGGCTGATGGCGGCTACCGGCGGGGCGAAGTGTTCCCGCTTAAGCCTGCGGCGGATGAAGCGTGCGAAACCACCCCGAGCATCGAGCACGTCGTAGTGGTCAAGCGTGGCGGCAACGACGTCATGATGGTTGAGGCACGTGACCACTGGTACCACGAACTTATGGAAGACGTCTCGCCCGACTGCCCGGCTCAGCCGATGGAAGCCGAGCATCTGCTCTTTCTCTTATACACCTCAGGCACTACCGGTAGGCCCAAAGGAATCATGCACACGACCGGGGGGTATCTCACACATACGACCTTCACCCATAAGTACGTCTTCGACCTGCAACCCGATACCGACGTTTACTGGTGTACCGCCGATGTCGGCTGGATCACCGGCCACAGCTACATCGTGTACGGACCGCTGTCGAATGGATGCACCCAGGTGATGTACGAGGGTGTCCCGAATCACCCCAACAACGACCGGTTCTGGGAGATCGTCGAGAAATACGGCGTGACGATTTTTTACACTGCGCCGACCGCTATCCGCACCTTCATGAAATGGGGCGCAGAGGAGGCGGCCAAGCATGACCTTTCGTCGCTAAGAGTGCTCGGCACCGTTGGCGAGCCGATCAACCCCGAAGCGTGGATGTGGTACAACGAGCACATCGGTGGAGGGCAGTGCCCGATTGTCGACACCTGGTGGCAGACCGAGACTGGCGGAATCATGATCAGCCCGATTCCGGGGGCCACCACGACGAAGCCAGGCTCGGCGACCTTTCCTCTTCCGGGCGTGTCGGCCGAACTGATCGACGACGACGCGCAACCGGTACCGGTGGGCGGCGGTTATCTCACGCTCACCCGTCCATGGCCCGGCATGCTTCGTGGGATCTGGGGCGATCCGGACCGCTTCCAGGAGACGTACTGGTCGAGGTTTCCCGGCCGATACTTTGCGGGCGACGGTGCCAAGCTCGACGACGACGGTTACCTCTGGCTGCTCGGGCGAGTCGACGACGTGATGAACGTGTCCGGGCATCGCATCTCGACCACCGAGGTTGAGTCAGCGCTGGTTTCTCATCCGTCAGTGGCCGAGGCTGCGGTGGTCGGCGCTAATGATGCGACGACCGGCCAGGCCGTGTTCGCCTACGTCATCCTGCGCGGTGGGGCCGAAACGGATGAAGCCGAACTTCGGGCGCACGTAACGGGCGAGATCGGTGCGATTGCTCGCCCCAAGCGGGTGTTCATCACACCCGATCTTCCGAAGACCCGGTCGGGAAAGATCATGCGTCGACTCCTCCGTGACGTCGCCGAAGGACGCAACATCGGCGACACGACCACGCTGGCCGATGCATCGATCGTCGATGAGTTGCAGGCGAAGGCGAGTGAGTCGAACGACGGCTGACCTTGTCGTGCTGCTCGTTTGAGCGATCACAAAAATTTCACGGGCCATGTCCATGGCTGCCGGTACAAGCGAATGGGTTTGGTCAAAGGGGGCAAACGCGAAGAGGTTGCTGGCATCTCATGCAGTTCTGTCGTGGGCGACGACGCTGTGGACGTCGGCCTCGGAGGCTGATCGTGTCTACGCTCCGGGCGCCAGGACCGTTAGTGCGTGATGGTCCAGCGTGACGGGACTCTCAACCGAGAGCGGCTGAATGCACACGTGGGTTGCCCCGGCGTCGTAGTGCGCCTGGATTCCCTGGCGGACTCGATCTTCATCGCCCCACACGACAACTGCGTCGATGAAGCGATCATCACGATGCTCAATTTCCTCGTCCGTGAAGCCGAGACGCTTCCAGTTGTTTCGGTAGTTCGGGAGGTCGGCGTAGAGCGAGATCGCAGCCCGGGCCGCTTGACGCGCTGCGATGGCGTCGGTGCTCAGACACACCTTTTGCTCGACGCACAGAAGCGAGTCGGCCCCCATGATCTCACGGGCTCGGGCGGTGTGCTCGGGAGTGGTCCAGTAGGGATGCGCTCCGTGGCTCGCACTTGCCGCCAACTCCAACATCTTCGGTCCGAGAGCGGCGAGGACGATTGGAACGGGCTCCGCAGGTGACGGTCCACGAAACGGCTGCTCCTCCATCGCCGCTAGATACTTGCGCATCTGCGTGAGCGGTTTCGAGTAGTCGAGTCCACGGAGGCCGGCGACCATCGGTCCGTGGCTAACGCCGAGCCCGAGGATGAACCGTCCACCCGACTGCTCGCCGAGCGTGTTGGCAACCTGCTTCATCGGCCCCGGATGTCGATGAAAAATGCTGGCGATTCCGGTCGCGAACGTGAGTGTGGCGGTCTGCGACGCAAGCCACGCAATGTGGGAAAACGGATCGCGACCGATCGTGTCGGGGAGCCACAGCGCGGAATAGCCAAGCGATTCGAGGTTGCCGGCGAAGTCGGCGGCTTCGCCGGCACTCATTCCGTCGGTGAAGTACCAGACCCCGGGAGTGGCAAGATGTTCCTGTCCTGTCATCGCCCGAGCGTAGATCGTCGTCGCCGTGACGCGGGTACTCGCGCATGGTCAACGTCGGCCGTTGGACTCGAACCAGTCGCCGCTTTCGATCGGCTGCAGATCGAGTCCGGTGCCGTACTCATAGGCGTATGCAGCGATGCCCCGCCCTGTTGTGACCACGACGCGCCGGTATTGCCCGTCGACCGTTCCTTCTTCGGCGTCCAGCACCTCGAGGCAACGGGCGATCGCCGAATCGAGCAGCGCGTACGTGTGGCCTGTGATCGTGCCGCCCGGCTCGGCGCGGTCGTCGAGCACGGCGGCGGGGTAGTCGAGTCCGGTGTCGAAAAGACGGCCATCGATCGTGTCGGGCCAGCCCTCGTCGACCACGAACGGCTCGAGGAAACGCCACCGCACGTCGCCGAGCCGCAACGTGCCGTAGACGAACAAGTGGCTGACACCGATCATGATGCGACCGAAGCTACCTGCGGGCATTGCGAGAGATGGTTTCGAGAACGATTCGGATACCGACATGGCGAGGCATGGTCGTCGGAGTTGGATTGAGGCGAAAGACGGCTTGGCGCGTTGCTCGCAGTCGCCGCCAAAACTTTGCCTATCTGTGGGGTAGGTGACACGGTAGACGTCGGGTCCGCCGAAACGAGGGGTCTCGTCGGGCACGGCAACACCGGGGTAGTCGTGGTGCCGGTCGTTTATCCCAAGAATCGTCGGCCCCGCCCGCAGGTATCGTACGAGATCCCTATCTCGCATGAGCTAGACGGCACTGCCTGTGAATTCCCCCAGTGGTGCTGTACTTCCCGTCCTGCAATTTGATTACTATTTTCGAGCACGAAATCGACGGGTGGATCCTCGACTGCGGTGTGTCGGATTTGCTCTACTTGAGTTCTGAGATGTGCGGCCACCAGAGCGAGACGCTCAGGCAGCACTTCACCGGCAAGCTGTTATGCGGCGCGCCCGTTGCCGTTGACTTCGTGAACCTTCCGGACACGATCGTCGAATTTGACGTGTCGCGTCAAGAACATCCCGACAGTCAGCTGTGGAGCCGGAACACGGGGGCGTCACAGAACTACGGCGCGAATCCGTACCTTGGCTGCGACGAGGGCGGCCGCAGACGAAAACCGACTATGGGTCTTCGGCAGCAGCATTCCCGCTCCTTGCCCTTGGCGGATGGAATGTCTTCACCTGGACGTTCGAGGGCCTAGATATCGCGACGTTCTGGGGATGTCCGGGTCACAAGCCGCCGACTTCGCTGGCGATGGGGGTAGTCGGTCCAGCGGCCGCTAACGATGCCGAAACAGGTTTGACGTGGGACGTCGTCGAAGCAACGATCGCTAGCTGACTCGCGCAACGTCGACTCGCATGACTTGCCCGCATCAACACGTTCTGATCCACTTGAATTGCTTTCGTCTGTGGAGCGCCCTTGCCGGTTGGGTGTCAGACCTTTTCGGACGTCTCGCCGGCAGAGGCCTGCTGCGCCTCCACTGACTTCAATACGGGCGGTGACGCTAGACCGATGACATCGCCGGTCACCGGCAGGGGATCATTGTGGCAGATGAACGCCATCTCGCCGTCCTCGATCCTGACCAATGGAATGAACTGTTGATTGTCGAAGGCATCGACGATCAACGACCCTGCCGCCGCACCGATGACCTTCCATCCCTGACGCGAGTGTTCGTCGAGTGTCGTATAGGTCAGACCGTCGACGCCGATAATTCGACCGAGATACTCATCGGGTACTGCACTTTGACCGCTGCGACGTTTACCCGGTGCCAACTGGAAGACCTCACGTCGACCGAAGACGCGAGCAAAACGACCGGTCGCAAGAGCGTTGACCTCATCGTTCGATGTCATAGCGAAGAGACGCCCGATACCACGTAGGTCCAGGCTCTCCGTAGCGTCCTCGGCGAGAGCGCTCATTCGGCGCGCCGTCAGGCCGAGCGCAATCGCGCGGGTGACGTTGTAGGGGTCTGTGTCGATAAGCGTCGTCTTGATCGAACGGTTCTTGAGTTGTACTGCCAACCCGCGAGCGCTCGCATGCGATCCGACGATCAAGACCCCATTTGCTTGCGCCTCGGCCAGGTCGAGTAGGCGCGCCGCCGGGCCGGCGATGAACCCGTAGACGACAATGGTGCCGATGATGACGAGGAATACAATCGGGACGATCTTGTCAGCGTCGGCAACGCCCTCCTCCTCGAGTCGGAGGGCGAAGATCGCCGATACGGCGGCGGCGACGATTCCGCGGGGAGCCATAGTCGTGAGGAATACGCGCTCACGCCACGAGAGCGAGGTGCGGATCGTCGAGACGAGCACTGCCAACGGTCGGGCGACGAACACCAGTGTTGCAAGAAAGGCGAGCGCGGGCAGTGCAACGTCACGAAGGGCATCGGCTTCGATCCGTGCGGCAAGCAGAATGAACAGCACTGAGATGAGTAGCGTTCGTAAGCTCTCGTTGAACTCGAGGACTTGCCGGATCGTTGAGCTGTCCCGTCGAGCAAGGTAGATCCCGACAACCGTTACGGCGAGAAGGCCCGACTCCTCTTGGATTTCATTCGACGCCACGTAGCTGGCAACGACGAACGCGAAGGTCATCGGCACGGCGAGTTGATCCGGAATCAAGAACCGGCGCAGTGCAGTGTCAAGCAGGAATGCCGTTGCGAGCCCAAGGCCGATGCCAGCGACGAGGGTGAGCCCGACGATGCCGAACAAGCTGAGCACCGCTTCGTCGGTCTCATCGGCGAGCACCAGTTCGAACGCGACCAGAGCGGCAGTTGCCCCAATCGGGTCGATTAGTACCCCCTCAGCACGCAGAATCGGACCCGTGGTACCCGCCGGCCGGACGAATCGGAGGAGCGGGCCCACGACAGTTGGCCCGGTCACGACGAGTACCGTCGCAAGGACGATTGCGACTTCGTTGGAGATGCCGAAGATCTTGCGGGCGGAGTACCAACCAACGACTCCAGTGACGATTGCACCGATCGTTATTAAGCGGCGGACGACCGTGCCCGTGTTGCGCAGCTCGCGGGGTGGAAGGTCGAGTCCACCCTCGAACAGGATCAGCGCGACGGACAGCGATACGAGCGGGAAGAGTGTGCTGCCGAGCAGTTGGTCTGGCTCAAGGATTCCTGTGACCGGTCCGAGCAGGAGGCCGGCCACGAGCAGCGCAATGATCGACGGGAGTTGTGTTCGCCAAGCGATCCACTGGGCGATCATGCCGGCGCCGACAATCATTGCGAGCGTTGGGCCGATAGCAGATTCGCCGGCGGCAAAGATGACTGCGTTCATGAGAAAGCCTCCGCCATCCGCGGACAGGGTAGTGCAGGGATGGATACCGTCACCGCATGACGTCGATGAATTTGGCTCGCGCTGAACAGGTGTCTTTGCTCTGCAGCCAACGCATCTGCGGGCCGCCCGTCTCGACCTCCCAGCAGGCCCTTGGCGTGCCGTTGCTCTTTTCTCGCACTGCTCCACCTGTGGAAGGGACCTGCGTTCAGCTGGCTGGTTGGCATCAGCGCTTACCGATTCTGGTGTCGGCGTGATGCGTTTCGACTTCACGGGGTTCGGCGTCAGCGACGGCGAATTCGCTAGCGCCGGTTTCTGGGCGAACACCACCGATCTCATTGCCGCGATCGAGTGGCTCAAAGACGAGCATGCCACTGCCAAGATTCTCGTGGACCACCCGCTGGGTAGTGCCGCCGTGTTGTCGGTGGCCGGTGACGTGCCGGGGGTGCGGGCGGTCGTCACCCTCAGCGCCCCTGCCGATACTCAGTATGTCACCGGGCTGCTCGACGAATCGTCTGACAAATCACGGCGCAGGGCGATGCGAGTGTCTGGCTTGCAGGCAGCCGTTCACTATCAAGCAGCAGTTCCCCGACGACCTGAGTCAGCTTCGCATCGCCGCACGGGTTGCGGACATGAAGAAGGCGGTGCTCGTGATGTATCCGCCGACCGACAACACGACCGGGATCGACAACGCTGCCTAGATCTTTGTGGCTCCTCGCCACCCGAACAGCTTCATCTCGCTCGACGTTGCTGACCACCTGCTGTCCGATCTTGCCTATGCGGAATTTGCCGCTGGGGTGATCACAGTATTCGCGCAGCGCTTCATCTGCGGTGAAAATAGTGGGCGTCCTGCGACGGCACGTTTCGACGCACTTGTCGTTGCAAAGACAACCCAGGGCCCATTCCTGAACTAGGTGGGGTCGGACGGCGTCGGTTCCTCGCTGATGAATCTGAATCAGTCGGCGGCTTCGACACTGGCCCTGCGCCGTCAGTTTCGGATGGCGATGTCGAGGTTCTTTCCGGAGCCGATGTTCCGATTGACGTGAAGTCGTTTGCGGGCGGCGTTGAGTTCGGCGCACATGATCACGGTGATTCCGATGAGGCTGAGCCATGTGATGAGGCCGAGGATCGTGTTGATCGTCGCCGTCGCCTCGTTTTCGGTGTCGGCGAGTCGCTGGACGATGAGGGTACCGAAGTGCTGCAGAGCTGTGTAGGCGAGACCGGCGAACACCGCACCCAGCCAGACGTCTCTCCATGTGGTCGGGTACGACGTGAGGAACCGATACATGGCGGCGATCACCACGATGTTGATCACGACCGTTGCACCGACAATACCGAGATTACTGAAGGCTGGTAGGTCGGCAGCGCTGACGATTGCGGAGAGCGTGAGAGTTCCGATCTGCGAGATCACAACAATCGTGAGGCCCATCAGCGCTTTTGCGCGCTGGGCGGGTAGTCCGTCTCGATCATCAACGTCCACCTCCCACGAATCGTCTAGCGAACTCTGCAGCCCGACAAATGCCTTGGTTGAGGCCCACATTGCGCCGCCGAGTCCAATCACCAGTGCGATCAGACTTCCATCGATCGACTGCGGGTTATCGGCAAGTGTTTTTCCGAGAACGGGGATCTCCGAAGCAGCGCCGTCGATGACCTTGCGTTGCAGTTCCTCGTTGCCGTCGAGCAGGAACCCGAGAACCGTCACCGCGGCGAGCATTAACGGAAACATCGACAGGAACGAGAAGAACGCAAGCAGCGATGCATTGCGTCCTGCCAGGTGGCGCCGCCACCCGTCCATCATCTCGGCGAAAAGGTCGAACGGGTACGAGCGCTCGCGCAGCGCCATCACCTTGTCACTGGTCGTCCAGGCCACGGCTTAGTGTGTACCCGCTGTACACCCGTATGGCTCAACCAGGCTCCAATCAACCGGCTGGCAACCGAGCCGTTCGAGTGCTTCGTTCGTTGCGCTAAACGGACGACTCCCGAAGAAGCCATTGCGCGCAGAGAATGGAGACGGATGTGGTGACTCGAGAACGACATGTCGATTGGTGTCGATGCGGTCGCGCTTGCGACGGGCATGGTTCCCCCAGAGGACAAACGCCAGCGGCTCGGGCCGAGCAGCGGCGACATCAATCACACGATCGGTGAAGGTTTCCCAGCCCTTCCCCGAGTGGGAGCCGGCCTGACCGGCTCGCACGGTGAGCGATGTGTTCAACAACAACACGCCCTGTCGTGCCCACGCCGCGAGGCTCCCGTGGTCCGGAATCGTGAGTCCGAGATCACTGTGCAGCTCCTGGTGGATGTTGCGCAGCGACGGTGGAATTTGAATCTTTGGTCGGACGGAGAATGCGAGGCCATGCGCCTGTCCCGGCCCGTGGTACGGATCCTGGCCGAGGATTACGACTTTCAGCTGCGAGTAGGGCGTGAGATGCAGGGCCGCGAAAACTTCGTCCTGCGGTGGGTACACGGTGTGCTGGCGTCGCTCTGCAGCCACGAAGGCCTGGAGGTTGCGCCAATACGGTTGGTCGAACTCTGAACGAAGAAGGGGGTTCCAGTCCGTGGTGGTCATCGTTCTTATCTTTACCAGCGTGCCGGGTTCTTGAACTGCCTTCATTGACGAACGGTGATCGGTCCGTCGTACGATGCAGAGGTGTTCGATCATCTTCCGCGAGCAAGGCTCGCCACGCTTCCAACAGCGCTCGAGGGCGCGAGTCGTCGCGATGGATCAGGGCCTCGGCTTTGGATCAAGCGTGATGATCTCACCGGGCTCGGCGGCGGCGGGAACAAGGCCCGCAAGCTTGAGTTCCTCTGTGGCCAGGCCCTCGCCGACGGCGCGCGCGCGATCGTGACAGTTGGAGCAGCTCAATCGAACCACTGCCGGATGACGGCTGCTGCGGGGAGCAGGCTCGGGGTCGAGGTGCATCTCGTGCTCGCCGGCGATGCTCCAGCCGAAGGTGGACGCCAAACTGGAAACCAGCTGCTCGCTCAGATGTTCGGGGCCCAGATGCATCACACGGGGGCAGCGGAGAGCCACTGGGGCGAACTCGAGATCGCCCGCGAGTCGCTTACTGCCGAGCTCGCCGAGCAAGGTCTCGCGCCGAGTTCGATCCCCATTGGTGGCAGCACCGCTGTCGGAGCGCTTGGCTACGCCCTGGCATTTGTCGAGCTGATCGATCAGTGCCGCAGCGAAGGATTCCTGCCCCGTGCGGTGGTTTTCACATCGTCGAGTGGTGGCACCCACGCCGGTCTACTCGCCGGGCGCGCGGCGCTGATCGCCGACGGTCGTCTTCGAGCCGAGGAGGCCCCTGACATCGTCGCCATTGGTGTCGCGAAGGGCGTCAACCTCGGAGTCCCCTGTGTCGCCGAACTTGCTGATGCGGCCCTCGGCTTGATGCGCGTTGAGACCTGTGTCGACCAGGCGGACATCGAGGTGGACCCGCGGTGGATTGGTGACGATTACGCCGTGCCGACGGATGCTGGGACGGCAGCGATCGAGTGGGCAGCTCGGCGCGGGGGGTGGCTCATGGATCCCACGTACTCGGGGAAAGGCCTCTCAGGTCTGCTTGGCCTCATCGACGAGGAACGCTGGGACGGCGATGACCAGGTCGTTTTCATTCATTCCGGCGGCTGGCCCGCGCTGTTTGCCTGACGACACTGGCCAGATGGGCAGACAGCAATCGCGCTTACTCGTACACTGATGAGATGAGCGACGAGATCCTCGACGTAGACCTGCTGGCCTTCGAGGTCGGAACGTCGGACCAGCGCCGTGCCGTGGTCGATGGGGTCACACGAAGTCTTGCCACAGGGTTCGTCTATACGAGCCATGATGTCTCCGACGACCTGCTCGACACGGCCTACGGGATGTTGCGCGAATTCTTCGAGAAGTCCCCCGAGGTGAAACAGGCCGCAGCGGTACCGGGGGCCAACGGGCAGACGGGATATACCGGGCTGCTCGTGGAGACGGCTGCGTCGAGTGACAAGCCGGACTGGAAGGAGATGCTCAACTGGTCGACGCCGGTTCCGGCCGGGCACCCTTTGAAGCGAACCTTCCCGACTGCGTACCCGGACCAGGTGCTCCCCGAGCAGATCGTTCCGGGGATCACCGATGTTCTCTACCGCTTCCACGACACGGTGGCCGACCTACAGCGGCGCTTCCTGCGGGTCATTGCGGAGGGCATCGGGTGCCACGAGACGTTCTTCGACGACATGGTGCAGGACGGTCCTACCCTGACCCGGGCGATTCGTTATCCGGCGATGTCCGAACTCGATACCACACCGGGTTTTGATGGCAAGCCGGGCCACGTGTGGGCGGCAGCGCACGGCGATATCAACTTGATTACTGCGTTGCCACGGGCGACAGCGCCGGGATTACAGGTGAAGGTCAACGACGAGTGGGTCGATGCCGTGGCGCCCGACGACGGTGTGATCGTCAACACCGGCATCATGCTGGAACGCTTGACCAACGGACGCATTCCGGTCGGCTGGCACCGTGTCGTTGCCGCATCGGGCTTTGAAGGGGAGCGCTACAGCGTGGTCCAGTTCTGTCATCCTCGGCCGTGGACCATGCTGTCACCCGTGCCGTCGTGCTGCACGCCTGACACTCCCCAGCGGTTTAGCGCGATCAGCGCTGCAGATGCGCTCGATGAAGTTCTCTACGAGATCAATTTGGTCGAGGGTGCCCGTCGGATCGGCTGAACGCATTGACGTCTTTTGCGGATCGTTCGTCCTGAATGCTGGGTCAAGTGAGGTAAGCATACGCGTAGCTGCGTTACCCGTTCCGGATCGAGTTCACGGCCTGGTAGGCGCCGGCAGCTGCGCCCAATTTGGGGGCAGCGAGCAGATCTCCTGTGATTCGACGTAGCGAGCGTGGCGAGGAAGTGTTTGATCTGTCGGGGCTCCAATGTGACGTCGAAAGCCAGCGGGGCGACTGGCCCAGAGCCCATGGTCGGTGTGGGAGCGAGCGGCGAGTGGGCGCCGACATGTGTGTTCTCCGGGGTGTCGGTACTGATGCCGTGTAGATAGCGCGGTAGGGATCTCGGTTTACGGTCGGTGTCCGAGAAGGGGAGACAGGCGATCTACACCGAAGCTGAGCGCAAAGGGACGGATACGGCTACCGTCCGACGTCAATGAGCGAGTCGGATCCGCAGCACGACGATGAAGCGCCCTTTCTGACCGCCAACGCTGATGAGACGGAACGGCTCCGAATTCCTCCGCGGGACGTGATCCTGGCGATCGACATCGGCGGTACGAAGTTCGCAGCCGGGCTGGTGACGGTAAAGGGTTAGCTCATCGACCGCGCCCGGGTTGAGGTTGAACGCAATGTGGTTCCCGAAGCGCATTATACGTCTTTGGCAGGCATGGTCACCGAGCTCATGGAGCGAGCCCGTAATCAACACCACGTGCGAATTCGTGCGGTCGGTGTCGGCGCTGCCGGGCCCGTCGCACGCAACCTGGAGACGGTGTCACCGGTCAACATTCCAGCGTGGCGCGGGTTTCCGCTTCGGGCGCGACTCCAAGACACCACCCGGCTGCGGGTGTACGGCGATCTCGACGCCAAGGCGCTTGCGCTCGCCGAAGGTTGGCTCGGCGCCGCCCAAGGGCACCAGAACTTCTGCGCGCTCACGGTGTCGACCGGTGTCGGTGGCGGGGTCGTCCTCAACGGCGAGTTGCTCGATGGCGCAAGCGGTAACGCCGGCCACATCGGCCACGTGATTGTTGAACCCGGTGGTCGGCGCTGCGGTTGTGGTGCCCAGGGCTGCCTTGAGGCCGAGGCCTCCGGCCTGGCCATTGAATCGATCACCGGACGCCCGCCCACCGAACCGACCTATGAGATCATGCAGCGCACGGGTCATCTCGTGGGCGTGGCTGCTGCGTCGGTGTGTAATGCCCTGGATCTGTCGCTGGTCGTGGTGGGAGGAAGCGTTGCGCTTGGATTTGCGGCGACGTTCTTCCATTCAGCCCAAGTCGCACTCGACGATCACGCGAAAATGCCTTACAGCCGGGGGGCGCGGATCACGCCGTCACGCCTCGCTGATTCGGGACCGTTGATCGGCGCCGGAGCAGTCGGGTGGCGCGGCCTTCGGCGCTCCCGACGCAGTGTCGGCGGTGAGATCCAGCGTCCTACTGCACCAACCCCGTCCGTCAGCGACGCGTGAGCTCGGTGGCGTTGGATCGCACCGGTCAAGGATGATGGTTGTCGACGGCGATTCGGCCATTCAGCAGCGGACGTGAGGCCGTCTCGATCTCGAGAGTAGGGCCACGGATCGTCCAGGCGCGCCGCGTTCGCCGACGTCAGGTACGCGATCAGCGTCTCGAATTGTTGCGCCGCCCTCGATAATCCGACCGACCGCTGATCCCGCAGTGGCGCTACCGTCGCCAATGTGACCGTCTTCTTGACCGTGCGCACTACCGTCTGGCGGAGCCAGATCGCTCAGATGGCGGCGACGACCGCCGGGTTGGTCCCAGTCGTCAAGGGCAATGGCTATGGATTTGGGCGACTGCGGCTTGCGGAGATAGCTGCCGAGTTCTGCGACACCGTCGCCGTCGGTACAGTCCATGAACTCGCTGGACTGCCCGATGCGCTGACCGCAGTGGTGCTCACCCCAACGCTGCAGGCGCCGGCAACGAGCGATCCCATCCTCACCGTCGGGAGGCCCGAACATCTCGACGCCCTCGACGCGTGGGTCGGACGAGTGCTTGTCAAGCTTCCAACCGACCTCCGAAGATATGGAGGGTCAAGTTCATTGATCGACATCGCCCGCACGCGCGGACACGAGGTTGTCGGGGTGTCGCTCCATCCGCCGATCGCCGGAACCGATGGCGATCGGATCGAGCAAATCACATCGGTGATCACGCACGTTGATCCTCGGCTAACGGTCTGGCTCAGTCATCTCGGCCTCGATGCGTACCGCGCGCTTCCACCGGACCGTTCTTACCGACTTCGAGTCGGAACCTCGTTGTGGCACGGCGAGAAGACCGCACTGCACCTCACCGCCGATGTCTTGGACGTGCGCGCCGTTTCGGCGGGGATGACGGCCGGTTACCACCAGGCCGCCGTTGCCGGCGATGGTCACCTCGTGATGATTGGCGCTGGCACAACCAATGGTGTGACACCTCTCGCTGACAACCTGAGCCCGTTTCACTTTGCGCGCACTAGGTTGGCGTTGCACGAAGCTCCGCACATGCACACGTCTATGGCTTTCGTTCCGGCTGGTGATTCGGTGCCCGATGTCGGTGACGAGGTTGATGTCCAGCGACCGCTGCACATGACTGCGGTCGACGAGTTCCGCTGGAAGTGACGTGAGCATCGCAGGCCGCTCGGCGACCGACGAGGCCGTTCCGTTGTCTGAGTCGAATGATCGACTTTGCGGGCCCGATGTTGTCCGCGCCGTGGCGCTGATCGGCGTCGTGGTCATGAATTATCACGGCTACCTGATGCTGCGCAGTTTGAGGACCGACGTTATTGACAGCGCCCTTAACCGGTTCTTCGATCCGTTTGAGGGGCCACTGTCGACGCGATTCGCTTCGACGTTCGTGTTGACGGCTGGCGTCGGGATTACGCTCATGACCCGCAGGGTGGAGGCGGACCGTGTCGACGGGGTCGCAGGTGCCGCAAAAGCAGTTACCGAGATGAGGTGGCGTCTCGTCCGTCGCGGTTTGGCCCTGTACGTCCTCGGTCAGTTGCTTGATGTGATCTGGCCCGGAACAATTATCATCTATTACGGAGCGATGTTCGCGATCGCGTCGCTCCTATTCACGCTTGCGACGCGGTGGATAATTATGATCGGAATTGCTGCGGCGCTGGCTGGCTGGTGGGTTTCTCTGTGGTCGTTTTGGCAGGTGGAAGACGGTGCCAGTGTGGCATGGTTGCGTTCTCCTGCATCTGACTCGATCCGCCGGTACGTGTTCGACCTCACGGTGAATGGCACGCACCCGTTGCTGCCTTGGCTGGCGTTCCTCTGTGCGGGCATCGTGCTCGGGCGGACGTTGGAGGCGCCCGACTGGCAGTTGTGGTGCGGTGGGATTGGACTCGTGCTCTTTGGCGTTGCGACGATCGTGTCGACGATGACCGGTACGGCCTTCACCGACCTTGCGCTGTCGCGCCATCCGTTCGACCGGGGGGTGGTGTACGTGGCGAGCGCCCTCGGTACGTCACTGATCGCGTTCGCTGGAATCTCCTGGCTTGCCGATCGGGCAATTGGCCCGGCTGCCGTAGTGGTGGAGGTTCTGCGAGAGGCGGGCCAGATGACGCTTACGCTGTACATCGCCCACATCCTGCTCTTCAATCTGTTCGTCGATTGGATCGGTTGGGTGGAGCCCGCTGGGCTAGGTACGGCGCTCACTTTCGCGTTTGGATTCTGGGTGATCGCAATGGTGCTCGGCGCGTGGTGGCATCGCCGCTACGCGCGAGGGCCGGCCGAGTGGGCCTACCGCGCCATCGGCGGTTGAGCGCAGCAATTCGCATGCAGCTGCGAGTCCGACGCCGGGACCATGGTGCCGAATCGCAGCACGGCGCCTGGCCTTGCTTTAACGAGGCCCGGACGTGGTGACGGTTCGACATCGATTCGACGGTGGCCACGAGCAGATCACCGGCATCGCGGGGCCCCACTCGCGGCGCCGCAGCATCTCGCGCCAGACTCCCCAGCCATAAGCGATGTCGGTCGGAGTCGCCCGGGGGTCAGCTGCAATCGAAGCCACCGCGATCCACCGAGCCTGCCTCGAGAACACGCAGGCGACCATCGCGATCGGCCACCACAGCCGACGAACGGTCGATGCGACCTGGCGGGCGCTCAAGAGATAACTCGTCGCCGTGAGGCGCACGACATCGGTCACGGGGACATCGGGGAGGTTGCGCGCAACGGTCGCCGTGTTGGCGATTGCTAGCGCTCCAGCGGCCACCGGGTGCCCGGTCCCGATGGCAACCCCCGCAGCAGTCGTCCATCTGTTCAATCGCAGAGGCGACAACAAGCCAGGGTGCCGCTGCGCGAGCGGTGCCGCCGATGAGCCGTAGCCGACCTGCTGCCGAAGCCGTCCGGACCAGTTGGGCCGCGGGGCATGGTAGACGCTAGCGGTGGGGTCGTAGCGACACCGCCATCCGGCCTGATCGAGGCGCCACACCAAGTCGACGTCCTCGCCGAAGCGGAGTCGCTCATCGAACCCGCCGACATCGTCGAATGCGGAAGCCCGGATCACGATCGCAGCGGCGGGCACGTAGCTGACGCGACTCCCAGCACGAATCCGAGCGGGCTCGGTACCGAGATCCAACGATGTAGTCGAGTTGCCGAGGACCCGCGGAGCCACGAGCCCGACCTGTGGATCATTGAAGTGGGGAAGGAGGCGAATGAGCCAGTCCTCATTCGGGACCGTGACGTCGGCATCCACGAATGCAAGCAGTGGGGTCGACGCGTGTGCACGTCCGGCATTGCGGGCGGCGCCGGGGCCTCGATTCTCATCGAGTCGCACCATCGCACCGTTGACCGGCGGCATGGAACCGTCGTCGACGGTGATGTCACGGTCGGAGCGGGCGAATCCGCCGAGTTGCGGCGTGATTACGGTGACGTCGTGGCGCCCCCACGAGGCCTCGCTGATGCCTGGCTGCGGGTGGATGGCGCCGGCGTCGAGGAGGCGTTCGGTAAGCGTGGAGGATTCGACATCGTCCCCTGATTCGATCGAGACGCACAGGTTGGCCCCCGTCGCGCTGAGTCTGAACACGCGCAGGGGTGAACCGGCGAGAACGACTGATCCGGTTGCCCCGGTCCGATTCCAGGTCGAATCCGTACGGAACCGCATCGTTAGTCGTGGACCATGGGCGAGGCATCGACGGGAGACGCAATGTTCGGATCGGCCTCCGTGTCGAGACGGGTGCTCTCATGTGGCGTCGGATCGATGGGACGCCACTGTTCGATCGTGAGTACGAGGTCGTCGACGAAGTCGCTGATGAACCGCTCGCCCTCGGCACCCGATGCGCCGTCAGGGTCGCCGAGCACGCCAGACGGGCTCACGCTGCGCACACCGTCAGCGCGGAGTCGGGGGAGCAGTTCACTCAGCAGGAGGCCGGGCCCGTCGGTGGCGAGTTCGAAGCGGACGAGGCCGGGATCGATCGCAAGCATCAATGAGGTCTCGATGCGTCCGGCATGGAGGTCGGGCGGCCCGCCATCGGTGCGCCGGCGCCACTTCGGCCACCACGACAAGACGCACCGGCTTTCGGCTGTGAGGAGGTCAACGGCTCGAGCCAGCGCCTCATGGTTCCCGCCGTGACCATTGACAAATACGATTCCCGCGGCCCACTCGGCGCTGCGGCCTAGCTCGATCGCGACCTGCGCCATGGCCTCGGTACCGATCGACAGGGTGCCGGCGAAGCCAGCGTGCTCTCCCGACGCAGTGATTGAGATGGTCGGACCAAGCATCAGACCCGTCGTGCGATGCAGCGCCCGCCCGGCGATCTCCTCGGCGACGAGGGTGTCGGTATTGAGCGGTAGGTGTGGGCCGTGCTGCTCGGTTGAGCCGATGGGAATGAGGATGATTGGGGATCGGGTGCCGTCGTCGTCGGCCATGCGCCGCGCGGCGGCGTCGACCTCGTTCCACGTCGCCTCACCGAGTCGCATCGGCGGTCAGCCTCCTAATTTTCTCGGTGTGCGGCAATAGCGACCACACACGTCGGTGCCTAGCACCAATGAACATTTCATTGTCGGTCGCGTGCTGGCGGGGAGAACCCGTCAGGGATGACGAGATCGCTGGGGGAGAGGTCACCGATCGTTGCCTTACCCAACCCGAGCATGTTCGAATCGATACCCATTCGCAGTACGTCGAGCACGTTCTCGACGCCCGCCTGGCCGTTTGCCGCAAGACCCCACAGGTAGCTGCGCCCGATCATCACAGCTTTCGCGCCGAGGGCAAGTGCCTTGACCACATCGCTTCCGCGGCGTATGCCCGAATCCATCACGACTTCGATCTGGTCGCCGACCGCTGCAACCACCTCGGGCAGGACCCGGATTGGTGCCGGTGTTCCATCGATGTTGTTGCCAGCATGCGTCGACACCGAGATGGCCGTGGCACCGGCATCCGTCGCTCTTCGGGCTTCGTCGGCGCGATTGATGCCCTTGACCATGAACGGGCCTTCCCACTGTGACCGGAGCCAGGCGATGTCCTTCCAGGTCGGTGGAGGAGTGCCCATCCAGACGCCGTACGCCTCGAAGAATCCAGGAACGGGATCGTTCTTCGACACCGTGAAGTTCGGGACACCCAATTGCGGGATCGAGCCCGACCGGAGCCAGTCGTACAGCCAGCGCGGTCGGAGCAGCCCCTCCGGAGCGTGCTTGATCATGGTCGCAAGGTTCATGGCCTCTGGAATCGACGGGCTGCCCCAGTCGCGAGAGTGCACGAATGACCAGTCCAGCGTGAGGATCATTCCGATTGCACCGGCCGCCTTCGCTCGCTCCATGCGGCCGACCATTGAGTCCCGGTCGCCGGCCCAGTAAATTTGGAACAAGGTTTGCGGGTTCGCGGCGATGACCTCGTCCATCGGCTTTGACGAGAACGAACTCAAGCCCATCACGACGCCGCGGGCTGCGGAGGCGCGGGCAACTGCCACTTCCCCGTCAGGGTGGACGGCCTGGACGCCGGTCGGACTGATTATCACTGGCATCGACATCGACTGGCCCATCACGTTCGTCGACATTTCTCGCGTCGGTGGCTGACCCGCCGTGAGCGGACGTAGGCCGAGGTCGTCGAATGCTGCGCAGTTGTCGTCGCGCGTCAGGCCGCGCTCAGCACCTGCGATCAGTGCGCCGTACACCGATTTGGGCAGCCGCCGCTTCGCCCGCTTTTGGGCAATGGCGATCGACTCGAACCACGGGTTGAACCAAGGATTCTGCACGTCACCAGCGTACGGGTCTCGATCGCCACCCGCCCATCCCTGATCGGGAGGGCAGCAGCCTCCGATTATGCAAAGTGGTAATCGGCAGGGTTGGGAGTTCGGGTCTGTTCCCAGTACTCAAGCAGACTAAATGGCCAGTTCTGCGCAACGCGACCCGACTCTGCCTTGTACCAGCTGTTAACCGTCGACACACCCCACGCCATTCTCAGGTTGCCGACATCGATCCGCTCGTTGTAGGCATCGTGGACCTCTTGACGGCAGTTGGCCGATGCAGCGTTGGTGCGCAGCAGCATCTCGATCACGCCGAGCGCATAATGCACCTCGCACTCAGAGAAGTAGATAATCGACCCGTTGACAACGATGTTCGTGTTCGGCCCGTAGCACAGGAAGAAGTTCGGGAACCCCGGGTGCACAACGCCGAGGTAGGCGCGTGCGTCGCCGTCCCAGATGTCGTGGAGGTCTCGCCCACCGGTGCCGACGACTTTCATCGGTGTGAGGAACTTGGAAGCCTGAAACCCGGTTGCATAGATGATCACGTCGGCCGGATGGTGGGTCTCGGATCCCTCCGCGTCTGCTGTGACGACCGTGTTGGTTTCGATTCGAATGATGGGCGATGCATCGAGGGTCACGTCGTCGCGTTTCAACGTCGTCGACCACGACCCGTTGTCGAGCACGATCCGTTTTGCTGCGGGCGGATACATCGGACGGACCAAGTCGTGTAGATCCGGTCGATCGGCGTAGCAAAGGCGCAGCCACTGTTCGAGGAGTTCGCGTAGGGCGGCATTGTCGACACCGGTCGCCATCGACAAATCCTCCCAGCCATCGTCAACTGCGCACGCTGGGAGCAGTCCCTCGGACGATCGCCAGAACAGCCAAAATCGGTACCACTGTGCGTACCCCGGCAGATGGCGGAACAGCCATTGCAATCCGTCGGCTACCGGCTCGTGATACGTCGGGACGGGAACAAACCAGTTCGGGGTTCTCTGGAGCACGGACAAGTGTGCGGTTCGTTCAGCGACGTGCGGCACGAACTGCGAGGCGCTCGCGCCAGCACCGATGACGACGACGTCCTTGTCGTCGAGGTCAATGTTGTGGTCCCACTGAGCAGAATGAAATGAGGGCCCTGCGAAGTCGTCCATGCCGGCGATCGTCGGCATGTTCACTCGATTTAGTTGACCAACCGCAGAGATGACAGCGCTGCACACGTGCGTCGATTCGCTGTTTGGAGCGTTGACCTTGAGTGTCCAACGTTGGTCATCGTCCGACCACGTCATCGCCGAAACTTCGTGACCGAAGCGAATGTGCTCTCGAACGCCGAACTCGTCGGCACAGGTCCGAAAATAGTCGAGCAGTTCTGGTTGCGACGAGAAGTAGTTGGGCCAGTCGTTTCGTTGCGCGAAGGAGTAGCTGTATACGTGATTCGACACGTCGACGCGGCAGCCGGGGTAGGTGTTCTCGAGCCAGGTTCCGCCCACGTCGTCGTTCTTTTCAAAGATCAAGAAGTCAACGCCGGCCTGCCTCAGGCGATGTCCGGCGAGGAGGCCTGACATTCCTGCGCCGATGATCGCGACTGGGAACGAGCGACCGGGGGCCACGTCGTCGGTGTGCCACGTGGGTGCCCGCAGGTCGTTGCCCGTGACCGACAATTCTTCCCGCATCAACGGGACGTACGCGGCGTCGATCGTCTCGCCGATTGCGAACGACATCAGTCGACGCAGGCGCTCGCTCGAGATGTTGGACTTCGTTGCCTCGTCGTCGAAGAACCGGTTGCCGTCACGCACATCGATTAGCGCCTCGATTGCGATGCGCCGGATTTCTCGTGCTTGCCCGGGCGTGAGCCCGGCACTCTCATCGCGTATCGACGCGCCATTAGGACGCACCCACTCGGGAAGAACCGAATCATCGCCGAGCGCATGGGCGAGCGCCGGGAGTAGTGCGGGCAGAAAGCTCGAGAGGTGTGCCCCCGCAACCGCTTCTCGGATTTCGTCGTCAGTTGCGAGGATCGGTTCGATCCGATTGTCGAGCGGGGAGGCGGTCACCCCATCGATTCTTGCTTTGCTTCCCGATGACGAAGCCATTGGAGCATCTCGACGAGCGCCGTGATCATGAGCGCTGCGGCGAAGGCGTGCCGGAAAGCGAACGCGTGGTTGTCCTAAAGCATTGGGCCGAAAATAATCTCCATAAGGCGGCCTAGCTTGCCCAGATTGTTGACGCAGCCGCCACCTACAGCGAGAACCAACGCGACAGCCGTCCGGTGAGTCCGGACGACACCGTCAAGATCGTGTGCGATCGGTGCTGCAGTCATGTTTGTGATGGCCACGAGATCTGCGCAGCGGATGGCGACGAGCCTGTCGCCGAGTTAAATCACTGCGCCGGCGAGCCATTGCAGCACAGCGAACTCGCAACGAGCCGTGATGACTTCTCGACACAACTCAAGGATAGATCTGTCGTCTTCGTCGAGTTCATCGACGGCCATGGTTCCTCACCAGTCGGGCTTGGAGAGCTACGGTTGTGGCGCCGATGCGCTGTCCTTGAGGCTTGAAAATCTGAACGAGGTGGACGGATCGTCCGTCCACGGAATTGGGATACCACATCGGTCGCGCCCGATCTGCTGACTTTCGGTCCGGATGAATACCGGATCTTCTCAGCGGTCGACTGGGATGTCTAGGTACTCGGGCTGCTCAAGCTCTTCGCTCATGCACGGGTACAGCGTGCCCGGCATGGCCAGCGCCAGGGTGTCTATGGCCCGGGATCGACGGAGCCCGACCGCAGTGTCGATGCTCGCGACGCTTGATTCGAGCGCGTTGTTGGTCACGGTGCCTGGATAGGTCGTAGTGACGGGTAAAAGGTATTTAGCCACAGGGCGTCGACGCCGAGCGTCGCCAAGCGGCAAATTCGTGAGCGGATGCCCTCGAGATCGCCGACTTCGTCTCCGTTCATGTCGACGAACGACCGGACGTGGACCCGATACACAACGGCCTCGCGCCGTCAGTGCTGCGGTTGCATCGCGCCAATGTGAGCGGCGACGTGATTTCTTCGTGCGGGGTCTTGGAAAATTAGATGAGAGTTATGCGTGTGCGAGTGTGCTCGGCATCGGGTGCCGAGGAGTGGGCGATCACGATGTTGTAGTCGCCCGGTGCGATCGTCCAGTCGTTGGCGGATTCGTCCCAATGGTGGAAGGCAGCAGGCCCGAGGGCGAGTTGAACGACGGTTGACGAACCGGGGGTCACGACGGTCTTGGCCCACGCCTTCAGCTCGCGAGTCGGTCGTTCGACCGGCGGCGCGATCGGGACGATGTATGCCTGAACTACCACCGTTGCGGGACTTGGACCATCGTTGTGGAGTGGCACGTCAACCATAACTGGGTGCTCGGTGAGGGCGGATCGTCGGCACCTTCGGGTCGAGATGTCGACGGAACCCCATGTCGCAGTGCCGTAGCTAAGGCCGTGGCCGAACCAGAAACGAGGCGCAACGCCGGCCCGCTCGTAGTGGCGATGTCCGATGAACAGCCCCTCTTCGTAGCGCTGAACGGGAGGTCCGTTGCCTGAATGATCCGGAATGTGGTTGTCGATTGCCGGGTGGTCTTCGAGACGCGCGGGATACGTGATCGGGAGTCGCCCGCCGGCGTCGGCATCACCGAGCAGCACGTCAACCATCGCCTCGGCTTGTTCCTGGCCCGCGAAGAACGACGTCACCACGGCGGGGGCCGGCGTCGGGTGGCCGTCGGCCGCCCAGTCCATCGTGACCGGAGATCCGGCGTTGACGACGACGATTGTGTTCGGGTTCGTCGCACTGACCGCCTCGACGAGTTCATCCTGGCGACCAGGCAGATGCATTGTCTCGCGATCGAATCCCTCGGTTTCCCATTCGTCATTTGTGCCGACAACCACGATGGCGACGTCAGCGCCGGCTGCCGAGGTGATCGCTTGTTCGAACAGGTCGGCGGGGTCGGGTGGGCGCACCCCGATTCGCAGCGCTTCAAAGCCGTTCCGGGCTGCTGCCGTCCACTTGACCATGAACTCGATCGGCTGGCCAGCGATGGCATCGACAACCGCCGTGCCCTCCTCGCTGCCGTAGCCGAAGAATTCCCTCGTGCGAGGTAACAGCATGTCGGGGTCATCGACCACGACTGTTGGCGTCCCGTCGTTGGTGGTGGCGGTCATTGTCACCGGGCCGGTTGAGACCACACCGATCGTGTGCGGTCCGTCGATCTCGGGGACAAATGAACCTGTGACTCGAGCACTGAAACTCGCCGCATCGATTCCGTCGGGTGTCGTGCCGAAGAATCTAATCATCGATGTGGTCGCAGTTGCGTCGCCGACGGCCGGTGCATCCCAGTTCAGACCGTTGACGTACTCGAGCCGCAACCCGGGCTCACCCACAGGCGTCCGCAGCTGCCCTCGCCGTACGATCGGTGTGAGGCGGTCGATGCGCACACCTGGGTCATAGCTGACACTGGTCGATGGGCTCCGAGCGGCGAGTCGGTCGGTAATCGCGTCAAGTAGTGTGCGGTGGGCGAAGGGGGTCAGGCTCGCGGACCCGCCACCCATCGATCGGTCGATGACAGCATTCGGTCCGACGACGGCAACCGACCCGATGTCTCCGAGCGACATCGGGAGTGTTCGACGGCCGAGTGATGGAACGACAGCGTTACGGAGCAACACCGTGCCGGCGATCGCAGCCCGCCGGGTCAGCGCTCGTTCGGCCGGATCATCGAGCGATTCCTCGGGCTCGTCGCAGCTGCGTAGGTCTGCTTTTGTGCGATTCATCACTGTGAGCAGATCCTTGACGAGCCCGTCGACGGTCTCCTCCGTTACGTGGCCGGCTTCGACGGCTTCGGCGAGACGGCGGCCGTAGACCCGAACTGGGGCGGGCATCTCGAGCGTGAGTCCGGCGTTTGCTGCGCCGACTGGTTCGTGTGCGCCGAACCAGTCGGATACTACGAAGCCATCGAAGCCCCATTCGGTGCGCAGGATGTCGGTCAGCAGCCGAACGTTCTCAGCAGAGTGTTCACCGGCAACTCGGTTGTACGAGCTCATGATCCCCCATGCGCCGCCTTGCTTCACTGCTCGCTCGAATGGCCGAAGATAAAGCTCGCGGAGCGATCGTTCGTCAACTTCGACGTTCACCGTCATCCGGTCGATTTCGGTGTCGTTGCACACGAAGTGCTTGACGGTGACCGCAACATCGTGTGACTGGACGGCGCGCACGTAGGAGACAGCTAGCGCTCCGGAAAGCTCAGGGTCCTCGCTGTAGCACTCGAACGTTCGCCCGCCAAGTGGAGTGCGATGCAAGTTTATAGTCGGTCCGAGCAGCACGTGGGAGCGCTTTCGGCGTGCCTCGAGCCCGAGGAGATCCCCGATCTCGGCGAGCAGTTTGGGGTCCCAACTTGCACCGAGTGCGATGCCGGCCGGAACGGCGACACCGGGAGTCCCGGAACTGCCGTGGCCCTCGCCGCGCAGGCCGGTGGGCCCGTCCGACATCTTCAACTGCGGAATACCCGCCTGCGGGAACGCCTTAGTGCGCCAGTTGGTCTTGCCGGCTACGAGCCGGCACTTGTCGTCGAGGGTTAGAGCCGAGAGCGCAGCGTCGATGTCGATCACCCCAAAAGTGTGTCATGTTCGGCTCGTTGCAGCCGGGCCCGCGCAGTTCGGTGAACTCGTCGTGTCGTGGGTGCTGCGATAGATGTCGCGCTGTTCGCGCGACATCAACCACTCATCGCGCGAAGTTTGCCAAGATTGTCGCTCATGTCTCCGACCAACACCGTGCTCACGCGCGGCAATGTCGCCGTCATCACGGGCGGAGCCAGTGGCATCGGGCTTGCGGTTTCCGAGCATCTACTGGCTCGCGGGATGCGAGTAGTGCTTGCCGATGTCGATGAGGCGAAGCTCCGTGACGTCGAGTCGCGGATTACCGAAGCCGGTGGCGAGGTAGCAGGAGTGATCTGCGATACTGCCTCGAGTGACTCGGTGACGGCGCTTGCTGAAACGACGCTAGAGCGGTTCGGCGGCGCGCATCTGCTCTTCAACAACGCAGGGATTGCCGGCCTCGGTGATGCCTGGGGCGGTCCACTCGGGCTGTGGGATCGCGTGATCGATATCAATCTGTACGGCGTCGTCCACGGGATCCGGGCCTTCCTTCCGATCATGACCGAACAGCGGTGCGGGCACATCGTCAACACCGCCTCAATGGCTGGTCTGATGGGGCTGCCCGGTGCAGCTCCGTACAACGCGACGAAGCACGCCGTTGTCGCAATCAGCGAGGGCCTGTTCCTTGAACTCGGTGCAACCAAGTCCCCGATCGGTGTCAGTGTCCTGTGCCCGGGCTTCGTGAAGACCGATCTGATGGAGAAGGAACCCGACAGAGTCGACTCGCCGATCGGTGATTTGGTGGGAGAGATGCTCACGTCGGGTGTGGAAGATGGCATCCCCGCCGGCGACGTAGCTGACCAATTCGTCGCAGCCGTGGACAGCGGCCAGTTCTGGATCCTCACGCACGAGGACATGCGCCAGCAGCCGGTCGAGCGGATGCAACGTGCAGCAAGCCAGACGAACCCGCCAATGATCGGAACCAGCTGATGGGTACCTCCACATCGGCGTTCGGTGCTGGCAAACGCGAGTCGCACGACGCCACCGACTTCTATGCAAGGTTTGCTTCACCCGAGATCAGCGACGACGACACGCTCGGCACGCCAGGCGAAGTCGATGTCATTCATCTCGGAGACGCTCGCAACATGACCTGCGTCCCTGACGCATCAGTGGCACTGGTCGTCACATCGCCGCCCTACTTCGCCGGCAAGGAATATGAGACCGCGCTTGGCGAGGGGCACGTCCCAGCTGACTACATTGAGTATCTGGAAATGCTGCGCGATGTGTTCCGTGAGTGCGTCCGCACCCTTGAGCCGGGGGGTCGGATTGCGGTGAACGTCGCTAATCTCGGTCGCAAGCCGTACCGCAATCTCGCAGCCGATCTTACTGCGATCCTGCAGGACGATCTCCGTCTTCTGCTGCGAGGTGAAGTGGTCTGGCAGAAGCAGCGCGGCGCGAGTGGATCCTGTGCGTGGGGGTCGTACCAGTCGCCTGCCAATCCTGTGCTTCGCGATACAACCGAACGACTGATTATTGCGAGCAAGGGTCGATTTGACCGGGTTGGGCGCGGCGGCACAGGACGTGACGATGACGGCGAACCAACGGTCCCGGGCGACGAGTTCATGGAAGCGACCCTTGACGTCTGGGAAATCCCTGCAGAGTCGGCGACTCGCGTCGGACATCCGGCCCCGTTCCCGGTCGCATTGGTCGAGCGCTGTCTGCATTTGTTCACCTACGACGGCGACGTAGTCCTCGATCCCTTTATGGGTTCAGGCACCACCGGTGTCGCCGCCAAGCGCACCAGTCGGCACTTCGTGGGCTACGACACTGAACCTGCCTACGTTCACCAGGCACGCGAAAGGATTGAGTCACTCGCTCCGGTCGAATTGCCTGACCGTCGCACGGTAAAAGACATGGCCCGAGCACTCCTCGTGCAATCTGGGTTCGACTCGCTCGACGATAACGCCCGGATCGCGCCCGGCGTCAAGGTGAGCGTGCGCGGAACGCGCGCAGATGGTGTGACGCAGTTATTCGAGTTCGGCGGCGTGCATACGCCGGCCCGGCCAGGATTGAGCAGGATCGAGACAGTCTGGAAGACAGTGGCGAAGGCGGCGATCCTTCGCGAAGCGAACAGTGGTGAATCGTTGATCGTGCTCACCTCTGGCACGGTGCGGGGAGGACCGCTGTCGACCGTGACCGGAGAGGGCAAACCGATTGCCGCTGTGATCGATCTGACGCTGGACGACGCCCCTGAGCGTCTGAGCGCAGCCATCGCGGCCTTGCACGACGGGCCGTGATGACTGACCGGCCGAATCCGGTCGGGCCGCAACCTGGAGACAACCGCGCGCTCCTGTCGGTGGCCACCCAATTCTTCGTGAACGGACTCGTCGTCGCATCTTTCGTTCCCCGTCTCCCTGCAATCCGTGACCGCGCCGACATCTCGACAGCCACGTTGGGCGCGCTGCTTGCGATCGGCAGCGCAGCGGGCCTGCTCGGCAGCCTTGCCGTCGGCCGTCTCATCGAACGGTTCGGAACGCGGAGGGTGCTGATAAGTGGTGCGTTGACGCTGGTCGCCTCGCTTGCAGCAGTCGGACTGGCGACCACGCCGCTCATCTTGTTGCTCGCACTGATGGGCCTGTCGTCAATGGACGTCCTTGTCGATTCGGCGATGAACAGCCAGGGCTCCTGGATCAGCGGTCGCCGGGCCGTTCCGGTGATGAACCGGCTCCATGGTTTGTGGAGCCTGGGCACCGTCGCAGGTGGACTCATTGCTGCACAAGCGGCCGCAGCAGGCGTGCCGCTACGAACCCATCTTCTGATCGCGTCGGCGGTGTTCTTTGCCGTCGTGGTTTTCGTCGGTCGGGGTTTGTTGACCACTGACGAATTCGTCAACGGAGGTATCGACGATGCTGATCTGAGCTCCCGCCCGGGTCGACCTGGTCGTCGGTACCCGCTTGCATTGCTTGGTTTGGCCGGCGGATGCTCGATTGCAATGGAGATGACGTCAAGCGATTGGGCCGCGTTCAGGCTCAGCGACGATTTCGGCGCAGCGGCGGGTGCGGCAGGAATGGCCTACGTCGCATTTACTATTGGTATGACGTCGGGTCGCTTCGGCGGCGATTGGGTGATCGTTCGCTTCGGCTCGCACCGAGTTTTCAACATCGCGATCTCGATGACGGTCTTTGCGCTTGTTGCCCTATCGTTCGCGCCCAACCGGTGGTTTGTGCTTGGAGCTTTCGTTGTTGCCGGACTCGGCGTTGCGACACAATTCCCGAAACTATACGACGACGCTGCAAAGTTCCCTGGGCGTCCTGGTGCAGGCTTGGGTGCGCTCACCGGCGGATCACGCCTAGCCCTGCTCATGACCCCTGCGGTGGTCGGCACACTTGCTGGCACAAGCCTGAGCGTTGGTGCTGCCACTGCGATTGTTACCTTGCCGGCAGCAGCCCTTTTTGTTGTTGCGTCTAGGCGGATCGAGAAGATCTGAAATTGATTCAGGTCGATGTGACCGAGAGCTCAAAGCGGTCGTGTCGCCACCGGTCGACCGCCATAAGGCCATCCGTAAGAATCGTCCGAGCGAGTTCACCCTTCGCCGCCTTGGCTAAGTGGCCGCCGGGTCGTCCACTGGGGTCGACGAACTCGATCGAGATGACGTCGGCGTGCCCGTCCGGGACCCACGCAGCGCGATGTTCTTTTGGGAGCAGATCGACGATAACGCGTGATTTCTGAGCAGTACGCTCGGCTGCATAGCGATTCAAGGTTGCAGAGAGTTCTTCGCGCCACCATGTCGAGAGCTTGCCGAACGGGGCGAGGCTTGCGCCCATCTTCAGCCGGTAGTCGGGCACCGGATCGTCTGCCCTGACTAGTCCAAGGAGCCCCGAGATGACCACGATCTGCCGTCGTTCGACTGGCGCCAGTGTTGCGAGATCGAGATGATCCCAAACGACGCCGGTGTAGCGGCGCCATGCCGGCAGCGATGGAGCACCGACCAGCGAGACGTTCGACGCAAGGGCCCGATCCAAGTGTCTGCCCTTGACGCCGAGCAGCTTCTCCGAGCCACCTCCGATCACACCAAGCCGCTCGGTCAGCACAACGCGACGGGCGGCCAAGGTCGAGAACGTCCCCGAATTAGGCTCCCAACTACACGAAGCCCCGCCAGCCGCCTTGCCTTCGGACGGTGGAAGTAGCAAGATTGGAACGCTGTTCGAATACTGTCGTCCAATGTCAGGCACACCTTGAGTCTGGCGAACCTTGTCACAAACCACTAACGGAGCACAGATGCAGATTTACCTCGACGCCGAAAAGTGCCAGGGACATAATCGCTGTTACGCCCTGGCACCTGAGCTCTTTGACGTCGATGACTACGGTCAAGCCGTATTGATCCTAGACGGCGACGTGCCTGCTGAGCTTCGCGACAAGGCACGTCTCGCTGCGTCTAACTGCCCCGAATACGCAATCACGATCACCCAGGAGTCCTGACATGACCGATACCGTCAACGAGAAGGCTTCGCCAGAGCCCAGTAGTCGCTTCGGTGACCGAGACGCCGTGTTCGGCGACTCACCCGAGGGCACCGATGTGTGGCAACGCGTCCCTTACAACCCTGACGACTACGGTCCGGTAAAGGACTTCGCGACCGACTTCGACCACGCCGACCGACAGTACAACCCCAACGCTCCGGAGGTCTGGAAGGAACTCCGCGAGTCTGGTTGCCCAGTTGCGCACTCTGATCGATACGGCGGCATGTGGGTGCCGATTACTCATGACATGGTGCACGAAGTCGCCTACGACACTGATCACTTCACGAGCAGAGCAGTCGTGCCTGCTGTTGGCCGACCTGGCGATCTTGCGATGCCTGCTCCAGTCGGGGGTGTGCCGCCGATTTCGAGCGATCCACCCTTCCACGCCATGGCCCGTCGGCCCCTGCTTCCGCCGTTTGCCCCCAAGCAGATTGAGCCGTGGGAGGACGAAGTCCGGGTTCTATGTCGTCATCTGCTCGACGAGATGGGTGACATTACGCCGGGTGAAAGCGTTGTCGACGCAGCGATCGACTACGCCCAGAATATCCCAGTCAACGTGATCGGACGGATGCTCGGCTTTCCCGAAAAAGACGAGGCGCTGTTTCGGCAATTCGTCCACGACGCAATGGAGCGGATCGACGAAGAGCCCGGAACACAAAACGGACTCGACGATCTCGGCAAGTACATCGGCGAGCAGATCGAAGATCATCGCAACAATCCGCGTGACGATCTCACGAGCTACCTGATGAACGTGGAACTGGACGGCAACAAGCTTTCCGACGACCACGTCGGTGGGTCAATCATTCTGCTGCTCGTCGCCGGCATCGATACCACGTGGTCTGCGATCGGGTCGTCGCTGTGGCACCTTGCCCAGAACCCTGCCGACCGGAAACGTCTGATCGACGATCCCGAGGTGATGACCTTTGCGATTGAGGAGTTCCTTCGGGCCTACGCCCCCGTCACGATGGGTCGCATGGTGGCGAAGGACCACGACTTCAATGGATGCCCGATGAAAAAGGATGATTGGGTGCTGTTGCCGTTCCCGGCTGCAAACCGGGACCCGAAACAATTCGAGGATGCCGATAAGTTCATCATCGACCGCAAGGAAAACCGCCACGCAGCGTTCGGACTCGGAATCCACCGGTGTCTCGGATCAAATCTGGCTAGGCTTGAACTCCGCGTTGCAATCGAGGAGTTCATCAGTCGGTTCCCCAATTTTGAGCTGGCAGGCGATACCCGATGGTCGGTTGGTCAAATTCGCGGTCCACGCGAGCTGCCAGTGAGGATTCTTGCCGACTGATGTCAGCCATCGTGTCGTGGGCTGAAAAGCTCGCTGACTGGACGATCCCACAGCACATCCTGGAGCGGGCGCCACGGTCACCATATGTCCACGACCCGGCTACGTTCGCCGTCGACGAAACCCTTGACCGGAGCGTGCTGTCTGCCGAGGTAGCGCGCTCGGTGCTGCCCAAATCGGGTGGTTCGGTACTCGACGTGGGGTGCGGCGGGGGGCGCGCCGCGATGTCGCTCGTTCCGCCCGCTGAGCGGGTAGTAGGCGTTGATCAGGACCCGCTGATGCTGGAATCGTTCACGCAAGCGGCCGCAGCCGTAGGTGCCCTCTCGAAGACCATCGAGGGCAACTGGCCCGATGTCGCTGTGGACACGCCGACGGCTGACGTCGTGGCCTGTCATCATGTTGCGTACAACGTGGCTGACATCGAACCGTTCGTGGCAGCGCTCACAGGGCGAGCACGCTTGGCGGTCGTACTCGTGGTTCCGATCAGGCATCCAATGTCTGCCTGGAACGACGTGTGGCGTCGTTTCTGGAATATCGAGCGACCTAACGGTCCGACTTCCGACGACTTCGCCGCCGTGCTTGACGAGATGGGGATTGCAGCCGAGCGATGGGAAATGCCGCGCCCGCCCCTGGCTCGGCATACGTCGGACGAGGCGAGCCGAGTATCCGGCACACTCCGACGCCTGTGCCTCGGTGAGGACCGCACTGACGAAGTAGCCGAATTTTTGGCCTCGCACGAGCCCGATTGGGCGACAGTGCACTCCGTCTTTCGTTGGCCGGGCGACGCGCAGCTCTGAGGTCGTCAACCTCGGGTGGACACTAAACCCGCCCGCTCCTAGCCTCCAGACGGTGAGCAGCGTCGTCCGCAAGGCCCCTATCGGCGGTATCTTTCCGGCCGACGGTGCCGGCAATGACCTGGTAGGACCGGACTTACCACGATGCGGGTCCACCGTTCTGCACGACATCGTCGACTGGTGTGAGCGAACGCCTGGTGCAGTAGCAGTCGTTGACTCCACAGGGCGATCGGCGACCTATCACGATCTGGTTGCCCGAGCACTTGCCACCGCTGATGGTTTGATCGGACCGGGTACTTTGATCGGTGTGTGCGTGGGCCGTTCGGTCGACGTCGTCATCGCAATGCTTGCGGTGCAGCTCGCAGGTGGGGCGTACGTGCCGCTCGATCCAGCGTCCCCTGAGGACCACCTCGGTGTAATCCTTGACTCAGTCGAGTTGTCTGGCGTGCTAGCCGACGACGACAACCGCGATCGTTTTGCTCTGCCCGTTCCGATCGCAACGGGATCGTCGTACGGCCCGGAGGAGACCGTTGCCTTAGCGCGGAGGCGCCTGAACGACATCGCGGCACGCGATGACGCGTATGTGATCTTCACCTCGGACTCCGCAGGCCGTCTGCGCGGGGTCGCTGCGTCTCACGCGAACCTTGCCGCGAGTACCGCAGCACGGCGGGTCACCTATGCCGAAGCCCCGCGACGATTCCTGCTCACTTCGAGCATCGAGTTTGACAGCTCGATCGTGGGCCTCATCTGGCCGCTCGTTTCGGGAGGAACGATCGTGCTCCCCGGCGAAGATGAAGTGCATGACGTCAACCGGCTTGCAGATGTGATCGAACGTCACGGAGTGACCCACCTTCTGATGGTGCCCAGCCTGTACGAGGCGCTCCTCATTCGTGCGTGCGATCGGCTCGGCACACTGCGAACGTCGATCGTGGCGGGTGAGCCGTGTACGCCGAATGTCGCGGCATTGCATCGCTCGGTTCTCGCTTCGATTCCTTTGTTCGACGAATACGGTCCGACCGAGGCGACCGTCTGGTCAAGCGTGCATTGCGTCACCGACGACGATCGTGCGTCGGTCCCGATCGGGGGCCCGATCGCCGGAGTGAGGCTTCGCGTGGCCGACGCAGCGGGCGCGGCAAACCCGACTGGGGTTGCGGGCGAACTGCTCATCTCTGGTGCGACCGTCACGAACGGATACGTCAACGACGTCAACGCGACCACCGAGCGATTCTTTGAGATCGGTGGCTTCCGCTGGTACCGCACCGGGGACCTCGTTCGCGTTAACGACCGGGGGTTGCTTGAGTTTGTCGGCCCAATCGGTGATGGACTTAACGTCGGAGGCGTATGGCTCGAGCCAGCGGAGATCGAGGCGGTGCTAACAGCGAGGCCGGAGATCGCCGCAGCCGTCGTCGTCTTGTCGGCGGACGCTCGCGGACTACTCGTCGCACACGTTGAAGCCGAGTGCGTTGATGAAGCCGAGCTGCGCGAAAATCTCACCGAGTTGTTTCCGGTGACGCACGTGCCGGATCGGATCGTGCCGCACGATCACCTTCCACGGACGAGTCACGGCAAGCTGGACCGCGCAGCGGCTGCGCAGCTTGCCGTCGAGCCGTCTGCCCGGTCGGCGCCCTTTGCTTCAACCGCGGCGCCGGTCGACGAACTCGTTGCGATCTGGCAGCGAGTACTCGGGCGCAGCGACATCTTCCCCGATACCGACTACTTCGCCGCGGGCGGCGATTCACTAGCGGCGGTCGAGGTCGTGGCGGCGACCGAGGACCTCGTTGGTCGGCGGGTCACGACCAGAGTGTTGCTCGACGGACGGACACCGGCGGGCATTGCCGCGCTCCTGGCATCCAATGTGCCGGCAGCCGGTGTGGCTGCTCCGGGCGGTGCACATCTCGTCACGATGCAAAAGGGCGAGGCGGGTGAGCCGCTCGTGGTGCTCGCGTCGGCACAGGACAACGTGTTCGGTTACGGAGCGCTCATCGACCAACTTCCCAACGGGGTTCGTGTCCTCGCGCTCTGCGCCGCCGAAGCGTTAAATGATGAGCTCCTCACCACCATCGACGCCTTGAGCGGGGAATTCGAACGGTTGCTGATTGAGGAGGCCGTTGAGGACCTCCACCGTCCGATGACTTTGCTTGGGTATTCGGCCAGCGGTGTCGTTGCCTATGACCTCGCCGCACGATTGCGGGAGCGCAGGATCAACGTCGAACGAGTGGCGATGGTTGATACCCATTTCCCTGGCGCAGAGCAACACGTCTGGTCAAACCGCTGGTGGAAGTACAAATCGCTCACGACGCCGGGTGCACTCCTCGGCGAGGCTTCTATTACCGCAAGGCGCCGACTAGAGAAGTATGCGTCGTCGATCGGCAGACGGCTTCTCCAGTATTCAGGCTCGTCGGTCCCCGACGCACGCAAGCCAACATTAACCGGGGACCTACAACCCGATGCCTCTGCCTATCGGCCGACGCCTGGCGACATTCCTGTGGTTATGTATGCCGCTGCCACGACCAATCCCGATCGGACCTATCACGGTTGGCGAAGCGTCGCTGACGTTGAGGTGGTCCTCGTCGAGGGACGGCACCGGGGTTATCAGTCGATCATGGGCGCGGACTGTGTGCATCACATAGCTGCTGACTTCGCGTCGCGTGTCGCCTCTGTTGCCTAGCTTCGGGATACCTAAGTCAGCGCCGGGCTACCACGCTTTCGCTCTGCATCAGATTCAGCCGAGGCGGTCGAGAATGTTCGCGGTGATCTGCTCAATGTGAGTGTCTCGGCCGGCGAGCCCGTGTGCCCAGTCGGTCGAACCAGACGTGATCACGGTGCCTCCGCCCGGTGACGTGTAGCTGCCGAGCATCGCCTGACCGGCAGCGATGCGTTTCACGGCAGCGTCGCTTCGGTCGTCGAACACGCGCGATGCCAGGAACTCGATCTCGGAGGGCTCATTCGGTTTTGGCGGGCGCGCCGCAGTTGCGCGGGTGAAGTGCGCAGCGGGCGCCATTGCAAGAATCTCAAAGGTTTCGGGTGTGCCGTCGCTGCCGGTGGGCTCCGGAAGCCCATCAGCGATGGTGTACTCACAGCCATCGCATTCGTAGCCGACTGTTGTGGCGCTCGTGCCGAGCACGTCGCCATAGTCGATGGCGGTGCTGGCGAACATCCAGTGATCGGGTCGGTACACGGTGTAGCCGCCGGCGCCGTTGGTGACCCGCTTGCCGATGCGGTGGTACCCGCCGCGGGTGAACGATACGCCGGTCATCCGGTTCTCGGGTCGGCCGATGAGGTGGTCGGACCAGATGCTTGTGAGCTCTCCGATCCGGTCCGTGTCGTAGACCGGGTCTTTCTTGAACTGGCCCTTGTAACTGACCATCACCGAGGCGGTGCCGTCGATCTGCCCTTCCATGCGAACCTGCCAAAGCGCGGTGTTGCCGGAGAAGAATACGACGTTGCCGCCGCGTGCGACGAAGCCCTCGACGGTGTCACGCATTGGGCCCGACCAGTATTCGTCATGGCCAACTGATAGGAGGAGTCGGTAGCGATCGATCGTCGTCGGGTGTTCCTCAAGGTCGGTGTTGGTGATGACATCGATGCCGTAGCCGTTTCGCTCGGCCCACGCGAGGAACGGTTCCTCCCAGTCGGGCCAACCGGCGGAGCCTGCCCACGCCGATAAATGGTTCATCCGCAAGTAGCCGACGTGAGCGTTCATGTCCCGGTCCGGCGGGTTCGTCGTGGTCACGCGCCGGCCGGCGCCCGGTGGCTTGAACAGGTAGCCGCGGGCCATCGGGCGCTGGAGCGATGCATGTGTGTTGCCGTTGTACAGATTGCGCCCGGCGAAGTCGTTGTAGGCATGCCACGTGTTGGTCGCAAGCTGTAACAGGATCGTGTTCGTCGAGTCGGCGGTCGGACGGACGACGAAGAACGCGTGGCTCTGACGGGTCTTGCCGTCGACGTCGATGGTCAGCAGCACCTCGTAGTAGCCGGACAGCCAGTCATTGCCTGCCGTGATCGAGGCAGTGGCGGGCCAACCGCAGCCATTCGAGTCGGCGTCGAGCGGTGTCGGGTGTTCCTCAGCCTCGACCGTGTCGCTCCAGACGACGGTGCGCGCCGCGCCGACGCGCGTGATCTCGACCGAGACCGGCCGGCCACCGGCGGAGGATAGGTGAAGCCCGAGCAGTGCTCCCGGAAGGATGGACTGAGGCCAGCAGTAACCGGTCACGGTATCGATCTTCATCAAACGACTCTGGCAGGCGCGCGCTGTTGCCGCCACATGCGACGCCACCACTCCCGCATGACTCCAAACCGCCGGTGAGCCACCGACCTCGGTGGATTTCTCTGGTCAGTCGCTCCGTGTCCAGACGTGGGCGACAGTCACCGCATCGCTGGCGATCACGGCGTGCGACCAGTCGGGTCGGGGTGACATCGAGTCGGGGAGGAGGTCGAGGTCGCGCGACGCGGTAAATCCGCTGATGATCACGGGGTTCCGGCGCTGCATCACCGGGCGCAGATGGGTGTCCGCGACATTGAGGCGGAGGATGTTGACCGGTGCTGGTGTGCGACGGGTCGTCCGGACTCGGGAAATCGCCAATCGGACTACCCACAACGGTCAGAGCAGTGCGATAAAGCCAGTGAGCCCGATGGCTATCAGGATCGCGCATGGAGAAGACGTGCGTTTGAGTCGCATCGGGGCGGCGTCAGCGGGACAGAACCGACGTTACATCCGACCGAGTCGGATCGGTGGTTCGTCAGCGCGTGTGGCCGCGGCGCCGTGCAGCGATGATGGCGGCGCCGAGCACGAGGGCGACCCCGGCCACCTGGAGGCGGCTGAGATCGTCTCCGAGAAACATCCAACCGATGACCACAGCGACGGCAAACTCGGCGCTGCCGATCATCGCGGTCGCCCGTTCGCCGGAGCGGGCAGCGCCCCATGAGACGAGCACGGCGGGGACGGCGAATGTACACGCCGTCAAGAGCGCAAGCGACGTGATGGCGCCAGAGGTGAGCGGGACGATGTGCCACCCCGACGTGACGAGCACGATCGGCAACAGGGCGGCCGCTCCTCCGCAGGATCCGGCGAACACCTTCGGTAGCGTTGGCAACGCTGCAGCGGGCCCGCTGAGTATCAGCAGGTACATTCCCCATCCGATGGGTGCCGCGAATGCGGGCGCAAGCGCGACGATCAACACTCCCGACATCGAGATCGGACCGACCGCGAGCGCGACTCCAACGATTACGGCTGCGCACGTGGCGGCTTCCCAGACGTGCATCCGTCGCCGCCACACGATCGCCGACAGCACCAGCACCACCACGGGATAGGTGTAGTAGACGACGGTGACCGCAGCGACCGGCGCGCGATCGAGGGCGATGAAGAACCCGGCGAAGCCGAGCATGCTGATCGCGCCGCCGCCGCCGACGATCCACGCCTGGCGACCCCGACGTGCCGCTCGGCGGGCGAATGGCGACATGATCAACATCACAGCGGACACGCGCACAAACGCAGCGGAAATCGGTGCGACTCCGCTGTCGAACGCCCGGGTGGCGAGGAGCGGGCTCAGCCCGAATCCGATCGCCGAAAACGCGACCGCAACGTTTCCCCACCGCTCGACGTCAAGCCAGACGCGTGGTCTGCGGGCCGTGGCTCGACGATCGATGGTGTGGTGCACCGCTGCAGTCTCAGCCCCCCTTTCTGTTTCGTCCAGCGCGTCTTTTACGTTGTATTGATGCAGAATGTGCATGTGTCATTGGATCGATCCCACCTGCAACTGCTGGCTGCACTCCAGGAGTTCGGCCGCGTCGGCGACGCGGCGCGATCACTGCACTTGAGCCCGTCGGCTGCCAGCCATCGGCTCGCCGAGGCGGAACGGCGGGCCGGGGTGGCTCTGACGGAATCGTTCGGCCGCACGTTGCGGCTCACGCCGGCGGGTGCACATCTGGCGGCCAGTGCTGGTGACATCGAGCGCGACATCGAACGGGCGATGCTCACGACGCAGTGGATCGGCAGCAGTGAACCGAGCCGGATCCGCGTGGCGGTCGGGTTCTACGATACGGCAGGCTGGCTGCTCGACACCTTCACGCCGACCGTCGGATCGCCGCGTATCGAGCTGCTCCGCTTCAGTGATGCCGACTTGCTCGACGCTGTCCGTCAACGTGCTGCCGACATTGCGATTGCGCCATGGCCGAAGCGTCCGACGGGACTGCAAAACACGGCCCTCGCGTCGGATGTCCTCGTCGCTGCTGTGCCGGCCGGCAGTGCCCTGGCTGACGGCGACGCTGTGCGCGCCGTGGAGCTCTATGAGCGCACATTTCTCACGTCCGATTACCGGGCGGCGCGGGGGTTCGAGTTCCACGAGTTCTTTCTCGTAGCCGACGTCGTGCCGGCGACGGTTGTGCAGGTCCAGTCGCTTGAGATGATGCTGCGACTCGTCGGCAACGGCGACGGGGTGACGATTCAGCCGTCGCTCGTCCTGACCTGGAATCGGCCGCACCGCAGCGTCGCGATTGTGCCGCTCGCGGGCCGGGACATCACCCTTAAGTGGTACGCGACGTTCCGCCGTGATGCATCCGACGATGTCATCGCTGCTGCGGAACGGATTCGCGAGGCATTCAGCGCGGCACGTCTTCGTGGTGAGGGCGCTCCTGCACCGAGTCGATGACGCCCCTGAATCAGAGGGTCGCAGCGAGGCTTGCGGCGGCGGTGACGCAGACCAGGGTGGAAGCGACGTAGGCCCCACCCCATCGCCAGCCGAGCGTCCGGGCCTCGAGCGCGAACGACGAGTAGGTCGTGAACGCTCCGCATAACCCGGTACCGACGATCGTCATCGTGCTCGCCGAAACGTCTCGGCTGACAAGCCAGCCGAGTAGTGCCGCACCGATCGTGTTCACGACGAGCAGTGCCTGCCAGGAACACGCCACGCGTCCGATCAGATGGCGCCCGATTGCGCCGGCGGCAGCAGCGGCGACGAACAGCAGCGGCGTCATTCGATGCCCGCCGGGTCGTCCTCAACCTGCCCGCCGAGTCGTTCGACGGCGAGGAGCGCGCCGAAGCCCGCCGTGAGTGTGACCACCAGGTACGTCACAAGCGTGGCGGTCTCGCCGGACTCGGCGAGGTCATTCAGCGTGACGGCCAAGCCGGACATCGTCGTGAACCCACCGAGGACACCGGTCGCGACGAACGCCCAGGCGATCGACGGTCGAGAGATACGGGCAGCCGTGACACCGATCAGCATGCAGCCGGTCACATTGACAACCAAGACGTCCAGCGGGAATCCGTCCGTGCCGTCGGGTGCGAGCTGTGTCCCGACTGCCCACCGGACGGTTGCCCCGATGATGCCACCGATCGCGACGGCGATGGTCGTCTGCAGCTTGTTTGGCTCGGACACGTCGCCACTCTGCCAGGCCGAGGCCCTGTCAACGGGGTTGTCGGGTCCGGACATGGTCAACCTCGTCGTAGCGTGGCGGAGTGATCTGCGTTGACGTGTCGGGAGTCCGGCTCGAACAGCCCGACAAAGTGCTGTTCGACGATCTCTCCGTCACGATCTCTCGCGGGGATCGTGTGGCTGTGGTCGGGGTCAACGGATCGGGGAAGACGACGTTGCTGCGGATTCTGACCGGTGCATTGCAGCCCGACAGTGGAGCAGTCCGTTTCGGACGAGGAGCGCGGATCACGATGCTCGAGCAGGACCCGGTGCTGCCGGCCGGAACTGTGTCGGAGTACCTCGGCGAGGGCTGGGAGGTTGCGGCGGTTGCGACCTCGCTCGGAGTTCAACCGCTGTTCGGTCGACGCACCGACGAACTTTCCGGTGGGCAGGCGAAACGCGTTGCGCTTGCCAAGATGCTTGCCGACAATGGCGGCGGAACCGGAGCCGCAGAGAATAGTCACGACATGATTGTGCTCGACGAGCCGACCAACCATCTTGATCTCGAGGCGATCGAGTGGCTCGAGTCGCGGCTGGTCTCGATGTCGGCGGCGCTCGTTCTCGTCACCCACGATCGTCATGCGATTGATCGGCTCACCACTCAGGTCGGCCCGAGCAAGGTCATCGAACTCGATCACAGCCGATGCTTCATCCATCAGGCTGCGGCCGGATCGAGCGCCTACGCCACCTATCTCGATGCGCGGGTCGAGCGCTCCGAGCGTGAGGCAGCGGAGGAGTCGACGCGCAAGATTCTCGCACGTAAGGAACTGGCATGGTTGCGGCGTGGCGCCCCGGCCCGTACTTCGAAACCCAAGGCTCGGCTCCGTACCGCAAGTGAGATTGTCTCCGGAGGGCCACGCGACCTCGGTGTACGAGCCAACGACTTGGAGCTCGGTGCAGGCGCAACCCGCCTCGGCAATCAGGTCATCGAGTTGGTCGACGTCGGCCAGCAGTTCCCGACGACGGGTGGTACCGGTCCGGCGACCATCTTCAGTGGGGTCGACCTAGTGATCGAGCCCGGAGCGCGCCTAGCAGTCGTAGGGCCGAACGGGTCAGGAAAGACGACCTTGCTCGACATCATTGCCGGTCGCCGCAAGGCAGCGCTCGGCACCGTGAAGGTCGGCGCGACCGTCGTCGTCGGGTACGCAGACCAGCATTCGGCATCGCTCGACCCTGATATGACTGTCAGGAAAATGGTTGCCGGCCCGTTCCGTGAGCCCGATCACGAGGACAAGGCGCTGCTCGAAAAGTTCTGGTTCGATTCGACCGCTCAGTACGCCCCCGTGCGGATGCTTTCAGGTGGAGAGAAGCGCCGACTCCAACTCGTGATGGTTTTGGCTCGACAGCCGAATCTGCTGATCCTCGATGAGCCGACCAACGACCTTGACCTCGACACACTCCGTTCGCTCGAGGACTTTCTCGATACTTGGCCGGGCGCGTTGATCGCTGCAAGTCACGATCGAGCCTTTCTTGACCGTGTTGCCGATCATGTCTTGGCGATCGAGCCAGGCGGGACGATGCGTCGCGTCGCCGGTGGTGTCGGTGGGTGGCTCATCGAGCGGGCATCGTCGACCGGCCGAAAATCGGCGTCGGGTCGGACGTCGTCGCCTTCTGCGAAGCGGGTGCAGATAGCGCCAAGCGGTAAGCCCAAGGCGGAACGTGTCGGTCCGAGTCCATCGACGATCGGACGTCGGCTGCGCGAAACGGAGCAGGCGATGGTGAAGGCTCAGAGGCGCGTCGATGGACTGCACGAGGAACTCGCCAACCTCACCGATCACACCATGATGGCCGAGCGTGGTGTCACGCTTGCAGCGGCCCAGACCGAACTCGACGGGCTCGAGGCCGAATGGTTGGCGCTGGCCGAACTCGCAGAGTGACTGCCCTGGCGGATGTTGCAATCTGGGATCGCAAAAGAAATCGCCGACTGCGTTGGCACTAAGCCTCTTGCTTCTTTCAGTGGGACCCTTACTTTGGACGAAAGCGGGTTTCCCCGCTTGCTTGCGTCGCCCGTACGTGAAACTGTTCAGACCAGTGGGCCTGTTTTTGGCCCAACGAGGGGCGTCCCCCAACGACCGACAGCCGGGATGATGTCGCTGCTGCCAACGGAAACGCCAGGATCGTGCCGACGCGTGCCGCCCGTATTTCGCGATTCGCTGTCCCATTGGACTACTTCTTGGCCGCAGGGAACTCCCTGTCTGGAATGTTCAGTCATTTCGTTTCGGGGTTCACCCTCGACGCTCTCGGGTTCTGACGATAGGCGAGACCACTTACTCACCCCACGTCACCGGCCTGCGAACGGGTCTGGCTGTGACTCCCGATCCCTAGAGTGGAACCCGTCATGACCGATGAGGAGTTGTTCGCCGGGGTCCCGCACCCGGCTGAGTCCGTATTAGAGCCTCCATCACTCGACGAATTTGAGATGCTCCGAGAGCCGTCGATGGAGCAGCGACCTAAGGGTCCGTCACCGTTCGTTCAAGGACTGAACCCTGATCAGCTTGATGCCGTGGTTCACGATGAGGGGCCGCTGCTCGTGGTGGCCGGCGCCGGTTCGGGCAAGACGCGGGTGCTCACCCACCGGATCGCGCACCTCGTCCATGAAGGTGTGCATCCGGCGAAGATTCTTGCGATCACGTTCACCAACAAGGCCGCGTCCGAGATGCGCGACCGCGTCCGCGAACTCGTCGGACCTGTTGTGAAGACGATGTGGGTGTCGACGTTCCACTCCGCATGCGTTCGCATCCTGCGCGCCGACGGCGAGGCGATCGGCTACCCGCGCCGGTTTTCGATATATGACTCAGCCGACTCCAACCGCCTCGTTTCGTACGTCATCCGTGACCTGGGTCTCGACTCAAAACGATTCACCCCTCGGGGAGTGCAGGGAATCATCTCGCTCAAGAAGAATGAACTCGTCACTCCCGAAGAGATGGCCGACCAAGCCGAGAATATCTTCGACCGAAAGCACGCAGATATCTACGCCGAGTACCAGGCGCGTTTGCTGCGGGCCGGAGCAATGGACTTCGACGATCTGCTGATCAACGTCGTCACTCTGTTTTGCGAGCACGGCAACATCCTGGAGCACTATCGAGAGCGGTTCAGCCACATTCTCGTCGACGAGTATCAGGATACGAATCAGGCGCAGAACGAGATTGTGATGATGCTTGCCGGAGGCCACCGTGCCGTTACCGTTGTAGGTGATTCCGATCAGGGCGTGTACGGATGGCGCGGGGCCGACCTCCGCAACATTTTGGACTTCGAAGAAGCCTTCCCCGACGTCACGACAGTCGTGCTCGACCAGAACTATCGCAGCACGCAGACCATCCTCGACGCAGCCAACGCGGTTATCGACAACAACACTGAACGCAAGCCCAAGGCGTTGTGGACGGACCTCGGTGACGGGGACAGAATCACGCGCTACCACGCTGACGACGAGGGCGACGAGGCAACCTTCATCGCCTCAAGCGCTCGCCACGCGAACGAGTCGGAGGGAACTGCCTGGAGCGACATGGCCGTTCTATACCGGACCAACGCACAGAGCCGCGTGCTTGAAGAGGCGTTCATGCGTATCGGTGTTCCGTACAAGGTCGTCGGTGGCACCCGCTTTTACGATCGCCGTGAGGTCAAGGACGCCATGGCGTACCTGCGGACGGTGGTCAACCCTGCTGATGAGGTCTCGCTGAAACGCGTTCTTAATACGCCCAAGAGGGGAGTTGGGGGCGCGAGCGTCGACAAGCTCGACTCGTTTGCTCGGAGCGTCGGTGTTCCCTTCATCGAAGCACTTCGGCGTTGCGAGGAGGCAGGTGTTGGGGGCAAGGCCCTCCGCGGGATCACCCAGTTCGTTGAGTTGCTCGATGGTTTGAGTGTCGTAGCGGCCGACTCGACCTACGGCCCCGGCGATGTTCTCCAGCTAGCGCTCGACGGTTCGGGGTACCTGGCCGAACTCGACGCCGAAGACACGGTCGAGGCGCATACGCGGATTGAGAACCTCGGCGAGCTCGTCGGGTCAGCTCGCGAATTCATGGTCATCGACGAGTTTATGGAACAGGTCGCACTCGTTGCCGACACCGATCAGCTCGACGACGGCAATCAGGTTGTGCTGATGACTTTACATTCGGCGAAGGGGCTCGAATATCCCACGGTCTTCCTCGCAGGCGTTGAGGAAGGGGTGTTTCCGCACGTGCGAGCGCTCACCGAGCCGGCACAGATGGAAGAGGAGCGACGGCTGGCGTATGTGGGGATTACCCGGGCGATGCAGCGGCTGTACATGTCGCATGCATGGAGTCGGCAGCTCTACGGCTCAACTCAGTACAACCCGCCGTCGCGATTCTTCGATGAGATTCCCGCTGAACTAGTCGAATCCAAGGGCAACGTTACCGGGCGCTCGTCGTACGGACGCCAGAGCTATCGCGAGGAACGCGGTGCTGCCTACCGCTCCGACCCGCCGCCTTATCGGCGTGCGCTTGACGAAGCGGCTGATGGCGGCATCGACATCAACGCTGACCTTAAGGCAGATCAGGAGCGGCACAGGGACCAAGTCGTCGATGCCGCTATGCGTGCGGGCCAGCAGATCGCAGAACCGGTCAACAGCCAAGAACTCGGCCTGCACGTCGGCGATCAGGTCGAACATCCGGCCTTTGGTGTCGGCGCCATCATCGCAGTCGATGGTGAGGGCGAGAAAACCGAGGCGGTCATCAACTTCTCCGGCGGCGTCGGGCTGAAGCACCTCTCACTGGCATGGGCCCCGCTGAAAAAGCTGACGTGACGCTGCAGTCGACGAGGATCCAGTGAGCGGTCTGACCCCTGCGCAACGCCTCGTGCGCGTGAACATTGTCTTGATCATCGTGCTCGCGTCGTTGCTCGTTCTGTGCCTGCTCCGCCAGCTGTGGGTGCCGGCATCTGTGTTCTCGCTGCTGATCGTGTCGAATGCTGTTCAGTTGGCCACGCGACGCCGGTGAGGTGCGCTCGGTCCACCCTGAGTGGATTTGTCCCCCGGCATGGAACCAACGCGCTGAGTCCGGATTCGGTGCCGCTCGTCTGACGCGCAGCGAAGGCGTTGCTCCCCGGTGCGGCGTGGCAGACTGTCGAGCGTGAAGGCAGCGATTCTGGTCGAGAGTTTGACGGGTAACACGTGGACAGCGGCGGAGAAGACCGCCGAACTGCTGTCGCAGGAACGGTGGACCATCACCGGGCTGTCCAAGGTGCGCGAACCTGACCTGACGGCGATCCAAGCGGCCGACCTGATCCTCGTCGGCACATGGGTGCACGGAGCGTTCGTTTTCGGTCAGGCACCGTGGGCTGTCAACAGTATCTCGAATTTGCCCGCGTTGTCGGGTAAGAAGGCAGCGGCGTTCTGCACGTTCGCGCTGTCGCCCGGCAAGTCACTCAATCGGCTCACTCAGGCGGTCGGTGACACCGGCGCCTACGTCATCGGCGGACTCGCAATGAATCGCAGCAAGCTCGACGAGCACTCCGAAGCGTTCGCCATCCGCCTCGTCGACGCGCTCGCCGAGGCTTGACCGCTCAGCCGCCAGTCGTCGTCGGCTCGCTCGAGAACGCCCGCAGGTCGAGGTATAGCGTGCGTTTGTCTTCGACCACGGGACGCACCGCCTCGGTCGGGGGCGACAGTTCGGTCACGTCGAGTTCGTTGCCTTCACAGTCGACGAACGTCGCAGAGCCGCGCACCTGCTCGACAGGGCAGTCGGGCCGACCGGGCGGGAATGCGTAATAGAGACGCCAGCCGTTGGCCGGGTCGTCGCCCTCGTGGTCGACCACCAGCGATCGTGCTCCCGTGATCGTTGACAGTTCAGCGAAGAGCAGAGGACCCGCTTCCGCGACGTCATTCGCCCGGCCGGCCGCTGAGCCGAGTTCGAGACGCGGCGGCGCAAGGTTGTCGGTGGTTTCCGTGTCGCCGCTCGACAAAAACGCAGCGATGCCCCACGTGATCAACCCGAGCAAGACGAAGAACACCACGCCACCCAACACGGGGACGACTGCTCGGGCGAACGGGGAGCGGAGTTCGGGGAGCTGGGGAGCGGAGACCACAGAACCATTCTGGCAAGTGTGACCGGGGTTGCGTCGCGCAACACCGAGGCTCGCATCGGGCTTCGTCCGAGCGGTTGGTGAAATCGTCCAATGGTTGCGTAAGGTCTGAGGTTCGTGGAACGCACCTACCGAATCGTCGTTGCGAAGCCGGGCCTTGACGGTCATGATCGCGGTGCCAAGACCATCACCAGAGCTCTCCGGGACCATGGGTTCGAGGTCATCTACACCGGGCTGCATCAGACTCCCGAACAGATCGCCGAGACCGTCCTCCAGGAGGATGCGGATGGCGTCGGGCTCTCGCTGCTGTCGGGCGCGCATCTCACCCTCTTCCCGCGCGTCATCGCTGAGCTGGAGGACCGCGGACTCGATGACGTCATGATCTTCGGGGGTGGCGTGATCCCCGACGGTGACGTCGCGATGCTCAAAGAGCAGGGCGTGAGTGAAATCTTCGGACCTGGCTCGTCTCTACGAGCGATCGGCGAGTGGCTGGAAGCAGCCCTCGACGACCGTGAGTCCGCATGACGATGTCCATCGGTGCCACGCATCAACGAACATTTCTCCCCTTTATCCAGCCACTAACACAGGAAGCAGTGATCTGACGTGGATCTCTTCGAATACCAGGGCAAGCAGTACTTCGCCCGCTACGACATCCCGGTGAGTCCGGGTGGGCCCGCCGACACCGTCGACGAGGCGGTGCGTGAGGCGAACAACGCCGGGTACCCGGTCGTCGTCAAGGCGCAGGTCCAAGTCGGAGGTCGCGGCAAGGCCGGGGGCATCCAGCTGGCCGACGATGAAGCCGCAGTGCGCGAGCACGCCGGCAACATCCTGGGGATGGACATCAAGGGTCATGTCGTCAAGCGGGTGTGGGTCGAGCGCGCGTCCGACATTGACGAGGAGTACTACGTCAGCTTCACCCTCGATCGTGCCGAGAAGAAGCACCTCATGATGCTGTCTCGCGAAGGTGGCGTCGAGATCGAAGTCGTCGCTGAAGAGAACCCGGACGCGATCGTCAAGATCCACATCGATCCGGTCGACGGCCTTTCGGCCGAAACAGCCCGCACGGCCTGTACCGATGCGGCCCTCCCGGAGCGGGCAATCGATGGCGCAACCGAGATCATCGTCAAGCTGTACCGCTGCTACACCGAAGGCGACTGCGACCTCGCCGAAATCAACCCGCTGATCCTCAAGCCGACCGGTGAGGTGCATGCGCTTGATGCCAAGGTCACCCTCGACGACAGCGCCGAGTTCCGCCACCCGGAGTGGGAGGATTTCAAGGGCCTCACCGTAATGGATGATCGTGAGAAGATGGCGGCGGAGAAGGACCTCCAGTACATCGGTCTCGATGGCACCGTGGGCATCATCGCCAACGGCGCCGGGCTAGCCATGTCGACCCTCGACGTGGTCAACCAGGTCGGCGGCTCAGCCGCCAACTTCCTCGACATCGGCGGCGGCGCAAACGCCGACGTCATGGCTGGAGCGCTCGAAGTCATCAACTCCGACGACAAGGTCAAGTCGATCTTCATCAACATCTTCGGCGGCATCACCCGCGGCGAAGAAGTCGCTAAGGGCATCGTCGAGGCTATGGGCCGCGTCGTCTTGAAAGCACCGATCGTTATCCGTCTCGACGGAACGAACGCAGAAGAAGGGCGTCAGATCCTGCTCGACGCCGGCATCCCGGAAGACAAGCTCCGCTCGGAGCCGACCATGCTCGACGCTGCCCGTACAGCGGTCGCGCTCGCAAGCTGAGGATTCGAATTATGGCAATTTTTGTTGACGAGAACACCAAAGTCCTGGTTCAGGGACTCACCGGCGGCCAGGGCAAGTACCACGGTCTCCGCAACCGCGACTACGGGACCAAGGTCGTCGGTGGGGTCACACCCGGCAAGGGCGGACAAGAAGTCGACGGCATCCCGATCTTCAACTCGGTAGCGGATGCCGTCGAGGCAACCGGAGCGAACGCGTCGTTCGCCGCTGTGCCGCCGAAGTTTGCGGCGGGCGCCATCCTTGAAGCAGCCGAAGCCGGCATCGGCTTTGTGGTGTGCATCACGGAGGGCATTCCCGCACAGGACGAAGCGACCACCTTCAATCGTCTGCAGCGTGACTTCCCGAACACCCGGCTGCTCGGCCCGAACTGTCCGGGCATTATCAGTCCCGGCAAGTGCAACATCGGCATCACCGCCGGTGAGATCGCGCAGAACCCCACGGCTGATGGCCCGAACGTGGGCATCGTGAGTCGCTCAGGCACGCTCACCTACCAGGCGCTGTATGAACTCAAGCAGCGCGGGATCGGCGTGTCGACCTGTGTGGGCATCGGTGGCGACCCCGTTCCCGGCACCAACTTCATCGACTGTCTCGCCGAGTTCCAGAATGACTCCGAAACCCATGCGATCATGATGCTCGGCGAAATCGGCGGCTCGGCCGAAGAAGAAGCAGCCGAGTTCATCCAGGCCAACGTCACTAAGCCGATGAGCAGCTACATCGCCGGAGTGACCGCACCGGCCGGCAAGAAGATGGGCCACGCCGGCGCCATTGTCTCCGGCGGCAAGGGCACCGCGCAGGGCAAGATGGACGCACTCACAGCCGCAGGCGTGAAGGTCGGTCTCAATCCAACCGAAGCCGGCGAGCTGATGGCTGAAGTAGTCGCCGCCCTCTAATCTCGACGACGTCGCACTTACCCCCACACCGCGCACGTTGAGCGGTGTGGGGGTAAGTGTGGCTACGGTCCTTGTGTGCCCACCGCCCTGCTGTCCGTGTACGACAAGACCGGGGTCGCTGACCTCGCTCGCTCGCTTGCCGATCTCGGCTGGTCGCTCGTTTCGTCCGGCGGGACGGCCAAAGCGATCGATGACGCCGGAATAGCGGTCACCGACGTGGTTGAGTGGACCGGTGTGCCGGCCATCCTCGGCCACCGTGTGGTCACCCTGCACCCGAAGGTGCACGGCGGGATCCTCGCCGACCCGACGAATGCCGAGCATCGCGCCGATATGGATGCTTTCGGGATTACGGCAATCGACCTTGTGGTCGGCAACCTCTACCCCTTCGCCTCGGCGCCCGGGATCGAGTTGATCGACATCGGCGGTCCCGCCATGGTCCGTGCTGCTGCGAAGAATCACGCCTTCGTCGGTGTGGTCGTCGACCCGGCTGACTACGACGGGGTCGTAGCCGAACTCACTGCCGACGGTGCGCTCGGTGATGCGACGCGACGCCGTCTTGCGCGGAACGCGTTTGCCCACACCGCCGAGTACGACGCGGCGATTGTGACCTGGCTCGACGAGTCCGACGAGCCGCCGACGGCCTATGACGAAGTCCTCCCCGAGTCGATTTATCTGTCACTCGAACGAGCGCAACCTCTGCGCTACGGTGAGAACCCGCACCAGGCGGGCGCCCGCTACCGCCAGGTCGGCGCGACCAGCTGGTGGGACTCTATGACGCAGCACGGCGGCAAGGAGCTGAGCTACCTCAATGTGTTCGACACTGAGGCAGCGTGGCGACTCGTCCAACGATTCGACGCTCCGGCGGTGGTGGTCGTCAAGCATGCGAATCCCTGTGGTGTCGCAGTCAGCAACGACATCGGTGCGGCGTATATCGACGCTAATGCGTGCGATCCTGTGAGCGCATTTGGTGGGGTCGTCGCGGCGAATAGAACTGTGACGGTGGAGATGGCCGAGCCGTTGTCCGCAGTGTTTACCGAGGTGGTGATTGCGCCCGACTTCGAACCAGCGGCGCTGGAACTACTCACGGCGAAGAAGAACGTACGTGTGATGAGCGCCGGTGCGCCCTCGCCGCTGCCGTTCGATGTTCGGCCCGTCGACGGTGGACTCCTCGTTCAGCAGCCCGACGAAGTCGTTGGTCGCAGCGACGCTTGGCAGGTCGTCACGAAAGCGGTGCCTAGCCATCAACAATGGCGGGACCTTGAGTTCGCGTGGACGGTGTGCGCAGCGGTGAGCAGCAACGCAATCGTGTATGTGAAAGACGGCCAGGCGTTCGGTATCGGCGCAGGCCAGCAGAACCGACTCGACTCGGCCCGGATCGCGGCAGACCGATCAGCTGGGCGTGCCTCAGGAGGGGCCTGCGCAAGTGATGCATTCTTTCCGTTCCGAGATGGGCTCGATGCTGTGGCAGAAGCTGGCATCAGTGCAGTGATTCAGCCGGGTGGATCGGTGCGCGACGAGGAAGTCATCGCGGCCGCCGACGAGCATGGCATCGCGATGGTGTTCACTAGTCAGCGACACTTTCGGCACTAACTCATCTGTGTACCACTTAAAGTGAATGAGATAACACTCAGAGCGGTCGCTGAGCCTTATGTTTGTCGTTTGGTGTTCGTCATGAACCTCCAACGGCATCCCAAGTGAGCGATACTTGGGCCTCGTGACTGCCACCGTCGACGACGCCGCCAGCTCCAGCGCCGACGGCCCAACGCGCCTGATCTCGCACGATGGTCGTGGTAACCAGCAGATCAGCCAGTTGCCGTATCTGCCCGGCCTCGACGGATTGCGGGCGATCGCTGTTGTTGCTGTCATGGTGTACCACGCAAATAGCACCTGGCTCGGTGGGGGCTACCTTGGGGTTGAGGTCTTCTTCGTCATCTCCGGATACCTGATCACGCTGCTCCTCATCGCCGAGCACGAGCGCACCGGTACGGTCGACCTTAAGACCTTCTGGATCCGGCGTTTCAGGCGCCTTTTGCCGGCGCTATTCGTGATGATGCTCCTACTCACCGTATGGGTTGCACTTTTTAAGGCGGATTCGCTCGGCAAGCTCCGCGGAGACGTGATTGCGGGCACTGCGTACGTCTCGAACTGGTATCAGATTTGGACTGGTGCGGGGTACAGCGCAGGGTCCGATTTTGCTCCGCTCCGCCATCTCTGGAGCCTTGCCGTTGAAGAGCAGTTCTATGTCATCTGGCCCCTTGTGATGCTCGCGTTCGTTCGTGTCGGCAGTCGGCGGATCGCTGGCATCGCACGGTGGCTTTTCCTCGCGGCGGTGGCGATCACCATCATGGTGGCGTTCCTCAACTACTCGGGACCGCAGCAGAGCCCCGAGTTCACCCCGGATGCGTACTGGACGATCTTCGGTCGGAAAATCTCCATTCCCGATGCGTTGTACCTTTCGACGCTCTCCCGAGCCGGTGGGTTGCTTCTTGGATCGGCGTTTGCGATGATCTGGCGTCCCGCTGCGGTCATGCGTGGGCCGCTGCGCCACAAGAGCGGCTTCTTTGATGCGTTGGCCATCGTCGGCTTCGTAGTGCTCGGCTTGATGTCGTGGTTCGTGCTCTTCGAGCCGGATCAGGGGGTTGGCTTCTTATTTCAGGGCGGGCTGTTTGTAACTGGGCTCGCCACACTCGCGATCATCGCAGCGGTTACCCATCAGAACGCCTTCACCGGCAGGCTCCTGTCGCTGCCTGTGCTGCTTTGGATCGGCACGAGGTCCTACGGGCTCTACCTCTACCACTGGCCGATCTACCAGATCATTCGCAACATCGCTGCGAACAAACTGGCGCTGCACGAGTTCGTTCTTGCGATGGTGGTGACTTGCATCATCACCGAACTCTCGTACCGCTACATCGAGACTCCGATCCGCAAGGGCAAACTCGGGGAAATGTGGAAGCGCCGTCGGGCTGGGGTGCCGATCCAGTCGTCGTTGACCGACGGCCAACGCAAGGGCGCTTATGCGGCCGCCTCCGTCGCCGTGCTGTTGTCGGTCTTTGCGGTCGGGAGCATGGCGACCGCTGAGCTCAAGCAGAATGATCTTCAGGTCTCTCTCGATGAGCAACGGGAGAACACCTGCGATGTGCTCGTTGACGTCGACTGCGACGGCGTCGACGACTTCGACGCAGATGGCAATCCGATCGAAGCGTCCGAGGTCGAACCCGACGCCGGAGAAATTGGCGAATTTGAACCGAACGGCGAGGCTGGCGGGGTCGTCATCGTCGACGACGGTGACGACCCGCTGATCCCTGAGGACGCTAGCGACTCGACGGCCACCAATGATGCTGTCGTCCCGGGAAGTACCGCTGTGCCCACCACGGCGCCGATTCCTGTGCCGATCAGCAAGCTCGCCGTGGGTGACTCGGTCATGCTCGGTGCGGCGGCGCAACTGTCCGAACTCGGCTTCACTGTCGACGCCGTGGAGAGCCGAGCGTGGGTGAACGGCCTGGACTTCGTCATGACGCTCGGCGAGCAGGACCGCCTTCCCGAGATGTTGGTCATCCACCTCGGAACCAACGGGCCGATCGGTCAGTCAAACATGGACCAGATGATGACTGCGGTGTCAACCGTGCCCACCGTGTTGCTGGTGACGAACGATGTGGACCGCGACTATACGGCGGGGAACAACCAGCTGATTTATTCGGCGGCGGCGGCCAACTCGAACGTCGAGCTGCTCGACTGGCAGGGCCTCGCGCCGAGCTGTCCTGGTGACTGTTTGGAGGCTGATGGATTCCACCTCAAGCCCGACGGTCAGATCTTCTACGCCCGGCTCGTGGAAGGTGCGCTCGCCGCCTGATTCCGATCTTGCCGCCGGTATCGCGGCATGAGTGTGCCCGCTACCGGCACGAGACGTGGTTGGTGACTCAAGTTCGGGGGCGAACACGACGATACTTAATCGAGATGACGACGTTGACCCCGCCGCCGTCTCCCTCTTTCGATGTAGGGGAGCACAACGCGCGCATTAGTCGCGTGCCGTATCTGTCCGGGCTCGACGGGATGCGCGCACTCGCGGTTATCGCCGTGATGGTGTATCACGCCAACTCGTCATGGCTGCCGGGTGGGTTCCTCGGTGTCGAGATGTTCTTCGTGATCTCCGGCTACCTCATCACGCTGCTCATCATCGCGGAACGCGAACGCTCCTACACCGTGTCGCTTGTTGGGTTCTGGAAGCGGCGTGCGCGCCGCCTTCTTCCGGCGCTGTACGTCATGCTTGTCCTGGTCGTGGCCTACACCGCGGTCTTTGAGTCCGCCGCGTTGGGCCAGCTGCGTGGCGACGTGATCGCCGGGTTGTTCTACGTCTCGAACTGGTATCAGCTGTGGGTTGGCCTCGGGTACACCGCCGCGTTCGACTTTGCTCCGCTTCGGCATCTGTGGAGCCTTGCCGTCGAAGAGCAGTTCTACGTCATCTGGCCATTGGTGATGGTTGCGCTGCTCGGAAGGAAGGGCACACGCAAGGTTGCTGACGTGAGCCGTTGGCTGTTCATCGCGGCGGTCGCAATTGCGATCATCACTGCGTTGCTGTACCACCCGGGTCCGGTGGGCGAGCCCGAGCAGACACCCGACGCGTACTGGTTTATCGGCGACCATGCGATTTCTAAGGTCGATTTTCTGTACATCGGTACTTTTTCTCGGCTGTCCGGAATTCTGCTGGGTGCAGCGTTCGCGATGGTGTGGCGACCCTTTGCCATCGTCCGTGGCCCGCTACGGGGAAAGGGCCCGGTGTTCGACATCGCTGCTCTGTTTGCGCTGGTTGCTCTCGGCTGGATGTGCTGGAACGTGTACCTGATCACGCCCGAGGGTGCTGCTGATTCACGTCTTTTCCGTGGCGGTCTGTTCGCTGCGTCAATCCTGACACTCGTGCTGATCGCCGCAGTGAGTCACTCCGGTGCCCGCTCGAATGTCGCGCTAGGAAATCCGGTTCTGAAATGGATCGGCGTCCGGTCATACGGTCTGTATCTGTATCACTGGCCGATCTACCAGGCGATTCGAAAACTCGCCGGCAACAAGCTCACATTCTCGGAGTTCGTAGTGGCGATGTTGATCACCGCAGCAGTGACCGAGTTGTCGTACCGGTTCATCGAGACGCCGATCAGAACCGGCTCGTTCTGGTCGATGATCCGGCGCGCTCGGTCCAATCCTGAGTCATTTCAGTGGCGGGCGTTGATCGCCGGAGCGGCTGCTGCCGCAGGGCTGTCGCTGTTCGCCGGAGCGGCGCTGGCGACTGCCGACGTCGAATCGAACGAGATCGCCGACGAATTTGCCTACAACGAAGAGTCGACCGTTGACCTCTCTGCTGTAGGCGCTTCGGTGCCCGAAGACTCGATCGCATCGAGTACCGCATCGCCGGTCACCGCCGCGACTGTTGTACCCCCGACAGCTGTTGTGCCAATCACGATGCCTCAGACCACGCTCGCACCGACTGGTGCGGCTGATCTTCCTGCGGCGACGGTCATCAGCGCTCCGGCCGACACAATCACCGTCGCACCTCCGCCAGATACGACCACGCCGCCCTCGACCACGCCGCCCTCGACCACGCCGCCCTCGACCATGCCGTCGATCGCGTCGCTCGGATTGGTCGACGACGCCACTGTGACCGCCTCACTCACTGTGCCGCCGCAAGGTCCGGCGCCAACGCTTCGTTTGATTGGCTTCGGTGACTCGGTGATGCTCGGCTCTGCCAACCAGCTGGCCGCCCGAGGGTTCGTAGTTGATGCCGTGCAAAGTCGGCAGTTGTCGGCGGCGATCCCTGAGCTCCAGGCTATTCGGGACAATGGATTCCTTGGCTCGGCCGTTGTCATCCACCTGGGAACGAACGGTTCGTTCCCACAGTCTTCACTCGACGAAATCATGTCAATCCTCGACGATGTTCCCATCGTCGTGTGGGTCACCGGCAAAGCGGACCGAGTCTGGATTCCCGGAAACAACGAGAAGATTCGGGCGTTGCCAGCGGCCTACTCGAACGTCTCGGTAATCGACTGGGAAGTGCTAGGGCCGCAGTGCATCGGCGACTGTTTCTACGGTGATGGCATCCACCTCAACGGGGATGGTCAGCGCTACTACGCCGACCTGGTCGCCCGCGTCCTGGGAATCTGAACGTATCCGTCATTGATCTCAGGTCATGCGATTTTCAGTGACGGTTCGGTGGACCTAGCCTCAGACCCATGACCACTCCAGTTCGTGTTGCTGTCACCGGAGCTGCAGGCCAGATTGGCTACAGCCTCCTCTTCCGAATCGCGTCGGGCACCATGCTCGGCCCCGGAACCCCAATCGCACTAAGCCTGCTCGAGATCACTCCGGCTCTTGGCGCGCTCGAAGGCGTTCGAATGGAGCTCGATGACGGAGCGTTCCCGCTGCTCGATTCGATCGTTTGTACCGATAATGCCGAGGTGGCATTCGGTGATGCTGACGTTGCGATCCTCGTTGGTTCGATGCCGCGAAAGGCGGGTATGGAGCGGGCAGATCTGCTGTCTGCCAACGGTGGCATCTTCAAGCCGCAGGGCGAGGCGCTGAGCCGATCTGCGAAGAAAGACGTCAAGGTGCTTGTCGTAGGTAACCCAGCCAACACGAACGCACTCATCGCGATGAACAACGCAACTGACCTTGACAACGGGCGCTTCACTGCAATGACTCGCCTTGATCACAACCGTGCGATGAGCCAGCTTGCGACGAGGTTGGGTGTCTCGGTCAACGACATCACCAAGATGACCGTATGGGGCAATCATTCGACGACGCAGTACCCCGATCTCTTCCACTGCAATGTGAACGGAAAGAACGCTCACGCGGCTGTCGGCGATCATGAGTGGTACGCCAACGAGTACATCCCGCAGGTTGCCAAGCGCGGCGCGGCGATCATCGACGCCCGCGGTTCGTCGTCAGCTGCATCCGCAGCGTCCGCTGCAGTGGACCACATTCGCGACTGGACCCTCGGTACGCCCGACGGCGACTGGGTGTCGATGTCGGTACCGAGCGATGGCAGCTACGGCGTGCCCGAGGGCATCATCAGTTCGTTCCCCTGCGTGTGCAAAGAGGGTAAGTACTCGATTGTCCAGGGCCTCGACATCGACGAATTCAGCCGCGAGAGAATCGACGCGACCGCCGCCGAGCTAGTCGAAGAACGCGATGCGGTTGCCGGTCTTGGCTTGATCTGATTCCTCCGGGGCCACGTGCCTAGTGCACGGCGGCCGACGCTTGGGCGGCCTTGAGCGCAATGTTCGGTGAGCGATGACGCGTCACCACTACACAGATCCACGACCCGAGGCACAGTAGAGCCACGCCGATCGAGAATGGCGTTGTCGAGTCACTGACCTGCGCGCTCACGAGGGTGCCGAGCACGGCGCCGCCGGCCATACGCGCCGCGCCAGACAGCGCCGATGCGGTCCCTGCAAGGTGACCGACTGGTCCCAGCGCAGCGGTGTTCAGGTTCGGCATCAGAAACATGAACGAGCCGAGTGTGAGCCCGAGTAGCGGCATGAACACCCAGAAGCCCGGTTGCCCATCGCTTCGCACCGAGACCACGACGGACAGCGCGGTCAGAGGAACGAGAATCATGTAAACCCAGTTGATAAGACGGTGGATGCCAAAACGCTCGACGACGCGACCGTTCACGAGCGCGCCAATTGCGAACAAGGTGGCGATAAGGCCAAAAATGATCGGGAACTGTGCCTCGCGGTCGAAGACGTCGCTGATCAACAACTCGCTGCAGGCGAGGTACGAGGTGAACACGCCTTGGAGGAAGATCGTCGACACGGTGTACCCGCCGGTCACCCGGGTGTGCGCGACCTCGGTGTAGCCGCGAACGGTCGACCCCAGGCGGAAGGGCCGGCGATTTGCCGGGTCAAGAGATTCACGTAGACGCAGACTCCACAACGTGACGATGACCGCCCAGACGGCGCAGAACCAGAACACCGAGCGCCAGGGGAGAATTGCGATGATTCCGGTTCCTATCGTGGGCGCCAGTACGGGAACGAGCATGAACACGGCCATTACTTGCGACATGGCCTTAGCCATCGCAGTGCCTGCGAACCGGTCCCGGATGATTGCTGTTGCGACTACCCGCGATCCTGCGGCACCGATGCCCCAGACGAACCGGCTTAGGAGGAGTAACTCGAAGGTCGGAGCCAACGCCGACCCGACAGCACCGACGAGGTAGATTATGCTCCCGATGTAGAGAATCGGTTTGCGTCCGAATCGGTCGGCGAGCGGTCCGTAGACGAGCTGCGCGACCGCTAAGCCGAAAAAGAAAACAGTGATGACCTTGCCGGTCTCCGGTGAACCGGCGCCGAGGTCGTAGGCCTTACGGATGTCGTCAAATGCCGGCAGCATCAGGTCGATGCCGAGCGCCATCAGCGCCATAATCGCCGAAATCATGGTCAGCAGTTCCCGCTGACTCATCCGGTAGTGCGGCGGCGATGCTGAAGGAGCAACGGGAGCGGCTGTTGGCACCCGTTAACGGTATCGGGCGTTGTCCCTTCGGAGTGAGCCGGGGCGACAACATGGCGTCAGCTCACTGCGACTCGGCACCCGATTTCCATCATCTGGTCGACACCACGCTTCATCTCGTCATCGCTGATGCGGACAGTGTTGCCGTCCTCCTGCCCGATCATGTCACTGACGGTCATCAACGCAAGCGCCTCAAGTCCCTTCATCGATGCGATCGTGTACATCATCGCAGCTTCCATTTCCACGGCAATGTGGCCGAGTTGCTTCCACATCGTGAATTTGTCCCAGTTGGGTTCGTAGAACAGGCCGGACGTGATGATCGGCCCGACGTGAACTTTGCCCATCGAGCCCGCCCGGGTGAGCCGGGCCGCCTCCTCGGCGAGCGAGAACGTCGCCGTCGGCGCGATGCAATCCATCCCGGTCAATTGACGGGGGGCATGGTCCTCTGCAGCCGCAGACAGGGCGATCACGGTGTCACCCATACCCATTCCATCGGCCAGGCCCCCGCAAGTCCCGACTCGCACGAGACGAGTTGCACCGAGTTGAGCCAACTCCTCGAACACGATGCCGCACGATGGCGCGCCCATCCCGGTGGTCTGCACGCTAATCGGTTGGCCCTCAAACGTGCCCGTGAAGCCCAGCATGCCACGTACCTCGTTGACCTGTCGGAATCCGGAGTCAAAGAACGTCTCGGCGATGTACTGCGCCCTAACAGGGTCGCCGGGACAGAGGACATGGGGTGCGTAATCGCCGAGTTCGGCGCGAAGGTGAATCGGCATGATGCGACTCTAGGCATTGCACGGAAAACAGACTGCAATTTCGTGTCCGCCAGCACCACTGCTGCGAGACCGGGAATGACTACTTCAAGAATTTGGACGTCGTATTGTCGGCCAGGACCTTGCCCTTGGTCTGGCAGCTTGGGCAGTAGTTCACCGTGTAGCCGGAGTACTCGACAGCCCGGACCGTGTCGGGTCCGTGCTCGTCTGATCGCCGGCACGGCCCGCCCGTTTGGTTGTGTACTGCGCATATCCGTTCCCTCGATAAACTCATGGTGGCCCGGGAGCGCTCCTCGCTCAACCCGTCGGCGACACAGTCGGCGATTGCCCCGGCAATGCTGACCGCACCGGTCGCGCCCAGCGAGGTCGTTGTCGAGAAGGGCGAGACTCGAGCGGTCCAACAGATTTCGTTGGCCAGCCGTCGCCCTATCCCGGCGATCATCCGCTGATCTCGGAGGAACCCGTGGAGCCTCATGGACTTCTTGCCGAAACGAGCGGCGAGGTCGTCGGCGGTAATGCCGGCGGCCTCGGGTCCGAGTCTGTCGACTGGCGGGCTGGTCTCGACTTCGCCGGCGGCGACGCACCAGATTCCGGCGCGACGTTCCTTTCCCTGTTCGGTCAGGAGCAGGGCGGTGTCGTCGAGGCTGCCGTCAGAGCGCTCGACTGGCTCAAATACGAAGCGTGCCTGCCCTCCTCGTGGGTTTGCGGAACGCTTACCATCGGCCACGAGGCGGCCGCCCTGCATGAGATGCACGACAAACGTGATCGGTTCGAAGTCGATCAAGAGATACTTGCCTCGTCGGCGCACACCGAGCAGCGGCAAACCCTCGGCGAGTTCGGGCGCCGGAACAGCGGTCTTGAGCGCAGTGAAGTTGAACGGCTGAAACTTGGCGAGGACCCGACCAGCGAACTGGTGACTCAATCGCTCGGCGTGTGCCTCGATCTCGGGCATCTCGGGCATACTCTGAAACGTAGCCGAGCGGGTCAGCGAGGCCTCCGCACATCCCGTGAGAGTCAGCGATAGTCGGTCCGATTGCGAACGCTGGCGAACACAGCGTCGAGAGCGCCGAATACAGGCTGGGACTCGAGCAGCTTCTGCTGGTCACCGAATAGCCGGATCCTGCCACCGATGAATGCCTCCTGTGCGTTGAGCTCACCGGTTGCAACATCGACAGCGGTCTGCCAGTCCTGTTCCATTTTCACGTCCTCAGGATCGGCTGGCCCGGCACCAAAGGATGCGTCACCTTCGGACACGCGCAGGTGATAGGCGACGTCGCCCTCAGGGCCGCCGCTGATGATCTGCGTGACTCCGACTGTGTGGTGCTGGGCGATTTCGCCCATGCTTTCGCTCGCCGCTACCTCTGCAGAGAGTGCTGCGATCCATTCGAGACTCAAGTAGCGAAGCCGTCCAGTGGCGGTGGGCTCGCCGTCGTATGCTGAGTTGTCCGACACGTTCCGTAGTCTGCCTGATCGTGAGAAGGAATGGCGTCGATGCTGCTCAGCTGGCAAGCCAAAGCGCGTGGAGCGACACACGTCATGAAGATGCCGTCGAGGAGTGGGTGTTCGCCGCGTGGAGCCCTGGTGCAACGCTCGGGGTGATCTCGGGCCACCGGATCGTCGGCGCGATCGCATGGTATTGGGCAGCGCTTGCGCGCAGGGGGCGGCCGCTGTTGCACGTCACCGACTTCGGCGTTCCTGTGCGCGCCGACCCGTTCATCATCAAAGGTGAGGCGATGTGGGCCGAGCACTTTCGTGATGCGCCCATGGAACAGTGGTCGATCGGCAGCGAAACGTATGCTTCGGCACTCGACGACGCCGACGACGCCCTCGGACGGGCCTATGGCATTCCGACACCGATCGCGTTTGACCTCGAATGGTACGCAGAGTCCGTCCCGTCTGCGATCGAGGACGGTTACGAGCAGACAGGTGTCGTCCACGGGGCGATCGAGGTCCTCGGCGAGCCGACGATCGAGCTCGCCGAGGTGCCCGCCCAGCGCTGGCACCGGTGGCAGACGGTCGGGAGTTCGTCTGCAATGGGGCCTATCCCGGTGCCGGTCGCTCCGGCACACACCGGGCTGCGTGCCCCGTTTTCCTTCCCGAACGACACGATCCTCGACCTCGTGATCACGCCCTCGGGCTGGTGTCGTCGTCGTTGACCAACGCTGTGGCCGTGCCGCGACGGTTGCCGTCTCGCGTGCCACACTCGACGTTGGCCGCCGGTTCCCAACCGACTTCGGTCTGAATCATGAACGACATTCTTGACGACTTCGAACAGCAGCGACGCGGTCCGAGCTACCCCGACCTCGTCGTTGAGATGGGAATGCTGGTCGAGGACCGATCGAGTCACTTCACCGGCGCCGTCGTGCGGTGGAGCGCAGAAGGTGTCACTCTGCAGGACCGCCACGACTACGTTCGCCACTTCGGTTGGAAACCCGGTGGATTCCTTATCGGGGGGCGCCCGGTGACCCTCGTCCGCCCGAAGGCGGCAGCGACGGCAACCCATCGGATCACAGCGTCGGGCTCGATCGCGGGTGATGGGCGCGCCAAGGTCGCTCGGGCGAGCCGGATCTGGGTCGAGGGCAAGCACGATGCCGAATTACTTGAGCACGTCTGGGGTGATGATCTGCGCGAACTTGGAATCGTGGTCGAGCCGCTGCACGGAGCGGACGACCTTGCGGTTGCTGTTGCCGAGTTCGAGCCATCACCTAACCGTCGACTCGGGGTACTTCTCGATCACCTCGTCCGGGGATCGAAGGAGAGCAGGATCGCCGCGACGGTCGACGACGCAAATGTTTTGATCACCGGCCATCCGTTCGTCGACGTGTGGGCGGGAATCCGGCCGAAGGCTGTCGGTCTCGATGACTGGCCTGACATTCCGTACGACCCTGAGGTGCCGTGGAAGAACGGGATGTGTGCGGCGCTCGGAGTGCCCTTCGATGGTTTCTGGCCGAAGCTCCGCAAATGCGTGAACACATTCGCCGACCTGCAACCCGAACTCATCGGCGCCGTCGAACAACTCATCGACTTCGTCGCCGAGGCCGGTTGACCTCCCCGAAAATAGCGTAGTGCGAGCCCTCGGCCACGAAACCTCGAACGGAGAGCTCACACTTCGCTGAGGGATGGTGATGTCAGTCGATGATCAGACGAACGCCGAGGCGAAGACGAGGCTCACGATGGTCATTACCTTAATGAGAATGTTCATCGCCGGGCCCGACGTGTCTTTGAACGGGTCCCCGACGGTGTCACCGACAACGGCCGCCTTATGTGAATCGGAGCCCTTCCCGCCGTGCTGGCCCGTCTCAATGAACTTCTTGGCGTTGTCCCACGCACCACCGGCATTCGCCATGAAGATGGCGAGTGCGAACCCGGTGACAAGGGCACCGGCGAGCAGGCCGCCGAGGGCGTTGACACTGATGAATCCGGTGACAAGCGGTACTACCACGGCGAGTGCGCCCGGCAGGATCATCTCCTTGAGCGAGGCGTCGGTCGAGATCGCAACGCAACGCGCCGAGTCGGGATGTACCCCCGGCTTGCCTTCACGCAAGCCAGGAATTTCTCGGAACTGACGACGTACTTCCTCAATCATCTGTGCTGCGGCCCGACCGACTGCGTCGATTGTGAGGGCCGCGAACAGGAAGGGCAATGCGGCGCCGATGAACAAGCCTATGAACACGTCAATCTCGCCGATGTTCAATTGGAGGCTCTGTTCGCCATTCGATGCGGTGGCAACGGCGAACTCGAAGCTCTTGAACAGTGCGAGTGCGGTGAGCGCTGCGGAGCCCACAGCGAATCCCTTGGCGATGGCGGCCGTGGTGTTGCCGAGTGAGTCGAGTGCGTCGGTTACTTCACGGACGGACGGGTCAAGCTCAGCCATCTCGGCGATACCACCCGCGTTGTCAGCGATCGGACCGTAGGCATCGACGGACACGACGACGCCCGTGGTGGCGAGCATGCCGATTGCTGCGACTGCGATGCCGTAGAGACCACCGATGCCCTCGTCACCCAGTGCCTGCTGGCCGCCCCAGTACGCGACGCCGACGCCGATCAAGATGAGCGCGACCGAAGCCGCCACTGACACCATGCCGGTGCTGATGCCTTTGAGCACCGTCGTCGCAGGACCAGTTTCGGTCTGTACTGCGATCTTCTTGACCGGACTGAAGTGGTCCGACGTGTAGTACTCGGCGGTCTTGCCGAGTGCCCAACCGACGATCAAACCCCCAATCACCGAGACAGCGAGACCCCACGGCTTGTCCTCGGTGAATTCGTCGCCACCAAAGATCCAGAACGAGCCAGCAACGACACCGACCACTGTGATGCCCATGGCGACGTTGGTTCCCAGGTGGAGTGCCTTGCTGAGGGCCTTAGAGTCGGTCGAGTCGCCGCCCTTGACGAGGAACGAGCCAATGATTGAGGCGACCATACCGATGAAAGCAACGAACATCGGAAAGGCGAAGAACGGCAGAATGCCAGCGTTGCCCGACTGCTCGGCAGTGATTGCTCCGGCAAAGGCGACCAGTGAAATCGGCGCGATGATCGATCCGGCGTACGACTCGAAGAGGTCGGCACCCATGCCTGCGACGTCGCCGACGTTGTCGCCGACGTTGTCAGCGATCGTGGCTGGGTTGCGTGGATCATCCTCAGGGATGCCGGCTTCGACTTTGCCGACGAGGTCGGCACCGACGTCAGCGGCTTTGGTGTAGATGCCGCCGCCGACGCGGGAGAACAGAGCGATAGTCGATGCGCCTAGGCCGTAGGCGGTGACGATCTCGAATGCTTGATCCACCTCAAGCAGGACTACGAAGACGATGTAGGTGGACATGAGGCCAAGCAATGCGAGGCCAGCCACGGAGAAACCCATCACCGCTCCGCCGCGGAAAGCAATAGGCAGCGCCTTGCCGGGACCTTCCTTCGCCGCCTCGGTCGTGCGGGCGTTGGCCATGGTTGCCACTGTCATGCCGGCGTAACCGGCGGCTGATGACAACACTGCGCCGAGGATGTAAGTGACTGCGGCTAGCGGAGCAATGACGACGGCGAGCAGAATCGCCATTGCAATCGCGAAGATGCTGACCCATTTGTATTCGGCTTGCAGAAAGGCTCGGGCACCCTTCTGGATCTCGGTCATTAAGAAGACCATGCGCTCGTTGCCGGGCGACTCCTTCTCGACTGCCTTGTAGTAAAAGAACGCAAGACCGAGTGCTGCGACAGCAGAGATCAATGCGAGATAGGGAACGACGTCCACGGGGTGGTGCCTCCTGGGCGTTAATCGGTCGACGCGTGGTTCGCATCGATGAGTGAGGTCGAACGGGCTTCCTCCCGACGACCAGACCATGATGGCCGGTCGGGGAGGCTACGAAGAAATTGGGGCAACCGCACTGTTCCTCTCATCACAGTAAACGATGAGTTGGCTGGTCGGTCGCAGCGTTCAGCCCCTCGCCAACCACGCCAAACGTCACAGCCCAACCTGTTGCAACCTTGCGATGGATTGGGCTCGCCACGCGGACGGGCGAGTATGTTCGTCCCCATATGACAGAGACGTTAAGCCGAGGCCCGGTCACGGGCACCGCCGTTAAGGCGCCGGCGAAGAAGAAACCGTTCGTTTTTGACCTCTATTCCACGGCCGTGGGAAAAAAGTACGTCATGGCGATCACGGGGCTGATCGGTCTCGGTTTCGTCATCACGCACATGATCGGAAACCTGAAGATGTACCTCGGCGTAGTCACCGAGAGCGACGGAGAACGCGCCTACGACATCGACATCTACGGCGAGTTCCTTCGTGAACTCGCCGTGCCGCTGCTGCCGCGTACATACCTGCTCTGGGGTTTGCGACTGGTCCTGATCGCAGCGGTGGCTCTGCACATCCATGCCGCCATCGGGCTCACGAGCATCAATCGGCATGCCCGAGCCGTGAAGTACCAGTCAGCGCGTGACTACCAGATCGCCAACTTTGCCAGCCGCTCCATGCGTTGGACAGGTTCGATCGTCGCCATCTTCCTTGTTTGGCATCTCGCTGACCTGACGTGGGGGTTCGTGCTTCCAGATCACGTCGTCGGGGCGGCCTACTACAACATCGATCAGTCGCTGTCTCGGATCCCAGTGGCCATGCTGTACATCGTCGGGAACATTGCGCTCGGCATCCATTTGTTCCATGGAGTTTGGTCGCTGTTCCAGTCGCTCGGCTGGAATAACCCCCGATTCAACGCGTGGCGTCGATACATCGCCGTCGGGTCAGCGGCGTTGATCGTTGCGGGCAACGTCTCGTTCCCTGTCGCCGTAATGGCCGGAGTCGTCGAGTACGACCCGGCTGCGGTCACCCACCCTGTCGGAGAGGAAAACGAATGACCCTCAATCTGGACTCCAAGGTGCCCGAGGGCCCGATGGCCGACAAGTGGTCGAGCTACGTGGCCGACCAGAAGTTGGTCAACCCCTCGAATAAACGCAAGTTCAAGATCATCGTCGTCGGAACTGGCCTTGCCGGGGCATCCGCAGCAGCGAGCTTCGGAGAACTCGGCTACGAAGTCGAGTCCTTCACCTTCCATGATTCCCCTCGGCGAGCCCACTCGATTGCTGCGCAGGGCGGAATCAACGCTGCGAAGAACTACCAAGGTGATGGCGACTCGATTCATCGCTTGTTCTACGACACCGTGAAGGGTGGCGATTTCCGCAGCCGCGAAGCAAACGTCCACCGCCTTGCAGAAGTGTCGGTGGACATCATCGACCAGATGGTTGCCCAGGGTGTTCCGTTCGCTCGTGAATACGGCGGCCTCCTCGACAACCGCAGCTTTGGCGGTGCACAGGTCAGCCGCACGTTCTACGCGCGAGGACAGACCGGCCAGCAGCTGCTGCTCGGGGCCTACCAGCAATTATCGCGCCAGATCGGCCTTGGCAACGTCAAGTTGTGGAATCGCATCGAGATGGTGGACGTAGTCAACATCGATGGTCGCTGTGCCGGTATCGTCACTCGAGACCTGATGACCGGCGAGGTTCGCTCTCACGCAGCCCATGCCGTTGTGCTCGCCACCGGGGGCTATGGCAATGCCTTCTACCTGTCGACAAATGCTATGGCCTGCAACGCCACTGCTGCGTGGCGTGCACATCGTCGTGGTGCCGGTTTTGCAAACCCGTCGTACACGCAGATCCATCCGACCTGCATTCCGCAGGCGGACGAGTTCCAGTCGAAGCTGACGCTAATGTCGGAGTCGCTGCGCAACGACGGCCGGATCTGGGTCCCAAAGGACCCTGACGAAACTCGCAAGGCTGCTGACGTCCCCGAGGACGAACGTGACTACTACCTCGAGCGGATCTACCCGAGCTTCGGTAACCTTGCCCCACGAGACGTTTCGTCACGCGCCGCCAAGCGCGCCGTCGATGCCGGCCAGGGTGTCGGCCCGCTGAAAAACGGCGTGTATCTCGACTTCGCCGATGCCATCAATCGTCTCGGAGTCAACGTCATCAAGGAGCGCTACGGAAACCTGTTCGACATGTACGAGCGGATCACGGGAGAGAACCCGTACGAGATGCCGATGCGTATCTACCCGGCCAGTCACTACACGATGGGCGGGCTGTGGGTCGACTACGAACTCCAAACCACGATCCCTGGTCTCTTCGCTGCGGGCGAGGCGAACTTCTCCGACCACGGCGCGAACCGGCTCGGCGCTTCGGCGCTGATGCAGGGGCTGTCCGACGGCTACTTCGTGCTGCCGTACACGATCGCCCCCTACCTTTCAGAGCTGCTCAATAAACCGATTCCTGACGAGACCCACGAGGCATTCGCTGCGGCCGAAGAGGAAGCGCGTGACCGCTATCAGGGGTACCTCGAAATCGGGGGCACCAAGACCCCCGACCATTTCCATCGAGAGTTGGGCAAGATCATCTGGGATTACTGCGGCATGGACCGCAGTCAGGTCGGCCTGGAGAAGGCATTGGCTGAGATCCCGGCACTGCACGAGGAGTTTAAAAAGGATCTCCGCGTCACCGGTGACGGTGCGAGCCTCAACCAAACTCTGGAGAAAGCAGCAAGGGTTGACGATTTCTTTGAACTTGGGATCCTGATGTGTAAGGACGCACTCATTCGCGAAGAGAGCTGTGGCGGGCACTTCCGCAGTGAGCATCAGACCGACGAGGGTGAAGCCATGCGCAATGACGACGACTTCGCACACGTCACCGCGTGGGAATGGAGCGGTGACCCGAGCAACCCGATCGAGAACCGCGAACCCCTCGTGTACGAGGTCGTGGAGTTCGCGACTCGCAGCTACAAGTGACTGTCATGCAGCGTTCTCCGACCGTGCAGGTCGCGCCTCAACATTCGTCCGTAGCCGAAAAGGAAGCTCAATGAGCCACACCCTCACCAACATTACTCTCAAGATTTGGCGCCAGGACGGCCCCGACGGCCAAGGCCGCTTCGAAACTCACCAGATTCCCCAGATCAGCGACGAAGCGTCGTTTCTTGAGATGCTTGACATTTTGAACGAACGCCTGATCGAAGAAGGTCGCGAGGCGATCGTGTTCGACCACGATTGTCGCGAAGGCATATGCGGTACCTGTTCGCTGATGATCGATGGACAGGCGCACGGGCCACAGCAGGGCGCTGCGACCTGTCAGCTTCACATGCGGACGTTCAGCTCCGGCGATGAGATCGTGATTGAGCCGTGGCGCGCCACAGCGTTCCCGATCATAAAGGACCTCATGGTCAGCCGTGCCCCGCTTGATCGCATCGTAGAGTCGGGTGGATTCATCACCGCCCCCACCGGTGGTGCACCCGACGCCAACCTGATCCCGATCCCGAAACCGGTGTCCGATGCGGCGATGGACAACGCCGCATGTATCGGTTGCGGCGCGTGTGTCGCGGCGTGCCCCAACGGTGCGGCCTCGTTGTTCACCTCGGCAAAGCTGACGCACCTCAACCTGCTGCCGCAGGGTCAGGCCGAGCGCTACAAGCGGGCCGAAGCGATGGTCGAGACTATGGAGGATCACTTCGGCTCGTGCACGAACCATGGTGAGTGCAGCTCGGCGTGCCCTAAGGAAATCTCGATCGACGCGATCGCAATCATGAACACCGACTACCGCAAGTCGAAGACCAAAAATCGTCGCGCTCTTTCTCGGCGCTGAGCCGACTGATCGCCGGTGGTCCGTCTGGGGCAAATCCGAAATTAGTCGGGTGGGAGCGTTACGGCGGTCGTGTAGCGGTTGCGTGCCAGCGGCGCGCCGTCGGTATCGATGGCAACTAACTCGATAGCCAGTTCGCCGAGGGTGTCGGGAATGGTCATCGCTACGACGCCGATCTTCGCAACGCCATCAGCCTCGATTGGACCGCCGAATGCCCAAGTGGCTGAACCGCCGGCCCAGTTCGCTGTTACATCGACGCGTGCGTCGTCGATCGGCTCGCGTCGATCGTTCACGATGTGCACATCGAGATGCAAGGTGTCTCCCGGGTTCACCCAATCGGGCGGGAGGTCGGCCACGATGATGACAGCGGCGCACGCCGCCTGCACTGTGACGTACGCATCTTTGGGTGTCCGTTCGTGGTCGAGGATGCTCGCTGACACGTTCGGCGCTGGATCGGCCAAGCTCGAGAAACAAAAGCCGCCAGTGGGTCGATACTTCAGCCGACGCAGGGTCTCGACCTGGACACGCAGCACGTACGACTGATACTCCTGCAGCGTCGAACGCCAGTCGTCAAACGTCGCAAAGTCGCTCGGCGGGAACTGACTTTCAATCAGCTCGCGGTGGTACCCGTACCGCTTCTCAAGGTCATCCCAGTCGAGGTCGGGCCACCGATTAGTTTTCAACTGTTCGTCCAAAAACGGCGCTGTCGTCGGGACGCTCTCAGTGCCGAACTCGCTGACGAATCGGACCGACCGCGGCATGCGTCTCGCCAGTCGGTCGAGATCGCGTGCCTCGCCCTGGCGCCACCCGTACCAGAGATGACGGTCGGTCCCGTCGAGTTGTGGGAAGTGGGGGAGCACGCCGGAATGGGCAATCGTCGTTCGGCTCGGGTCGTTGCGCTCGAACGCACGCTTCACCCAGCGGTCGAGCACGGATTTGTTCCAGGTCGGGAGCTGCTGTGCGGCTACGTCGCGCAAGCGCGCACGCCAGTTGGTCGCCGGGACGATCGAGGTGTCGGCCGGCTCGTTGTGAGCCGTCCAGAGCGCGACCGACGGATGGTGTCCGAGTTGCTCGACCGCCATCTCAGCCTGCGCAACTGCTCGGTGACGAGTGTTGCGCGCATGGATCCGCTCGAGCGGGAAGTCCTGAAGGATCAGCAGACCGAGTTCGTCGGCGCGGTCGTAGAGACGCCGTCGACTGATGTGCCCGTGCATTCGGATCGCGTTCAGACCGAGGTCGAGCACGTGCTGCAGATCGCGCTCGATCACGCTGTCCTCTGTGTCGCCCAATCCGACGGTTACCGGCATCAGGTTGGTGCCGCGGAGGAATAGCCGCTCGCCGTTTACGGAGAACACCCAGTCGTTCCAGAGGATCTGTCGGAGTCCCACCCGTCGCAGTCGACTGTCGCTCGGAGTGCCGTCGACGAGCACCTCGACTGTGAATTCGGTCAGTGGTTGTTCGCCGAGTTCGAACGGCCACCACAGCGCAGGGTCGCGGATGTCGACCGACCACTCCAGTTCGTTGCGGCCACCTGCCACGACCGATCGCTGCTCGTCGACAACCTCTCCGTCGCGTCGGGTGACCACGACCACTTCGTGCTGCGCATCGCTGTCGAATGCAGCGCTAAGTAGGACATGCGCTCGCTGCTCATCGGCATCACGACACAGGACCCGGAGCTGGTCGATCCGCACCGGACCGGTGTCGAACATGCGGACCGATCGCCAAATGCCCCCGGGATTCCACCCGTGCGGGAGCCCGATCCAGTTCTGCAGGATGCCTGTGATGTTCGTTCGGACGCCATGCTGTGGGGTGCACGCAATTTCGACGGCGAGGACGTGGTCGTCGCCGATCCGAGCCAACTGGGTGATGTCGAACGTGTGGGGGAAGAAGTAACCTTCGGAGTCGCCTAGGTACGCGCCGTCCAGCCAGGCGTCACCTTGGTAGAAGATGCCGTCGAACGTGATCCAGCGTCGAAGACCGTCCGCTGGCGGTTGTGCCGTGAACCGGTTGCGGTACATCAGCGGCCCGTTGCTATCAGAGAAGTGCGGGTCGTGCTGCCAGTGGCCTGGGACGGCGATCTCGCTCCAAGTGCTGTCGTCACTGTCAAGGCCGATTCCGAATCGGCGCACGTCGTCGGTGGCCTTCGTTGCGACCCACCGACCTCCTAGCTCCATCCGTGCGAGCGTAACGATCCTGCTCCTCGGCCCGGCACACACGACGGGGACCGTTGCGAAAAAACGGATGCCGGGGCTCAGATGAGGGTGCCGGGAGGGTGTGCGGTAGCTTCGCCGCATGGCAGACCACCCCCCCCATGACACGTCACGCGACCGCGCCACGACCATCGAAGAACTTCGCGCGTCCGGGTGGGTGTCACGGCCGATCAAGCACGAGATCCGTGAACACGCGATCCATAAAGTCGCGTCGGGTGAGCCGTTGTTTGAGGGAGTGTCGGGGTACGAGAAAACCGTGATGCCGCAGCTCGAGAACGCACTTCTTGCTGGCCATGATGTGGTCTTCCTTGGCGAGCGCGGTCAGGCAAAGACTCGCATGATCCGATCACTCACCGGGTTGCTCGACGAATGGATGCCGATCGTCGCAGGAAGCGAGATCAACGACGATCCTTATCACCCGGTGTCGCGCTATGCCGTCGATCTGATTGCTGAACTTGGTGACGCCACACCGATCGACTGGGTGCACCGCGACCGGCGCTACGGCGAGAAGTTGGCCACCCCGGACACCTCGATCGCGGACCTCATCGGCGAGGTCGATCCGATCAAGGTCGCCGAGGGGCGCTACTTGTCTGACGAACTCACGCTCCACTACGGCCTGGTGCCGCGAACCAACCGCGGGATTTTTGCGATGAACGAACTCCCCGACCTCGCCGAGCGCATTCAGGTAGGGCTGCTTAACGTGCTCGAGGAACGCGATGTTCAAATCCGCGGCTACAAGATTCGCCTGCCGCTCGACGTGATCCTGATGGCATCCGCCAACCCGGAGGACTACACGAACCGCGGACGAATGATCACGCCTCTGAAGGACCGCTTCGGATCGCAGATCCGTACCCACTACCCCCTTGAGGTCAGTACTGAGGTGGCCATCATGAAGCAGGAGGCGGCGCCACTTGACCTCGCGACCCCCGATGGCGTGGTGACTGTGTCGGTGCCGGAATACCTCGCCGACGTCGTCGCCACGTTCAGTCATCTGGCGCGGGCGAGCAACCAGGTCAACCAGCGAAGCGGCGTCAGCGTTCGCCTCAGCGTCAGTAACTACGAGGCGCTGTCGGCGAATGCTCTCCGCCGTGGGCTCAGAGCCGGTGAGCACAGCGTGGTTGCCCGAATCGACGACCTCAGTGCGCTCCCGGCTTCGTCGCAAGGGAAGGTTGAGATCGAATCGCTCGAGGAGGGTCGTGACGGCCTGATCCTTGACACCCTCATTAAGGGCGCTGTGCTTACCGTCTTCAAAGATGCGATTGACCCGGCGCAGACCCGTGCAGTGGTCGATGCCTTCGAAGCCGGCACCGTGGCTCATACAGGCGAGGAAATCACGAGCGCGGAACTCGCGGCGCTAGTGGACGAGGTCGAGGCATTACGGGAACCCGTGCTTACCCTGACCGGGGGCGACCAGACACCTGGGGCGATTGCTTCAGCAGTCGAGTTCGTTCTTGAGGGACTGCATCTCAGCAAGCGGTTGAACAAGGATTCCGCCGGTCCCTCAGCGACCTATCGTGGGCGTGTCTGATGATCGTTGATGACCTCGACATGAGCCCGGTTGATTTCGCAGCTGTGACCGGCTGGGAGATTAAGCCCGAAGGGGCGTGCCGAGCAGACGTCTGCGTGCCGTTGGGCCCCGGAGGTTTTGAACTCGTTGATGCGGCGGCTCGGCTCGGGATGGCCGTGGTCGCCGATGAAGCCCACGGTCGGTGGGCGATCGGGCCCGAATCGCTCGGCGATCGGGCGCTCGCCAGCGCTTGTGCGCCCGAGCTGGTGCTCGGCGACCTAGACGGAAACGAATTCAGGTTGTCCTCCTTGCTCGGTCAGAAGGTCGTGATCGTCTCCTGGGCCCCTTATTGAGGCTGCTCGTTCGACCTGCCCGGGTGGCAGGCACTGCGCAACGAACTCCATGGTGAGGGTGTCGAGATCGTCACGGTGTCGCTTGAATTGAGCGGTCCGGGAGCATCGCGCGCCTTGATTGAGGCTGCTCTGCCTGAGCATCCGGCGTTGCTTGATCCGACGCATCAGATGAGCGCTCTCTTCGGCGTGGTCAACATTCCGAACGTGATCTGGGTCGACGAGGCTGGCATGATCGTGCGTCCACCGGAACCTGGTTGGCCGTCAGAGAGGCCGGCGATGCCTGGTGATATGTTTGCTGCGATTCCCGAGCTTGGCGCTGCACCGACTGCGCCGCCACCACCAGAAGATGGGCCGGGACAGTGGGACGTGCTCGGTTCGGGACAGGACCGTGGCACCTATGCGGACGCCCTCCGGGATTGGGTGGTAAAAGGCGCCGACAGCGTGTTTGCGCTCTCGCCCAATGAGGTCGTGACCCGATCGCAACCGCGGACAACCGACGTGTCGGCCGGCGCAGCCCACTTTGAGCTGGCAAGTCAGCTTTGGCGCGAAGGTGATCGCAATAAAGCGATTGCCCATTTCAATGAGTGCCACCGGCTTCATCCCGACAACTGGACGTACCGGCGTCAAGCGTGGTCGTTGCTCGGCCGGGAGCGAGTCGGTGGGGAGTACGGCCAGTTCGTTCAAGCGCCGATCAAGGGCGAAGAATCCGAATGGCCTTTCTCATCGGACTTCACGTCTGACGTGCTGACGACGCCAGTCGGCCGGTACTACCCCAAAACCATGTGATCACGGCTGCTTCGACGGTTCAGATGAACGGCGTGCGGGTCCAGAGCTCTCCGGTGTCGGAGTCGACCGACGCAGGGACGCCCTGCAGAGCGACGACGCTGATCGACCCGGGGAATCCCCGCAGCTCGACTTCGCCGAACGGCTCGGCCTTGACTCCGTCGGGGAGATTCTCAAGCTGCATCGCCGGCATTAGCACCTCGACGTTGCGGGCACGGTCGCACAGCCGTGCGGCCATGTTGACAGCCGACCCGATGTAGTCGTCGCCTTCGAATAGGAGTGCATGGCCTGTTGCCAACCCGGCGCGTACTGTGAGCGGGTTGCACACCTCGGTAGCGCGCCGCTCGAGATCAAGCACGAACGAGATGGCGTCATCTTGTTCGACCGCTACGCACATGCAGCCGTCGCCCAGCCACTTAGCAATCCGGACGCCACGCTCGGATGCAACCGAACGGACGATCGTGCGGAAAGCACTTAGGATGCGCCCGGCAGCATCATCGCCGAAGGCCGCCGTGTAATTCGTGAACCCAGAAAGGTCCACGAACACAAACGTTCGGGGCACACGCATGTCACTAAGGTTATGCGGCCTGTGCCTGGTTTCACTTGAGTTGTTTCTCGTTCTCCAGAGTTCTTTCGCGCTGAGGTACAGGCTGAAAGGCTGATGTAAGTTCGATAAATGAGTTCCCGGTTCACCTATTCGGCTTGGGACGGCACGCAGACGGGGTTTGAGTTCGACGCCGATGCGGCCTTCGACAGGCTCACCGACGAGCTCCTTTATCACGGTGATGTTAATGCTGCACTCCGTCGGATCATGCAGGAGGGTATGCAGGACCAAGACGGCCACCACCTGCAAGGTCTTCGTGAACTGCTCAATCAGCTTCGAGAGGAACGCAAAGATCGTCTCGCGAACAGCGATCTTGGGGGCGTGTACGACGAGATCAACGACGCGATCAACGACATCCTTGACGAGGAACGTCACGCAATCGACAACGCACTGCGTGATGCCCAAAACTCCGGTGACCAGCGCCGCTCGGAGAACGCCGAAGCGGCGGCGCAGGACCGCAACATGCGATTGGATTTGATGCCCAACGATCTTGCGGGCAAGGTCCGCGAGTTGGATTCCTACAACTTCGAGTCGGCCGAAGCGAAGCAACGTTTCGAACGACTGATGCAGCAGCTCAAAGAGCAGCTCATGCAGCAGATGGTCGACCAGATGTCAGGCGCGATGCAGGACATGACCCCCGCAGATATGGCCCGAATGAAGGACATGATGGCCGCTCTCAACGAGATGCTCGAGAAGCATCGGCGGGGCGACGATCCGGGTTTTGAGGAGTTCATGGAGGAATTCGCCGACTTCTTCCCGGAAAATCCAGAGAATGTCGAAGAGCTGCTTGAGCAGATGGCGCAGCGGATGGCGGCGATGCAGGCGATGATGAACTCGATGACGCCAGAGCAGCGGGCGCAAATGCAGGAGCTCAGCGATCAATTGACGAGCGACATGGATCTCCAGTGGCAGATGCAGCAGCTGTCGGGGAATCTCCAGCAGATGTTCCCGCAGATGCAGTGGGACCGCAGCTACGACTTCGAAGGCGAGGACCCGGTGGGCTTCTCGCAGGCGATGCAGGCAATGCAGGAGCTCGGTGACATCGACCAACTCGAGAACTTGCTGCGGAATGCGTCGAGTCCAAGCGCGCTCGCAGAAGCCGACATGGGCAAGGTCCGCGACTTGATGGGTGACGATGCAGCAAAATCACTCGAACGGCTTGCAGAGCTAACTAATCAGCTCGAGCAGGCGGGTCTTGTCGAGCAGCGTGAGGGCAAGCTTGAAATAACTCCAAAGGGGCTGCGCAAGATCGGTGCGAACGCGCTCCGCGAATTGTTTTCGAAGTTGTCGAAGGAGATGGCTGGTCAGCACGAGATGAGTCAGCACGGCGTCGGTCACGAGCGGACTTACGACAGCAAGCCATACGAGTATGGCGATCCGTTTCAGCTTGACCTGAATCGGACCATCCGCAACGCGCTGCGCCGACAGGCAGGCGATGCCGAGGCAAGCACCCCTATGCGCCTGTCACCCGACGACTTCGAGATCGAGCGCACGGAGCACCTGACGCGTTCGTCGACCGTCCTGATGCTCGACCTGTCACTGTCGATGCCGATGCGCGACAACTTCTTGCCGGCGAAGAAGGTGGCGATGGCGTTGCATCACCTGATCTCGACGCAATTTCCTCGGGATTATCTCGGCATAGTCGGTTTCTCCGAGACCGCGCGAATCCTCACCGCAGAGCAGTTGCCTGAGGTGTCATGGGACTTCGTCTACGGCACAAACATGCATCACGGGTTTACGCTCGCGCGTCAGTTGCTCGCCAAGGAGGCCGGCAGCAAGCAGATCATCATGATCACCGACGGCGAGCCGACAGCACACATAACGCCGGACGGGTACCCGTTCTTCAATTATCCGCCGGCGCGTGAGACGGTTGAGGCAACGTTGCGCGAGGTATTGCGCTGCACGAAGAGCCAGATTCGGATAAATACGTTCGCGTTAGGCGCCGACGGGTCGCTGCGCGCATTCGTCGAGCGGATGACCCAGATCAACCAGGGTCGTGCATTCTTTACAACCCCAGAGAATCTCGGTGATTACGTGCTGGTGGACTTCCTCGACGGTAAGCGCCAGCAGGCGCGCGCCGGCTGACCCAGCTTTACTTCGTCCCGACCCGCCGTATCGGTGCGATGCGCTACGTCGGCCTCGTCAGGTCACTGCGAACCGGGCTCGCGCGGTCCGTGGGAAGAATTCGCGCGGTTCGCGCGAATTCTCGGCATGCGCACTTGCTAATCATGTCTGAACTCTGGCAGAATAACATTTGCGTAGTTACAACGTCGTAAACGTCACGTCAAGCATTCGCCCGAAGTCGGGGAGTTTCGGGCTTGAGGGCGATTCGGCTGCATTCCAAGAACGATTCCATAACTCGAACTCGCCGCTGGGCCCGGCGCTTTGGCAGGAGGTCCACCACATGCAATTCATCACCACATCAAGCATTACAATCAGCGCAACGCCGGTCGAACCTGAGACAGACTGGCATGATCGTGCCAACTGTCTGGGTGTTGATCCCGATCTTTTCTTTCCTGAGCGCGGCGCATCCACCCGTGAAGCAAAAGAGGTCTGCCGCGGCTGCGAGGTGCGCCACGATTGCCTTGAGTTTGCGCTGCAAAACGGCGAGAAATTCGGAATCTGGGGTGGTTTATCCGAGCGTGAGCGTCGCCGCATCCGTCGGCAACGGGCACAGGTTGCACGCAGTACGGTCGGCGCCTAACGGTGTGATCGTTCAATCCGATGCCCCGAGCCGTCGCAGAGTGAGTAGTGTGAGGGAATGATCGGATTCTTGTCAGGCAACGAGGCCATCATCGTGGTGGCTGTGATTCTGCTGCTCTTTGGTAGCTCTCAGGTGCCCAAACTGGCTCGGAACCTGGGCAAGGCGCAGAAGGAATTCAAGGACGGCCTTGACGAGGCCAAAACTGGCTCCGACGAGTCGAAGTCCGGCTCTGACGACGAGAAGACCTCCGCCGAATCCTGATTCAGGGCTCTTGGCCCGCAACAAAATGAGCGTTACGTGCCCTGGTCTGCTGGCTGGGGCACGTTTGCGTACGGGGTGGAAGTGCTAGCGGCGTAGTGTTCGTGCATGGAACCAGGAACGCAGGAATGGCTCGACCAAGTCGAGGAGCCACCGTTCGATCCCGGTCGTGCGATCGTCGATCCGCATCATCATCTCTGGCCCCTTGGTGGGGCTCTGGCCTACGGCGTCGACGACCTTGTGGTTGACACGTCATCGGGGCACAACATCGTCCAGACTGTCTTCGTCGAGTGCGGTGCCAGCTATCGCTCCGATGGGCCTCAGCACCTGCAGCCGGTCGGCGAATCCGAATTCGTCGCTACATCGGCGGATGATCTTGCAGTCAGACATCCGAAGGCTGCGCCGATCAGTGGCATTGTTGCCCACGCCGATCTCGCTCATGCTGATCTCGACGCGATTCTGGATGCTCACGACGCGGCGTCCGGGGGGCGTTTCAGGGGGATTCGTGATTCGCTGGCCCATGCGCTTGATCCTGAGGCCCACCTAATTCCGGGCCGGTACGGCAAGGGAAAGTCCGAGAATCCGGCGTTCCGACTTGGCGTTGAGCGCCTCGGCCAGCGCGACCTGAGCTATGACTGCTGGCTATTCCACTATCAGAGCGTCGAGTTTGCGGCACTCGCACGCGCAGTGCCTGAGACGACGATGGTGCTTGATCACTTCGGCACGCCGGTGGGCGTTGGACGCTTTGCTGGTCGACACAACGAGATCTTCGAACAATGGAAGATCGACATAGCGGAGATCGCCGCCTGCGAAAATACGGTAGCCAAGCTGGGCGGGCTGGCGATGCCGGACAACGGCTTCGGATTTCATGTGGCCGCAGTGCCGCCGACGTCGGATGAATTGGTTTCCGCGCAGCGGCGTTGGTTCGAGCACACGATCGAGTGCTTTGGCCCAGAACGGTGCATGTTCGAGAGCAACTTCCCCGTCGATCGGCTGTCGCTGTCGTACACCGTCTACTGGAACGCCATGCAGAAGCTGGCGGTCCAGTACAGCGATAGCGAGCAGGACGCTATGTTCTCGGGTACCGCACAACGGGTCTACCGCCTTGCGCATTGATGATTCGCAGGGTCCGGGACCCAACAGATCGACGGTTCAGACGGTAACTGAGGTCGTTTCTAGACGGCGGGACTTGAGGATCCGCCGGCGTTCGCGTTCGGAGCATCCACCCCACACGCCGTGGTCGATGCGCTCTTCGAGTGCATACTCGAGGCAGCGGCCCATCACCGGGCAATCACGGCAAATCTTGCGCGCTTTGTCGACGCCGACGCCGTCACTCGGGAAGAACGTGGCGGGGGGGTGGAGGCGGCAGTTGCCGTCAGCCATCCATGCGGACTCGGAGTCAGGGTCGTGCGGCGCGACGGCAAGTTCAGTCGGGCGACCGTTCAGTTCCGCAATCGCCTCCGCGCTGAGTCCGATGGCACCTTGTCGTTGGTCTCGCTTTGAGCGCTTGATCATGAGGGGGTTGTCCTTTGTGGAGAGGAATTTGTCTGGTTTTTGGGGAGGAACCGCGTGTACGGGTCTTTCATATTGACGTTTCGCGAGCCTGCGCGGTTCCCAGTTTCTTGTTCGTTTCTCTGGCGGCTTCCGTAGCGATGATGGGGCTTCGCCTCTTCAAAAGCTGTAGCAGCAATGATGGACAACCGTAACACATTTGTAATGTACGGGCAACCACCCGCGCGCGGCGGTCGGACTCGATAGAGTGCGCGCCATGTCAGACCTCGACGAATCCACTGGCCCGAAGGCGCACGCGCGCATCGTGTACCTCGGACCGGTCTCCCCCCATTGGGAGGTCTACGGTGACTGGGGCGACCGCCAGACGCTTGATGAGTTCCGGGCTCGCGTGCTGGCGCGCCTTGTTCTGCTGCCCCGCGAGGACCCGCAGTTCCGGCGCAACCGCGAGCGCATCGTACGCGATGCCGAGCGCGAGATGATCTCGATCGAGTGGGACCTCGGCGTTGTCGTGCAGCAAACTTCTGCAACCTCAAACGTCGACTCCGAAGCCGTTATCGAACCTTCAACGACTGAGCCTGCCGTCGAAATTGAGACACATGACAGTGACATAGCGACCGTCGAGTCGAGCGAAACATCGAGCACCGACTGACCGGGTCAGCGAGGCCGTGAACCAACTGCCTTCCTGGCCAGCGCCGCGAGACTCGCGCTCCACCGACACGCCGCCGCCGATCGCTCTTCCGCTGGCCAGACCTGACCGCGCGCAAAGGAGCGGAGCCGATCAGCGGTTTCTCAACCGGGAGCTGAGCTGGTTGTCGTTTAACGACCGGGTTCTTGAGTTGGCGTCTGAACCGGGAATCCCCTTGCTCGAGCGAGCCAGATTCTGCGCGATTGTGTCCACCAACCTCGACGAGTTCTTCCAGGTCCGGGTCGGGGCATTGAAAGATCAAATGGCCGCGGGTTTCGATCGACCGACCCCCGACGGGCGAACGCCCGCCCAACAGATCGACGACATCATGGCCTGGGTGCCCGGCTTCGTTAAGCGGCTCGACGCAGCATTCGCCGACCGGCTGGTCCCGGCCCTCGCCGAGGCGGGTGTCGTGCTGATCGGCTACTCCGACCTCGACGAAGAGGAGGTCGCAGCACTCGACCAGTGGTTCGAGGAGCGGGTCTACCCCGTCCTCACGCCGCTCGCAGTAGACCCCGGTCACCCATTTCCGTACATCTCGGACCTTGCGCTTTCACTTGCGATCAACGTCGCTGATCCCGACACTGGCGACCGCCGATTTGCCCGTCTCAAGGTGCCAAACGTGCTGCCACGGCTCGTCGAGGTCGCTGTTGGTCGGTTTCTTCCGGTCGAGGAACTCATCGCCGCAAAGCTCGACACGCTCTTCGTCGGGATGATTGTCGAGGAGTGGACACCGTTCCGGGTGAGTCGGAATGCCGACATCAACGTCGAGGAGGACGAGGCCGACGACTTGCTCGAAGCGGTCGAGACCGAATTGCGTCGTCAGCGTTTCAACAAAGCCGTGCGGCTCGAAGTCGCCCACGACGTGGGGCCCGAGTTGCGCGACCTGCTCGTGCGTGAACTTGAGCTCACGCACGATGACGTGACGTATCACCGCACCCTTATCGACTTGAGTTGCCTGCTAGATCTCATGGCTATCGACCGTCCCGACCTCAAAGATGAGCCGTGGCCGGCGGTCACTGCAGGCCGCCTCGTTGCTGCTGAGGACGCCGATCGACCAATTTTCGAGGTAATGCGACATCGGTCGATTCTGCTGCACCATCCGTACGAGAGCTTTTCAACCAGCATTGAGGAGTTCATCGCGCAGGCGGCAAATGATTCGAAGGTCAAATCGATCAAGATGACGATGTACCGCGCCGGGGGAGACAGCGCGATTATCCGCAGCTTGATCCGTGCTGCCGAGCAGGGCAAGCAGGTTGCAGTGCTCGTCGAGCTGAAAGCCCGGTTCGATGAGGCGACGAACGTGCAATGGGCGAAGCAGCTCGAGCGTGCAGGGGTGCACGTGGTCTATGGCATGGTCGGACTCAAGACGCACTCAAAGGTGGTGCTGGTGGTGCGCGACGATGGCGACAAGCTCCGCCGGTACTGCCACATCGGCACCGGCAACTACAACGCAAAGACAGCGAAGAACTACGAGGACCTGGGGCTTCTCACGTGCGACAAGGCGATTGGAGATGACGTCACCGAGTTGTTCAACCATCTCACCGGCTATAGCCGCGCAGTCGACTACACCACGCTGTCGGTAGCTCCGCGTGACCTCCGAGCGCAGTTGCTCGACCTGATCGAGCACGAGGCGTCATTTGGAGCTGAAGGTCACATCACACTGAAGTGCAACTCAATCGCTGATCAGGGCATGGTGGAGGCGCTGTACGCCGCAAGCGCAGTGGGAACCCGAATCGATCTTGTCGTGCGGGGCATTTGCTGCGCGCGCGCCGGAGTGCCGGGTCTGTCGGAGAACATTCGGGTCCGAAGCGTGCTCGGCCGCTATCTCGAACACAGCCGCATCTACCGATTCGCACACGGCAACGTGATGGAGGGGGAACGGGTGCCAGGAGCGGAGAGCGACGCTGTCCATTTGATTGGCTCAGCAGACCTTATGCCTCGCAATCTCGACCGACGCGTTGAAGTGATGGTACCCATCGAACATTCGCGCCATGTCGATTGGCTCGACCAGGCGCTCGATTTTGCTTTGGCTGACGATGTTGTTGCATGGGAACTGCAACCGGATGATTCGTGGACACGGATCGGGCCGACCGATGCGTTCGAGCCACATCCGCAGGAGCGGATGTATCGCTGGACCGTCGAACGTCAGACACCTCCGTCCACCTGAATCCCGCGCCGGACCACAGGGTCTCGGTGCCGATCGGCGACGCAACTCGCCCGCGATCGCGGTTCGGTAACAAGTTGGCCCATGCGATGCCGCTCGTTCACCGTCCGTTCATCGATCGGGCCGGCCCATTCACCTTGAATCCTTACCTTGCTTTTTGCCGTCGCCGGACCAATCACTCGGCTGTGGTCGACATATCACCCATCAACTCACACACTTGGAGTACAACCACGTGAACAACAAACGTCGCATTTACGTCGGGGCACTGGCCCTATCACTCGTTGCCGCCGCATGCGGCAGCGACGATGACGCCGACCAGTCAACCGACACGACCGTCGCGACCGAAGAGGCCACCGAAACGCCGGCATCCGCGACCCTCTCCGGCACCCTCGTCGGCGCAGGCTCGTCGGCGCAGGCCGCAGGCATGCAGGGCTGGCAGGTCGGCTTCCAAGAGCTGAACCCGGACGCCACCATCGAGTACGACCCGATCGGCTCGGGTGGCGGTCGAGAGCAATTCCTCTCCGGCGGTTCGATCTTCGCCGGGTCCGACGCTTTCCTGAAAGACGACGAGTTCGAGGCGTCGAAGGAGCGCTGCGCCGGTGAGGGGGGTGCGATCAACCTCCCGCACTACATCTCACCGATCGCTATCCCGTTCAATCTCTCGGGCGTCGACAGCCTCAACCTCACCCCGGAAGTCATCGGTGGCATCTTCGCCAACTCGATCAGCAACTGGAACGACCCGGCCATCGCCGACCTCAACCCCGGAGCCGACCTCCCCGACCTGGCCATCAACCCGGTCCACCGTTCGGATGAGTCCGGCACCACGGAGAACTTCACCGACTACATGAGTCAGGCTGCCCCTGACGCCTGGACGTTCGGTGCAATCGAACTCTGGGACGACGATGGGCCCGGAGGCGGCGAAGGCGGCCAGGGGACGTCGGGCGTCGTGTCGGCAGTCGGGGCTGGTCAGGGTTCGATCGGCTACGCGGACGCCAGCCAGATCGGCGACCTTCCGGCTGCTGCAGTCGGTGTCGGTGATGAGTTCGTCGAATTCAGCCCCGAGGCGGCCGGACGCATCGTCGATGCGTCGACTCGTCTCGAGGGACGCAACGATTTTGACTTCGCCATCGAGGTCAACCGAACTCCGGCAGACTCGACCGTGTACCCGATCGCGCTGGTCAGCTATCACATCGTCTGCCTCGAGTACGAGACTCAGGAAGAGGTCGACCTCGTGAAGGCGTTCATGACCTACGTCGGTTCGGCCGAGGGCCAGGCTGCTTCTCAAGCCGCCGCAGGTTCGGCCCCGATCTCGCCGGACGTCAGCGCTGAGATTCTGGTCTCGATCGACCAAATCGCCGTCGGCGGCTGATCTGATCGTTTGTCACATCTCCCCTCAATGATGCTCGTGGTCGGCGACGGAAACCTCCGCCAGTCTGTCGCCGACCACGTCGGCATCGCGTCTACGATGCTCCCATCCGCTTTGGGCGGCTGCACCTCCACGATCGACCGTTTCCGGAGCACGACCACGTGACCATTCTCGACAACTCTCCGCCAGGGGACACCGACGCGTCATCGATCGACGAACCCGTCGGCAAGGCGGGTGACAAGATCTTCTTCGGCCTCTCGTTCGGTGCCGCTGCGCTGATTCTGGTCACCCTTGCCGCCGTGGCCATCTTTCTTTTTCTGGAAGGTCTGCCGATCTTCACGAGTGACACCGCCGAGTTGGATGGCGACGGCAGTTTCGTGTCGTATGTCGGTCCGCTCGTCTTCGGCACGATCTACATCTCGGTGATCGCGCTGGTGCTGGCCACCCCGGTTGCGATCGCCGTTGCGCTATACGTGAGTCACTACGCGCCGCGCAAGTTGGCGCAATCGCTCGGATCGTTCATCGACTTGCTGGCAGCGATTCCCAGTGTTGTCTACGGGCTGTGGGGCATCACGGTGCTTGCGCCGGTGATGGCTCGCAGTGTGTTCCCGTGGCTGCGGGAGAACCTCGGGTTCATTCCGCTGTTCGGTTCCGACGTGCCGATCGCCCAATCCGGTCGGTCGACGCTCACCGTCGGTGTCGTGCTCGCCGTCATGATCCTGCCGATCATCACCGCCATCTCGCGTGAGGTCTTCATCCAGACGCCACGGTTGCACGAAGAGGCGTCGATCGCTCTCGGTGCCACCCGCTGGGAGATGATCCGCCAGGCGGTGATCCCCTACGGTCGCTCGGGCGTGATCTCCGGGGCGATGCTCGGCCTCGGTCGAGCGCTCGGCGAGACGATGGCGGTCGCCATCATCCTCTCGCCGGCGAAGGGTTACTTCTGGGACGTGTTGACCGCGCAGAACTCGAACTCGATCGCGGCCAACATCGCACTCCAATTCCCCGAGTCGTCGGGCCTGGAGGTCAACCGTCTGATCGCGACGGGGCTCGTGTTGTTCGTCATCACCTTCGGGGTGAACGCGATCGCTCGACGCATCGCCAACGCTGGGTTTTCGGGAGCCGACGGATGAGTCTCACGGACATTCCCCCGCGTCCTCTCGAATCCGACGAGCGGTCGAACAGCGACGACGCGATCACTTCGGGTTCGCTCGCCGGCGCACCAATGCTCGGCATCTTCGCCGGGGCCGTTGTCATCGGCGCGCTCAGCTGGTTGCCCTTCGGCGGCGTCAACTGGGCTCGCTGGGTCATTGTGACGCTGTTGGCCTATGTCATCGGCACCCTGATCATCTCGCGTGTCGTCGAGTCCCCGCGGCAGGCGACCGACCGATTCGCCACGGCGGTGATGTCGTCGGCGTTCCTGCTCGTCATGCTCCCGCTCGTGTCGGTCGTGTGGACCGTCGTCGAACGCGGCGCCAACCGATTCGACTGGACTTTCTACTCCGAGACGATGCGCGGGGTGATCGGTGAAGGCGGCGGCGGGTACCACGCGATCGTCGGCACATTGATCGTCACGTCGCTCACCGCGCTGTTCGCGATCCCGTTCGGTCTCTTCACCGCGATCTACCTCGTCGAGTACGCCAACGGCAGCCGGTTCTCGAAGGCCGTAACCGCGCTGGTCGACGTGATGACCGGCATTCCATCGATCGTCGCCGGTCTGTTCGCGTACGCCCTGTTCGTGCTCATCGACGGACCTGGGCACCGCTCCGGACTTGCCGGTGCCGTCGCACTCACGCTCCTGATGACCCCCGTCGTCGTTCGCACGTCGGAGGAGATGCTCCGCCTCGTGCCCAACGAACTTCGCGAGGCGTCGTTCGCGCTGGGGGTGCCGCGTTGGAGGACCATCACCAAGGTCGTTCTGCCCACTGCAATCGCAGGCATTCTCACGGGCATCGTGCTCGCCGTCGCCCGGGTGATCGGCGAGACCGCACCGTTGCTCGTCACGGTGGGGATCACTGCGAACCTGAACAAGAATCCGCTGTCGGGCCGCATGGCGACGCTGCCCGTCTTCTCCTACAACTCGTACAAGTTTCCGACCCTTCCGCCGGAGGCGAGTATCGACCGAGCATGGACCGCCGCGCTGACGCTCGTGCTCATCGTGATGGTCCTGTTCGTCACAGCACGTATTCTTTCTTCCATTCTGAAACCCAAGGGGCTCCGATGAACCGTTCGGCGACCCGTGCCCCCTACTTCGAGGCTTCGATACCCATGACTGATTCCGTCCGCGCTCCCGCCACCGCACCGAACGAGCCGGTCGATGCCAATGCGCCCGTCGACTTGCCGAATCGGATCGACATTCGCGACCTGGATATCTACTACGGCGATTTCAAGGCGGTCGAGGGCGTCTCGATGACGATCAACCCGCGTTCGGTGACGGCGCTGATCGGGCCGTCGGGCTGCGGAAAGTCGACGTTCCTCCGGTCGATGAACCGGATGCACGAGGTGATACGCGGCGCGTACGTCGATGGTGAGGTCATCATCAACGGCAGGAATCTCTACGGACCGGGTGTCGATCCCGTCGCCGTCCGCCGCAAGGTCGGGATGGTTTTCCAGCGTCCGAATCCGTTTCCCACCATGTCGATCGCCGACAATGTCCTCGCCGGGAAGAAGCTCAACTCGAAGCGGATGAGCAAGTCGGTCGCCGCTGAACTCGTCGAGACGTCGCTGCGCGGTGCGAACCTTTGGAACGAGGTCAAGGACCGTCTCGATGGGCCCGGTTCGGGCCTGTCGGGTGGGCAACAGCAGCGGCTCTGCATCGCCCGCGCAATCGCGGTCGAGCCCGATGTGTTGTTGATGGACGAGCCATGTTCGGCACTCGACCCGATCTCCACACTCGCCATCGAGGAGCTGATGCTCGAGTTGAAGAACTCTTACAACATTGTGATCGTCACCCACAACATGCAGCAGGCCGCCCGCGTGAGCGATCGCACCGGCTTCTTCAACATTGAAGGCACGGGGAAGCCTGGACGCTTGATCGAGATGGATGCGACCGAAAAGATCTTCTCCAATCCGACCGAGCAGCAAACCCAGGACTACGTGACGGGGCGCTTCGGGTGAACGACTTTCGATCGAACTTCCACGAGCAGCTCGACGAGGTCCGCACCGGTATCGCCCGGTTGGGTGCGGGCGTCACCGAGCTCGTTCCTCGCGTCACCGAGATACTTCTCGATGGCGATCTCGAAGGGGCCGAGTACGTCATCCTCGGCGATGACGAGTACGACACGAGGTCGCTCGAGCTTGAGGAGAAGTGTTTCAGCCAGATCGCACTGCAAGCGCCGGTCGCCGGTGATCTCCGGGCCCTGGTTGCGGCGATCAAGATCATCGCCGATGTCGAACGGTCTGCTGATCTTTGCGTAAACGTTTGCAAAGCAGCGCGCCGGATCTACAGCCACGAGCTCGACGGCCACCTCCGCGGCATCATTCACAAGTGTGGAGAGCAGGCAGCGCTGCTCTTCAAGGAGGCTACCGAGGCCTACCTCAACACCGACGGTCCGCGCGCTGCTGCCCTGAACGACATGGATGCGTATCTCGACGACCTGCACCGACAGTTCATCCAGGTCATCTTCGAGAGCCATGCGGCTGGCAACATCGATCTGCAAGTCGCCGTGCAGTTGGCCGTCGTTGCCCGATTCTACGAACGCATCGGTGACCATGCCGTGAACGTCGGCGAGCGCACTCGCTACATCGTCGACGGCTGGATCCCTGATCAGCCTTACCGGGAGAGCGACAACGACATTCCAGACTCAGCCGAGACCGCAACAACGTGACCTGATGCTGCTCGCCATCGTTGTCTCGCTGCTGGCTGGTGGCATCATCGGCTTCGTCGCGTTGCGTCGCCTCCAACGGTCGACGCCTCCCACGCCGTCGCCCGTGCGAGCTGAGGAGACGGACGACGTCGGATCGGTGCTGCGCATCGCTGCCGACGAACTCGAGCTCGGTGTGGTCGTTGCCGATTCGTCCGGATCCATGATCTACCGCAACCGTGCTGCGATGGCGATGAACGGGACCCACGTCGGCATCATCGTGGAGGATTACATCGAGCAAGCGCTCCATGCCGCCCGGAATGGCGAACGCATCGATGACCTCATCGAATTGCACGGACCACCTCGTGTGGCGCTGCAGCTCGTTGCTGAGCCGGTGCCTGGTGGCTTCGCCGTTGCCACGGTCGAGGACGTGAATGAACGAACCCGTGTCAACATGATGCGGACCGACTTCGTCGCGAACATCTCCCACGAGCTGAAAACGCCGGTCGGGGCCATCGCCGTGCTCGGCGAGGCGCTGATCGGCGAGAAGGACCCGGTGGTGATCGACCGAGTCGCTGGAAGAATGGTCAGCGAGGCTCGCCGGGGGGTCGACGCGATCGACAACCTCCTCGAGTTGTCACGAATCGAATCTGGCCCGCTGCTCGAAGAGGTCGTCGAACTCGACGCCGTCGTGGCAGCGGCAATCGCCCGTGGTCGAGTGATCGGCGAGCCGAAGGGCGTGACCGTCGCTTCCCTCGACGGTCGTCCCGAGGTCATGTTGCGCGCCGACAGCCGCCAACTCGTCGCGGCTCTCGGCAACCTCGTCGAGAATGCCGTCAAGTACAGCGACGCCGACGGCGCCGTTCAGGTTCGGACTCGCATCGACGACCGAGTGATCGAGTTGATGGTCGCCGACCACGGCATCGGAATTCCGGCTCGTGACCTCGAACGGATCTTCGAACGGTTCTACCGGGTTGATCGGGCGCGCAGCCGGACGACAGGCGGGACGGGGCTGGGGCTTTCGATCGTCCGCCACGTTGCTTCGAACCACGGGGGCGAAGTGCAGGTGTCGTCGCAAGAAGGCGAAGGTTCGACCTTCGTGCTCCGCCTACCGATCTCACTGGTCGTCGACGCGCCAGTCGACGACGTTGGCCCCGTCGATGCTCATGAGCCGCCCACCCCGTCAATCCGCGAGCACCATCAATGAGTGAAGCAACCATTTTCATCGTCGAGGACGAACCGAGTTTCGTCGAGGCCTTGACCCTCGGTCTGGCTCGCGAGGGATTCGCCGTCGAGTTCGCCGTCGACGGCGCCGAAGCCCTCGAACGATTCGACGAGGTCGACCCCGATCTCGTCCTCCTCGACGTGATGCTCCCGAAGGTCAGCGGCATTGACGTGTGCCGTGAACTCCGGAAGCGCACGCACGTTCCGATCGTCATGGTCACGGCGAAAGGCGCAGAGATCGACACGGTCGTCGGACTCGAAGTCGGCGCCGACGACTACGTCACCAAGCCGTACCGGATCCGGGAGCTCGTGGCCAGAATGCGAGCGGTGCTGCGTCGTGCGCCGGACAAGGACCGCGCGGTACTGCCCGATTCCAATCGGCTTGAGATCGACGGGGTGTCCCTGGATCCGGGTCAACACGTCGTCCACGTCGACGGCGCCCCCTTGTCGCTGCCGCTGAAGGAATTCGAGCTCCTGCACCTCCTACTCGCAAACGCCGACCAGGTGCTTCCGCGTGAAATGTTGATCGATCGGGTGTGGGGTTTCGATTATGTAGGTGACACCAAGACACTCGACGTCCACATCAAGCGGCTGCGGAGCAAGATCGAAGTAGATCCATCCCAGCCGGCGCGGATCATCACCATCCGAGGTCTGGGCTACAAGTACACACGATGAGTCCGGGCGGTGACCGCGGTGTTCAGTCGTCAGTGTCGGTTTCGCCGTTGTCGAGGTAGTCGATCGTCGGAAGCGGCTCGTTGGCAGTCCGAACGATGCCGACCAGGTTGGCGATGATCCGTTTGAGGTAGCGGTAGTAGATCGCACGAGGAACGACGTCTTTCCCCGGAAGCGCGGAGTGCAGGCATTCTTCGATTCTTGCCTGCTGGGTGTCCGCGAGGCTCTGGCATCGCTCGGCGAAGTCGTCGATCCGCTCATCGTCGGGGTCCGACAACATTTCGACCGCCTCGCCAAACATCGTCGAGATGATGCCGCGTTCGGCGAGGAGTGCGTCGGTGTCAGCCTGATCAGACAGTTGTACGCCGCTCTCGGCGAGATCGAGGACGTTCCCGGCTTGATCGCCGATCCGCTCGATCTTCTTGAGCAGCAGGATCATCCCGAGCACCGTGCCAATGTCGGCCGCCCCTTGGATTGTCACGTGGACGACGAGTTCGGAGCGCAACTCCTGCTCGGTGTGGTTGATCCGCTGATCTGTTGCCCGAATATCGGACTCGACTGATGCCCAGTCGGTTTTGGTCAGCAGTGCGAGCGTTGCGAGGTCGAACGAATGCCTTGCGTCTCCGAGCATGCTCGCCGAGCGGGCGACGACATGTTCAAGTCCGCTGGGACTCTTCTTGAAAAACGACATCACCATGATGATCTACTTTCCGGTTATCGCAGGACTGCGACACCGATGAGGGGGAGCACGATGAATGCTCCCATCACATACGCGACTGCCCACAGCCGCTGTTTGACTGCAACGTCCGCCAAGCGTTCGGCGGCGATGACGGGAATATATCGCCACCACGGCGGCACGTACAGGATCAGAATCGCGACGATGTTGAAGGTGGTGTGGACGAGCGCGATGGTCAGGGCTGCGGGGACGGATGTGGCGAGCGCCGCGAGCAGGGCGGTGATCGTCGTGCCCACGTTCGCGCCCAGCGTGACGGGATAGGCGTTGCGCAGTTTGAGCACTCCGGCAGCGCAGAGTGGGATCATAATTGAGGTCGTGATGCTGGATGATTGGACAGCAATGGTGATCATGAGTCCCAGCAGCATGGCGACCGAACCGCTTCCCCTGCCGAGCACCGTGTTGATCGATCGCTCGACTCGGTCGGCTACCAGTTGGCGCATGTTCTTCGTGATGAAGGTGAGCGACAGCAGCACGATGGCCAGCCCAGTTAGCACGACTGCGGTGCCGAGCCAGTTGCCGTTGAGTCCGACCGTCCGCCAGATGTCGATGATCCACTCGACGGGCGCCTTGACCCATGCCTTGATCGGGCTCTTCCAGTCGGAGCCTGAGCTCCCCAGGAGCAGATCCGTGATCCAGGTAGCGATTCGAGAGAGCACGCCGGTCAACAGTTCGATCGGCAGCAGGATGAGGACGGCGAAGACGTTGAAGAAGTCGTGCACGGTCGCGGCTGCGAATGCACGTTTGAATTCGGGTCCCTGGCGGACGTAGCCGAGCGACACGAGCGTGTTCGTCACCGTGGTCCCGACGTTGGCGCCCATGATCATCGGCACTGCCTCGTCGACGGTCACGTTGCCGGTTGCGACGAGGCCGACGATCACCGCTGTCGATGCCGATGACGACTGCACCAAGACGGTTCCGAGGATGCCGATGCACAGCCCTGCAATCGGGTTCGACACGCTTTCGAACAAACGCTCCTGGGTGTCGGCACCCATGATCTTGATGCCCTTTTCGAGCGACGACACGCCGACGAGGAAGAGATAAATGAGTCCGCCGACGAGGAGCGCACGGATCGGCGTCGGGATTGTGACGTGCGTTGAGGGTTCGGAAATCGAGGGGGCCATGCAGGGACCTGAAACTAGACGCGATGACCGCAGCGGGACACGTTTTCGGCACCAAAGGTGTCAGTCGAGAATGTCGGTCAAAGCAGCGATCAGACTCGTTACGTTGCGTTGTCGAGCGGTGTGTCCCATTGTCCCGATTCGCCAGACCCTGCCGGCGACGGGACCGAGTCCACCACCGATTTCGATGCCGTATTCTTGTAGGAGTTGCGCACGGACCCCGGATTCGTTGACTGAGCCGAGGCGCCCGTCCGGGATCACGATTGAGGTGAGGGGTGCGAGACGGTGGCCGTCGGCTGCGAACAATTCGAAGCCAAGGCCCAGCATGCCTGCTTTAACTGCGTCGCCTGCGGCTTGGTGGCGGGCGCGCACTGCGTCGAGGCCCTCATTGAGCACGGCTCCGAGGCCGGCGTGCAATGACATGATCATCGAGGTCGGAGCGGTGTGGTGGTATGCGCGGGCTCCGCCTCCTGTGACGTACTTGGCGATCATGTTGAGGTCGAGATACCAGGACTGCGGCACAGGGCGGAGTCGCTCGATTGCCCGGTCGGATACGGTGAGCGGAGCGAGCCCAGGCGCGACGCCGAGACATTTCTGGGTGCCGCTGTAGGCGATGTCGATGTTCCAGTCGTCGACGCGTAACTCGACGCCGCCCAGCGAGGTCACGCAGTCTGCGACGAGTAAAGCATCGCCCTTGTTGGCACCCATGGCGGCCACGTCGCTCTGCGCGCCCGTTGAGGTCTCCGCATGGACCACGGCGTACATGGCGGGTGAAGGATGAGCGTCGAGCATCCGCTGCACATCGATGGGTTGCCCCCACTCGTGGTCAACGGCGATCGCCTCGGCGCCGGTGCGTGATACGACATCGACTATTCGCCCGCCGAAGACACCGTTGACACCAACGACTACGACGTCGCCGGGGCCCACGAAGTTGACGATCGAGGCTTCCATTCCGGCCGAGCCCGTCGCTGACACCGGGAACGTCAATGCATTCGCCGTCGCAAACACAGTGCGTAGCCGGTCGCTGGTGTCGTCGAGTAGTGCGATGAACTCAGGGTCGAGGTGGCCAAGCATCGGGTGGCTCAGCGCGGCGACTGCCTCGGGATATGGATTGCAGGGCCCCGGGCCCATCAGGATGCGATCGGACAGCGTCACGGAACCCAACTGTATTCACATGATGCGGTGGCGCCCCTTCTCGGCGCTAAGGCGTCGTACAATGCGGCAGTGAAACGATCACGACCAGCGCCCGCTGCGGCGCCGATGTCGAAGTTCACCCGCCTTGCGATCACGCACGCATTGATGATGGCGGGTGACGCGGCAATGGTCGTGGCGCTCGCCGACTCGTTCTTCTTCAGTGTCGAACTGAATGCAGCCCGGACCCAGGTCTTGTTGTTCCTTGCGATCAGTTTTGCTCCGTTTCTCTTCGTAGCGCCGCTGATTGGACCGTTGATCGATCGGATGGCGGGGGGTCGGCGACTGGTGATCCAGGTTGTGGCCGTGCTGAGGGCGGTGCTGTTGCTGCTGATGGCACAGGATGCTGATGGACTCGAACTTTTTCCACTTGTGTTTGCCTCCTTGGTGCTGCAGAAAACCTATGCCGTCTCGAAGTCGGCGCTGGTGCCGTCGACTGTGCGCTCGAAGACTGAACTCGTCGAGGCGAATTCGAAACTCGGGCTGCTCTCCGGCCTCACAGGAGTGGTTGCCGTTGTTCCTGCGGGTCTGTTGCTGACCTTTGTGGGGTCGAGTGCAGCGCTGGTGTACGGGGCGCTGCTGTTCGCAGCGGCGTTTGTCTCGGCTCGGCGGCTGGCTCCAGAGGTGGTGGCTGCCACGGCAGCCGACGAGGTCGAGGAGATTGAACTGCACTCGCCGTCGTTGCGAGTCGCATCGATCGCGATGACCGTGTTGCGAGCCAATGTCGGATTCACGTTTTTCCATCTGGCGTTTTGGCTCCGAACCTTCGACAACGGCACCGCCTTATTCGGCGCTGCGATCGCTACGTCTGCGCTCTCGACGATGTTTGGCAATGCGCTTGCTCCGCGCGTCAGGCGGGCGATGCGCGAGGAGACGATGCTGACCGTTGCGCTCTCGCTCAGTGCGGTGGGCGGGGTCGGGCTCGCTGTGTTCGGCACGCCGGCGGCCGGCGTGGCGCTCGCAGGAATTGTGGGTTTCTCGGCGGCGATCGGTCGGCTTGCGTTCGAGAGCATCGTCCAACGCGATGCACCCGAGGCGAATCAGGGGCGAGCCTTCGCCTCGTTTGAGACTCGGTTTCAGTTTGCGTGGGCTTCGGCGGCATTCTTCGCTGTTGCAATTCAGGCACCTGGTGCCATTGGACTCTTGATCGTTGGTGTGGTGGCCGCCGGAACGATGTTGCAAATCCAGTTTCGCAACGTGGCTACAACAAGGCGACGCTCCAAGCGCCGCCGTCGGCCTTCGTCATCGGTCCGACGATCTGGTCGTTCGCCGCGCGGTCGCCATGAAGTCCCAGAGGCACTGCACGGCGGCGGTGACTCTACGCGTCGCCGCCTTCCACGCGTGCAAGCCACAGACCCGGAGCCTCAATCTCGTTCGGAGTCGGAATGGCCTCGGGATCCCTGAACAACGGCGCCAGTCCGGTTTCGCCGGCGCGATCGACGACACCCTGCACGAAGGTCTTGCCCCGAGCGGTTTGCTCGGCGCCAAGTCGGATTCCGAGGAGGCGTTCGACGAACAAGTCCTCGGGCGAGGTTTCGGCTCGGCGGCGCCGTACTGCCTCGGCGATCTGTAGGGCGTTGCCACCGATGATGCGGACGGCGACAGCGTCGACCACCCAGTCGATGACACCGATGGCCGTTGCAACCGCTGCGTCAAGGACCGGTTCCATCTCCAACTGCTCGTCGGAACGCACGGCACCGAGCAACACCTCGGGATCGCCAAGTGCCTGCTGCATCGCAGCGAGCGGGTCACTCTGGTCCGTCTCCATCGTCGACAATTTCTCGGTTACTGCCGAGGGATCGGGCTCGAATGCTCCGACGTGGCGTTGAACGAGTCCGCGCAGGTGGTCGGCGAAGTGGCTGACCGAGAACAACGCTAGGCCGGCGAGTTCATGGGCGAGAACCCAGAGTCGCATCTCGTCGAGATCGATCTCCCATTCGGCAGCAAAGATATCGATCGTCGGGGGGACCATTACGAGCGTCGGGGTGGCGCGGGGAATCGGCAAGTCGTAGACGCCGAATGCGCCGCGGGCGAGATTGCCGACCATGGAACCGACTGCCATCCCGAGCATCGCGGGTGCCATCATTTTCGCTAGGCCGGCCATCATCTGTGCCATCGGATCGGACCCAGGGTCGTCATCGCCCGGTCCAAGCGATGACGCAAGTTCGGTAAACAGCGGTCGGTACGCCTCGAGGGTCTGTGCGGCCCACTGCTCGGGCGTTGCGACTGATGGTTCGACTCCAGGTACATCGATGTCCATTACGTCGGCCACGTGCAGCCGAGCGATGTTGGCCAACTCGCCGTACTTAATGCGTACTGCGGGATCGATATTCGGCGATGCGGTCGGCGGGGATCCGGCACCGGCGATCCCGTCGGCGCCACTCGCCGACATGATCGCGAACTGGCGTGCGGCGTCCCAGTTGAGCGGGCCCTGGCCTGAGAGCATTCGCGAGATGTCGCCAAACATCGGGAATCCATCGAACGGGTTGATATCCGCGTCGTCGCCATCTTCGTCGGCCATCCTCTGATGTTACGAGCGATCTGGGTCGGCGCGGTAGCGTCGCTCCGATGATCACTGCGGTGCTTACCGGTGCGAGTAGTCCGCTCGGCAGGCGGGTTGCGCGGATGCTCGACGACGAGATGACCGAGGTCGTGCTGCTTGACGCCACCGAGCACTCAGCCATGGACCGTTCAGAATCATCTGAAACGCTGCTCCCGGCAAGTGCCGATGTCATCGTCGACCTCGGGACAAGCGACTACGACCGACGAGCAGAGCGACGCGAGAGTGCCAGCGAGTTTGTTACCTCGGCGCTCGCCGCTGCGGACCGCTTTAATGCTCATCAGATCGTATTTGTGTCGTCAGCGCTGGTCTACGGCGCTGCACCGAACAATCCGAAGCCGTTGACCGAAGACGCAGTTCTCCGGCCCGACGTCGAGTTTGTCTTCGCTCGACAGTTGGCGTCCGCAGAAGAACTTGTCGACCAGTGGCGGCGTGCCCGAGCAGGTCGAGTAACGACTGTTCTGCGCCCTGCGCTGTCGCTCGCAGAGGGTGAAAGCTCGCGACTCGCCACCGCCCTTGTTGCAGGGCTCGGTCATCGCGTTGCGCAGGTCGATCCACCCAGTCAGTTCTTGCATCTCGATGATCTGGCCGACGCCGTTGTGTTGGCTGTTCGACGGCGCCTCGACGGGGTCTTCAACGTGGCTCCTGACGGGTGGGTCGCAGGTGAACGCGTCCGTGCCCTGTCCGGCGAGCGGCCCCGATTTCCGGTGCCCGAGCGACTGTCCGAGGTCGTGGCATCGCTGCGTTGGCGGTTTCAGCGCGGTCCGCTCCCGCCAGGTCTTCGCTCATACACCTGCGAGCCGTGGATTGTTTCCAACGGTCGGCTCCGCACTACCGGCTGGGAGCCGACGGTCACGAACGAGCAGGCTTATGTGGAGGCCACCGAGGCTCCCTGGTGGACGATGGTGTCACCGAAGCGGCGTCAGGAACTGACGCTCGGGACTGCTGTTCTCGGTTCGGTGGTTGTCGCTATGGTCGGGGCCGTGCTGGGTCAACGATGGCTGCGTCGTCGTCGTGTCCGGCAACTGCGCTAATAGTGGGTCGTCAGTCCACGAGCAGCCGGAGTTCACCGCTTACGAAAACCGCAACCAGGGAACCGCCTCGGGTCATCACGATCGAGCCATTTGGTGCCGCAATGCTGCTGATTTCGGCCCACCGCAGGTCGTACGCGTGTGAGGTCGTCAGGACAATCACGGGCTCGGCGTCGGCTGGAATGTCACTGGCGATGGCGAAATCGTTGGCGTTGCCGACTGGAGCCGCTGACACGGCGTTCGGAGCGCCGGCCAGCGCTAAGCCATGCTCGCTAAGAACGGTGTTGCGCAGTGGCCGAACGTTCTCTTGTCGATCAGCGGCGTCGCGATCGACGTCGACGGCGGTGCGCTGCAATTCGATCGTCGGTGGCGGGAGCGTCGTTGCGCTGACGGCACTCGGAGCCGTCGAACGCGAAGGTAAGAACGCAATCGCTAGTACCGCTGCGAGGAGCAGGGCCGTGGTTCCCGTTGCGAGGCCCAGCGCGCGCGCGTTCGTCGGGGGGTCAATGTCGGCAGCCGTCGGAGCGAGCTCGGACGGGTGACGCCATTGGCGTTCATGTGGAGGAATTGGCGCAGAACCCACGGAGGAGAAATGGTAGCCAGCGTTGCAGGCCTTATGTGATCGCGCGGTCGTCTTCGCGTCGGCTGGGACCCGCAGCATGTCCGGTGTCCGGCAATCGTGTTGCGGTCTGGCGAAATTCGCCCCGAGAACCGTTCCCACGCGACCAGGTGCGCCGAGCCGAGGGCTACCATGCCCGTCGTGGTGCCCCCGGATGAGAGCGACAATTGGATCGGCCTCACAGACACGGAATTACCGGTCGCCAGCGCCTATGAGTGGGCTGTGCGGCCGAGTTGCGGCGCTGTTGTGCTGTTCAGCGGAACTGTGCGCAATCACGCCGAGGATCGTGACGACGTGCAGAGTCTCACCTATGAGGCGTACGACGAACAGGTACAACCGATCTTTTCGTCGATCGCTGATGAAACCCGAGCGCGTTGGCCGCAGACCGGACGAATCGCAGTACTCCATCGAATCGGACGTCTTCAACTGGAGGAGTCATCCGTGATTGTGGTCGTGTCTGCGCCGCACCGCCCCGAAGCGTTCGAGGCAGCTCGTTATGCGATCGACGCACTTAAAGAGGCGGCACCAATCTGGAAGCATGAGGTCTGGGCAGGCGGCTCCGACTGGGGAACCGGCGCCCATGACATCGCCGACCCGCGTACCGTGGAGTCGGCGTAGATGCTTCCATATGTCATCGGAGCGGTCGTCGTTGTCATGATCGTTGTCGTGCTCGCCCGAGTCATACGTCCCAGGCAGGATCCGGTTGACTCGTTTCGTCGACAAATTGACGCGCTCTCTCCTGAAGCTCGGCGGCCAACGATCGATCAGGTCCGCGATGCCGCTGAAGATTCCGGCGAGACTGGTGACGATGAATCCTGAACCTGGTGCGGTTGCGTCGAGCCCGTGACATGATGACCTCTCCATGTTGATCTTCCGAGACTTAGGAGCCTTCGTTTATGGCTCGTGACCTTGCGATCGATCTCGGAACGGCGAACACGCTCGTATACATGAAGGGTCGCGGCATCGTTCTGAACGAGCCGTCGGTGATTGCACTCAACCGACAGACGGGTGAGGTGCTTGCCACCGGTCGTGAGGCGTGGCAGATGATCGGCCGCACTCCTGGCTACATCGTCGCAGTTCGTCCGCTGCGTGGTGGGGCCATCACCGACTTCGAGATCACGGAGCGGATGATTCGTTTGCTGCTTCAGCGCGTCGGTGTGAGCCGGTTTACTCGGCCGAAGGTGGTGATCTGTGTTCCGTCGGCGATTACCGAGGTCGAACGGCGTGCCGTCACCGATGCCGCACGCCGGGCAGGAGCTGCTGACGCAAACCTGATCGAACAACCGATGGCCGCAGCGATCGGTGCCGACCTTCCGATTGATGAGCCGGTCGGCAACATGGTGATCGACATCGGTGGCGGCACATCCGAGACGGCGGTGATCTCCCTGGGTGGCATCGTGTCACTTGAGGCGGTGCGTGTCGGTTCGTTTGACATCGACGCAGCGATCCAGAACCATGTTCGCCGCGAGCACGGCATCGCGATAGGCGAGCGGACCGCCGAAGAGATCAAGGTTGCGATCGGGTCGGCGGACCCGACTCAGGACGAGAACCAAGCTGAGGTTCGCGGTCGCGACTTGATGACCGGACTCCCGAAAACAGTTCTGTTGACGCCCGAAGAGGTCCGCTTTGCCATAGAGGATGTGATTTCGTCGATCGTTGCATCGGTGGTGCGCTGTCTGTCGAAAGCTCCGCCCGAGCTGTCACAGGACTTCCTGGTGCGCGGCATGTATCTCGTTGGTGGTGGCGGCCTGCTCCGCGGACTGGCTGAGCGGATCGAGCGCGAGACAGAGGTTCCGGTGAGGATGTCGAACGTTCCGCTTGAGGCGGTTGTTCTTGGTGCTGGGCACGTCATCGAGCACTATGAAGCGCTCAAGGGCATGTTCATGGGCGCCCGCCGCTGAACGAGAGCACATCCTTCGCCCACGATCACTGTCGGTGGGCCCCTTGGCGCAGCGGGCACTGACGAGGACGACCGCATTGCGCGGATCAAGATCTGTGATCCGGCAATCCTGACGTGCATAGTCGCACGGCGAGTTGACCCGGGCGACAACATTGGGTTCAGGTTCATCTTGGCTGATGTCGACGGGCGTTTGATCGTGGTCGAGCGGGTCGGCTGACCCCGTCCCATCAGGCCGGGGCGAGTCGGAACATCGGACCGGCATTTGACACGGCATAGATGTCGCCAAGCGGACCTTCAACAATGGCGACGAGGCCCGGCACTGTGCCGATCTGAACGATGCGTGGGGTGCCGACTGGACCGTTCGGTCCGGATGTGACCGTCGTCGTGTCGAGGGCCCACACGCGACCTGAGCAGTAGTCGCCGTACACGTACCAACCGTTGAGTTCGTCGAAGGAGGAATTGCGCGCAACCACGCCGCCGCTTATGGAGCAGTTTCCGTCGTCGTGGGAGTAGGTGGCGATTGGAAGCGTGTGGCCGTCGGGCGACTGATCCTCGTTGAACCGCTCGTCGGCCTCGAATGCACTCCAGCCGAAGCTCACACCTCGGCCGGCATCGCGCCCGCCGATCGCCGGAGCCATGTCGATTTCCTCGACCCGATTCTGACCGACATCGGCGATCCACAGGTCGCCGGTGAGTGAGTCGAACGAGAATCGCCATGGATTGCGCAGACCGAGCGTCCAGATGGTCGGGTCAGCGCCGTCGATACCGACGAAGGGGTTGTCGGCTGGCACAGTGAACGGCTCGGTCGGGGTTGGAGACGGATCGATCCGGAGCATCTTGCCGAGTCGCGACGATGGATCTAGCGAAGACCGATTTGGGTCGTTCGCCGAGCCGCCGTCGCCCAGCCCGATATAGAGGTGTTCATCGGGTCCGAAGGCGAGTCCGCCGCCGTTGTGGTTGGCGAAGGGCTGCTCGACGATCAATACCTCGCGGTAGGTGGTGACGTCGAAGTTGTACGTTGCTGGATCGAACATGAACTCTGCAATCACAGTGTCACCATTGCCGTTGGTGAAGTTCACATAGGCCAAGTTCTCATCAGGATGGAAGGCCAGTCCGAGGAGGCCCTGCTCGCCCCCTGTGGTGAAGGTTGCGCCGGGAACTGCGGTGATGTCGAAGATGACGGCATCGGACTCGTCATCGGTTGCTACGACGGTGCCGGTTTGCTCGATGACGAACAGGCGCGAGTCGGCGGCGTCGGCCGCGACTCCGACCGGCCGGTCAAACGTGCCTAACTCAAGAAAACGGGTTGATGGTTCGGGCAGTGGCCCGGGCAGCGTCGTGACTGGGGCGGCGATGACGTCGGTTGGGGCCTCGGTCGGAAGATCGGCCTCCGGAGAGGGTGTGAGCATCGTGGTCGTGCTCGCTAGCGTCGGATCGGCGTCGTCGACCGAGCCGGTTGCTGTGGGTTCGGTCGGTGCCGGGATGGTCGGTGCCGCCTCCGGATCAGGCACGGTCCCCAGTGTGATGTCGGGTCTCGTGTCGGTGGTGTCGCTGCCGCTCGACGTGCAACCGGCCGCTGCTATGGCGAATGCAGCCAAAGTGATGGTCAGTGTCGTACGGATGATCTTCATTGGGTGAACCGCGCAAGGCCCTCTTGGACGACGCTCACGGCCAGCGCGCCATCAGAGGTGAAGATCGCTCCGCCAGCTAGCCCGCGTGACGCCCCGGTTGAGATCGCTCGCTGCTGGTACATCAGCCAGTCTTCTACGCGAAACGGTCGATGGAACCACATTGCGTGGTCCAGGCTCGCCATCTGGAGACCGGGATGATCGAATGGCAGGCCAAACGGGAGCAAGGTGGTGTCGAGCAACGTCATGTCGCTCGCATAGGTGAGGATGCAGGCATTGAGAAGCGGGTCGTCGGGCAGCGATCCATTTGCCCGGATCCAGACGTGTTGGGCGGTGTTGAGTTCGCCCTGACGGCTCATCGGATCACCGTCGACGTAGCGAAGGTCGATCGGTCGGGGACGGTGATACCAGTCGCCGATCCGCTCGCGGTGCGGGGCCATACGGGTGTGGAAGTCCGGAAGCTCGGTCGGTGGTGCGAGACCCTCATCCATCGTGATCTGGTGGTCGGGACCGCCCGGCTCGTCGTCGTGGAAGCTTGCCTGGAGGTTGAAGATGGCACGGCCATGCTGAATCGCAACCACTCGTCGGGTGGAGAAGCTCCGACCATCCCGGATTCTGTCGACCTCATACAGAATCGGCAGCTTCGGGTCGCCCGGGCGCAGGAAGTACGCGTGGAGCGAGTGGACGTGACGATCCGGCTCATCGATGGTGCGTCCGGCAGCGATCAGCGCCTGGCCAGCGACCTGTCCGCCGAAGACCCGCACACGGTCTTCATCTGTCGAGGCACCCCGGAAAATATTCACCTCGATCGTTTCCAGATCGAGCAACGCCACGAGGTCATCGAGTGCCTGCTGGTTATCCTGTCGGGTCGGGATGTCGGAATCCACAGTCATGAAGACCTCATGTTGCCATGCATCGGCCTGCCGATGCATGTCCCCCACCCGATAGGTGCGGGGACCGTGTCGACTGCCCCCTAGTCTCTCCCCAATGATGCTGCTGGATCCGATGGGCGACGCGCCCGCGATGTCGATGCGGACGGTCCGAAGGCGTCCTGACACGATCGTCTGCTGGGACGTCCGGTGATCCACTCACGACTCGTCAAAGCACGTCGTGAATTGGCGCTACGAACGAAAGGCTTCATGCCTGCCGAAGAGGGCGATGCCCTGTGGGATGCAGCGGTTGCAGCAGCGGCAGTCGTTCCGGATGCACCGTTTCTGGAGGTTGGTTCCTACTGTGGTCGTTCTACGGTCTGGCTTGGTGATGCTGCCGAGCGAACCGGGCGTCTCTTGTTCGCGGTTGATCACCATCGCGGCTCCGAGGAGAATCAGCCTGGTTGGGAACACCACGACAGCGACGTGGTCGATCTGCGAACCGGAAAGATGGACACGCTGCCGTTCTTCCGCTCTGCGATTCACGACGCAGGTCTGGAAGCTTCGGTGATCGCTGTGGTCGGGCGGTCCCCACTCGTGGCCGGCGCGTGGACGTCGCCGCTCGCGCTCCTGTTCATCGACGGGGGTCACGGGAGAGAGCCAGCTCATCAGGATTTTGAGGGGTGGACGCCGCATGTTGCCAGCGGCGGGATGCTTGCAATTCACGACGTGTTCCCTAATCCGACTGATGGTGGCCGGCCGCCATACGAAGAGATCTACCTCCCGGCGATCGAGTCGGGAGATTTCGTTGAATTGTCGGTTACCGGCAGTCTGCGAATCCTGAAGCGACATTGATCGTTTACGTCACCCTCGGCGATCGGTGAAGCGGTCACGGTCGACGTAGAGCATCAGCCCAGCAGCGCAGCACATGATGGACGACGCCGCGATACCCATCAGCGTTGTTGCCCCTGTCGCAATGAATGCTCCGCCGATCAGCGGTCCGAACACCCGCCCTAACGCCATAACGGCTTGCGCGTCACCAGCGCGTTCTTCGGGGAACAGCGAGTGCGAGGCGAGCAGGGCGAACGCGGCGGGCATCCCCATGAAAAACACGAAGCCCCATGAGATCAACGCCACGACGAAGATCGGCGCCATATGCACGGCGGGGAGCACGAAGGCGAGAACAGCGGTTGCGAGGTACCACATCCCGGCTGGCCCACGACGTCCCCTCCAACGCGCCGCCGGAACGGCCACGAGAGCATTGGCGCTGAACGCCAACGACACGGCGATCGGTTCGAGGCCGCTGTAGTCGGTACCGATTGCGGCAGCGTAGACAAACACCGACGAACCGCCCATAGTGACGAGCCCTAACGCAAGGAGCATTATTCTGCTGGCCCGGGTTGCCGAGTGGCGGGTGCGATGTGGGCGGAGCCGGTCCTTTGCGTCGACTTGCGCGGCGAACAGGATCGGCGACAGCGCGATGACGGCTAACACGATGAACATCACGCGCACGCCGAGCGAGTCGATGATCACGGTCAGCGCTGGCGGGAGGAAGACTCCCACGAGTGGTCCGACGACAGCGACGTCACTGGTCTTGTCCGCGTTACCGAACGCGTCCTGCCAGGCGAACCACGCTGCCAGCCCGAGGGAAATGCCACCTGCGAATCGGGCGGTGCCGAGAACGACGAGGTTTGGTGCGGCCGCGGCGCAGAGATTGGCAAAGAACCCGAGGAGGGCGAGCGTGACGAAGACCTTGCGGACGGGGCGGAGATGTCGGCCGGCGGTCCACGACCCGATGACGAACCCGGCCAATTGTGCGGTCGAGACCCAGCCGGATGTTCCAAGCGAGACGCCGAACTCGTTGGCGATCGGGCGCAGCATGAATGGCGTCGCCGTGAAGATGGCTGTGCTCGAGGCGATCGCGGCCAGGACAGCTGGGCGAACCGAGAGGCTTGCGGCCTGCTGAAGCCGAACTGGAACCTGCAGGGGTCAGCCTGCTTTGGCGTTGGCAGGAGCCACGTAGCCGTACTTCTCGCGAAGGTCGGCGCGCGCGTCGGAGATCATCGACTGCACGCGGTCGCGAAGTTCTGGGAGATCGTTCTTGGTCAAGCCGTCCGTTGAGACCGGTTCAAGGACGCGGACTTCCGCGACAGCGCGCCCTTGGCGCCAGTCGTGTTTGCGAAGGGCGTCTCGGGTGCCGTGCACTGCCATCGGGAGAATGGGGTACTGGCCCTCGATGGCGAGCTTGAAGGCTCCTGCTTGGAAGGGGTTCAGTTCTCCCGTTTTCGAGCGGCTGCCTTCGGGGAAAATCATCACCGAGACGTTGCATGAAAGACGTTCGCGACATTCGGCAAGAGCGGTGGTCGTAGACTTGGCGTCGCCTCGTACAAGCGGGATGTCGCGCGCACAGCGCATCATCCACCCCACAAAGGGGATCCTCATAATCTCGATCTTGGAGAGCCACTTCATCTCGGTGGGCAAGTGGGAGATGAGGATCATGTCGACGAAGCTCTCGTGGTTCGCAACAACGACGTACGGCCGCCGCATGTCGTCGGGGAGTTCGCCTGACGTGTGGAACGTCCAGAGCGGATTAAGCGCGCTGAGCGGAATGACGACCTTGCGAAATACGTATCCGGCCGCGTACGCACCTTTGTCGAATGGCATCGTGGCGAGCCGAACGATGGCCACGATGGGAGTAAATACCAGCACGGACATCCCAAGAATGAACCACCCCCAGATCGACAGGATCATTCGCCCCAAGTAAGACTCCATCGCTGCGACTGTAACAACCGAGCATCAACGGTCCCGCCCGCTGGCGGCGCTCGTTGAACGGTCGGCGCCGACACGTCCACACGAAGGAACCCATTGGGCCAGCCGATCGCCCTCACCGTCGACGTTGACCTCCCGCTCGCTCCGTCGCCGACGAAGCTGATGGCGGGACAGTTCGGTGCCGTTGTGCCGCTTGACGTCGATCGGCATGTGGACGCCCTGGTTAGCGCCTTTGGCGCCGCCCACGAGGCTGACTGGACGTACCTGCCGTACAGACCGTTCTCCGATGTCGACGCATTCGGGCGCTGGCTAGACGTCTGCGCTAGCAGTGATGACCTGGTGTTCTTTTCCGTCGACGAAGGAGCGGGACCGTCGGGGATCGCAAGCTACCCCCGAATTGCGCCGTGGGCGGCTTCGATCGAAGTCGGGCATATTCACTTCGCCCGTCGGCTGCAGCGCACGGCTGCGGCCACCGAGGCGATGTGGTCGATGATGCGCCGGGTGTTCGCGTCGGGGTATCGGCGCTAGGAGTGGAAGTGCGATGCGCTGAACATGCCGTCACGGCAGGCGGCCGAGCGACTCGGGTTCCGATTCGAGGGGATCTTCCGGCAGGCGACGATCTACAAGGGACGCAACCGCGACACCTCCTATTACTCGGTTTTCGAGGCCGAGTGGCCTGCCATTGAGTCGGAGTTCGGCCGGTGGCTCGACCCGGGCAACTTCCACGGTGACGGCTCCAAACGGAGCCGGGTCGCCGTCCCACGCTGATCTCGGTCGTGACGCGCCTGCGGCATTTCGACGGGTTCGGCCGGCGCGTCAGGTCGCGTTCGAGTCGACGTCAGCCGACGAAGAGGTTGCTCGCCTGAGTCGTCCGTGTGATTGCGTCGACGGCCAGGATGACCGCCGCGGCGGTGTAGCTGGTGTGCTCGTCGAACGGGAACAAGACTTCGCCCGGGTAGACGATGCCGGTCCAGTACGAGCCGTCGTCGCGACGGTGGGTTCGAGTCCATCGGAGCAGGTCGGTGGCGGTCGACAGATCGCCGATCGCAGCGAAAGCAAGGGCACACTCGGCGGTCTCGGACGCGGTCACCCACGGTTCATCGCTCACGCAACGGATGCCGAGACCCTCCATCACGAACGTGTCCCAGCCGTCGGCCATCCGCGCTTTTGCCTCGTGGCCCATGAGCGCACCGGTGAGCACGGGGTAGTACCAGTCCATCGCCCATCGCCGCTTTGGCTCGAATGCATCCGGGCGGGTCCTGACCGCCTCGGTCATCTCGTCGGCGGACCGTCGCCAGTGGGGCTTCGGATCGTTCAACGCGTCAGCAAGTTGTGCGCCGCAGCGGAGCGCATGTTGGATGCTCGACGTTCCGGTCATGAGCGCGTAGTTCCAAGGCCGATCGTCGGGCTCGATTGCCCAGAGGGCCACACCGTCGCCGCGTCGAAGCGACAGCACGAACTCGAGCGCCCGTTCGACGGTCGGCCACATGTTGTCGGCGAAACCGCGGTCCCACGTGCTGCGCCAGTGGTGCCACACGCCGGTCGCAACGTAGGCGCAGACGTTCGTGTCGAGTTTGGAGTCGGCGACCGATCCGTCGCATGCATAGTCGGCATGCCAGCTGCCGTCCGGGCGTTGGATTGCGGCGAGCCACTCGTAGGCCTGCTCCGCTTCTTTGTGGAATCCGGCGACGTCGAGTGCCATGGCGGTTTCGACATGGTTCCACGGATCGCAGTTGCCGCCCACGAACCACGGAATCATCCCGGTGTCAAGCTGCAGTGATGCAAGGTGTTGCGCGGTTCGCTCGAGTTCGGCGGCGGTGATCACCCCGTCGAGGCTGGGGAGCGGGCTCATCTTGCGACTCCGCCGTCGTCGGACGATGGCTTGTGCCCGTAGAACACGATGCTCTTGCCCATTGCCGGCGAGAGCACCCGCTCGGCAACGCGCGTGGACGTCGGTTGCTCGACGATGTCCCACTCGAGGAACTTGCGGTACTTCGTGACCATCGGATGGTCGTCGTTGCGGGGCCCGACTGCGCATTTCAGCCACCAGTACGGTGAGTGCAGCGCGTGGGCGCGGTGCGTGCCGCGCAGTTCGAGGCCCGCCGTGCGGAGCTTGGCCGACAACTCGGTCTTCGAGTAGATCCGGACGTGGCCGCCGACGCTCTTGGGTGCGTGGTACTCGTCGCTCAGCATCCAGTTGATCTTCTCGGGGCCCCACGCCGGGACGGTTGCTGCGAATATCCCGCCGGGCTTGAGCACCCGGATCATTTCCGAGATCGCTGCCACATCGTCCTGAATGTGTTCGAGGACCTCGGAGGTGATCACTTTGTCGAAGGACGCATTGGCGAACGGAAGGTGGGTCGCATCCCCGCGCAGCACACCCTTGAATCGTCCGATGTCGATCTCGCCTGCGTCGACCATGGCCCCGAGCGTGGCGCGCGTCTCGATGACCTCATCCTCGGCGTAGTCGAGCGCAACCACATCTGCGCCGCGGCGAGCGCACTCGAAGATGTGGCGACCGAAGCCGGCGCCGACGTCGAGCACGCGGTCTCCTTGGCGCAGGTCGAGGAGGTCGAAACGAATGGTCAACATGGTCGGAGCGAATGATCGGCGGGTCAGATGCGGCCGTTGGTGCGCAGCTTGGCCACGTTCGCCGGCATGGACAGAACCTCTCGATACTGGTCGATGGTCAGCTCGGCGCAACGACGCCATGTCCATCGTTCGACAACGCGTTGGCGACCGGCGGCACCGATCCGCGCTCGGAGCTCGGGATCATCGAGGCCGCGGGCGATTTGGGCGGCGAGCGCATCGATGTCTCCGGCCGGACACTGCAAAACCGTTTCCCCGTCGGTTCCGGTCACCTCGGGCAGAGCGCCGCCGTCGGTTGCGACCAGCGGCGTACCGGAGCACATCGCTTCGATCGCCGGGAGGCTGAATCCCTCGTAAAGACTTGGCACCACGGCGAGCTCGGCTTCGGAGTAAAGCTCGACGATCCGCTCATCGGGAACACCGGAAACGAACTCAATGTGATCCCTCAATCCGAGCTCTTCGATCAGTCGCATTGACTTGCCGGGCTTGGGCTTGCCGATGATCGTGAGCGAGACGTCGCGCTCGGTGCGCAACTTGGCCATCGCCTCGAGGAGGTACGAGAGACCTTTCAGCGCAACGTCGGCTGACGCTGTTGTGATTAGGCGACCTGATCGACGTTTGACACCGGTGACGGGCTTGAACAGGTCAGGATCGACACCGACGGGCACGAGACGCATGCGATCGCGGCTCACGCCCATGTCCGTGTGGATGTCATCGATCGAGTTCTGGCTCACGACGACGATGCGCGGCATTTTCGAGGCCACCTTGCCCTGCATCTTCACGAACGAATACCAGCGGCCGACCGACCACCGCTTGTAGCGGGATCGGGCGTGACTCATCTCTAGCTCGCGGTCTTTCGTGATCGGATGGTGGAGCGTGACGATTGTCGGGATCTTCTCCTCGATCTTGAGGATCCCGTAGCCGAGGCACTGGTTGTCGTGGACCAGGTCGAAGTCGCGTGACCGTTGCGCAAGCGCGTTGGCGGCTCGGGCGGAGAAAGCGAGCGGCTCGGGGAAAGTGCCGGTGAGGAACTGGGCCATCTCCATGAGGTCGTAGCGGTCGCTGACCTCCCAGTAGCCGGGGAGCCGACCGGGGAAGTGGTCGTTAAACGTGTCGAGGCTCGGCAATTGGTGCAGTTTGACGCGTTCGTCAAGAACCGGGTATGGCTGGCCACCGAACACCTCGACGGTGTGGCCGAGGTCAACCAGCGCCTTGGTTAGGTGTCGGGTGTATACGCCTTGACCTCCGACGTGCGGCTTGCCGCGATAGGTCAAATACGCGATCTTCAACGGCGCGTCAGGGTCCAACACGCTTCCCGACCGGTCTAACCCCATTCGGACGAGGCTATCGGGCACCGATTCTCACCAGGTCAACCGTGACGGACGATGAGCGGCCCGATTTCGCGGTGTTCAATGTGGGCCCTTAGGTGCCTTCGAAGAGGATGGTCACCAGTTGATGCTCATGGCTCGCCCGATGGGATGGGCAGATGTCGCAAGTTCAGGCCTGAGGTTGAGCGCATTAGGCGGTCCAGATTGCGGCTCGACGCATGTGGCGTGGTCGGGTTTGTCGTAAAGCACCCAGTGTTCGCAATCGGGTGACGAGATCGTCACGACAGGCGCAAGACGTCGGTCGTAGTGGAGCTCTACTGGCGAACGGAGCAGAAAACAGTCGTCCCAGGGCGGCTCAGTCGGCGCGATCAGTCGACCGGTGGGGAGCCCAATGTCATCTTGTTCGAACATTGCGATTGGGTGCGCGACGAGTCGAGTCGGCTTGGCGAACCACGGATGCCATCCAACCGACGCTGGAAAGACTGCACCGTCGTCGGCTTCCACGGAGAGATTCAGATTGATGCGCTCCGGTGAGACGGTGATCAGCTGACGGGCAACTCCGGGGAAATCCCATCCGAGTGCGCCATCCAATCGGCATACGACCTCGACACTGTCAGCAGTAACGCCGACCACGTCCCAGCGTCGCGCGAAGGTGGTCCCATGGATCGCGTGGCGTCGGCGATCGTCTCCGCTGATCGGTCCAACCGGTGCCGCTTGGGGTGGGCGGATCGGTCCGCCTCCCGTTCCGGTGCCATCAGCGTGATTCAGATCGATCTCGACGTCCCGGTGAAAGAATCGGAAGCGACCGTTGCGCAGGCGTCCCGCCCACGGCGCCATCGGAAATGATCCCCAACCTGTCGAGAACGGATGGTGTTCATCGGTGGCTGCGAGGAGCTCGACGACGTCAGTTTCGTCGGCGACGGTGATTTGCCGGATTCGAGCTCCGGCTGCCAGGTCGATTGTTGCAGTGGCACGCAGCGAACCGTCGCTCTCAGGCGTAGCGAGGCGGACGAGGTCGTGGGACATTGCCAGCACCCTACGAAATGAGGCCCGTGACCGCCATGGCTTTAGCGAACGCAAGCTGCGCAAGGTGGCGTGGGATGATTCTGAGTGTCGGTCGCAGCCGTCGACGTGCGAGTATCGGCCAGTGCGCGCTGTTGTCCAACGGGTCGTGTCGGCCGAAGTCACCAGCCGAGCGGTTGGCGAGTCGGAAGCTCGGAGGGTGGGACACATTGGCCCCGGGATGTGTGTGTTTGTCGGTGTAACGCACTCAGATAATGCGAAGTCCGCCCAGAAATTGGCCGCCAAGCTCTTCGGACTTCGCATCTTCAACGATGCCGACGGGGTCATGAACCTCGGAGCGCAGGAGGTCGGAGGCGAGTTTCTCGTCGTCAGCCAGTTCACGCTGTACGGAGACACCCGCCGAGGCCGTCGGCCGAGTTGGACCGCAGCGGCGCAGCCCGAGCATGCCGAGCCGTTGGTCGATCACGTGGTTGACGAGCTCCGGTCGCTTGGGGTGATAGTGCAGACCGGCCGTTTCCGAACGGAGATGGTTGTCGACTTGGTGAACGACGGTCCGGTCACGCTCGTCATCGATGTGTGATCATCCGGTGTCGACAGTTGGTCGGCGTCTACTGACGTCGCGGCCGAACCACATCGATGTGCCACCGAGAAGCAGCAGCGCCACGATGAACGGCGCATCTCCCAGTGAGGCGTACCAGGTCGTCCCGGTGCGGAGTTCAATGTCGCGCGTGATCACCCGCTGCTCGCGTTGCGAGCTGCGTTCGACCACTGTCCCGTCGGGAGCGATGAAGGCGCTGAAGCCGGTAGGCGAGACCTGCACGAGCCAGCGGCCCGTCTCGATTGCTCGAAGACGGCTTGAGGCGACTTGTTGCGTTTGCACGATGGTGCCCGTGTAACTCGCGCCGTTCGTTGGGTTGATAATTGCGCCAGCCCCGAGTTCGACTCCCTCGCGGGCTCGTCCAGCGAAGAAGACCTCCCAGGAAATAACGGTGGCCAACCGTTCGCCCCCCGGCAACTCGATCACGGCTGGGGCTTCGCCTGCGACGGCATCGCCGACACGATCGACAGTGGATGTGATCCGTTCGAGCATGCTGCGCAGCGGCACATACTCGCCGAACGGCACTCGTCGGACCTTGTCGTAGCGGCTCGTGACCTCACCGTTGGGGCTGATCACGACCTGGGCATTGGTGAAGCGGCGGCGACCATCGACTTCGATATCCTCCGTCAACCCGACGGAAATGGGAACACCGAGCCGGGACGCCTCGTCGGCGATTCGCTGTTCGATCTCGGACGACTCGAAAGTGACGACGTCAATCGTGTTCTCAGGCCATAACACGAGATCGAGGTCCGGGTCGGGCTCGATCATCGCTGTGGCCTCCAGGTGCCGGTCGGTGACGACATTCGAGGGCACCTCGAGTGCCGAGGTTCCCTGTTCGCCTCCACCCTGGACGGCGGCGACGCGCAGCCTGTCGCCGGTTGCCCGGCCATCTGGGCAGAAAAACGACAAGCTGACGACGACGCAGACCGCCGCTAGTGCGCTCCACTGTAGCTTGCGGGCAGGCTTGGTGGCGGAGGCGTCGGCCATCCGATGAGTCATTGTTGTCCAGGCGACTCCAATAAGACAACCGAGCTGAAAAACGGTCCAGGTCACCAAGATCACGCCACCGACGGCGGCGATCGGCCCGAGCGGACCGCCGACCTGGGAAATCCCCATCGAGGCAAGAGGCACGCCCCCGAAGGGAAACGAGAACCGGAGCGCTTCGGCAAGGGTGTGCATTGCTGGACGGCCGAGAATGCGCCACGGACCGGTCGGGGAGATGCCAGCTGCGACCGAGTGGTAACCGGCAAAGATCGTGCCGGCTATCACGTATCCAGGCGCCGTGAGCTGGATCATCCATGCCATTCCCAGGAACATCCAGCCGGCACCGAACAGCCAGCCGAACAGGAGCCGCTCCCAGCGGGTTGGCGTTGCGCCTAGAGCGGCCTCGAAGCAGGCAACACCAATGATTGCCAGTGGCCAAAAACCCCAGGGAGGCAGTGACAACGCAACGAGGACACCTGCGCCAAGCGCCAACGCAGGCCTCGCGATTCGGGCACGGAACGATGTGTCGGACACTGGGCTGACGTCTAGCTGATCGGCCGCGCCAGAGTCGGCGGTGTCGGGGCTGGCGCTGCTCACGGTTGACTGTTCTACCGGCGGATCGCAGCGATGGTCAGGCGGCGGGTTCGCAGGTCACGACGATTTGCTGCGCCACCGAGCCGGGCGGGTTGAAGGTGGACTGCGTGGCGGTGGGGTCGACGGCCCAGAGCGCGACTGGCCTCACGCCCGGCGCGCCGGTGACGCAACACGCGATCGTGCTGGCGTCGCTGGAAAACATCACCGTGTCGGCGGCCACAAGCCGGTAGATGTTACGCAGCGTCCCACCGTGACTCGCCATCTCACAAAGCGCATCGGATGCATCTGCCGGTTTTTCGGACTGCGCTGCGTCTGAAGCTTCCATCCTTTTATGGTGACAGGCCCGATGTTGCGCTGACAGAGCGCTCAGCGATTGTTCTTCCACTTCGAATGCACGCCGGTATCCCGATTCCGTCGTAGCTGCCGCCAGCCACAAAGATGCCCGGGGCAAGGCTGGATCGGACGGCGTCCACCCAGCGTCGATGGTGGGGGCGGTACTGGGCGAAGGCCCCCGGCCAGCGGGTTAGTCGCACTTCAGAGGGACTGAAGGTTACGCCGAGATGACGCCGCAGGTCGTCAAGGGTACGCGCAACGATGTCGTCGTCATTGAGGTGGAGGACTGGTGCGCCGTCGCGACCCAGCGAAACTCGCAGGATCTGCCCGCCACCCGGCGGCACCCAATGCGCCCACTTCTGACTGCCGAAAGATGCTGCGGTCACATCGCGCTGAACGGGCTTGGGGACGAGGTATCCGCTCCGTCCGCGCAGCCGGTCGGGGAACTCGTCGTCGGACACGTGGAGCGTGACCATGACGACGTCGGCGCGATCTGTCCCGTGCGTCGATGCAGGAAAGTCCGCGAGCAGCTGAGCGGCCCGGTCTGCGGGCACCGCACAGATCACTGTATCAAAATCGTCGCCGCCGACTTGCCAGCCGGATCCTGTCCGCTCGAGTCCAATTTCTTGGCCGAGTCGGACATTGCCACCGTGCTGCTCGAAGGTCTTGACGGTTGCCTGGACCAGTTGCCGCATGCCGCCGCGAGGAGCACCGAAAATCGGTGCGGCGCTGGCCGATGCCGTGCCGGCGCTGTGGCGAGCGATACGGCGCGCCGCAAGCAGCAGGCTGCGGTCGTTGGCGAGCGTGGCAAGTTGCGGGACCTCGGCGAGACTGAAGTTGTCGGTGTCCGCCGCGTAGATGCTGCCGATCAGCGCATCGACGAGCCGTTCGTGTACCTCGTCGCCGAACCGTGATCGCATGTAGGTGCCGATGTTGTCGTGATTGGTGGATGAACGTGGGAGAAAGGGCTCAAGCATGGCTCGCGCCTTGCCGCGCCAGGAGATTAAACCGCTGCGGCTGAGTGAGATCGGATTTCCGGGGACCCCGAGGACGAGTCCCTCCGGGATGTCGTGCAGACCGTCGTACCACACGGCCGCACCAGCCCGCTCGGGATGAACGAGGTCGTCGCCCAGTCCGACGGCTTGCGCCAAGCCGATCGCCTCAGGGACCCGGGCGAGGAAAGCGTCGGCCCCTGTGTCGATGCAGTCGAGACCGGCAAACGACGTCCCATCGATCCGGCCGCCGACTCGGTCCTCACAATCGAATAGCACGACGCTAGCGACCTCGGCAGCGAGATCTGGCTGCACGAGGCGGTGAGCAGCAGCTGCACCGGTGATACCGGCTCCGATGACGGCGACGCGATGGCTGCTCACGTCTGACATGCCGAGCGGGGTCAGCCCTCGACCGCATCGATGATGCGAGCCGCAAGGGCCGACATCACGTCAGGGTCATCGTTGACGCATGCGGTTCGGTCGAAGAGGAGTCCGACGTCGTCGGAGCGGTGTCGGGCCTCGATGTCGAGGTCGTACAGGACCTCCAGGTGGTCAGCGACGAAACCGCACGCGCTTACGATGACACCACCGACGTCGGGATCGGCACCGAGTTGGTCGATCATGTCGAGGATGTCCGGGCCGATCCACGGCTCGGGGGTGCGCCCGGCCGACTGCCATCCGATCGTCCAGTCATCGCCTTCGTTGAGACGAAGCTCGGATGCCACCGCTTCGGCGGTCGATCGCAATTGGTCGGGATAAGGATCGCCCGAGTCAATGATCCTCATCGGCAGTGAGTGGGCCGTGAAGATCACGCGCACCGTGCGTTCGTCGCCTGCTTCGGCGAGCGTATTGGTCATCGCCTCAAGGCGTGACTGGAGATCATCGGCAAGGAAATCGATGAATGCGGGCTCGGTCGCCCAGCTGTCGATCCCGACGACAGGTGTCGTGTGGCCCGCTCTCTCGACACCGTCACGCGCTCGCTGTTGGTACTGGCCAATGGAGTACGAGGAGTAGTGCGGAGCAAGCACCACGCCGACAATCTGACCGAATCCGGCCTGTGAGAGTTCGGCGGCACCGGCTTCGACTTTTGGGTCAGCGTGCTTGAGTCCGAGGGTGACGTGGAATCGGTCGGGTTCGCAGTCATCAAGCGCCCGTTGCAGTGCGTCGCGCTGGTGTTCGGTAAGCACGGCGAGTGGCGAGATGCCGCCGATTGCGTTGTAGCGGGCAACCAAGTCGGCCAGTGCCTCCGGCGTGGGCGGACGTCCACGCCGGATGTCGGTGTAGTAGGGCTCAATTTCGTCGGGGCTGCGCGGGGTGCCGTAAGCCATGAGCACCACGCCGGTCCGGTCTGCATTGTCAGCACTCATCGGTGACAGCCTTGCGCGGTCGGTACCGATTCACACATCCGTGGTCGCTGCTGTCGTCGTATGCACATGATCGACGACGGCCTGCAGGACGTTTGGGTCGCTGAACTGGCTGACGCCATGGCCGAGGTTAAAGATATGTCCGGGATGGCGCCGACCCTGCTCGGTGGCGTTGTCGGCGAGCACACGTTCGGCTCCGGCGACCGCCACGTCCGTTCCAGCGAGAATCAGTGCCGGGTCGAGGTTGCCCTGGACGACGAGGTCAGCACCGAGGCGACGGCGGGCTTTGCTGATCGGTGTTCGCCAGTCGAGGCCGAGGACCCGTGGGCCAGCGCTGGGCATCGCCTCGTACATCGCATCGAGGAGATGATCGCACCCGATTCCGAAGTGCACGCATGGAGCGTCGGGGTAACGCGTACGGAGTTCGGCGAATACTCGGGTGGAGTGCGGTAGAACGAAGCGCCTATAGGTGGTCTCGTCAAGTGAGCCAGCCCACGAGTCGAAAAGTTGGAACGCCTGCGCCCCGGCGCAGAGTTGGGCGTCGATGAAGGTGATCGCTGACGTGGCGAGTCGATCCATAACATCGTGGAATAGTGACGGATCACGATGCATCATTGACTTCGTGAACCGGTAGTCCCTGCTTGGCTGCCCCTCGATGAGATAGCTGCCAACGGTGAACGGGGCCCCGCCAAAGGCCAGCAGCGGAACCGAATTAGGAAGCTCCTGAGAGAGCAGTTCGACCGTGTCGACGACGTAGCTGACGTCCTCGACAGCGAGTGGCCGGAGGCGGGTGAGGTCATCACGACTGCGGAGAGGGGTTTCCGCCACAGGTCCGGTACCGGGGGTGACGTCGATGCCGAATCCCACGGCGTGGGGGGGAACGACGATGTCGCTATACAACACAGCGGCATCGACGCCGTATCGACGAACAGGCTGCAGCGTGATCTCTGTTGCGACCTCGGGTTGCTTGATCGCGTGCAGGATCGACCCCTCGCCGCGAACTCCGCGATATTCGGGCAGCGACCGGCCCGCCTGTCGCATGAACCACACCGGTGTGTGCGTACCTATCCGTCCGTGTGCGGCATCAAGAAATGGAGCGGAGTCGTCGGTCATCGAAAGTCGACGCTATCGGTGACTGCGGAGCAGGTGCCGTGGCGACGATCGCAACGTGCAGGGGGTCGGAGGCCGTGCGCCGATAGCATTTACGCGCCCCGTTATGAGCCAACAGCATCCCGATCTCGCCGACGAACAGGCCTACATTGACCACGCCTATGAGTGCCTGGCTGCCAGCCGCACGGCTGCGCTGCGCATTCGCGACATGAATGAAGCTGACCTCGGGGGTACGTTTCAGGCTCGTTTCGAGCGGAATGCGTTCGACGAAGCTGTCGTCAAGCGACTCGAAGATCTCGATCTCGGGGATGCATCACTCGTCTTTGGCCGGATCGATCGTCTTGCGGAGGCTCCGGATCAGACCGAACCGTTTCACATCGGCCGCCTCGCAGTTGCTGACGAGGATCGCGAGCCAGTGGTGGTCGACTGGCGGGCTCCCGTCGCCGAACCGTTCTACCGAGCAACAGGGCGCGAACCAATGGGCCTTGCGCGGCGGCGGCATTTCGTAGTCGAGGGAGGCAATCTCCTGGGGATTGAAGATGAGTTGTTCGGAGATGGGCACCTCGGGCTCGGCCATGACGAGGGGCTCGACGCCGATGCGGGCGTGGTCGTGGCCAACGATTCCGGCTTGCGTGGTTATTCGACTCTGCTTGCGTCAATTGAGCGAGGCCGTACCGGCACGCTCGGCGACATTGTCGCGACTATCCAAGGCGAACAGGACGAGATAATCCGGTCACCGCAGCACGGTGTGCTCGTTGTTCAAGGTGGTCCGGGCACCGGTAAGACCGTCGTTGCGTTGCACCGCGCGGCCTATTTGCTGTACACGCACCGGTTTCCGCTCGAGGACCAAGGCGTGCTTGTTATCGGGCCGAACCGAGTCTTTCTCCGGTACATCGAGCGGGTTTTGCCTTCACTCGGTGAGGCCGGAGTCGATCAGGTGGTGCTCGCCGACCTCGTGCGCGGGGTGGCCTTCTTGCGTCCTGGCGACGACGGTGACGATTCACCTGCGGCTGCTCGCCTGAAAGGCGAGGATCGGATGTCGGACCTGATCGACAACGCGGTTACTGACCGCGAGCGTGCGTTGCGCGACGACGTGGTGCTCCCATTTGGCGCTGGCTACGTGCGGCTCCGGGCAGAAGAGACCGCCCGAATCGTGAAGCATGCGAAGCGGCGCTTCAAGCGTCACAACGCCGGTCGACGCTACGTCGAAAAAGAGGTGTGGGCCGCTATGGCTGCCACGGTCCGCGATCCCGAGGTCGGTCCGCGCCAGGTCAAGGATGCGTTGCGCTCAAGTGATGAGGGCCGTCGGATCCTCGACTGGATGTGGCCGGTGCTCACGCCGGCCCAACTCCTTCACGACCTGTTCGGGTCGAAGGCGCTGTTAAAGCTTGCCGCCCGCGACGTAATGGACGAGTCGGAAGCTCTCGCCCTATTTCGCTCGCGTTCCGAGACGGTCGACGACGTGCGATGGACCACGTCCGATGTAGCGCTCCTCGACGATGCGTTTGATGTGCTTGGCCCCAAGCCCGGGAGGGGTGGAAAGCTCGAGGAATCGGACGAGATTCGAACCTTCGGCCACATTGTGATCGACGAGGTGCAGGATCTCACGCCGATGCAGCTCAAGATGGCGACTCGAAGGTCGCTGAACGGATCGATGACAATCGTCGGCGATATTGCTCAGGCAACGGGTCCGCTCGCGCCTGACTCGTGGGACGATGTGCTCGCCCACCTCCCTGATCGCAAGCAGCCGCGAGTGATTGGTCTGTCGGTTGGGTACCGCATCCCCGGTCAGATCATGGACCTCGCCAATCGAGTTGCCGAGGCTGCCACCCCGGGGTTACGCGCTCCGGTGTCGGTGAGGGTGGGTGAGGCCGGACCGACGGTCGTGCGGGCTGCGGCAGGTGCCGATCTTGGTCGGACTGTCTCTGCAGAGGTGGTGACCATGCAGACCGCAATCCCGGGTGCGTCCCTTGGCGTGGTGGCGCCTGATTCGCTGCTCCCCGATTTGTCGGAGGCGTTGTCCGCTGCCGGGATCAATCACGGCACGGCAACTCGAACTGGCCTTGATGCGGGCGTGACGCTCGTCGCTGTGAGCGTAGTGAAGGGTCTCGAACTCGATGGAGTGATCGTGGTTGAGCCGAGTCGGATTGTCAGCGACATTGAGCATGGTATGCGTGCGCTTTATGTTGCCCTGACGCGCTCGACCCAGCGACTCACCGTGGTGCACGCTGATCAGCTGCCTGCATCGATGCGCTGACTCCGATCAGCCGGGCGTTCGGTCAATCGTCTAGAAATCAGCCGGACCACGGCGCGACGGGTCCACGGTCGACTGGTAAACGTTAGATTGGCTGTGGAGGCGGGATGGGTCGAACTGTTGCCGTTCGCCGCAGACGATTGTGAGGTTTGGGTTTGCGTAGAAGATCTCTCTGTGCTGCGGCTCGGTAGCGATGACTACGTGGCGTCGGGAACGACGATCGTTGGCCCGCCACTCGCCAAGCAGTCGCTGTCCCTGCGTATCTGACTGAGTACGGGGAAGTCGTGGGGGCATGATCAAGGGTCAAAACTGCCCCGCACTGATTATGAACGCTCTGCCCTTCTTCGCAGCGATCCGGCTGATGTCGTCTGATATCGATGGTGATCCCAGCCAGGTCGTGATGTGAACCGGTGTTACGTGCGCCTTCATGGCCGCGTGTGCCAGCAGCATCCAGTTCCCCAGAAGTTCAGGCCGCATACATTGACGAGGCCTGCCGTCGGGCCGACGGCGACCAGGGAGCGGGAGTTGGAAAATCAACAACACTTTCCCGTCAGCGAGCTGCAGTGTCCGGGGGTAATTGGTCCCGTTAATTCCGCCCGGCTCTCGGTCAAAGATCGTGCCGAGCGAGTGCACGGCGAGGTCGGTCATACAGCGGTGGTTGGCGACATCCATCTCCGTTGCCTTGGTGCGCGGTTCTGGACGGACGGTGAGCGCGTTGTCGGTAGCTGAAACGTCTAGCCGGAGATTGCGATGCTGGATACCAGCAAGATGTCGTCGGTAGAGGCGCATGCTGCTGGCGGGCCTGCTTGAGTCCGACCATCACGGATCTAAGTATTGCCACTCGCCAACAGTGATGCTGATAAGGGCGGCCTCTTTGTGATCCGACATCGCTGGCGCGAGCCGAACCGTCGTCTCAACCGTTCTTGAGGCGCACCGTCGCCGAAGTTGTTGTTTCGGTTCGGCGGGGTCAGGAATCGCCGGTGAACTTGTCAATGAGGTCGTTCAGCAGGCTGAATGCCTTGTCTGCGTCGGCGGGACGATTCTTGTCGACGGCTGTTCGTGCCATGTCGATGGTTGCTTGGATGCTGTTGACAAGTTCCGGGTGGCTGGCTTTGATCTCGTCCGTGATCGCCGCCCAGCTGGTCTCGATTCGCGCGATCGTGGCGTCCTCGTCGCCGTCGCCTGCGACTTCGGCGCTGAGTCGGCTCATGTCGATCCCGATTTCAAGCAACACCTCGGCCGCCGAACCCTCAAGGGGAATCGTGGTGGTCGGTGCGCCAGGGTCGCCGATGACGCCGGTGGTGAGCGGTGATGTATCGCTCTCGGCGAGCTCGCGACCTTCGCCCCCGGTTAACTCGGCTTCGCTCAGCTGAGCAGTGGGATCATCGCTGTCGGAATTGTCAACGACGGTCGTGCCGCATCCGGCGAGTACCGCTACCGCCGCAAGGGCAGCGGTGCTGACGCACATCTTTATACCCATTATGCCATCTTGCCGTGTGGCGCACGGCTGCGATGGTCACGGCGAGACGAGAATACGGTCACTTGCGAACGATCCGATGCCGATGTGACGCCCCTCGATCTGGACGGTGAGGGTGCCATCGGGCGACAAAGCGGTCACCGTGCCGGCATTGCCCGGCTGGATTGCTGATGCTTCGAGGAATTCCAGCAGGCCGGGTTCAAACTCGAGTTCTTCGGTGATCCGGCGAACGGTGAAGCCATCACCGACTAGAACGGTGGACAACGGCTCGGAGGCTGGAGCGACGTAGGCGGAGCCAGGGATCGGGTTGCCGTGCGGGCAGGTCGTCGGGTCGCCGAGTAAATCCATCATTGCGGTTTCGACCGATTCGCTGATGACGTGTTCCCACTTGCCGGCCTCGTGGTGGGCCTCGGCCCACGAGAGTTTCAGAACATCGGTGAGGAAGACTTCGGCCAGTCGGTGCTTGCGCACGACTGATTCCCCGAGGGTGCGGCCAGCGTCGGTGAGCTTGATACCCCCGTCGGACGTGATGAGGCCCTCGGCCTCGAGCCGCTTCATCATCTCGCTCACTGCGGGACGGCTCACGTGCAGGCGCTCAGCAATCCGAGCCTGAATTACCTCAAGGTCGTCCTCACGCAGTTCGAAGATGCACTCGCAGTACTCCTCGAATGCGGGATGGTGCTCTCCTACGATCGGCATCACCCCACCCTACCCAGTTGAGATTTCGACGTTCCTGGTGTGCTCGGAATCGGCGGCGCTTTCTCTGCGGGGGCAGTCGGTTTCAGCGAAGCAGCTTGCGAAGCCAGGATTCGCTGTATCGCAGGCGGCGAGAAAGTTGCTCGCTCGTGGCAGTTGCGACGCGCGAGACACCGGCAAGCCGATTCATCTCGGCCTGTACCTTCGGATGGTTCCAGCCCGTGACGTCGACCAGGCGCTTGGCCACGTGGGCATTGCGTGTGCGCAGATCCTCTTTCATCTCGGCCACGCTGAGGGCACCCGGCGCCATGAGCCCGGCGACGGTCGGGATGTCTGGGAGCTCAATGGTGAGCGTCGGATCGGACGCGAAAAATGGGGCCGGCGGGTCGGGCTCGTCGTCGAATGCGGCAACCCGGCCGACGTCGTATGTCGGTTCGAATCGGACCTCGGTCATCGACTCTTGTCCGCCGGCGATTACATCGCCATCGGCCCCGACAGTGTGGATCGAGATTTCGGTGGCGTGTGCCCGAACGACGGAGAACTCTGAGAACAGGGCGAGCTGTTCGGCCTCTTCGGCAATGCGCTGGTCGTCGAGTTCGTTATCTGGCTGGAACTCGTCGCCGTCGCGTGCGTTGGGAGGCTGCAGAACGTGGCGGCGGGCCTCGGCGATTGCGAATGCGTGCCCCCGGAGCTGAGGGTCGTCGGGAATGTAGACGTAGGCCTTCTGGCGTGCGTAGTCGGCTTGCCAGCGGACGAATCGTCCGATTGCTTGACGGAAGAACAGTTCGGTCGATGTGGTGGTGGCGAAGACCCCGACTCGCAGTCGCGGGATGTCGACGCCCTCCGACACCATCCGCACGGCGACCATCCATGGACGGTCGTTCTGAGAGAATGTCTCGATTATCTTCGATGCTTCGGGATTGTCACTCACGACTACGTCGGCTGGGACCCCGAAGCGGTCCTGGAGTAGGCGTGCGATCCCGTGTGCGTGCTCCTGATTCATCGCGATCACGAGCCCGCCAGCGTCCGGTTGGCCACCGTCCTCCCTTGACGCGGATCGGATCGTTCGTAGCTGATTGACCGCCCTGGCGAGTACCGATGGCATCCACTCGCCTTCGAGGCTGAGTGCGGTTCGGAGCCGCATTGAGTTCTGATCGTGCGCCAGTTCGTCCTGGAAAGAAGCCGACAGCACGTCTCCCGCTGCGGTGGTCCATTCCATCTCACCGTCGACGCGTGGGAAGTACACCGGTCGGACGACACCGCCGTCGCGTAGGGCGTCGGCATATCCGTAGGTGTAGTCGGCGTGCGCCAGGTCACCTTCGCCGGTCGCGTCGTAGCGGACGAATGGGATCGGAGCGGCATCGCTGCGAAAGGGTGTTCCCGAGAGCGAGAGTCGCCGATGGGCGTGAACGAAGGCTTTGTGAATGCCGTTCCCCCAGGCCCTCTCGTGCCCGGCGTGGTGGACTTCGTCGAGGATCACGAATCCACCTGCTGAGAGCCCAGCAAGTTTGGCCGCAGTGCCTCCGGTTGCGACTTGCTGATAGGTCGTGACGAGCCCGTGGACGTCGCGGGCCAGTCCATCTCCGGGCGCCCAGCTTGGATCGAGCTCGAGTCCCAGTCGATGGGCGGCCAGCGACCATTGGGTTTTGAGGTGGCTTGTCGGTGCGACAACGATCAACGGCCGTGCCTCCGCTGCGAGCGTGGCTCGAGCGCAGGTGAGCGCGAACGTCGTCTTGCCAGCGCCCGGAGTTGCCACGGCGAGGAAGTCACGGTGGACAGAGCCGTCGGTCGGGTCGGGGGTTCCACGTGCGTTGAATAGGTCGAACGCAGCGCGTTGCCACGGGCGGAGGGTGATCGCTGACACGGTGGGGAAGACGGGCGGGCGGTTTCGAATGAGGCGAAGGCAAGTGGAGGCGGGCGTTCCCGAAACGCTGGGGCGAACAAGGGACTGGTGAGACTACTGTCGCGGACGGTAACGCAGCAGTGACGCTCAACGTCCGCTTGTGAACCCGTTCCTATCTGACCAGAGGTTCCGATGCCGCCGTCCCCATCGCTCGTCATCTTGCCTTATCCGTAGTCCGTAGATCTTTTTTTACGACGTTGATCTCGACCTCACCCTGAGATGTCGAGCGGGGCGGAGGCTTGCACGTTGCCCGCTTAGTTCGGGCAGGCTGTCTACCGTTTTAACGAACCGGCGGGAACCGTGTCGCCTTGAGAACGAACTCGTGCGGCGCTTGCTGGGTCCATAGCTAACGGCGTCAACCTCCTCGTTTTCGACGAGCTGACGAACCGCCTTGACCTCGACGCCATCGAGTAGTTGGAGGTCGCACTCGGCCGGTTCGGAGACACGCTGCTCCTGGTCATCCACGATCGTGCGTTGTTGCGGTCGGTGCGGGTCGAGCGCGCGTTTCGGGTCGAGTTGAGTATGGTCACCGGGCGGATTGCCTGCGGACGAGTGATTTCGTGACAGGTCGCCCCTCGGTTTCCGTCCTTGTCGTCCGCTGAGGGCAGCGTGAACTCGAACGCTATCGGTCGGGAGAACGGGTGTTCCCCTGACGCGGGTTGCTAGATAGCCTCGCGAGATCGCCCACCACTCCGTGCTCGACGCCTTCTCGCCGGCCGTGCGGGAGTGGTTCGCGTCGTCATTTCCGACTCCGACGCCGCCGCAGATTAAGGGTTGGCCACACATTGCCGGCGGCGAGCACACGCTCATCTGCGCTCCGACCGGATCGGGCAAGACCCTCACGTCCTTCCTCGCATCGATCGATCGACTGACCACTACGCCATGTCCTGAGGAACGGTCGCACCGAACGCGCGTGCTTTACATCTCTCCGCTCCGAGCGTTGGCGTTCGACATCGAGAAGAATTTGCGCGCGCCGTTGAAGGGCATCGAATTAGCGGCCGAGCGACTGGGCACCACGTTCGTCACCCCCGAGGTCGGCATGCGCACCGGCGACACGTCGTCGAACGATCGCCAGAGATTGATCCGCCGTCCTCCCGATCTGTTGATCACGACACCCGAGTCGCTGTACCTGATGCTCACCTCAAAGGCTGCCGAAACGCTCTTCGGCGTGGAAACCGTGATCATTGATGAGATCCACGCGATGGCGACAACTAAGCGTGGTGCTCACCTCGCGCTCACCCTCGAACGCTTGGAGGAGGTGACTGCACGACCGCCGCAGCGGATCGGCCTGTCGGCGACCCAGCGGCCACTCGAGGAGATCGCCGAGTTCCTTGGCGGGTATGCCACGCCCGGCTCCGACGGTCGCGCTGGTGCGAAGCGACCGGTACAGATCATCGATGCCGGAATCCGCAAGGAGATGGAGATCGAAGTCGTCATTCCGATCGAGGACCTGTCGACGCTCGGTCGTCCGGCGCACGATCCGTCGACATGGGTCGCCGGCTCGGGATTGGGAGATTCGCGTACGTCGATCTGGCCGAGCATCTATCCCGAGATTCTGACGCGCATCCTCGCCAACCGCACGACGATCATCTTCTGCAACGCCCGTCGCGCTGCGGAACGCCTTGCTGCGAAGCTGAACGAGCTCGCAGTCGGTGAGGGAGTTCCCGGCATTGTTGACCCGGAAACCGGCGTCATGGTCGAGGAACTCGTCAGGGCCCACCACGGCTCGCTGGCCCGGGAGCAACGCGTCGTCATCGAGGACCAACTCAAACGTGGAGAGCTTCGTGCCATCGTTGCCACCTCGTCGTTGGAGCTGGGCATCGACATGGGAGCGGTAGATCTGGTGATCCAGGTCGAGTCGCCCGGCGCAGTGAGCCGAGGCATGCAGCGGATCGGTCGTGCCGGGCATCAGGTCGGCGAGCCGTCGAGAGGATCGATCTTCCCGAAGCATCGTGGCGACCTTCTCGAGACCGCTGTCGTTGCCCGGCGGATGCTCGACGGCGAGATCGAGTCGAGTCGGTTTCTCCGCAACCCGCTTGACGTGCTTGCGCAGCAGGTCGTGGCTCATGTGGCAGCGGTCGACGAGTGCTCGGTCGATGAGGTGAAGACGATCGTGCGTCGCTGCGCCAACTTCGCCGAAATCTCTGATGATTTGCTTAACAACGTTTTTGACCTGCTGTCGGGTCGGTACCCGAGCGAGGAGTTCTCCGAGCTGCGCCCGCGGATCGTCTGGGATCGGGTCAACAACACGATCCGCGCCCGCGACGGATCCAAACGCCTCGCAGTCACCTCCGGCGGAACGATTCCCGACCGTGGACTGTTCGGTGTGTTCCTGCCCGACGGAACCCGTGTCGGTGAGCTTGATGAGGAGATGGTCTACGAATCGCGCCCAGGCGAAACGTTCGTCCTCGGCGCCTCAACCTGGCGGATCGAGGACATCACCTTCGAACGAGTGACCGTCAGTCCAGCACCCGGGCAGCCCGGCAAGATGCCGTTCTGGCACGGCGACCGCCCTGGTCGTCCGCTGGAGCTGGGTCGCGCGCTCGGCGCGTTCGTCCGCGAAATCCGCGATCTCAGCGCCACCGATACGCCGGAACTGGCGGAGCCGGCTCTTCGCTCGGCAGACGACGATCCGGGGGCGTTGATCGAGGCCGTCCAACGTCCGGTCAGCAAGGTGGCGACCGAACGGCTCATGGAGCATTACTCGCTCGATGCGTTCGCCGCAACCAATCTTGTCCAGTACCTCGACGAGCAGGCCGCGAGTACCGGCGCTGTACCCGACGATCGCACCATCGTGGTTGAACGCTTCCGTGACGAGATCGGAGATTGGCGGGTGTGCATTCTCACGCCCTTCGGCACACCGGTCCACGCGCCGTGGGCGATGGCCATCGAACGGCAGCTTATGGATCGCTACGACATCCCCGTCGAGATGATGTGGGGTGATGACGGCATCGTCATCCGGTTGCCCGAGTCGGCAGAGGAATTGCCGATTGACGCATTGCTTATTGACCCGGAAGATGTCGACGAACTCGTCGTGTCGACACTCCCACAGACTGCGCTCTTCTCTGCTCGTTTCCGCGAGTGCGCAGGGCGGGCGCTCCTGTTGCCGCGTCGTCGACCCGACCGCCGCACGCCGCTGTGGCAGCAACGCCAGCGAGCAGCCGACTTACTGTCTGTCGCATCAAAGTTCCCGACCTTCCCGATTCTGCTGGAGGCGTCACGTGAGTGCCTGCAGGATGTATTCGACGTGCCAGCACTGCGCGAAGTGCTCGGGTTGCTCAGGTCGCGCGCGATCCGTGTTGTCACTGTCGACACCGGCAAGGCAAGCCCGATGGCATCGAGTTTGCTGTTCAACTGGATTGCGGCATACATGTACGAGGGTGACGCACCGCTGGCGGAGCGGCGTGCAGCAGCGCTCGCGCTCGACCGCGATCTGTTACGGGACTTGCTGGGTGCCGAGGAGCTGCGCGACTTGCTCGACCCGGACGTCCTGGCCGATGTCGAACTTGAGCTTCAGTGTGTGGCCGAGCACCGCCATGCCCGGTCGGCCGACGAGCTCCACGATGTCCTTCGCAAGGTCGGGGAACTCACGGCAGCCGAGATCGATCTGCGCTGTACCGACAATCCTGAACAGCTTCGTAACTTGGCGTTGCGCTCCGTTGCTGACATGCCGCGCCACGGCTATGGGCGGGAGTGGGTGCAGCGGTTGGTCGAAGAGAAGCGGGCGATCGAGATCGGCGTCGGCGGCGAGGTGCGGTTCGCGGCAGCAGAGGACGCCGCCCGCTATCGCGATGCGTTCGGGTGCGCCCTTCCGATGGGCCTCCCAATGGCGTTCACCGATCCGGTCGCTCGCCCGCTCGAAGAGCTTGTCGGCCGGTACGCGCGCACCCACGGCCCGTTCGTGACCGCGGACGTGGCGGCACGGTTCGGAGCACCCCCTGAACGCATCGCGGGCGTGCTCGCTGCACTTGAGCACGAAGAACGCGTCGTGCTCGGCGAGTTCCGTCCCGACGGCGTTTCACGCGAGTTCGTCGACGTCGACGTCCTCCGGCAGCTCAGGCGACGATCACTCGCCTCGCTGAGACGTGAGGTCGAACCCGTCGAGCAGGAGGCCCTAGCCCGGTTTCTTCCGTCGTGGCACGAGATTCCCGCCCAGCGTCGCGGGGCGGAGGCATTGGTCGAGTCATTGACAGTGCTGTCAGGCGCGGCGCTCGTCGCTTCGACGATCGAAGCCGACATCCTCCCAACCCGCGTGGCGGGCTATCGCCCTGTGATGCTCGACGAACTGTGTACCGCCGGGGAGGTGATCTGGATCGGGGCCGGTGCGGTCGGGGCCCGTGATGGACGTGTACGGCTCTCGTTCGCCGATCAGCTTCCGCTCCTGGCACCGGGCTGGGAGCAGCGGGACCGACCCGACGGTGCGATCCACGACTCGATCAGATTGCTGCTCGCCGAACGAGGAGCAAGTTTCTGGAACCAGATGCGCAGTGCGGCGCCCGGCTCGAACGATGACGAGATCCTCGCCGCGTTGTGGGATCTGGTCTGGGCGGGGGAGGTCACCAACGACTCGCTCGCACCGCTGCGGGCTGTGGTCGCCGGAGCGAAGGTCAAGTCGACTAAGACGACTGCGCGTTCGTCGAGAGTCGGCGGCCGCCCGCGCCCCGGTCGTCTCAATCGGATCGGCCCGCCTGCCGGCCAGGGGCGTTGGAGCCTCGTCGCCCCGTTGCTCGAACCGGTTCCGCACCCGACGGAGGCATCGCATGCCCAGGCGTTGCAGATGGTCGAACGATATGGCGTGGTCACTCGCGAGGCGGTGCTCGCTGAGGGCATCGCCGGCGGATTCACCTCGGTGTACGGCGTGTTGAAGGTGCTCGAGGAACGGGGCCAGGTTCGGCGCGGATACTTCGTCGATGGCCTCGGAGCGGCTCAGTTCGCAGTGCCGGGAGCGGTCGATCGTCTGAGGTCTGCACGGGAGACCCCCGACCCGCTGCTGCACCCCGAGGACATGCCCGATCCGATCGTGCTCGCATCGACCGACCCCGCAAACCCGTACGGCGGCACCCTGCCCTGGCCGGTCACCGCTGGGCGCCCCGCCCGAAACGTCTCGTCGCTCGTCGTTCTGCGTGCCGGCAAATTGCTCGCTTGGTTCGACCGCCGCGGGCATCACCTGGTCACGTTCCCCGACACGCTCGTCGACACGTCATGGGCCGCGGCGCTGATGTCGCTCGTTCCGCAGGGTCGTGCAAAGGCGATCGAGGTGCGCAAGGTCAACGGCGACACCGTGACCGGGCCCGCGTCCCCCGAAGGCATCGTCGAGATCCTGCGCGCCGCCGGATTTTCCGACGGCTATCGCGGCATGACGTTTCGCGGTTGATCCCGTCGGCGGCCTCGCGTGAGCGAGCGCCTCAGTCGGGGGCGACGCTCGTGTCGGGCACCCAATTGCCGTGGAATCCGAACGGGACGCGCTGCGGCAACGCTATCGATGCGACCTCGGGTCCCGAGATGTCTTCGGCGTCGAGGATGTGCAACTCGCTCTGGTCGGTCGTGGCGTCGTACACGACGGTGAGGATCCAGCCGGCGTCCTCGCTGACGCCGTCGGCCTTCGGGACGAACACGGGCTCGGCCCCTCCGCGGCCATGTCCGAACTCATGGGTCTCGGTCGATCCGGTGTCGGTGTCGATCTTGATGATCGCGCCGTGGATGTTGCGGTTGTAGGTGTCGCCCGTCGTCACCTCGGACGTGTAGCCGAACCGATGTTGCCGGAGCCCGAAGTTCGGGTTGTGTCGCGGGAACTCCTGTGGCCGGTCGTCGAGCCGGGTCTCGGTCACCCGCTTGGTCGTCGGATCGATGACCCATCGATCGAACGTCGCCAGATTGTCACCGAACGGGCCCAAACGGTCGTCGACCATGATCGCGTCGTAGCGGCAGACGTCGACCACGACGGTGCCGTCGGCGGCGTCGAAGGCATTGAGTGGGTGGAACACGTAGCACGGGTCGACATCGCACCAGATCACATCGTCGTCGGTGCCGTCGCGGGGGAGGAGACCCACACGGCACGGGCGATCGGCATCCCACTTGAAGGGGAACGCAAATCCTGCAGCGAGCACGTCGAAGTTGACCGTGACCGACAAGTCGTAGATCACCGCGTACTTCTCCGTCAGCGACATGTCGTGCATCATCGGCATGTCGTTCACCGGAATGGCGAGATTCTTCGTGACCCGACCGTCACCGCCGACGACGGTGTAGTTGACGTGGTCGACCAGATCGGGCCAGTGGTAGTTCATCGAGTGGAGCTCGCCGGTCGTCGGGTCGTACTTCGGGTGCGCCGTGAACGGGCCGTCGAGCGTGCCGTTGAACCGGTTCGGACCCTTCGAATCGAGTTCATAGCCGAGCTCGACCGGCGGGTTGCCGGCTTCGACCATCGCCCAGGTGGTGCCGGCAAACCCGCCGACGTTGGTGTTCGGTCCGGACATGCCACCGGCCCGCTCGGCAGCACCGAGGACGAAACGGTTGCGGTACCATTCGGCATTGCCGCCGCGCAGGCGAACACCGTGCACCATGCCGTTTCCGAGGAACCAGTGGTGTTTCGATGGGTCGGCCATCGCCTCGGGGTTCGGGCCGTTGCGCAGCCACCGACCCTCGAGTTCGGCCGGGATCTGCCCGTTCGTCGGCAGGTCGAACGCAGTGACTTCGTCGGTGACGGGTGCGAGGTTGCCGGCGAGGTACGGGTTGTCGTTCGGTCGACGAATCGGCAGATCGCCTGTCGCTGCGGCGGGGTCGAGCGTGTCGGTCACGGCTCCATCCAACACCATGCGGTGAACACCTGTCGACTGAGGCTTCCGGTGGAGGGTCGTTGACCAGCAGGGTCAGAGTGCGCGCAGGCCGGCCCAGGCGAGGGTCGAGACTTCGGTGGCGATCTGATCGGGGTCGAAGTCGTCACCCAGTTCGACCAGCCGGCGGCTTGCGCCTTCGGCCATGCCGACGAGCGCGTGCGCCAGCGTGCGGCGAGTCGACTCCGAGATGTCGACGGCGATCAGCGGTGCCGTGGCAGTTGCTGCCTCGGCGGTGACCTTCGCGACCGCCGCGGCGAATTCGTCGTCGTTCGACGTGCCGCTGCCGAACAGCAGGCGGAATCCGGCGTGGTCGTCGGACACCCATTGGAAGTAGGCCCGGAAACCGAGCTCGGTCTGGCTCTTGCCGTCGGTGGCCCCGGCCGTCGCCTTGGCGATCGAATCGAGCAAACGGTTGCCGACTTCGTCGAGTAGCGCCTTGTACAAGTCGCGCTTCGAGTCGAAGTGTTGGTACAGCACCGGCTTGGTGACACCCGCCGCCTCGGCCACGTCGTTCATCGACGCGCCGTGGAACCCAGACGTCGCAAAGACGTCGAGCGCCACATCGAGGATCTGTTGGCGTCGGGCAGTCGCCGGAAGTCGCTGGGACATTGTTACTGGATGGTAACCGGGATCACGTCGTTCGGTCAGAGACCGTTCTCGCGATCCTCCCGCTCAGCGGCTTTGACGGCATACCCCAGGATGATCGACGGAGCGAGCAGCACGCAGCCGATGATGAACGCGATAGTGACGAGCGTCGCCATCGTCGAGTTGAAACCGAGTACGAATGCCATGACGAACAAGGCCATGGCCAGCGCGACGAAGAGGTAGCCGACGCGGTTCGCGAGCAGAGTCCACTTGGCGATCTTTGTTCGCTTGACCCGAATGGGATCGATTGGAGAGGCAGGGCTCGCCGTCGTCGTATCGTCGTCAGTGGACATCGGAGACGTAGCGTACGGCCGGCAGGGCAATCACGACGTCGAGATGGAGCACAACAAGATGGTCAACACCGAACAGGTCGGTCGGGTCAGCGTGATCACGCTCAATCGGCCCGAACGCCGAAATGCTCTGGATCATGCGACGCTCCTCGAACTCCTCGAGATCCAGGACCGGCTCCGCAGCGAGATCGACGCGTCGAGCACTCGGGTGATCGTGCTCACCGGCGCGCCGCCTGCGTTCTGCGCCGGGGCCGACCTGACAGGTGTCGAAGAGGGGCAGTTCGCCACCGACCTCGGCTCGGTCCTGCGCAACTTCACCACGCTCGCGGCGCCGGTGGTCGCGTCCATCGACGGCCCGGCGCTCGGCGCAGGGACGCAACTCGTCGTGGCATGCGACCTCCGGATCGCTACGCCGGACAGCCAGCTCGGGATTCCGGCCGCGAAGCTCGGTCTTGTCGTCGATCACTGGACCGTCCGCCGTGTGGCGAGTGAGTTCACGACACCGATCGGCCGCAGCATGCTCGTCGGCGCCGAGACCTACAGTGCTGCCGAACTCCATCGCACCGGTGGAATCCACCGCCTCGGTGATCAAGACGCTGCGATGGAGTGGGCCGAGCGGATCGCGTCGCTCGCTCCGCTCACGATGGCTGCGCACAAGCACGGTCTCGAGGCCGATGGTGGTCCGCACGATGCCGACAAGTTCGAGACGCTGCGTCGCGAGGCCTGGGCCAGCAGTGACGCCGAAGAGGGCCGGACCGCCTTCCTCGAGAAGCGTCGGCCAACCTTCCGCGGCGAGTGAGGCCCGGGCGTGGATCCGTCAGAGGTTCGGCGGCAGCAGTCGATTCACGTTCTGGAAGAAGAAGTAGAGCGTCACGACGAACGGAAGCAGCCCGACCGTGAGCCCGACCCAGTCGCGTCGGAACCGGCGACTGATGAGGTACGCCGCCGGCGCAATAGCGTGCCCCTATGCCCCCTGACGCCGATGCCGTGGTCGATCTCCACGACGTCGTGGCCACGCTCGGCCAGTTCCCGGCGCTGTCCGGTGCGACAATGCGCGTCGAGACCGGCGAGATCGTCCTGCTGCGAGGTCCGAACGGGGCCGGCAAGACAACTTTGCTCCGGTTGTGCGCCGGGCTCGTGCCGGTTGTGCGCGGGACTGCGTTGGTGCTCGGCCACGATCTGTCGGTCGACCGTGACCGCGTGCGATCTCACGTCGGACTGCTTGGCCATCAGAACGGTTTGTATGCCGATCTGACCGTGATCGAGAACGTGCGGTTCTGGGGGGCCACAGTCGGTGCGACCGACGCTGAGGTTGCGTCAGCGATGGAACGCATGGGCGTTGCCGACCGCCTGGCCTCAGTGTCGGTGAGCAAGTTGTCGGCGGGTCAGAAACGACGGACGGCTCTGGCGGGTCTCGTCGCCCGACGGGCACGCTTGTGGCTGCTGGATGAACCGCACGCCGGCCTCGACCAGCGGGCGCGCGACGACCTCGACAACACATTGCGCGAGGCGGCAGCGGCTGGAGCGACGGTTCTCGTCGCAAGCCACGAGCTCGACCGCGCCGAATCACTCGCCACCCGCATGGTCGACATCGTCGCCGGGCGGGCCGAATCGGGAGGTTCTCGATGAGTGTGGCGCGTACTGCCTGGCTGATCGCCCGCAAGGACCTCCGGATCGAGTGGAAGAGCCGTGTCATCACCAACCAGGTGGTGCCGTTCGCCGGCGTCACCATGGTGATCTTCGGATTTGCGCTCGATGCGAACACCGACGTGCTCGAACTGGTGGCGCCGGGGCTCGTGTGGCTGGCCACCATGTTCAGCCTGCTCCTGCTCGTCCAGCGCAACTTCTCGGTCGAGGCCGATGATGGTGCGCTTGACGCCATGCGTGTGGCGGGGGTCGACGCCCGGGGTATCTTTTTCGGCAAGGTGATCGGGCTGGCGCTGCAACTGCTGGTGCTGGAGGTGCTGCTGCTGTTTGCGGCGGTTGTCTTGTACGGCGAGACGATCCGTTTGGACGGTGCTGTGCTCCTCGTCACGACCATGATCTCCGCGACGTGCGGTCTCGCCGCGGTCGGTACGCTATACGGAGGCTTGGCCGCCGGATCCAAGGGCCGCGAGACACTGCTCCCGCTACTCACGCTTCCGGCGGTTGCGCCCGTCCTCATCGGGGCGACGAGAGCGGTCGAATCCGCCCTCGGCACCGGCGTGGCGGAGTTGTCGGACGGCTGGCAGTGGGTCAGCCTGCTGACGGTCTTCGCTGTTGCGTTCGGTGTCGGAGGTTCGCTCGCATTCGGCCCGCTGATCGACGAATAGCCGCAACCTGGCGAAAGCAGGAGACATGACGACGCTCGACCCGAAGACGACCGACACCGCCGACTCGGCCATGTCGTCGCGTTCCACGGGGACTAAAGCGACGCGGGCGATTGGTATCGCCGCAACGTTCGCGATGGGGTGGCTCGTTCTGTTTGGACTAGTCCTGTCCCCGGCCGACGTCAACCAGGGCGAGTCGGTACGACTGCTGTACATCCATGTTCCGACGATTTGGGTCGCGTACCTGTCGTTCGTCGTCACGGCGGTCGCCTCGGGCATGTACCTCTTCACGAAGAAGCACTCCCTCGGCTGGGATCGTCTGGCCGGTGCGTCAGCCGAGATCGGAGTGGCGTTCGTCGGGCTCACGTTGTTGGTCGGTGCCATGTGGGGCCGCCTCACCTGGGGTGTGTTCTGGCAGTGGGACGCACGCCTGACCACGACCGCGCTGCTGTTCGTGACCTACATCGGTTATTTAGCGGTGCGCCGGCTCGGTGGGTCCCATGAGCAGCGTGCCAAGCGTTCGGCGGTGGTCGGGTTGCTCTCGGTGCTGTTGATTCCACTCGTGCACTGGTCCGTCGTGATTTGGCGGAGCTTGCACCAGACGGCATCGGTCCTCGACACCGACGGCAACATCGACATGGACGGCACGATGTTGTTCACGCTTTTCATCGGCGTCATTGCCTTCTCATTGCTGTACCTGTGGCTGGTCATGCACCGCACCAGGGCGCTGGCGATGGAGGACATGCTCGAAGACCGCGGCCTCGACATAGCGCTGGCCGAACGCCGTGCTGAGGGAGGCACTCGATGATCGCGCTCTTCGACGACGTCGGGTTCATCCTGGGCGGCTACGTGGTCACATTCGCTGTGATCGGCGCGTTCGTCTGGCGTGCCATCGGTTCTGGGAGAAAACTTGGGCAACAAATCTCTGACGACGACAAGTACTGGACCTGAGTGAACGCATCATGGCCGACATGGATCTGACTCCGCGCAGCGACCCAGCGGAGGCTGCGGCGCCGGTGAAAAAGAAGCGCAATCTTGCTGCGATGTTCCTTCTCTTCGCAGTGCTCGTTGCCGGTGGGGTCATCGTCACTCAATTCCTCAACTCAGCCGTCGACTACTTCTGTAATGTCGACGAGGTCGGCGTGCGCGACGGCTGCGAGACCGAACGTCGGATCCGTCTCCAGGGAACGGTCGACTCCGGTTCGATCGACCAAACGGTTCCCGGCGTCACTGCGTTCACCATGACCTTCAACAACGCGACGATCCCGGTTCGCTATGACGGGGATCCCGGCGGCATCTTCCAGGAGTGCATTCCCGTCGTGGTGCACGGAGAGATCCGTGACGATGTGCTCGAAGGTGACCGGCTCGAAGTGAAGCACTCTGACGAGTACGAGGCCGCCAACGACGAGAACCTTGCTGCCGCCAACGCCCAGGTCGAGAGCGAATGCGCGCTGATCAGCACGTGACCTGCACGTTTGCACTGGTTGTCGAGCTCGACGAGGCCCGATGATTGCTGCCTCGCTCAACTCGGCACTGGGTCGCGCCGGTCTGCTGCTGATGCTCGCCGCATCGGTGATCGGTGCGCTTACGATCGTCGTCGGCATCTGGAAGGGTGACAAGCGCCTGCTCCGACAGGCCCCGCGGTACGCCTGGCTTGCGCTGGGTGGTTCGCTACTCGCTGCGATCGTGATGCAGCGTGCGCTGATAACTCGTGACTTCTCGCTCGCCTATGTCCAGCAGGTGGGCTCTGCCGACACGCCGCCGCTCTACAACTTCGCCGCGATGTGGTCGGCGCTCGAGGGTTCGATCCTGCTGTGGGGACTCACGCTGGCAGCGTTCACCGGCGCCGTCGCGTGGCGATTCCGCAAGCGAAGCGGTGACGAACTCGTCGGATGGGCGCTCGTCGTGATGTTCGTCGTGACAGCGTTCTTTGCGATGTTGAGCTTCGGGCCGGCCGATGCGTTCGCGGCCGGTGCGGCGAACGTCACGTCGGGGCCCGGCCCCAACCCGCTTCTCCAGAACCACATCCTCGTGTTGTTCCACCCGCCGATCCTGTACCTCGGTTACGTCGGCTTCACGGTTCCGTTTGCGTTCGCGATCGCGGCGCTGATCACCGGACGGTTGGGCGAGGGTTGGCTCGAGGAGACGCGCCGCTGGGCGCTGTTCTCCTGGGCATTCCTCACCGTCGGCATCCTGCTCGGCGGCTGGTGGAGCTACGAAGTGCTCGGCTGGTCGGGTGTCTGGGCGTGGGATCCGGTTGAGAACGCGTCGCTACTCCCGTGGCTGACGGGCACCGCCTACATCCACTCGGTCCTGGTTCAGGAGCGGCGCGGCATGCTCCGGGTCTGGAACCTGAGTCTGCTGATCGCAACGTTCTCGCTCACGATCCTCGGCACGTTCCTCACCCGTTCGGGTGTCATCCAATCGGTGCATGCATTCGGAAACGGACCGGTCGGGACGTGGCTGCTCGCAGGTTTCGTCGTCACCGTGGTTGTCTCGTTGGGGCTGATCGCCTGGCGTGGCGATCGGCTTCGTTCGCCGGGCACGATCGACTCGCCGCTCAGCCGGGAGGGCGCCTTCCTTGCGAACAACGTCTTGTTCACCGTGTTTGCGTTCGTAGTGCTGCTGGGCACGGTCTTCCCGCTCCTGATCGAAGCCTTGCAGGACCGTCGTACCGTCGTGGGTGCGCCCTACTTCGATCGGCTCTCGATGCCGATCGGGATCGTGCTGCTCTTCCTGATGGCGGTTGCGCCGGTCCTGCCGTGGCGCAAGGCAAGCGGCGAACTGCTTCGGACGCGGTTGTTCTGGCCAGCATGGTGCGGTGTCGCCGCGCTCGTGTTCTCGGTGCTCGTCGGTGCCGACGGCTGGGCGCCGCTCATCGCATTCGGTCTTGCCGGGTTTGCCGCGGGCGCCGCACTGCGCCAACTCGTGCTCGCCACCCGCCGGCAAGGCTGGCGCGGACTAGTGGGACGGGCCAACGGCGGGATGATCGTGCACCTCGGGGTGATCATGATCGCCGTCGCGCTTGCCGCGTCGAACAGCTTCACGCACTCTGCGACACTCGAGCTCGAACAGGGCGAAGTCGCCGAATGGGGCGGTCACACCTTCGAGCTTGAGTCGGTGACCGTTGAGATCAACGACGCCGAGAGTGAGCGGGCGTTGAAGGCGAACGTCATTCTCGACGGCGAGAATATCTACGAGCCGGCCATCACGACCTACCTCAACCAGGGGGTAACGGTCGGTACACCATCGGTCAGAACTGGCTTCACGAAGGATGTGTACCTCACCCTCGAGCCAGGAGCCGAGCCCGGTGGCACCGTTGCGGTGATCCGTGTTTTCGTGAAGCCGATGATCCTGTGGCTGTGGGTCGGCGGGGCGGTCATGGCGATCGGCACGGTGCTCGCCGCGTTCCCCGGCAAACGTCGACGGGCCACGGACCCGGTGTCGGCCCTGATCGCAACACCGGACCTCATCGCATCCGCTGCCCGCAATGATGCGCCGCTGGCTGCGGGTGCCGACGATGACTGACACCATCGACGATTCCGCGGTCGACGACGATTTCTCCGCTGGTGGCAACCGGAGTCGGCTGGCCTCCTGGGTCGCGCTCGCAATCGCGGTGGCGATGATCGGTTTGATCGTTCTGCTCGTCAACGCGAATCCCGACGACGGTGCTCCCAGCGCCGACACGCCGTTGCTCAATAAACCTGCCCCTGAGGCGGTCGGCGAGCTCGACGACGGAACGCCGTTCGATCTGTCTCGGCGCAAGGGGAGCTGGGTCGTGCTCAACTTCTTTCAGTCTGACTGCGTGCCCTGCATCCAGGAGCACCCCGAACTAATCGAGTTCGTCGATCAGCAGCGTTCACTCGGCTCCGACGGCGCCGAGTTCTACTCGATCGTTTTCGGCGACACTCGCCAACGCGTCGAACAGTTCTTCGACAAACGTGGCGGCGACTGGCCCGTCGTCTACTCCGAAGGTGACTCGATCCCGAGTTCCTTCGGCGTTTCACTCGTTCCCGAAACATGGATCATCGATCCGCAAGGTGTTGTCCGCGAACGTCTGATTAGCAAGGTCACTGCGGACGAACTCAGCGTGCGGATCCAGCAGTGGCGGGAGGCAATCGGATGACGGCAACCGGTTACCAACCGACGCAGCCAGCGCGCCGTTCGCTCAACCAACGGCTCAAGTCTTGGCCCGGGTGGATCTTGATGACATTTGTTGCGGTCGTGTTTCTCGTCGTGGGGACGACTCGAACCGCCGGGCCACAGTCCCAGGAAGACCGGGTCGACGATCTTTCCCAACGGATCGCTTGCCCCGTCTGTGACGGTGAAAGCGTGTTCGTGTCGCAGAATGCAGCGTCGCGTCGGCTCCGCAACCAGGTTGAGGATCTCGTCCGGCAAAACGAATTAACCGACGACCAGATCCTGGCGTTCATTGATTTGCGCAACGAAGGCGATTTGTTGCTCGTGCCAAAGGCCTCCGGACTCGACGCACTCGTTTGGGTCCTCCCGGCAGTGGGATTCGTGATTGGCGTGACCGGTCTCGGGTTGGCGTTCCGCCGATGGAAACTCGAAGCCGATGGGCTCGCAGATCCAACAGAGGCGGACCGAGAATTGGTCGATGCTGCGCTTGCGGACGACGGATCAGCTGACCCGGTTGTTGAAGGCGCGGACGATAACGAAGCAAAAGACCTCGACGGCGAGCACCGATGACAGCTTCGCCGGTGAAATCAAGCAATCGGATCGATCGGCTCGCCGAACTGGAAGAGGAGCGTCGATACCTGCTGCGCTCGTTGAAGGACCTGGAGCGGGAACGGCAAGCGGGTGATGTCGACGATGACGATTACCGCACGTTGAAGGACGGTTACACCGTGCGTGCGGCGGCTGTGCTCCGTCAGATCGACGATGGTCGTCGGGCGTTGAGGCCTAGGCGCCGACGTGACTGGAAGCGGACTACGCTCGTCGCCGTGGTCGCCGCTGTGTGCTCGGCGGGAATTGGGTTCGCGCTGGCCGGAGCATTCGGTGAGCGTGGAGTGAACGACGAAATCACCGGGCTCAACCCCGCTGACTCGGTTCGGGCACAACTCGCTGGGGCGCGTGCCGCACTCACGAGGGGTGAGTTCGATCGTGCGAACCAGCTGTTCCTCCAAGTCGATCGAGCCGAACTTGATCGAGGCAGCGAAAGCGCCGAGGCACGGGCATATCTCGGGTGGACGCTTGCGCTCGTGGCCCGCCAGTCGTCCGCCGACTTAGCGTTCAACGACGAGCGCCTCAACCTGGCTCTGCTTGCGCTTAACCAGGCGATCGAGATTGAGCCGACTTATGCCGACCCGTACTGCTTTGCTGCGATTATCGAATTCAACTTTCGAGGGGACGCCGATGCGGCGTTGCCGTACGTCGAGCAGTGCGAAGCAAACAACCCGCCGGCCGACATCGCCGGGCTTATCGAAAGCTTCGGGGCCGAGATTCGCGCTGCTGCCCAGGCCTGACGGTCAGCAGGGTGCAGGCCAGACTTTGCCCTTGGTGATTCGTTTGCCCTTGCGACGCAGAACCCACACGGTCGACTTACCCCAGTCTGCCGGTGTTTCGACGACCATGCCGCGGCGTTGGAGCGCCTGGATCGTGGGCGGAATGATGTCGCCATGGCTGCACAACACGGCACGGTTCTCGACTTCGCCGAGTAGGTCGAGAACCGGTTCAAACGGTTCGTTTTCGAGTAGGCGTGGCTCGACAATGACCTGTGCACCGATCAGCCGTCCGAGCGGTTCGAGTGTCTGGATGCAGCGGACGTACTCGCTCGAGTACAACGCCGTCGCACCCTTCTTGGCCAGCCTCGCCCCGATAGCTTCCGACTGTCGCCAGCCACGCTTGCTCAGCGGACGTTCCATATCGTCGCCGGTCCATAGCCGTCGCTCGCCGGCCTTCGCGTGTCGAACGAAGTAGATGGTGTCGGCCTGGCCCATGGCTTCAGCGTTCGCCGGTCAACGCAACGTGACGGGCGGTGAACTGTTTTACGAGCAGGATCCAGACGACTGCGGACACGACGCTGAACACACCCCCGATGATCAACTCGGCGCCGCCCATTGACGCAGTGACCTCAGCGATGCTCCGGGTATCGGTGTCGAGGTTGAGTGCCGCGTTGAAGACCGATTCGAGGCTGACAGCCGTGAGAGTCGCAGGGATGACGCCGTAGACCACGAACCAGAGATACAGCAACCGGTTCTCACCGCTGGCCCGCCATCCGTTTGAGCTCGGTGGATTGTCCAGATAGCTGGCCTTCCACAGCTCACGAAGAATGAGGAGTGGGAGGATGAAGAGAAACGGCGGCAGCATCCAACCGAAGATCGCGAATATCGGAGCAAATGTCGTTGCCCGGCCAAGCGTGCGGACGTTCGTCGCTAGTCGGTACATCCAGATCACGCCGAAGACGCCTGCGGCGACGAGAGGTCCAGCGCTGAGCAGTTGGACCAAGGGCGCAATCTCGTTTGCATCGAGGAATGCGTCTTCGCTGATCCGACCGTCGAGGTAGTCCTGCGCTTTCGCGGCGAGGTTTGCCGAGAGTACGGCGCTGGCAAGAGAAGCGACACCCGCAACTGCCGTCAGGATCATCGCCCACCTCGCCGTGCCGAGAACTGAGCTGAGCCCGCTGCGTTGCGTCGGTGCGATGTCGTACGTGTCTTGGCCGCCAGGAGCCATGAGACCAGCTGGTGGTGGCGGTGGCGGTGGTGGCCCATTCGCTACGCCGGATGGTGGCAGGAGTGGCAGTGGTGGCGGTGACAACGGTGGCGGGGGGAGAAAGTCATCGCCACTCATTACGGGAACGCTATCTCCACGACTGAGTGGCGACGAAGGGCAAATGGCTCGGCTTAGCCGATCACTTCGCCTCGGACCATCGCTCGATGATGCTCGTGTCAGCGACGAATCGAACCGGCGCGCTGTTTGGCGGGGACCAACGGAACGCAGTCTCGTCGAGGCAGTCGCCTAGCAGTGCCGCAACCTCGTCTGCGACTGCGGTTGGCACTTGTACGACGAGTTCGTCGTGGAGGCACAGCACGATCTGTGCCCCGAGCGCGCTGCCGCGGGCGCGGACCAGTGCGGCCCAGGTCTTAAAGAATTCTGCAGCGGCACCCTGAATCACTGCGTTCCGTCCGTATCGGCCGCGAGCAGCAGCTCGGGATCGCACGTCGCCAGCACTCATGCCGTTGTCGATTTCTCCTGACATCCGGATCCGGCGGCCGCCGTACGTGCGCAGATCGTGGCCGCCTTGAGCCGCCTCGTCTGCCGTTTGCAGGTAGCCCATGGCACCGGGGTATTCCCGTTCTAGTCCACGAAGCGCCTCAGCACCCTTGCCGGTGGTCTGTCCGTACATCGCCCCGAGCACCGCAACTTTGGCAATCTCGCGTGAAACCCGAAGTCGATCGGCCACCGGCAAGTACATGTCGTCGGCGTAGGTGGCGCGGGTGAGGTCTGGGTCCCCCGACACGGCAGCCAGCACGCGTGGTTCGATCTGACCGAGGTCGGCACGGACGAGGACGTGTCCAGACGCTGCCGCAACTGCAGGCCGCATTTCTGCGGGCATGTTGTGGAGTCCTGCAGTTGCAGTCATCCGCCCTGCTGCGCCGTCCGATCCGGTCCAATGACCGCGGAGCCGTCCGTCGGGTCCCACATGCTCGTCGATCCATGGATACCCGAACGTGGTCCGAATTCGTTCGGCGCGGCGCCAGCGAAGGAGCGGTTCAATGATTGAGTGCGTACCGCGTAGACCTTCGAGGCGCCACGCCCGGGTATCGGGGACCTCTATTCCCACGCGCCGCAAGAGCGACTTGACCTGATCCGGGCTGCGTAGGTCAAAGTCGACGCCGTGCGGGAGATGCTTGAGAACATCTCGATCGAGCTCGTCAAGCCGTGCCCGTTCATCGTCGGCTGTCAGCGGGCGCTTGCCAACAAAGCCAGCAACGATGCGTTCGCCGATCATCCGGTCGAATGGCAGACCGTCGTGTTCGAGTTCGGCGCAGATAAGTTCGGCTGCCGACTCAGAGATTGCCGTCTCGCGCGGCCGTCCCGGAGCGCGGGGTGCTCCTGGGTGAGGTTCGGTTTCGATCGCTGCGAGTGCCCGCTCCTGGCGCTGCTGGATGACGAGCGCGAGTTCGGCCCAGCGCATTGTCCGGTCACCGGAGTCGGCCCAGGCCCCCTCGGCCCACTCCGGGCGGAGATGTCCGTCAGGGCCGATCGGGTTGTCAGGATCGCCGGTATCGACGGCATGGGTGAAGAGATCGACCGGCTGAAGCGTTGGAATGGACTCCAGGTCCAGCCCATGAGCCACAGCCCAGACGTGTCCCGGGTCTGCTTGCGACAAGCCGGCGAGCAGTCGCTGGACTGCGGCGAGATCCCAGCATCGCTTTGGGCGGATGCCCGCCTGGATCAGTTCTGCAGCGGTGTCTTTGGACCACCAGACCCAACGGACGCCCGCCGCCTCGATGGCTTTGAGCTCAGAGGTTGGCACGATGAGTGCCGGGCGTCCGGCGATCACAACGGCGGCGTTCGCATCGGGCCAAATCGCGACGCCGGTCAGCGCGCCGGGAGTGGCGTTCAGATGTTGCCCCTCGACGACGGTCATGTTGGTTTGGTTCAGCCCCAGCCGAGTTCGTGGAGGCGGTCGTCATCGATGCCGGCGGCATGGGCGACCTCGTGGATCACCGTCACGTATACCTCGTTTGCCAAGTCGTCGAGGTTGTCGCACATCTCGCATAGGGCGAGTCGATAGATCGACACGATGTCGGGGCCCTCTTGGCCGCTGCGCGTGGTGTGGGGAACGCCCTCGTACAGCCCAAGCAGGTCACGTTCGGTCGGATGACGATCGATCACTTGGATCACGACGTTGTCAAGGACGCGATGCAATTCGTCGGGTAGTCCGTCGAGTGCTTCACGTACCATCCGATCGAAGCGATATTTAGGCACCGGATCCACCCCGGCGACCCTAGAGCCACGGGCCGGTGCCGACGACTCCGATGTCACACGACGGAGTGGGCAGCATTTCGACGCTAGGCCGCCAATTCAGATCACCTTCAGCGCGTCGGAGTAAACCTTGTTCGGCTTCATGTCGACGGCGATCTGCCTGGCCATCTCGTGGAACGCCTTCGCTGTTTCCGACTCGGGGCTGACCGCAGTTATTGGGCGACCGTCGTCGCCGCCCTCGCGGAGGGCATTGGTGAGCGGCAGTTTGCCGAGCAGCGGAACACCGAGTTCGTCGGCGAGTTTCTGGCCGCCACCCGATCCGAAGATCTCATAGTTCTTGCCGTCGTCGCCCGTGAACCACGACATGTTCTCGATGATGCCGCGAACCGGCAAGTTGACCTTCTCCGCCATCGCTGCCGACATGGCCGCGACCTTCTGCGCAGCCGGTTGCGGTGTCGTCACGACGAAGACTTCGCCTCGCGGCAGGAACTGAGCGAGCGACAGTGCGATGTCGCCAGTGCCGGGTGGCATGTCGATGAGCAGGAAGTCGGGCTCGTCCCAAAAGACGTCGGTCAGGAACTGCTCGAGCGCTTTGTGGAGCATCGGACCGCGCCAGATGACCGCTTGTTCCTGCGGGATGAAGAAGCCAATCGAGATGCAGCGCACCCCCCACATTTCAGGCGGGAGGAGCATCTCGTCGATGACGATGGGATCACGATCGGTGCCGAGCATGCGGGGAATGGAATAGCCATAGATGTCGGCATCGACGACGCCGACCTTGTACCCCTGCTCGGCGAGCGCAACGGCGAGGTTGGTGGTGACCGACGACTTACCGACGCCTCCCTTGCCGGATGAGATGAGCAAGGGGCGGGTCTTCGAGGAGTTCTTCGCGAAGGGGATCTCGCGGCCCTCAGCGTGTCCGTGTGCCTGGTTCGAGCCAGCCGTCGCCGAGCCACCGCCACCGTGAACCAGCGTCCGAACACCCTCGCGTTCTTCGTCGGTCATCACAGTGAATTCGAGGTCGATCGACTCGACACCATCAAGCTCGGTCGCCGCTTCGGATACCCGGCGGGTGATCTCCCCCTTCAGAGGGCAGCCGGGAACGGTGAGCGCGACGAGCACACCTACGACACCGTTGTCACGAATTTGGACGGCCTTAAGCATGCCAAGATCGACGATTGAACGGTGTAGCTCAGGGTCCTCGACGGGGCGGAGCGCTTCAATGACCTGGTCCTCGGTCACGGGGGTGGTTGGCATTGCAACAGTGTGGCGAGACCGTCGGTGAAAGCCACCACGCAGCCTGTGTTACCGCCCGAGTCTCTGAGTTGCAGCCTCCCGGTATCGGAAATTGCAGGTGCTTTGCCGGTGCTGGGACCGAGTAAATCAGTCCCGGACGGCGGCGTATTGCATGACTCGGGTCATTACCTCGTCGGTCGATTTCTCCAGCGCGCCGCTGTCGAACGGTGGCTGCGGGTCGTATTCGATCATCAGCTGAGCGGCCTCGGCAGCGGTGCGGTCGAAGAGCAGCTCAACGAGGCGGAGCGCCATGTCGATTCCGCTCGATACGCCCGCTGCGGTGATGATGCGCTGGTCGAGGTGTTCGACGACCCGGTTGGGGACCGGCGTCGCGCCATTCTCGGTAAGTACGTCTCGGGCGCTCCAGTGCGTTGTTGCGCTAAGCCCTTCGAGAATGCCCGCTGCTGCCAGCACGGTCGAGCCGGTGCAGACCGACGTCGTGAAAGTGGTCATCGTGTGGGCGTTGCGGATCCACTCGAGGACCTCGTCATCGGTCATCAGAGCCCGAGTTCCGTACCCCCCGGGGAAAACAATGACGTCGGGGTTCGGGAGTTCGGTGAATGTGGCGTCGGCCTCGATGCCGAGCATGCCGTTTTCGCTGCGGATCACGCCGCGTTCGTGGCCGATGAACACGATGTCGAGTTCGGGGATGCGTTGCATCACCTCGTACGGGCCGATGCCATCGAGCGCGGTAAATTTTTCGAAAAGGGGGATGACGACTTGGAGGCTCACGTGCCCGTGCGTTCGAGAGAGAAGGAGTGATTCACGTGGTCATCGTCGCTTGCGAGCTCCGGTGGTGTCAACGCGACGCCTGCTCCAAAGGGGCTGCGGAGAGAATCGTCGTCCGAGCTGGGCGGAGATGGCACGGCGATAGCGTGTGAGGTGTGGACGTACGTATTGGAGTGACGCAGGCCCCCCGCGAGATCGGCATTGAACTCGCCGACGACGCAGATCGTGACGATCTCAAAAAGCGGATCGAGGCGGCGCTGTCGGGTGCGACCGATGTGTTGGCGATCGCCGACAAACGTGGTGACGAAACCTTCGTCCCCGCTGCCAAGATCGCCTACGTCGAGCTCGGCTCCCAAGAGGGCAGCCGCTCGATTGGCTTCGGCGGCTGATCGATCGGCGTGGCGTCGGGCATCGTCGGCGTCAGTCATTGGCACCATGGCCGATCTCTTCGATCTCGACCTGCTGTTCGTCACCGGGAAGGGAGGAGTTGGCAAGACAACAGTCGCCGCTGCGTTAGCGGAAGTCGCGGCGCGTCGCGGGCAGAGCGTCCTTGTGTGCGAAATGGATGCCAAGGGCGCGCTTGCGACTGCCTTTGAGGTTGGTGAGCTCTCGTTCGAGACGACCGAAGTTGCTCCGAATCTTTTCGCCATGTCGATGAGCACCGAGGACTCGCTGCGTGAGTACCTCCGCCTTTACGTCAAGATTCCGCTTATCGGTCGCCTCGGTGTTCTTGCGTCGACCTTTGACTTCGTCGCCGATGCCGCTCCGGGGGTCAAGGAGATCTTGGCAGTCGGCAAGCTGTGCTGGGAAGTCAAGGAACGCCACTATGACCTTGTCATAGTGGATGCCGAAGCGACCGGCCACGTCGTGAGTCAGATCGGGGCACCCCGGGTGATTGCCGACCTTGTACAGGTTGGCGTCGTGCGCGAGCAGACCCAGTGGATGCTCGACATTCTCCAAGATCCTGCGCGCACGGGCGTGGTCGTCACGACGACGCCCGAGGAAATGCCCGTCATCGAATCGGTTGAACTCCTTCAGCGACTGACCGCCGAGACCGGGACCCATCCAGCTGCGGTTGTCGCTAACCGTGTGCTCCCGGCAATGTTCGACCGAGAGGAACAGCAGGTAGCTCTTCAGGTGCATGATGCCGTGCCGGTCCTCGTCGACGCAGTCGGGCCAGGCGCTGCCGCTGTGGTCGAGGCAGCATCGATCATTGAGGCCCGACGTTCGATGGGGGTCGAGCATCTCGATCGATTACGCACCGCCGTGTCGCAACTGGGTCCGGCGATTTCAGCTGGAGAGCGCGCTCACCCCGTGTCGATCATCACGGTCCCAGAACTGTTCGCACGCGTCCACGGTAAACGGATGGTCTCCCTCGTCGCCGACGGGCTCGAGGAGGAACTCTTCTGATGGCTCCGAAGCGCAAGCCCAACAAGTTGTCGGGTACGCCCGACGAGCAGCCATCACTCGATCCGCTACTCGCGAGCCGGGAGATGATTTTAGTTCCTGGTTCTGGAGGCGTAGGCAAGACCACGGTCGCCGCATCTCTCGGGCTTGCCGCCGTGCAACGTCAGTCCGGTCGGGTGCTGGTGCTCACCGTCGACCCAGCTCGGCGCCTGGCCACCGCCCTCGGTCTTAAAGCGTTCGGGAACGCGCCACATCCGATCCCGAACGATGTGCTGGAGGCAGCCGGGCTCGAGCCGCGTGGTGAACTACACGTCGCGATGCTCGACACGAAGGCCGGCTGGGATGAGCTGATCCGCCGCCACGCACCCGATGCTGCGACTCGCGAGGCGGTCCTTGCGAATCCGCTTTACGAGAACATCACGAGTCGTTTCGTGCACAGCCACGACTACCTCGCCATGGAGCAGCTCCATGACTTGCATGCAAGCGGTGAGTACGACTTGGTGATCGTCGACACGCCGCCATCGCGCAATGCCCTGGCGATTCTCGACGCGCCGAGTCGAATGGCTGAATTTTTCGGGAGTCGGCTGCTGCGATGGTTGACAGCTCCGTATCGATCCCGGCTATTCACGTTCGCGTCGAAGCCCTTCTACCAAGTGGCCGACCGGATTCTCGGATCGCGTTTCCTCCAGGATGTCGCTGACTTTTTCGTGTTGTTCCAAAAAATGGAGGCAGGTTTCGTCAAGCGAGCCAACGAGGTCGAGGCGTTGCTCGTCGACCCGCGGACGGCGTTCGTCGTCGTATCGACGCTCGAAGCAGCCCCGGCTCACGAGGCTCGGTTTCTGGCCGAGTCGCTCCACGAGCGCAAGATGATCGTCGGCGCAATGGTGGCTAACCGCGTGCTTCCATCGCGTCTTGCGTCGACGGCCGCCATCGAAGCCGCGAACGACCTTGCGGAGCGCACCGGGCGTGACGGCGATGGCATGATTGCTGCTGCGGTCGCGGCCGCCACGGGCAATGAGCATGACACGGTTGATCGGGTACTGCACCAGATGGCGACGCGGTTCGACGACTTAGCGATGGCGGCGGAGCACGAGGTGGACCGGCAAACTGAACTTGCAGCATTGGCCGCAACGACGGTTGTCGTTCCTTGGCTTTCGGGCGATATTCACGACGTGCGTGGCCTCGGTCGGTTGGCCTGTCACCTCCGCGGGGTCGCGGATCAGGCAGACTCATCTTGATGACGTCGCTCGTAGGCCTCTGCCGTGCCCACTCGTCGCTCGATCGGAGCGACATCGATCACCTCCACCGTCTCACGGCCGAGTGGGCTTTCCTCGCTGATTTGTGCTTCTCGGACCTCCTACTACATGTCCAGTCCGACGATGGGCGATGGATGATCGTCGACCAAGTTCGTCCCGCAACAAATCAGACGATGTATCCGATTGATTTTGTCGGCATCTGGGCATCGCAAGCTGACGCACTAATGAATGAGGCAGCGTCCACCGGTGAAATCGTAGAAGGCGATATCACGCTGAATGTCCCCGTAACTGGAACAGAGGAAACGGTCGCCCGGGCCGTGGCTATTCCGGTTCGCCGTGAGGGAAAGCTGATCGCCGTGCTTACAAAGGAGTGGGTACTGCGCGCCGGCAGAAGTCTTGGAGAGCTTGAACGTGGCTACGCGTTGATCTTTGATCAATTCACTCACATGATCGGCACCGGAACGTTCCCGTTTTCCGGGCGCGCGGCCGACTCGAGTGCTGCTCCGCGTGTCGGTGACGGCGTGATGATGCTGGATAACGAGGCAGCTGTCACTTACGTGTCGCCGAATGCGAATTCGGCGCTTCACCGCGTCGGCATTCAGGCAAACCCGGTCGGGATGCGCCTCGCAGAACTCGGATTTCACGATGGGCCCGCACGTCAGGCCTTCGAGCGGCGAGAACCCGTCGTCGAAGAGTTCGAGCAGGGAGCTGATGTCACGCTGTTGGCTCGGTGCGTTCCGTTAATGCGAGGGGTCGGCGACGACGCCGAGGTAGTAGGCGGTCTCCTGCTGGTCCGTGACGTGACCGAGTTGCGCAAACGCGACCGTTTGCTGTTGTCGAAGGACGCAACGATCCGCGAAATTCATCACCGTGTGAAGAACAATCTGCAGACGATCTCGTCGCTACTTCGGCTTCAATCGCGTCGGCTGGAGAGCGATGAGGCTAAGGCAGCAGTTGCCGAGTCGGTGCGTCGCATTCGAACGATCGCACTGGTTCATGAGTCATTGTCACGCGAGCCCGGGGACGACATCGCGTTCATCGAAATTGTGCGTCCACTGCTTCGCCTGGCCGAGGAGGGGCTTCAGTCACCCGATCGTCCAGTACGGTTCTCGGTCTCCGGGTCTGGGGGTCGGATTCCGGCCAACGCTGCGTCACCTTTGTCGGTAGTGATGACGGAGTTGCTCCAGAACGCAGTCGATCATGGATTCCCCGAGGGGTCAGGTGGAGGCGACGTTGCAGTTGTCCTTGATCATCAGGGAGATGAGCTTGCGCTGGGCGTGATTGACAACGGTCAAGGGGTCGAGCGAGGTTTCGATCTTGCAACCCAGAACGGGCTCGGGCTGTCGATCGTGCGCACGCTCGTCACGACCGAGTTGAACGGGACTATCGACATGCGACCGGCTACAGCGGCCGATCTCGATGCGGTGGGCTTGGGTGACGGCACGACGCACGGCCGTGGCACTGTTGTCGAACTCAGCGTCACGACCGCTGACTGACCAGCGGAGCAGGGATTAGGCGGTGGCGGCTCGGCGCCCGGCGCGCAATGCAGCGACACGCTTGCGTCGGATGACACGTCGCTCTTCCTCGGTAAGACCACCCCAGATACCGGAGTCCTGGTTCGTATCGAGTGCGAAGTCGAGACAGTCCGCCGAGACGGTGCACTCGTCGCATGTGTGCTTGGCGTGGTCAACCTGCACGAGTGCGTTGCCAGTGGTGCCGACTGGGAAGAACAGTGCCGGATCCGTGTCACGGCAGAGGGCGTCGTCGCGCCAGTCATAGTCGGCGGCCCCGAGAGCCAGGCTGGACGCAAGAATCGACACGTTCGGATTCCCCTTGTAGTAGTGAAGAATGTCGCTGGATGCGACGTGGGTGCGGTCTGGGCGAGAAAGAAACGGAACCCGCCGGGCGAAAAGGTAGGCGCGCCTCTGCGCTGTCGCAAGGGGTTCTTTGTGTGACGTGTGACCGTTGACGCACCCCAACCGGCGATACTGCTCAAATGAACATCGTTGGTCATCGAGGCGCATCGGGAACTGAGCCCGAAAACACTCCGGCAGCTTTTGTTGCGGCCGACCAGATGGGAGCCGACGGTGTCGAACTCGATGTTCGGCCCGCCGCCGACGGTCACGGGGGTAGCCGTCTCGTGGTGTTCCACGATCCGCTGCCCATCGACCAGGCGGTCCTTGATGTGCTTCCGGATTTCGACGAGATACTAGATGCGTGCGGCGACCGGATGTTGGTCAATGTCGAGATCAAGAACAGTGCGGCAGACGGGGGATACGACCCGACGATGGCCTCTGTCGCTCCGACTATTAGGGCGATGCGTCGTCGCGGCCCTGCCTGGGCTGATCGCTGGCTGATCTCGTCGTTCACGATGTCGACGATCGATCACTGCCGACGGATCGCGCCCGAGATCCCGACTGGATTCCTGGTGGAGGCCACGACCGACGAAGCGATTGCGGCGGCGGCTCAACGCGGACACAGTGCAATCCATCCGCAGGCCGACGCAATCGACGCCGATGGCGTGGCGGCGTGTCACGCTGCCGGTTTGAAGGTGAATGCGTGGACGTGCAACGAACCCGCCAGACTTCGAGAACTCGCAGCGTTCCATGTTGACGGCGTCTGCACTGACGTCCCAGCCGTTGCATTGGATGCGATCGGGCGAACGTCCGAGCCAGTCTTCAACCCAAGCTGGGGAATACCAATCTGATCGCGTCAGGGACATGGGCGATGTCAAGACGGGTCGACTCGCCGAGGGCGTCGCCGTCGAGCTGATATGGAAACGGCGTGTCATGCTCGATCCGGAGCCGTTCGACGTCGGTGCGGATATCGAGGTGCGCTGCCGGCTTCACGCCGCCGCCGCGAAGTGCACCGGCGAGTGAGGTCAAAATGTCGCGGGCCTTCATTGTAGTGAACGTGATGGCTACGAGTCCCTGGTCAAGATTGGCGTCTGGCGACAGGTCGAGCGGGCGGTTGCCGAGGTACGTGTACGGGTTCGTGTTCAACACGATCGTGAAGTAACCCCCGGCCAGATCATCGCCGCCATCTCCGCTCACGTGGAAGTGTGCCTGCCTGCGATCGTAGCCGCGGGCCCACGTCGACAGTCCGGCGTAGATGAAGAGGGGATGTCCGAGCCATCGTTTGAGCGAGCCGTGCCGTTCGACTCGCTGGACGACTGCCGCGTCGTAGCCGACGCCGGTGTGGAAGCAGAAGTAGCGACCGTTCACCTGCCCAAGTCCGATCGGACGAATTTTCTCGGCGTCGATGCCACGCACGAGGTGCTCGACGGCAGCGACCGGGTCGTTCGGCATGCCGAGCGTTCGCGCGAACACGTTGGTTGAACCGCCTGGAAGCACGCCGAGTGCGCTGTTCGTGCCAGCAATTCCCGTCGCAACCTCATTGAGGGTGCCATCGCCGCCGTAGCCGATCACGACGTCGACACCGCGTCGGGCGGCGTCATTGGCGAAGCGCGTCGCATGTCCACGTCGGTTGGTCTCAACGACTTCGACATTGTGTCGGCGCACCGACCCCCCGGTCAGGCTGCGGGCACCCTCGCTGAGTCGTCGGTGTACGACGACGGTGTTTCGCGCCGTCACCGACGACGCGAATGAGTTGACGATCAGCATGATCCGCAAGATGGGGAATAGTAATCGGGGGCGCCCCCCGGTTGAGGCGGCGCACAAAGACGGCGTACAAACGTCACAGATCCTCGAATTGCCGGACGGACTTGACCAACCGGTAACTTAGGAAGCCTTATGAACGTGATCGTGTGTGTGAAACAGATCCCTGACCCGGCTTTGCCGGGTGAGTTGGATGCCGACAACACGCTGAAGCGCGACGGCAAGCTCATCCTGGATGAGTCGGACAGCTATGGCGTCGAAATGGCGCTTCAGCTCGTCACTGCTGCGGGTGGCGGCGAAGTGAGCCTGGTCTCGATGGCTCCTAACGAGGAGGTCAGCGGTCTTCGCACCGCCCTCGCCATGGGCGCCGCTAAGGCGGTGCTCGTATCCGACCCGGCACTTGCCGGTGCCGATGCGCTCACCACCGCAAAGGTGCTTGCAGGCGCCGTGGGCAAGGCCGGTGACTTCGACTTGATCATCGCCGGCACCGAGTCGTCCGACGGTTACACCGGAACCGTACCTGAGCAGATGGCCGAAGTTCTGGGTCTCCCGTCGGTCACGTTTGCCAAGACCGTGGCAGTCACTGATGGGACGCTGAACGTGAATCGTCAGACCGAGGCGGGCTACGACGAAGTCACTTGCTCGCTGCCTGCCGTGGTCTCGGTGACCGCTGGCGTGGTCGAGCCTCGCTATCCGAGCTTCAAGGGCATCATGGCTGCAAAGTCGAAGCCGGTCGAGAATGTCACGGCCGCCGATCTCGGTGTCGAGTCGGTCAGCTGGGCGCAGGCCATTACCTCCGTTGAAGATGCGCCCGTCCGTGAAGCGGGCGAGATCATCGAAGACGACGGCGAAACGTTCAACAAGATTGTCGAGTTCCTCGACAACCTGAAGGTCATCTAGGAGTCTGACAATGAGTATCTCCAACATTTGGGTGTTCGCACAGATCACCGACGGCGCTGCATCAAGCGCCACTCTCGAACTATTGACCAAGGCCAATTCGCTCGGCGGGACCGTGACGGCTTTTGTCGCTGGTAGTGCCGGTGACGGTGCCGCAGCGTTTGCTGACCACGGCGCCGCGAAGATCTACGAGACCGGCGACCTCGCCGGCGCCCTTCCGGGTGCCGCCGTGTCGGCAGCGATGAAGTCCGTCATCGACGGTGGTGACTCACCTGACCTCGTCATGTTCCCGCAGAACTATGAAGGTCGTGACGTGATGTCCCGCCTGTCGGTCAAGCTTGATCGCACGGTGCTCACCAACTCGACCGATGTCGCCGTTGACGGCGATTCTGTCAGCGTCATCACGCCGATCTTCGGTGGGGCCAAGCTCGTCACCTCGACCTTCACCGGCGAGGCACCGCACCTGGCAGCCTTCCGCCCGAAGAGCTTTGAGCCCGCCGGCGGTGCCGGTGGTGCGGGCGACGTCGTCGCAGCGCCGGTTCCGGACCTCGGTGCGACCGGTGGAGCATCGGTCACGGCCGTGCATGTGGAAGAGACCTCTGGCCCGAAGCTCGATGAAGCAGCTGTGGTTGTTTCCGGTGGTCGTGGCCTCGGCGAAGCCGACAAGTTCGACATGGTCGAGTCGCTTGCCAAGGTGCTGAGCGGCGCCCCGGGGGCTTCGCGTGCGATTGTCGATGCCGGCTGGGTTCCGTACAGCTACCAGGTCGGCCAGACCGGCAAGGTCGTCAAGCCGACCGTGTACATCGCCGCAGGCATCTCCGGTGCCACCCAGCACATGGTCGGCATGAAGGGCTCCAAGAACATTATTGCGATCAACAAGGACAAGGAGGCGCCGATCTTCGGTGTCGCCGATCTCGGTGTCGTTGGTGATGTCCACAAGGTGCTCCCGCAGCTGCTGGAGGCGCTTAACGCTCGAGGCTGATTGAACGCGCGATTCGAAGGGCGGCCGAACCTGCGGTGCAGGTTCGGCCGCCATCGTTTTCGAGCCGCCTCAGCGCTGGTCACTGGCGGTGATCGCCCAGGCGACGCCTTCCGACGGATCGGTGATCGCGAGCTGGAGTGACCAGCCGATCCCGGGTTCATGGGCATTCCAGCGAAACCAGGTCAGGTCACCGGCGAGGGTGGCAAGTTCGTCGGAGTCGAGCGGCCAGTCGTCGAGGAGGTCGCCGAGCGCAGCGAGCAGCCACCAGGCGCCGAACCGGCCAGCGGCGGCTCCTCGGCGCCGTCCATGCGCTCCACCATTGGCGCCCGCCCACGCCATCCAGGCGATGGCCTCGCTCGGCTCGAGCTCGCAGGCCCGCGCTCGCCGCACGCCGAGTCCGCCGAGGGCGTCGCCCACGTCACCCACGACACAGATCGACTCGGCTCTCCCGTTCGACTCGGTCAGCCAGGGCTCGACGAGTTGGCGAACGGCAAGATCGACCTCGTCGTCCAGCACTTCGGCGCCCGCCACAGTGGTGACATGGCTCCAGTCGTCGGGTAGATCGGGCATGGGGAACTCGGCGCCGCCGTCGGCATATGTGGCGAGGGCATACGCGGGCTCCCACGTCTGCAGCGTCGTGGGGATGTCGAGCACCTGCACGAGGTCGACGGTTTCGATCGGCTCGCCGCGGATCGCTCGCTCGTGCGCCACGAACGCTGCTCGGGGGCCGCGGTCGAGATGTTCGACGAGGTCGCCCCACGAATGGTGTTGTGCGGCGACTTCGGTCAGCGGTCCGATCGTGAATCGCCCGGACAGCCCGTCGCTCTCGTCAAGGACGGTGGCAACGTATTCGGGGTCCGCGAGCAACGCCAGTCGGTACTCGGCGAGTGTTGCAGCCGGCCAGAGTTGGCGTCCCGTCTCGACCGCACGCCGCGAGTCGTCTCGCACTCGAAGCACGCCGGCCCAGTCGTGCGTGCTACAGCGATCGTCGATCATGCGGATGAGTCCGTCGAGGTCTCCCCGCTGGATCAATGCGTCGAGACCCGCATCGGCAACCTGATCATCGAGCATGCCTCGCAGTGTGTCACGTTGTTCCTCGAACGGTGTCGCGTGATGTCTCGCTCAGCGGAGCATGATCGACATCCAACCCTCGTGGGCCAGCGACTCGACTGCCGTGAGCGGAGCGAGCGCGGTGAGCACGTGGTCATGCCGTTCGGCGAGAATGCCGCTGATCACCAGTGACCCGCCCGGGCGCACGAGGCGGCGGAGGTCGTCGGCCATCGCGATCAACACGGGGGCCAGGATGTTTGCCACGACGATGTCGTAGGTCCCCGTGACCTCGGCGACCGGTGCGGTGTCGACGTCGATCGTTCCGACGACGTCGTTCAGTTCCATGTTTCGCAGGGTGGCCTCGACGGCCGCATCGGCGATGTCGATCGCCCGGATTTCGCGAACGCCGAGTTGGGCGGCAAGCAGGGCGAGGGCACCGGTGCCGCAGCCGACGTCGAGGAGCGAGGTGCACGGCACGGCCCTGTCGCCGCGGAGGAGTCCGGCGAGAAGCGCCATCGCGGTACGTGTCGTCGGGTGGTCGCCGAGGCCGAAGGCACTGCCCGGGTCGATGACCGTCACCAGCGCGTGCCGGTCGTCGGGCTCGAACGGCAGCAGCGAGGCAGGCACCGAGACCATGCCGTCCAGATACCACGTGGGGGACAAGTACTCGGGCGCGACCTGCGCGATCGAGTCGTCGACGTCACGGATTTCGGTCGGCCACGACGGGTCGAGTGTCGCCATCGCCCGCTCCACAGCGATGGACTTGTTGCCGACCGAGGTGGCCACCTCGACTCGGTCGGTGTCGAGCACGGTCTCGCTGACCGCCTGCACGCCCCACTGCCACATCCGGTCGGTAACGATCTCGGCGAGCTGCGAGGGGACGGTGACGACGATCGTGCGGGTGGTCATCAAATGGTGCTCAACAGTTTTTAGACGAGTGGCCAGGGGTAGCGGCGGCCCGTCGGGTCGGTCGGAAAGCGGCGTTCCCTCAGCATCCACGTGGCGCGCCCCTGGATCGCCTCGACCTCGTCGTCGACAAGCAATGTGGCAATGTCGAGTGGCACGGCGTCGACGAGACGTTTCGCGGCGTCAAGCACGTGGTCGGGGAGGGGCTCATCGCCAAACTCCCAGATCACGGTTCGCAGCTTGTACTCGGGAGCGAAGCAGAGGCCGTGGTCGATGCCCCATACGGTGGCGGGTGAACCGTCGCGCTCGGGGACGAGTAGACAATGGCCGCTCTTGCGGTCGGTGTTGTTGGCCAGGATGTCGAGTGCCGCCATGTCACGCAGCCGATCGTGCAGCTCGGGCATCGTCTCGTAGATCGTGAAGTAGTGCTCGCTGTGGTCGGCGACGGCAAACCACTGGAACGAACCCTCTCCGACGGGGCCGTCGCGCAACACGGTGGGCGGGACGACACCGACACCCATCGCCTCGCTCAGTCGATATGCCGCCACTTCGCGCCGGTGCAGCCCCGGCTCGAAATCCCACAGCGGACGTTCGCCGCGCATCGGCTTGTAGATCGCAGGGTGCGACCGGCCTTCGTGGACGACATGGACGAGGAAGGTCGCGTTCGAGCTGTACGGCATCCGACCCTCGATCTCGATCTCGCCGCGAAGCAGGTGTTCGATCGGGTCGTCGATGTCGTCGACACGCAGTTCCGCCCCTTGTTGCTCGTCGGTCCCCGGGTCGTCGGTGTCGTCGATCTCGTCGTCCACGCCGCTCAGTTCATCCTGGGGCATGCGTGGCCGTCGGGGTCCATCGGATTGCCACACCACGTGCACTCGGCCCGACCGGACTCGATCACCTGAGCGGCGTGCTTGACGAATGCATCTGCCTGCCCGCGTGTGATGTAGATCCGGACGTGCCCTCGGTCGTCGTCCTCGCCGGGTTCACCGTGCTCGTCGACGTCGCCGACCTCTTCGAGTTGGAGGAGGACCTTGTCGTTCGAGCGGTCGTAGCCGAGTCCGATCGGTCCGAGGACAAACACGGGGTCGACGGGAGGCGCTAGCTCCATGGCTCCGGCGATCGGGCGATCCTCGGCGGGCGGAAGGTCGGACAACACTTTGGTGAGATATTGCGAGATCGCCGCCGCCTGCTGCTTCTCGCACTTGACCGCGATCCGGGTGCCTTCCGCCCGAATCTGCAGAAAGAAGGTACGGTCGCCGGGACGCCCGACGGTTCCGACCGTGAACTTGTCGACGTCGTCGAACTCGTGGAACACGCTCATGCGCAGACCATTGCCAAGCCCGTCACGAGGGCCGCAGTTCGGTCAGGGGACGCCCGGTCGAGTTCACGGCCAACACGATCGGCCCGCCGGCGTGCCAGGTGATGGCACTCACCGAGGCCGGGCTGATCACGATCCGTTGGAACAGGTCGATGTGTGTACCAAGGGCGTGGGCGACAGCCGCCTTGATCGTGTCGGCGTGCGAGACGCACACGATCGTGCCGCCCGGGTGCTGATGGCGGAGCCGGTCGAGCGTGGAGACCATGCGAGTCTGCATCTCGGTGAAGCTCTCACCGTTCGGAAAGCGGAACGTCGACGGCGCGCTCTGGACCGTGCGCCACTCGGGAAGCTTGTTGAGCTTCTTGAGTTCCTTGCCGGTCCAGTCACCGAAGTCGCATTCGAACAGGCCGCGGTCGACTTTTGTCCGGAGACCGAGCGCCTTGGAGATCGGCGCAGCGGTCTCCTTTGCCCGTTCGAGCGGCGACGAGTACACCGCGTCGAGCGATCCGAGGGCTGCGATTCGTTCCGCCGCGATCTCCGCCTGCGCGCGACCTTCAGCGGCGAGATGCAGGCCCTTGGCTCGGCCCGGCAGGACCTTGCCGGTCGTCGGCGTCTGCCCGTGGCGGACCAGGAGGATTGTCGTTGCCTTAGATCCGTTCTGTGTGGGAGTGCGGGCAACGGATTTCTTCGTCGCGCGCTTCGTCCGAGCGGGTGTGGAGGCGTTGGGAGCGGGGGTCGTCTTGGTCATGGCCGCACCTGAATCTACTGTCGACTTCCGTGAGTGCGCTCGTCAGGCTCGGGGCCGAGATCAACGGATGCCGGGCATGCCCCCGACTCGTCGAGTGGCGTGAGACGGTGGCCCGTGAAAAGCGGGCTGCGTTTCGGGACGAGGACTACTGGGGCCGCCCGATCACGGGTTTCGGAGATCCTGCTGCTCGGATCGTCGTGCTCGGCCTCGCCCCGGCGGCGCACGGGGCCAATCGGACCGGCCGAATGTTCACCGGCGACCGAAGTGGCGACTGGTTGTTTCGTGCAATGCATCGGGCGCGTCTCGCCAATCAGGCTGAATCCGTTTCGGCGGACGACGGGCTCGCTCTGCACGATGCCTGGGTGACGTCGGCGGTGAAGTGCGCGCCGCCGAACAACAAGCCGTCGCCGATCGAACGCGACGCCTGTGCCGAGTTCCTCCACTGTGAGTTGGCGGCATTGGAGGCGATGCGGGTGGTGGTGTGTCTCGGGACGTTTGGTTTCGATGCTGCACTCCGTCACTTTGGGATTCGCCCGAAACCGAAGTTCGGTCACGGGGTGGAAGTGGACGTCGCCGGCGGGCCCACGCTGATCGGCTGCTATCACGTGAGTCAGCAGAACACGTTCACGGGCAGGCTCACCGAGTCGATGCTCGACAGCGTCTTCACCCGTGCCCTCGCCCTCGCTGCAACCTGACCCCGTTCTCAGCCCGCAGCCCACAATTCCCGGCCCCCAACTCCAATTCCGGCGGATCGTGACGTGTGCCGTCAGGATGTGCCGGAAGTTGGGTTCTTGGGAGGTGGGTCAGTTGGCGGTGAGGGCGTCGGACATGGCTTGGGCGGCGAGCGCCAGTGCCGAGCGGGCGTCACCGAGGTAGTTCGACATCGAGAAGAAGCCATGGATCTGACCGGGGAAATGGACGTGACTGGTGGCGACGCCGACATTGGCGAGGCGGTCGGCGTAGGAGATGCCCTCGTCGCGGAGCGGGTCGAAACCCGCCGTGATCACGAGCGCCGGCGGCCCGGCCGCCAGCACTTCGTCGGCAGCGAGCAGCGGTGAGACCCGGGGATCGTCGGGTGACCCGACACCGCCCGACAAATAGTGGTCGAGAAACCATCGCATCGACGTTGCGGTGAGGAAGAGACCCTCACCGTTCTCTTCGTAGCTTCTCGTGTCCATCCGGGCATCGGTAACGGGGTACACGAGGAGCTGGAAGGCGAGTGGAGCGGGTGCGATGTGGCAGACCACAGCAGCGAGGTTGGCGCCTGCCGAGTCGCCGCCGACTGCGATTCGTTCCGGATCGATCCCGAGGTCGGCGGCATTGGCATGGGCCCATCGCGTCGCCTGGATGCAGTCGCCGAGCCCGGCAGGAAAGGGGGCCTCCGGTGCGAGCCGATAGTCGATGCTCAACACCGCATGTCCCGACCGCAGCGCAAGCGAATGGCAGATGTTGTCGTGGCTGGCGAGATCACCCAGCACCCATCCGCCGCCGTGGAACCACACGACGAGGCCAGTCGCGCCGTGACCCGGGGTCGGCCGGTACAGGCGTGCGGGAACTCCGCCCGCGTCGAGGTCGACTGTTTCGTGGCACCGCTCCAGAACCGGCGGGGCCAGCTCGGCACGCGCCCGTCGGGCGTCCTCGGGCGGGAGCGAGTCGAGCGGCGGTGCACCCACCGCCTCCATCAGGTCGAGGAGCGTGCGGGCCTCGGCGTTCAGCGGCATCGACTCATCCTGGCAGTACCCTCAGGGCCCTGTGAAAGCGAATCAAGCGATGACCGCATCCGTGTATCCCGTCGTGGAGGAGCGCCACGTCGGGCGTTCGCGTCTTGGCGTCGCTGTCGCAGTCATCGGGCTGCTCGCGCTGGGCGCATGTACGTCTGATCCGGGGCCGAAGCGCGTCGCACAGGACATCATCAAGGCCGAGTCCCTTGCCAACCCCGACCTCGACGAGGAATGTCTCCTGGAGCGCCTCGACGCCTACAGCAACGACCAGCTGGTCTCCATCTCCGAGGGCTTGGCGAAGGAGAATTCGGCTGACCAGGCGATCGCCGAAGAGGACCTGGCCAAGTTCAAGGCCGACCTCGAGACCTGTACCTGAACCCGGTCGGCGTCAGCTCTTCGCTGCGTCGCCTGCGGGTGGGTCCACTGACGGCTTGTCGTCGGTCGCTTTCGGTGCCGCCGTGGCCGCAGCGGCCTTCTTTTTCTTGGGCGGCGGCACGCCGACGGCTGGCGCCGGGTCGACGGTCTTGGGCCAGCGGCGACGACTGACGATCGACAGCAGTCGAAGCAGTCGCATCGCCGTTTCGTCTTCCTGCGCCGGGCGGGCTTCGATCACGCCGTCGGCGATCATTCGCTCGATGATCTCCTCGCCGAGTTCGGTGCGAGCAATCGTGAGCGTCCAGTCGTTGTCTTCGCCGATGCCGCCGGTGGCGATGTCGGAGTGCTCGGCAGCGAAGTCGGGGCACGTCGTGCACCCCTGACGGGTCCAGGCGTGGCACTCCTTCAGGTTGACCTCGTGGTACGAGCCGTCCTTCATCCAGATCTGGAAGACGCCCTTGATGTTCATCTTCAGCATGTCCTGCTTCTTCAAGCCGTACTTGGCCTCGAAGAGCTCTTCGAAGATGGCATCGTCGAAGGTCTTGGAACACAGCAGACCGATATTCACCACGAACGGCTTGGACACCTTGCCGGCCTTGCGGTCCCACATGACAGGCGGCGACGAGGTCTGACAACCCATCCCCACCAATGCAAGACGCTCGAGACCACGTTCCCTGGCTTCGGGCAGGGCGAGCGGGTTCGCGCAGTACGTGTAGCGCGAGCCGGCGGTGGCGAGGATCTCTTCCTTGCTCTCGACGACAACGGGCTTGGCTTTCCAGGCGTCGTCCTCTTCGACCCCTGACACGAGTGCAGCATCAATGTAGTCGTTCTCGCGCAGCCAGATCAGGAGCGCCGAGACGAGGCCGCCGTCCTGGCCGTTCTCGTGGACGGTCTTGTCGGTGGCACGGGTGAGATACAGCTGGCGCCAGATACCGGCCATCTCGTCGGACTCGCGTACTCGGCCGAACAGATGCATGTCAGCTGCGGGTTCCCACGCCCGGAAACGAGGGCACGCCCGAGTGCAGGTGGTGCAGCCACCTCCGGAACCGAAGCCGTGGACGCAGTCGTCGAGCCCCAACTCGTCTTCGAGGTGGAACGGGATGTATTTCCCCTCTTCGTGTTCGTAGCCGATCACGTCGTGCGGGCACGTGACGACGCAGCCTGCGCAGCCGGTGCAGAGGTCGTTGGTGATGACCTCGTGGTAGAGCTCTTTCCACTGCGCCGTCCATCGCCCCTCTTTGTCGGCAAGCAGCGATGCGGGGAGCTCGGATTCGACCGTCGTCATCTCGGTGACTGTACGCGAGCGGGCGTGGAAGGGCTCAACCAGCGATCCACTGGTCGTTACGGTCTAGGTTTCGTTGATGGCGCCGCTCGACGATCGATCACTCGACGGTCTGACCGAGCGGACGGTCGATCTGCTCCAGACGTTGATCCGCAACGAGTGCGTCAACGACGGGACGATCGACTCGGGGCACGAAACGCGCAACGTCGACGTCCTCGAGCAGGTCGTCGCCGGGCCAAGCGTCGACATCGAACGCTTCGAGCCGATGGACGAGCGGGCATCGATGGTGGCGCGAATCCCTGGCTCTGACCCCGCTGCCCCGACCCTGTGCCTGATGGCTCATACCGACGTCGTCCCCGTTCATCCTGAAGGGTGGAGGCACGACCCCTTCGGCGGCGAACTGATCGACGGCGAAGTGTGGGGCAGAGGCGCCGTCGACATGCTCAACCTCACGGCCTCGATGGCTGTGTCGTTTCGCAGGCTGGCTGACGAGGCCGCGGCGGGCCGGTTCCGCCCGACCGCAGACCTGATCTACTTCGCGGTGGCCGATGAGGAGTCGGGCAGCGCCCACGGTGCGCGCTGGATGGCCGACCACCACCCCGATGCGATGCGTGCCGACTACGTGCTCACCGAAAACGGCGGCCTGCACTCCGGCTCGTCCGACGCGCCGTTCGTCGGGGTGAACATCGCCGAGAAGGGTGTCGCGTGGCGCAAGTTGACGGTGCGCGGTACTCCGGGTCACGGCTCGATGCCGTTCCGCAAGGACAATGCGCTGGTGAAGGCGGCCGGGGTGGTGCAGCGGCTGGCCGACTACCGACCTGCGCCGCGCTTCACCGAGCTGTGGAGGACGCGCGTCGCCACGCTCGGCCTGCCCGACGACGTGCGCGGCGTGCTGCTCGACGAACAGGCCATCGAGACGTTTCTCGACGACTTACCGTCCGTCCCCGCTGCTGCGCACCTCCATGCGTGCACCCACACGACGTTCTCGCCAAACCTCGTCGACGGCGGCGCCATGAAGACCAACGTGATCCCCGACCACGTCGTGATTAACGTCGACATCCGCACGCTGCCCGGCGAAGGCCCCGACGAGGTCGACGCCCACCTCCGAGCCGCTCTCGGTGACCTTGCCGAGCACGTCGAGGTCGAGATCATCATGAACGACCCTGCCTCGACCTCGCCGGCCGACACACCCCTCTGGGATGCGTTGGCGCGTGCTGTCAACGTGCCGTTCCCGACGGCTCGGCTCACGCCGCAACTGGCGGTGGGGTTCACCGATGCGCGGATCTACCGGGAGATGGGTGCCATCGCCTACGGCGCCGGCCTGTTCAGCCCCGGTTTGAACGCTGCCGACTTCGGCTCCCGGTTCCACGGGCACGACGAGCGAATCGACGTCGAATCGCTCGCGTTGACGACTCGACTCTGGCACCAGGTGGCGACCGATTTCCTCGGCTGATCTCCCCGGTTGATGTCGAGAAGAACACGGCGTTCCGACGATGTGATGGTCGGGCCCGATCTGCCACCATTCGACGATGACTGCAGCCATCGATCTCGATTCCGCTCTCGACGAACAGCACGCAGCGGTGCTGTCGATGCTCCCGCCGGATCTGATGGACCTAAGCGACATCCCGGCCGCTCGCGCCCGCCTCGGCGGATTGCTGGCCATGATGCCGGCGCCTGAACTGCCGGCCGACGTGACGATCACCGAGGTGATGGCCCCGTCCGTCGATGGAGCGCCCGACGTGCGCCTCAAGGTGTACACGCCGTCCGGCCTCGAATCCGACGCCGGGGCGTTGCTGTGGATCCACGGAGGCGGAATGGTGCTGCTGGACGCCGACGGTGATGATTTCCAGAGCGCGACGCGTGCAGTCGAACACAGCTGTGTCGTCGTCTCGGTCGACTATCGGCTGGCGCCCGAAACCGCCGCCCCGGGGCTCGTCGACGACTGTTTCGCTGCGCTTGCATGGCTCGCCGGGCACGTCGATGATCTCGGCGTGTCGGCCGATCGCATCATGATCGGCGGTGCGAGCGCAGGGGCCGGGCTAGCGGCAGGAACGGCGCTCCGCTCCCGCGACACGAATGGACCGGCGCTCGCCGGCCAATTGCTCGTCTACCCGATGCTCGACCACCGCAACGGATCACCCAGCAGCCACGCAATTGAAGACCAACGGGTCTGGAACCGATCGGCCAACATTGCGGCGTGGGCTGCCTACCTCGGCGGTGCGGAGCCGACCACGTATTCGTCGCCGGCACTGGCTAAGGACCTTGCCGACTTGCCGCCGGCGTACATTAGCGTCGGTACGTTCGACATGTTCCATGACGAGGACGTTGCGTACGCGACGGCACTCAACCGAGCGGGCGTGTCATGCGAGCTCCACGTGTATCCGGGTGCGTTCCATGCATCGAACGGGTTCCTTCCGGATCATCCGACGTCGTTGCGCTGGAAGCGCGATGAGGACGACTTCGTCTCCCGTTGTCTCGCGGGTCAACTCTGAATCCCGTGCCGCAGTAGTGTGCGCGGCGGTGATCCTGACGCCGGACTTCGCGCAGTACGACTGGCGGCCGCTCGGCTCTGTCGCGCGGCGGGACGACTCGGTCGAGCTTCGGTGGCCGGACGGCTTGACTTTCACGTGCCATCCCCTGTGGTTGTACGAACAGACCGCAGGGATCGAACCGTTGACCCGGGAGGGTTCGGTCGAACCGGGCGATTTGCCCCATACGCCAGAGGTGGTCGTTGCTGACGTTGCAGCCGACGGCTCTCTCGAACTGACGTGGGAGGGTGGGGCCCGTTCTCAGGCGCACCCTGGCTGGTTGCGGTCGATCGCCGAAGGGCAGCATCTTCCCCGTGCGTCGATCGGCGAGCCGATCGAGTGGACGACGGCGTCGATGGCGGACCTGCCGACGTTCGACGGATCCATCGTGCTCGACGACCACACCGTGTTCGAGGCATGGTTGGCGTCACTGTGCACGGTTGGTGTCGGTCGCTTGCGGGGTGCGCCGACGACCGACGAATTCATGGGCGAACTCGCAGGCCGGATCGGACCGATTCGTGGTTCGAATTTCGGTGGGGTGTTTACGGTCGAGTCGATCGTCGATCCTGACTCCACGGCGAACACCGGGATGGCGCTCGGTCAGCACACCGACCTGCCGACGCGAGAGACCCCACCGGGGTTCCAGTTCCTCCACTGTGTCGAGAATTCGGTGCCCGGCGGCCTATCCCGGATGGCCGACGGGATGGCAGTCGCCGCCGAGATCCGTCGGCGACACGCGGACGCATATGAGTCGCTCACAACCGACGAGTGGGTCTTCGCCAACCGGGCCGTCGATGGCGACCATCGCTGGATCGGACCGATCATCGACTTCGGTGGACCGCGTTCGCCCCTGACGATTCGGGCGTTCTACCCGGTCCGGCTCGCCCCCTACATGCCGATCGATCGACAACAACGGGCATATGACGCCATGCGTGTCTTCTCGCAGGTCGCACACGATCCCCGCTTCATGATCTCGTCGGCGTTCGCGCCGGGCGACCTCGTCGGCTTCGACAACCGCCGAATCCTGCACGGCCGGGACGCGTTCGATCCCGGCGCCGGCCGTCGCCGGCTCCGCGGGTGTTACCTCGACCACGACGACTTGTTCTCCCGCCTGCGCGTCGTGCGTCGCCTGGCCGCTCCACAATTCTCCCCCTCCGAAAGGACTACCCGATGAGTTGTGTCTTCATCACCTGCGCCGTCACCGGCTCCGGTGACACCGTCGACAAATCCGACTGTGTCCCTTTCACCCCTGAGGCGATCGCGAACGACTGCATCGCAGCGGCCAAGGCCGGTGCCGCTATCGCCCACGTCCACGTGCGTGACCCGATCACCGGCGCGCCGTCGCGCAACCTCGAGTACTACACCGAAGTCGTCGACCGCGTGCGATCGTCGGATGTCGACGTCGTGCTCAACCTCACGTCAGGAATGGGCGGCGATCTGACCCTCGGGTCGGTCGAGGCACCGCTTCCGTTTGCCGAGGTCGGCACCGACATGGCCGGCGCGACCGAGCGGCTGGAGCACGTCCGAAAGCTCCGACCGGAGATCACGACTCTGGACTGTGGGTCGATGAACTTCGGTGAGGGCGACTACGTGATGACGAACACTCCCGCCACGCTGCAGGAGATGGCCCGTCAGATCACGGCGATGGGGGTGCGGCCGGAGATCGAGGCATTCGACACCGGACATCTCTGGCAGGCGAAGTCGCTTGTCGAGCAGGGCCATATCGAGGACCCGGTGATGATCCAATTGTGCATGGGGATTCCGTGGGGTGCGCCCGCTGACGTCAACACGCTGATGGCGATGGTCAACAACATCCCCGACAGCTGGACGTTCAGTGCGTTCTCGATTGGGCGGATGCAGTTGCAGTACGTGGCCCTCGCCGCAATCGCAGGTGGCAACGTCCGCGTCGGGTTGGAGGACAACCTGTACCTCGGTCGCGGTGACCTGGCGACGAACGCGGCGCTCGTCGAACGCGCCGCACAGATCTTGGGTGGAATGAACATCGGTCTGAAGTCGCCCGCCGAAGTCCGCGCTGAGCTCCAACTCACCAAACATGGCTGACCCGGACGCGCATCTCTCATCGACGTTGGACGTGGGCGGTGCCCTGATCGATCGGGCTGCCGTGGTCGGGTGTGGGGTGATCGGCGCGGCATGGGTGGCGCGGATGCGACTGCGCGGTGTCGACGTTCGGGTGTTCGATCCTGAGCTGAACGTCGGTGTCGTCCTCGACGAAGTGATGCAGCAGGCCGTCGTCGCATGGAATGGGTTGGGACTGTCGACGGACCGGCTCGGCTCCCTCATGGTCTGCGAGTCGGTCGCCGATGCGGTGACCGACGCAGAACTGGTCCAGGAGTGTGTGCCCGAACGACTCGACGTGAAGCACGCCACGCTCGCGACGATCGAGGCGGCGATCCCTCGCGCCGCACTCGTTGCATCGTCGACGTCGGGCTTCAAACCGACCGATCTCGCAGTACACATGGAGCATCCGGATCGGCTCATCGTCGGGCACCCGTTCAACCCCGTCTACCTCCTCCCGCTCGTCGAGGTGGTGGGAGGCGAGCGCACGTCGCTCGGCACGATCGATCGGGCGATGGCTGCGTACGCGTCACTCGGGATGAAGCCGTTGCACGTCCGCGTCGAGATCGATGCCTTCATCGCGGACCGACTGCTTGAGGCGGTGTGGCGTGAGGCCATCTGGCTCGTCAACGACGGCGTGGCGACCACCGCAGAGATCGATGACGCAATCCGATATGGATTCGGACTGCGCTGGGCACAGATGGGCTTGTTTGAGACGTATCGCACGGCAGGGGGAGCAGGTGGTATGCGACACTTTCTTAGGCAGTTCGGTCCTGCGTTGGAGTGGCCGTGGACGAAGCTGACCGACACGCCGTCGTGGACCGACAAACTGGTCGGGACGATCGCTGACCAGTCGGACGATCAGTCAGGCGACCGTACGATTGCAGAGCTGCTCGCCGAACGCGATCAGAATCTGGTGGCGATCTTGAAAGCGCTTGAGGCGGTCGACGCCGGTGCCGGAAAGACTCTGGCGCAGCTCCGAGCGACCCAACGTTGACTCAGACGGCGTCTGGACCTTCCTCGCCGGTCCGGATGCGGACCACCCGATCGACGTCAGTAACCCAGATCTTGCCATCACCGATCTTGTCGGTTCGTGCTGCACTGGCGATGACGTCGACGATCGCGTCGGCCTGTTCGTCGTCGATGACGATCGACACGCTGACCTTCGGGACGAAGTCAATCTTGTACTCGGCACCGCGATATGTCTCGGTGTGGCCCCCCTGACGTCCGAACCCGCGGACTTCGGTAACGGTTATGCCCGTGACACCGTTTGACTTCAATGCGTCCTTCACGTCGTCGAGCTTGAATGGTTTGATCACGGCGTTGATGAGTTTCATGTGATGTGTCTCCGGGTCAGTTCGGCGTGGTCACTCTTGCAGGTCTCACGATGCGTACGCAGATTCGGCGTGTTCGGACTGGTCAAGGCCCACCCGTTCCGCGTCTAGGTCGACGCGCAATCCAATGGTCCGCTGGATGCCGAACGCAATGGCGTAGGTGGCGACGAATGAGAACACCCCGATGCCTACCGCAGCTACGAACTGATCCTTGAGGAGCTCGATACCACCGCCGAAGAACAATCCGTTGAACTCGCCGTTGACCGCTGTGTCGGCGAAAAAGCCCAGTACTAGCGTTCCCACGATGCCGCCGATGAGGTGCACGGCGATGACGTCGAGGCTGTCGTCCCAGTTCATCTTGGCCTTAATAAATAGTGCGAAGTAGCAGGCGACCCCTGCGACCGTACCAATGATCATCGGGGCGACCCCGCCGACGAAACCGGCGCCCGGCGTGATCGCTACCAGACCGGCGACGGCGCCAGAGCACGCGCCGAGCACGGTGGCGTGGCCCGTCTTAATTCGTTCGACGAGAAGCCAGCCGAGCATCCCCGTTGCTGCTCCGAGCTGTGTATTCACGAGCGCCTGCGCGGCGACCCCATCGGCGGCGAGTGCTGAGCCGGCATTGAACCCGAACCAGCCAAACCATAAGATGCCGGTTCCAAGGACGGTGAGAGGGAGATTGTGCGGTGGCATGGGCTCAGAGCCATGCCCCGTGCGGTTGCCGATCACGAGGACCACGGCGAGGGCCGCCATGCCTGCGTTGATGTGGATCGCTGCGCCCCCGGCGAAGTCGAGGGCTCCCATTTCAAAAATCCAACCGTTGGCGTTGAACACCCATCGCGCCGCCGGCGCATAGACGACGATGCTCCAGAGCCCAATCAGCAGCACGTACGATCCGAACTTTAAGCGATCGGCTGTGGCGCCGGTGATCAGCGCCGGCGTGATCACTGCGAACATCATTTGGAATGCGAAGAAGGCAAAGCCTGGGATGTTGTCGTCGAGCGACGTCACGTTCTCCATGAACGCAAAGTCGAGGTTGCCGATGATCGGGCCGTCGCCGCCGAATGCGATAGAGAAGCCGATGATCGCCCAGATTGTGGAGATGAGCCCCATCGCGAAGATGTTCTGCATCAGCATGCCGAGCACGTTTTTTGAGCGAACCATGCCGCCGTAGAAAAACGCCAGTCCGGGCGTCATGAACAAGACGAGCGCAGCTGAAACGAGCACCCACGCGGTGTTGCCGGAATCCATGGCGCCGAAACCTAGGGGGCGAAGACGGAATGTCAGTGGTGCGAAACGAACCATTCACACACACGAAACAGGGGGTTCCCCCGGGGGGTCCGAGCGGTGGGGAGCTATCACATGACCAATTCCGGGGTTCCGTCTGAGGACTGTCGACGGAACCCCGGGAAACTGGAATATGCGCGCCTCAGTGGGGTACCGAACCGGTTGACCTCGGATCCCACGATGCTGTTGGACTTGTCAGACGGCGTCGACTCCTTCTTCGCCGGTGCGGATCCGGATGATGCGATCGACGTCGCTTACCCAGATTTTGCCGTCGCCGATCTTTCCGGTGGCGGCCCCAGTCTTGATTGCCTCTACGGCGTCGTCGAGGTCGTCGTCGACGACGACGACCTCGATGCTTACCTTGGGGACGAAGTCAATCTTGTACTCTGCCCCTCGGTAGGTCTCGGTGTGACCGCCTTGGCGGCCAAAACCGCGAACCTCGCTCACGGTGATGCCTGTGATGCCGGCGCCCTTAAGAGCGTCTTTGACGTCATCAAGCTTGAACGGCTTGACGACTGCGGTGATGAGTTTCATGCGAGTTCTCTTTCCTCTAGTCGGTCACTCAGTGGATGGACACGGTGTCGGGGGCGTAGCCGGGGAGTCCGTGCTCAATGACATCGAGACCTTCGACTTCCTCTTCCACGCTGACACGGAGGCCGACGGTGAATTTGATGGCTGCGAAGAGCGCAGCACTCGTGACGGCCACGAAGACCAGGATGATCAGCACCATCAGTAGTTGGACGACCAACTGCTCGATGCCACCGCCGTATAACAGGCCGGCGTCGGGCCGGCCGAGGAATGCGTCGTCGTACTGGGCGAAGAGCCCGATTGCAATGACGCCCCACGCTCCAACGACGCCGTGCACCGAGACGGCACCGACCGGATCGTCGATCTGAATCCTGTCAAAGAAGAGTACGGAGAACACGACGAGCACACCGCCGATGGCCCCGACGACGGCGGACATGCCGTAGTTGAAGGCTCCACATCCGGCGGTGATGGCGACGAGTCCGGCGAGCGCACCGTTGCCGACGAACGCGACATCCGGCTTGCCGGTTTTGAGCCAGATTGTGATCGCTGTTGCACCGGCCCCTGAAGTTGCTGCGAGCATCGTGTTCAGGGCGATGCGAGGTACTTCAAAGTCAGCGATAAGTTCGGAGCCCGGGTTGAACCCAAACCAGCCGATCCACAGGATGAACACACCGAGCATCGCAAACGGGATGTTGTGGCCGGGTATAGCGCGGGGCTTGCCGTCGGGTCCGTACTTGCCGATACGTGGACCGAGGAAAAGGGCCCCCATGAAGGCAGCGACACCGCCGGTCATGTGGACAATGCCGGATCCAGCGAAGTCGGAAAAGACGGCGTCGCCAATGTTGATGTCGGCGATCAAACCTCCTCCCCAGGTCATGTGGACGACCACTGGGTAGATGAAGGCACACATCGCGACCGAGAAGATCAGGTACGACGTGAACTTCGTTCGCTCGGCCATCGCGCCAGAGGCGATGGTGACCGCAGTCGCTGCGAACACCGACTGGAAGAAGAAGTCCGTCGACAGACTCAGTGCGCCTTCCTCGGCGATGCCGAACGCATCGCCACCAGATAGAAAGAAGCCTGAGGTGCCGATGATGTCGCCGTCACCGCCATAGGCGAACGCAAAACCGCAGGCGAAGAACGCCAACACGCCAACGACAGCATCGGCGATGTTCTTGGCGAAGATGTTGACCACGTTCTTCGCCCGGGTCAGGCCCGCCTCGACGAGCGCGAAGCCCGCCTGCATGAAGAAGACCAGGACGCCGGCGAGGAACACCCAAATGTTGTTCAAGATGTCCTGCGTCGTCGGTTCGTAGACCTCTTGAGCAAATCCGATGGATGGGGTGACGGCCAAGATGGCGACCACGCCTCCCAGCCCTGAGATGATTCGAAGCGCTCGTTTGCGCACTGTTGTCCTCCAAGTGAGAGTTATACGGAAGAACCGGAGTTGCTGCGCTGCTGCTCCGGAACGCAGCTCAAGCTAAGCGGGCGCCATTTCCCGCCTGTCGCCGTCGCGTTTCGTTTCGGTGAACGCTCGTCACGAGAGCATGAGGACCATGTTTCGTCTGCGTGAAGCGCCAGCTCAGGCCTGTCAGAGAGCCAAAAAGGCGGCGACGTACCTGCGAGCAGGGTCGAAATCTGCGCTGGCTGGCTTGCCCCTGCTGGGGGACGTTGGAGCCCAAAAAGGGATTGAAAGCCGAAAGGGGCGTGCGTGCAGGAGCGAAACGGCTGCAATACACAACGAGGGCGCTAATTCCTTCAGTGAGGTGCGAGGAGCGTGAATGACCGATGAAAGATGTGTGACAGGCGACCGAGCGGCTGAAGCAGCGGCGGGCTTGGTGGTGCGATCGGGTCACCTGCAACACTGCGTTCATGGACTTGATGTATCCAAGCGAAGCTGAGGAATTCCGGACGGAAATTCGGGGATGGCTTGAGGCCAACCTTCCCGACGGCTGGTTCGACGTCGACTCCGAGATGTCTGATGAGGAGCGCAAAGCGTTCAACGCCGGATGGCCCGAGAAACTGTTCGAGGGCGGTTGGATTTGTGCCACCTGGCCTGAGGAGTACGGCGGCAAGGGTCTCACCACTATGCAGGGTGTCGCATTGGCGGAGGAGTTCGCTCGGGCAAAAGCGCCGATGCGCGGTGATTTCTTCGGTGACACTCTGGTTGGCCCGACAATTCTTCAATGGGGGACGGAGGAACAAAAAAGGGAATTCCTCCCGGGAATCCTGAAGGGTGAGACTCGATGGTGCCAGGGCTTCTCTGAGCCCAACTCCGGTTCGGACCTTGCGTCGCTCAAGACGACGGCAGTTCTCGACGGCGACGAGTGGGTCATCAACGGCCAGAAGGTGTGGACAACCCAGGGGCATCACGCTGACTACTGCTTCCTACTTACCCGTACCGATTTAGACGTCAAAAAGCACGCCGGTATCTCCTACATGCTCGTCCCGATGAAGCAGGAAGGCATCGAAGTGCGTGGGATCGTCCAACCGGACGGCACCGCCGAATTCTGCGAGGTCTTCTTCGACAACGCGCGCTGCCCGAAGGACGCTGTCGTAGGCGGGGTGAACAACGGATGGAAGGTCGCAAACTCCACTCTGGCGTTCGAGCGCGGCCTGTCGGCGACAACCGGCTGGCGCCGTTTCGCCGAGGAGTATCGACTGATGACGGAGGCAGCCACAGCGAACGGCACGATCGGCGACCCGAGCATCCGTCAGCGGCTTATGGAGTTCTACACCAAGATTCAGATACTGAGGATTAACGGGTTGCGCAATCTCACGTCGACGCTCAACAAGTCGAAGGACATGGGCACGATCGCGCTTGGGGCGACCAATAAGATGTTCTGGTCGGAGATGCACAAGGCAGCGATGGAACTCGCACTCGACATCCACGGCGCTGAGAGCATGCTGATCGATTCCGGACCCGAGAGCGGGAGCTGGCCGGGGGCGACGCGCGACAAGCAGCGTGACGGCTACCCGGTGAGTCCGATGATGTCGGCGTTTTTCTTCTCACGGTCTGAGACGATCTGGGGCGGTACAAGCCAGATCCAGCGCAACATCGTCGGCGAGCGGGTGCTCGGCCTTCCGAAGGAACCCAAGCCGCCCGCGGGCGACTGACTGGCCCACCTGCGAATGACCCACCTGCTCCGACTACGTCGTGCGTGTCGTTAGTGCCGATCCCGCGCATGCTCACGGAGGCACCGCAGGCTGGCCAGCGGGGTTGGGCAATCGGGTGGAGCGAAGCGGTCGGGGTAGCGCATTGCACGATGTGACTTTTGGCGTCTGTGCACTTAGGAGCGTTGACGCAGAGATCGGCGCGGCAGGCTGGCACCGTGGTGTCCCCAAGCGAGGTGATCGAAGCGACGCGTGAGCTTCGTACGCACGTCGCGCCCGCCGATCGGCTCATCACCCGTCCGTTCATGGTGGTTACGCTCAGCGCGCTGGCGTTCTTCATGTACATCGGGACGCTGCTGCCGCTGATCCCGCTGTACATCGAGGGCCCGCTTGGTGGAGGCGAGTTCAGCGTGGGACTGAATGTCGCAGTGTTCGCCGCAGCAGCGATCGCCGTCCGCCCGTTCATCGGGCACTTCGCGAATCGCTACGGCCGTCGAGTGGTGATGGTCTGTGGTGCACTCATCGCTGCCAGCGGCGGGTTGGGGATCAGCCAGATCGACGCAGTACTGCCGTTGCTCGGCTTCCGGATGCTCACCGGTGTCGGCGAAGCCGCCATGTTCGTTGGTGCCGCTACGCTAATCGCCGATCTGTCGCCACGTGACCGGCGTGCCGAGGGTGCGAGCTACTTCTCGGTTGCGGTGTTCACCGGTCTCGGCCTCGGGCCCGTGCTCGGTGAGGTGCTGCTCAATGACACCGAATTCGAGCGGACGTTTATCGTCGGCGCTGGGTTTGCCGTGCTGGCAGCCGTGATCGCGTGTTTCGTGCCGTCGTTCGTCGTATCTTTCGACTCCGAGACCGGGCGCACTACCGGGCTCGTCGACTCATCGGGCCGGAGTGGATTCGCCCGCTTCATCCATCCTGCCGCCGTGCTTCCGGGCGTCGTGCTTGCGCTCGGAGTGGGTGGGCTCACGACGTTCTTCTTGTTCGTCCCGGATTACTCACGTGAACTCGGGATGGGTTCGTCGGGCGGCCTGTTCCTGCTGTACGCGATGATGTCATTGGTGATTCGGATCTTCGGTGCGACACTGCCCGAGCGTCTCGGACCGCGCCGGATGGTCACGGTGGCGCTGCTTGCTTTTGCGGTTGGTCTTGTCGCAGTGGCATCGATCGATGCGGTGTGGGTGCTTTGGTTCGCGGCCGCGCTGGTCGGCATCGGGGCGGCGTTCAACTATCCATCGCTGAATGCGCTCACCGTCAACCGGGTGAACGACAGCGACCGAGCGCTCGCGATCAGCTCGTTCACGATGTTCTTCGAAATCGGTTCGGCGTTCAGCGGCCTGTCGATCGGACTGCTCGGCGAGTTCGTCGGCAAGCAATCCGCCTTCTACGGCGGCGTTGCCATGGTGCTGGCGGGCCTCTTCGTGCTTCGCCGATACGTCGTTCCGGCCGGCTCGCCTGATGCCGGCCCGGCCGCCCAGGGGACCCGTCAAGTGACACGTTCGTACTGCGCTTCATACGCTGTCTCCGATCGATTGAGTGCAACAACCACGGCTCCAGTGCGTGCAAGCGATGCCACCCCGGACGTACACACCTTTATCTCCGACAAAAAGGACGCGTCATGAACGCAGACCCCTACCCTGGCGCAGACCCCCTCTGCAGCGCCATGATCGACAGTCCCGTAGGCTCGCTCAGAGTCGTTGCGTCGTCGGTCGGCGTTCGCGCTGTTCTCTGGTCGGGCGACGACGCCACCCGGGTCCCCGACCGTGCGAGGGTTGATCTAGGAGCCACCGTGTCGCCCGGCATGTGCAGGACTATCGACGAGGCGGCCCTCCAGCTCGCTGAGTACTTCGATGGCACGCGCATCGATTTCGACGTCCCAATCGACGCGATTGGCTCTGAATTCCAGCAGGCGGCGTGGTTGGCTTTGCGCCAGATTCCCTTCGGCGAGACGATCAGCTATCGCGAGCAGGCGGCGCGGATGGGCGACCAGAGCAAAGCGCGCGCCGTGGGCGCTGCGAATGGACGGAACCCGATCTCGATCATCGTGCCGTGTCATCGTGTCATCGGCAGCGATGGTTCACTCACGGGCTATGCCGGCGGCGTGGACTCGAAGCGGTATCTGTTGGACCACGAACGTCGCGTGTCGGGGCAGTCGATACTCTGATTGGTCAGCGTCCGCGAGAGGCAGCCGCCTGCGCACGACGGGCGCGCTCGGCCTCCTGCTTCGCCCTCTTCGTTGCCTTGCGCTTCGCACGCAACTCGGCCTGTTCGTCGTCGGACCGCTTCGACGTGTCGATGAGCGGAGCAATCTCGACTTCCTCAGCTTTCGGGAGCTTGAGTGTGTCGTCGTTCTTGAGGAGATCGCGGATGATCGCCGACGCCGGCGCCTCTCCGGCCACTGTGCCGGCCAGCATGATCCGGCTGATCCCGATGGTATGACGCTCCACGATTCCTGGCATCACCTCGCGTAACTGGTCGGACGATGGGTTGTCGGCGTTGTCGCCGAGCTGCTCGATGCAATCGGCAAGAGCGGCGTCGGTGATAATCGCGGCGATCGCCTCCATTCCGCCGTCGATTCGACCCGCCTTTACCCCGGAGCGAACGCCATCGGCCGATGCGGCCTCGACGAACGACTCGAGTCCGTCGCGATGGTCGTCGTCGAGGGCGCCGATTGTTACGGACAGCTCCTCGTCGGACGCCGCCTTAAAGGCGCGATCGAGCAACCCCAGTGCCTGCATCCTGTTCTTCATTTGGTTCACGGCCATGGAGAGCGACGCTACCGGCGCGCGCTGCCATCACGGCGGCAGGCACGAGTCGGAGCCGCTACCGCAGCGAGGGATGAGAGCGGCTATTTAGGCTACGGTCAGAACGACGACATGAATCTCCGGGGAGAACCAGATGGCGACCGTCGCGCTCGAGAAAATCAACAAGATCTACGAGAACGGATTCCAGGCTATTCACGATCTCGACCTCGAGATTACCGATCAGGAATTCCTCGTACTGGTCGGCCCGTCGGGCTGCGGAAAGTCGACGGCGCTGCGCATGATTGCTGGCTTGGAGACGGTCACGAGTGGCGAGATGAGGATCGGTGACAAGGTCGTCAACGACGTCGAGCCGAAAGATCGCGACATCGCCATGGTGTTCCAGAACTACGCGCTGTACCCGCATATGACTGTGTACGACAACATCGGGTTTGCGCTCAAACTCGCGAAGGTGCCGAAGGCTGAAATTGATCGTCGCGTCCGGCAGGCCTCGAAGATCCTCGAGCTCGATGCCAACCTCGACCGAAAGCCCGGTCAGCTCTCCGGCGGACAGCGTCAGCGCGTTGCGATGGGCCGGGCTATCGTTCGCCAGCCGGCCGCATTCCTTATGGACGAGCCGTTGTCGAACCTCGACGCCAAGCTCCGCGTGCAGATGCGTGCTGAGATAGCGGCGCTCCAGCGCGAGTTGGCTGTCACGACGGTTTACGTCACGCATGACCAGATCGAAGCCATGACTATGGGCGATCGTGTTGCCGTTCTGAAGGACGGATACCTGCAACAGGTCGACACACCCCAAAACCTGTATGACAAGCCTGACAACGTATTCGTCGCGGCATTCATCGGCTCACCGTCGATGAACTTGTACGAGGCGAAACTCGACCTGACTGGCGATACCGGTGTCGTACGCGTCGGGGACCAGAACTTGACCGTGGGCAGCGAGGTCCTCGCCGCTCGTCCGGCGCTTCGCGGCCACGCCGGCAAGAAGATCCTCGTCGGTATTCGCCCTGAGGACTTTGAGGACGCAGCAATGGTTGAACGCAACACGGCCGGTCGGCAGCTCAGGTCGAACGTCCGACTCATCGAGGCCCTCGGCTCGGAGCTGATGGTGCACTTCGACATAAACGCTCGACCCGTCGACTCGGGTGATCCCGACGCTGTCGAGGAGTCCGAATCAAGCTCGAACGCCGTTGGGCGTTTCAATCCGCGCTCGAAGGTGCAGATGCGCGAAGACGTGACGGTTGCCGTCGCCACTGAGAACATGCACTTCTTCGATCCGGAGACCCGCGTCGCGATCTGGGACTGACGAGATCAGCTCGGATGTCCGAGATTGTCTCGGTGATTCAGACGTCGGGCGTGAAACGCGGCTTGATCGCAGTGTGTTTGAGGTGGGGTAGAACGTGTTCGGCCACAAGATCGCACTCGGTTTCATGGGTGTAGCCGGACAGGATGAACGCCTGCACGCCGCCCTCCTTGTAAGCGCGAAGCTTGGCAAGCACCTGGTCAGGATCTCCGACGATCGCTGCACCTGCACCGGAACGAGCTCGTCCAATGCCTGTCCACAGGGCCTCTTCGATGAATCCGTCATCGGACGCCGAGGCGCGTAGATCTGCCTGCCGCAACACACCGACCGAGGCGGCGTCGAGCGACTTGTTGCGGATTGCCTTGCCGGTCTCCGGATCGAGCTTGGACACGAGCCGCTCGGCTGCGGCGCGCGCTGCGGCTTCGGTTTCGCGCACGATTATGTGAGCGCGTAGCCCGTAGAGCAGGTCCCGGTCGTAGCGCTCGCGGGCCAACGCGGTCATCTCGGTCACAGTGGCGCTCACTGATGCCACGGTGTCGGGCCAGGTAAGAAAGACATCGGCCTCAGCCGCAGCGACGTCCTTCGCTGCGGCCGAGAAGCCGCCGAAATAGAACGGAGGGCACGTTCCGTCCACGGTGGACGCGCGAGGTGGATCGAGTCGTAGGTCGACGAAGTCACCGTGGAAGTCGATTGACTCGCGATTGAGTAGTTTGCGGAGCACCTGCATCCACTCACGCGTTCGCTGATACCGGGGTGTGGACTCGAGCGCTTCGCCCGGAATGTCGGAGCTGATGATGTTGACGTTCAGACGGCCACCAGCGAACTGATCGACGGTCGCGATCTGGCGGGCCAACTGGGGGAGCCACATCTCACCCATCCGGACTGCGAGTAGGAGGTGAATCTGTTCGGTGTGGGTAGCGATCGCCGCTGCAAACGCAGTGGCGTCGATGCCCAGGTCGTAGCCCGACGGCAACAACACGTTGTCGAATCCACTGCGATCAGCAGCTTGTACAATTTGTTGGCAGTGTTCCCACGATGACGCCAGCGCAGGGTCGGGAAGACCAAGGAACTCGTAGTCGTCGTCGCAAAGGGCGCTGAACCAGGACACCTCGGCGACGTCGGGTTGCGTGATCGAACTCATGGCAGGGGGACTCCCTCCGACGCCTCGACGATGGCGTACACGTCGTTGCGATCAAGGGTGACGCCGAGCGCCGCTGTCGCCGAGCGAATGCGGTCGGCGTTCTGCGATCCGATGATCACAGTCGGTGCTGTGGGATGGGCGAGGACGAACGCCAGCGCCATCTGGGAGCGGTCGATGCCTTCACGTTTAGCCAACCCGTCGAGTACGTCCAAGAGTTCGGGACGGATACCGTCGCCAGTAGCAAGGCGTCCGCCGGCCAGCGGGCTCCACGCCATGGGCGCGATGCGGCACTCCATGCACTGGTCGAGTGTGCCGTCACGCATCGGGGCCAGGTTGGTTGCCGAGAACTCAAGTTGGTTGGACGCAATCGAGAACTCAAGGTGTGCTTGGAGTGCCGCAACCTGTGCCGGGGTGTGATTAGACACGCCGATCTCGCGAATCTTGCCCTCGGCGCGAAGGGCACTGAGTGTGATCGCCACGTCGGCCGGGTGCGTGAATAGGTCGGGCCGATGGATCTGGTAGAGGTCGATCACGTCGGTCTGCAGCCGACGCAGCGAGGCTTCGCAAGCCGAGCGCAGGTATTTCGGTGACGAGTCGTAGGGCGTGGGAGGGGCGATGCCTCCCTTGGTTGCAAGAACCATTCGGTCACGCAGCACAGGTGATAGGGCGAGCACACGGCCGAGGATCTCCTCAACTTGGCCAAAGCCGGTTCCACCCCAGTCGAAGCCGTAGACGTCGGCGGTGTCGACGAGGTTCATCCCGGCATCGAGGGCTGTTTCTAGCAGTCGGTGGCTTGCGTAGAGATCCTCGTTTGTAAAGCGCCACTGCCCGTAGGCGATGGGCCCCACCGGGGGAAGCGCGCCGAGACTGCGTTTGTGGGATTGAACAAGCGAACTCACGTCGGCGAACCTAGCTTCCTGGCGGCGAGTCGAGTCAGGGTCCTTCGTCTACTCAGGACGGCCCGGTGCCAGCTCCTAACCGATCCGCGAACATGTCGCGCGCGACGCACCGCTTCAGAGCCGCGATTACAACGAGACGTACGAAGGCCCGCACAAACTCGCACGACGGAAAAATTGCTCCGTTGCGCCCGAGGTCGCCAGCCGGGTTGGTGATGACGATGGTCGTGCGCTGCTGGATGGCGCTGGCGTCGATTATCGCGAGGCCATTGAATAGTGGTTTCGTTTCCACGGAAATTGGAAGACCGCGAACGCTGCCAACACCGGAACCGATAGCGGGAGCACCCACCGCCAAAAAATTGTGAAGTGGTTTAAGCTATTGATCGATAGACCTCAAAAAGGTCTTGCGGCAACGAGCTGATGCAGTTGTGCAACAAGAAGATGGCGGAGGGCATAGCGAAGCCGGTGCGGGTCAGCCACACCGCAGTTGTCGTCCCGGCAAGATCAAAATCTCGAATAAGGAGGATGGTCTTGCGAGAAGCGGCAATGTGAGGTGTGGCTAGTTGTTGAAGATCTGCAACGCGGGGATCGGGGTCATCTGGAGTGGATGTCCAGCTGCGAGAGTGTTGCGATGAATATCGGGTTGCGTGATCGAGCTCATGGCAGGGATCGCAATCGCAGCCGAGTTGAGCAACGGCTAGTTCAGGCTGGACCCGCATTGAATTCGGCCTGAAACGCTTTCTTGTATGCATTGTTGCGTTAACGCTGCGCACGCGGTTGGCCGGTTGTTGTGCGCTCAATCAGGGTGAGTGGTGGCCGGAACGGTGTCGGCACGGGAGCATGTTCGGGAGCTTTGTCGCCAACGACTGCCGAGCGGCGGGTCTTCTCCGCATCGATCATTGCGGTGAGTAACATCCCAGCTGCTACCGAGCCGTGGTCTGCGACGGGTTGGTGGATGGTGGTCAGGTCGACGACGCAAGCGAATTCGTGGTCATCGACACCCACGATCGACACGTCGACGCCAGGTTTGAGCGATCGCTTGCCGAGGGCCATTATTGCCCCGAAGGCCATCTCGTCTGACATCGCGAAGACGGCTGTCGGTGGCGTTGGCCCGTCGAGGAGGGCGGACATCGAGTCGTGACCGCCTTTGATGTTGAAACTGCCTTTCTGGACCGGCACCGTGGCAATGTCGACGCCCTCCGCCGTGAGTGCTCGGTTGAATCCCCGCCGCCGAGCTGCGGAAACATCGAAGCTCAGGGGGCAGGCTGGCTGTCCGCTGATGACCGCAAGCAGCCGGTGGCCCAACTTAACGAGGTGCTCCGCAGCCATTGCTCCGACCAACTCGTCATCGATATATACCGACGGGTGTCCGGCCAGGTTCACCCCGATCACGACGAGTCCGATTCCGCGCTGTTTGAGTGACTTAATATAGTTCGGCTCGATCGTGACATCGATGAGGATCAATCCGTCGGTCCGACGTTCCAATCGCCGGGACTCATCGAGGAGCCGGTCGCGTTGCTCCGGGCTCGAAACCGTGATCACCTGGAATTCGAAGCCGGCGCGGGCGCACGCTACTTCGGCGCCCGTAATGACAGTCGAGAAGTACCAGCCGTTCAATGACGGGACGACAACGGTGACAGTTTCGGTGCGGCCAGCACCAGGCGTGCGGCCGCTGCATCGGGCGCGTAATTGAGACGCTCTGCGACTTCCTGTATCCGCTGACGTGTCGCCCAGAGTCACCGTTCCCCTGGGTCGCATCCATTGGGGTGTCCTCGTCTCCGGCGTGCATATCTCTGCGCCCGAGTGCAAGCGCTTTCAATAGTGGCGCTGAAGCTCGGCGCTACGGTGATCACGATGACGAACAGCGCAGCCGACCGGGGATCGTCGCGTCGCCACGATGCGGTGCGGGTGATGTCACTGATAGATCTAACAGATCTCAATGATGCCCGCACTCCTGACGCGCTTGCTGATCTTGTAGATTGTGCGCTTAAGTCCGGGGTCCCGGCCGTGTGCGTGTGGCCGGAGTTCGTTGCCCGGGTGGCGAGCCTCCTCGACGCAGACGCCGATCGCGGAAGCTGTCTCATCGCTGCCGTGGTCAATTTTCCTGCAGGTGGCACTGACATCGAAGCTGTGACCGTCGAGACGTCGGACGCGCTCGCCGCCGGTGCCGATGAGATTGACCTTGTCCTGCCGTACCGCGCGTACTCGTCCGGTAATGTTGGCGTGGCCCGCTCGATGGTCGAGCGGATTGCTGACGTCGTTCACGAATCGGTCGGTCGGAGCGGTCGCCCAGCCGAGCTCAAGGTCATTCTCGAGACCGGCGAGTTGACCGATGATGCTGCTGTGCGGGGAGCAGCGCGATTGGCGGTGGATGCCGGCGCTGACTTCATTAAGACATCGACTGGCAAGACGTCGGTGAGCGCCACGCTGCGTGCGGTCCGACTAATGGCTGACGTCGTAGCGGAAACCGACCGCAATGTCGGCCTAAAACCCTCCGGTGGCATACGAACAGTCGACGATGCAATACAGTACCTCGACGTTGTCGGCGATCGACTCGGAAGTGAGTGGGCAACCCCCGACACGTTCCGTTTCGGGGCGAGTTCGCTGCTCGATGACGCAGTCGTTGTCGCAGCGTATGGATGACGCCTTCGACTAAACCGTTTGGTTGACGGGTGACAAGCTTGCCCTCAGATGCGGCTAGGTGTTGACCCGCTGCGCTCTCGGCGCACCGCGCCGATGGAAAATGACATCGCAAGAGCGCCCTCGGCAGGATTCGAACCTGCGACACCTGGTTCCGGAAACCAGTGCTCTATCCCCTGAGCTACGAAGGCGAGACATCAGGCAATGTATCTGTCGGTGCGGCGTTCGACGCGATCGGGCAGACTTGTCAATACATGTCTGATCCCATCGCAGCGCTCATCGACCTTTTGCAGCCGGTCTTCGACGAAATCGCCGGGCCGGACACGGTCAGCGAGAGCGGTCATCCCGATCCTACGGTGCGCCCTTCTGACCATGCTGACGCGCAGATTAACGGTGCGCTGTCGCTCGCCAAACTGCTGGGGGACAACCCGCGGGCGCTCGCTCAGCGTGTGGTCGACTCCGGCGTGCTCGACAATGTTGCGTCGTCACACGTTGCCGGGCCGGGATTCATCAATGTCACTTTTTCGCCGCAGTTCCTCGCCGGCGAGTTGGCAGCGGTCGCCTCCGCCGACGGAGTCGGGCTGGTGCCGTCGGAGCAGCCGCTGCAGGTGGTGGTCGACTACTCGGCGCCGAACGTTGCGAAAGAGATGCATGTCGGCCACCTTCGATCGACGGCGATCGGCGACTCACTCGTACGAATGCTTGAGGCCTGCGGCCACTCGGTAAAGCGAGAAAACCACATCGGGGATTGGGGAACGCCGTTCGGCATGCTGATTGAGCACCTTCTCGACCTTGGTGAGGCCGATGCAGCCGAGGCACTGTCACTCGGCGACCTCAACGGGTTCTATAAAGAGGCAAGGGTCAAATTCGACGAATCCGACGAGTTTCAGGAGCGGTCCCGTCAGCGTGTGGTGCTGTTGCAGGGCGGCGATGGAGAGACGTTGCGACTATGGGAGATCCTCGTCGGCCTGTCGGCGGCGTACTTCAATACTGTGTACGAAACGTTGGGGGTACTGCTGACAGACGACGACCTTGTCGGCGAGAGTCACTACCAGCCCCTGATGCCGGGCGTCGTCGATCGCCTCGCTACGGCCGGGTTACTCGAAGAATCCGACGGCGCCGACGTCGTCTTTCCGCCGGGGTTCGAGAACCGCGAAGGAGACCCGCTCCCGTTGATCATTCAGAAGGGCGCCGGCGGCTTCAACTATGCAACGAGCGACCTTGCCTGCGTGATCGATCGCACCGAGCGGATCGGCGCCGATTTGATCCTCTACGTCGTGGATGCGGGCCAGTCACAGCATTTTCAGATGGTGTTCGCCGTGGCCAGAATGGCCGGCTGGCTCGATGACGAGATCGAGGCCGTGCACGTCCCATTTGGCATCGTGCTCGGAACCGACCGGAAGCGACTCAAGACCCGCTCGGGCGAGCCGGTGCGCCTGGTAGCGCTGCTCAACGAAGCAGTCTCGCGAGCTGATGCAGCGATCGCCGACAAGAACCCGGATCTCGACGAGGACACTCGTCATGACGTAGCAAGATCGATCGGGATCGGTGCGGTGAAATACGCCGACCTGTCGACTGACCGTGTCAAGGACTACGTCTTCGATTTCGACCGGATGCTCGCGTTTGAAGGAAATACCGGGCCCTATCTTCAGTACGCCCACGCCCGCATCTGCTCGATCTTCCGTCGTGAAGAGGTTGAGCGCGCCCCGATGCGGACGGCCCCGATCGAGCTCGCCGAGCCGCAAGAGCTTGCCCTCGCACAACAGATCCTAGGATTCCCATCGGCGGTCGACGCCGCGCTCGAGTCGTACAGCCCCCACAAGCTGTGCACGTACGTGTATGACTTGGCGACCACTTTCAGTGCCTTCTACGAACATTGCCGGATCAAGGGCTCGCCTGAGCCGACTTATTCAAGCCGCCTTGCGCTCGCCGACCTCACAGCTCGTGTGCTGGAACGAGCGCTCGGATTGCTTGGCATCGACGCGCCGGAGCAGATGTGACACGTCTCGATCGGCGGCTGCTGTCGGATAGCACCGAAGTCGGTCCCGATGGGATGCTGCGCGTAGGAGGCTGCTCGGTGGCTGATGTCGCTGAGGAGTACGGCACGCCGGTTTTCGTCTACGACGAACTGCACCTGCGTCGCCGGTGCCGCGAGGCGGTCGCGGCGTTTGGCCGGGACCGGGTGATCTATGCCACCAAGGCGTTCCTGTGCCGGGCGATGGCGAAGCTCGCATACGACGAGGGGATGCTCCTCGACGTGGCTTCGGGTGGTGAACTCCACGTCGCGATGTCCGCTGGGGTACCGGCATCGGCCTGCACCATGCATGGCAACAACAAGTCGTCCGCCGAACTACGCCAAGCGATCGAGGCAGGCGTGCGGTACGTGACCGTCGACTCGTTCGACGAATTCGATCGGATCGACGCCTTGATCGCTTCCGGTGTGGGTACCGGCCTTGACGTGGTGCTGCGGATCACGCCCGGCGTGAGCGCCCACACGCACGAGTTCATCTCGACTGGACAGAATGACTCAAAGTTCGGCTTCAACCTTGCGAACGGTGACGCGCATCGCGCCGTCAACCGCGCTCGCCGCTCCCCGTCAGTCAACCTTGTCGGCGTCCACTGCCACATCGGCTCGAACGTGTTCGAGGCATCATCGTTTGCGCGAGCCGCTGAGGTGATGGCCGACTTTGCCGTTCCGCTCGATCTGCCCGAACTCGTGCTCGGGGGTGGGCTCGGTGTCGCCTATGTGGAAGGCGAGGAGGCGCCCTCCATCACACAATGGGGCAACGCTCTGCTCAATGCATGCCAGGCGCTTGGCGTGAAGTCCCGCGTCAGCGTCGAGCCTGGCCGCTCAATCGTGGCCGCTGCCGCTATGACTCTGTACACGGTCGGCACGATCAAACACATACCCAACGTTCGGACCTACGTCTCGGTCGACGGCGGCATGAGCGACAACCCGCGCCCGGTGCTCTACGGATCCGGGTACGAATCGTTCCTCGCTCGTGCCGTTGACGACTCACGCGACCTCACCGCCAGGCTTGTCGGCAAGCACTGCGAGTCGGGTGACGTGCTGTCGTTCGACGCACGATTGCCGGTCGACATCAGAGTCGGCGACCTCCTCGCGATGCCGGTGACCGGCGCGTACGGCCACTCAATGGGCTCAAACTACAACAAGATCACGCGGCCGCCGGTCGTGTTCTGCTCTGACGGAGACGCCCGCCTCGTGGTTCGCCGCGAGACGTTCAGCGATCTCCTCGCGACCGACGTCTTCTAACATGAGTTTCTCCGTGTTCATGCCGAAGTCGATCAGCGTGCGGCCGGACTTAATCAAGCGCGTTACGGTCGGGCGGGAAGAGCGCGATCGGTCCGCCGGCAAGATGACTCGTGGCTCCGGGCCTCCGTCGCGTAGCGCCGACCAGGGCGTCACTGTTGAGAACTCGCCCGACATGGACAGCGATGCGGACCCGGACGAAGCCGTCTGGGTCTGGGTGCTGTTCAAAGAGGTGACTCGCTCGATCGCGATCTGCAATGACTTCCCGGATCGAACCATGCGGTCCGCGCCGATGTCGCTGCGGGCACACGGCGTACCGTCGTGGGGGGGGGTGACGAACTAGTGGCGTGCCGCAACCGGACCCGAGTCGTTGTCCATGACGCGCAGTGACGTGCGGGCCGTCCCGTAGCCTCAGAACCGTGAATGACTCGAACGGTTCTCCAACAGTGCGCATCGGCGTGCTCGGTTGCGGCAATGTGGGCGCTGCGCTGATCAACATCGTGCGAACCCGCTCCGACGCAGTCGCGCAGCGGACCGGAATCCGCCTCGAGATCGCACGGGTGGCGGTCCGCAACATCTCGGCGCCTCGAGACGTCGAGGTGAGTGATGAGATCCTGACACGCGACGCAATGGACCTCGTGACCGACCCTGACATCGACCTCGTCGTCGAGTCGATCGGAGGAATCGAGCCGGCACGTGAACTGATCCTCGCAGCGCTGGCGCACGGGAAGCCCGTTGTGACTGCCAACAAAGAACTTCTAGCCAACGTGGGAGCGGAGCTTTACAAGGCTGCCGATGATGCAGGGCGTGACCTGCTGTTCGAGGCGGCCGTTGCCGCTGGGATCCCGTTCATCCGAGTGCTGCGTGAGAGTCTTTACGGCGAACCGATCACCCGCATCCTCGGCATCATCAACGGCACAACGAACTACATTTTGACGAAGATGACCGATTCGGTCGACTCTGGTGGCGACGCAGATTACGGGGCGGCGCTGAAGGACGCACAAAGCCTTGGCTATGCCGAACGCGACCCCACGGCTGACGTGGAGGGCTATGACGCTGGCGCCAAGGCAGCAATCATCGCCACCGTGGCATTCGGCAAGAAGGTCGTCGCTGGCGATGTATATCACCAGGGCATCAGTGAGATCACCGCATCGGAGATCGCAATCGCCCGTCGTCTCGGCTACGTCGTCAAGTTGCTCGGCATTGTCGAGCGTGACCCCGACACCGACGACGTCAGTGTCCGCGTGCACCCGACGATGGTTCCCGACCATCATCCCCTTGCGACGGTGCGGGACAGCTTCAACGCGGTGTTCGTTGAAGGTGACTACGTCGATTCGGCATTGTTCTATGGGCGTGGCGCCGGCGGCGCTCCGACGGCCAGCGCCGTCTTCGGCGACGTGATCGACGCGGCGATGAATCTTCGCGCCGGAACTCATGGCTCAGTCGGTGCGCTCGGCAAGGCCACGATCAAGCCGATCGACGAGACGTCAGCCGAATACCTGCTTGGGCTCGACGTTGCCGACCAGTCGGGTGTGTTGCATGCAGTCACCGGGGTGTTCGCCGAGCATGGGGTCAGCATCCGCGTGGCCGAGCAGGAGGGCAATGGCCCAGATGCCCGCCTCGTGTTCATCACGCACGAGGCTCGCGAAAAGGATGTTCAGGCGACCGTCCGTGAACTCAACGGCCTCGACGTCGTCCTGAAAGTCGGCGGACTGATCCGAGTCATTGGCAGCTGAGGGCGAGCGCTCATGAAATACGTTTCCACCCGCGGCCGCGCCCCCGAACTGGGATTCGCGGACGTGCTCCTCGCCGGCCTCGCAAACGACGGCGGGCTATACGTGCCCGCAACCTGGCCGAAGCTGACGAACCGCGGCAGGCGTCGCCACGACTACGTCGATCGGGCCGTCGAAGTGATGCTTCCGTTCGTCACGCCTGACATCGATGAAGTGACCCTCACCCACCTTTGCACCGAGGCATACTCGACATTCCGTCACCCCGCAGTGGTCCCGTTGGTGCAGATCGGTGCGAACCAATGGGTGCAGGAGCTTTTCCACGGACCGACGCTGGCGTTCAAAGACGTTGCGCTCCAACTCGTTGGCAGAATGTTCGATCATGTGCTCGCACGACGTGGCGAGCGAGTCACGATCGTAGGCGCAACGAGTGGCGACACTGGGTCGGCGGCGATTGACGGCGTGTCCGGCTGCGACAACGTCGACATCGTGATTCTGTATCCACTCGGTCGAACCAGCGAGGTCCAGCGCCGGCAGATGACTACAGTCGAATCATCGAACGCACATGCCGTCGCCGTCGACGGAACATTCGACGATTGTCAGGACCTCGTAAAAGCGATGTTCAACGACGCCCCATTCCGCAAGCGCAATAATCTGTCGGCGGTCAATTCGATTAATTGGGCGAGGGTGATGGCGCAGACCGTCTACTACGTCGTCGCCTCCGAAACGTTTGTCGAGCCATCGACGTTCGTTGTGCCGACCGGCAACTTCGGTAACGTGCTTGCGGGGTGGATTGCGCGAAAGATGGGCGCGCCCATCAGTGACTTCGTTCTCGCGTCGAACACCAACGACATACTTACCCGTTTCGTCAACGACGGCGATATGACGGCGCGCAGTGTCGTTCCGACATTGAGCCCGTCGATGGACATCCAGGTGTCGTCGAACTTCGAGCGACTGCTATTCGAGATGAACGGGCGCGACGGGGGCCTCACTTCCGAACAACTCGACCGGTTCCGCCAGATCGGGAGCCTCGACGTTGAGCCGGATCAGCGAGCAGCATTCATCGATGGCACGTTTCGCGCTGCCGCGTTCGATGACGATGCAACGCTGCAGGAGATTTCACGCATGCATGACGAGATCGGCATGCTCGTCGATCCGCACACGGCAACGGGTACCGCTGCCGCACGACTTTTCGGGGGACCGAATGGACCGGTGGGGCCGATGGTCACGCTTGCAACGGCACACCCGGCAAAGTTCCCCGATGCAGTCGAGCAGGCTACGCAAACGCGCCCGACGCTCCCTGAGCACCTTGCCGACCTGTCCGACCGCAAGGAGCGTACGCAGACGGTTGCGAACGACCTCGCAGCGGTGCAGGCGCTCGTTGAATCGCTGACTCGCTGAGTGGTCGACCACGACTGTGGCAGGCGATTTGGTGTACCGGACGATATATAGGGCCTTGACGTTGCAATCGACTGCCACGACCAACTAGCATTTCCACTGTTCGGTTCCCACCGGACCGCACCTCGTTCTCTCGAAGCGTGCGAATCTCCCAGGAGTCACTGCGCTCGCTCGTGGCATTGATCTCGACGTGTTGCGACCTCATCTCCTGAATCTGACCTCGCCGTCGCTCTCCACCGCCGGCGAAAGAGAGGCATCCGATGGCCGCACAGGCACTCGAACAGTCCGCGCTGGAAGGCAAGGACAAGGATCAACTCCTTCAGATCGCCAAGGCGCTCGGCGTCAAGGGGATCTCGAAACTCAAGAAGGCCGACCTTGTCGGCGCGATCATCAATGCGACGGGCGGTGACTCGGCATTAGAGCCCGCCTCGCCAGAATCTTCCAGCCGCGCTCGCGAAACCGATGCTGCGTCGATCTCCGAGGCCGCCGATCACGTTGACGCCTCGTCGTCGGGTGATGACGGCGGACCCGCCAACAAGGCAGGTCACGACGACACGCCGAGAGGCAACTCCGTCGATGCGGGTGGCGATGCCGAGTCTGTCCTGGGCCCTGACGGTGAGCCACTTGCTGATTGGGAATTGGAACTCGCCGAGCAGGGCATTTCTACCGACACGTCGGATGCGTCTAAGGCCCCGAACGAACCCAAGCATGACGAGGGCGAACGGTCCCGGGCAGAACGTGACGAGAATGGTCGACGGAACAACCGAGACGGTCAGCGCAGCAATGATCGGCAGCGCGACGGACAAGGCGGCGAGGGCTCGAAGGGCGACGGCTCCCGCAACGAAGGGGATGGACGTGGTCGCAACCGCAACGACGGCCAGAGTCGTTCTCAGGGTGGCAACCAGGGCGGCGGCAACCGCAACGACGGGGGAGGGCGTAACCAGGGCGGCGGCAACACCGACCAGGACGGCGGTGGGAACAACAAGCGCCGCCGCCGTCGGCGTAAGGGTGGCGCTCGTGGTCAGGAAGGCCCACAGGGCGAGGACATCGAGATGCTCGAGGGCGATGGCCAGCCTCAGTCGACCGAGCCGGTAGAAGTGTCGGGCTACCTCGACATCCGTGACGAGGGCTACGGCTTCCTCAGGGTCAAGGGCTACCTCCCGAGCAAGGATGATGCCTACATCGGTGTGAGGCTTACTCGCCAGTACGGGTTGCGCAAGGGCGACGAAATCACGGCAAAGATGCGCCCCGCTCAACGCAACGAGAAAAACCCGGCGGTACTCGAGGTTCACACGGTCAACGGCGGTGATCCGGAAGCCGCCAAGAAGCGCCCGCGCTTCGAGGACCTGACGGCGCTGTTCCCCGACGAGAAGCTCAAGCTCGAGGATTCATCCGATCCTGCGAACATGACGGCACGCATAATCGACCTGATCTCGCCGATCGGCAAGGGCCAGCGCGGCATCCTCGTCTCGCCTCCCAAGGCCGGCAAGACGACGATAATGAAGACCATTGCCAAGATGATCGAGAAGAACAATCCGGAAGTCGAGCTGATCGTGCTGCTCATCGACGAGCGGCCCGAAGAGGTCACCGACATTAGGCGCTCCGTCAGGGGTGAGGTCATCTCGTCGACCTTCGATCGTCCCAGCGACGAGCACACTGCCATTGCCGAGATGACGATCGCCAAGGCGCGGCGCATGGTTGAGGGCGGCAAGGACGTAGTCATTATGCTCGACGGCATCACCCGTCTCAGCCGGGCATATAACCTCGCGGCGCCGTCGAGTGGCAAGATTCTTTCCGGCGGTATCGACGCCGGTGCGCTTTACCCGCCGAAGAAGTTTTTCGGGTCGGCTCGCAATGTGGAAGAGGGCGGTTCGCTCACGATCCTCGCTACCGCACTTGTCGACACGAACAGTCGCATGGATGAAGCGATCTTTGAGGAGTTCAAGGGCACAGGCAACATGGAGTTGCGCCTCGACCGAAAGGTTGCCGAGCGCCGGATCTACCCGGCGATCGATGTAGATGCATCGTCGACACGCCACGAAGAGTTGCTGTTCGACCGCAAGGAACTTCAGATGGTCTGGAAGCTGCGTCGCGTACTGAGCGGTCTCGCCGCCGACGGCAACGCTGCGCCTGGTCTCGAGTTGCTGATGGACCGCCTGAAGACGTTCAAGTCGAATAGTGAGTTCCTTAGCGAGATCGCCAAACAACCTGGCATGTGACGTTGGACGGTGCTCGACACCAACCAACGTCGGGAACGTCGGCCGTGTTCGGCTGTAAGCAGGTAGCGTCCCACGGTGCTGATCTAGACGACGATCGACGGCACCACAATCCGGTGGGGTCGAGCGTTCAGCCGTCACAACAGGATCGAAAGAGGAACCACGATGAAGACTGATATTCACCCCGAATACACCAACACGACTGTGAAATGCTCCTGTGGCAGCATCTTCACGACAAAGTCCACGGTCGAGGGTGACCTCACCGTCGAACTCTGCAACGAGTGCCACCCGTTCTTCACCGGCAAGCAAAAGCTCGTCGACTCCGGTGGCCGTGTCGAACGCTTCAATAAGCGCTACGGGCGGCGCGAGGGCAAGCCCACGAACCTCGAGGAGTGATCTTCTTCCGGCGTAGGTCGGACCGGCGAGTCATGCCGGATCTTGATCTCGGAGACATTCGCGGTCGGCCCCCTCGGTAGCGTCGGGGAGATGAGTGACGGAGGTGGACCAGCGGCCGGCGAGCGGCGTCGACAACTGTTGGGAACCAAGTTGCGGGCGCTTGCATCCTCTCATCTTGGAGTCGAACTCGACGTCGAGCCGATCGATTTCGGCACAGGCGCAGGGTTTGTGCTCGACGGTGCAGCCTGGGTGATCGTCGACGGTCCAGCCGGTCGGACTCTTGGGGCGAGCCTGGTCTGGGCGATCCGCCGACGCGCACGCTCGCTCGATGTTGTCGCCGAGCACGGAGGCGGTCAGCTCGCCCGCCGCGCGGCTGGCTTCGAATTCCCGATTCGCGTCTGGTTTCCCGAGAACCGTGCCCTTCTTCCGGTTGTGGCCGAGGCGGCGCCGCCCATCTATGCGGCCGACCCTGATCATCTCGATCTACTCCGACTGATTAATGCGGGCGGGGCCACACCGCTCGTCGAACGAGGTGTTGTGACGGGTGACGTTCGCGGACTTGAGGTGTGCCGGGTGGTCGACGAACCGACCGTCGGACAGTTCGCTGAACTCAACGACGTGCCCACCGACCTGATCTCGCAGCCCGCCGAGGGAGTATGTCTCGAAGTCGGAGTCGGGGCGAACGATCGCGAAGCATCCCAGCTCATCCACGGCCATCTGCCCAAAGTTGCAGTGCTAGCCGACGTCGTTGCCTCGGTCACGGCTCATCGCAGCATGGATGCGCCCCAGCATCCCCTCAATCGCATGGCACCCGAACGGTTCCTTCGATGGCGGGCGCAGCAGAACCCGGGCATCCTTGGCCTTGCGAGCCTCGTGCCAGTCGATCCGCCGGTACCGCGCCAGAGCGTGAAGCATGTTGAGCCGTGCGTCGCCCGCGGCGTCGATGCCGATGGCCAGTTTGTTGCCGTCGTGTTCTCGTGCGGGGTGGATCTTGATCTCACCCCATTCGTCGCAGACGTAGCTCTGTCGTTGCCCAACGAGGTCAAGCGCGTGCTTATCGCTGCACCCGAGCGGGATCTTGTTGCAGCAACTCAAGACCTTGCCGGACTCCTTGACCGGCCGGTCGAAATGGCCGGGCTATGACATGGCGATGATCGACCGATTTGCGCAGATCGCCGACGAATACGAAACGCTTGAACATCAACTCGCCGACCCTGAGGTGCTTGCCGACTCCGAGCAGCTCCGCACCGTCTCTAAGCGCTACAACGACCTCGGACCGATCGTCGTGAAAATCCGCCGCTTCAACACCCGGCGTGGTGACGGCGAGGCCGCGCGCCAAATGCTTGAGGGTGCATCGGGCGAAGAACGTCAGATGCTCGTTGATGAGATTGACGCCGTTGCATCGGAGCTCGCTGCGCTTGAATCCGAGCTACGAGAGCTCATGATTCCGAAGGACCCACATGATGGTCGCGACGTGATCGTAGAGATACGCGGAGCGGAGGGAGGCGAGGAAGCGAACCTGTTCGCTCGAGACCTCTATGAGATGTACTCGGCCTACGCAAGCTCAAACCGCTGGAAGACCGAAACACTGTCGGCGGCGGTCTCCGATATGGGTGGCTACAACGACATCACCTTCGTCGTCAGCGGTGAGACTGCGTGGCGGAACCTCAAGTACGAAGGCGGCCCGCACCGTGTTCAGCGGGTACCTGTGACCGAAAGCCAGGGGAGGGTTCACACCTCATCGGCAACCGTCACTGTGCTTCCCGACGTTGATGATGTCGCTGTTGCGGTCGATGACCGAGACCTTGAGGTCGACGTGTACCGATCAAGTGGAGCCGGCGGTCAGCACGTCAACACCACCGACTCGGCGGTGAGGATCACCCACGTCCCGACCGGGGTCGTGGTCACGATGCAAGATGAGCGGTCGCAGCTGCAAAATCGGAATCGGGCGATGCAGGTGCTCCGCGCTCGACTTTTCGAGCGCGCTGAAGCCGAGCGCGCCGCCGAGCTGTCGACGGAGCGGCGCTCCCAGGTCGGCGGTGGCGGGCGCAGCGAGAAGATACGGACGTACAACTTCAAGGAGAATCGGGTCACGGATCATCGAATCGGGTTCACCGTCTATCGGCTAGCCGACATCCTCGGTGGTCACCTGGGCATCATCGTCGACGCGTTGGCCACCGAAGAACGAGCGCGCCTGCTCGCCGAGGGGTTGACCGGTGACGACCCGGCCTGACACCAGCAACGGGATCGGGCACGAGCACACCGTCTCGTGGCGAGAGCTGCTCCTTGAGACCGGCGCGCTGCTCAACGAGTCGACACACGCCCGTTGGATTTGCGAGACCGCTTCGGCGACGACCCCCGCCGAGTTCCGAAAGATCCTAGACGAGCCAGCGGCGCGACGAGCCGTGACGCACCTCGACGCAATGGTTGCACGGGCCCGCGCTGGTGAACCGATTCAATATGTGCTCGGGAGTTGGGTATTCCGCCACCTTGACCTTGCTGTCGATGAACGGGTGTTGATTCCGCGCCCTGAGACGGAACTCGTCGCCGAGATCGCAATTGGGCTCGCCCGTGCCTCCGGTCCGAATCGTGCGGCCGTCGATCTCGGAACGGGGTCGGGTGCCATCGGACTCGCGATGGCCGACGAACTCCCGCACGTTGGCACCAGGGTCTGGATCACCGATGTCTCGCCGGACGCTGTCGCAGTTGCCCGCGACAATCTCGCCGGGCTCGGGCGATCAGCTGTCAACGTGAGTGTCGCCGAAGGCTCCTGGTTTGAAGCGCTGCCCGATGAGACCCGGTTTGACGTCATCGTCTCGAACCCCCCGTATATCGCTGACACCTCGGTGCAGATCGATCACATCGTCAGTGAGTGGGAGCCGGCGGCGGCGCTGTTCGCCGGACCCGACGGCCTCGACGCTCTGCGAACCATCGTCCAGGGCGCTCCTCGGCGACTCAGACCTGGCGGCTGGCTCGTGCTCGAACACGGCTTCGACCAGGGTGATACCGTTCGTGAGCTGATGTCTGCTGCCGGCATGATCGACACGGCGACACGCTGCGATTTCGCAGGTCACGATCGGGTGTCGCTCGGCCGTTCTCCGTCCCACCTCTTCAACGTCGCCTGGGAAGACGGTGACCTTGCTGTGCGACACCTACACAACACGACCTTTGACTATGCAGACCTGTTGCGGTGGCTGTCTGCGCCCCAGGTGCTGAATTGGTACGAGGGCCGCGAAATGACCGACCTTGCCGCCGTTCTCACCGAGTACGGCCCGGGGGGTCGGCACGAACGACATGGCATCACCACCTGCATTATTGAACTCGACAAACATCCAGTCGGATACGTCCAGTTCTCCGAACTCGGTGATTCGGATAAAGCCGCAGCCTTCGATCTCGTAGATGGTCGCGGTGTTTGGTCCCTGGATTTCCTCCTTGGCCGGCCGGATCTATTCGGCCGCGGTGTTGACCGAGCGGTGTGCCGGGCGGTGGCCGAATTCCTCATCGCCGATCGGTGTGCGACCGATGTGGTGCTTCTTCCGTACATCAAGAATGCCCGCTTGATCGCTGCATACCGCGAGGCAGGGTTCGCCGGGGATCACGTCGTGCGCGGACACGAACTTCACGAGGGCGTGGTGCGTGACGCCGTTCGGCTCCACTTTCGCCGTTGACGAACGTCAATCAGCCGAGTGGAAGCGAAGCCGTTAGTGTCAGGTTATCTCAGGGGTACGTAGGTCGGCCGTTCCATCGGCGGCTGCGTGTCCGTTCACCCAATGCATCCGTAGGGTCCCGAGTTGTGCGTCGATCAAGTCGAATTTGACTCCGGCCTCGCTGAACCGGTCCAGGATGATCGCCCAGAAGCTCCATCTCGCCACACTTTCCAGGTCGGGATCGATTTGCTCGTGGGTGAACGCGGACCACATGCTTCGCACCGTTTCGTCGGAGTACGTTTCGGCGTGGAACTGTCCTGTCGGGCGAGGCCGGTAGATCGCTCGCGCTCACATTGGCTCAGCCCACGAGACGTAGATCGACACTGCTGTGGTCGACTGGATCAAAAAGCAGCACCGCTGCCGTTGCTCGGCACAAAGAGCGGAAGGACTTGCATCACACCGAACGTGCTGTCCAGTTCGTCGGGTAGGACGTTTTGAAGGCCGGCCAGGTCATGCGCCGGTCGATACGCGTACGCAAACAATTGAGGTTGATCGTGCACCGAGCGGTCGAGGTTCAGCTGAATCGTAAGGCGACTTCGGCGATGATTGTGCCCTCCGCCGGGCTGACTGCCTCGTTTGCACCAGCGACCTCGCGGGCAGCCGAGAACAACGCATGGCGTAGCAAGCGGCTGCTGATCGTTGCGTCGATGTTGTCGAGGAACTCGGCTGTCCGGGCGGTCTCGATTGCTCGTCGGGCAGACTCGATAGCCGCCCGGATGTGGTCTTCGAATGCGAGATCATCGCCCCGCCACTCCTGGCTGATTTCGCGGACGACGTCGACTTCGACGTCGTCGATGTGGTCGTCGGCGAGCATCACTAACGTCAGGAGTTCGAGAGCAGCGCGGTGTTCGGCATCGGCAGTGGCGTGGACAGTGACGCCGCGGTACAGCTCGGCGAGTCGGTCGGTCATGACACCGATGCTTACAGAGCCGGTGCTAGCGCGCGCGTCAAGAAATCGAGTTGGTGTCTAAGTATTTTTTCGGCGATGATCTCCTGCGGGGTCATGTGGGTGACGCCGACGAGCGGGAGGACCTCATGGGGCCGCCCTGAAGCGAGCAGCGCAGACGAGAGTTGCAGCGTGTGCGCCGCCACGACGTTGTCGTCGGCCAGCCCATGAATCAGCAGTAGTGGGCGCTCGAGCTGGGCAGCAAGCGGAATAAGCGAGTTGGCGTCGTAAATTGCGGAACCATCATCAGTGTTGGGGTCTCCGAGGTATCGCTCTGTGTAGTGGGTGTCGTACAGCCGCCATTCAGTCACGGGAGCACCGGCAATTGCTGCGTGGAACACGTTTGGCCGCTGCAACACCGCAAGTGCGGCGAGGTAGCCGCCGAAGCTCCAACCCCGGATCGCCACTCGGTCGAGGTCGAGAATCGGCGAACGCTCCGCGCAGGCATGAAGCGCATCGATCTGATCGTCGAGTGGCGGATGGGCGAGGTCGTGGTGGACGGCGCGTTCCCATTTGGGTCCACGACCAGGCGTGCCGCGGCCATCGGCGACGATGACTGCGAATCCTTGGTCGGCGAACCACTGTGACGACAGGTAGGTGTTGTAGGCCGACGTGACGCGCTGGGCGTGCGGGCCGCCGTAGGGGTCGAGTAGCACGGGCAGCAGTGTGTCGTCGTCCGGATCGCGGCCGCTTGGCAAGAGGACTGCCGTGGCGAGCGCCCTCTCACCGCTGCGCATCAGCGTGACGTTAGGGGTGATGGATGGCGTCTCGGCATACGACTTGAGCCTTGGGCCGTCGAACAAGCCGTCGACGAGGACGGTGTGGGTGGCCCCCGGGTGTTCGAGAGAAACCGATCGGATCACGACCGTACGGCCGCCGATGACAGCCCCGTGGAGACCGGGTTGCTCGGTCAACCGGCCCAGCTCGGAACGTTCGGCGTCGGGATCGGTTGTGGCCGTGGTCGACCAGACATGCAATTCGGTCGGCTCGTCAGGATCGTTTGCAAGGAAGACGATGTTGGGTTCGTTGTTCGTGTCCGGGTCGGCCACGCTCACCACCGACCGGACCTGGAGGCTGCGCGGCGTGACCGGCGCATCGTTGACGTACAGCCGACGCATCCCGTCACGGTCCGATGCCGTCAGGATCGCGCCGCCGGGCAACAGGCGAGGTACGCCGGGGACGTTCTCGATCCAGGCGTCGTCGTAGTCGCGCGCAAGCACGAGAGCCTCGCCAGTGGACAAGTCGACCCTCATTGCCATCGACTCCCGTTGATCCCGCGACTGCACCGACATTAGGAGCCCGTCGTCGGTCCATTCCACGTTGGCGAGGTAGGGGAAGAACTCTCGGTTCCATTCGATGTCGAGGCGGGCGCCGTCGAGCCCGAGAACGTGAAGGGTAACGACGGGGTTTTCGGCGCCGGCTGCCGGATAACGCACTGTTCGAGCCGGTCTTGAGGGTTCGGCTGGGTCGGCGATGGTCCACTCCGCAACCGGAGCGTCATCGACGCGGCATGCGGCTATCGACTGTCCGTCGGGACTCCACCAGTACCCGCGAAATCTGTGCATCTCCTCGGCGGCGACGAAGTCGGCGCTACCCCACGAGACTGCGTTACCGTCCTTTGGATCCTTTCCGGCAAGCGTCTGCGACGATCCGTCAAGTTCAGCGACTCGCAGTGTTGCACCCGACACGTACGCAAGCCGAGAGGCGGTGGGGTCTGGCCGGGGGTCGTGAACAGGGCCTTCGACGACGAGCCGGCGCGCTTGGCCGCTCAGCAGTCCGGCGGTGAAGAGCTGTCCGTTGAGTGCGAAGGCAGCGACCTGACATGCGGCATCTGTCGAATAGGCGGTGATTCCCGTCGTACCGTCTCGTGTCCGCTCCCGTTGGGCTTGCTCCTCGGCGGTGAGCTCACCGTCGACTGGATCGTCGACCTTGAGCAGCGTTCGTGGATCTGCGATCAGACGCTCTTCGCCAGTGGCGACGTCGAGCACCCACAGCGCATTGACGGAATCGTCTCCAGCGCCGCTGCGAAGAAACACGACGCGCTCGCCGTCGGTTGACACCGAAAGGTTGCGCGGCTCGCCTAAGGTAAACCTTTGGGTGCGGGCGTTTTGGCGGGGAAACGAATCGGTCACGGGCGCCACTTTAGAACGGCGCTCAGGGTTCGTAGCGGCGGATCAGATGCGGGGTGTGCTGGCTCGGATCGCAGCGAGGATCACGTCGAATGCGGCGTCGGCGTCGACATCGACTAGCACCTCACAGTTCGGTGCGGCCCGCTCGAGGAGACGTCTCTCGTCGATGACGGTCATCCCGGCGGTGTGTTCGCCAACGGTCTCGACCACGACGTGGCGGTCGTTCCGCTCGAACAGTTCGGGGCGGGCGACAGCCAGGACCGCGAGCGGGTCGTGCAGCGCCGCCCCGCGCATTGCGCCGTCATTGTGGCGAGAGAGGTACGTCCCCGAGAAGAAGTCAAACAGACCAGCAAGGATCTCGGCCAGGCGTCCGGGAATTGCGCGTGTGCGCTCGATTCGCTCCGGCGTGACTTGGAAGCGGTGTGTCACGTCGAGACCGGCCATGATCAGCCTGCCAGCGGCTGATCCTGGCGTGGACGAATCATATGTGTCAAATACGATAGAGGCTGCGTGGGGGTCGGCCCAAAGGTTGAACTCGGCGACGGCCGACCGATTGCCGAAGCTGCCGCCTCCCATTAGGGAGACCCCGGCAATGCGTTCGGCGAGGTCGGGTGCCAGTCGAAACGCCATGCCGATGTTGGTGAGTGGCCCGGTCGGCACCAGCCACAGACCCTCCTCCGACCGGCATGTCTCGATGATGAACTCGACCCCGTCGGTACCATCGAGCGGGGTGATCGGTGATGGGAGGTTCGCTCCGTCGAGGCCGGATACTCCATGGATCGCAGCGGCGTGACGTGGCTTCGCGACGATCGGGTGCCTGGACCCCTGGTGGACGGGAGCCTCGATCCCAACGAGGTCGCGCATGACCAGCGCGTTGTGAGTTGTGAGATCGATGTCAACGTTGCCGCCCACCGTGACGATGCCGACGATGTCGGCGATGTGTGCTGCGGTAATAATGGCCACGGCGTCGTCGTGGCCTGGGTCGCAGTCGATAATCATCCTCGGTCGTGCGGTCATGTCGCCGAGCTTGCCAGGCAGTCGGGCACACTGTCGGTATGGAACGGGCTTCGCTTCGTCGGATCGCCGTGCTCGCCTGTGCGGGCTCGATGTTTGTGGCCTGTGCCGATGGCGGTGACGAGGGCACTCGGTCGTCGACGGAGACGACACCCGACGACGGAGACATCTTCACCGAGTCCGGCTCGGAGGAATCCGCAACCTACACCGGGCAAGATGCAGCTCCGGTCGTCGAATCGATCCCTCCGGTTCCTGAGACCGGTGTCCCCGGGATCGCCAGTGACGATGCGTTCTGCCGGGCGTGGAGCCAATATGCCGGGTCGGTTCAGGCGCTTTCCCTGGCGTGGGCGGTCCAGCCGGCGGCTGCCGCTGCCGCGCTTGAAGTGGCAGCGTCCGATGCCGTGACGAGTGCGGTTGCAGCGATGTCAGCCGAGTTCCCTGCTGACATCGAATCGAACCGCGACGCATTGACGGTGGACGTTCCAGGCCCAATCCTCGATCGCGCCGAGCGAGCACGTCAGGCCTTGGCCGACGCCGGTGGTACCGATGACGAGATCAAGCTGTTGGGTGACGCCTGGATCGAGGCGATCGCGGCTGCTGGGCTTGACGCAGAGAACGTCGCTGTCGCCGTCGCAGACGACTTACAGCAGATTCTCTTGACTGCAACCGGAACATTTCTCAAAGACACGCCATCGATTCTCGAGGATCCGACGCTTGACACCACCGAGTTCGACATTACCCCGTCGCTCGACTACATCTTCGAGAACTGTCCCGACCGCGGCACGCTCGCCGGGAACGACGTCGTTGGGAGCGAATCCTGATGCTCACGTTCTGCGATCAAGGATGACGTGATCGACGAGCTGAGCTGGCAGGCGGGCGTCTCGCTCGTCGAACGGGAACGAGATGGACGCAGAGAACTGGCCGGACAAGGTTCGTTCCATCAACTCGTTGGGACGTTCGGGAACACGGCGCGGTTGAGGCACCTAGTGCAGCAGCTCACGTTCCACGGCCGGCCTGACCGTATGCGGGGTCGGAGGTGCAGCTTTCTGTCCGGCGTCGCGTCGACGTGCGAAAAATCGGGGCCGACCGAGGTGAACGTTCCCGCCAATGACACCACTGTCTGGCCCAGCGTTTCGAACTAGTGGCGGAATCCGATACCGATTCTCGGTCTGGGTCGCCGAGTCCCTGAGGCCCAAGCGGTGACCTTGCCGTCGGTTCGCATTCGTCGGTCCAGAAAGCCTTTGAGGGCGGTGTGAGGATACGAGTGCCGCAGCGCTGGTCGAAGATTGCTCCGAGTGCAATGGCAACCAAGACCAAGTCGAGCGTGCGCTGCTTCCGTTCGGCTATCGCTTCCGAGATCACGAGGGCACTCGCTCATCCGATACGCCCGAGATCCCCCGGGCGGCAAAACTGCGGTGAGCTCCGAAGAGGCGACCACCCGAAATGATGACGGACGCCTTCGCCGCAATTCCGGACAGGGTTCACAGCAGTGCGGTCACTCAGTCCATCGCAATGCTCCATCTAGTTTCAGGCTAAGTCGACGCATGATGTTCAGATCCTCAGGGTGGCATCGGTTTCGAGGCGGACGCCGACCCCTACCCACTCGCCATCGCACATCGCTTCGGCAACAGCGGGGTCGCTGGTGCATCCCCATGCCCGCCGTTCATCGGCGAGTCGACATGCGGCAAATGCGGTCTCGGGTAGTCCGTCGCGCGAGAACATCACTGAGTAGGCCTCGATATCGGCCGGACCGGCGGCGTCAGCTCCGACTGCGAGCGTCCGTTTGGGGAGTGCATCGATTTTGTCCTGGGGGGAATCGTGTCGGAAGCCGCCTATCGGTGGCGCTGCCGAGTACACGCCGAAGGCGTGCTTTGTGGCGTTGCCGCCGTTCGCCCACACCAGGCCGTGCTCGCTCGGCTGCTCGCGCAGCTCGGCGGCCATCGTTGCGATCGCGTGCATCGGGTAGTTGTTCCATGGTCCACCGCAGAAGGGGAGACCCCCGGTGCGCGACCACTGCCGTTCCATCGGGTCGATGCCGAGCGACTGTGCTCCGAGCTGAACTGCGGACGGAAAGCAGGAGTACAGGTCGATTAGGGCGACATCATCGATCGTCACGCCGGCCAGCTCGAGCGCACGTTTGCCGCCAAGCTCGATCGCAGGTGTGCGGGTGAAGGTGTCGCGGTTCGAGACGTAGTCGTGTTCGTGGCAATCGGTACCCGAGTGCGGAAAAACCCACCGGTCCTCGGCGATCCTGAGCCGACGAGCGGAGTCAACCGAGCACATGATCAACGCAGCGCCCATGTCGACATCGCTGTTTGAGTTCATTAGCTTTGGGTACGGAAAGCCGATCATCCGGTTGGCCGGTCCGACGGTCGTGATCTCCTCGGGAGACTTTGCCGTTCTAATCCACGCATGCGGGTTGTCAGCCGCAACGTGACTGAGATCAGACCACAGCTTGCCGAGGCGGGCCTGATGCTCTTCGACGGTTCGTCCAGCTGCAGAGCGCAGCGCCGTCTCAAACATTGGATAGATCTGGACCGGCATCAGGATCCCGAGGTCGCGCTCGGCCGGGTGACTCATTTCGAGCTCCTTGCCGATGCGGTCGGGTCGATCATCACCATCGGCTTTCGGCCAATCGAGTGTCACCCCGTCCTTGCGCGCCCGCATGTAGGTCCGAAATGCTTCGGCCCCTGCGAGCACGGCAACGTCAACGTCTCCTGCGAGGATGTCGATCGCGGTCGCATTGACCAAAGATTGGGGGCTGTTCCCACCCGGTGTGGTCTCGCCGAGCCGGGCGTCCTCGATCCCGAGTCGCTCCGCTAGAAAGCGTGGGGCATTTCGATATCGCCAGCCGATGATGTTGACGACGCGCACTGCGTCCGCAGCAGGAGGCCCGTCCAGTCCGGCATCGGTGCTCGCCATCAGGGCTGCGCGCTCCATCAGCGCTGCGGGTTCGAGGGCATCGTCGAGGGAATCGGCACGGTGGCTGTACTGGCCGACGCCAACGATCACGGGAGTACGGGGATCGAGCGTCACGACGCCAGACTGTACGAACCGAGCGCTCCCTGCCACGATTCCGGCCGTACACTCGACGGTTGATGGCACGAATTTCAATCGGATCTGACCACGCCGGCTACGACCTCAAAGGACACCTTGTCTCGTTCCTCACTCTGCAGGGCCATGAGGTCGACGACCGGGGCGCCTATTCGACCGATTCGGTCGACTATCCGGAGATCTGCGCTGGCGTCGGCCGGGCCGTGGTTGCCGGTGATGCCGACTGGGGGATCGTCCTCGGCGGCAGCGGCCAGGGTGAACAGCTCGCTGCGAACAAGGTGCGCGGTGTGCGCGCTGCGCTCTGCAATTGCCTCTATACCGCGCGGATGGCGCGTGAACACAATGATGCGAACGTGCTGTCGTTGGGGGGCCGCGTCGTGGGTGTCGGTCTCGCTGAGGAGATCGTCACCACCTTTGCCGCAACCGAGTTTGAAGGCGGCCGCCATCAGCGCCGCGTCGACCAGATCACCGCCCTCGAAGCCGACTTCTGACACGTTGCGCTGCGTTTCTGACACGCGGCGCTTCCCGAGACAAGGAAACCTGATGCCCTTTCCCTCCGATACCGATCCCGACACCGAAGTGTTGGCCCTGCTCGAGGCCGAAGTCGAGCGGCAGGTCACCGGCTTGCAGCTGATTGCAAGCGAGAACTTCACGTCACCGGCCGTCATGGCCGCCACCGGTTCGGTGCTGACGAACAAGTACTCTGAGGGCTATCCGGGCAAGCGCTACTACGGCGGCAACGTGGTCGTTGACTCGATCGAGCAGCTGGCGATTGACCGCGTCAAGGAACTGTTCGGTGCCGACCACGCAAACGTGCAGCCGCATTCGGGTGCCAACGCGAACATGTGCGTGTACCAGGCGCTGCTCGAGCCGGGTGACACTGTTCTCGGACTCAGCCTCGACCACGGTGGTCACCTCACACACGGATCACCCGTCAACGCAAGTGGTCTGTTGTACAACTTTGTCGCGTACGGAACGAATGCCGAGGATCGCATCGAGATGGATCAGGTACGTGAGCTCGCGCTGAAGCACCGTCCGAAGATGATCGTCGCCGGCACAACGTCCTATCCGCGGCGCCTCGATCCTGAGCCGTTTAAGAAAATCGCAGATGAGGTGGGGGCGCTCTTGATGTTTGACATCGCCCACCTCGCCGGACTGGTGGCCGGGGGCGCCCACCCCAATCCCGTGCCGTATGCCGACGTAGTCACCTTCACGACCCACAAGACCTTGCGCGGCCCGCGCGGCGGCTGCATTCTGTGCAAAGACGAGCACGCAAAGGCGATCGACAAGGCGGTGTTCCCCGGCTGGCAGGGTGGTCCACTTGAACACGTCATTGCTGGCAAGGCGATTGCGTTCCGCGAGGCGATGGACCCGTCGTTCACCGAGTACGCACAGCAGGTCGTGACGAATGCGTCGGCTCTCGCCGAGGCGCTCGTAAAGGAAGGCTTCCGGCTCGTCTCCGGTGGAACCGATATCCACTTGATGGTCGTCGACCTCACCCCGTTCGATGCGGAGCTGACCGGCAAAGTCGCACAGGCGACGCTCGATCAGGCTGGGATCACGCTGAACAAGAACACGATCCCCGACGACCCGCGCAGTCCGTTTGTTACAAGCGGTGTGCGGATCGGTACACCATCAGTCACGACCCAGGGAATGACCGAGGCGGAGATGCCGATCATTGCAGAGCTGATCGTTCAGGCACTCCGCCACGTTGGCGATGCCGGAGCGCTCGCCTCGATTCGGGGCGAAGTCGGTGCGCTCTGCGCGAAGTTTCCCGCCTACTGACCTGAGTAGTGCTGGCTTCCTCCATACGGATACCGGTGCTCAGGTCGGCCTCGTGATGATCTGGGAGTAACACATTTCATCGTTGGTGCCCTCGCTCCACACGATGTAGCGCGGCTCGGCATCGTCGGGAATCTTTGACCGGTCCCACTCGCATTCGACGCGGATGGTGTCGCCGGGCTGAAGCACGATCTGCTCGACCGGTTCGTAGTTCAGCTGCCAGTCGAAATCCCAGCGCGGAATGTCGAGCAGGACCCGTTCGTCCGGTGAATCCGGATTCAGGGTCATTTTGAAGGATGAGCCGAATTCGTGCTCATGTCCCCAGATCGAGATGATCTCACCGGGTTGTGCTGGATGGTCGCACGATGACGACGCAATGCCGTCGGTCATGTCGGCGAAATCGGCAACGGTTGCGCCGCAGGTCGCCATTAAGGCATTCCCGACGAATCCGGCGAACCGACCCTGTTCCTCAATGAGTTTTGCCACCGCAACGTCGCGGTCACACAGGGGGCCGGTCTCGCTCGTCGAACACGGGATTTCTGCTGGGCCGAGATAGAGCGTGAGGTCGATGGGGTCAAGTAATCCGCCGGCGGCTGCGAGATCGACGTCGTCGGCGAAATCGAGGAGCAACGTGGACTCGTCGGGTGGAATGTCGGCGGTTTCGGGTTCGTAGTGGTAGTGGATCTGAACGACGAAGAAGTCGCCCGCCGCAACGGCGATGCCGACGTCGTCTGGCAGCACGGTCGGTTCCTGGCCAGGGGCCCAGCTCATGATCTGCTTGGTCTCGCCTGCGCTGCCGAACCCGGCGAGTCCGGTGCATGCCCATCCGATGTCGGGGTTCGAGGAAGCCGCCGCCTCGGCTGCTTCGCGAGCTGCTGCCTCGACGTGGAACAGGAGAGCATGGTGAACGACTTCGGTCTGGTCGGGCTCGAACCCGTAGCTGGTGAGGAACCCACTGGCGTCGAGTTCGGGGTCGTAGATTTGGCAGCGGTAGTCATCGGAGTCGTTGTCGACCGTTCCCTTGTATGGCTCGCCGGTGAGGGTGGCGTCGACCTCACCGAGAGCTGCCGGGCCCCTCGGTGCGATGATCGGCGTGTCCGGGTCAACGTCGAGGATCCCGCCGTCCTCCACCCAGGATGCCATCGTGGCCCGAGTGGCGTCGTCGAGGCGCCGGTCGCCGTGGAACGCGACGTCGCCATCGTCTGCGGGCCACGGGGGCATGTATCCGACGTCAACCACCGCAGCGATGTACTCGGCGTCGAAATCGGAGATGTCGCCGGCTGTTTCGAGAACCAGGTGTGCGGTACCGGGGCCATTGGCGGTGTGGCACGATGCACAGTTGGTCTCCAGGATCGGGAGGACCTCGTCGGCAAAGGAGATCCCGCTGGCGGGCCTTGCGACCTCGACCGTTGTTGTGCTCGCTGCGTTCTCCGTTATGGAAGTGGTTGGGTCGATCGTCGTCGTGTTCTTCGACGCGGCCGAGTTGGGTGCGGATGTGCTGTCGTCGGAGTTCGTGAGGGGACCGCAGGCGGTCAAGACGATCGCCGCCCCTACGGCGATCTGGGTGCCCCAGCGGGCCCGGCGACAGTTCTGCGAGATCATGCGAAGCCGTACGCTAGACAGAAACCGTGACTATTGCTGAACTGAGGTGATCTTGCCCTCCGATGGCTGGATAACGAAGATGCATAACCCTAAAACGCGACTCGGAATGCTTCGCCCGAACCCATCCCGGCGAGCCGGTTCGCCGTGATGGTTTTTGTTCAGAATCGCTGGCAGGTTTGCGCTCCATACGATGAAACGCGGTTTAGCGTGTCGGGCGAGGAAAGACTCGCCGAGGCGGACGCGGAGCATTCGGCTGTTCTTCAGGGCAACCGGATGCTCCGCGTCGCTTCGGTGTTTGCACCTGTGAGGGGGCCGTACCGGATTTTGGCGGCTACGCCGACTGGCTGATCAGGTTTCGTAGCGGTAGTAGCGGCTGGACTCGGCGGTGCAGCGAACACCGAGTCGCCGGGTGTCGCTGCCGCTGTCACGGGCCGCTATGGGCGCAGCTGGCGGTGCACCGTCCATTGATTGCCGTCCCACCACCGCGCCAATATGTAGTCGCCGACGAGGTCCGGTTATCAGTCTGTGGGATGCGACACGGCGCGAAGATCAAGAGTTCAACGGCTGTCTGCGCTCAGTGCTCGGCGGACGTTCGGGCGAATCGCACAGATCAGAGCGGTGTCGTGTCGTAAGGTGCGTCCTCGTGCCGTCGGTTGCCGCGTATCTCTCGATTGGTGGCCTGGCGGCGGTGGTCACGTTCGGGGTCACACCGATCGTTGGTCGCATCGCTCGCCGGTTCGGTTGGGTGTACCTGCCCAACGAACGCACGGTGCACACCGAACCGCTACCGGACGTCGGTGGGCTTGCAATGTTTATCGGTTTCATCGTGGCGCTGGGGACGGCTTGGGCGTTCAATGTGTTCGACCCGCTCTTCGCATCCAACTCGGAACCGCTTGGCGTGCTGATCGCGGCAATCATCATCTTCGGGACCGGTTTCATCGACGATGTACGCGAACTGAGCGCGCCGGCCAAAGTGTTCGGCACGGTCCTCGCCGGAGTTGCGCTGGTCTACTTCGGCGTCGTCATGGACTCGTTCCGACTGCCGTATCTCGGCGAGACAATTCTCTCCGACGACCTCAAGCCGCTCGTGACCGTGTTGTGGCTGGTGGGTATGAGCCAGGCGATCAATCTGATCGACGGCCTTGATGGTCTTGCAGCCGGTGTCGTCGCGATCGGAGCGTTCGCGTTTTTTCTCTACAGCCAGGAGTTGACCGCACGTGACCTGCTCCTACCGAGCAACATCGGGCCGCTGTTCGCGATCATCGCGGTCGGCGTCTGCGTCGGGTTCCTGCCGCACAACTTCAACCCGGCGCGGATCATGATGGGAGATGGGGGAGCATTGCTGCTTGGGCTGTTGCTTGCCGTATCGACGAGCGTGGTCGGTGGGCGCGCCGATTCGTTCGGGTCGGAGACGATCGGTACGACTTACTTCTTCCTCGCACCGATCGCGATTCCGTTGTTGATCCTTGGCGTGCCGATCGTCGACACGGTATTCGCGATCATCCGGCGCGCCACAAGTCGTTCGTCGCTCGCCACCGCTGACAAGGGGCATCTGCATCACAGACTGATGAACCTAGGACACGGACATCGCCGCAGCGTGCTGATCCTCTGGACCTGGACGGCTCTGCTGTCGGCGTTCGTGTTGTATCCGGTTCTTACCGAACAGAACCCCAGGTATCTGCCGTTTGGAATCGCCGCGCTGGGAATTGCGCTCTTCACGTTGCTGCATCCGAGCGTGATCGAGCAGCGCCGAAACAACAACACGCCGCCCGGCGGAATTGAGCGCTCGGTCGCCGATCCCGACCGGCCGACGTTGTTCGACAGCGAATCCCAGGCCTGAATCCCATGATGTTGGTTGAGTTCGGGTTGCCGGACCAGGGCGGCGGCACTAGGTTGTGCATGCATTCACAAGCGACTGGACGTCGCTTGCCCTGCCTGAGAACCCCGGATCGATGAAGCTCCTCCCCCGCCCGCCCAAAAACGTTCGCGTCAACACCGAAGACTCGCTCGGCCACGGCATGGATGCCGTGATCATGTTGGCCATTTTCCTCGGCGCCGGATTCGGGCTTGACCGTCTCCTTGGCACCATGCCGATCTTTATGATCGTGATGACGGTAGTTGGCTCGGTCGGCCTCTTCGCACGTTTTTTCTACCGATACGAGGCGAAGATGAACGAGCACGACGCGCAGCGATTGGCGAAGCTTTCCGGCCCCGATCAATCGTCCGCTGCGGGTGGCGCCAACGGAGAGGCGGCATGACCGTGGCCGCCGCACACGACGTCGACATCTTGGGAACCCGCTTCGATGGGCCGGCGCCTGAAGTGACTGTCTCAAAGGACATGATTAAGCGCGGGGTCATCGTCGCCCCGTTGATCGTGGCAGTGTGCGCAGTGATCTGGGGTGCCAACGGTGCGTGGTCAAGCATGTACGGCATTGCGATTGTGCTGGCCAACTTCGCGCTTGCGGCGGGCCTCATCGCCGGCGCTGCTCGAATTTCGATTGGTCTCATGATGGGTGCAACACTATTTGGGTACCTGATCCGCCTTGGATTAATCTTTCTCGCCGTACTGTTAGTTAAGGATGCGAGTTGGATTTCACTTCCCGCACTCGGATCGACCATTATCATCACGCACCTCGGGCTTCTGTTCTGGGAGATGAAGTTTGTCGCTCTGTCGTTAGCCCATCCTGGTCTCAAACCTGATCGTGCATGAACGCGCATATCGACTTCCCTGAACCATCCACCCTGACTCAACCTCACGACTGAAACGGAATCAACGTGCTCGCAGCCAGAGGACTCGTCTTCCCACCGATTAACGAATTGCTTCGTTGGCAGGACATCTTCCCTACCTTCAACAAGATCGCGCTGATCGCTTGTCTTGCGGCGGTGCTCGGCATCGGGTTGTTCCTGATCGCCAGTCGAGCCGATCCGATGGTGGCCCCGACCGGCCCCCGGAACCTCGCCGAACAAACCATTGAGTTCGTCGAAGAGGGAATCGTCATGCAGACTCTCGGCAAGGATGGACTGAAGTGGACGCCATTCTTGCTGAGCCTGTTCATCTTCATCTTCTTATGCAACATTCCCGGGATCCTGCCGATCTTCCAGATGCCCGCCACCGCTCGCATTGCGATCCCACTCACGCTGTCATTGCTTGTCTGGGTGATCTACATCGGTGTCGGGCTCAAGCACCAGGGTGCGGCCTACTTTGGCCACTTGCTTTGGCCTCCCGGAGTTCCGACTGCGCTCAAGCCGCTCGTGGGTGCAATCGAGTTCATCTCAACCATCATCGTGACGCCGTTCAGCCTTACCGTCCGGCTCATGGCGAACATGCTCGCCGGACACATTCTGCTCGTCACGTTCGCACTGTTGACCGCAGCGCTTGCTACCGCTGAAACCAGCCAGTTCCTGCTGGTTCCGGCCAGCATCTTGCCGTTCGGCATGCTCGTCTTCCTGACGGCGTTCGAAATTCTTGTCGCCTTCTTGCAGGCCTACATCTTCGCCATCTTGGCGGCGGTGTATATCAGTAACTCAACCGCCGGCCACGGCGACGAGCACTGATTCCGTCACACCGATTCGTTCTCAACGATCTCCCACTCACAGAAACCACACAGGAGAAAAACCCCAAATGGAAGCTTTCAGCGCACTTGTCGCCGCCGCAGATGAAGCCGGCATTGATCCCGCAGATGCTAAGAACACCGCTGCTGCAGCAGGTGCCGGCTACGCCTACGGCCTTGCGGCCATCGGGCCCGGCATCGGCATTGGTTACCTCGTCGGCAAGTCGGTCGAAGCCATGGCCCGCCAGCCAGAGGCAGCCGGCATGGTGCGAACCACCATGTTCCTCGGCATTGCCTTCACCGAGGCGCTCGCCCTCATCGGCTTCGTCGTCTTCATTCTTCTCAAGTTTGCTTGATTCGGCGTGCGGCCGACTAGCTCGGCCATGAGTCCCATCCGTATAGAAATCCAGGAATGGAGTTGACGTGCTGAGAGCCGTCGTCACAACTGCATCCACCGGACAGCTCGAGGTGAAACTCCTCGAAGCCGAAACGTGTGAACGCACCGACCTCTCCGACGAGGAGATCGAGGAGCTGGGGGGCGAAGACGTCTTCACGCTCGGTAGTGAAAACTGCCCGGAGCTGAACCCGATCGCGCCTGAACAAAAGGAGATGATCTGGGGATTTGGCGCCTTCGTGGTGCTTGCAATTTGCCTGCGCTTCTGGCTCTTTCCGAAGGTCCGCCAGGGCATGCAGGCCCGCTACGACAAGGTGCAGAGCGACCAGGAAAGCGCCCAGACGCTCACCGCAGCCGCACGGGCCGATGTTGCCGAATATGAGGCTCGACTCGCCTCTGTGCGGGCCGAAGCGCAACAGAAGGTCGACGCTGCCCGTGTGACGCTTGAAGCCGAGCGCTCCGCACAGATTGGGGCTGCCAATGCCAGGATTAGCGAGCAACGCGCAGCTGCTACGGCAGAAGTGGATACAGCACGTCAAGCGGCGATGGGTGACGTCGAGGCGGCGGTCACGGACGTAGTCAGTCGAGCAACCGAACTTGCCACCGGCAGGGTGCCGAGTACGTCTGTCGTGCAGTCCGCCGTCGGCTCGGCCATGGGTGCCGGCACAGGAGCTTCGTCATGATCGCTGCAACGTTCAACCTGATGTCCGGCGAAGTCCTTGCTGCCGAGTCGGTGCCGAACGATGGCGTGGGATCCACGTCACTTGATCCGATCTGGGCACCGATCGAGGAGATCATCATCGGCGGTCTCGCCTCGCTGATCGTCTTCGTGATGCTTTACAAATTCGCCTGGCCCGCTATCTCAAAGGGGATGAAAGATCGCACAGCGCGCATCCAGAACGAACTTGACGCGTCGGCCGCTTCACGCACGAAGGCCGAAGCAGACGCTGCCGGAATCCGGACTTCATTGGGCGATGTCGACGGCGAACGCAGCCGACTCTTCGCCGAAGCCGATGCCCAGGCTGCGTCGCTGCTCGAAGAGGGGCGTCTGCGGCTGACGAAGGAAATCGAAGAACTTGAAGCCAAAGCTGCCGCAGACATCGCTGCCGCTGCGGGTCGCGGTGCTGACGACCTCCGAGTTGACATCGCTCACTTTTCCAGCCGGGCCATCGAGTCCAGTGTGATCGCCACACTGGATAGCGCCACCCAGCAGGAATTGATCGAGAGCTTCATCTCCCGCATCGGTTCCGGACAAGGAGTCACCTCATGAGCGATGCCCAGATCCACGGATACGCCCGTGCGTTATTCGAGATTGCCCGAGCCGATGGCACGCTCGATGAAGTCGAAGATGAGCTTTTCCGTTTTGCTCGTTCGTACGAATCGAGCGAAGAACTCCGCAACACGCTTTCCGATGAGCAGATCCCGGCTGAGAAGCGTCAGGCGATCATCGAGGATTTGCTTGGGGGTAAGGCAACCTCGACCACGACCCAGCTCGTGTCGATGGTGATCGGCTCTGGGAAGGCTCGTGACTTGCCGGCAATCGTGGACGTGCTCGTTCACCGGGCGAGCAGCGCCAAGCAACTCGATGTTGCCGAGGTGCGCACCGCAGTTCCACTCACCAGTGACCAGCAGGCTCGTCTGAAGGCGGCGCTTGAAAACGCATCCGGCAAGACCCTTAACCTCAAGGCAGTCGTCGACCCCAGCGTGGTCGGTGGCGTCGTCGCCATGGTCGGCGACGACGTCTTCGACGACACCGTCCGTACACGTATCGACCAGCTGAAGTCGCGGCTCTGAGCCGCATCTCCATGGATCAACCCAGAGATCAACAGAGGAAACAACATGGCTGAACTCACAATCTCCGCCGCCGATATTGCATCGGCGCTCAAAAACAATCTCGAAGGCTTCTCGCCGTCAGTCGAAGCCCGCACCGTGGGACGTGTCGCCGAAGTCGGCGACGGTATCGCCCGTGTGTCGGGCCTTCCCGATGCTGCCGTGAACGAACTCCTCGAGTTCGAGGACGGCTCGATGGGGCTCGCACTCAACCTCGACGAAGATGCCATCGGTGCTGTCGTTCTGGGCGACGTCGACAACATCGAAGAGGGTCAGACGGTCAAGGCGACATCCCGAATCCTTTCGATGCCCGTCGGTGACGGCATGCTCGGACGAGTGGTAAACGCACTTGGTGAACCCGTAGACGGGGCCGGCGAACTGGTCGGAGTGCAGCAGCGACGCATGGAGATCCAGGCGCCGGGCATCCTCGGCCGCCAACCCGTGCACGAGCCGTTACAGACCGGCATCAAGTCGATCGACGCGATGACCCCGATCGGACGCGGTCAGCGCGAACTGATCATCGGTGACCGCAAGACAGGCAAGACCGCGGTCGCCATCGACACGATCCTGAACCAAAAGGGTCTAGGCGTGAAGTGCATCTACGTTGCAATTGGCCAGAAGGGCTCGACCGTCGCTCAGACCGTCGACACCCTTCGCCAGGCCGGAGCGCTCGACTACACCGTCGTGGTCACGGCGCCCGCCGCCGACTCGGCTCCATTCAAGTACCTCGCCCCCTACGCTGGCTGTGCCATCGGCCAGCACTGGATGGACAACGGCGAACATGCGTTGATCGTGTACGACGACCTCTCCAAGCAGGCCGACGCCTACCGCCAGCTCTCGCTCCTCCTGCGGCGGCCTCCGGGTCGTGAGGCCTACCCAGGCGACGTCTTTTACTTGCACAGCCGTCTACTCGAGCGTGCTGCGAAGCTTTCCGACGAGAACGGAGCCGGTTCGCTAACTGCGCTGCCGATCATCGAGACCAAGGCTGGCGACGTTTCGGCATTCATCCCAACCAACGTGATCTCGATCACCGACGGCCAGGTATTTCTGCAGGATGCACTGTTCAAGTCGGGTGTCCGCCCGGCCGTCGACGTCGGCATCTCGGTGTCACGCGTCGGTTCTGCTGCCCAGACTAAGGCGATGAAGGGTGTCGCTGGCACGCTCAAGCTTGACCTCGCGCAGTTTCGTGAGCTGGAGGCTTTCGCTACGTTCGGCTCCGAACTCGATGCCATCTCCAAGGCGCAACTTGAGCGTGGTTACCGGCTCGTGGAACTCCTCAAGCAGCCGCTGAACAGTCCGATGTCGGTGCAAGACCAGGTCGTTTCGTTGTTCGCTGGGACCAAGGGTTATCTCGACGATCTGCCCGTCACCGACGTGCAACGGTTCGAGTCCGAGCTGCTCGACTTCATGCGGTCCAGCCACGCAGGTCTGCTCGACGAGCTGAAGACTCAGAAGATCCCTGACTCGCTCGCCGACGTCGTTGATTCTTTCAAGGCGCAGTTCGCCTCGAGCGGCGACGCCTCAGGCAACCCGGTTGATCCTACGTCGGTTGAGGCCGATGAAATGGGTGACACCGAGTCCAACAAGACCCTCGCAACGGAGTAATTCCCTATGGCAGGTGGCACCGAGCGCATACTCCGCGGACGCATCAAGGCGATGCAGTCCACGAAGAAAATCACACGCGCCATGGAATTGATAGCGGGGTCGCGCATCGTCAAAGCTCAGCAGCGGGTGCAGGCGGCCGTGCCATACTCGGAACAGATCACCGAAGTTGTCAAGGACCTCGCTGCTGCTGGCGCGGCCTCGGACGCTCCGATTCTGGCAGGGCGTGACGAAGTCAAGACGACGTGTTACGTTGCGATCACCGCTGATCGCGGTCTGTGCGGTGGGTATAACGCTGGAGTGCAGCGTGCAACCGAAGGCGAAGTGAAAGCTGATGTTCTCGCGGGCAAGGACTACACGATCGTGCCGGTGGGGAAGAAGGCTGAGGGATACTTCCGGTTCCGCGACTACCAGCTGAGTAGTTCGTTCATGGGGTTTAGCGACCAGCCGAGCTACGAGGACGCTCGCCGAATCGGCGAGTACGTCGTTGATCTGTTCGTTTCGGGTGAGGTCGACCGGGTGGAACTCGTTTACACCCGTTTCATCACGGCAGGCAGCCAGGAAGTTGTCCTTCGTCCGCTGGTGCCGCTCACCGGTGACACGGTGGTCGGCGGTGACGGGAAGGATGCCACCGGAGCAGGCTTCGAGTTCGAGCCCGACCCTTCTGAAATTCTCGAGACGCTGCTGCCGCGATACGTCGAAGCGCGAATTTATGCAGCTTTGCTCAATGCCGCCGCCTCAGAGCACGCCTTCCGCCAGCGAGCCATGAAGTCGGCGACCGACAACGCGGAGGAACTCATTAAGAGTCTCAGCATCGTGATGAACCGTGCCCGTCAGGCCTCGATCACCTCGGAGATCATGGAGATCGTCGGCGGCGCAGCAGCTCTCGACGATGGTGACGACACCTCAGCCTACTTCGACATGGGAGACGACATGTTCGGCTCCCAACTTGAGGGGTTAGCAGCATCCGGCGGGACCGCATCTTGATTCGACAAATGCCGCATCAGCGAGCATCGACGCACCACACAGAACGCACCAGGAAGACCAGGAGACACCAGTCATGACCATGACAGAGAACGAACTGCAAGACGGCCGAGTCGTAGCCATCGCCGGCCCCGTCATCGACGTCGAGTTCCCGCGCGGCGCCCTGCCTGAACTCAACTCGGCGGTCGAATTCACTGTTGAGCTTGAAGGTCAGTCCACCACTGTCCTCGCCGAGGTCGCACAGCAGCTAGGCAACGGCCGCGTGCGTGCCATCTGCATGAAGCCAACCGATGGCCTAGTACGTGGCGCCGCCGTTCGCAACACAGGCCACGGTATTCAGGTACCCGTGGGCGACAAGGTCCTCGGCAACGTTTGGAACGTGTGGGGCGAAGCGCTTGACACCCAGCCCGACGGCCTCGATGAGATGGAGCGTTGGGACATTCACCGTCCCGCCCCGAATTTCGACGCACTAGAGCCGTCGGCACGAATGTTTGAAACTGGCATCAAGGTTGTCGACCTTCTCACCCCCTACGTCGCTGGCGGCAAGATCGGCCTGTTTGGCGGCGCTGGTGTGGGTAAGACGGTCCTCATTACCGAGATGATCAACCGCGTCGCCAGCCAGCATGGTGGTGTTTCCGTCTTTGCGGGCGTGGGCGAACGCACACGTGAAGGCACCGACCTCCGTCTCGAAATGATGGAATCAGGCGTCTACGAAAAAGCGGCGTTGGTCTTCGGTCAGATGGATGAGCCGCCAGGCGTGCGCCTGCGTGTGGCGCTGTCGGCATTGACGATGGCTGAGTATTTCCGCGACGTCGCTGGCCAGGACGTGTTGCTATTCGTCGACAACATCTTCCGTTTCGTGCAGGCCGGCTCCGAGGTTTCAACGCTCCTCGGCCGCATGCCGTCGGCCGTGGGCTACCAGCCGACTCTCGCCGATGAGATGGGTCAGCTCCAGGAGCGGATTACCTCGACTAAGGGACGTTCGATCACATCGCTGCAAGCCGTGTACGTCCCTGCTGACGACTACACCGATCCGGCACCGTTTACTACGTTCACGCACCTTGACGCCACTACCGAGCTGTCCCGAACCGTTGCCTCGCTTGGCATCTACCCGGCGGTCGACCCGCTCGCATCGACGTCGACGATTCTGTCGCCTGAAGTCGTCGGCGACCATCACTACAACGTTGCTCGCCGTGTGCAGGAGACGCTTCAGCGCTACAAGGAACTGCAAGACATCATCGCGATTCTCGGCCTTGATGAACTGTCCGAAGAGGACCGTCTCACCGTGTCCCGTGCTCGTAAGGTTGAGCGATTCCTGTCTCAGCCGTTCTTCGTCGCTAAGGTTTTCACAGGCCTCGACGGCGAGTACGTGCCGGTAGCTGAGACTGTCGAATCGTTCGAAGCGATCATCGACGGTGGGCTCGACGACCTGCCGGAGCAAGCATTCCTGAACGTCGGAAACATCGATCAGGTTCAGGCCAAGGCCAAGGCCCTGCAGGAGAGCTGACCACCCCATGGCTGACGCATTGCAGGTCGAACTCGTTTCGCCTGAGAAGGTCATCTTCTCCGGCGAGGCCAATATGGTGATCACTCGGACCGCCGGCGGCGGCGGGGAGATTGCGTTCCAGGCCGGTCATGCTCCGTTCGTCGGTGCGCTAGTGGAGAGCCATACGCGCATCTTTCTCACCGACGGAACCATCCAGGATGTTGCCGTGCACCGTGGCTTCATCGAGGTGAGCGGCAACCCGACTCGGGTGTCGATCCTGTCCGACGTGGCAGAGTTGGCCGATGAAATTGACATCGACCGTGCCAAAGAAGCGCTCGAACGTCACCAGCTCATCCTGAAGACCGAGTCCGTGGAAGCGCATGTTGCTGATGCCGTTGCTGGCAAGGCTCGGGCCCAGGCCCGGCTCACTGCGACCGGAACCGGATTTACCGCCTGAGGTCCAGCGGGCGCCATGCAGACCCGCCAAACGTCCCTGGCGAAGTGCACGACGACGTCACGTACCACTTCGTTGCGCCTGACTCGTCGCTGGGCGCCTGTGCTGCGTCGGGGAGTCGTGGAGCCTGCACAAGTCAGTATCCGCCCGACGTGCGCATCGCTGAACCGTGCTGCAGTGTGCCAAGCTCGCGGCCATGAGCGCATACTTGATCGTGAACTACGATGTCGACAACCCTGAGCTGTACACGGAGTACCAGGGTGGCGCAGGTTCGGCGTTGCGGATCGGCGTCGAGTGCGAGGTGCTAGTGCTCGATCCAGAGAGCGAGCAACTCGAAGGCGAGGGTGCTGGCCAGCAGACTGTCGTTCTCAAGTTCGAGTCGCTTGAGAAAGCCAAGGAAATCTACAACTCTGGCGAGTATCAGGCGATCGTCGGAAAACGCCACGCTGCGACGTCTAACCACTTTGCTGTTCTGGTCAACGGATTTGGCTGATCCCGTACGCAACGTTGCTGCGTCCGATAGGAGCGCACCCCGTTCCTGCGCTGTGCCGGAGAATCAGTAATCGATTGCGGCAAACTCCCGTAGCTTTGACACGCGGTGACGGGCGTCGACGAAGCGGACGGTCCCGCTCCGAGAGCGCATCACCAGACTTTGAGTACGGGCACCGAGAGCATCGAAGCGCACACCGCGTAGGAGCGCCCCGTCGGTGAGACCGGTGGCCGCAAAAAAAGCATTGTCGGATGTGATCAGGTCGTTCTGATCCATCACGCGCCTCAAGTCGTAGCCCGCTGCGATCATCTTGCTCCGCTCGTCGTCACTCTGCGGCGCAAAGCGGGCCTGCATTTCGCCGCCCATCGCTTTGCATGCCGCTGCAGAGATCACGCCTTCCGGCGTGCCGCCAATCCCAAACAGAACGTCAACGCCGGCATCAGGCCACGCAGTCGCCACCGACCCGTAGACGTCGCCGTCGGTGATGAGCCGGATTCGGCAGCCTGCTTGGCGAACCTCGCCTATCAGATCGGCGTGGCGCGGGCGATCGAGAATAACGGCAGTCAGGTCTTGAACGTCTTCGCGTTTTGACTTCGCGATCCATCGCAGGTTTTGCGTCGGGCTCGCGGTGACGTCGATTGAGCCCACCGAATCAGGGCCGACCACGATTTTCTCCATGTAGAACGACGGGCCGGGGTCGAGCATGGCACCGCGGTCGGCAACGGCGATAACGGACAGAGCGTTAGTCTTACCGTGGGCGGTCAACGTGGTGCCGTCGATCGGGTCGACCGCAACGTCGACGTGCGGTTCAGATCCGTCTCCGACTTCTTCGCCGTTGAAAAGCATCGGCGCATCGTCTTTCTCGCCTTCACCGATGATGACGGTTCCGGTCATTTGCACGGTTGACAGTGACATTCGCATGGCCTCAACGGCGGCGCCGTCGGCGCGTTCCTTCTCGCCGCGCCCGACCCAGCGGGCGGCCGCAAGGCACGCCGACTCGGTGGCACGAACAAGTTCCATTGCGAGGTTGCGATCTGGGCGTTCACGGGATGACTCAGCCATATACCTGACCGTAGTTCGCGGGCCATGATCATCCCAGCGAGTTGCCATTTGTATTGTCGCGACGTGCAGCCGATTCCGTTGTCACTGGCCCGAGCCGGGCGCGAGCTCACCGAGCCCACCATGTCGCTTGACGGCGAGTGGGTCGGGTTCGTTCAGCGATGGCGTGGCGCGTCGTCGATCAATGCTGTGCCGTTGATGGACGGAGGGGTTGAGCGCCAGCTCACATTTGGACCCGACCCGGCTGCTGGACGCGGACTTGGGGGAGGTTGTTTCAGTTGGGTGCCGAACGATGACGGGCTGCCGTCGTTCGTCTACGCCGCAGTCGACGGCGAGTTGTGGTGGCAGCAAGGCACCGATCTCGATCGACTGACGCACCACGGGCGGGCCGTGCGAGCCCCCGCAGTGCGCGGCGACCTCATCGCGTACGTACTTGATGAGGCCGAGGTCTGGTTGCTTGATCTCGTCGGGCGAGAGACCCAGCGGCTCGACGATGGCCGCCATGCGTTCTGCTTCGACCCGTCGGTGTCGCCCGACGGACGGATCGTGTCGTGGCAGGGTTGGAGCCCGCCCGACATGCCATGGGATGGATCGGTTCGTGTTGATTGTGCTCTCGTAGCGAGCACGATTCGCGAGTGGGCGCTCACCGATGCCGCTGTACAGCAGCCGCGGTTCACGCCTCACGGTGAGGCGGTGCACATACACGACGGGTCCGGTTGGCTGAACGTGCACGTCGACGATCGACCCGTCGTATCCGAACCGATCGAACACGGCGGGCCGACCTGGGGGATGGGAAATCGGTCGTTCGCATTTAACGACGCTGGGACCCATATGGCCTTCACCCGCAACGAGCGTGGCCACGGAGCGCTTTGCGTTGTCGACATGGCGTCCGGAGTGATCGAACAGATCGGTCGCGGGGTGCACGGTCAGTTGAGTTGGGTGGATGAACGCCTGGCCGCGCTCCGCTGCGGAGCTCGAACACCCACCCAGATTGTGTGCTACGACGCTCGAACCTGGCAGCGCAAGACCCTTGCCCACTCCCAGCCCGACGTTTGGCCTTGCAAGGTGCTGCCGGAACCTGAACTTATCGAGGTGGAATCGCGGGATCATGGAGTGACGCTTCACGCTCGTCGGTTCGTCGCCGGTCAAGGGCGGGTGCTCGTCTGGGTCCATGGTGGCCCGACAGACCAATGGCAGATCGACTGGCGCCCGCGTACCACGTATTGGTGGAGCCGCGGGTGGGACGTCCTCGTCGTCGATCCGCGCGGGACGACGGGTCATGGTCGGGCCTATCAGCAGGCGCTCCACCACTCGTGGGGTCGTCTCGATATCGATGACACAGCGGATCTCATCAGACATGCTCAGGTCTCGGGCTGGGCGTCGCCGGACTCGACCGTTATCCTCGGTGGCTCATCGGGTGGGTTGACGGTGCTCGGGCTGCTCGCCGACCACCCCGAACTCGTTGCGGGTGGCGTCGCCTTGTATCCGGTGAGCGATCTGAAGTCGTTGACCAAGGTGGCCCATCGGTTCGAGGCCCACTACACCGAGACTCTCGTGGCGCCGAACGATGGCTCGCCCGATTCGGAAGCTGCCTTCGCTGCGTTGTCACCGATTCACCGCGCCGGTCGGATCACTAAACCCTTGTTGTTGATGCACGGTGCCGATGATGCAGTCGTTCCGGTCGCACAAAGCGAGGTCCTCGCTGCGCGCATAGCGGCGTCGGGCGGAGACGTCGACTTCGTCGTCTACGCAGACGAAGGCCACGGCTTTAGTCGGCCCGACAACGTCGACGATGAATACAACCGAACCAGTGCGTTCCTCGACCGCATCGCTGGCTGAATAGCGTCCTCCACCCGTCAATCCCTGCCGAAGGTAGCGTGGCGTCGTGGCATTTGTGAACAAGCAGGGCGGCGAGCAGCAGCAGGACACTGCGGCGTCGGGCCAACCGATTGACTTCGATCCAAACGACGAGAGCGTCACCAAGGTTCACTATGACCTGTCCGCCTGGTCGTTTGACCACCGCGCGGAGCTGGCCGAAGCACTGGCTGACGTCGACATTCCGCACTATTGGGACGACGAGGAACTCGTGGTCCCTGAGGTCGTCGAGGCCGCTGCTGATGGGATGTTCGAGCGGCTCGAAGCCAAGTTTGGCCCCTTTCCGGTCGGCCTGGGAGATGATGAAGAGTCCCTTGAGTACGGCTTGGACGAGTGGACCGGTGTCGACCGGACAACACTCACCGAGGCGCTCGTCGATGCCGAGATCCCCCATCGCTGGGACCATGCTACGGTTCTCGTCGCCGCCGACGCCGAGGAGGACGTTGACGCGCTCCTCGATGCGATCGAAGCCGGCGAACTCGGTCCTGTCGACGACGGTGGTGTCAATGAGCCGCCGGAGGGTGTGCTCAGCGACATCTTCCTGACAGCGAACAAGCTCGCCAAGGACCCGTTCGACGCAAAGGCGCGTCTCAAACTTATCGATATCAACATGCTGATCCATCCGAAGCATCCGCCTTACGCGCTGGCGCCTCGAATCTGGAAGCAGACCGTTTCTGCGGTTGGCGCGATCGTCGTCCGGATCGAGGCCGACGCCGAGGGCAGTAGCGTTCCTGATGAACCGGTCGGCGACGATGGTCGGCTGCAGGAGTCGTCCGATGTGATCGGACTTGCGCAGGAATTGCGGGCCATTGTGCGCGACTACGTCTGACGATCACGCAACCGATCGAGGGGGTCGGTAGCGTTTAAAAGGTGCTGCTGGCCGAACTGGAGATCTTTCACAGTCGCCCCGTCCAGCCCACCCGACGGATTTCGCTGGGACACATGGTGCTCCCCGTCGATCCTGCTCCCGGTTTCGGGGGCCTGTTGCTTGGCGCAATCATCGCGCAGCATCTCGGGGGAGTCTCCGACGACTATGTGCCGGACATACACCGACTGATCAACGAGATAGAGGCCGGCCGGCGCATTGTCCAGCCCCGCCTGCGGCATCGGTTTCAGCTTGACCGGCACGGGTTGTCGCACAGTTCCCACCGACTGGTCGGTGACGGCGACGACCTCTCGTTTGACTTCGCCACGACAGGCACTGACCTCGCCCAGGTACTCGGTGCCGTCTATGCCGTCGAACGGCTGGCCATCGAGCATCGTCGACTGATCACGCCGGTGATCCAGAAGGCAGCGCGTTGGCGCGGCCCGATCGGGCCGTCGATGATCGCTTATCTGGCGGGCTCCCAGACGACGACGCTCGAAGCGCTAGCCGATCCGAGCGGCTGGGCGATGCAGTTGCTCGGCTTCGATCTCGGCGGTGATCGACCATCGACGCGCGACGTCACCAAAGCGTTTCGCTCGAAGATGCGTGGTGTTCACCCGGATCACGGTGGCGAGACGATTGACGCCGCCAAGGCCATGTCTGATCTGGCCGAAGCACGGCGAATCTTGTCCTGATGGCGAAACCGACGTTGTTGTTGTACCCCGGCGCCGGGACCGGGTGCGATCATCCGAGCCTGCTCGTCACCGAGCGGCGGCTAAGCCCAAAGGCACTTGTCGAGCGCCGTGACTTCCCGTATCGCCGTCACGGACGCACGGCGCCCGACCGGGCACCAAAGCTGATGGCGGCAATTCGCGACGACCTCGCTGGCTTCTCCCGGCGACGGGGTCCGATTGTTATGGGCGGCCGATCGATGGGCGGGCGGATAACGACCATGGTGGCCGCAGACGTCGACAAGATGGGCGCGGTCGGGCGCCTTGCTGGCCTGGTGCTGGTCTGTTATCCACTCCACCCACCGGGCAAGCCCGCCACGCTGCGCGTCGAGCATCTCCCGCAGATCTCGGTGCCGTGCCTATTCATCTCCGGCACGCGGGACCCGTTCGGGACTCCGGACGAGCTTGAGCAGTGGACCGCGAGCATTCCGGCGCCCGTGGAGCACCACTGGATTGAGGGCGGTCGCCACGACCTGCGAGGTGCAGACAACGAAATCGCAGAACGCGTCGCTACGTTCCTGGGGTCAGTCACACGGTGAAGTTGAGCGGGTCGTCCTCGGGGTTGAGTGACTCGAGCTCGCGGTGCGCAGTCTCGGGATAGGCAGCGACCACAAGAATCGTGACGATGAGCTGGCCGATCGCCAAGAGCGCCATCGTCGAACCGTACGACCAGCCGCCATCGAGGAGTCGCCCCGTGAGGCTGAGCCCCCCGATGCCTCCGATCAGCGCCGACGCGGTCACGAAACCGGTGGCGCGTGTTCGGTTCGCAGTGGGGAATAACTCGGTCCGGTACACGGTCATCGCCGGATACACGGCGGAACCGAGGATTCCGCCGAGGAGCGAAAAGGCCCAGAGTCCGAGTCCGCCGACTGAGAAGGCGGCGATGATCGACAACGTCGAAATGGGGAGCGCAACCACGATCAGCCGGCGTCGCCCGCGACGGTCGGCGAAGCGTCCCCCTAAGATCAGCCCGATGCTGGCCGGCGTGCCGATCAGAATGGAAAATAGTCCGATCATCCCCCCGTTGAACCCGCGGATGTCTTCCAGATAAGTGTTTTGGAAGAAGCTGGCTGGAGCGATGAAGACGTTGCCGGCAAACGCAACGGACGCAAGCAGCACGAAGCGTTTGCGGTCGAGTCGGGGCACCTTCGGTGGGCGGTCGACCCGTTGAGCTTCGTGGACGAATCGGCGTGTTTCGGGGAGTCGCCGCGTGAGATCGAAAGCGACGATAAACCAGACTATCGAGACGACGTAGACGTATCGCCAGCCCCCCGGTCCGATGTCGGCGAGTCGCAGTGACATCACCGCGATCCCAGCGCCGAGACCTGCCGACATCGCAAGCACACTGATCGCATAGGCCCGGCTGTTTCGGGGTACCTCTTCTACCGCTATCACGCCGACGACGAACGCAAGAGCGATGCCCATCGGACGACCGACCGTCTGACTGGCTACCAAGAGCCCGAAGCTTGGCGCGAACGCACCGAGCAGCGTCAGTAGCGGGGCAAGCCATGCCACGATCACCAGAACCGTTCGGCGGCCGATCCGATCGGCGAGTACCGCTGCCGGAAGCGCGAAGACGATCCCAGCGCGCACGATCGACCCGGAATCGCCCTTGGCTGTTTCGCTAATCCCGAAATCATCGGCGGCAAAGCCGACCGTTTGAGTGAAGATCGTGTTGACAAATGCTGCTGCCATCGACGCTGCAGCGAGCAATCCGATGACGAGCAGTTGCGTCGGATCGAGCTGATCGGGCGGTGACCACCACCCGTGCGCCGAGATGCGGCGGGCGAGAACACCCCGAATCGGAATCCGGAACAACCACCCGAACCACGGAATGTTGACGCGGTATCTTGTCTGTTCGACAATCTGTGCCGGTTTCTGGTCGGTCGCCTCAACGAGTTCGACGATGCGCTTATATGTGGTGAAAGGACCGTGCTCCTGCGTGAACACGAACTCGTGGCCTATTTCGGTGCGACCGTTTAGGACCTCCCTCTCCCGGAGCAGGTCGGTCCGCGGACGAGCGAGTCGCTTGCGGTGCTCAACGTCGTCGGGCCAACGTCGCGTGATGATGCGACCACCTGACTCCACGGTCGGAGCATACTGTTCAGTCGTGAGCTCAGAATCAGAACAGATCATTGTTCGCGGAGGCGGACCGCTATCCGGCACGGTCGTGGTTCCCGGGGCCAAGAACTCGGTCCTCAAGCTGATGGCCACGACCATTCTCTGCGACGGTCCGTTCGAGTTGTCCAACGTCCCTGACATCGCAGATGTCTCGATCATGGGCGACCTGCTTGCTGCAATCGGCGTCGAGATGTCACGGCCGGCCCCGGGTGAGTTGGTCCTGTTCAACTCCGGCCAGATAATCCCGGTAGCGCCGTACGAGTTGGTCGAACGCATTCGTGCATCGATCAACGTGCTCGGCCCGCTGCTCACCCGCTGCGGCGAGGTTCGTTTGTCGATGCCCGGCGGCGACGATTTCGGTGCTCGCCCGATCGATATGCACATCGCTGGTCTTGAGGCGATGGGCGCCGAGTTTAAATTCAGCCACGGGTACCTCGAGGCGCGCGCTGATCGCTTGCACGGCGCCGATATCACGTTTGATTTCCCCAGCGTTGGAGCGACGGAAAATCTGATGACCGCAGCAGTGCTTGCCGAGGGAGTCACCATGATCGACAACGCCGCCCGCGAGCCGGAGATCATCGATCTATGCGAGTTCCTCGTGGCGATGGGGGCGAAAATCGACGGGATCGGGTCGTCGACCTTGACGATTGAAGGTGTTGAGCAGCACAATTTGCGGCCCGTGGCACACCGTACGGTGCCCGACCGGATTCAGGCTGCCACCTACCTGGCGGCCTGCTCCGTTGCCGGCGGTGAACTCGATGTCATTGGTGCCCGCGCCGACAACATGACGATGTTGCTTGATCGGTTCGCAGACATGGGGCTGCGGCTCGAATCAACTGATCACGGCATTCATGTCGCTGCCGATGATCGGCCGCGCTCGATCGACGTTGCGACGCTGCCGTATCCGGGGATCGCCACCGACTACAAGCCGTTGATCATCACGATGCTGTCGGTTGGCGACGGTGTCGGCATCGTCACCGAGAATCTGTATCCAGGCCGCTTTCGCTATGTCGAGGAGCTGCAGCGGCTCGGTGCTGATGTTCGCACGAGTGGCCATCACGCAGTCATCCGTGGCGTGCCCCGACTGTCCGGTGCGCCCGTGAAGGCGCACGACATCCGCGCGGGTGCCGCGATGGTGGTGGCCGGGCTGGCTGCTGAGGGCGAGACCCGCATCTCCGGTATTCATCACATCGACCGCGGATACGACGATCTCGTCGGGCGTTTGAGGGGCGTCGGCGCAACCATCGACCGCGACACTGACTGACGGAGCCTGGCCTTCAGTCAGTGTTAAATGCCTGCCGTTCGCGTGCGGCAGCGTCAACCCGACGTTTGGCGACGACCAGCAGGCCGGCGATGACGATCATCGGCCCACCGATCAGCAGCGCTTCGTCCCAACCGCCCTGATGGGCGAGCAGTGCCGTTTCGACCGTCCTCACCCCATGGATTGTACGGGCGACACCGATTAAATGGCGCGCACGATGCGGAACAAGATCTTGGCAACGATCGAAGCGATCCGCCCGGCACTTCAGGCCGACGGCGGAGATATCGAGTTTCGCGACGTCGACGAGGCGTCCGGTGTCGTGTCGGTCGCGTTGAAGGGCGCCTGCGCTGGATGCCCGTCCTCGAACAGCACCCTCAAGTTCGGCGTCGAACGGATCATGCGCGATCGTATCGACGGGGTGACCTCGGTGGTCAACGTGACCGACAATTACGCCCCCGGATCGGATTGTCATTGATCGCCTGATTGGGCCGGCCCGGGACCGATCCGAAAGACTCTCCGACGATGGCCCGCAAACGACTGCCTGCCCCCGAACTTTTCCAGGCCGCACTTGACGGTGACCGCAGCGCGCTTGCTCGCCTGCTGTCGCTCATCGAGCGCGGTGACGAAGAGGCCCGCGAGATCGGGCGACTCGCGTACCCCCGGTCCGGAGCCGGCTACACGGTCGGACTCACTGGCGCTCCCGGTGCCGGGAAGTCGACGCTGACTTCGGCGATCATCAAGCACCTCCGCTCCCTCGAACTAGACATTGCCGTTCTTGCAATCGACCCGTCGTCGCCGTTCACAGGTGGAGCAATTCTCGGTGGCCGAGTGCGGATGCAGGACCACGCCACGGACCCTGGCGTCTTTATCCGCTCGATGGCGACCAGAGGCCACCTCGGCGGGTTGTCGCTTGCTACTCCCGAGGCGGTTCGTGCGCTCGACGCGATCGGGCGTCGCTGGATCCTCGTCGAGACAGTCGGCGTCGGTCAGGTTGAGGTGGAGGTGGCTGGAAAAGCCGACACAACCATCGTCGTGGTGAACCCCGGCTGGGGTGACAGCGTGCAGGCCAACAAGGCGGGCCTGATGGAGATTGCCGACATCTTTGTGATCAATAAAGCAGATCGAAAAGGTGTCGACGAGACCCGCCGTGACCTCATGCAGATGCTTGACTTGTCCGATCTGTCGCACGACGCATGGCGCCCACCGATCCTCAACACGACAGGTACGACCGGTGAGGGTGTCATTGAGTTGTGGGACACCGTGCTGGAGCATCGCGAGTTCGCCGAGAAATCCGGGCTGTTGCAGGAGCGGCGAACATTTAGGCTACGTGAGGAACTGCGTGAGATCATCGCGCAGCGCTTGGGCCGCAGGGCGCGCTTGATCTGCACCGGCCGGCGCTGGGATGAACTGACTAACGAGGTTGCCGCGCTCACTACCGATCCGTGGACCGCAGCCGACGAGATGCTTGCAGCCATCGACGCGTGACCCCGGCCTGTGTGTCAGATGACAGAGCGGTCCTGGTTGTACCAATAGGCGGTAACAAGATTCTCCTCAGCGCCTGGCCGCTCAAGTTGCGTGGAATCTCAGCAATGAGTTCGATCGACCTCGGGCGTTTTAAGCCACCAAGATTCGATCGACAGTCAGCTCGGACCCCCTCCTCCTAGGGAATCTTGTCCGGCGTGACTCAAATGATCGCCCTCACGGTTCCACCCAACCTTTTGTCGGTGACCCGATGACCACTGCGTCCGCAAGGGACGGGAAGCGGAAGAGGACGTGCCCGATTTAACGGGGAGGATGTTCTTGCTGACGGCGAGCGCTCGGTTGTGGTCCTCGGGTGCTGCGCAGTCAGCTCGGCGGTGGCTTTGGTTATGACGCAGACCTGCAGGAATTGGCGCCCGAATGATTCGGACGCCTTCCTTAAGTTACACAGGCACTCCTTCGCTCGGAACGAAGTCTGTCACAGTGCAGACCGAACCATTGTGGGCGGTCGAATTAGCCCCGGTCACCACGCCAGCAGCGTGATACATCGGTGCCGACATCAACGTGCAGGGGCTCTCGCCATGTCTGACCATCGCGTTCCTGGCTAGACCCATCGCGACCGAGGTGCACATCTGACAAACAAGATCGTCGTGTGCCTGGAGCAGATCCCATCGTCACTCGCGGTGGGCATCTGGCAGGCTGATGAAATGGCCTACGAACTGTTGACACTGGAACGACGCGATGACGGAGTCGCCGTGGTCACGCTGGCGAACGGCAAGGTGAACCCGTTGTCGCGCGAGTTGTTGCGAGAACTCTGCCAAGTCACCGTTGAACTCGCCGCTGACCTTCCGGGCGCCGTCGTGCTCACGGGGGGCGAGCGGATCTTCGCTGCAGGAGCTGACATCTCGCAGTTTGGCGGGCAGGAGGAGGCAGCTGAGATCGGACCACTTTTTCATGACGCGATCGGTGCGTTCGCAGCGCTCCCACGCTTTGTGATCGCTGCGGTGAGCGGTTATGCACTCGGCGGTGGTTGCGAGTTGGCACTGGGCTGCGACTATCGAATTGCGTCGGACAAGGCGGTGTTCGGGCAACCCGAGATTCTGCTCGGGATTATTCCCGGTGGTGGTGGCACCCAACGTCTCGCCCGCGTCGTGGGTCCGTCGAAGGCGAAAGAGATGTGCCTCACAGGGCGCCAGGTGAAGGCGGACGAGGCACTTCAGATCGGGCTCGCCGACGAAGTAGTCGCCCCCGGCGAACTCCACCGACGAGCCCTTGCTCTCGCCGCTGAGGTCGCGAAGGGAGCGCTTCAGGCGCAAGCGATCACGAAGCGCGTGATCGACAGCGGACTGTCGACGTCGCTCAACGCAGGGCTCGCGTTGGAGCGGGAGGGTTTCGTTGAGGTGTTCGGCACCGACGACTCACAGATCGGGGTCGCCAGCTTCCTTGCGCACGGTCCCGGCAAGGCCGAGTTCACTGGCGCCTGAGCCACCCTCACTTTTCCGGGGCTCACGAACGCGAGGGGATGATCAGTCGCCGGTGATCGGGCGTCTGAGCGACCAGGCGTCCTTAGCCAGCCAGAGACCGATTGCGGTTACGACGAAGATGGCGCCCGCCACGGTCGTGTAGGCCACTGTCCGTCCGAAGTTTTCGTACATGTAGCCGGTCACAACCGCCATCACGCCCGCCATCAACGCCTGTGACGCGCCGAGCATGCCCTGCGCTCCCGCCTGGCGGTCATCGGGGATCACCATTCCTGCTGCGACACCAGCTGCAGAGATGGTCATCCCGTCGCTGACAGCGTGAACCATCGCGAGCGCGAAGATCAGCCCACCGGTCGGAAGGAGCCCGTAGCCGAGCATAAATCCGGTGCCCGCAAAAAGACCGATCGCCGCAAGCTTAAAAGGACCGAACGTCTGGGCGAGTCGACCTCCTCGTGGGCCGAGAAAGACGAGCGGCAATGCGAACAGCGTGATCCCGATGTTGGCGATCCATTCAGCTGTGCCCAATTCGTTATGGACGAGGGACCACAGAGCGTCGAAGCCACCGATCATGAGGAATCCGACACCGGCCAACACCGTCGCCCCGGCAAACGGCCGGATCGTGAGGAGGTCGAAGGCCAACCGTCGGCGCGGCCGGTTCTCGATAGACGTTTCGTCGACGGGAACGCGGGCGACGAATGGAAGCAGGAAGAGGGAGATAGCGCCGACCACGACGAACGGCGCCGGGATCCCGAACGGGCCGACCAGAACTGCTGAGATCGCCGGGCCCATGGCGAACCCAAAAACATCGGCCGAAAGTAGTCGACCGAGGTTTGTCCCAAGGTTGTTCGGGTCCGCGATGATTACGATTCGCCGCACCGCAGGGGTGGCTGCACCCACGCCCAGACCATTGATGATGCGACCGAGCAGAATGGGCAGCAGGCTGGCGCCCACGGCCATCAAGAGGAGCCCGGCCACGCTTACGAGCACGCCGACGATGACGACAGTGCGGGCGTGGCCGCGGTCGGCGTACGGCGCGAAGACGATCTGGGAGATGAACCCGGCGAGGAACCCAACGCCGATAACGAGTCCGATCGAAGTCTCGTTGATCCCGTATTCGGTCTTGTAGTCGTCGACGATCGTGAAGAGCACGCCATATCCCGCCGCAAGCGTCCCGTTGAGCCCGCCGAACGCGAAAAGGATGCGCATCGGCGACGGGCGGGCCGGCTCTGAAGCCGCCTCCGTAAGCGTCTCGTTGTCGGGACGCAACGTCATGGCCAGCGAGCGTACTGAACTGCCGGCCTCAGTACTCCGTGGTTCTGTTGCTTAGCCCTGAAGGGAGATGTCGTAGGCGCAGGTGTGTGCGCCAGCGGTCTTGTGTGCGACCCGTTGTACCGTCGCGGTTGGTAGCAATTCACGAAGATATTCGAGTTCGGCATTGCAGGCTTGCCGAAAGCGATTGGCGACCGTCCAGATTGGACAGTTGTGGAGGTTGATCCGGAAGTGATTGTCGGCGAGCTTGTCGAAGTCAGCAAGATACCCCTGCTCGTCAAGGAGAGCGGTCACCGCGCAGACTTGTTTATCGATTGACTTGTCGGCGAGTTGGCGCCGGGCAGTTTCGACGAGACGACGGCGCCGCCGTTCGAAGACGCGGTCCACGAGCCCTGGATCCTCAGCCTCAATGTCGGTGAGCAGTTCTATCGAGAAGCCGCCGCCGGTGGTCTCGAAGAGCGGCTCGGTGCGCTCTGTGGCGTGGTAGCGGTCGGCTGGACGCCCGGGTTGGCCGCGCTCCTGTCGGGCGGCGATGAGGCCGGCAGAACGCAGAACACTCAAGTGTTGACGGACAGCGCTCGCCGAGATCTTGAGGGTGGTGGCAAGCTCGTCGGCGGTGGCTTCGCCGTGGCGCTTCACTGCAACGAGGACGTGCCGCTGGGTGTCAGAGAGTGCGACCTCGGAGGTTTCCACAAGTGAACCGTAGCAGTGCCCCAAGCAGTTTTCAAGGTTGCGCAAGGCCAAACTTGTGAAACGGTCGATCCGTTGATAAAAGAGCGAGTAGGGCTTGTTGTTCTGGCCCGGATTGACGACAGACTAAACGAACCCTCAACAGGGCGGAAGATTCCCCCAGCCGACCAAAAGGACGTTCGATGAGCGAAGCGACTCGAGAAATCGAAGAACTGACGGAGGCGAGCTACGAGTTCGGTTTCAGCACCGACCTCGACACCGATGTGGCGCCCCCGGGCCTTGACGAAGAAATTGTCAGGTTGATCTCAGCGAAGAAGGACGAACCCGAGTGGCTGCTCGAGTGGCGGCTAAAAGCATTCGAAGCGTGGCAAGCGATGGAGGAGCCCGACTGGGCCAAGCTCGACATCATGCCCATTGACTACCAGGCGATCAGCTACTGGGCCGCGCCGAAGCAAAAGCCGGTGCTCGACAGCATGGACGATGTTGACCCTGAGATCCGGGACATGTTCGACAAGCTCGGCATCCCCCTGCATGAGCAGAAGATGCTGAGCAACGTCGCAGTTGACGCGATTGTCGACTCGGTGTCGGTGACCACCACGTTCAAGGCCACGCTTGCCGAGGCGGGCGTTATCTTCTGTTCGTTCTCCGAGGCGGTGCAGGATTACCCCGAACTAGTCCGCGAGCACCTTGGCTCCGTCGTGCCAGTGCGCGACAACTACTTCGCAGCGCTCAACTCGGCTGTCTTCTCCGATGGATCGTTTTGCTACATCCCTAAGGGCGTGCGCTGCCCGATGGAGCTGTCGACCTACTTTCGGATCAACTCGCAGAACACCGGACAGTTCGAGCGCACACTCATCGTTGCCGAGGACGACTCTCACGTTTCTTACCTCGAAGGCTGCACTGCGCCGCAACGCGATGAGAACCAGCTTCACGCCGCCGTGGTCGAACTCGTTGCGAAGGACCGCGCAGAGATCAAGTACTCCACGGTTCAGAACTGGTACCCGGGCGACGAGAATGGCGTTGGCGGCATCTACAACTTCGTTACCAAGCGCGGACGCGCCCACGCTGATGCGAAGATCTCATGGACCCAGGTCGAGACTGGTTCGGCGATAACTTGGAAATACCCCAGCGTGATACTGCAGGGTGATCGTGCGGTCGGCGAGTTCTACTCGGTGGCACTGTCGAGCAAGCGCCAGCAGGCCGACACCGGCACCAAGATGATTCACATTGGCAAGGACACCACCAGCTCTATCATCTCCAAAGGCATATCGGCTGGCAACGGCCAGAACACTTATCGCGGCCTTGTCAAAGTGATGCGTTCCGCGGAGAACGCTCGCAACTACACGCAGTGCGACTCGCTGCTGCTCGGCAAGGACTGTGGCGCCCACACGATTCCGTACATCGAGGTCAAAAACCCTGGTGCGCAGATCGAGCACGAGGCATCGACATCTACAGTCGGCGAAGACCAACTGTACTACTGCCGCCAGCGCGGCATGACCGAAGAAGATGCGATGTCGATGATCGTCAACGGCTTCTGTCGTGAGGTCTTCAACGAACTCCCTATGGAGTTCGCCGTTGAAGCTCAGCGGCTGCTGAGCGTGAGCTTGGAAGGAAGTGTGGGCTGATGCTGCATGTCGAAAACCTCACAGCAGCAATCGGTGACAAGCCGATCTTGAAGGGTGTCGACCTCGATATAGGGGAGGGCGAAGTCCACGCGATCATGGGCCCTAATGGGTCGGGTAAGAGCACGTTTGCACACGCCCTCGCCGGCCGTGACGGTTACGAGATCGGTGGCGTCGCCACGCTCGATGGTTCCGACCTGCTTGAGATGACGCCCGAGCAGCGCGCCGCTGCTGGCGTATTCATGGGATTCCAGTATCCCGTCGAGATCCCCGGTGTCAACAACATGTACTTCTTGCGCACGGCGCTCAACTCGGTGCGCAAGGCTCGCGGTGAGACTGAAGTCGGGGCACGCGATTTCCTGGCAGTGGCGAAACAGGCGATGGAACTTGTCGAGATGAAGCAGGACTTCCTCGATCGGGCGGTCAATGCAGGCTTCAGTGGCGGCGAGAAGAAGCGCAACGAGATCCTCCAGATGGCGGTCATGGAGCCGCGTCTAGCGGTTCTCGACGAGACCGACTCCGGTCTCGACATCGACGCCCTGCGGATCATTGCATCGGGCGTCAACGCTCTGCGCGGACCCGACCGTTCGATGATCGTGATCACCCACTACCAGCGGCTACTCGACTACATCAAGCCCGACTTCGTGCACGTGCTCGTGAACGGCAAGATCGTCCAGTCGGGCGATCACACCCTTGCGCTCCACCTTGAGGACCACGGCTATGCCGACTTCGTCAACCACGACCTCGATGACGCTCCTGAGAAGCCGCTCACCGGGGCCCCATCGTGACGATTCACCCAGATCCGTCTAGCGAGGCGCGCCTCGGAGCGTTGGACCGGATCGGGGAAATCGGCTACCCGACAAAGCGTGACGAAGCCTGGCGCCACGCCCCGCATCGCGCACTCGGCGAGTTGACGTTCGGTCCGCCTGTGGCGCCGGGCATTGGGGTGCCCGCCGAGCTCGATAATCAGATTCCGGTTCTCGAAGGGCCGCGTGTAGTGGTGGTCAACGGGTCCGTCGACGCCTCGCTGTCAAATCTGGCCGGCCTCGACGGGCTGCGCCTCTCGTCGCTGGCCGAGGTCCTCGCCGAACGGCCCGAACAGGTTGCAGCGCATTTCGAGCAGGGTGACAGCGGCATCGCTGATGTCTTCGTCGCACTCAACGTCGCCTATGGCGCCGATGGTGCGGTTGTCCAGGTGGCCGATGGGGTGGTGCTCGACGTGCCGATCCATATCGTCGATGTCGGGCTTCCGGCGGCCGCTCAGAACGCAACGTGTACAGGTGTCCTGATCGACATCGGTGTTGGCAGCTCGGCGACGGTGATCGAGACTCGGGTCGGCGCTGGCAGCGAGTTTGGGGGATCGAACATCCGCACGACCATTGCGCTCGCCGATGATTCAACACTCGAGCACGTGCTGCTTCAGGACGTGCCGTCGGTGCAAGTGCACCTCAGTCGGGTCGATGTTACGCAGCGTGCTGGGAGCGTCTTCAAGGCCCGGTCCTTCAACCTCGGCGCTGCGTACGGGCGTATCGCCTACAACGTGCAACTCGCCGGTACCGGGGCCCACGCCGACCTGTCGGGGCTGTTCTTTGGCTTTGGTGATCAGACTCTCGATCAGCAGGTGAACGTCGTCCACGCCGCCGCCGGCTGCACGAGTCGTCAGACCTATCGCGGTGTACTCGATGAGGAGAGCACCGGCGTTTTCAACGGCGGGATCGACGTTCGTCCTGGAGCGGATGGCACGGACGCAGTGCAGTCGAACGACAATTTGCTGCTCTCGGACCGGGCGGCGATCAACACCCAGCCCCGGCTTGAGATCCTCGCTGACGAGGTGGCGTGCAAGCACGGTGCCACCGTCGGTCAGTTGGATGAAACGGCGTTGTACTATCTGCGGTCGCGAGGCATCGCGGCCGATGAAGCACGTCGACTCCTCATCAACGGATTCGCCGACCAGGCGGTCGACGACGTCGGTATCGAGACAGTACGGGCATGGATCATTCACCGGCTGGGCCACGACCATGCCTGATCAACCGGTCAGTATCGGGGCCACGAAGGGTTTCACACTTCCACGAAACTGCGAGGTCACGATCGTGCCCGCTGGTCATCGCGTCACCCTCACCGCAGGTGACCGCGTCACCCTGCTTCAGGCACTCGGAGGAACTGCGACGGTGACTACGAGCGAGGGCGAGATGGCTCGTCTCGCGCCGGGCGACTCGGTCGACTTTGGATTTATCGACGCATCAAGCAGAGACATCGGAGCGAGCGTCGGAGCATTCAGCATCGACCGGGTTTGGGAGGCCGCAACAACTGTCTACGACCCGGAAATCCCTGTTGACATCGTCGAACTCGGTCTCGTGTACCGCGTCGATGCCAACGAGTTGGCGGGCGGCGGGTGGCACGTCGAGATCGACATGTCGGTGACCGCCCCATTCTGCGGGATGGGTGACATTCTGCGTCAGGACCTACACGACGCAGTGGCGGCCCTAGGCGGCGTCGAGACCGTCGACGTCAAGCTGGTCTTCGACCCGCCGTGGGACGTGTCGCGCCTCTCGGACGTCGCCCGTCTCGAACTGGGGATGATGTGACCAATACCGACGCGCCAGCACCCGAGCGGCCTGACGTGGCACCGCCCGACGTGATCGGCGACGACATCGACAGCCACGCAGTCGTCAACGCCCTGCGTGGAGTCATTGACCCTGAACTCGGCGACAATGTCGTCGACCTTGGGATGGTCAAGCGGCTTGAACGCAGCGCCGACGGGGCAATGCATGTCACCATCGCTTTGACGACCGCCGGATGCCCATTGCGCGCACAGCTGATGCGTGACGCGAAGGCTCGCGTCGGTTCACTTCCGGGCGTTGATGTCGTGAAGATCCACTTCGGTGAGATGACTGCCAATGAACGCAAAGACGTTATGTCGCAGGCTCGCTGGAAGGCTCGTGACAACGCACTCGACACCGATATTCCGGTGACCGCCCGCATCATCGCACTGTCGTCGGGCAAGGGTGGCGTCGGCAAGTCCTCGGTCACGGCCAACTTGGCCGTGCTGCTCGCTGATCGGGGCTACACGGTGGGCGTGCTCGACGCCGACGTAGGTGGCTTCTCGATGCCTCAGCTGCTTGGCATTGATGGTGAGATCACAGGTGAACGCGCCGGCGAGGGGAAGACGGTGATGAAGCCGGTCGTGTGTCCGGTGGGTGCGGGCGTGCTCCACATCGTGTCGATGGGGTCGATCTCGGGCGCGAACGAAACCGAGGCAATCATGTGGCGCGGGATGATGTTGAACCGCGCGGTTCAACACTTCCTCGAAGACGTTCAGTGGGGTGACCTCGACTATCTACTGATCGACATGCCGCCCGGCACATCCGACATCCAGATGGGACTTGCCCGGATGCTGCCGCGCACCGATGTCGTGATCGTCACCACACCTGCCACCGCCGCACAGCAAGTTGCAGCACGGGCTGCCGACATGGCGCGCAAGGGGTTTCTTCGGGTGGCTGGAGTCATCGAGAACATGGGTCCATCGACAGCGCCGGATGGCACGATCACGGCAATGTTCGGATCCGGCGGTGGGGAGTACCTCGCCGAAAGTATTGGAGTTCCGTTGCTTGCGTCGATTCCGCTCGAATCAGCGGTTGCCGCCGGAGGTGACACGGGCTGCCCTGTTGCGTTTCATCAGCCTGACACGGCGGCTGCCGCCGTGTACCGCGATTTGGTCGACTTGATCGTCAGCGACGTCGCTCCACCGGTCAAAATTGCCGAATGCAGCCTGCGAGGGGCGTTGACCCGAGCGGGAGCCGATCTCGAAGGAGCTCGCGAGCGGGCCCAGTCGCGCTGACTAGCCGAGAGCAACCAATCCGAGCTCAAGAATCGAGCTCAGGACCGGATGAGTCCGAAGCACCCGAACTGCGGTGCCCCACGGACCGGCTCCTTCGATTGGGGTGAACTCGCTAGCGAACATTCCGCCGCCGTCGCCAGTAGTGGCCGCGCAGCTCAATCAAGCGCCGCCAGGTCTGGTCATGGTCCCGTCCATCGATGCGGTTGAACACTGCGGCAAGTTCGCGATCCCACGCCTAACCCAGGTTGAAGGTGAGTTGCGACAAAGCCGAAGGCGAAGCGGGGATCTCGCGGGTGACCGTGAGTTAGTGAGGTAGGCGCATCGTTGTCGGATCCGAATGGGACCTAACATCACGGAGTGATCGAGGTCGTTCGGTGAGCCGCCGCTTTGAGGAGCTCGATCGTCAGATGACTGCGATCGGGGAGATCAGCCTGCGTCGCCGCCTCGAACCGACGCTGCTGGTCGACGTGTTTGAGATCAAGATCGGTGAGGACGGACTCATGTCGAGCCTAATCACGGTTGGCGAGGAAGCGGTGTCGACCCTCGGTCTCGCTGCGACCTCCAACTCGCCTCTTGACGTCGTCGTCGGCGGGTTAGGTCTCGGCTTCACGGCACGAGCCGCGCTCAATGACCCGCGAGTTCGATCGCTGTGCGTAATTGATGCGCTGGCCCCGGTGATCGGCTGGCATCGACGCCATCTCGTCCCGCTTGGTAGGTCTTTGGCTGAGGACCATCGCTGCGAGTTTGTTCATGGCAACTTTTTCGACTTGGCCGTCGACGGGTTTGACGTCGATGCCGTGCTGCTTGACATCGACCACTCACCCCGACATCTGCTCGACCCAACGAATGCGCCGTTCTACGAGTCGGAGGGCATGGAGCGGCTGGCTGGCGCCCTGCGACCGGGAGGTGTGTTTTCGTTGTGGTCGAATGATCCGCCTGACGATGCCTTTGTCGCCGTGCTTGAGGACACGTTCGACTCGGTCGCTGCCGACGTCGTGACGTTCGCAAATCCGTTGACCGGCGGAAGGACGAGCAGCACGATTTATGTCGCCACCCTGCGGGAGCTGATTGCTTCGGCATAGACCTCTACGATCGAACTCGCAACTGCGTCCCAGGCATACATCGATTGGATGAGATGGCGGGCATTGGAAGTGAGGCGTTGTGCGAGCGCAGAGTCGCCGAGGACCATCTTGACGATGCGAGCTAGGTCGTCGGGGTTGCCAGGCTCGAAGGTGAGCCCTGCGTCGGTGTCGACGATCAGCTCGGCGAGCCCGCCTGTCCGCGCCACGATGAGCGGAGCGCCTGCAGCGAGTGCCTCCAACGCGACAACACCGAACGGCTCGTACAGCGAGGGGATTACGACGCAGCCGGCGCGGTGAACGAGCGACCGCAGTTCATTGTCGCCGAGGAACCCGGGAAGAGCGATTAAATCGCTGACACCCTCGACGTCGATCTGAGTCTGAAGTTCCGGTAGGTAGCTGCCTCGTCCGGCGATGACGCACGATACGTTTGAAACCTGTGCTCTCAGCGTAGTCATCGCCCGGGCTAGGACTTGGAAACCCTTCTCGTATTGGACTCGTCCCCAGGAGACGATTAGCGGTTCTCGATCGCCGCGATCATGTCCGTCCCAGAGTTGCGGGTCGATTCCGTTTGGGATGCAGATGACCTGATCAGGTGCCAGCTCGAACCCGGTAACCAACTGGTCGACCATAAAGCGGGTCGACGCAATGAGTCGGTCGGCGCGGAACGCGAGCCACCACTCGATCGAGTTGACATCGGTTGGCTCACCGATAGGTAGGTTGCCTCCGTGACGAACACGCTCGGTGCCGTGCATCGTCAGCACGAACGGCACCCCATGGTGTCGGGCAAGCGTGTCTGCCGCCCAGCCGACCTTCCAGTCGTGGCCGTGTACGACGTCTGGTTGCCATCCCGCCAGCGGAGAATCCGCGTCGAGTGCCAACTGCACGAGGGAGTGGTCGGCCGACGCGGTGAGTGCGAGATACCGTTCGGCGGGGATGTGGGGAAGGTCCACCGCAGCGCGCTCCACTCGAACGCGATCGGATCGCTCGCCAGCTGCGTCGGCTGCTCGATCGGCGATCGTCAGCACGACAACGTCGTGGCCGGCGTCGGCCAGCGCACGGCTTAGTCCGTATACATGCGCGCCGGTTCCGCCGGTTTCGCGGGGCGGGAAGTCCCAGGACAGCATGAGCACGCGCACGCCTCGCACCGTAACCGTTACTCTCGGTTTCAAGGTCGACGAATGACCAGCTCATCGGTGACGTTGACTTGTATCTTTTTGCCGAGGGGGCCTATCGTTGGTTGTGGGAACTGCGGGGGCCACAGTCGGTGGGCTACCCGCCCGACGGCGTGGGGGAACACGGTTCTAGGTCAATTGGTCTCGTCGTTGCGATCAACGACGAACCGTTGCAGGGTCAGCCTTCCTCGACGCTGCTCGACGTCGAAGCTTTGGGTTGCTTCACCCGAGAGCATCTAACTCGCAGGGTCAGACGCTGGCGCCGACGAAGCGCAGAGTGGCTGCGGCCTCCTCGGGGGCGACGATGTTGATGAGAACGCCCGTGCCGCGCTCGAAACCGGCCTGAGTGGTCACCCGTGGCCAGATGTGCAGGTGCCAGTGGTAGTCGCCGCCGTGTTGGTGCGGGGCGGTATGCAGGCCGAGGTTGAACGCAACGTCGCCGAGGGCCTTGTTGAGATGTCCGATCGCATCACGCAGCGCAATGCCGACGGCGCGCAGTGATTCATCGGAGGCATCGGGTAGGTGGGCGTGTTGTTCGCGCGGGACGATCAGCATCTCGTACGGGACGCCGCTCGCGAACGGGCACATCACGACGACTTCATCGTTTGCGATCACGATCCGGTGGTCGGCAGCGAGTTCGGCCTCGACCGTGGTTTCGAGGAGCGAGCCACCGGCGAATCGGGCGAACGCGCGTTCTTCGTCGAGAACCTCACTCGGCACAAACGGAAGCCCGAGGATCTGACCGTGCGGGTGTTCAACTGACGCTCCGGCTTCGCGACCGTGGTTCACGATTACCTGTGTGTAGCGGACGAACGGAAGCGCAGCGTGCTCGGCGAGCCGCCGCTTGAGAATGAACATCAACTCTGCTGCGTGTTCGTCGTCGAGCAGGTGGAGGCCGCCGTTGTGTTCCGGCTGGTAAACGAACACCTCGTGGATACCGCTCGCGTCGGCCTTAACGTGAACAGGACCAAGGTTGTGGACAGTGAACGCGTCGTCGCCGTCGAACGCTGGATAACGATTCGGGATTACCCGCATCGACCAGTTGCCGTCCTCCTCAGTTGTCTCGACCGCAGGAGGAGTTTCCTCTTCGTTTCCCGGGCAGAACGGACAGGGCCGATCGAGTGTCGGGAGGTCGTTACCGTTATCGCGAGACGCGAAGTCACTCGGGCGCTCGGCTCGGTCGGGAACGATTGTCACCCATCGCCCGTTGAGTGGGTTCAGCCGCATCTGACTCATTAGCACTCCAGTTTACGACCAGTAGCCGCTTCATGGGTGACTCAAGCGCAGAAGTCAGTCGGGCGATTGCCCGTCGTTCTGCTCGCCCGACACATCGTCCATAATCTCCGACGCCAACGAGCTGATCCGGATGTCGGGCACCGGCCTCCCCGATCGCTCAGTGAGCATGGCATTGAGCATCTCTCGGCGGTCCAGCCGGTTCTGATTCCAGCGGTGCATTCCCCATCCGATGAGCGCTCCCACGGCGAAGACTATCAGCCCCCCGATGCCGTCGAGCCAGAAATGATTCGCCGTGATAATGATGCAGAAAAGCGTGGCCGCCGGATACAACAGGACGGCAACCTTCGTCCAGCGTCGTCGCAGCAGCGGCCAGACGGCTAGCGCACACCAAGTTGACCAGCCGATGTGAAGGCTTGGCATTGCCGCATACTGGTTTGAGATCGAGGCGACCTCGTCGGAGTCGAATCGCCATGGGCCTCCGTAGACACTGAGGGTGTCGACGAACCCGAACCCGTTGTCGCCCGTGAATGTCTTCTCCTTGCCGGATCGCAGCTCGCTTGCGATGCAGGCCCCTCCAAACTCGAGGTTGTCTCCTGTCGGGCATGGTTGGTCGAGTAGGCGTGGCGGCATCAACGGGAAGAAGGCAAAACCGAGGATTGCTAGGGCGGTCATTGCTGCAAGCGTGTTCCGCCACTGTGGGAATACGTCGGCGCGTTTGAAGAACAGGAGGATGAATACGGCGAGAGTGACGAAGAAGTGGGCGGTGCCGTAATAAACGTTCCAGAACTGGATGAACCAGGTTTGGGCGAGGAAGACCTCTTGCAGCGACTCCTCGTGGAACAGACCGAGCGCCCGCTCGAACCTAATGATGTCTTCGGCATTGTGGAATGCGGCCTCAGGAACACCGTCCGCCGCGATCTGATTGGAACCGAAGCGATTGCGGATCCATGAGTACACGAGGTAGAACGCAACGACGATTAGCGCCTCCTTCCACCAGTGGAGGCGATGGACGCGCTCGGGAGTCTCGACTGTGGGGCTCCCCTCGGTCATCGCCGGTACTGTACGCGTGGCGAGGTCAGGCCGTGCAGCACTTGTCGAGGAACGAGGCGCGGTCCACGAGCGCCCGGGTGATTTTTCCGGCTGCAACGAGTCCGCCTGTGTCCGACACCGACACCGTGAAGGTCAATCGTCGTCCGTCAATTTTGTCCAGGACCGCCTCAGCGGTCACGGCTACTCCGACCGGTGTGGGCTGGAGATGATCGACGCGAATTCGCATGCCAACCGAAGCGACCGAGTCGTCCAGTTGGTCGGCAAGTGCGGACACGGTCGCTGCTTCGCAAAGGGCAATCAACCGAGGCGTCCCAAGGACGTTGATGTCGCCTGAGCCGAGAGCGACCGAGGTATCGAACTCGCTCACCACAAGGCTCGCCGTTCCGCGCATTCCTGTCTCGACCATCACAAACGCCGACGCTAACGCCCTGCCGCCGCGTCGGCACGGTCCATCGAGGCCCGGAGCGAATCGGGAATGGAAGAGACGTCGATCGGGACGAGAAGAAGTGTGTTCCGCTTCGTAAGCTGGGCGAGTGATCGACCAAGACGTCCTGGAACGCGTGCTCTCCGGCGCCACAGCCACCGGAGCCGATTTCGCCGAGGTGTATGCCGAAGACAAACGATCGACATCAGCAGGTCTCGACGACGGTCGGATTGAGCAGGTGACCAGCGGGCGAGATCAGGGTGCAGGGATTCGCGTCATCGCCGACGAAACCACCGGATTCGCGTACACATCCGACCTGTCCGAAGCCGGTCTGGCCGCTGCCGCAGCGGCTGCTGCGACAGCGGCAAAGCAGGGTGGCGGCGGCGTTAAGGCTGTCGGCCTCAAGCTCTCTGAACAGCATCGCCCGAACACAATCGTCCACAATCCCGATTCGATCGCTAAGGCCCGCAAGGTCGAGCTCCTCAATCGAATGAACGACGCCGCCCGGTCGTACGGACCGGAGATCGTCCAGGTGTCGGCTGGTTACGGTGACAGTACCAAACGGGTGATCGTTGCAAACTCTGACGGCGTATTCGCCGACGACGAGATCATCCGCACACTGCTGAGAATCAATGCCGTGGCCACCGCTGACGGCGGAATGCAGACCGGCTACCAGTCGATGGGCCACACGGTCGGCTTCGAGATCTTCGATACAGTCGACGTTGAGGAGCTCGCACGCGAAGCCGCTCGTCAGGCGGTCACCAAGCTGGCAGCGCGGCCCGCCCCTTCGGGCGAAATGCCCGTCGTGATCAAGCACGGCACCGGTGGGGTGTTGTTCCACGAAGCGTGCGGCCACGGCCTTGAGGCGGACCATATTCAAAAGGGTGCCAGCGTGTATGCAGGTAAAGTTGGCAAACAGGTCGCCAATCCCCTCGTCACGCTCGTCGACGATGGCACGATGCCGGGTGAGTGGGGCACGCTCGGGATCGACGACGAGGGCCAGCGCACTCAGCGCAATGTCTTGATTGAGGACGGAATCCTCACCGACTACATGTGGGACTTTCTGCGGTCACGCAAGGATGGCCGCCCCCAGTCCGGGAACGGCCGCCGGCAGAGCTATCAACACTTGCCGATGGTGCGGATGACGAACACATTCGTGATGAACGGTCCAGACGACCCCGACGACGTTATTGCGTCAACCCCGAACGGCGTCTACGTCGCAAAACTTGGCGGTGGCAGCGTCAACACCGCCTCCGGCGACTTCGTATTCGGCATGACCGAGGCCTACCTCATTGAGAACGGCACGATCACCGAGCCGCTTCGCGACGGCAACCTGATCGGCAACGGCCCGAAGGTGTTGCAGGACATCGACATGCTTGCGAATGACTTCTCGATGGGTAGCCCAGGCACCTGTGGCAAGGACGGCCAGGGCGTGCCCGTGGGCGATGGTCAGCCAACCCTCCGGGTGAAGGCGTTGACTGTTGGAGGCACTGCAGCGTGAGCATCAACGACACGACTGCCGAGTTGCAAGCGCTTGCTGACCGCGTGGTCGAACAGGCCGGTTCCGGCGAACAGATCGAAGCGTTCGTCTCTCGCGGCGGCGAAACCGAAGTTCGGGTGTACGAGGGTGAAGTCGAGCACTTCGTGTCGGCGCAGGCCGAGGGCATCGGCATCCGAGTGGTCAAGAACGGTCGCACGGGGTTTGCTTATGCGGGCACGCTCGACGAATCGGCTGTGCACGATGTGCTTGGCGAGGCGCGCGACAACGTCGAGTTCGGCACAATCGATGAATGGGCCGGTCTTGCCAAACCCGACGGTGTTGCGCCGACCGAGCAGGCGCTTTGGAACGATGCGCTCGCTAATTTCGCCACCGATCGCAAGATTGACCTTGCAAAGGAACTTGAGAGGCTGGCATCGGGAGTCGACCCGCGCGTGCGCGTCGACGACGCAAACTATGCGGATGCGTGGGGCGAAGCAGCGGTCGCCTCGACTGCTGGGATCCGGCAGTCCGGGCGTGAGAACGGGTGCTATGTGTCGGTCTCGACGCTGGCCGACGAGGGTGAGGGCGACGACGCCGAAACTCAGACCGGATTCGGGTTTTCGGTGGGTAAGTCGCCCGACGAGTTCGATCTCGACCGTGCCGCTCAGGAGGCCAGCGACCGTGCCACGCGGCTGCTCGGTGCCGTAAAGCCGGCGTCGAAGCGGGTGACCGTGGTGCTTGACCCATTCGTGACCGCACAGTTCCTCGGGGTCATCTCGTCGACCCTCAACGGTGAGGCTGTAGTAAAGGGCCGTTCGCTGTTCGCCGACCGCCTGGGTGATCAGGTTGCGTCGGCCGGAGTCACACTCGTAGATGATCCAACCAATCCCAAGGCCTACACCTCGACCGATGTCGATGGGGAGGGGCTCGCGGCGCGACGTAACGTGCTTATCGAGGGTGGCGTATTGAAGCGGTTCGTGCACAACTCGTACTCAGCTCGCCGTGCTGAGACTGTCTCAACAGGCAACGCGACGCGCGGTGGTTTCGCCGGGACACCTGGCGTGGGGTGCCTCGCTCTCTCGCTCGAGCCGGGGGTTCGTTCACAAGCCGAGATCGTCGCAGGGATAGAAGATGGTCTGCTCGTGCAGCAGATGCAGGGTCTGCACTCGGGCGTCAACCCGATTAGTGGCGACTTCTCCACGGGTGCCGCCGGGCTACTGATTGTGAATGGCGAAGTTGGCGCACCCGTTCGCGAATTCACGATTGCGTCGACGCTGCAGCGAATGCTGCTCGACATCGTCGAGGTCGGTGGCGACATCGAGTGGCTACCCATGAGTGCCGCTGGGATGAGTCTCGTCATCTCCGACATCACGATGTCGGGGAACTGACCGTTTGGTCGCCGCCGGACTCAGTCGGCTGGATCGTCGGGGCGAAGATCGTCGAGGAAGTTCTCGAACTGAGCGGCCAGATCGTCGGCGCTCGGGATTGCCGCCTCAGAACGACGGTCGAACTCGGCCTCGAGCATGCGGACGTACATCCGCAGCTGATCATCGGTCTCGATGATCTCGTCATGGACCTCACGCCAAGAGTCGATCTGGTCGCTGAAGTCGACGCCCGCCGGGACGCCGAGCACATGACTTAGATGTCGCGAGAGAGCATCGGTCGCCAGCGGGTGCTCGGCGTTCATCAAGTAGTGCGGGATTCCGACGCGCAGCGATACCGACGGGATACTGCGTGCGTCGAGCGCAGCGTGGAGAACGCCGGCGATGCCGGTAACGCCTTCGTAGGATGGGGCGATAAGCCCGAGCCTTTGAGCGAGGTCGGCATTGGCCGTACTGCCCGTGACCGGTGGACGTCGGGTGTGCGGGATCGCTTCGGCAGCCGAGCCGACGGTGACGACTGCCTCGCATCCGAGCGCCTCGGCGACGATAATGATCGCATCGACGTAGGCCGACCAGTACAGGTGCGGTTCGACGCCGACGAGCGACACGATGTCACGGTGTCCTGCATTGCGTTGGAGGACGATTTCGTTCGAGGGCCACTGGATCTTGCGTATGCCGTCGTCGACTGACACCAACGGGCGCTGCTGGGTGAAGTCGTAGAACGGGTCAGGGTCGATCTCCCCGACGATCACTGCCTGCTCGACGTCCATGAACGACTCCACCGCATGGCTCGCTGCACTGGCCACGTCGAACCAGCCCTCGAGGCCGACCAGCATCACGGGTCGGTCGAGCGGCCCGATATCACCTGTCGAGAAGTCGAGTACCTCGGTGACGTCCACAGCGGTCAGTCTGCCAGTGCGCTGACGACATGGTCGACCGAACGGGTGAGTGCCTCGACATCAGAGGGCTCAACGGCGGGGAACATACCGACTCGCAGCTGGTTGCGGCCGAGCTTTCGGTACGCATCGGTGTCGAGAACGCCATTGGCGCGCAGCGCTGCGCAAACGGCGTTGGCGTCGATGGCGTCGTTGAGGTCGATCGTGCCCACGACATTCGATCGCTCGGCTGGGTTGCTTACGAACGGAGTTGCCCACTCGCGAGAGTCAGCCCACCCGTAGAGCGTGGCGGCCGACTCAGCGCTACGTCCAGAGGACCAGGCAAGCCCCCCGCTGTCGAGCATCCAGTCTAGTTGCTCATTCAGCATCACCAGTGTTGCGACGGCCGGGGTGTTGTAGGTCTGGTTTTTGGTCGAGTTGTCGAGTGCAACCTTCAAGTCGAGTGACGCTGGGCGCCAGCGCGGGGAGCTGCCGATCTCGTTGATCCGATCTACCGCGGCTGGAGAGCACGCAGCGAGCCACAGGCCACCGTCGGACGCAAAGCACTTCTGTGGCGCGAAGTAATACACGTCGACCTCGCTTGGCGACCAGGTCAGTCCGCCAGCGGCCGACGTAGCATCGACTACCACGAGGCTAGATCCAGCGGACGTGCCGGTCGGCCGCCGCAGGTCCATCGCCACGCCGGTGGAGGTTTCGTTGTGCGTGAGCGCGTACACATCGATGCCCTCTTCAGCTACGAGCGTCGGGTGGGTGCCGACATCGCTTTCCATCACAGATGGATCTCCGAGGTGCGGTGCAGCAGCACACGCATGGGCGAACTTTGAGGAGAACTCGCCGAAAACTGCGTGCTGGCTGCGCCCGCGGACGAGTCCAAACGTTGCGATATCCCAGAAAACGGTCGATCCGCCATTGCCCAGCACGATTTCCCAGCCATCGGGAAGCTGGAAGAGGTTGTCCAGCTTCGACCTGACTGCACCAACAAGATTCTTGACGGGTGGTTTGCGGTGAGACGTACCGAGCAGGGTGTCGCGAGCCACGACGATGGCGTCGATCTGTTCGTGGCGAACCTTCGATGGGCCGCAGCAGAAGCGACCGTCCGCCGGGAGGAGTTCTTTGGGGATGGTGATCTGTTCGGGCCTTGCGTTCACCCGGTCAGCATGGCGGCGTTGACCACGGTCCCCAACCGGTCAAGAAAACGGCTGCCGGGCGCGCCTGGTCCCGCCGGTAGCGTCGGTAAGTGTGAACCGCGCATCGCACCGCCTCTCCGCCATCCATCCGTCGGCCACCCTCGCCGTCGACGCCAAGGCCAAGGCGCTCAAGGCGGCGGGAGAGAACGTGATCGGCTTTGGAGCCGGTGAGCCCGATTTTCCGACTCCGCCACACATCGTCGAGGCAGCGCAGGCAGCGTGCGCCGATCCGAAGAATCACAAGTACTCGCCGGCCGGCGGCTTGCCAGAACTGAAAGAAGCGATCGCGGCGAAGACAATGCGCGACTCGGGTCTCGAATGTGACCCTGCTCAGGTCCTCGTCACGAACGGAGGGAAACACGCGGTGTACACCGCCTTCGCTGCGCTGTGCGATCCCGGCGATGAGGTTATTTGCCCGGCGCCGTACTGGACGACGTACCCCGAGGCGATCACGCTTGCAGGTGGTGTGCCAGTCGTCATCGACACCGACGTCAAGTCAGGCTTCAAGGTCACGATCGAGCAACTGGATACGGCCAAGACTGACCGCACCAAGGTCCTGTTGTTCGTCAGCCCCGACAACCCGTCGGGCGCCGTCTACACACCTGCTGAGGTGAAGGCGATCGGCGAGTGGGCCGTTGCGAACGGCGTCTGGGTGATCACCGACGAGATCTACGAGCACCTGACCTACGGCGCCACTGAGTTTTCGTCGATGCCGGTACTCGTCCCGGATCTCGCCAAGCAGTGCCTGGTCGTCAACGGCGTGGCTAAAACGTATGCGATGACCGGATGGCGGGTCGGTTGGATGATCGGCCCGACGGATGTCATCAAGCCTTCCACCAGTTTCCAGTCGCACGCGACGTCGAACGTCGCCAATGTGTCTCAGCGAGCTGCGCTCGCAGCTGTATCGGGTCCGCTCGACGACGTCGAGATGATGCGTGAGGCGTTCACGCGTCGGGGCCGGTTAATTCACTCGATGCTCAACGATATCGACGGTGTCGTCTGCCCTGAGCCGCAGGGCGCGTTCTATGCGTTCCCCGACCTGCGTGGATTGATCGGCCGGAGTTACGGCGGCGTCACTGCGAACAGCACGTTAGAGCTGGCCGACATCGTGCTCGACCAGGCGAAGGTGGCCTGGGTGCCGGGCGAGGCCTTCGGGACCCCCGGGTACGGTCGATTCAGCTTCGCGCTCGGTGATGCCGACATCGAGTCGGGTATCGACCGCCTCGCTGCGCTTGTGAGTTGACCATCACCGTCTCTGGTCAGTCGAGCGAGTCGGGCATCGTTCCGACCCTCGAACTGAAGTGTTCGACGGCGATGACGACTGCAGCGCCAACGATGGCGAGCACGATCGGCAGGGCGATCTCGCCTGAAGGAGCGGCGAGCGTTGTTGTGAAGGTCCCGTTCGGCCAGGGCCAGAGGACGCGTATCGACCCGAGCATCAGACCGATCATCGCTGCGATCACCTGGTTGCGGTAGTGATGGAGCAGCCAACTCAGCAGAGTGGAGAAGAGTGCGAGTCCGGCGACGCAGCCAATGGCAAACGCTGTGAGCGATCCGAAATCGCGATCGTTGACCGCACCGAGGACCTCGGTGTACATGCCGAGCATCACGAGGATGAAAGAGCCCGAGATCCCAGGGAGGATCATTGCGCAGATCGCGATCGCACCGGCTACAGCGAACACCCAGAACGGCTGGGTGACGACTTCATCGGTGCCTTCAGCGACTCCGGTGTCTTCGCGGAGACCAAGGAGGAAAAACAGAACGATCCCAACGCCGGCGATGATCGTGAGGGTGGCTGCGTCGATCCGCTCCAGGAGGTGCCACGCGATCCAGATAGTGCCGACGACGAGGCCGAAGAACAGCCCAGCCATTGCAATGGTCTCCTCTTCGAGGAGGCGCTCGAGCACCGATGACAGTGCAGCGATTGCTGCGAGGATGCCGGCGAGGAGGGAGATCAGCCAAACCCATTCGATGTCAGCCATGGTCTGCTTGAGTCCGGCGCCATCACCGGTTAGCAGCTGCTTGAGGCCACGCGCCCCGATTCGGATGTTGAGGATGAGCCGGTCGTAGATACCCAGCACGAGTGCAACCGTGCCACCGGACACGCCCGGGACAATGTCGGCCGCACCCATCGCGAAGCCGCGTGCGAGCTGTGCGACGGAGCTGAGCAATGAGCGTCGGGGGTCGGGCACGGCTGATGAGGCTACCGAGCCCACCAGATCGAGTGGCGGAGGGCCAGTCCGGAGACGACGATCAACACGAGGCACTCACCAACCTGCTCAACGGCACCGAGGATGTCACCGCTCACGCCACCGAATGTGCGGCTGGCGATCATGGCCACGATGGAGGCACCGATGGCTACCGCCAACGCAAGTGGGACCACCCACCAGCCCACGGCAAGCGTCCCCAGGGTGAGCGCTGCGATGACGCCGATAGCGGCGCGGCGCGTCGACAGCGCCCGTGCGTAGTCGGCGCCGAGCCCCTCGGTCGGAATCGGTGGGGCAACCCCCATCACCGCTACTGCAGCACCACGGCCGAGCGCGTGCGCCGCGACGAGACCTCCGAACGCTGCGGCCGGGCCGAGCGAGCCGACGCAGAGCACCCGGACGAGGATTGATCCGACCATTGCAGCCACGCCGTAGCTGCCGTGTCGCGAGTCCTTGAGGATCTCTCTTCGGTCCTCTGGCGTCCATCCACCCATCGCGTCAGCGGTGTCGGCGAGGCCGTCCTCGTGGAATGCGCCGGTGAGCATCACGCCCACCGTCACGGCGATGGAAGCAGCAACGGTCGCCGGCACAAGTTGGTATAGCCCGACCATGACGCTGCCAACCACCGCACCGATCGCTGCGCCGACTACTGGAAACCAGGGGACGGATGCGGCCAGGTCGGGTGCAGCCCGCACCCGGATAGGAATGCGAGTAAGGAATTGCAACGCGCCGATGCAGCCGAGCCGAGGCATCAGACGGCGGGGCCGAACCATTCGTCAAACGTTGCGACCTCGACCACGCCGGCGCATGCCATCTTGACGAGGGGAAGAGCGGCCATGGCCCCTGACCCCTCGCCAAGGCGCATCTCGAGGTCGAGCAGCGGGGGTTTCTCGAGTCGCTCGAGGAGAAGGCGGTGGCCGGGCTCGGCCGAGCAGTGGCCAACGATGCAATGGTCGAGTGCCGTCGGCTCCGCCACGTGAAGCGGCAGCATTGAAGCAGTACAGATGTAGCCGTCGAGGATGATGGGGATCGACCGATGTCGTGCGGCGACGGCAGCAGCAGCCATACCGACCAGTTCGGATCCGCCGACCTCTCGCAAGATCTCGAGCGGATCGGCGACGCCGGCGATCCGTCGGAGCGACTGCCGCACGGCGTTTCGCTTGCGTTCGAGGCCGGCGTCGTCGATGCCGGTTCCGCGACCGACCCACATCGTCGCTTCGCCTTCGGCCAACGCTGCAGTAACTGTTGCGGCCGCAGTGGTGTTACCGATCCCGAGTTCGCCGAGGATCAACATGTCGGTGTCGAGGTCATTGACGGCGGCGAAGGCCGTCGCAGTGATTTCGTCGAATCGCTCGGTGGTGAGCGCCGATTCGTGGCGCATGTCAGCGGTTGGGCGTCCGACCCCGACATCAACTGCGGTGACCGTCGCACCAGCAGCGTCGGCGAAGGCATTGATCGTGGCAAGTCCCTGCTGCGTTGCATTCAGCATGGCGGCGGTGACGTCCGTCGGGTAGCTGCTCACTTCGGCTGCCGCCACGCCGTGGTCCCCGGCGAAGACAAGAGCGACGGGGCGTGAAATTGTTGGCGATGCAGTGCGTTGCCAGCCCGCCTTCCACACGGCGATGTCGTCGAGCCGAGCGAGTGCTCCAGTCGGTCGGAGCACACTGTCGGCGCGAGATCTGATTCTGGCGCGTGCGGTTCCGTCAGGTGCGGGGAGATCGGTGAGTCGGTCGCTGAGCAGGCTCATGTCAGGTGCTTCCAAGGGTTGTCGAGTCGGGTGGCGCGGCCGGCGACGAGCAGCAGAGAGGGGTCCGCAACTTCGGCCCAGGCCTGGTTGACGAAGCCCAACACGTCCCGGTATCGCCGGCCGATCCCGGTTTCAGGGTGGACGCCAAGTCCGACCTCGTTCGTGATCGCAACGGTTGGCTCGGGGCGTGTAGCTGCTGCTGCTGCTGCTGCGGTCGCCAGAGTGCGGATTTCGCATTCCTCGAGCTCACGCCACATTAGGTTGGAGGTCCAGAGTGTGAGGCAGTCGACGATTGCGAGCCCGTCGTCGACTGATGCGAGTGCGTCGATGAGATCGAGCTCTTCTTCGATCGTGGCCCATGTCGCCGGCCGCTCCCGGCGGTGGCGTTCGATCCGGTCGGCCATGTCTGCGTCATCGGTTCCCTCAACTCTGGGTGCCGTGGCGATGTAGGTGACCGGCATTCCAGCCGCATGATGCCGATAGCCGATTTCGACTGCGAGCGAGCTCTTGCCGCTGCGCGCGCCACCGATCAGAAGAGTGAGCGCCACTAGTTGCTCAGTAGTCGATGCCGCGCATCGCGCCGATGCCCTGCTGGTATGCGTGTTTGATCTCGGTCATTTCCGTAACGGTGTCGGCGACGTCGGTTAGCTCGGGGGCGGCATCGCGTCCGGTGACGATTACGTTCACATGCGGCGGGCGGTTGCGGATGGGTTCGACAATCTGCGCGATGGGAAGCCACCCGAACGCGCTGAGGTATGTCAGCTCATCGAAAATCAGGAGTTGATGCTCGCCCGCGGCCATCAGCGAACATGCCTTCGCCCATCCTTCGGCGGCGTGGGCGATGTCATTCGACAAGTCGTCGGAGTCCCACGTGAACCCATCGCCAAACGCATACCAGTCGACGCCAAGCTGTCGCCCGACCTTCTCTTCGCCGACGTTCCAGTTGCCTGACTTGATGAATTGCACGACAGCGACGTCCCAGTCGCGAGCGACGGCGCGGACCATCATCCCGAACGCCGACGACGATTTGCCCTTGCCATTACCGGTGTTGACCACAACGAGTGACTCGGCACGCCGCAGTCCGTCTGGGCGGGGGTCGGCGGTCGGTGCAGTCGATTCGTCATGATCGTCGAGAGGGGTCACGTCGGGGGAGTCAATCATGAGATTGGGAAGGCTACGCATCTCCGGCTACTGTGTCGAACTGTCCTCGACAGAGCGAAGTCCGGTGAGATTCCGGCGCTGTCCCGCAACGGTGATGATCAGGTTTCACAATTCCTGATTGAGTCCGGTCGCCTCTGCCGTCGACGCGAATGATTATCCCTCGAGGCAAGGGAAGGTTCGCACGCTGCGGCTTAGCGCAGCGATGTAGCCCAGCTTGTCCTCCACATCTCCTGGAGGAACAATATGAACACCCGAACACTGGTCACCGCACTGGCTGGCCTGTCACTAATTGCGGCCGCGTGCGGAAGCGATTCGGACAGTGACGAGTCGTCGAGCACGGATTCGACTACGACCGAAGCGCTGTCGAACGAATCAGTCGACACCAAGTCCGCCGTCACGGAACCTGAAGCACCGGAGTCGGCCGTCACGGAGCCAGTCACGACCGATGGCGCTGGGGTCACCCCCGAACGTGTTGTCTCGCTGAGCCCGACCCACACCGAAATAATGTTTGCGATCGGTGCTGGTGACCTGCTCGTCGCTGTCGACGATTTCTCGGACTACCCGGCTGAAGCCCTTGAGCTTCCGAACGAGCTGTCCGGTTTCGAGCCGAACGTCGAGGCAATCGCCTCGTACGAGCCGGATCTCGTCTTGATCGGCGGTGACTTCACGGGGCTCGGCGACCAGCTTGCGGAACTTGACATCGAGTCGTGGGACGGCCCCGCTGCGTCAACAATTTCGGATACGTACACGCAGATTGAGCAGCTCGGCGCGGCGACCGGCAACGTGGCCGAAGCGGCCGAGCTGGTGTCATCGATGCAGACCCGAATCGACGAGATCGTCGCAGAGTCGGGCGACAGTGGGGCCGGGCTCAGCTTCTACCACGAGCTTGACCCGACGTACTTCAGTGCCGACTCTTCGACGTTTATCGGTGAGGTATATGGCGCGCTCGGTTTGGAGAACATTGCCGATGGCGACGAGACCGAGAGCTTCGGGTTTCCGCAGCTCAACGCTGAGTTCATCGTCGCAGCGAATCCCGACCTCGTCTTCCTCGCCGACACTAAGTGCTGCGCCGAGACCGCTCTCACGGTGGCGGCGCGCCCCGGATGGAACGCAATCGCGGCAGTCCAGAACTCAAGCGTCATCGAAATGGATGACGACGTCGCTTCACGCTGGGGTCCGCGCATCGTGGACTATCTCGAAGACGTTGCCGCTGCCGTGGCGAACGTTGAGGTCGGCGTCGCCGCCGAGAGCTGATCGAGGAAGTCGACGGACGTGGCTGATCGGACCGATCGGTGGTGGTTCGGGGTAGGTGCGGCGTGCGTCGCCGCAGCGGTCGTCCTCGGCGCCTCGATCGGCCCGGCCGGCCCTGATTGGTGGCGGGTGCCACTCGAGTTCGTCAACCGTCTTCCGCTGATCTCGATCGAGACTGGGGTGAGCGAGAGCGAGTGGGCAATTGTCTGGAAGATCCGGATGCCTCGGGTAGTGCTTGGAGGTGTTGTTGGCGGCATGCTGTCGATCGCCGGAGCGAGTTACCAGGGAGTGTTTCGCAATCCGCTCGTCGGTCCGTATTTGCTGGGAGCCGCGGCCGGGGCGGGCCTAGGAGCGACTCTTGCGCTCACCGTTGGCCGCGGGGTGACGTCGTCTTGGGCCGTCGACCCGGTCCCGACCGCAGCGTTCGTCGTCGCCGTCGCGAGCGTGATGGTGACCTACACCGTGGGAGCAGCTTTCGGGGGTGATCGCACGGGAGTCACGCTCGTTCTGGCGGGTGTCGCCGTAGTCTCCTTCACTTCTGCCGTGCAGACATTCCTCCTGCAGCGCAACCTGGAGGTGTTCCGGGAAGTCTTCCGCTGGATCACGGGAAGTCTGGCGAACGCGACGTGGGGAGATGTGGGGCTGGTGTTTCCATACGCAGTCGTCAGCGTGGTCGTGTTGCTCATACACCGTCGGCATCTCGATCTGTTTCGTGTCGGCGGCGATGAGGCCGCAACGCTCGGCATGAGCGTTGCGCGCACCAGGTTGACGATCGTGATCGCCGCAACGCTGGGCACCGCGGCCGTTGTGTCAGTCAGCGGCTTAATCGGCTTTGTCGGGCTGATCGTGCCTCATGTTGTCCGGCTGCTCGCCGGTGCCGGTCACCGTCGGCTCCTGCCCCTATCGCTGATGGGGGGTGCAGCGTTCCTGATTCTTGCGGACATTCCCGGGAGGATGCTGTCGAATCCGGCCGAGACGCCGATCGGCGTGGTGACAGCGTTCATCGGCGCACCCTTCTTCATCTATCTCCTCCGGACGAAGCGGGTTGGCGCATGAGTGAGCTCACCTTGAATGGGATTTCGGTGCAGTACGGAGATCGGACTGCGCTGCGTTCCTTCAGTGATGGTGTGCCAGCGGGGGAGTGGGTCGGTCTGATCGGGCCGAACGGTGCCGGAAAGTCCTCCTTGTTGAGAGCCGTCGCCGGGCTGGTTCAATATGGGGGCGCGATGTACGTTGACGGAGTAGATCTGGCAGGGCTCGGCGACCGCGATCGGGCCCAACAGATTGCCTACGTGCCGCAGGAACCCTTGATTCCTGGTGACATGACAGCGTTCGAATACGTGCTGCTCGGACGTAATCCTTACATCGGATACTTCGGCGGGGCGTCACGGCACGATCGGTCTGTCGTCGATGACGTCCTCGATCGGCTGCGGCTCAGGGAGTTCGCAGATCGGATGCTTGGTGCGCTCAGCGGTGGGGAACGCCAGCGGGTCGTGCTGGCACGTGCGTTGGCGCAGGAGACACCGATCTTGCTGCTGGATGAGCCGACGTCGGCACTCGACATCGGCCACCAACAGCAGGCGCTCGAACTGGTGACCGAGTTGCGCGAAGCCCAGCAATTGACGGTGATTTCGGCCCTACACGACCTCACCCTGGCCGGGACCTATACCGATCGTCTCGTCATGCTCGATCACGGTGAGGTGATTGCTGCTGGCCCGGCGCGCGAGGTGCTCACAGCGGAGCGTCTCGGCGCGGTCTACCGAGTTTGCGTCACGGTCGACGTCGATCCAGAAGACGGTGCTGTGATCGTCGTGCCGCGTCGAGGGTTCCTCGCGTCATGACGCGGCTGAAGGTGCCCGGATGCAGATCCGACACAGACCAGTCATGCCTGGTGACAGCGTTGTGTCGATCGTTCGTGCGTCCGGGGGATCGTTTCTCCGTCTAAGGGGCAGAACATGTCGAACCACGTATGCGTCGTCGATGGAAAAATAAATCGACTCTGCCCAGCGCCGCAGGCCCGAGCCGCTGGGGTCGAACCTGACGTCCGGATGAAATCGGTGCTGCTCGAGCCGGGGCCTGACACGAAGAGCCAGGTGGTCGTGCGCCGTATGGTTAATGGCGCGTTGAGTGCCATACCCCGGAGCAATCGATGTAACTTGCTCTGGGCGGTGATGGCGATGCCACACCGCGACCTGGCATCCGAGAACGAAGTGAGTCATGCCATCATGGCTCTGCGGCGGAGTGAACGGATGGTGTTGAATTGTTTACGCTCGACGCATGGACGAGTACCCGGAATTCGACAGCGTTGAGCCGTACGGCACCGTGCGATCGATCGCCGATGAGCGGGCACACCGGAAGCGGATGTGCGCGATCGGCTACCGGATCTTTGCTGCGCAGCGCTGGGGTCAGCTCGGCGACGGGCACGTGTCGGCGCGTGATCCAGAGCTGACCGATCATTTCTGGCTTCTTGACTGGGGGGTCGCGTTCGGCGCGGCGACGGTCGACCGCCTCGTGCTCGTTGGACCGGATGGACAGGTAAAGGACGCCAACGGGAACCTCACCGGTGCGGTCAACACCGCCGGGTACAACATCCATGCGCCGATCCTGGCTGCGCGTCCCGACGCGGCGTCGGCGGCTCACACGCATACGCAGTTCGGCACGCCGTGGTCAGCGAACGTTGCGCCGTTCCGAGCGATGAGTCAGGAGTCGTGCGCCTTCGCTTTCGATCAGTCGCTGTTCGACGACGAGGAAGTCGAGGTGCTCTCGGTCGATGGCGGCAAGCGCATAGCTGCCACCATCGGCGAGTCGAAATTGTGCATCCTGCGTAACCACGGCCTGCTTACGGTCGGTCGGTCCGTGGAGGCCGCAGTCGGCTGGTTCGTCATGGCCGAACGCGTTGCGGAGGTACACGTGAAGGCACCCGATGGCAAGGCGATCGGTGCCGCAGCCGCGCGCATCGCCGCTGCGACCCTCGCGCCGGAGTCAGCTGGTTGGCGTGTGTTCCAGTGGCTGCAGCGGAGTCTCGTGCCGGACCCGACTGTCGTGGACTGATCGCCACCTCAACCCAGAGCGATCACCCCGATCACGCCGACGAGTACGAGAGCGCTTGCGGCGTACTCCGCGCGCGTGTGTCGTTCGCGTAGCCAAATCGCGGAGATGGCGAAGGCCAAGACAAGTTCGACCTGTCCGAGCGTTCGGACACGGGTGGCGGTAGTTAACGTGACCGCCACCGCCCAGCACGCCGAGCCGGCCGCGCTCAGGACTCCGACCGGGATCGCCGCGCGCCAGTTGGTGAAGATGTCGCGGAGTGAGGACCGGTCGGATGCGACGAGTTGTGCGCCGTTTACCAGCGTCTGAATGCCGAGCATCACGGTCAGGGTCAACAGCGCTCGGTTCCAGGCGGGGCCGTTGCCGAGCGAATTTGATGCTGCGTGAATTCCTGCTGCGGCAACGGCGAACCCCAACCCGGCTGCCAGACCCATCAGTGCCGCCGGGTCGCCAATCATCTTGAGGGCATCGGTGATTTTGTGGGGCGATGCGAGCCACGCGACACCGGACATGCACACCAGAGCCGCCACCCATCCGAGTGGTTGCATCGCCTCGCCGAGGAAGACCGCTGATATGACGGCGACGAGGATCACCTCGGTTTTGACGTAGACCGTTCCAATCGCGAAGTCACGCAGCTGGAACGACTGCAGGAGCGCAATGGTGCCGAGGATCTGGGCGATACCGGCTCCGGCGATGATCGGCCAGAAGTGTGTAGGCGGCAGCGGCAGCTCCGACCCGAACACTCCGAACGTGACGAGCGACGCGACGGCTGCGAGCGGGAACCCGTACGCGTAGCGGACAAAGCCGGCTGGCACCACTGGCAGCATGCGCCGCAGTTCGTGTTGCCGGGCCGTCCGCAGAATCTGGAATGTTGCCGCCGCAAGAGTGATGAGGATCCACATTATATCTCAGTATGTGAGAAAAAAATACTGATGGGTGGGAAGACGATATCAGCGGGCCGGTGACGGGAGATACCACGCGTCTTTGTTGTTGACCAGAATTGACGAGGCTTCCGACGGCCCCCACGAGTTGCGGAAGTACGGGAAGATTGGCCCGGGCTCGTCGAGCGCCGGCTGGACGACACGCCAGGTCCCCTCCACCACGTCCTGGCGAGCGAACCGACGCAACGACCCGATCAAGGCGTCGCCGAGTAGGCGCTCGTAGGCATCCTGGCGTTCGCCGAGCGCGGCAGCGAAGTCGACGTCGACGTCGACTTCCTGGCTGTCCAAGTCGGGGCCTGGCGTTTTCGCCTGCAGCGCGAATGTGACGCCATCGTTCTTGCCGAGTCGGAGTCGGATCAAGTTGCGCTCTGGGGGTGGGCTGCCCGCCCCGTCGAACAACATGCGTGGGGGGCTACGCAATTCCACGACCGCTTCGGTCGCCGACTCCGCCAGGCCCTTGCCGACTCGCACGTACCATGGCACCCCAGCCCATCGCCAAGAATCGATCTCAAGCCTCGCAGCGGCGAAGGTCTCGACCTCGGAATTCTCAGGCACACCCTTCTCGTCTCGGTAACCGACGTACTGCCCGCGAACGAGCGAGCCCGCGTCGATGGGGCGCATGGCGTTAATAACCTTCGCCTTTTCGTCTTGGAGGAAGCCTGGGTCGGGGCCGGCTGGCGGTTCCATCGCAAGAAGAGCGACGACTTGTAGCAGGTGATTTTGTAGCACATCGCGGATCGCTCCGACTCCTTCGTAGAAGTTGCCGCGGCCTTCGATGCCGATGCTCTCCGACATCGTCACCTGCACACTGCGCACGTAGTGCCGGTTCCAAACCGGCTCGATCATGGTGTTCGCGAATCTGAAGACGAGGAGGTCCTCGACAGCTTCTTTGCCGAGGTAGTGATCGATTCGGAAGATGTGGTCCTCAGGGAAGACGGCATGCAACGTCTTGTTCAGCTCGATCGCAGAAGCGAGGTCGCGGCCGAACGGCTTCTCAACGACGATGCGCCCGCGCGTGTTCAAGCCAACGGATGCCAGCTTCTTCGCGACCATCGGGAACATTGACGGCGGGATCGCCATGTAGAACACCGCTGTGGTTGAACCACATCGGTCGAGGGCGTCGCGCAGGCAGGTCCAGGTCGCTTCGTCGGCGTAGTTGCCCTGAATCAGGTCGAGTCGCGCCTCAAGCGAGTCCACGACCGTCGCATCTGCGCCATCGACATGGGTGTTGATTGAGTCGCGAGCGTGCATCCGGAAGTCCTCGTCGGTCCATGTGCTGCGGGCAACGCCGATCACCGGGACGCGAAGCGTGCCGTGACGTTCGAGGGCGTAAAGGGACGGGAACAGCTTCCGCTTCGCAAGATCGCCTGTGGCGCCGAACAGCACGAGTGCGTCGGCCTCAGGTTGGTGGGCGTGCATCTGGGTTGTGCCGAGGTACGCGCCTGGGCGCTGCTCGTCAAAGTTGCCCGTCATCGTGACGACTCCGTGCGCTCCGTGTGCCCGCCGAACCCGGCTCGCATTGCGGAGAGGGCCTTGTTCGCCACGTCATTGCGGCCCCGGGATACGAACCGCTGGTACAGAGCGGCCGACAGGACCGGTACTGGAACCCCCTCGTCGATCGCTGCGTTGATCGTCCACCGTCCCTCGCCGGAGTCGCTCACATGTCCGCTGTACCGGCTCAGGTCAGGATCATCGTAGAGCGCCTCGGCGGTGAGGTCGAGCAGCCATGAAGTGATGACCGAACCACGCCGCCAGACCTCGGCCACCTTCGGGAGGTCGAGGTCGAACTGATAGTACCCCGCTGTGTCGAGGGGCGCGGTTTCCGCGTCATTGTCATGGGTCTCGCTTCCTATGTTGGCCTTTGCCAGGACGTTGAGTCCCTCGCCGATAGCCGCCATCAGCCCGTACTCGATCCCGTTGTGCACCATCTTCACGAAGTGACCGGCGCCGGTCGGTCCGCAGTGCAACCACCCCCTCTCCTCTGGGGCGGGCTCGCCTGTTCGTCCTGGAGTGCGTTCTGCAGCATCGACGCCGGGTGCGAGTGTGTCGAAGATTGGTTGCAGTCGACCGATAGCGGTGTCCCCGCCGCCGATCATCAAGCTGTAGCCGCGTTCGAGCCCGGCGACTCCGCCGCTGGTTCCGACGTCGACGTAGTGGATCCCTTTCGGGGTGAGCTCTTTTGCCCGGTCGACGTCGAGGCGGTACCACGAGTTGCCGCCGTCGATCACGGTGTCGTCCGTGTCGAGCAGGGGAACGAGAACGTCGAGCATTTCGGATACGAACGCTGCGGGGATCATCACCCAAATCGACCGGGGTGTGTCGAGTGTCGCGACGAATTCCTCGAGCGTGGTCGTGCCGGCGAATCCTTCCTCAGCCAGAGCGGTGACGGCATCGGCGTTCACGTCGTAGACGACACAATCGTGGCCGCCGTGCTGGAGCCGTCGCGCCATGTTGGCGCCCATGCGCCCGAGTCCGATCATTCCGAGTTGCATTACGACAGCCTGCCATGCCGTCATCAGAAGCGTGCCGCCGCCGACTGGGCATGTCCGTGAGTTCGTGCCGGCGTGCACGTGCAGCGACATCGACGGTGTGTGCGTCCTCTTATTCGCGGACATCGGAAAATGAGCTGCCCGTCGCTGGTGCACGGCGACCCAACGACGCAGCACGGATGCCCCGCTCTTCTTCTGCTGCTTGATGCCCGTCAGAGGGTCCCTGGAGCAACCGACGGAAAACGATCGACGTCGCGTCCGAGCGTCAGGCGCACCACCTTGTGCGGAAGCCCGGTGTCGGGGGTCTCGAACTCGGCGCCGACAACGGTGAAACCGGCGCGTTCGTAGAAGCTGATGGCCGTCACCCGGGCATTCGCCCACACGACGGTGCTCCCGCTGGATCGGCACCGCTCGATGCCCGCGGTGAGCAGTCTTGACCCGAGGCCACCGCCGATGAGTGCGGGGTCGGTGGCCATCCCGCGGATCTGGGTCGCCGAAGGCCCGCTGAGCCATGTCGAGACGGCGACTATGGATCCTGAACCATCCCGGATCCCAAGATGGAACGTGCCAGGATCATTGTCGCCGTCCCATTGGAGGTGTGCGGCGGCCTGGTTGTTGCGCAGGACGCGCTGCCGCAAGGCATAGGTCTCTGCGGCAGTGATCTCAACCGGGTCACTTGGACCGATCGGCGTCATCGAGCGTTCTGGATTTCGTCGAGACGCACGGTGCGGTCAGCGATCGCTGCAGCTTCGTCGACGTCATGGGTTACAAGGAGCGCAGTTGCGCCCGTGGCGCGGAGGAGGTCGGTGAGTTCGTCAACGAGTTTGTTGTGGAGCTTGAGGTCGAGCCCGGTCAGCGGTTCGTCGAGCAGCACCAGACGCGGTTCGTTTACCAGTGTGCGGGCCAGTGCCACCCGCTTCGCCTCGCCGCCGGACAGCTCGGTGACCTTGCGCGAGCCCATCCCGTCGAGTCCCACCCGGGCCAACCAGTCTCCTGCTTGCCTTTGGCGCTCGGTGCGGCCAACTCTTGCCATCTTCAGGCCGAACGCAACGTTGTCCAGCGTTGATCGGTGTGGAAAGAGCTGGTTGTCCTGAAACACCATCCCGATCCCTCGCCGGTGGGTCGGTGTGCGCGTGACGTCCACGCCGTCGATGCGGACGATTCCCGAGTCGGGAGCGATGATGCCGGCGACAACTCGGAGCAGCGTGCTCTTACCGCCGCCGGATGGCCCGAGTAGCGCTACCACTTCGCCGGTGGTCACGGAGAGGCTCACGTGATCCAGCACAGTGGTCCCGTCGAACGACACCGAGATTCCCGACAGCTCGACGTCAGCGCCGCGCATCGGCGTGCCTCTCGTCGAGCGTCCCGCTCCGAGCCTTTGAGTGTCCGGCAAGGTCACCGGTTCGGTCGATCACGATCACCAGTGTGACCGTGGCAGCTGCGAGGATCGTTGCGAGCGCATACCCCTTCGCCTGCAGCAGCGACCCGGTGCGAGCGAGGAGCTGCTCAATGGCGATCGGGAGGGTCTCGCCGCCACTACGGGACAGGAAGCTGGTCGCTCCGAACTCTCCGAGCGAAATCGCCGCGGCGAAGGCTGCGCCGACAGCGAGAGGGCGCCATAGGTGCGGCACGACTACTTCGCGCCATGCCCGCGTCGGTGCTGCGCCCAGCGTGGCGGCGGCAAGTGATAGCTGGGGGTCGACCGAGCGGAGGACACCGAGTGTCGAGCGGACGACGAAGGGCACAGCAACCAGTGCGTGCCCAGCCGGTACAATCCACCATTCCGAGCGCCAGTCGTACGGTGCGGTGTCGAATGTGATCAGCATGCCGAAGCCGATGGTCACCGCCGAGGTCCCGATCGGGAGGAGTAGCCCGGCGTCGAGGGCGCGTCCCGCTCGCCGTGCCGCGGCGATACCGAGGCTGGCCAGTGCGCCGACGCCAGTCGCAAATAGGGTGGCCCACGCGGTGGTCTGGAGTGAGTTTGCGAGTGCGTCGAGCGGGTTGAGGCCGAGCGTGATCCCGGGCCGGATTTCTGTCGATCCGAGGTCGGTCCACGCCGTGACGGACCACCCTGAAGGCGTCGACAGCGACTTGATGACGAGGGCCGTTAGCGGAGCGATGGCGACCAGAGCGGTCGAGCCGGTGATGATGCTGACGACGGTCTTGTCCCGCCGAGTGCGTGGTTTCTGTGGGCGGGCGAGTGGCCGCAGTTCGAGTGCTCGTGAGTGTCGGCGTGCTAGCCGTGCCGACCAGATGGCAAGGAATCCGAGGATGATCAGTTGCAACAGAGCGAGCACAGCCGCTTGGTCGACTTGGCCGAGCTGCGTTGCACGCCTCCACACCTCGACCTCGATCGTGCGGGTGCCGGGGGCACCGAGGACCCGGATTACGCCGAACGACGTGAACGTGAACAGGAAGATGATCGCAGCTGCCGCCGCGACGGCGGGGCGGATTAGCGGGAGAGTGATCTCGCGAAAGACCACGAGTGGTGCGGCACCAAGTGTCGCGGCAGCATCTTCCATGTCAGCGGGGAGGTGCTCCCAGACCGTGCCGACTGCGCGGACCGTGACGGCAAGGTTAAACACGACATGTGCGCCGAGTACCGCCCACACCGTTCGGTCGAGGGTGTCGGGCAGGAGTGCAAGGATCGCCGCGCCCATCACGACAGTGGGCAGGACGAACAAGGCGGTGAGCAGGCCCAGGAGAATCCGGCGACCTGCGAAGTCGAACCGCGCGATCACCCATGCCGGAACGAGACCGACAATGACTGTCAGCAACGTCGACACCACTGCCTGCCAAGTGGTGAACCAGACGATCGACCAGGTCCGCGAGCGGCCGAGTACCGAACGAATGGATTCCTTGTCGACGGCCTCGATGACGAGGGTTGCGAACGGCCAGGCGTAGAGGATGGCAAGTCCTGCGACTGGAACGATGACCAGCGCACCGACGAGGCCCCCCGGAAGCCGATTCATCACCTCAGCCGTCGCCGCTCAGCCGATGACGAGGTCGGTCCACTCGTCTATCCAGGTCTCGCGGTTGGCGTCGATGGCTGAGGGGTCGAGCTCGCGACTGGTCTCAGGGATCACCGCGTACTCCTGGAACACCGGGTCGAGTTCGACGTCGGCATTGGCCGGGAAGACGAACACGTCGAGGGGGAGTGCAGCCTGGAAATCAGATGTGAGTAGGAAATCGACGAGCTGGCGGGCCGCATCGGGTTGGTCGGTGCCGGCGAGTACTCCAGCGAATTCGACCTGGCGGTAGCAGGTCGATTCAATGACGCCAGTCGGTGCTACTTCGAGTTCGGTCTCGGCGAAGAGCACCTCGAAGGGTGGACTTGAGCCGTAGCTGACGACGAGCGGTCGGTCGCCGCCCGCGTAGCTGAACTGCCCGTAGTACGCCGAAGTCCATCCGTCGACGACCTGCACGCCGTTGTCGACGAGATTCGACCAGTACGCCTGCCAGCCGTCAGTGCCGAATTCATCGATCGTTGCGAGTAGGAATGCGAGCCCGGGCGATGAGGACGCCGGATTCTGAACGACGAGTAGTTCCCGGTACATGGGATCGGTGAGGTCGTCCAATGTTGTCGGCGGCTTGAGGTCGAGGGCTTCGAGCGCGCCAACGTCGTAGTTGACGCACACGTCACCGAGATCGACGGGGGTTGCTTCGCCGTTCGGCACGAGGTTCGTGAGCGAGGCTGGAACGGCGTCGAGGCCGTCGGCGGTGTACGGCTCGAAGATTTTCGACTGGATCGCCCGCGAGAGGAACGTGCTGTCAATGCCCCACATCACATCCCCTTCTGGATTTCCAGCGGTGAGTTCTGCTTTGGAGAGCATCGTGCCGGTGTCGCCTGCGATGAGGATCTCGACCTCGATCCCGGTCCGGTCGGCGAAGTCAGAGAGCAGTTCGTTAACGCTTGTTCCCTCTGACGGAAACGACTCGTAGGCGACAAGCGTGATCGGTTCGCTCATTCTCGTATGGGTGGTCTCGGTGCGTTTGGTGGAGTCACCGCATGCGGTAATGGCCAAAGTGATGGCTGCGGCAGTTGCGGTGATGCGGGGTGTTGGCACGTCAGTTCCTTTCGATCGGAGGGTCGGTCTGCGGAACGTTGAAGATGGTGAGCACGCCGGACGACACGGTGATCGGTACGACGCCGTCAGCGTCGGTAACCTCGTTGCTCACGCCGTGGCCCACTACGGGCTCGAGGCGGTGTTTGTCGAGCGGCCAGCGCACGCCGGAGATGCCCACGCCGTTGCACTTCGGTCCGATCGCGAGTAGCGACAGTGTCGATGTCGGCTCGAGGAGAAGTTCGCGCCGTCCGGGCCCATGGATGACGTCGAGGTGCTGCCCGTTCCACCAGCAGTCCAGGATCGGGACACCGGTCAGGTGACGGGCAGCGAGCGCACCGATTGCTGCGATCGTGTGGTCGAGTCGGTCGCCGCCGCCGATCATCGTCAACCTCTCCGGCCGCATTCCGGCTGCGAACGCCAGAGCGAGTTCGGTGTCAGTCTGCGTCTTGTCAGCGGGATGACGAGCGATCGTTGCGTGCGCCTCGGCCCAGGCGAGGCCGTCATCGCTGACTGAATCGAGATCGCCGATGAGTCCCGAGGGGCGCAATCCGGCAGACAGTGCTGCGTCGAGTCCGCTGTCGACACCGAGCACAATAGACGTGGCGGGTATCGCAGCGACGATGCTGGGGGAGAGCAGTGAGGCTCCGGTGATGATTACGATGTGCTCGTTCACTTTCGACTTCCTACGCCGGCATGATCCGGTTCAGGTTCTCGGGTCGGTGACGGCGTGTCACCCTCTCAGCCTGCTGTTCCGCAGACTCCCCGTCGGGTTGTTATCAAGAGCCTACAGTCCTGATCGCGAGCGCGCCAATCGAAGCGATCAGCATCCCGATAACCGCCAGGTCAAAGCCGCGTGCCGACACGCGGTTGCGCAACCATGCGCCGATCGGAATCGATCCGAGGACGGGGATGCACGCAAGCAACGATGCGCCGACGCGACCGGCTAGTTCGCCCGATCCTGTGAGCACGAGGAACTGAGTCGTTCCTGACACAAGGAACAGTGACGTTACGGAGAGGATGTGGGCGCCGCGGGGAAGCCGGTAGCTGTGGATCCAGGAGCCGATGATCGGCCCGCTGATCCCGATCGCTCCCTGAAATGTTCCTGCGACTGCACCGACGGCTGGTGCAAGGCGGCGCGACCGCTCGAGTCCAATCTGGAGGTCCGGCTTCGCGAAGAATGTGATGACATAACCGGCGATCGCGACGATCAGCAAGATCACTAGTGGCTCTTCCGGCAGCGATACGAATGCAATGGTCCCGAGTGTTGCGCCAGCAACTCCGGCAACGGCAAGAGTCGGCAGGTCACGAGTTTCGGAACGGTGGCTCCGTTCGCGAAATGCCAGAGCTCCGTTCATCACCAGATTTGGGAATGCGATCGTCACGACGGCATCGTCAAGGTCTACGAACAACGCTGCTATCGGTATTGCGATGATCGGGAGCCCCATTCCAGTCACGGCTTTGACGATCGCCCCCACGATCACGGCGATCAACACGATCGTCAGCTCGGCTCCGGTCATCGTCGACTGACCCTACGGCCTGTACCTCGCGCAATACGGCGTCGTGCCTCTCGACCATCCCGAGGAGGTGGTTTGCGATAGGGGCGCAAGGACGGGGGGTGCCGCCATCGTGCGGAATTGTCACCGTTCGGCGTGCTGGAGATTCAATTCGCGTCACGTTGAAGGTTGTCGGCTTACTGCCGGAACTTCTCGTGGGTCGCGGCGCACTTGCGTCTCGTCGAGGTCGATCTCGTGCTGCTGGTGGTTCTTGACGCCACGATTGCCGGGGTCGCAGTGTCCCTTCCGCTTGTGTGGGCCGATGTCGTGGCTTACGTGTCGGGATTGTCCGTCATCGACGAGTAGCGGGGTGGCTCGCGATCGGCGTCAGGATGATGGGAGTTGGTTGCGGTATGTCGCCAGGTCGAAGTAGTCCCGCCATAGGGTGATTTTGCCGCCGTGTACCTCCCATACGCCGGTGACGGGCATGTCCACCCACCCGAACGGCATCTCGAAACGATCAAGTCGTCGTTGAAGACGGTCGGCCCATCAGCGGCCTGGCGATAGACCTTCCAGTCAACGGTGGTGGCGGCACCCAGCATCGGCTCGAGCAGCCCACGGATCTCGACGGGGCCATGGACCTTACCCATCGGTACGTTGTCGTATTCGCACTCGTCGCTAATGAGGGCGATCGCGGCGTCGAAGTCCTTCGCCTCGAGTGCGTCGATGAAAGCGGTCACGGTCTCCGATGGTGTCATGCGATCACCGTACGCGAGGCAGCGACGTCGCTACCTACGCTGGAGGAAGGAGGAATGCGCCCGCCGCCTCTATCTGCGAGGCAACGCGGATGAGCAGGTCCTCACGTCCGTAGGCGGCAACGAGCTGCACCCCGATGGGCAGACCGTCGGCTGAGACATGCAGCGGCAGGCTGATCGCCGGCTGCCCGCTCGTATTGAACGGCGGGGTAAACGACACGAACTCGCGGGCCCGCTTCATCCCGGCCATCGGGTCGTCCGGCGAGGCATCGTGTTCGCCGATACGGACGGGTGGTTCGGACAAAGTGGGTGTGAGGAGCAGGTCCCAGCCGTCCGCCCACCATTGCTGCATTTGTCGGCGATACTCGTTAATTGCGGCGAGCGCTACGCCGAGATCGACGGCGCTCATTTGCTCGGCGAACTGGGACATCGCCCAGTTCACCGGCTCAACTTCGTCTTCGGTCAGATCCCGTCCGATCATCTTGCCCATCGTCTGAATGCCGAGCGACATGTTCGTCGCCCAGATCGCCATGAAGCGACTCGAAAAGGATGGGTCCTCTAGCACCGCCGGGTGGGAGTAATGAACGTCGTGGCCGAGTCCTTCCAGGAGTGAGGCCCCGTTGCGAGCGGCGGTCGCGCATTCAGGGTCGAGTTTGCCCTCTAGCGGATGGCTCGCCAGTAACCCGATCCGCAAACGACCAGGGTTGGCACCAACCTCATTGGCGAAAGGTCGGTTTGGCCTCGGGGTGATGACGTTGTCGCCGATGTCGGGGCCGCACACGGCATCGAGCAGGCCGGCGGTGTCACGCATCGATCGGGTTACCGCGAAGTGGACTCCGAGCCCCGATTCGTCGCGTTCTGGCCCCATCGTGATTCGACCCTGTGACGGTTTCAGCCCGATCAGACCGCAGCACGACGCTGGGATCCGGATCGAACCGCCGCCGTCAGATGCGTTGGCGATCGGCACTAGTCCGGCGGCTACCGCAGCGGCCGCGCCCCCCGATGACCCACCTGGCGTGTGCTCTTTCGACCACGGGTTTCGCGTGGGTCCGAACGACAGTGGCTCGGTCACCGGCAACGAACCGAGTTCCGGGCTGTTGCTCCGACCCAGTGTGATCAACCCGGCGTCGCGCAAGCGGCTGACGAGTGTCGTGTCGTAGGTCGAGATCGGCAACTCTGCCTGTAGTGCGGCGTTGCCGTTAGTCATTGGGTGCCCAACCGAATGCGCCCATAGATCTTTGAGCAGCGTGGGCACACCAGCAAACAGCGGCATCGGCTTGTTCATTGCTAGCCGGCCGTCGACATCGGCTGCGGCGACGCAGGCGTCGTCGAACCACCGGACGACCACGGAGTTCAGCGGTTCATCAAATGTCTCGATTCGCTCGATGGCCGCCTCGACGAGGTCGGTCGCCGTGACCTTTCCGCGTGCGACCAATTGGGCTTGGGCGGTTGCGTCGAGCCAACGGGTGGATTGCGCGATGGATGAGGTCATGGAGCAGTTCCTAGCACTGTGACAACGGTCGCATGAATGCGTGGAATGTCCGTCATGCCGATTGTGTTTTTCATGTAGCCCGCAAGCGAAACCCAGATCCCCGCGCTGCGCACTCTGACTGGACCCTCATGGACCTCGACGTATCCACCACCGCGAATTTCAAGCCGGCACCAGCGACGGATCTGGACGATCAACTCTTGTCGACCCCCGAGGTAGAGGTCCGCGACGATCGGAAGCGCCCGCGCCGCTCGTTGATCACATTGATTGCGACCACAGCGAGTCGTCGCTGGAAGGGAACCCTCGCGTTTTTTATCGTCGTGGTGCTCGCCGGGGGTTACTCGTTCGGCTTCGGCCTTGACCGGGAGGGATTTCCGCCGATCAACACCCCGATTTCGATCGTCACCGGCACCTATTTCGTTGACGACATTGATCAGGTAGACGCCGACGTCACCCAACCGCTGGTCGACGCGTTTGACGGCGTCGACGGCGTTGTCGCTACCGAGGCGCAAGCCCGTCCAAGCTCGTTCGTGGTCGTTGTTGAGTTCGATGACTCGCTGGGCTCCGAAGAAGGGACCCAGCGCCTCGTCGATCTGGGAGTCGATCTTGGTGACGAAGTCTCCTCCGCGCTCACGATCGACTACCGAGCGGTCAACGCGGCGAAATTTGTCAACCAGTTTGATGTGCTTGTGTCCGTGGTCGGTCCCGCAGCCGCAACACCAGCCGATCTGCAGGAGCAGGCTGACTTTCTTGCAATCGGATTGCAGGAGACGTCGCAGGTCGAGGTCGCCGAAGTCCGCGACCTGATTACCGAATCAGACGATGAGTCACGGGTCACTAGGTTCACCCGGGTTGCACTCGACTCCAGCGGGTACGAGAAGGCGATCTCGGTAGGCCTTGTTAGGGCGGAGTCGTCGGATCTCGATGTCCTAGAATTCACTGACTTCGTCAACGGCCAGATCGCCACCAACCCCCTTGACGACGGCTATGCGGCCGTCGTCACGGCTGATTTTGCAACGGGTGTCGATCGTCAGCTCTCATCACTCACTCAGAACCTACTGACCGGACTGCTCGCAGTCGCCGTAGTTAGTCTGCTGTTGATCGGCTGGCGGGTCGCGTTGATCACCGCGGGCTTCATGGGCATTGTGATGCTCGGCGCACTCACGGGACTCTGGGCGGTCGGTTTCACCCTGAATACGATCACGCTGTTCGGGCTGATCCTTACGTTGGGGTTGCTGGTTGACGACGCAATCGTCGTTTCGGAGTCGATCGACGCGAACCGCGACAATCCCGACCCGGCACTAGTCAAGGGCGACGACGCCTCGCTCGGCGTGATTAAACGGGCCATTGACCGTGTTGGCAGCGCCTCGTTTGCCGGCACGCTGACCACAGCCGTGGTCTTTTCGCCAATGTTGTTCGTCGGAGGCATTCTCGGCGAGTTCATCCGGCCAATCCCCACGACGGTGATCATCACCCTACTGTTGTCATTCCTGTTCTCGATCGTGTTCATCCCGGCGATCGGGCGCGCATCCATCCTCCGGGGTTACCGCAGGCAGAATCCGATCGTCCGAGCCGAGAAGGCAGCGGCGCGCGCGGTCGGCCGACTCGCGGCTTACCCGTCAAGTAACGGATGGTTGGGTCGCCTGGTAGGTGTCGGCCTCGCACTTGTTGCGGTGTTTGCTGCCGGTGCGGGCATGGTCACCGCCGGCGGACTCGGTTTCAGTATCTTCCCAACCGGCAAGGACTCGGTCGCCCTGTCGGTTGTGGCAGAGTTCCCGCCCGGTACCACGATCGAGGAGGCGCAAGAGCGATCGGCCGAGATCGACGACGTGGTTGTGTCGGTGCTCGGTAATGATCTCGATCGATCGCAATACGTTCGCGGCAATGAGCGAGTCGTCGACACCTTCATCGACCTCAGTCCGATCGATTCCCGATCGACGACAGCCCCGCAGTTCGTCGACCGAATCGAGGCCGGAGTCGCCGAGATCGAGGGTGTGCGCGTCACGGTCGGCCAGTCGGAAAACGGTCCGCCCCCAGTCGAGTTCCCCTTCGCAGCGCAGATCACCGTCACCCCTGACACCGTCGATGCCGGCCAAGCGTTTGCCACGGTGCTTCGCGACAATTTGATCGGCCGTCAACTGACCGTCGGCGGGTCGGACGTGACGATCACCGACTCGATCATCGGAACCGACGGTGAGATCTATCGGGTCGACGGTCAACAGGTAATCGAAGTCCGCGCCCAGTACGACGAGGACGGTGGCCTAACCGGGATCCTCAACGCAACTGAGGACTACGTTGCCGCCGAGTTCGATGCCGACGCCCTGAGCGCGGCCGGGTTGGGACCGAATGCCTTGACCTTCGACTTCGGTCTTGAGTCGGACAATCAGGATGACTTCGCCGCCCTAGGCGTGGCCGGACTCGTCGCGCTCGTGCTGATGCTGCTGCTGATCGCCGTGCAGTTCCGTTCGCTCGCCCAGTCTCTGCTGATCTTTATGGCGGTGCCATTCAGCTTCTTTGGTGTGTTCACCGCGCTGTCAGTCACCGACAATCCGCTCAGTTTCCTTGCGCTCGTAGGATTCATTGCGCTGATCGGCGTTGCTGTCAACAACTCGATCCTGCTCGTCGATGCGGCGAATCAGGAGCGTCGCAAAGGTGCGACAGCGGGCGAAGCGATCGGTTCGGCAGTGACCTCTCGATTCCGACCGCTAGTCGCGACGACGGTCACGACTGTCGTCGGGTTGTATCCGCTGTCGATTAGCGATCCGTTCTGGGAATCGCTCGGCTTCACGTTGATGGGCGGACTCGTCAGCTCGACGGTGCTCGTGCTGGTTAGCTTCCCGGCCTTCTACCTCGCGCTCGAAGCCATTCGCACGCCGGCCCGAAACGCCGTTCGACGTCGTCGTGGTCGGCCTGAAGTGACCTGACGTGCGCTGCAGCGGTTTCTCGGTCTAGCGGCCTCTCACCGCAGATATCACTCTCGGCGATTGTTCGGGACGCAAGCGAGGCAAATGACCTTGTCGTTGTCGACATACTCGTCGATGATCTCGCGGATTTCGCCCGAGCCAGTCGAACACGACACTGTGGGTTGGCCGACTCAACGTGACGAAGATCGATGACTATTGTCTTGTGCGTGGCGCGGCCGCTCGTTAGATCGCCAAACCCGCGGCTGCAAGTGCGTGCTGGATGGCCACACGGCGCCGCCCCGGGAACGATGATCTCGCCTTCGACTCCGCAGGCTTATCATCCCTCCGGGTCCCTTGGGATTCGCTGGTCGCCGCTAGTACTCGCACGCCTCCAATCAAACGTGGGGTACTTGAGAGTTGGTTAGCCTCATCGTATGGGACTGTTGAACACCCGGAATCTCCGCAAGGCGAAGGATCTCCTCGAGAAAAATCGCCACAAGGTCGGCGATGTCGTGGAGAAGGCGGGCGGCACGCTCGACAGGGTCAGCAACGGGAAGACGACATCGGTGACTGCAAAGGCCTCCGATGCGGCCAAGAAATACTCAGAGGGCGCCGCACCCCCGAACCGCACTGAGACCCCAATCGATGGCTCGGCTGTTCGGGTGATGAGCGCCGAGGACGCCAAGATGCATCAGGCCCGGGCAACCGAGGGTGCCGCCAAGGCCGTGAAAGGTGCAGCCGATGCGCTTACCAACTTGCTGAACGTAGCCACCGCCAAGGTCGAAGAACAGAAGCAGGCTAGGAAGACCGAGGGTTGAGCTAGATCTCAACCTCTGCGGCATACTCCACGCGGCCATCAGCGTGGCGAGCGAAACGGCTACCGTCGTGCCCGTGCGTCGGGTCGGGCCTGTCCCAGGGCCACCCACCGAATTGCGTCGCCCGATAGTCAGCGAAAGCCTGGCGGATCTCGTCGTCGGTATTCATCACAAAGGGGCCCTGCTGTGCAACGCGCTCGCCGATCGGGCGGCCCTGCATCATCAGCATCTCGGTTGCGCCAGAACTTGTGATCGCGAGGTCCCGAGTCGCGTCGACCACGACGCCCGTCGACGCCCCGACTGTCTCGCCGTCGAGAGCGATCCCATCTCCCTGGAACACGTACAGGACGCGTGCGACCCCATCGGCCGCGGCAGGCATCGACCACTCGGCTCCCGGATCAAACGTGATATGCCAGAGCGCAACGTCGGCGTTCGAGCGCGCTGCGTACGACGCTGGGGGTGGGGATGGCGGCAACGTCTTACCTAGCAAGCCGGCGATCACTGTCACCGTCACGCCGTTCGCTCTCCGGCGGGGTATGTCGTGGTCCCACAGCATCGTGAAGTGGGCGTCGACCATTTTGTCGGCAGCTGGCAGATTTAACCAAATCTGGAACAGTTCGAGGGTGTTAGGTGCGGTTTCGTCGAGTAGCGGGAACATTTCGGCGTGCTGGACACCACTGCCGGCGGTCATCCACTGGACGTCACCCCGCCCGTAACGGGCAGTTGCCCCGAGTGAGTCAGCGTGGTCGACGAGTCCCTGGCGGACGAACGTGATCGTCTCGAAGCCTCGGTGCGGATGCTGCGGAAACCCGGGGACATGTGAGCCGTGATACATCCGCCAGCCATCGAGGGGCTTGAAGTCGTTTCCGATCGGGCGTCTTTCCAACGATGCCGCCGGCCCGAGTCGACCGTCGGCGGCCGGGTAGGCGTCGAGGTGATGAACACAGAATAGGAACGGGTCGATCGTCGGCCACTGGAAGCCGAGAGGAACGGTCTGCAACACCGGGGAATCCACCTTCCTCAGTATAGTTGCGTGTGCAAGTTTATTGGTGGGTTGTGCGGTGCCGCGGTCAGTCAAAACTGGGTGGAAGATCCGTCCGCTGACGTGATAGGTCGTTCCGGCTCTTGGTGGTGAACGGACTCCCCGTAGGTTCAACCGGTGCCGCAGATGATGTACCGCACCAAGGTGATGGTGATCTACGTCTTCGGGCTGTTCATGACGGTCATTGATGGCACCATGGTCAATGTCGCGCTCCCGACGCTCGCCAACGAGTTCGGGGTGCCGACCACCGATATGGAGTGGGTCGCTGTCGGCTATCTCCTTGCGCTTGCGGCAATGATTCCGGCCGCCGGATGGCTTGGGGATCGGTTCGGCACTAAGCGAATGTTTGTCACGGCGCTCGCTGTGTTCGTGGCGACCTCCATGTTGTGCGGAATATCGCAAACGCTGAACCAACTCGTGGCGTTCCGGGTGCTCCAAGGCCTAGGCGGCGGGCTACTCGCTCCGATCGGTGGGGCGATGTTGTACCGGGCGTTCCCAATGGAGGATCGGGCCAAAGCCGCCATCGGCGTGCTCAGCGTCACGGTGATCGCGCCGGCCATCGGTCCGATGCTTGGCGGCATCTTGGTGGATACGACCTCCTGGCGGTGGATCTTCTTCATCAACGGACCGATTGGCGCGTTGGCGGTCGCACTGGCCATCCTGTGGCTTCGGGAGTCCACGCAGGACAAGGCGGGCAGGTTCGACGCCGCCGGATTCGTGCTTTCGGCGGCATCGGTGACGATCCTGCTTTACACCTTGTCGATCGCACCGGAGTCGGGGTGGCTGTCGGCCAAGACTCTGACGTTCGGAACCGTTGGTGTTATCTGTTTGATTTCGCTGCTCGTGATCGAGTTGCGGATCGCGGAACCGATCTTGGCGCTTCGACTCTTCAAGGACGATCTTTTTCGCAAGATCAACGTCTCTGCATCGATGACGTACGCCGGGTTTTTCGGGATGATCTTCGTGCTCCCCCTCTACATGCAGTCGCTGCGCGGGTATAGCGCATTTGAGAGCGGTCTAGTGCAGTCACCGCAAGCCGTTGGAGTGTTCGTCGTCTCCAATCTGCTCGGTCGTCGCCTGTACCGAGTGATCGGACCCCGGCGGTTGATGGTGGTCGGCATTACCCTTACGTCAGCGGTCACCTGTGCCTACGCCCTGGCTGATCTGGACACGCCGATGTCCGTCGTCGGTGCGTTATCTGGTGCGCGCGGTCTGTCGGTCGGTCTCGTGTTCGTGTCGATCCAAACCGCTGCGTATGCCACGACGTCGCTGCCCGACACTGGACGAGCGACGAGCTTGTTCAACACGCAACGGCAGATCGCTTACGCATCGGGAGTTGCTCTGGCTGCAACGGTGATCGCCGCCCAACTCCCCGGGGTTGATGATGCGCTGCCCGCCAGCGAGCGGCTGGATGCGTATCAGGCCGGGTTCCTGGCGGTCGGGCTGATCATGGTGCCTGCCGTTGTCGTCGCATGGTTCATCAACGACGATGACGTCGCAGCAACGCGGGGAATTGAGGCGTCGTTGGTTTCGGTTGCAGCCGGAACACGCGTGGACGAACCTTCGTGAAGACCGGCTCACCACGTCTCTCGACAAATTCGAAGAGGAGTCCGCGAACCTTGACAAATGGGAATGCGACAGTTCAGATCCAACATCACCATTGCGGTATCTGGCTTTGCTGGCTGTCTAACGGTGCACGCATCAAAACGCACAGTCACGTCCTTGACGGCGACCAGGTGTTCGGCTTTGGGTCGTGCTGGATGCCGCAGCAATGTTAGGCGGATCCGTCGCTCGCACCGCCAAGAGCGACAATCTCCAGTTGGCGGCCCACGCACGTTGCGCAGGTGAAGTTCGAAATTGGACGGTACCAGTTGAGGTCACGAGGCGAATAGGGCATGACACCATGTCGGCGCGCCTCTCCAACCGTGGCTTGGTTTTCGGCGAAGGATAACGAATGCATCCGGCAGAGTGCCCCAACCGTCCCCGTCACGAGGACAGAGTCAGCGGTGCGGATCGGTTGGTTCGTGACCCGGCGACACAACGTATCTTCGCCAGCCAACAGGCAGTTGGAGCCCTCCGGTAGAACCGGGAAGGCGGGGGAGTGCAACGTTGACGATCGATCTACAAAGGATCGTTGACTGCAGCTAGGCGAAATAAACGACCATGAAGTGCTACTCGTACCGTGCTTCGCCAAACCTCAGCGAAAGACCGGCATCCTGTGAGGGTGGACCTCGATCGCGATCGGCTGAACTATCCGCCTGATCTTCCGATCACGGCGCGCCACGACGAACTGCTGGGAGTTATCTGCGACCATCAGGTCGTAATCGTCGCGGGCGAGACTGGGTCAGGCAAGAGCACGCAGATCCCGAAGCTGTGCCTCGAGGCCGGTCGAGGCATCGGAGGTGTCATCGGCCACACACAACCGCGTCGCGTCGCAGCGCGCACGATCGCTGAACGCATCGCCGAGGAACTCGGCTCCGAGATCGGTGACGTAGTCGGCTACTCGATTCGTTTCACCGACAACATCTCGGAGCGCACGCAGATCAGGGTGATGACCGACGGGATCCTGCTTGCCGAGATTCAGCGCGATCGAATGCTGCGCCGGTACGACACGCTGATCATCGACGAGGCACATGAACGCAGCCTCAACATCGACTTCATCCTTGGATATCTTCGGCAACTGTTGCCGCAGCGCCCGGATCTCAAGGTGATCGTCACGTCGGCGACGATCGACACCGAACGCTTCGCTGCGCACTTCACCGACGCCGCCGGTGAGCCGGCGCCAATCGTCACCGTGTCGGGGCGCACCTTCCCCGTCGAAATCCGGTACCGGGATCCTGGAGAAGACATGAACCAGGTCGATGCGATCGTTCACGCGTGCGACGAACTCGCTGCCGAGGGTGACGGCGACGTTCTCGTATTCTTGTCCGGAGAACGTGAGATCCACGACACCGCTGACGCACTACGCGACCGCAAGCTCAACAACACCGAAGTGCTGCCGTTGTATGCGCGACTCGGTTCGGCAGAGCAGCACAGGATCTGGGAGCTACATCGCGGTCGCAGGATCGTGTTGGCTACGAACGTTGCCGAGACCTCCGTTACCGTACCGGGCGTTCGATATGTCATCGACGCCGGCACTGCGCGAATGTCGCGCTTCTCACGACGGTTGAAAGTTCAACGGCTTCCGATCGAGGAGGTCTCGAAGGCCTCTGCGAATCAGCGAGCAGGTCGCTGCGGTCGCGTCGCACCAGGTATCTGCGTGCGGCTCTACTCCGAGGAGAACTTTGAGGAGCGACCCAACTTCACTGAGCCAGAGATCCTCCGAACGAACCTGGCATCAGTAATGTTACAGATGGCGAACATCGGCCTTGGCGACCTCGCCCGCTTTCCGTTTGTCGAGGCACCTGATTCCCGCAGCATCCGCGACGGAGAATTGTTGCTCGAGGAGTTGAACGCGATTTCTCTGGGTCGACGGGGTGAGGGTGTCCGACTCACGAAGACGGGGCGCCAGTTGGCGCGGCTCCCGACTGACCCGCGCCTCGGTCGGATGCTGCTCGAAGCAGACCGGCGCAACTGTGTGCGTGAAGTCCTCGTGATCGTTGCGGCGCTCTCGATCCAGGATGTGCGCGAGCGCCCGACCGACAAGCGTGAGCAAGCTAACGAATCCCACAACCGGTTCAAGGTCAAGGGCTCGGACCTGCTCTCGATCGTCCAGTTGTGGGACTACGTCTGCGAGCAACAGCGGGCACTCTCCGGAAGCCGGTTCCGGCGGATGTGTCGGGACGAGTTCATCCACTACCTCCGGGTGCGGGAGTGGGTCGATCTTCACCGCCAACTCAAGCGCGTAGCGGCCGACATGGGAATCCGTGTCGGCACGGAAAAGGGACATCCCGATCACGTTCACCAAGCGCTGCTCGCCGGTCTGCTTTCGCATATCGGCATGCGCGATCGTCAGACACGCGTGTTCAAAGGTGCGCGCCAGGCCGAGTTCGTGATTGCACCTGGGTCGGTCCTGACTCGCAAACCGGCGGACTGGGTAATGGCAGCCGAGTTGGTCGAGACGAACCAGATCTACGCTCGTCGAGTCGCTGAGGTCGACCCCCGTTGGGTCGAGCGCGCCGGCGCCCACCTGGTCAAGCGCTCCCACGGTGAACCGCGGTGGGATCCGAAAGGCGGGCGAGCAGTCGTCGTCGAGCAGGTGACCCTGTACGGACTCCCTCTGGTGTCGGATCGCGTGCTTGGTCTTGATCGCGTCGACCCGGCAGCGGCTCGCGCTTGGTTCATCACAAAAACGTTCGTCGAGCGTGACGTGCCGGACCATTGGCGGGCGCGTCACGCGTTCAACGAACACAACGATCAGGTGCTGGAACGTCTCGCGTCGATGAGCGCCCGCACCCGCGGCGTCAAGGTTCTCGACGACGACTGGATGTTCTCGTTCTTCGACGAGCGCATCGGCGGTGACGTAACCAGCACACAACACTTCGATCGGTGGTGGAAGCAACAACCGCGTGATCGACTTGACCTTCCTGACTCCGTCGATGTCGAGGCCGAAGGATTTCCGGATGTCTGGGTGCAGAGCGATATTGAGTTGCCGCTTACGTATCGCGACGCCCCGGGCGAACCGTTAGACGGCGTGACGGTCCACTTGCCGCTCAACGGCTTGAACCAGATCACCGACGAGGGATTTGATTGGCAGATTCCGGGCCACCGCCACGAACTTGTCGATCAGTTGATCCGCTCGCTGCCAAAAACAATCCGCCGAGAACTGATCCCGTTGGCCGAGACGGTCGACGTCGTACTCGAACGGCTTGGTCCGCCTGTTGGTCGCCTGGTCGATCGGCTTGCCAAACTCGTCACCGACGCAGCAGGTGTCCCAGTGCCGGTTGCAGCTTTCCGTCTCGGCGCGGTTGACGCCCACCTCAGGATGCACTTCGTCGTCACAGACGATTCCGGCAATGTTCACGACGTCGGCACCGACCTTGCTGCCGTCAAGGAACGACTCGCCAACTCGGCGCGCCAGTCGATCGCCGCAGCAGCTCCGATCGACGAACGGCGCGGGATCACCACATGGGACTTCGGTGACCTTCCACGCATGGTCGAATCGGTTGACCGGACCCTTGACGTGCGCGCATACCCCACATTGCTTGACGTCGGCGACAGTGTGTCGCTGCGCGTCGTCACGACCCCCGAACTCCAACACCGGGCGCTACGTGGCGGTGTCCGCCGACTGCTGCTACTCGAGGGTGCGCCAACTCATCGTTCGATCGAGAAACTCGTCACGAATGCGGGCCGCATAGCCATGGCGAATGCCGACGTCGGCGTAGATTCACTCGTCGACGACTGCGTCGCTGCGGCCGTCGACCAGCTGATGGCCGAACACGGGCCCCTGCCGTTCACAGAGGCAGAGTTCAGAAGCCTGCAGTCGATGGTCCGGGCGAAAGGCCCGAATCGAGCCGGCAACGCACTCGCTTCAGCCGTGGCGATAGTGGCAGCCGCTGCAGGAGTTAACGAGCTGCTTGCGCGCTTGCGGGCTCCAGTTTTCATGGAGTCGGTCAACGACGCGAACCTGCACCTCGGGCGACTCGTCCGACCCGGAATGATTTCGGCGCACGGCCTTGACCGACTTTCTGATGTTGAGCGATACGTGCGCGGGATCCGTTACCGGCTCGAGCACCTCGGACGGGCAGGAGATCGCGACGTGGTGCGGATGAGCGAAGTCCTCCCGCTGGAGGCTCGGTTCTCGGGCTTCGTCGACCGAGTAGCCTCTGGGAATCTGCCCGCCGACACCGCAGCTGTTCGGTGGATGCTCGAAGAGCTACGTGTCCAGACTTTTGCACAACCAATCGGGACGAACGGTTCCGTCAGTTTAAAAAAGGTTTCACAGCGCTTGACTCGCCTCGGGGCCCACGGATAGCCCAACGAGCTCGAATGATTGTCACTGAGGACACCCGGGCGTGGTTGGCCTTCGAGTCAAGACAAGGTGCCTCACGACTGATAGCCAGCCGACTCGATGTCAGGTGGCCCGAAAAAAGTCAGGTTCGATCTCGGACGCTTCGCCTTGGCGGATCATCCGCGCAACGTGCATCTCGGCGCTGCGCCGCTCGACGGAGTCGACGAATGCCATCTCAACGTGGGGTCGATAGATGAATCGATGCTCGACCATGTCGGCGATCGTGTGTGGTTCGCTGAGGTAGTCAAGCATTGCGTCATGGCGCCGGGCGATGACCGAGTGGAAGCTGTCGAGCAGTTCGACGAATTTGTCGCGCCCTTCGATAATGCCCTTGTGATGGAACGTCACGTAAAAGTCGGCCTCTTCGTTGCGTACCTTGACGAGGCTGTCTTCGAAGTCGTCAAGGTCGCTCCAGACGTCGCCGTAGTAGGGACCAAACCCGGTGAGGTCGATGTCGGATAGAAAGAACGTATTGCCAACTCGGAAGCCGGAGTGGCCTCGGGTGTGGCCTGGCAGGTGGACTGCTTCTATGTCGACGCCACCGCCGAGGTCAAAGACGTGGCCGTCGGTGAACCCGTGGGCATCCGGTCGCGGCGTGAAGTGGAACTCTTCGAGCACGGTTTGTTCGAACTCGCGGCGGGTCTCACCCTCAAGTCCGTACACTGCCATGAGGCCGTCTATCGACATGACGCCGGGCAAGTCGGCGTCGTGGACATGAACGCGAGCGTCAACGAACAGCCCATTGCCGGCCATGTGGTCCTCGTGGCTGTGACTGTTGATGACCGCATCGACCGGTGCTGTGGCTCCGCCGCGCCAGACGACATCGACTGAAGGATCGATGATCACCGTCTCGCTGGCACCGCGAATGAGGAGAGAGTTGCCCGAGGGATAGCCGCCGTTGTTGGCTCCGACGAGCACGCTTACGGACCCGCTAAGGCGCCGTTCGTCGGTTCCCCAATCGGTGATCATCCGATGACCTGCTTACGGGGCTGCGAGTCGAGCACCGGCGCAGAATACCCCGAGGTCCCTGCGCCGAACACCTTACGAGCGGCGACTGAGCGTGCTGCGTCGTCGACCCACGTGAACAGCATGCGGAACGGCACCTTCTGCGGACCTGGGCGTTGAGCGTTCAGTCGGCGTTCGTCTCGTCGTTGGCCCTCAGGTTGAGCGACGCCGAGTTCATGCAGAAGCGATCACCGGTCGGGTTTGGGCCATCGGGGAACACATGACCGAGGTGCGCTCCACAGGAGGCGCACACGGCTTCGGTGCGGACCATCCCGTGCGACCGGTCCTCTTTCATGGTCACGAGGGTCGGGTTCAAGGCCTCATAGAATGATGGCCACCCCGACCCCGAGTCGAACTTTGTGTCCGACGAGAAGAGGGCCGCGTCACACACGATGCAGTGGTAGACGCCGGGGTCCTTCGTGTCGTGGTAAGCGCCACTAAACGCGCGCTCGGTGCCCGCTCTTTGAGTCACGTCGTACTGGAGCTTCGTCAGTCGCTCGCGAAGCTCGCTGTCGGTAGGGATCGAGGTATCTGCCATGCAGCAATCGTGCCTGATTTGGCGGCCTTCTGCACATCTGCGTAGCGGGATGCGGCGACTGTTTCGGCGTCGCTGTGTGGACGTTTGCGTTCTGTTGTCGACCAATTCATACTCTCGTCATTGGTCACTCGTCACGTCCGCCATTTGCCGGCACCGTTTTGGACTCTGTGCTCGCAGGGAGTTCGCCGGTCTCATCGACCCCGGCCGTGATTGCTGAGAGTGACCAAGCAACCTCTGCCCGGTACGCCTATCCGGCTCTGCCGAAGTTGCCCGCTGCGGAGTTTTCAAACCATCCCGCGGATGACGCGTTCGACCGCATCGTCGTCGGAATCAATGCGGGCACGCACTCATCTACGACATCATTTGCATCGGAGGCACCCCGACCGGCGACGGCGACTGAGACAGCACCGCCCATCTGCTTATCGCCGACCTGTCACGAGGCGCTCTGGTGCGCCTGAAAACACGTTCTCCCGGGCGCTTCCCCTTGGGAATTTGCAGAGATCTAGGACAGCAGAGCGTCGAGGCCCTTGTCGGCGTGAGCCATATCCGGGCGGACCTCATGCTCAAGGCGGGTCAGGTAGCTGACTGACACGTAGCCCTGCTCGACAACTCCGCCGTCGGTCCCGGGGTCGAGCTCAGCCTTCTCTCCCCACTGCATCGTCACCTTGTAGGCATCCTTGCTACCTTCGATGGGTGTGAGATCCGCCGCCGCCACCGTCCGCGGCGGTCGGACGCCGACCTGAGCGTGCTTCCAACCTTTGAGCTCGTCGAGTGGCAGGTCGGGGACGTTGAGGTTCACGACGACTGTTTCGCTCGGCATGTCGTCAACCAGCGACTGAACCACCGACTTCGCCACCTCGGCAGCGGTTTCCCAGCGCAGGCCCTTGATTACGTCGTCCCAGGCCTGACCCTCGACGCCCATCCCGTGCACGGACTGGCTGACAGCTACACCAGAGACGTGACCGTTGCGGCCAGTCAAACAGGCCCCGACCGTTCCGGAATGGTAGACAGCACGGCCAACGTTTGCCCCGGGGTTAATCCCCGACACGATTAGGTCGAACGGCGCACCGAATGCCCCGAGCCGGGCAAACATCACACAGAGACCGGGAGGCCCGTTGACCGTCCACGCCTCGGCGTTGCAGCCGGGAATCGATACACGGACTACTTCGGGCTCAAGCAGATGCAGCGCACCAAGTGCTGCGCCCGCACCGGAGAACTCCCGATCCGGCGCCCCCACGACGACTTCGTGGTCACCGTCAAGCCTGCACATAGCCCGGGCCAAAACGTGGAGTCCCTCGGAGTCGATGCCGTCGTCATTCGTGACCAGAATTCGCATCTGTCCATCCTGGCAGCCAGCTGTGACCATTGCGCCAGCCGGCACCCCAAGTTCACCTGAGGTCGAGCTGCATCAGCACCATCGTGCGCCAGGTGTCGAATGTGAACCCGATGTCGGGCATGCGCCCCACTTCGATGAAGCCACGCCGTGCGTGAAACGCCACCGACCGCCCATTGGACGCGTCAATCGTGGCGATCATTTGGCGGAGTCCGTTTTCTCGGGCGATCGACTCGAGTTCGTCCATCAACGCGTCCGCGGCGCCGATGCCGCGTGCCGTGTTGTCGACATACACTGAGTGCTCGCAGACGAAGCGGAATCCCTCGCGCACCCCGCTGTCGCGGAAGTCGCCGTAGCTTGCGACGCCGACGACGTGCCCATTGTGTTCGGCGACGAGGACGGGGCGATCTGCTGCGGTGCGGTCATGCAACCAGGCGAGACGATCAGCGTGGGTGTGCAAACGCTCGGTCCACTCTGCATCGCCGACTGGGATCGACTGATTGAAGATGTCGGTGATCTGGCTTACATCGCCTTCGGTGGCGGGTCGGATCTGCACTGCCATGAAGTAATCAGTGTGCCACCTGCGCGAGGATCCTGGCATGGCCGATCAGCCTGCACTCGACGACCCGATGCCACTCGAAGAGGTGAACTTTTTTGATCCAGCGATCAACGACTGCCCGTACCACGCATATCGCGCGCTACGCGACGAGGCACCGGTGTGGTTCGACGAGCGGCTCAAAGCGTTCGTGGTCACGCGTCACGAAGATGTTCTGGCGGTTCTGCGCGACACGGAGCGGTTCAACAACGCGCAGCGGAGGGGATCACGCCCGCAGGTGCAGGCCCTGTACGAGGAGAAGGGCTGGGTTCCCGGAAGGACCCTGGCCGGGCGTGATGATCCGAATCACCGTGAGATGCGACGACTCTTCGACCACGCGTTCCGACCGAAGAAACTGCGCGGGCTCGAGCCGCAGATCGAGGGTCTTGCGCACAAGTTGATAGATGATTTCATCGATGCTGGCGAGTGCGACTGGGTGCAGCAGTTTGCGGTGCCGCTTCCGCTCGTGGTGATCGGGATGCAGATGGGCGCAGACCCGAACGACATCTGGCGGATCAAAGCATGGACCGACGCATGGGTTCAACGCCTTGGATTGATGCAGACACCTGACGAGGTGATCTGGTCGACCGAGATGGAGATCGAGGCCCAGCACTATTTCCAGCCGATCTTCGAGCGGCTGCGGGTAACCCCGGACAACACACTGCTCTCTGACCTTGTCAACACTGCGATTCCGGAATGGGGTCGGTGCCTCACTGACGAGGAATTACATGCCGAGATGATGGCCGACACGTTCGTGGGTGGCTCGGAGACGACAACGAACGCACTGTCGGGTGGGGTCCGTCTGCTGATCGAACACCCGGACCAGTGGGATCGACTGAAGAGTGACACTGAGCGCTACCTCCCGGTTCTCGTGGAAGAGGTGCTGCGGCTGGAAGCGCCGGTGCAGCGGCTGATGCGTTCCGCTGCGGTTGATGTCGAGCTCCATGGGGTGACGATTCCCGCAGGGTCAATGGTGCTCGTCGGCTACTCCGCTGCAAACCGCGATGAACGGGTGATCGATGCCCCGGCTCGGTTTGACCTCAATCGAGATGATGCGAAGAAGCATCTCTCGTTCGGATTCGGCACTCACTTTTGCCTTGGGGCGCCGCTTGCACGGCGCGAATTGCTGCTCGGTTTCACTGCACTCGTCGATCGGATCGAGGAGATGTGGTTCCTCGACGACACCGATCTCACTATCGCACCGAACTACTTCCTTCGGGCGTTGCAGGAGTTGCGGATCGGGTTCCGACCGAGCGCTGGCTGACCAAGGTGAAGGCGGTGACGCCGGCGATCACCAGGACCATTCCGACGACCTGGAGTCCCCGCACCTCCTCACCGAGGATCAGGAATGCAAAGAACACCGCAAGCGCTGGCTGCGAAGTCTGCATCACCGTGATCGTGGCGATCGGCAGGTGTTGTTGCGCAAACGCGATGCAGCCGTGGGCAATCATCCCGGTGAGAATGGCGAGGGCGGCGGCGACGAGCCAGCCGCGTCGGGTCATGGACAAGATCTCCTCGCCAGCCAACACGATTGCCATCGGTATGGTCGTGATGAGGCCGAGCGGCATCATGCACGCCATAAACGTCACGGTGTCGACGCCATGCGCTCGGGCCCGCTTCGTAAAGAGGAGGTATCCGGTCCACGAGCACAAAACCAGCAGCATGATCAGGTCGCCACCGACCGTTGCCGTGCCAGTCGATGGTCCAAAAAACAACACCATCGTCACCCCGATGATCGAAATCACGCCGAAGCGGAGCGCCGACCAGTCAGGCCGCTCATTGAAGAAGTACGCGCCCGCAGGAACAACCAAGAGCGGGGTCATCGTGGCAATGAACTCCACATGGGCGATGCTGGTTTTTGTGACGGCGGTGAACAGCAGCGAGATGTTCACACCGAAGAACAGGCCGGCAGGCGCAACGAGTACCCATGTGTGGCGGTCGGGAAACGGTCGGCGCTGACCCGTCAGCACGATCCACCATGTCGCGACCGACAGCCACATTCGCCAAAACGCAAGCACGACTCCGGTGGCCCCGGACCATTTCACGATAGGTGTCGACAGCGAGAAGGCGACGACCGCTGCGGCCATTGCAATCAGCCCTGCGCTTGGGCGCCTACCGCTCACGACTCAGAATCCCGGCAGGTGGAGCCATGCGTCGCACGCGGCAGTGTCTCCGACCACGTTGATCGACCCTCGGTCGGAGCGACCCATTAATACCAACAGCAAGTCTGCAGCGAAGCCACGCAGCGCAGCGTCGCCGTTGCGGTGTTCGGTGGCCATCCGGTACTCGCCGCCCTCGTTCCAGACGATCCACTCGCCGGCACCATCCGGAAGGCCGTCGTCGGTGCACTGCACGTGGAGGCTCGGAGACGGTACGACCGATGCTTCGCGAGCGAAGATACGAGGGAGGGCGAGGTCGAAGAACTCGCCGATGCCCTCGGCGGCATTCGCGGATTCGAGTGACGAGGTGCCTGATGCCGTCATTTCGGCGTCCCAGCGGTGAATCATCGTCTCTTGGGACTGCCGTCGAGCCCATACCCACGCCTTCTGTTCGGGTTCGAACGGGTGCCAGGTCGGATCCTCTGGGTGTTTGGTCCCCAGTGTGGTGATCAATGTCTCGGCTCCGTCGAGCAGCCACGCGCTTAGCTCATCGCCGGAGGCATTGGGTGCCGGTGATGAGTACTCCACCGTGGTCGGAGCTACGCCACTGTCGATCGCCTTGGTTGCCCAGCGCTGCACCGTGCCGGTGTGGGACACCAACTTGCGGAGGTCCCAGCCCGGACACGATTCGACGGGGGCCGACAGATCTCCGTTGGCCGCTGTTCTCGCCATCTTTTTCGAGTCCGAGCGAATTGCCAGCAGGTACGGATCGAGGTTCACAATCACCGACGGTAGCCTTCCGCCTATGAGTCCCCTCGAAGCACTCGGCGGCGAGCCCGACAGCGCACCCGACAGCGAGCCGATCATCACGATCACACCGGAGGCAATCGAGAACTTGCGTGAAATGCGCGACGATGAGCCAGAGGGTAATCAGCTCGGTCTGCGTTTGGCCATCGCTTCTGACGCCGGCGAGGACTTTCGCTACGACCTTTCGTTCGAGGAGTTCCTGAAGGCGGCGTTCACCGACGAGGTACGAACGCACGACGATATGAAAGTCATCATTCCAGGTGACGACGTTGCGATGCTCACCGGTGCCACGCTCGACTACACGTCAACGCAAGGTCTCGTGATCCGCAATCCGAACAAGCCTGAAGTGCCTAACGTCGAGGGGCTGATTAACGATGACGTTCTGTCAGCGGAGGTCGAGGCGCTCGTGGCCGCCGAGGTCAACCCGGCACTAGCTGCGCACGGCGGCTTCGTCACGTATGTCGGCCATGACGGCGAGGGCACGGCATACATGACCATGGGTGGCGGTTGCCACGGGTGTTCGATGAGCAAGATGACGATGCTCGACGGTGTCCAGACAATGTTGTCCGAGGCAATCGAGGGTATCGATCAGGTAAGGGACCTCACTGATCACACCACCGGTGCCAACCCGTTCTACTCCTGAACCCGGAGCGCGCAATCCTGCAGTTTTTAGGATGGTGCAAAGGACCGGCATGCTTGACCGCACTCTTGGTGGCGGCCGAGCTTTTCTGACCACCCGTGACCTCATGTACGTATAAACGTGTGCTGGTTTCGATCTCCTCGACGGTTGCCTCAAGCTTCAGCCCGTGCAGGGTGTTCATATCGCTACGTATTAGTGCGCCACCAGATCGTGTGTGTCGGGTCGTTCCCTGAGGTACTCGGCGGCGTAGGAGCAGGTCGGACGAATGGTGTGGCCGTTGTTGCGGAGGGACTCGATCACACCGTTCATGAGCACGGCAGCAAAGCCCCGACCGCGGTACGGCTGAAGGGTTTCGACGTGGGGAATGGTCACTACGCCATCGTCGAGGGAGTAGTCCGCATGGCCGACAATCTCTCCATTCAGACGGAGTGTAAAACGGAGCGACTCCGCGTCATCGGTAACGGTCAGGTCGGATTCGGACATTCGGACAGAGCGTAGGGGGTGTCCGCCGTCGCCCTGCGGTCGAATGTGTTACTGGGTCGACCCGCTACGGCGGTTCCTCCCGACCGGTTGCCTGCAGATCTGTTGATGGCAGATTTCGCTGCGCTGTTCGCCCAGAGCCCCCGGTACCGTCGACGCAGTGAGCGCCCCGATCGGCTTTACCTTCGATAATTCGTTCGTGCGCGACCTTGACGGTCTCTACGAGGCTTGGACCGCCACGACTGCTTCGGCTCCGGAGCTGGTGGTGTTGAACGATGAACTTGCCTGCGAACTGGGGGCCGACCCCGGTGCGCTTCGTTCGCCAGCCGGCGTCGACGTCCTCGTTGGAAATGCAGTTCCCGAAGGCGCCGAACCGGTTGCGCAGGCATATGCGGGTCATCAGTTCGGGGGGTACTCGCCACGGCTTGGAGACGGGCGAGCCCTGCTTCTAGGCGAAGTTGTGGATGTCGACGGGGCTCGTCGCGACCTTCACCTCAAGGGATCCGGGCGTACCCCGTTTGCACGCTCTGGCGACGGCCTCGCCGTGCTAGGTCCGATGTTGCGCGAGTTCCTCATGTGTGAGGCCATGCACGCGCTCCGGATTCCGACGACCCGCGGTCTTGCTGTCCTCGCCACTGGCGACACGGTGCTCCGCGAAACGCTCCAACCGGGTGCCGTCTTCGTGCGAGTCGCCTCAAGTCACCTCCGTGTAGGGACTTTCCAATACGCCTCGTCGCTGGACGATCCGTCGGTGCTGGCCAGATTGCTCGACTACACCATTGCGCGACATGCACCGGCAGTTGCACGTTCAGAAGCTCCGGCACTGGCATTCCTAGAGCAGGTCGTCGACGCCCAAGCGTCGCTGGTGGCGAAGTGGATGCTTGTCGGCTTCATCCACGGTGTGATGAACACCGACAACGTGACGATTTCTGGCGAGACGATTGACTACGGGCCGTGCGCGTTCATGGATACCTACGACCCTGCCACAGTATTCAGTTCGATCGACCACGGCGGCCGGTATGCATTCGGCAGCCAACCTAAGATCACCGTGTGGAATCTGGCTCGCCTCGCCGAGCCGTTGCTTCCGTTTATCGACCCCGACCGGGACCGCGCCATCGAACGGGCAACAACCGTGTTGGAAGCCTTTCCTGGCCGTTTCCTTGCCCGCTGGACCGAGGGGGCGGCGGCCAAACTTGGGCTGTCGGCCATCCCCGTTGACGACGTGAACCTTGCTGAGGATTTCTTGGGGCTCCTCCAACAGGCAGGAGCTGACTTCACCCTGTCGTTCCGGTCGTTGGCCAGTGCCCTGCGTGGCGATGAGGCGCAACTACGGGCGCTGCTCGACAGTGCTGCGGGGTTCGACGCCTGGGTCCGGCGGTGGCGTTCGGCGGGGCCATCGGATGCCGATGCCATGGACTCCGTCAATCCGCTGTACATACCGCGGAATCATCTGGTCGACGAGGCCCTGCGTGCGGCAACCGAGGGTGATCTCGAACCGTTTTCCACGCTTTTTAATGTGTTGCAGTCGCCGTTTGTTGAGCGTTCCAGTTGTGATCGGTTCGCGCTCCCTGCGCCCGATGAATTTGCTTGCGGCTTCCGAACCTATTGCGGTACCTGATCGGCTAGCACAGCAGGTTGACGACCTCGGCATGGAGCAGGCCGTTGCTGCTGATTGCTGTGTCGTGCTCATGAGTTGCCTCGCCGAGGCGATCCGTGAAGCGACCCCCAGCCGCCTCGACGATCGGCTTGACGGCCGCAAGGTCGTATGGGGCGACCCCGACTGCGTCGATGGCAACGTCGATCGCTCCCTCAGCGACGAGCATGTGTTGCCAGAAGTCGCCCAGACTGCGAGTTCTCAAAGCCTGGTGCTGCAAAGTCATCAGCTGGGGGGTTCGGCCGAGGCGGTCCCAGCCGGAGTTGTGCGTCACGCTCACCTGAGCATCAGCAAGAGAGCCGACGAGCGAAACCTTCAGGTCCCGTTCGGTACCGTGCGCAGCCATGCGCGCGCCAAGGTGGAGGCCGCCCCACCACCGAAAGCCGAGGGCAGGCGCAGAGACCACACCGAGGACCGGTCCGCGTTCGGCGTGAACCAGCGCGATCAACGACGCCCAGATTGGAACGCCGCGAACATATCCCGAAGTGCCGTCGATCGGGTCGATCACCCAACGCCACTCCGAATCGGCGGCGCCGGCGAGTCCGTGTTCCTCGCCGAATACGCCGTGGTGTGGGCGGGAGCGGATCAATCGCTCGACGATCAACGATTCGGCATGCCGGTCGATCTCGGTCACTTCGGTCTGGTTGTGCTTCCAGTCGACGGTGAAGTCGCGGTCGACGAAATGGGGGAGTGTGAACAGGTCGACTGCGTCTGCGAGGCTCAGGGCCAGTTCGAGTTCGTCGTGCAGGTCAACGGGTGTCATGTTGTCCCTTTGAAGTCGGGTGAGCGTTTTTCCTGGAGGGCAGCGAGCCCCTCGGCGGCGTCGGGGCCGAGGAAGTTGAGCATCTCGTAGGCCAACGACGCCTCGAAGTTTGGCAGCGCCTGGCGAAGCCAATGATTGAGTGCGCGCTTTGTCATCTGCGTTGCATCGACGGGTCCGGCCGCCAGCTTGCGGGCGATGCCGAGTGCCGTTGGCATCACCTCGGAGGTCGCGACGGCCTTGGAGACCAGGCCGATCCGTTCGGCTTCCCGGCCGTCGAGGAAGTCGGCGGTCAACAAGTAGTACTTAGCTTTTGCCATGCCGCAGAGCAGGGGCCAGATCGCGACGGCATGGTCACCCCCGGCGACTCCTATGCGGATGTGGCCATCGGTGAGTTTGGCTGCCTCGTCGATCACGCTTACATCGGCCATGAGTGCAACGGCCAAGCCAGCGCCGACGGCGACTCCGTTGATTGCCGACACGATTGGGGTGTCGCAGTCGATCATAGTGCGGACGATGTCGCCCGCTTCCTTCATTACCTGCATCGTTTGGGCGTAGTCACCCACCTGCTCGGCGATCCACTCGAGATCCCCGCCAGCGGAGAAGGCGCGCCCGGCTCCGGTGACGACCACCGCCCGCACGTCGCCGTCGTCGTTTATTTCGCGGAAGACGCGGGACAACTGCAGGTGCATGGCAGCATCGGTTGCGTTCATCGTGTCTGGGTCATCCAGGGTGATCTGTAGGACTCCGCCGGAGTGGTTGTCGGGCCAGTCAAAACGAAGTCGGTCGTACGGGGCGTAGCGGTCGGAGGTCACGCCACGAGACACTACGCGTCCTACCCATGTCATCACTCGGACGGGTTGTCCACATCGTTGTCGTGTCGGACATGATGTGGCTATGCGAATTTGAGTTGAGGCTTCTGGTGCGCGGGAGGTCCGCTTGGTTGTCCCTGGCTAAACGAGTCGGTTTCTTGCGCCCAGTGGGTCGCAGAGTTGGTGGACAGGAGCTACTGCGGCCTGCTGGTTGACGACAGGGGTTGCGGGCCTGTCGATCTATCCATCGCATGCTGTTTCAACTCGGCTGGCGGGTGGACGATTTCGAGTAGTTTGGCGCCGCTGGCGGGCCCGACATGGCCGGACACTCGCTTCTAGTCGCGTGGCGCCTTTTTGGTTGTACGTCTCGGCCAACGTGTAGTGGGCGCCGCTTCCGTTCGCAGAGCAAGTTGCCGGTGGACGCAGGGGAACCATCGATCCAGCAGTCGGAGCGCCGATTTAGGGGCGCCACCATCCGGCTTGGGGTCCGGCGGTACGGAGCATCCTCGGACTTCTGACATGACACCGCCGGCGGCAACGACCGTCGGGATGTCGATTGCGCTGGCGGCGCTGCTCTTCGATGCCGGCCTGGTACTTGTCAGCGCGACCACTGATTAGTGCGAGGCGCAGCGTCCTGGGGGCTCTCTCGTCTTGATGTGCTTGTCAAGATGAGCTCGTTTTTCGCTGGAATCTTCATGCCCTGACCATGGTTTGGCTTGGGTTTCCGAGAATCTGCTGCAGGGAAGTGAGCGTGGGTTCGTTGATTGTCCTGAAGTGGCATCGGGATCGGTCACTCTTGAGCCTCGACCGATTGTGGCGCTTACAGCGTTACTCACGACGTAACGTCGGCATATGGACCTCGGGATCGAACGACGACGTGCGGCCGTGGCCGCAGGATCATCAGGGCTCGGCCTCGGGGCCGCCAAGGCGCTTGCGGCAGAAGGCACACGCGTCGTGGTCTGCGGCCGCGATCGTGACCGTCTCGATCGCGCGGTCGCAGAAGTCGGACACGACGCCGTCGGTGTCGTCTGCGACGTCGGCTCGGCCGACGGAGGGGCAGAATTTGTTGGGGCTGCAGTTGAGGTGCTTGGCGGGCCGCTCGACATCCTCGTTCCGAACGCTGGCGGGCCACCACCCGGCACGTTCGCGTCAACCCCGGTCAATTCATACCCTGATGCTCTCGACTTGAACCTCATGTCGATTGTCGGCATGTGCAAGGCCGCCGTGCCGGGAATGCAGGAGCGCGGCTGGGGTCGCGTGGTTGCGATCACATCGGTCTCGGTGCGTCAGCCGATCCCCGAAATCATTTTGTCGAATACGACTCGCGCGGGCGCAACGGCTTTCCTCAAGACGCTTGCTCTCGAAGTTGCTAACGACGGCGTCACGGTCAACACGGTGCAACCGGGTATGCACGACACCCCGCGACTGGGCGCGCTGTACTCCGACGAGCAGAAAGCGCAGATTCGGATGGGCGACGCCGATGACTTCGGAGCGATTGTCACATTTCTGTGCAGTGAGCAGGCGAAGTACGTGACGGGGCTGCAACTGCACGTCGACGGCGGCACATTCACCGGGCTGCAGTAGCGGGTTTAGCCCATCCCAAGCGCAACCGTGCCCAGTCGGCTGCGGTGCTCGGAGATCGGAGCGGCGAGTTCGAGCGTGTTGTTGTAAGTGTCGAAAAACTCGAAGCGCGCGATCCCGAATACCTGAGCCGACGAGATAGCCCCAGCACTGCTCAAACAGCAATTTTGAGCGGCGATTGATACCGATCGGGTGCCCGGATTCAAAGCCGAACTCATCCGTCACGTCGAGGGCGACGCGCCGGGCTCAGTTGCCGGCGGTTGCTGACGTGAAGGAGGGTTCGCGGTCGTCGATGCTGTCGCCAGTCGCAGGCTCGGAGCGGATATCCGTCTCGTCGTCAGAGACCTGACCTTGGTCGAGTTTCCGCTCAATTCGGTTCCAGATGAGGAAACTGAGACCGACGATCACCCACCCGCCGAGCGCATCGGCGAGGTAGTGCTCACCGAAGTACATCAAGGCAACGGCCATCGTGATGGGGTAGGAGAGCAACGCCCATCGCACCCAGATCGGTGTGATTAGCGGCCAGAAAAACACGACGACGAACAGCGCATAGGCAGAATGCAGCGACGGCATCGCAGCAACTTCGTTCGCCCAGTCGCGGCCGGTGTCCCACGCTTCGACGAAACCGTCGAGGCCTATGTGCCGCCAGCCGTTTCCCGTCGGCCGGCGTATCGGCGGGAGTGCGTCGAACTCGTACCCGGAGCGGTTCTTGCCGCCGGCCGCCATCCACGGCGGTGCGGTCGGGAGCAGGATGAACATCGTGCATCCCAACAAAATGACGGTGGCGAAGCGGCGCATGTAGCGGACCCACTGACCCCGGTTGCTAAACCAAAGGATCGCCATCACGAGGGGCGGCAGAATGAAGTGTGAGTAGTACACGAACGATGCGATCACGTCGTACCAGCGCACCGTGCCAGCTGGTGCGAGGAATCGCCGCTGGAGTTCGACGACTCCGTCTGTCCCGAACAGAAGGAACCGATCAATGTCTCGAACCGACTCGACCTGGACGGGCATGCCGAGCCCGTCCGCAAGCCCGCGGCTCTCGTCGTAGGCGATCCACATCGCAACGAAGAAGCCGAGGTCTCGTCCGGTCCGGAGCCATTCGCGCGCAGGTCGGCCGACGCTTGCGACACACAAGAAGATGGCAAACGACCACAGCACCGAGATGCGGTCGATGATGATGCCGTTGGCAAAAAACCACCAGACGTAGACCGCTCCGTAAACGCCGATCAGCGCGTAGCGGATCCTTTCCCAGCTGACCCCGAGCGCACGAAGCGCAGCGCAGACGCCGCTGACGATCAGCGCAAGAGCGAGGGAGTACCACAGCACACGCCACAGGCCTCCCGTCGCCAATCCGAACAACATCGGCCTGACGCTACTGGCCCGTCACGGGGGGTTCACTGCAGTAGTTGTGCGTCGGGCCCAGTCACGGCGCCGATGCAGGAAATCGCTCAACCAGCGCTTGCCTCTTCGAGGGCACGTCGAGTAAGAACGCGGGCGAGGTGCTCGCGGTACTCGACGCTGGCGTTCAAGTCAGACGTTGGATCGCACCCTTCGGCAGCTTGCGCTGCGGCATCCTCAATTGACGCACCACTGGACAGCGCTGACGATACCCCGCTCGCAAGGATCGGGACCGAGCCCATGTTGACAAGCCCAACGCCAGAGTCGCCATTGCGACGCCACGCGGCCACACCGACGATGGCCCAGTCCTGAGCCCGACGATTGAACTTCTGAAAGCTCCATCCGGCGCCGTCCATCTTCGGGACGCGAATCTCCGTGAGCAACTCGTCGGGAGCGAGGACCGTCGTCAAGAAGCCTTGGTAAAAGTCTCCCGCGGCGATCTCACGCGTGCCGTTAGGCCCCTGCGCAACGTAGGTCGCACCGAGCGCGAGTGTCGTAGCGGGCAGGTCGGATGCCGAGTCGCTGTGACAGATCGAACCACCGATTGTGCCGCGATGGCGAACCTGCGGGTCGCCAACGTGTGAGGCGGCGTGGGCCAGTAGTGGAGCGTGTTGCCTGAGGACGTCGGAGTTCTCGACGTCCATGTGCCGTGTCATCGCCCCGATTGCGATCATGTCACCGTCATCTCGGATGTATGACAGATCGGTCAGCCGACCGATATCGATCAATACGGTCGGCTGCGCAAGCCGTAGCTTCATGAGCGGAACCAGGCTGTGCCCGCCCGCGAGGAACTTGGACTCGTCGCCGTGCTGCCCGATGAGGCTGATGGCCTCTTCGGCGGACTCGGCGCGGACGTAGTCGAATGCTGCGGGAATCACTGCTGGTTCTCCTGGGTGTTGTTTCGGGCTTCTTGAATGGCATTCCAGACCCTGACTGGGCTGGCGGGCATTTGGATGTCGCGCACGCCGAGCCCTGAGAGGGCATCGACGACGGCGTTCATCACGCATGGGGCGGCACCGATGGTTCCGGCCTCGCCAACGCCTTTGACGCCAAGCGGATTGGTCGGCGACGGCGTGATCGATTCACCGAGGGTGATCGAGGGGACATCGCTGGCGGCAGGAACGAGGTACTCGGCAAGGCTCGACGACTGAAGGTTGCCGTCACTGTCGTAGGCAGCCTCTTCATATAGTGCCTGAGCGAGGCCTTGAATCACACCACCGTGAACCTGCCCGTCGACGATCAGCGGGTTTACCTTGTTACCGCAATCGTCGACGGCGACGTACTGCAGGACCTCAGTCTCGCCGGTCTCGGTGTCGATCTCGACAACACACATGTGGGTGCCGAACGGCCACGAGAAATTGGGAGGGTCATAGGTGACCTGCATTTCCAGGTTTGGCTCGAGACCGTCGGGGAGGTCGTGGGCGGTGAATGCCTCGAACGCGACTGCGGCGAGCGGCATTTCCTTGTCCGGAGATCCCGTCACAGTGAACACCCCGCCAGCGAACTCGAGATCGTCCTCGTTCGCCTCCATTTGGTGTGCTGCGATCTTGCGAGCCTTGTCGATGACTTGGTCGCAGGCCATGCTGATCGCCACCCCGCCGACCGGAAGTGAACGAGAGCCGTAGGTGTCCATTCCGAGCGGGGCGATAGCCGTGTCAGAGTGCAGTACATCTACGTCTGCCGGGTCGACGCCGAACTTGTCGGCGGCGATCATCGACCACGCTGTCTCGTGGCCTTGCCCGTGTGGGGCGGTACCGGTGACGACTTGGATCTTCGAGGTGGGCAGTACCCGTACGGTCGCAGATTCCCAGCCGCCTGCTGCGTAATTCAGTGAGGCGAGCACGCGTGATGGCGCAAGCCCGCACATCTCGAAGTAGGTCGAGATGCCGATTCCTAGCCGTTTCGTTGCGTCAGGCGTGTTCTGTGTCGCCTGGCGGGCGCGGACGCCTGCGTAGTCCACGAGGTCCTCTGCGACTTTAGCGGCCTTGTCGTGATCACCGGAGTCGTACACGAGTCCGGTGTAGGCCTCGTACGGGAACGCGTCCCTCGGGATGAAGTTGCGGCGACGTAGTTCGAGCGGATCGATGTCCATCTCGCGGGCGAGAGCGTCCATTGCGTGCTCAATCGCGTAGGTGGCCTCGGGCCGGCCAGCGCCGCGGTAAGCATCAGTCGGTGTCATTGTCGTGAAGACGCCTGTGCACGAGAAGTCGAACGCCTTTGGGATCTCGTAGACGCCGCCGTACAGAAATGCTCCGAGGAGGGGGATGCCCGGCGTGATGAGCTGCAGGTACGCGCCCATGTCGGCGAGGAGGCGCACGCGGAGCCCGGTGATCTTGCCGTTTTCGTCGGCGGCGAGTTCGATGTCCTGGATCTGAGCGCGTCCGTGGATCGTGGCCTGGGCGTTCTCGCCGCGCTCTTCGTTCCACCGGATGGGCTTACCCAGAGAGCGCGCTAAGTGCAGGCAGAGCAGTTCCTCGGCATAGACGTCGAGCTTCGATCCGAATCCGCCACCCACGGCCGGACAGACCACGCGTAACTGCTGTTCGGGGATCCCGAGCGTGAGCGCAGACATGACCTTCAACACGTGGGGAACCTGAGTCGCCGTGAACAAGGTGATGTCGCCACCGAACGGTTGCGGCATCGCCACGACGGCGCGGGGTTCCATTGCCATCGGGATCAGCCGCTGCTGGACGTATCGCTCCTTCACGACGTAGGCCGAGTTGTCTATCGCTGATTGGCAGTCGCCTTCGTTTTCCTCAATCACAAGCGGCCATGTGTAGGAGGAGTTGGTGCCAAGTTCGTTGTGGATGACGACGGCGTCGGCGAGCGAATCCTCCAGGTCAATCACGGCGGGGAGTGGTTCGTATTCGACGTCAATTGCTTCGAGAGCATCGCGTGCAACGGCCTCGGACGTTGCGAGGACGCAGGCCACGCCGTCGCCGACATAGGCCGCCTTGTCCACGGCAAGCGGGTAGTGCGGTGGGTTCTTCATGTCCTCGGTGACCGGCCAGGCACACGGCATCGGTGCCGCCCACTGGTCGGCGAGGTCAGCGCCGCTGAAAGCGTGCATCACGCCTTCCATTTCAAGTGCGCCCGACACGTTGACCGAGGAAATTTTCGCGTGGGCGTACGGGCTGCGAAGCACAGCGAGGTGCAGCGCGCCAGGCACTTTCATATCGTTGGTGAATACAGCCTCGCCGGTCAACAGCGCCGGGTCTTCCTTGCGGAGCATCCGTTGACCGAGTAGGCCGTTTCCAGCGGCGATCGACTCGTCGCTCGTTTCCATGTTGTCGATGACTGTCATTGCTGGACCCCCATCCAGTGCTGTTCGTGGCCTGTGCGTGCGGATCAGGCGTCGGCTGCGGCCAACACCGACTTGACGATGTTGTGGTAGCCGGTGCACCGGCAGAGGTTGCCCTCGAGACCGATTCGGACTTCGTCCTCGGTCGGGCTCGGGTTTTCGTCGAGCAAGCTTGTCGCCGCCATCACCATGCCGGGAGTGCAGTAGCCGCATTGCAGGCCGTGGTTCTCCATGAACGCCTGCTGCATTGGATGCAGGGTGCCGTCGGTAGCGGCCATGCCCTCAATCGTCGTGATCTCCATACCGTCCGCTTGGGCGGCCAGGACGGTACAACTCTTCGCCGCCTCGCCGTTCAGGTGGATCGAGCAGGCGCCGCACGATGAGGTATCGCAGCCGATGTTGGTACCGGTGAGCCCGGCGTGCTCACGAATGTAGTGGACGAGAAGCGTGCGCGGCTCGACGTCGTGTGTGTGCTGTTGGCCGTTGACAGTGATGGTGACGTCCACGGAGACCCCCGATGGTGTGGTGAATGGTGTGGAGAACTGTGATGAATCGCACGCCCTGTGACGCGCGTCTCCATCATGCCTCATTCGCGAGCCCAAGACGAACGGGAGACGATCGATTGGTCCAAAGTCTCCTCGGGAAGCGGGTCGATGTGCCAACCGCCGCCCTCGCAGCAGCGATGAGTTCAAGGCTTTGAGGCGCGCCGGTACAGCCTGCCGTTACCGGTCGATCAGCGGATCTGACGCGTCGCCGGATGCACTGCGACGCCGTCGGGATGGAAGATCAACGAAAACGCTTCGACTCCGTCGACGACGCGAGGACCCGGACGCACAACGAGGCCGTCGGCGTCAATTGCCCAAACTTCTGCCCGATCGGGCAGCTTGCCGAGAACGGTGTCTGCCTGAGCTATGGCCCCGTCGAGTCCGAAGCCGCAGGGCGCAACGACGACGATGTCGGGGTCGTGTTGTGCGATGGTCGTCCAGTCGGTCGGTACGGATCTGCTGCCTCGCTCGGACAAAATGGGGTTACCGCCGGCTGCCGTCACGAGGTCGGGCACCCAGTGGCCCGAGAGGAACGGGGGATCTGACCACTCGAGTACGAAGACGTTTGGGCGGTCACGACTGCTGACGCGCGCAGTCACGACCGCGATGCGCTCGCGCAACTGTTCGACGACCGTCGCGGCTCGATCAGGTACGCCGAGCGAGCTGCCGGCGTCGATGATCGTGGCGAGCACCTCGTCGAGGGTGTGAGGATCAAGGGTCACCACGTCGGCGTCACATCCGAGTCGTGCCAGGGCAGAATCGGCCTCGTCGGCCGGGAGGGCACACACGCGGCACAGGTCTTGGGTTAGCACGTGCGTAGGGTCGCTGGTCCGGAACCGCTCCTCATCGAGACGATAGAGATCGTGCCCAGCTGCGATCTTCTCCCTAACGAGCGCATCGATCGCCCCTGGAGAGAGGCCGTGCGTGTCCAGCCCGCCGACCACGACCTGGCGTCCGGGACGGGGGTCGGGCGGGAAGTCACATTCGAAGGTGACGCCGACGAGTTCTTCGGCAAGTCCCAGTGCAAAGACGATCTCGGTAGCTGACGGGAGGAGTGAGACGATCCGCATGTCAGTGGACAGGTTCGATCAGGGCCTGATGTGGAGTGGAAGTCACGACGTTGGGTCGAGTCGGAAGGTCACTCGAACAGACGAATCGTGTCCGCGATCGTGGCCCAGACGAGGAACGCAATGATCGCAGTGCCGAAGATCGTGTAGTGCCAGCGCTTTGAATGATCGGCACGCCAAAACCGTCGGATCGAATAAATGATCGAGACAACCGCGAGCAGACCGATCGCAATGCCAACGACGGGGCCTACGCCGCGGGCGATCCCCACGGCCGGGAGAACGAACGGCAGCACGATGTACATCAGGAGGCATCGGCAGGTGGTGAATACCAATGATTTCTGGAATGCCGAGCGGGCCTCGGCTGCAGTTGAGGTCGTTCCTACGGGAAGCCGCAACATCCGTCGCATGAACCGGTCGGCGTCGGAGCGCGCAGGCCCTGGTGCAACAACAGACTGGTCGGACGTGGTGTGATCAGCCGTGGTGCTCATGACTCGTGTGCACGGTAGGCGGCTGCGACCGCAGCGGCAACGTCACAAGGGTGTTCGACAATCGTGAGTGCGCCGGCTTCGGCCAACTCCTCGTGGGATCCGAACCCCCAAGCCACACCAATGCAGTCGACTGCGTTGAGGTGGGCGCCCTCGACATCGTGCTCGCGGTCCCCGATCATGATGACGTGGTCGAGTGCGATTCGGTCGTGGGGGCCAACACCAAGAAGGCTGAGGGCATGGGTGATGACTTCGCCCTTCGTTCGTCGGCCGACGCCGATTCCGTACGTTGCTCCCACCTGACGAGCGAAGTAGTCCGTAAGACCGAAGTGATCGATAATTCTCACGGCGGTGTCCTGCGGCTTCGCAGTGGCCAGTGAGATCGTGTGCCCGGCGCTCCTGAGCGCGTCGAGCATCTCATGGACGCCGTCGTACAGTTCGTTCTCGAACAGTCCGACGTCCTCGTACCGGTCTCGGTAGACACTGATCACCTGCTCAATGTCGTCGACGTGGATGCCGTGTTTGGGAAAGCTGAGTTCGAACGGCGGGCCGATCATGTCGCGGATGGTGGTTTCGTCGGGAGCGAGATAGCCGCACTCAGTGAACGCGTGGGTGAGTGATCGGCCGATCCCTGGCGATGAGTTTGAGATCGTCCCGTCGAGGTCGAGCAGAACGTGGGTGGTGGGAGCGAACATGGTTCAGGCAATCGGCCGGATCGACTGGGCTAACCGTGCGAAGTCTTCGATGGTTCCGATCGCGATGATCACGTCGCGCGGTCGGAGCATGGTGTCGTCGGTTGGGTTGGTGGTGAATACTCCATCAGAAGACCGCAAGGCCAGCACCAGAGCACCGCTGGCCTCGCGTACTTTGGCATCGTGCAGTGTCCGGCCGGCGATCGGCGAGTCAGAAGGAATATCGAATTCGCGCATTCGGAACTCGATCGAGCGCTCGTGCATCACGACATCGAGGAACTCTGCGACGTGTGGGCTGGAGACGAACGACGCCATGCGTCCGGCGCCGAGCTCCTGCGGGTTGACGACGCGATTGGCTCCGGCGTGCTTGAGCTTGCTGACACTCTCGTCGGCGCGCGCCCGTGCCACGATGAACAGATCAGGTCGCAGATCGCGTCCCGAGAGGGTCACAAAGAGGTTGGCGGCGTCGCCTTCGAGCGCAGCGATCAGGGCGCGGGCGTGTTCGATCCCGGCGGCGCGCAGCGTCTCGTCCCGCGTGGCATCACCGACAACAGTCGGGAAGGGCAGATCACGCACCCGTTCTGCATTTTCGTCGACGACCACTACATCGTGGCCTTCGATGTGCAGATCGTGCGCGACGGCGGCTCCGACGCGCCCCCATCCACAGACGATCGTGTGATTTCGCAACTGGTTGATCTGTCGGTCCATACGTCGCCTCCCGACGAACTCACTGAGTTGCCCCTCGACCACCAACTGGACGACGAGGGTGAATGTGTACAGCACCGTCGACACGCCGATGACTATGAGGATGATGGTGAAGATCTTCTCGCCGGTGCCGAACTCGGTCAGCTCGCGAAAGCCCACTGTCGTGATGGTCGTAATGGTCTGGTAGAGCGCATCGAGGGGTGTGAAACCGAACCCCACGTATCCGGCGGTGCCGAATACTGTCACGACGGCGACCATCCCGAGCGCAACTCGGAGGCGGTGCGCGGTAGATCTCATCGGCTTGGCACGCTAGTGCGAACCCACGGATCCCGTGAGACAGTGTGGGAATGGCGAAAATCCACTTTGACGTTCGGCATCACTTCGACCAACCGACGAAGGTCGTTTGGGACGAACTCGTCGACTGGGAGCGTCATGCCGACTGGATCCCCGCTACAAAGATGGAGGTCAAGCCGGGAGACCCGACCGAAGCCGGATATGAGTTCACTGCTCGCAGCGGGTTCGGGCCGCTGGCGCTTGTCGACACGATGCGGGTGCTCTCCTGCACGTGGAACGATGCGGGCGAATCGGGTGACTGTCAAGTCGAGAAGATCGGCCCCATCCTTTATGGGCAGGCTGGGTTCACGGTCAAACCCGACGGTTCGGGTTGTGTCGTCGACTGGATCGAGGAGATTGAGGTTCGCCGTGTTCCCCAGTTCCTCGCACCGATTGCTGCTTGGCTCGGAGCGACGGGCTTCAAGCAGGGAATGAAAAGCCTGGCAAAGTTGCTGGCGAAGCGGTCGTCACAGTCGGAGCGGTAATCACACGTCGCTGAGTCGGGTGAGACCACGACGGGCGAAGAGCAGCATCAGCAAAGTGAACACAGCGATTGTCAGCAGACCGCTCCATGTGTTGTCCCACGAAATCGGTGGATCAACGTATCCGAGGCGGGACAGCCGGATCACGCTATTGAAGGGGTTGAATCGAGCGACGTTCTCGAGCCATCCCTGCATGATGAACAGAGGCGTTTGCGCTTCAGTTAAGAAGATCACGAGAAAGAACGTGAGTTGCATGATCGCCGCAGCGCGCATGTCGCGAAAGATGAACGCGAGTCCGAGACCCCAGCCGGTTCCAATGGCAGCGATTCCGAGCGCCGCTGCGTAAAGCGGGATTAGCCCAAGTGGGCCGTGTGTGAGGCGCGCGCCGAACAGCGTTCCAACGATGAACACAATCGTGGTCACCAAGGCTGCCCGTGCGAGTGCGGCGAGAAGCGGGCCGGTGACGAGCGACATTCGCGGCGTCGGCGTGAGCCGAAGACGGTCGTAGAAACCGCCCTCCAGATCGCGGATCGTGCTGAACCCGATCCCGATTCCCGCAAATCCGGCTCCCATCACCACGCCGAGCGGTAGGAACCAGTTGATTGATCGGTCCGTGGGGAATCCAGGGATCTGAGTGATCGCGAAAAAGGTGCCGGAGAATGCGATCGCTTGGAAGATCGGCATCAGCACCGACGGTAGGAAGGCCGAGGGCAGACGGGTGATGTTGACGAGGCTGCGCCTCATTAGACCTACGGATGCAGGAAAGGTGCGGGTGGAGGCCACCGAACGAGCGGTGCTGGTCGTGGTGTCGTTGAGTGCTGTCATCGTGCCCCTAGTCGGCTCGTGAGTGCCCATAACGCCAGCACGACGGCGACCATCGCAAGAATCGCCGGAATGACAACGGCGCGGACAACGGCGGACGCCGAGAAACCGTCGATCGTGAGGTCGCGGAATCCTTCGACGAGGTAGGAGATCGGGTTGATGTAGGCGAGGGTTTTGTATAGGCCGCTCATCGTCTCCTTCGGAAAGAACGCCGAGGAGAAGAACATCGCAATGAACAGCAGCGGGAAAGCTCCCTGGACCGCCTCGGACGAGCCGGTCTTGATTGCCATTGCCGACATAAGGGCGCCGACCGCAAGGGCGAGGATCGTGCCGCCGGCTGCCATGGTGAGCACCCCGGCAACGCCGCCCTTGAGCGAGAGTCCGAACGGCAGTAGCACGACGATGAAGAACACGGTCTGGAAGCAGCCATAGACCATGCCGCCGGCCATTCGCCCGACGATTATGCCCGATCGTGTCGATGGAGAACTGAGCAGCCGATCGAAAAAGCCATTCTCGATGTCGACGGCAAGTGCTGTTGCGCCGACGGTAGAGCCGAAGAGGATTCCCTGAACGACCGAGCCGGCAAGTGCGAAATCAAGGTACGAGTCGACCGCTGGAAACCCGGGGACTGCGGTGGTTGCTCGCGAGAACGAGGAGGTGCCGAGTGCAGCGAAGAACAGCGGGAAGATTAGCGACGGGACCACGAGAGACGGTTGACGCCAGAGTGAGAGGATTGATCGTTTTGACAAAGCGACCGTTTGCGCAACCGTCGACTGACGGAGCTCGGGTCGCGTGCGGGGCGTCATCGTGGTGGCGGTGACTGTCATGTATCGGCGCCTTCGAGTCGGTAACCGGTGGCCTCGGCAAAGACGTCGTCGAGGCTTGGCTCATGTAGCTCAAGGTCACGAACGGTGACGCCGGACTCATCCAGTGCACGGACAACGCTTGACACGGCACTTGGCCCCTCGGTCAGGCCGACCCCAAGTGTCCCCTCAGGACTGGGTCGCAGGTCGCCGAACGCGGCCATCACCCGGGCGGCATGCTCGGTTGCAGATCCATCGATACTTACGAACAATGTCGGGCTCCCGACCTCAGCTTTGAGTTCGGTTGGCTGTCCTTTACGGACGATTACACCATTGTCGATGATCGCAATTCGCTCGGCGAGTTGATCGGCTTCCTCGAGGTACTGCGTCGTCAGCATCACCGTCGTTCCGTCGTTGTTGAGTCGCCGAATCTCCTCCCAAAGCGAGATTCGGCTCATCGGATCAAGCCCGGTGGTTGGTTCGTCAAGAAACAGAACGGTCGGCTCGTGAATCAAGGAGAGCGCAAGGTCGAGCCGCCGGCGCATGCCGCCTGAGTAGGTGCCGACCCGCCGGTCGCCGGCGGCGGTGAGACCCACCCGTTCGAGCAGTTCGCCTGCCTTGGTGTGATGCTGCGACTTTGGCAGCCCGTAGAGCACCGCCTGGAGATGGAGGAGTTCGCTCCCGGTCATCAACGGATCTATAGCGGCGTCCTGTAAGGCAACGCCGATGTTGCGGCGTACGTCGTTTGCCTGCTCGACAACATCGAACCCGGCAACTCGCCCGGTGCCGCCGGTTGGGCGGAGCAAGGTGGTGAGCATGCGCACCGTTGTCGACTTGCCGGCTCCGTTGGGTCCGAGGAACCCGAAGATTTCGCCCGGCTGGATCTGGAGGTCAACCCCGTCGACCGCCTTAATCACGTCGTCGCCCGACCCGAAGTGACGCTGAAGGCCGATGGCTTCGATCGGCAAGGTAGTGGCAGGCATCAGCACAGCGTGCCAAATACGTGGCCTGTTGTGGCGTTCCGAAGCTCCGACGCGCGTCACATGCGTGGGAGGGTGGTCATATGAGCGAGTTTTACGGGCCGGCCCAGCGTGCGTTGCAGGACGAGTTTGACACTCGGCGACTGGCCGACGCGCACCTGACGACGACCATTGCAGATGGAATCGACGACGACCGCACCGCATTCATCGAGTCGCGCAACTTCTTCTTTCTCTCAACGATCGGCGCCGACGGCTGGCCGACGGTGTCGTATAAGGGCGGGCCGGCTGGAGTCGTGCAAGTCGAGGACGAGAACACGATCGTGTTCCCGAGCTACGACGGCAACGGGATGTTTCTGTCTATGGGCAACATCGATTCGGGTGGCGATTCAGGCGCAAAGATCGGATTGCTATTCATCGACTTCGAGACGCCGAACCGGCTGAGACTCCACGTGACGGCCACTGTCCATCGTGACGATCCGGCGATGGAACGTTTCCCTGGTGCGGAGTTGATCGTGCGGGGCCGGGTCAACAGTACGTTTGCCAACTGTGCCCGCTACATACATCCACACCAGCGGTTGCGGTCGTCCGACTACGTACCCGATGGGCAGGGTGCCCAGCCGTATCCGGCGTGGAAGCGGATTGATCTCATCCAACCGTTCCTGCCGGAAAAGGATCAGGGTCTCGCGGCCGAGGCCGGTGGAGAGATCGGCGTTGACGAGTACGCCCGTCGCCTCGCCGGCGGCACTAGCTAAGGCGTGCCGTCAGGTACCGCAGAGCATCTGGCGGATCAGCGGCTCATAGTGCTCAAGCGGGTTGCTGACGTAGCTCGCGTTGAAGGCGGTTTGGTCGTACTCGCCACAGAATTCGACCGTGCGTTCGAAGTGCGGGCTGTTGCGGTACTTGTCGCGAGCGTTGGCGTCGAGACCAATGTAGTCCCAGAAATAGTATCCCTGGAACTCGCCGTGGTGTTTGACCATGAAGTAGTTCGCCTCGGAGACGAACGGTTTCACAATCGCCGCTGCGATGTCGGGGTGGTTGTACGGGCTCAACGTGTCGCCGATGTCGTGGACGAGCGCGCAGAACACGTACTCGTCATCTTTGCCCGCTCTCTCGGCACGCGTTGCTGTTTGTAGGCTGTGCTCGAGACGGTTGACTGGAAAGCCGCCATGGTCTGACTCGAGGTCCCGAAGGAGTCCGATCACGCGGTCGGCGACGCGGGACTGGGTGACCTTTAACTGGGGGAGGATCATCGCCCAGTCCTCGGCGGTTGACTCCTCGAAGTTTGTGAAGCTGGCCCGCTTGGTCTGTGGCCCGGATGCCGTGTCGGTCACTGTGAGGTCCTCACGGCTTGGCGGCTTGGATGGCCTGCCAGACACGTTCGCTGGTCGCTGGCATGTCGATATGGGTCACGCCGACATGGCTCAGCGCATCACACACTGCCGACTGAACCGCCGGAGTCGAGCCGATGGTGCCTGATTCGCCGATGCCCTTTGCGCCGAGCGGATTGACAAAGGTGGGGGTTTCCATGTGTACCACCTCAAAGCTGGGGAGTTCGGTCGCGGAGATCATGCCGTAGTCAGCGAGATTCGACGTGACCGGGTTGCCGTCTTCGTCGTAGCGGACCTCTTCAAGTAGTGCCTGCGCCGTCCCCTGAGCGATACCGCCGTGGATCTGGCCGTCGAGCAGGAGAGGGTTGAGGACGCGTCCGGCGTCGTCGACTGCGACTTGGCGGAGATGTTTGACCTGACCGGTGCCGGTATCGACCTCGACCACGGCGATGTGGGCGCCGAAGGGGAACGTTGCCATGTCAGCGACGAACAGCGTGTCGATGGTCAAATCGTCGCCCTGTTGCCTCGACGCGACGGCCAGTTCGGCCCAGCTTTTTGACACCGCAGGGGTGCCAGCAACATGGAATGCGGCACTGTCCTTGTCCAGCACGATGTCGGCTTCGTCGGCCTCGAACATCTGGGCGGCGAGCTGCTTGGCTTTCTCTACCAGTTCGATAGCACCTTGGTGAACTGCGGCTCCACCTTGCTGGAGCGAACGTGAACCCATCGTGCCGCCTCCGGTGGGCACGAGATCGGTGTCACCCCAGACGAGGGTGATTTTGTCCATTGGAATTCCGGTTTCGTCGTGGGCGAGCATCGCCCACGCGGTCTCGTGACCCTGGCCGTGCGGCGAGGTCCCGGTGTACACGGTGGCGGTGCCGTCGTCGTTGACCTCGAGTTTGGCTGCCTCCTGTTTCGGGTCGACGCCGCCTGTGATCTCGACGTAGACGCTCACGCCGATTCCGAGTTGCTTGTCTGCACCCGACTCGCGGCGAGCCTGCTGCTCGGCTCGCAGCTCGGTGTAGCCCGCCGTATCGAGGGCCTTGTCGAGCGCGACTTCGAAGTCGCCGACGTCGTAGGCCTGGCCGATAGCTGTTGTGTGTGGTTCGAGGAACTTGGCGATCAGGTTCTGGCGGCGAACGTCTGCCGGATCCTTGCCGATCTCAAGCGCGAACAGGTCCATTGCCCGCTCAATTGCCGCCGTTGCTTCGGGACGGCCAGCGCCGCGGTACGCCGTGGTGGGCGTGGTGTTGGTGACCACTGAGGTTGTGCGGACTTCCATGTTCGCAATGTCGTAAACACCTGATGCCATCGGCCTAGTCATGAACGGGGCGAGGATTGAGCCCATGCCGACGAATGAGCCGGCGTCCTGGATCGCGTGCAACTGGTAGTGGGTGACCTTGCCGTCACGCGTGCCGCCCATCGTGACGTATTGCAGCTGGGCGCGTCCGTGGCCGAGACTCATCATCGACTCGCTGCGCGTCTCGCGCCACCGCACCGGCCGACCGAGCTCCTTGGCTAGCGGTCCGAGGAGCAGTTCCTCGGCGTAGGTATCGATCTTTGCGCCGAAGCCACCACCGACGTCGGGGGTGATCAGGTGGATTGCGTCAGCGTCACCGCCATTGGCAGCGGTGAAGGCATCCTTTGCGCCCTGGGCCCCTTGGCTGGAGATCCATTGGACGAGGCGGCCACCGTCCCAGGAAGCGGCCGAGGCGCGCACTTCGAGGGGGCACGGGGCGACGCGCTGGTTCAGGAAACGGCCCGTGATCGTGACCTCGCAATCGGCGAAGAACTCATCGGCCGGGCTGTTCTCGGGGAGGCCGAGCGCCGTCGTATCGAATACGGCGTTGCTGCCTGCTGCCTCGTAGATCAGCGTCTCTGACGCAAGTGATTCTTCGAGATCGATGAGCGCGGGAAGGAACTCGTAATCGATGAAAATCATTTCGGCTGCGTCGGTTGCCTGTTGTTGCGTCTCAGCGACAACGACGGCGACCGGCTCACCCACGTGGCGAACCTTGTCGCTGGCGAGAAGCGTGCGCGCCGAGCCGGGGTTGAACGGCGAGGCGACTGGTTCGAGGCCGAGCGATTCGGCGGTGTGAACTGCTAAAACGCCGGGCATTGCGAGCGCCGCCTCAACGTCGATCGACTCGATTGTGCCGTGAGCAACGGCCGATCGTACGTACACCGCTTGGGCAGCGTGAGCGAGGCGTGGGTCGTCGACATCGTCGGCGTAGACCCCGCCCGACGTCAAGAACTTTGGATCTTCCTTACGCTGGACCCGAGTGCCCAGAATGCTGCCACCAGCCACGTGTACCCCTTGTATGCGTCTCGAAGCGAACCCGGTCTGGCTCGCCACTACACAAGGTAGCCGCAGCGGCGATGGCGTGCCGTAGCCAGGCAGGTGATCGTCTGGTACCCGGCGGCCAGCCGCTTGCTGAGCGGGTTGGGGAGTGACCGGAAATACGGTGATCCACCGAGGGGGAGCGCGCTGAAACGACGGGTGCTGGACTTGAGTTATGGACGCCACCACTCGTCGGGCCCAGACAGTTGTGGAGGCTGGGCTCGCGATGCGCTCGCCAAGATGATGGGCTTGTCATGCTGGTTCCATCCGAGCAGGTGGTAAACCCTGCACTAGACAGTTGCCATGCGGCTTCGTTCGACGGCGTAGGTGCAGTACAACGACCGCGAAGCAAGCCGTTGAGCAGGAGGGGGCAGCGAGCGTCGCGCAGTGGACCACGGACGGGTCTCCTGACTCTTCTCTTCGCCAACAATGACGTCAACGAGCTGCGCGCGAAAACGACGGCCTTTACGAAACGCGCGCCAGCCGAGTCACTGGCTTCGACGGGCCGCAGTCGGACACGTTCCGAGGTCATTTCGAGACGCCGAGCATGCCGCTCCGCTCCCGAAGCTTGCGCGCAGAGGTCGCAGTGAACGCTTGAGCGTTGGCCCCGCTCGTGCTGAGCCCGCCCAGGTCGTTGTGTCCGTCCGGCGCGCAACTCTCGCACCAGGTGGGTGATCGCGTCCCTTGCCTTGCCGTCGCCTCGGCGTCAATGAAACCAATCGTGCGCCGAGTCACCCCACCGAAGCCGAAAGATCGCCAGGCAATTGACTGATCGGTTGCTGCGACTAATGGTTGCTGACCTCGCCGGAGGTGCGGCCGTGAAGATCAGCGGCGAAGCGGTTGAGTCCAACGATTTCAGCGTCGATGCCGCGTTCGGCGAACTTCGCGACGACTGCGTCGAGAGCGACGACTGCACTCGTGTCCCAGACGTGGGCGTCGGTCAGGTCAATCTCAACGTTCTTGACCCTCACGGCGTCGTAGTCAAAGGAATGGACAAGATCGTTCGTCGAGGCGAAGAACAGCTGCCCAGTAACGGCATAGATCCGTTCGTGATTGTCGGGGTCGACGACGCTGGTGACGTTGACGAGGTGCGACACGTGGCGGACAAAGAAGATCGCCGACAGCAGTACCCCGGCGGCGACGCCGTACGCAAGGTTGTGCGTGAGCACAACGATCGCAACAGTCGCGACCATCACCGCTGTTTCGGTCTTCGGCATCCGCTTCAGAGTGCCGGGGGCGACGCTCTTCCAGTTAAAGGTGCCGATCGCAACCATGATCATCACGGCGACGAGTGCAGCCATCGGGATCTGAGCGACGATGCCGCCGAGCACGAGGATTAGAATTAGCAGAAAGACGCCAGAGACCAGCGTCGAAAGTCGGGTCCTGCCGCCGGACCGGTGGTTGATCATCGACTGGCCGATCATTGCGCAGCCGGCCATACCGCCGAGGAAGCCGGTGGCGATGTTGGCGATGCCCTGACCGCGCGACTCCAGATTCTTGTCGGAGTCGGAGTCGGTCATGTCGTCGAGCAGTTGCGCGGTGAGTAGCGACTCGAGCAGGCCGACGAACGCAAGCGTGAGCGAGAACGGGAGGATGATCCTGAGTGTCTCGAACGTAAACGGCACATCAGGCAGCGCGAAGAATGGCAGCGTGTCGGGCAGTTCGCCCATGTCACCGACAGTCGGCAGTTCCCACCCCATCGTGATCGCTGCAGTGGCCAACAGAACGATCGCCACTAGCGGTGACGGGATGGCGTTTGCGAGCGTGCCAGGAACGCGAGGCAGCCCGTAGATGATCAGGAGGCCGACGGCAATGAAAGCGAGGTTCAGCACTAACTCGTTGTTGCGCACCGAGGCCGGCGCGTCGGACAACAAGATGAGTGGCACCTGGGCAAGGAAAATCAGGATTGCCAGGGCGTTGACGAAACCAAGCATCACGGTGCGAGGGACAAAGCGCATCAGTGCACCCACACCGAGCGCGCCGAATGCCATCTGAAGTACGCCAGCCAGGATCGTGGCGGCGAAGAGATAGCCGATGCCGTAGTCCCTCACGAGGGGCACGACGACGATCGCCATCGCGCCGGTGGCTGCTGAGATCATTCCCATCCGGCCGCCGGTCATCGAGATAATGATCGCGATCGAGAACGAGGCGTACAGGCCCACCTTGGGATCGACGCCCGCAATGATTGAAAACGAGATCGCCTCAGGGATCAGCGCGAGAGCAACGACGAGTCCCGACATGACGTCGGCCCTCGGGTTCGAGAACCACGCCGTCTTAAAGTTGCGGACGTTCGCAGCGCTTAGCCCGTTGTCGGCGCGCTCGGGCAGGACGGTCTCGGTTGCTGACATGGGACTCCACCAGTCTTAGGTCTCGGACGTTCCGGACCCTGTTGGGCCACGCACCGCAGCGCCGAAAGAAGGGGCGCCTCTGCCACCAGTCTTGGCAGCGAGATTACGGTACGTGAATCGGCCGCCCGTTGCGCGTCATGTCGCACACGTCACGTCCGGGCTCCGATGGGCGCGCAGTGGGCGTCAGGCGTCGTAGATGGAGGCGACGAGGCCGTCGACGTCGAGTCCGTAGCGGGCGTGGATGTTGTTCGACTCAGGATCATGCGGCAGGAACTTCGTGGGGAGACCCAGCGGGCTGACCGGAACCGACCCGTCGATCTCGCAAACTTCAGTTGCTACGGCCATTCCGATTCCGCCATCACGAATGCCGTCCTCGATTGTGATCACGTGCCGGTGGGCGGCAGCGTCGGCGATCATCTTTGGGTCGAGCGGAGCGCAGCATCGAGCGTCCCAGACTGTGACCTTGACTCCGGCGTCGGCGAGTTGGGCAGCGGCTTTTTCGGCTGTCTCGAGCATCCTGCCGATCGCAATCACGCACACGGCTGAATTGCGATCAGATGCGGCAACAACTTTGCGACCCTGCAGGCCAGTGCCGACCTCGTGCTCTGACACCTGCCGGGCCGCCCCCCGCGGGTAACGAATCGCTACGGGACCGTCGTCGCAGAGAGATGTAGCGTCGTGTAGCATTTGCGCCAGTTCTTGAGCGCTCGATGGTGCGAGCAGCCGCATTCCCGGTACTTTCGAGAGTAAGGCCATGTCGTAAACGCCGTGATGGCTGGCACCATCGGGACCGGTCACTCCGGCCCGGTCGAGGCAGAAGATCACGGGCAGGCGATGCATCGCCACGTCATAGACGACTTGGTCCCAGGCGCGATTGAGGAACGTGGAGTAGATAGCGACTACGGGACGGAGACCGCCCATTGCCATGCCGGCTGCGCTGGTGACGGCATGCTGCTCGGCGATGCCGACGTCGAAGAAGCGATCGGGAAAGCGCGCTTCGAAGGGAAGGAGTCCAGTCGGTCCTGGCATTGCCGCCGTAATCGCCACCAGTCGTGAGTCATTCTCGGCTTCCTTAACGATCGACTCGGAGAACGCCTGGGTGTAGCCCGTTGACACTGCTTTCGGCGGGCCGACCAATGGGTCGAACGTCGGTGCATCGTGCAGGTTTTTCTCGTCGTCGTCCTCGGCAGGGGAGTAGCCACGCCCCTTCTGGGTGAGAACGTGAACGACGATGGCTCCCTCGGTCGACAGCTCAATCGCGTTTTGGAAGGCATGCTCCATCTGCTCGACGTCATGGCCGTCGAACGGACCGATGTAACGAGTGCCGAGCGCCTCGAAGAACGACGGAGGTTGCAGGAATTCACGGACGCCGGCCTTGAACGCATCCATCGCCGAGCCCGCTTGGTTGCCGACGAGGGGCAGTCCGTGCAGGAATTCCTCGAGTCGACGCTGACGGCGGACGTACACAGGATTCTGGCGGATGTCAGTGAGCGCGTGCGATAGGCGCCCAGTCACGCGGTCGGGGATCGACGGATGGTTGGCCTGCTCGTCGAAGCCCTGCGAGTTCGCCGACAGATTCGAGATTGTCGGCGCGTATGACCGACCGTTGTCGTTGAGAACAACGATCACGCCGCGTTGGTGGTGGCCCATGTTGTTCAGGGCCTCGTATGACATCCCGCCTGTCATAGCCCCGTCACCGACGACGGCGACGATGTGCCGCTGATTGTTCGTGCCGAGGTCCCGAGCCGAGGCTAAACCGTCGGCGTACGCCAACACAGTCGATGCGTGGCTGTTTTCGATCAGATCGTGGGGCGATTCTTCACGGCTCGGGTAGCCCGACATGCCACCGGCCTGGCGGAGTGTTTCGAAGCCGGCCTGGCGTCCGGTAACGACTTTATGGACGTACGCCTGATGACCCGTGTCCCATAAAATGGCGTCATTCGGCGACTCGAAGACACGATGCAAGGCGAGTGTCAGTTCGACGGCGCCGAGGTTCGAGCCGAGGTGGCCGCCGACTTCGGATACCGCAGAGACGATGAAGTCCCGGATCTCGTCGGCCAGATCACGAAGCTGGTCGTAGTCGAGCCCTCTAAGGTCACCCGGCTCTCGGATCCGCTCGAGGTACATGCGGCCTCTACGCTATCCCGAACCGATCAGCGTCGGTAGATAGAAACATGGTGATCGGCATCTTCAGTGAACGGCGCGCCAGCCATGTCGGCAAAGCGCTCCGCAAGTTCGAATCCGGCGGTGTCGGCCATCGCATCGAGTTCGGCCGGCGGCGCCCATCTGATCGACCACGGCCGCAGACGAATGCCCCCTGCCTCGGTCAATTCCACGAATTGGCCCGATGTGCGCTGCTCTGTTGGTCGATGATCCGAAACCGACAAGACCACGCGATCCGCAGTCATCGATCGAATGCTCACATCGCCACCAGCAGGTGCGCCCGGGTCCGGAACGATGGCTTCGACCACGAATGTGCCGCCTGGGCGAAGTCGCTCGGCCACTGACCTGAAGCATTGTTGCTGGTCGACCGCATCTAGGAGGTTGAAGAGCGTGTTGTATGCAATGAGGCAGGCGTCGAACGGGCCGTCAGGCAGATCGTGAACCATGTCCCCGCAAAGGATAGTGACGTGCTCGCCCCCGGACTGACTGGCGATCCGGGCAAGCATTGCGGCGCTCGAATCGATGCCTACAACGTCGAGCCCGGCGGCTGCCATCGGGACAGCCAGTCGCCCAGTGCCAGCACCTAGTTCGAGCACCCGTCCGCCCGGGCCGGCAAGTGCGACCATGCGCACCACCGTCGCTGTCACGTCTGTTACATCGGCGTACCACTCGTCGTAGACGTCGGCGAAGCCGTCGCCGTAGCTCGTGGATTCGTAGCCGCGCACGACCGTCAGGCTACCTATGCACAGGAGCTAGGTGCTTACGGCGTACGAGGGCGACCGGGGGCCTCGCAGGCCTCCTTGAAGAGTGCTCCAGTAAGCGGCCCGCGGATCGTGGCAGTCACTGATTGCGGACCGCGTGCATCTGACGGGATGATCGTCAGTCGCCGGTGGGCGCAACATCGACTGAAAACGGCAAACGCCGCCGACCGGATTGGTCGGCGGCGCTCAACGGATCTCTAGAATCAGAGTGCTCGGACGTTCTGGGCTTCGTCGCCCTTGCGGCCCTGGCCGATGTCGAATTCGACACTCTGACCCTCGTCGAGTGACTTGTAGCCATCTCCAGCGATGTTGGAGTGATGGACGAAAACGTCGTCTCCACCCTCGCGTGAGATAAAGCCGAAGCCTTTTTCGTTGTTGAAGAACTTGACTGTGCCTTGCATGGATTCTCTTTCGCTTCAGCCACACCGTTGTGGGGCAGCCATTGCCCATACTAGGTTCCCTTCGGCTGTGATCCTCTGCCCTGGTCCGGTTCGACACGAACTGCGGGATCTGAGCATCGGCCGGGGACGAGTGTCCGTGCCGTCGAGACCCATTACCGATGGGCCCTCCGAAAGGTGGTCTGTGCGTAGCCTGAGCCGATGAGCGACTCGACCGTCTACCTCGATCACGCGGCCTCGACGCCGATGCTCCCCGGCGCCATCGAGGCGATGACGCCCTATTTTTCCGAGGTTTACGCCAATCCTTCGGGCTCGCATCGATTTGCCCGTCAGGCGCGCCGCGCGATCGACGAAGCCCGCGACGATGTCGCCGAGGTACTCGGGGTCCGACCGAACGAAGTGGTGTTCACCAGTTGCGGAACCGAAAGCGACAACACAGCGATCCTCGGAGCGGTCAGCCGCATCGGTGGAGTGGCGGTGTGTGCGGCCGCCGAACACCACGCCGTGCTGCATGTCGTCGAGGCGGTAGGCGGCGACATCGTTCCGGTCGACGGTTTCGCAAGGATTGATGTGGACGCGCTCGCTGATCTTCTCGACGAGCACAGCGCCGCAGGGCGCAATGTCGCAGTCGTGAGTGTAATGGCCGTGAACAACGAGGTCGGCACGGTCAATGACGTTGCCGCTGTCGCCGCCGTTGTGCGTCGGCATGCGCCGGGGGCATTGGTCCACACCGATGCCGTGCAGGCCCCGAGTTGGCTTGACCTGCGAGCCCTCACCCCGCACGTCGATCTACTTGCACTCAGCGCACACAAGTTCGGTGGACCCAAAGGTGTCGGGATCCTGGTCGAACGTGGCGGCCCACGCATCGACCCCCTGATCATCGGAGGCGGTCAAGAGCGTGAGCGGCGCAGTGGAACGCACAACGTCGCCGGGATCGTGGCCGCGGCGACGGCTCTGCGGTCCACTGACAGTGAGCGGGCGACTGAGATTCCACGGCTCATCCAACTGCGAGATCGACTCGTCGGCGAATTGGTCGAGCAACTTGACGACGTAACGGAGACGATCCCACGTGCCGGCGGAGAGTTCGGAGTCGAAAAGGTGGCCGGATCAGCGCACGTTTGTATTGGCGGCATTGAGTCGGAGGCATTGCTGTTCTTGCTCGATGAAGCTGACGTGTGTGCATCGGCGGCCTCGGCGTGCGCGAGCGGTGCGATGGAGCCGTCTCACGTGCTCGCAGCGATGGGCGTAGACCGCGAGGTCGCCCTCGGCGCGCTCCGGCTCAGCCTCGGGCACGCATCAACCGAGGCCGACGTCGACCGCGGGATCGAGGCGATCACGTCCGCAGTGACGAGACTGCGCTCCCATCGCCCGACTCGCACGACGTCGTAGACCTGCTCGGGAGCGCTAGCTGCCCCTAGCCTGTTTTGCGTGAAGGTGATGTGTGCAATGAGCGGTGGGGTCGACTCCTCCGTCGCAGCGCTGCTGCTGAAGGAGCAGGGTCACGAGGTCGTCGGCGTCACGATGAAACTGTGGGGCGGAGACTCCGACACTGGCTGCTGCTCGGTCTCCGATGTCGACGACGCTCGCCGTGTCGCTCAACAACTTGACATCGACCATCTCGTCTTCAACTTCGGAGATGACTTCGACGCCCACGTCGTCGACCCGTATGTGCAGGCGCATGCCGCAGGCGTGACCCCGAACCCCTGTATCGAATGCAATCGCTCGGTGAAGTTCGCCCGGCTCGCCGAGCGTGCCGAGCTACTCGGCTTCGACGCAGTGGCGACGGGGCACCATGCGGCGATCGGCCGTCTCGACGACGGGTCACTTACGCTCGAGCGCGGCCACGACGAGAAAAAGGATCAGAGCTACGTCGTCCACATGCTTGACCAGGCGCAACTTGCCCGCACCATGTTTCCCGTCGGCGGCATGGACAAAGTCGACGTACGCGCCCGCGCCGCCGATATCGACCTGCGGACGGCCGACAAGCCCGACAGCCAAGACGTGTGTTTCATCACGTCGACCGGCGGGCGCACAGCATTCCTCGGTGATCGCATTCCATTTCGACGCGGGTCGGTGGTCGACATGAGCGGTGCCACGCTCGGCGAGGTCGAGGCGGTCGAGATGGTCACCGTCGGACAGCGCAAGGGCCTCGGCTTGCCGGGGGGCGGTCCGAAGCGCTACGTGGTCGATGTCGACGTGACGAACCAGGTAGTGACGGTCGGCGATGACGCCGATCTGATCTGCGAGACCCTCGACGTAGTTGCGCCGACCTGGGTCGCCGAGCGGGTCTCGGGTCAGGTGCGAGTGCAGTGCAGCGCTCACGGAGCAACGCGGCTAGCCCACATCTCGATCGACGGAGAACAGATCCGGGTGGCATGGCATGAGCCCCAACGACGAATCGCTCCAGGCCAGAGCGTCGTGTTCTACGACGAAGCAGATCGTCGCGTTCTTGGCGGCGGCATCTGCGTCTGATGCACGTTCAGCGAATCGGAAGACCGCGAACGGCAGCGCAGCGCAGCGCTTCGCCAGGGCGGCTTGGAGCGATCAGGAACCCAGTCATGTGGATAGCACGTCCGTTCGGCTCTTGCGGCGTGAACGCGAAGACCGTCGACACGGTTTGCGACGTGTCGACCTGGACGGCGTAGCCGCTTGCCGGGCCGGTCAGATCGGCGGCTTCCGTCTCGGAGCGGGCTAGTCCGAGACTGAGAATTTGATCGGTCTTGACCATCAGCGTGTCGGCGAGCACGACGGGATCGTGGACGACCAGACCAGCAGGAACCAGCACGAGCCAACGCCGAGACATTGTGTGCCAGCGCGGGCCGATGAATGCCGTAGCGGCCACGGCGAGGAAGGTCAGTGGAATCCCGGCGATCCAGTTGGCCGTGCCGAGCGCAAGCGGGCCTCCGAGCAAAGCCGGCGCCCACAAGATCCACGACACCACCGCTGCGGCGCCAGCGGGAACAGGGCTCCGTAGCGGGAGACGGTCTTCGTCGCCGTACGCCGAGGCCTGCACCATCCAGCGACCAAACTCTGCCGTGAAGATTGAGGTGACTGCAACAATGGCGGGGGCCACCAGCAGTGCGACGTCGATACTGGGACTACCGCCGACCGCTGCTGCAGCTGCGGCAATCAGCGAGAGGGGCGCGCCGACGCGCGTGATAGTCAAGGAGATGACGGCGGGAATCAGGAGCCCGATAGCAACGAGTGCGAACACTGTCCAAGAACCGAGGGCAATCACCCACTGCACAGCATTGCTGCGGCCTGACGCAGCGGATTCCAATGCGCCGCCTCCGACGATCGCCACGAGTACCCAAGCGAAACGAGCCACCCACGGAATCGCGCGGGCCGAAAGAGGTCGGGCCGGCGACGTTGGAGGCGCAGAATCGGTGGCGGTCATCGGAACAGATTTGTCCATTGGGCGTCTGTGCGGCCAACGTAAGTAGATGGCGTCCTTTGAGCCACTCGAGAATCCGGGAGCGATTCGACGCTATGCAACGTGGCCGAGCGCGAAATCGGAGATGGACTCCGGAGCGATTCGATGAGTGTTCCGGGCCGGCCGGCAGTTGAGCGATTCACCAATGGCCAGTCAATCGGGATCGGGAGCCTGCCGCATCTCAACGCCGACGCTGCTGCCGCGTTCTCGATCGGCGAATTCGACATAGCGACGATCCCGACGCTGCCGATGCGTTCGCCGGCCGAGGGGATGATTGCGCAGGCGATCGCAGGGCTGCCCGGTGTGTCGCTGGGGCAGTATGGCAGTTTCGCCGTCGATCCCGTTCGACTCACCGGCGTCACGTCTATCGAGACCGATCTCACGACCGATGCCTTCGCTGGGCTGCGGATATTTCTCGATCTTGCACGAAACGTCGGCGTCGACGGCTTGCCGGTCAAGTGGCAGTTTGTTGGCCCGGTCACGCTCGGTGTCGCGCTCCAGCGCGCCGGGCTCCGCGATACCGAGGCCTTTACCATTGCAGTCGACGCAGTACGACACCATGTCGCGCAAATCAGCGCAGCGGTGTCGAATGCGCTCCCCAGCAGTGTTCAGCTGTTGCTCCTGGACGAGCCGTGGTTGGTCCAGTTGACGACGCCCGACTTCCCAGTCCCGCCCGATATGGCCGTCGACCTTATTTCGACCGGCATGGCCGCTGTGCCTGCCGATGTCGCTGTCGGCCTCCACTGCTGTGGGTCGTGTGATGTCGCCACAATGCTCGAGACGGGTCCGCAGGTCATCTCGTTGCCGGTGTCCGCGGACCTGATCGACTACGCGGGCTATCTCGGCCGATTCATCAAGTCGGGCGGTGTCATCGTCTGGGGTGTGCTACCGACAGTCGGGCCGCTCCCGGCGAAGCCAGACCGCTACTGGCAACAGCTGAGTGAGGTTTGGTGCGCGCTCGTCGAACGTGGCGTTGACGCCAGCGAACTTCGGCGACAGTCGCTGGTCAGCCCCGAATGTGGGCTGGCTCAGCATCAGGTTTCGACGGCGCGACGTGTGTCGCGCCTTGCCCGCGAAGTCGGCCGAAAGGTCAATGCTCAGGCGATCTCAACGAAGCTTGCGTTCGGGGCCTGACGCCCCCTGCGCCCGGGGTACGGTGCGTCTCGATGACCGTTGACGCCGCTGAAAAAATCGACGAACTCCGCACGCAGATCGCCCACCATAACGAGCGCTACCACACGCTCGACGACCCGGAGATCAGTGATGCCGACTACGACGATCTCGTTCGTGAACTCCGCGCGCTCGAGGCCAAGTACCCCGACCTGATCACCGCCGATTCGCCCACCGGGCAGGTCGGTGGAGCAGTGGTCACGACGTTTGATTCAGTCGAACACGAGGTTGCGATGATGAGCCTCGACAACGCGATGGACGGCGACGAACTCCAGGCTTGGGCCGATCGAGTCGTCAAGGGGCTCGATGGAGCGTCACCCATATTCGTGTGCGAGCTTAAGTTCGACGGCTTAGCCATGAGTTTGCGTTACGAAAACGGCGTCTTCGTGCGTGCCGCGACCCGAGGAGACGGCACCACAGGCGAGGACGTCACCGTCAACGTCGCCACGATCGCCGACGTCCCCGACGTAACCGGTGGCGATGGGCCGCGGCCGGACCTACTCGAAGTTCGTGGCGAGGTCTACATGGCCACATCGGCGTTCGAGCGGCTGAACGAGCGGGCGCTTGCAGCTGGAGACAAACCCTTTGTCAACCCCCGCAACTCTGCCGCCGGCAGTCTCCGACAGAAGGATCCGGCCAAGACAGCTGAGCGTGAGCTGTCTTTTTTCACCTACCAACTTGGCAAAATCGAGACAGGCACTGGCGACAAAGACCTCCTGACGCATCAAGGTGAATTGGCATATCTTGGTGCCCTTGGGTTTCCGATCAACGAGCACGTGCGCGCGTTCGGCTCGATCGATGAGGTCGCCGCCCACTGCCTCCACTGGCAGGAACACCGTCATGAACTCGACTACGAGATCGACGGAGTGGTCATCAAGGTCGACGATCTCGGCCAGCGCGATGTCCTAGGGGTCACTTCGCGAGCGCCTCGTTGGGCCATCGCGTACAAGTTTCCGCCGGAAGAACGCACAACCAGGCTCCTCGACATCCAGGTCTCGGTCGGACGAACCGGTAGGGCGACTCCCTTTGCAGTACTTGATCCGGTGTTCGTTGGTGGATCCACGGTGACGATGGCGACGCTTCATAACCGTGAGCAGGTTCAGCTCAAAGACGTCCGACCCGGCGACACCGTTATCGTCCGCAAGGCTGGCGACGTGATCCCCGAGGTGGTCGGCCCGGTGCTGAGCGTCCGCCCGCCCGACCTCGAAGCATGGATCTTTCCTGACAATTGCCCGGCGTGCAGCAATCCGTTGGTTCAACCCGAAGGAGAGGCCGACACCCGCTGCTTCGCTCCCGACTGCCCAGCCCAGCGAGATCAGAAGCTCTCGTACTTTGCGTCTCGCGGAGCTATGGACATCGAGGGGCTCGGCGAGCAAATGGTCGAGAAGCTAACTGCAGCCGGGCTTGTCAAGGACGCCGCCGACCTCTACTCGTTGACCATTGAGCAACTGGTCGAGCTCGATCGGGTTGGCCAGACGAGCGCCGCCAACCTTGTCGCCGAGATTCAGAAGTCGACGGTACGTCCGCTCCCGAAGTTCCTGACCGCCCTCGGTATCCGGCATCTAGGCCCTGCGGCCTCGGCAGCGTTGACCGAGTCGTTCCACACGCTTGATGAAATCATGACGAAGTCGATTGACGATCTTGCGGCGGTCGACGGAGTTGGTGGAGTCATTGCTACGACGGTACGCAACTGGTTCGACCAGGGGGCCAACCGGGCCTACATCGAGAAATTTCGATCTGCAGGCATCAGTTTCGGCGATCCCGGCGCTGCGACCCGAGCGGCGCAGGAGCGGGCCTCGGTGGTGCAAACGCTCGAGGGTCGCACGGTGGTCGTGACCGGAACGCTGGCCGGATTCAATCGGGAGGAGGCCTCTGCGGCGATTGCGTCACGTGGCGGAAAGAGCCCCGGCAGTGTGAGTAACAAGACGTTTGCGCTCGTTGTCGGTGACTCTGCGGGCGCCAGCAAAATGACCAAGGCAGAATCGCTGGAGGTGCCGATCATTGACGAGCGCGAGTTCGTCCGGTTGTTGGACACGGGCGAGCTCCCCGGGCGGTACGCCGCCGAGGAGTGAATGGGGCGATTAGACGACTTCGAATGCCCACCGGTAGCTGCGGGCCGAGTCGCGGCCTTCTTCGGCCTTCCAGAAAATGACCTGCGCCTGATGGCGCCCTTCGTCGAAACTCTCGATCAACGCGCCGTCGGTGGGCCGGAACGTGATCACTGAGTTACCCGGGTCAAATACTGCGGTCGGCGGCGTTGAGATCTGCTGGCCGGCGGTCTCGGGAGTGAGGTCACCGCTGAATTCGCCGATTCGCTCCGTCGGAAGTTCGATCCCGTCGATCACCAGTACAGCCTCGTAGCCGAATTGGAGATCGACAACGATCTGCTCCTGTTGGAACACCTGTTGTGCGTTCTCGACCGGTGAGAGCTCCTCAATCGCATCAGGTCGGTTGACACCGTCGGTCCCGGTGATAGCGGAAGTCATCCCCCAGGCGATGAGTGCTACTCCGCAGGCGATGACAAAACAGGCCACGAGTACCCCGGTATCAGGCCGTCGCCGTGTTGAGGGCGTGGGCTTCTCGCTGGCGTCGTTGAGGGAGTTGCCGTCAGCTTCGACGGCTGGCTCGAGATCGCGCTCGGTGTCGCTCACTAGATAAGTGTGCCTGGCGGTTCCCGAGAACGCGCAGGCGGTAGCGTTTCGGGCGGTGGAAAATGTCGACGAACAACGCGGTGGATCGGGCGGGGAATCGCTCGAAGGAACCGTTCTAGCGGGTCGCTATCGCGTCGCGAGAGTCGTTTCGACGGGCGCGAACACGGTCATCATGGATGGCATCGATCAGCGAAACGACAACGAGGTCACGCTCAAGATCGTTCGACCCGAACATGCCCAGGATCCTGAGTTCCGACGCAAGTTCACGCGTCTTGCCGAAATATCCAACGCGTTGTCTCACCCGAATATCGCGTCGGTGAGCGATTGGGGAGAGACCGAATTGCGGGGCGAGTCCACAGTTTTCTGGGTTGTCGATGCGCTAGGCGGTGGAAGTCTGCGTGACCTGCTCGACCGGGGTCGGCTGCTTCAGCCGGGACAGGCGCTTGTCATCGGGCTCGAAACCTGTCGGGCACTTGATGCGGCGCATCAGAAGGGTCTGTTTCACACCGAGCTGACGCCGTCGAAGATGGTCTTTGGCGCAGATCGGCGGCTACGCGTGATCGACTTCGGAATGGCTCGCTTGCTTGCCGAGCCGGCCTGGGCCGATGCATCGGCACTTCCGACGCATGTGGCGCGCTACGCGTCGCCAGAGCAAGCGCTCGGATCGCCGACCGATTCCAAAACTGACGTGTATGCGCTCGCCCTCGTCATGATCGAGGCCGTCACCGGTGCAGTTCCGTTCGCGGCCGACTCCACCGTCGCGACGTTGTCCGGCCGTGTCGACAAGCTGCTCCCCGTCTCGGCCGACCTGGGGTCCCTCGCCTCGGTGCTCGAGCGTGCTGGTCGTCCCGAGTCGCCTGATCGATTCACGGCTGCCGAGTTCGGCCGAGCGCTCGTTCAGGCAGCACCTGGCCTGCCCAAGCCCGAGCCGATTCCGATTCTCTTCACCGGGACCTTCGATACGACAGCAATGCGTCGTCCGACCGACCCCACTGGTGGGGTCGAACGTCCGGCACCGGTCGCCGGTCTGGCCGGAGTCGACGAGACCGGAACATCTGCTGTCACAGGTGCCGCCGTGGTTGCTGGCGCCGCAGCGGGGGCGGTAGAAGCCGGTGCAGCGGCGCAGACTTTCGCAGCGGTGGTTCCTGGCGCAGATGTTGGCGCGGCACGGTCTGAGCGTGAACTGGATGAGATCCCGCCTGTCGAGGTCGACGCGGATGACGTCGCTGCCGAGGATTGTGCCGAACCCGACAACGAGTCAGACGGTATCGGAATAGTCGTGACAGGGCAGGAAGCCGCCGGACCGGAGAGTGTCGGACCCGAGAAAGCCAAGCTGGAGATTGCCGAGGAAGTTGAACCGACGATCGCCGAGGATCTGGACGCTGCAGACGGCGAGGTGGCTGCTGTGGTCGTCGGTGAAGTTGCAACAAGCGATGAACTGCCGATCGCGGATGAGCTGGCGGCCGGCGATGAGCCGCTTTCAGAACCGAAGCCGGAGATCTCGGAGGTTGCCGAAGTGGCAACTCACGCCGTTCCCTCTGCGGGACCTGACACGGACGCTCTGGCTGCGACAACCGCTCTCCCTGCTGTGCACGCCGATGCCGAGGGCGTGGCGAGCGGGGAGATCTACGATGAAGAGGCGGGCCGGCGGCGGCGAGGCCCCGTGATCCTGTTGATCATGCTGCTACTCGCCGGGCTGGCGGCACTCGGGTACGCGGGTTCACTGCTGTTGCAGACCAAGTCGTTTGAGGTGCCCGTGCTGGCCGGGGTCCCCGAAGACGAAGCCCTCAATCAGATCGCTGGCAACGGTTGGGAGATCGACACGCTCCGGGAGCGCAGCGACACGTTCCCCGAGTTCGACACTGTCATCCGCACCAGGCCCGGGCCGGGTATCGAACTTGATGAGGGCGAACCGTTCACTCTCGTGCTCAGTAACGGCCCAGAGTTCCGTACGTTGCCCGAGCTCGAGGCGCTGCCGTTTGATGCGGCGATTGCGGAGTTGGCCGGACTCGGCCTCAGTGGTGTCGAAGCACCCGAGCGCTTGTTCTCCGAGACCGTGGCACCGGAGTCCGTGATCGCATGGCAAGTCCAGGGCGATGCCGACGGCACCATGCAGGCTGGCGCCCAAATTCTGCCTGGCGAAACCATTGTCATGACATTATCGATGGGACCCGAACCACGGATTGTTCCGGATTTGACCGGCCAAACCGTTCAGCTCGCGACTGCGACGCTCGCCGATCTCCAACTCGAGCTCGCACGAGATGACGACCTGTTCAGCGACACCGTGCCAATCGGTCAGACCGTATCGCAGAACCCGGCGGTGGGTGCATCCCTCGAACGTAACGGCACGGTCAAGATTCAGGTATCCAAGGGACCCGACGTCGTGCCGTTCCCCGATCTGACCGGACAGACGTTCACCGATGCTCAAACACTGCTGACCAATACCGGCTACGTCATCGGCAGTCTCCTCGGCACGACCGAGGGCAGGTTTGTCGAGGCGACGATTGATGATGCCGACGTTCTCCCCGGCGACCTGCACCGACGCGGGACCCCAGTCGACCTGATCTTCCTGTAACGGCTCCAGACGAGATTGCGGGCCCCCGATGCAGCCTGGCTACGGTGCAGCCATGACCTCGTTGGACGGCCGCGTCGCCATCATCACAGGCGCAGGCCGGGGAATCGGGCGTGAGCACGCACTGTTTTTTGCTGCAGAAGGTGCGCGTGTCGTGGTGAACGATCACGGCAGCTCGAACGATGGCTCTGCATCAGGAGAATCACCTTCCGACGACGTTGTCAGTGAGATTCGCGACGCAGGCGGCGAAGCGGTCTCGAACACCGACGATGTCGCGGACTGGGCTGGTGCGGAGCGGCTCATCCAGACGGCGATCGACGCCTTCGGCGACCTCGACGTCGTGGTGAACAACGCAGGGATTCTGCGCGACCGGACCATCGTGAACATGACCGAGGCGGAGTGGGACGACGTGGTCGGGGTTCACCTTAAGGGCCATTTCGCGCCGACTCGTCATGCGGCTGTGTACTGGCGAACCGAGCACAAAGCGGGCCGCAGAAAGCGTCGCAATCTCGTGCACACGTCGAGCACTTCGGGGCTGTACGCAAACCCCGGTCAGGCGAACTATGGCGCCGCCAAGTCGGCGATCGCGACGTTCAGTCAGATTGCCGCGAAGGAATTGTCTCGCTACGACGTGGTGAGTAACTGCATTGCTCCGGGAGCTCGCACGCGGCTTACGCTTGCAAGTCCGGGCCTTGAGGACATCATGGCGCCGGCAGCATCCGGGTTCGACGAGTGGAGTCCTGCCAACATTTCACCGCTTGCCGCTTTCTTGAGCACAGCCGATTGCTCGCTGACCGGCGAGACGTTCCTCGCCCAGGGCGGGGTCGTCAAGCGACTCGACGGGTGGTCGACTCGTGAGACGCTTGAGCAGAGCGGCAAGTGGACGGTCGACGGGCTCACGAGAGCTTTCGCCGCTACTCGGTGATCTCCTTGATCTCCTGAGCGATCTTTTCGGTGAAGTCGTTTGTCGGCAGTGACGTCTGCATGGCCATCAACTTCATCATGTCGCCCTGGACCTTGATCTTGCCGTTCATGAACGACTGCATCGCCACGGCGGGGTCCTGATCGACGAACAGTGCCTTGGCCGTCTCGTAGTCGGTCGTCACGGTGACGTCGGCGTCATCGAGCAGCCCAAGTTCCATAGCGACCCGACCGGTTGTCGTGTCGAGGTGGCTGTTTACCTCGCTGTCACGAAAGGGAACGTCAGTGACCACCTGGTTTATTCGCAGGTCGGCTTCAACCTCGGGGACCTCGTCGGCGTACTTCGCGCGGATGGCGCGGGCGGCGTCCATCCATTCTTCTGACAAAAAGGGGTGAGCCATAGTGACCGACTGTAGTTGTCGCGCCCAGGGTCGGCACGGCCGCAGTGTGATGGAACGCGCCGAGGCTGAGAAAAGGCCCGACAGCTTCGGCGACCGGAACGCTCAGCGGTCGAGTTCAACGACGAGTGTCGACGTTGTGACCGACTCAAGGACGTCACTATCGATGTCGAATCCCATGCCGGGCGCGGTCGGCACGGTGACGTGGCCGTCGACGATGGTAATCGGGTCCGTCACGATGTCCTGGGCGTAGAACCGAGCTGATGCGCTGATGTCACCGGGCAGCGTGAACCCTGGCAGCGCGCCGAGTGCCGCATTGGCCGCCCGGCCGATTCCGGTCTCGACCATGCCGCCACACCACACGGGCACGTCCAAAGTGAGACACAGGTCGTGGATTCGGATGGCCTCGAGGTAGCCCCCCACTCGACCTGGCTTGATGTTTGCGATCTCGCAGGCGCCGAGTTCGATTGCGTCGGCGGTTCCCGCAGCCGACACCAGCGACTCGTCGAGACAAATAGGCGTGTCTACTTCGTCGGCGAGCCGGGCGTGCCCGATGATGTCTTCCTCGGGGAGGGGCTGTTCGATCAGTAGCAGGTCGTAGTCGTCCAGGCGCGCCAGGTGTCGGCCGTCGGTTCGTCGGTACGCGGTGTTCGCGTCGACTTGCAGCGGGACGTCAGGTCCGATGAGGTCACGGACTGCTGCCACGTGCTCGATATCGGAATCCGGTTCGATCTTAAGCTTGATTCGGACGTAGCCGTCGTCAACGTAGCCCTGCACCGTTTTAAGTAAGTCCTCAACCGAGTCGTGGATTCCGACGCTCACACCGCTCGGGATGCGACGGGGCCGCCCGTCGGAGTCGGTGGCAGTGCCGAGCAGGTCGGCGAAGGACATCCCGGCGGCACGAAGCTGAGCATCGAGAACCGCCGCTTCGATGGCGCCCTTCGCCATAGGGTGGCCGTGGACCGGTGCAAGCACGTCGCTGACATCAGCCGCATCGATCCCGGCGAGCGCGCGTGCCGCCAGACGCGGAAGAAGATGCTGCACCATTACGTGCTGTGACCCGTCGACGTACTCGGCGGAGTACGTCGGCTCACCGAGCGCAACGCACTCGCCCCATCCGTGAACAACCTCGCCGTCGAGTTCGGCTTCTATATGCACGATGAGGATATCTCGGTCGGCTTCGACGCCGAAGCTTGTGCGGAACGGTGTGACCAGCGGCATCGCGATCCGTCGCAGCTCGACACGTGACACGCGTACTGGTGGTAGCGATGTGGTCGAGTTATTCATTGCGCCGCCTCGACCACGTATTCACCCTGCTCGGTGAACCCGACGATTCGGCCGCCAAGTTCGAGCGCTCCCTGGAGGGCGGAGCGAGTCGAGCGGCGCCATTCTCCGACTGCCGCCGAGTCGGTTCGGCGAAGCGTGACAACGTCGTCGGGTGTCGGCACGAGCGTCCGTTCACCAACGCCGGGGCCGCTGTCGCTCTGCGCGCCCTCGCCGACGACGGGCCACGCCATCAGCAGGCGGTCGGATTCGTCGCCAGCATTGATCGCGTCTGTCATCGTTCCATAGAACGACGGCAAATACTCGTGCACCTCGGCACCGAGGATTTCGATGTTGAACCATGCGTTTCGGCGAACGAGCGGGTCGAAGGTCCATACGATCCACTCGATGTCGTGCTCCTCGGCCCAGCGGCGCTGGTGCATTTTCATCGCACGTCCGAGCCCCGAACGTCGGGCACCGGGGAGTAGGCCGGTGATGTGGCTGTGCAGCGCCGATCGGCCCTGGTGGCGAGCGAGGATGCCGACCGATGCACCCAGCATCCGTTCGTCGTCGCCACGTGTCTCGTATGCGGCGCTGACGTAGCCGCCCGAGTGGGAAACGGCCATCAAGATTTCAATCGACACGAGCTGGGCCACCGAACCCCACACCTGTTGAAAGACCTCTCCCAACTCGATCATCTCGTTAGCGGTGTGCAGCAGGCGGATCTCGATGTTGGCCAGCCCATGCGATGTCTTGGAGTCGGAGTGCTGCTCGTCACTGCCGTTGATGTCGATGGTGCTCATGTCAACTCGCAATTCTCGTACCTGCCACGTGCCACGTGCGACACGGTAGGCGGTGCCAACCGCAAGCGCCTCACAAAATCCCGGGGCTCACGTCGTCCGCAGCTGCGATGAATATCGTGTCGCGTGGCACTTGACGGATCGTTCAGGGAGGGGGAGCCAGCCCGCAGATCAGATAGGCAGTGCTCATGGCACGAATTCTGGTCACCGAAGAGATCGCCGAACGTGGGCTCGATCGTCTGCGGGAGGCCGGGCACGAGGTCGATGTCCGGCTCGGGCTTTCCTCCGAGAAACTTCTCGAGGTGGTGCCCGGTGCCGCTGCGCTGATCATCCGCTCCGCCACCCAGGTCACCTCAGAGGTGCTCGGAGCAGGCGCCGACCTGATGGCCGTCGGACGTGCCGGAATCGGACTCGACAATGTCGACGTCGCTGCAGCCACTGCCCAAGGGGTGATGGTTGTCAATGCACCGCAGTCGAACATCGTTTCAGCCGCCGAGCACACGATGGCCTTGCTGCTCGCGTCGGCCCGCAACGTTCCGCAAGCCCACGCTGCCCTGGTCGACGGTCGTTGGGAACGCAGCAAGTGGGAGGGCGTCGAACTCGTCGACAAGACCCTCGGTGTCGTTGGTCTCGGCCGCATTGGCAAGCTGGTCGCCGACCGAGCCAAGGCCTTCGGCATGCGTCTGGTCGCGTATGACCCATTTGTTTCCGAGGACCGCTCTCGCCAAATGGGGGTTGAGTTGCTCGATCTCGATCAGGTGGTGGCCGAGTCCGACTTCCTCACCGTGCACCTTCCCAAGACCCCCGAGACGTTGGGGTTAGTTAATCGCGATTTGCTCGTGAAGGCGAAAGCATCCCTGCGAATCATCAACGTGGCCCGTGGGGGCATCGTTCACGAGCAGGACCTGGCCGACTGCTTAAATGACGGCATCATCGCCGGAGCGGCGCTCGACGTGTTCTCGGCCGAGCCGATGACCGAGTCGCCGCTTTTCGCGATCCCGTCGGTGGTCGTCACGCCTCACCTGGGCGCAAGCACGCGTGAGGCGCAGGACAAGGCCGGCGACACCATCGCATCGATGATCGAGCTGGCATTGGCTGGCGACTTTGTCCCGTTCGCTGTCAACGTAAATGCGGCCGAGGCGAACGAGACGATCCGTCCGTTCCTGCCGTTGGCCGAGCGACTAGGGAGCCTCTTCGAATCCCTCGCCGGCGGCACTCCCGATGTTTTGGAAGTGTGTGTCGAGGGTGAGATCGCCGGGTACGACACGCGTATCCTCGAACTTGCAGTTCTCAAGGGATTCTTCGGGTCGATCACCGAAGATCCGGTCACCTACGTCAATGCGCCACAGCTCGCGAAGGATCACGGGCTCGAAGTCCGTGAGGTCACCTGCGCCACATCGGCCGACTACGTCAACTTGCTCACCGTCAGCGGTGGCGCTCACAAGATCAGCGGGACGCTCTCGGGCCCCAAGGCCGATCAGCGGGTGACGAATATCGATGGCGTTCCCTTCGACGTGCCGCCCGCTGACAACATGGTGGTGATCACCAACGACGACCGTCCGGGGGTGATCGGCACCGTCGGCACGTTGCTGGGCCACGCAGAGGTGAACATTGCAGACATGGATGTAAGTCGGACCGACGATGACAAGGCTGTGATGCTGATCGCTCCGACCAAGCCGGTCCCAGCCCCGGTTCTAGACGACCTCCGCGCTGCGCCGGGGATCGTCAATGTCAAAACCCTTTCCACTTGAATCGCTCCGCCGCCCGGTGACAGGACGGCGTCAGCAGGGGAGGGATTGAGCGGTGCGGATCGCCTCGGCTCGAGCTGCTTTGGCGAAGTCGTCGCCGTTGCCCGCATACAAGATGGCGCGTGATGAGTTGACAATCAGCTCGCGTCCGTTTGACCCGGCGCCGTGTTCCAGCACCGTGGCAGCATCGCCGCCCTGCGCGCCGACGCCGGGAACGAGCAGCGGGAGATCGCCGACGATTGAGCGGACCTCGGCCAACTCGTCCGGATAGGTGGCGCCGACGACGAGCCCACACTCGCCGAGGGCGGACCACTCGTTGGCTACTCGTTCGGCGACGTGCACATACAGCGGCCGGCTGTCGCTGACCAGCGATTGGAAGTCATCCCCACCTGGGTTACTCGTGCGGCACAGCAAGATGACACCACTGTCTCCGGGGTGATCGAAGAACGGCTCGATCGAATCGGTCCCCATGTAGGGATTGATGGTGACCGCATGTGCCAGGTAGCGGTCGAAGGCCTCGTGGGCGTATTGCGTTGCGGTCGATCCGATGTCGCCGCGCTTCGCATCAAGAATCAGCGTCGTATCGGGGTACTCGGTGCGGATATAGCTGCAAATGTTCTCCAGCGCGTCCTCGTCTCCCTGACTCGCAAAGTATGCAATCTGCGGCTTGAACGCGCACGCGAGATCGGCGGTGGCATCGATGATCTCCCGACAGAACCGTTCTGTTGCATCGGGGGCACGGGCGACCGATGCCGGGTATCGCGCAGGATCTGGGTCGAGTCCGATGCAGAGCATCGAGCCTGCTGCCGACCACGAACGTTCGAGCTGCGCATGGAATCCCACGGCGCAGCAACCTATCCGAACCGGGGAGCTCGACAGTCCGGCTCAACAGCGTGGCGAGATTGGCAGATCACTCGACGCTGATTGCGGCGGTGGGACACATGTCGGCCGCCTCACGGACTTTCTCGTGCAGTTCCTCGCCCGGCTCCTCCTGCAGGATGTAAAGGTAGCCGTCGCTGCGCACCTCGAAGACCTCTGGGCAGACCTGCATGCACGCGCCCGTGGATGCGCAAACGTCGAAATCGACCGTGACCTTCATGGTGAAACCCCCATCTCGCTGCTGAACTGCCGATCAGTTCTTCGCCTGACGGTAGCCGTCGGCACGCGCTGCGCTAGCACTCTGGTAGCAGCGCTCAGCCTTCGTGCGGTCGTAGAAGCGGCCGCCGGGGATGTGGAAGATCCCCGAGTTGTCGTTCGCCTTGATCGGATGGGAGATCGGGCATGTTCCGTCGTCGTCAGGCCCGATCCAGCCGCCGATGTCTCCGTCGCTGGATCGCGCCTCGGGAGCGTCGACGAGTGCGTTGACGAACGAGGCAGCAGCATTCGGTGTGGCGTCGGCTCTGCGGTCCCCAGCCGTACCTGTTGAGTCGGTCGTTGGGGGCCTGCTCTTGCCGGAATCGGCTGCCGGGGGCACGGGAACTGGTAACGGCGGCCATTCCGGCGGCCCAGCAGGTTCAGCGAGGTTACGGTCACGCCACGAGGAGTACACGACGCCACCGACTGCTCCGATCAGGAGCAACCAGAGTGATCGTCGGACCATCACTACGATTAATGCCATCTCGACCACCGTAGTCGGGCCAGGACGACCTACTTGGTGTGCCGCTCGAACGCCGCTAACACTGCGCGCAGACTGGCAGTCGTGATGTTCGGACTCTGCCCGACGCCCCAGCGGATGTCACCGTTGGCTCGGACGGTCTCGAGGTAGGCGACCGCCGTAGAGTCGGCTCCCTGTCCGATTGCGTGCTCGGCGTAATCGAGCACGTCGAACTCGTTGCCGACTCGGTCGCCAAACTCGCTGAGCAACGCAGCGACGAATGCCTCGACGGGTCCATCGCCCTCCCCGCGGATCGAAGTTGCTTCGCCTTTCACCTCGACCTGCGCCTGGATCACCGTGCGGCCGTCGTTGTCGGCGGAGCTTGTGTTCAGCTCGTGCGAACGCAACCGGAACGCTGGCTCCTCCGGAAGGTATTCCCATCGGAACTGGTCCCACATCAGGACCGGGCTGATCTCGGTCCCGGAGTCCTCGGTGATGTGCTGGATTGTCTTGGAGAACTCGATTTGGAGTCGGCGCGGGAGGTCGAAACCGTGCTCGGTCTTCATCACGTAGGCCACGCCGCCCTTGCCGGATTGGCTGTTGACCCGAATCACGGCTTCGTACGACCGACCGACGTGCTTGGGGTCGATCGGCAGGTAAGGTACGGCAAACGTGTCGTATTCGCCGGTGTCGGGATCGCGTCCCTTATCGAGTGCGTCCAACCCTTTCTTAATGGCGTCCTGGTGGCTGCCGGAGAACGCGGTGTACACGAGGTCGCCCACATAGGGGTGCCGAGGCGAGACGGGCAACCGATTGCAGTATTCGGCGACACGGCGCAGCTTGTCGATGTCGGTGATGTCGAGTTCGGGATCCACACCGTTCATAAAAAGATTCATGGCGAGGTTGACCACGTCTACGTTGCCTGTCCGCTCGCCGTTTCCGAACAGCGTGCCCTCAACCCGATCGGCGCCGGCCATCACGCCGAATTCGGCGGCAGCGACGGCACAGCCGCGGTCGTTGTGCGGGTGCAGCGAGACGATGACGTGTGCACGGTCTTTGATCGTGCGGCCGAACCACTCGATCACGTCGCCGTACACGTTTGGGGAGTAGCACTCGACGGTCGCCGGCAGGTTGAGGATGATCGGGTCATCGGCGTTCGGCTCGATGATATCCATCACCGCTTCGCACACCTCGATTGCGTAGTCGGGTTCGGTGAGGGTAAAACTTTCGGGGCTGTACTCGTAGCGGATCTCGGTGGATGAGCCGTCGGGTCGTTGCGGCAACCGAGCTTCGGCGGCCTTGCACATTGCTGCACCCTTGGCAGCGACTGACCTGATCCCGGCCCGGTCGAGGTTGAACACGACATCGCGCTGCAGCGGGTTCGTCGAGTTGTAAAAGTGGACGATTGCGCGGGGCGCGCCATCAAGTCCCTCATAAGTGCGCTCTATGAGCTCCTCGCGACATTGCACCAGCACCTGTATCCAAACGTCCTCGGGGATCAGGTCCTCTTCGATCAGTTGGCGCAAGAAATCGAAGTCGGGCTGGCTGGCCGACGGGAATCCGACCTCGATCTCCTTAAAACCCATGGCGACGAGTTCGGTGAACATGCGCATCTTGCGCGTCGGATCCATCGGATCGATCAACGCCTGGTTGCCGTCGCGCAGGTCGACCGAACACCACTGTGGCGCAGCGGAGATCACTGTGTTTGGCCAGGTGCGGTCCTCGAGGACGAGCGGGACGAAAGGTGCGTATTTGCCGAACGGCATCGGGGCCGGGGTGCTGGGTTGCGGTGGCATCAAGGTCTCCATCATCACATTGCGCATATTCAGAGTGTGGTCAGTACAAATCAGGCCGAAAAAAGAAAGAACCCCCGGCCTGGCGGGCGGGGGTGGGGGCGAACGCGGTGATGCGGCGTTCGCCCTACGTAAGCAGCAGCAAGCAAGTCGTAGAAGTTCGCATCTGGGCTCAGTGTACCAGATCCAGCTGGCGCCGGCCACGAGGCACCCCGTTGGAACGGGCCGTGACGGTACGCTGCGACCTACATGACATCTCAACAATCCCGGCGGGGCGCTCCCCGCGGACGGCGTACGCGACCTTCGGATTCCCATGATCGCGACCACGTGAACACTTCGAATCTCACGTCTATCACTGCGTTGCCTCCCGTCGAGGCTCCGACTGGTTTCTTCGACCTCGGCGTTCCAGCCCGCATCGACGATGGCCTCGCGGCATGTGGCTTCGCTCAGCCGTTTAACATCCAGACCGAGGCAATCCCGGTGGCGATGACCGGGAAGGACGTCTGCGGCCGCGCCAAGACCGGCTCAGGCAAGACCCTTGCGTTCGGCATTCCAATGCTTGCGCGCATAACCGACAAAGCCGCACCGATGAAGCCACTCGGTCTGGTGCTCGTGCCGACTCGTGAACTCGCAGTGCAGGTCGCTGAGGTCCTCCAGCCGGTTGCAGACCACGCCGGTATGAAGGTCATCCCGGTTTACGGTGGTGCCTCGCGTCACCATCAGGTTGAGGAGATGGCAAGGGGTGTCGAGATCGTGGTGGCAACGCCGTTGCGTCTCATCGATCTGATTAAGTCCGACGAGATCAACCTCGACGACATCCAGATTGTCACGCTCGACGAAGCCGACCGAATGGCCGACGACGGGTTCACACCGCAGGTCGAGTGGATCCTGCGCCACACCGGCAACCGCAACCAGACCATGCTGTTCTCGGCCACGCTTGATGGTGATGTCGGTCACCTCATTCGTGCGTATCAGACCGACCCTGAGACCGTCGCGATCGACGAAGCGACCGACACCGTCGGGAACATGAGCCACCTTTTCCTCGGTATTCACCACATGGATCGCGACAAGGTCATCGGTGCCATCGCCCGCGGTATCCCGAAGTTGGTGGTCTTCTGCCAGACCAAGCGGCAGTGCGATCGGGCCACGGAGAAGTTGCAGGATCTCGGCATCGATGCGATGGCCATTCACGGTGACCTTCAGCAAAAGACCCGTGAGCGGGTGATGCGTTCATTTGCCGAAGGCAAGCTGCAGGTGCTCGTCGCGACCGACGTTGCTGCCCGCGGCATCGACATCGACGACATCGGCGCCGTCATCCACTATGAGCCGGCCAAGGACGTGAAGGACTACCTCCACCGCTCCGGCCGCACTGCTCGTGCGGGTCGCGACGGGTGGGCGATCACGTTCGCCGAGTACAACCAGGTCACGCAGGTCCGCATCCTGCAGCGCATGATGAAGATGGAACCGAGCAAGCCGGTCGACGTCTTCTCGAACGATCACCGCCTCGAGAAGCTCGAGGCGTTCGGCGAGGACATCAAGACCTCGGCGATCAACCCCAGCAATCTTTGAGTGGTTGCTGGGGCTGGGCCGGAGAAGACGAGGCCGGCAGTTCGACGATGGGTGTGATCGGGCGGCGAATCCTCAATTCGCTGGTGCCACCCTCCGCCGCGTAAGCCGAAACGCAGTTCGCCGTCCGGCGGCGCATGTGTGACACTGCGGGCATGACGTCCCGGCCGGTGGTCTCCGCGCGTGCACTCGTCAAGCGCTTCGGTGGTTTCACCGCGGTCGACGGCATCGACGTCCAGATCGCTCCCGGTGAGGCGTTCGGGTTCCTCGGCCCCAACGGTGCCGGCAAGACGTCGACGATGCGGATGATCGGCTGCGTGTCGCCCGTGACCGACGGAGAGTTGCGGATCTTCGGGCTGGATGCGGCGACGAACGGACGCACGATCCGAGGTCGCATAGGCGTGGTCCCGCAGCTCGACCAGTTGGACAGCGAACTGACCGTCGTCGAGAACCTCTTGATCTACGGGAGGTACTTCGATCTCAGCCGGGCGCAGTGCCGGGCGAAGGCCGACGAGTTGATCGACTTCGTCCAGCTCGACGAGAAACGCATGAGTAAAGTCGACTCCCTGTCCGGCGGTCAGAAGCGCCGGGTGAGCATCGCCCGGTCGCTGGTCAACGACCCCGAGCTCCTATTGCTCGACGAGCCGACGACCGGCCTCGACCCGCAGGCACGTCACGTTCTGTGGGATCGGTTGTACCAGTTGAAGGAACGTGGGGCCACACAGGTGATCACCACGCACTTCATGGATGAAGCGGAGCAGCTTTGCGATCGGTTGGTCGTGATGGACGGTGGCCTGATCGTCGCCGAGGGATCGCCGCAGAGTCTGATCCGCGAACACGTTCGACGTGAGGTCCTCGAGGTCCGCTTCGGCTACGGACGCAATCAGGAGCAACTGCCGGCACTCGACGGCGTCGGGAGCCGGATCGAGGTGCTTCCGGATCGGTTGCTGATCTACGACGACGACGGCGAGGCGGCACTGTCCGAACTGCACCGGCGTGAGATCGTGCCGGACAGTGCGCTCGTGCGGCGCAGCAGTCTCGAGGACGTGTTCCTCAAGCTGACCGGCCGGACGTTGGTCGAGTGAGCCACGCGATCTCCTCGTGGGGTCCGGTACGGGTGTACTTCCGGGACTGGACGTACTTTCGGTTGGTTTGGCGGACGGCACTGTTCGGCTCGGTTGCGCAGCCACTCATGTATCTGTTGGGGGTTGGGCTCGGGATCGGTGAACTCGTCGACAGCGGCCCGGGCGGTACCGACGCCCTCGGTGGGGTCTCGTACTTCGCGTTCTATGCGACGGCGTTGCTCGCCACGACTCCAATGTTCGTCCTCGGTCAGGAGGCGCTGTGGCCGACGATGGACGTTTTCACCTGGTCGCAGGCACACCAGGCGATGATCGCCACGTCGCTGACCTCGCGTGACGTCGCACTCGGCAAGGGTCTGTATTACTCGCTTCGCGGGATATTCACGTGCACCGGGGTTGCGCTCGTGCTCGCGTGCTTTGACGACACGCGATCGTGGGGCCTCGTCGCAGCCGTTCCGGTCGGCGTGCTGACCGGGCTCGCGTTCGCCATGCCGATCGCCGCGTGGATCGCCACCCGTCAGACCGACAACTCGTTCTCGGCAGTCCTGCGTTTCGGCATCATCCCCATGTTCCTCTTCGGTGGCGCCTTCTATCCGGTCGACCAGTTGCCGTCCGCGCTCGCCGTCATGGCGCGGATGACGCCGATCTGGCACGGGATCGCGTTGTGTCGGGGCCTCGTTCTCGGAGGGCTTGACGCCGCCACCGGAATCGTCCACCTCCTCGTGCTGCTTGGTTTCGTCGTCGCCGGGAGCGTGGCGGCGGCGATCAGCTTCGATCGGCGGCTCCGCCCGTGAGCGCAGCGTCGCTGCCGCTGCGCATCGTCCCGTCGGTGTTGTTCGACATTCATCGTCCGCAACGGATGATGGAACGCAGCCTGTACGTGTACAAACGCGGCTGGATGGTGCTCCTGAGCGGGTTTGTCGAGCCGCTCTTCTACCTGCTGTCGATCCGCGTCGGGCTCGCAGCGCTCGTCGGCGACGTCGAAACCGGGGGCGTGCTGGTTCCCTACGACCAATTCGTGGCACCGGGCCTGATGGCGGCGGCCGCGATGAACGGGGCGATCTTCGAGTGCACGGCGAACGTTTTCTACAAGATCAAGCACTCGAAGCTCTATGACGCGGTCCTCGCAACGCCGATGTCAGCTGGCGACGTCGCGTTCGGCGAGATCAGCGGTGCCGTCGTGCGGAGCGCGATCTACTCGGTGGCATTCGCACTCACGATGTGGGTGCTCGGGATGGTCGAGTCGCCGTGGTTCGTGTTGGCGATCCCAGCGGCGACCTTGATCGGCCTTGCGTTCGCGTCGCTCGGAATGGCGCTCACCACATTCATGCGATCGTGGGAGGACTTCGAATACGTGCCGGCGATCACCCTCCCGCTGTTCTTGTTCTCGACGACGTTCTACCCGATCTCCCAGTACGGGCAGTGGAGCTGGGTCGTCGGGTTCAGTCCGCTGTATCACGGTGTCGAACTCGTGCGGGCGGCGAACCTCGGGCAGTGGGACGCCTCAATCGTCGGGCACGTTGCCGTGCTGGTCGCGCTCTCGTTCGTGGGCGTGACGGTTGCCTCACGACGCATCGCGCGGCTCCTGCTGACCTGATTTCTCGCCGGTACGGTGAGTGCGGTGACTATCGACGACCTCGCAACACTCGACGCCTCCGCTCGGCAGATCTGAGGCAGACATGGTCACCCGAGCCGGCTTCCGTGAACGCGTCGCGTCGCGTCCACTGCTCTTCGATGGCGCCACCGGCACCGTGCTGCAGAGTCGGCGGACCGGGCCGGGTCACGGCTTCGACGGGTTGAACCTGACCGCGCCTAACGTCGTGGCCGGTGCGCACCGGGCGTACGTTGCCGCGGGGGTCGACGTGGTCGAGACAAACACGTTCGGAGCGAACCGGTTTCGCCTCGATGAGCACGGGCTCGGCGATCGTGTTGCCGAGGTCAACTCGGCAGCGGTGGTCATCGCCCGCGATGTCGTGGCGGGAACCGACGTCTGGGTTGCCGGGTCGGTGGGCCCGCTCGGAGTTGTGCTCGCGCCGATCGGGCGCGTGATCGAGGCCGATGCCCGAGCGGCGTTTGTCGAGCAGATTGGTGCGCTCGTCGCAGCCGGGGTGGACCTCGTCGTGATCGAGACGATGCCGTCGATCCGCGAGGTGGAAATCGCTGCGCGTGTTGCTCGTGAAGTCGCACACGACGTCCCGATTATCACGATGATGACCTTCGTGGACGACGACCGGACCATCCTCGGTGCGGGCGCTGCGGAAGTTGCGCGGCAACTTGCCGACCTCGACGTCGATGCCGTCGGCGTGAACTGCAGCAGCGGTCCGAACCAAGTGCTCCGGCTCACCAGTGCAATGCGTCACGTTGCTCCGGATGTCGCGATTGCCGCGATGCCGAATGCTGGATTCCCCGAACGAAATTCGTCGGGACGCGTTGCGTACCCGGCGACCCCCGAGTATTTCGCCGACTATGCCAGCGCCTTCGTCGACGCAGGGGTCTCCATCGTCGGCGGCTGCTGCGGCACCTCGGACGAACACGTCGCCGCGATGCGTCGAGCCATCGACCAGGGGCTCCCGTCGACGATTGTCCAATCGCGAGCACCGATCGTGTCGAGCGAGGAGGTCGAGTCGGTCTCGGCCGATCCGCCGACGGAACTTAAGCAGGCGCTGCAAACCGGACGGTTCGTCACGACGGTCGAGATGCGGCCGCCGAAAGGCATCGCGACACAGAAGATGGTCGCGAGCGCGGCGATGCTCGGCGAGGCCGGTGCCGACTTCCTCGACATCGCTGACATCCCATTGGCGCGGATGCGGATGAGCGCGTGGGCTGCGGCCCACCTCGTTCAGACGCACGCGGACATCGAGACCATTCTCCATTTCCCAACGCGTGGGCGGAACCTGTTGCGCATCCAGGCCGACCTGCTCGCGGCTCACGCACTCGGGGTGCGGAACCTGTTTGTGACGATGGGCGACCCGGCACGGATCGGGGACTACCCGGACGCCTCCGACGACTACGACCTGGCGTCGACCGGGCTGATCAAACTGCTCAAGGAACGGATGAATGTCGGGCTCGACCAGGCGGGAGCGCTGCTCGATCAGCCGACGCACTTCACCATCGGCTGTGCGACGTCGTTGACACCGTCGGACCCGGGGCGGGAGGCGGCGCTGCTCGCCAAGAAGATCCGTACGGGTGCCGACTTCGCGCTGACCCAACCGTGTTTCGACGCCGACAGCGCCCATTCGTTCATCGAACGACACCGCACGGTTAGTGACGGTGCCACGATCCCGCTGCTGCTTGGCATCCAGCCGCTGTTCAACGCGCGCAATGCTGAATTCCTGCACAACGAGGTTCCTGGCATCCGGATCCCGCAGCGCTACCGCGACCGGATGCGCTCCGCCGACGATCCGACGACCGAGGGCGTTGCGATCGCGCTGGAGATCGTCGAGGAGCTGCGCGCCGACGTCCAGGGCGTGTACATCATCCCGGCGTTCGGGCGCTATGACCTCGCCGCCGACCTCCTCGACGCCGTCGTCAGCTGAGCCGGCAAAGCCTCAACCGAGGGCGAAAGGGTCACCCAGTCGGACCGTGCCGCCGGAGGTGACCGTTGCGGAGATGCCGCACCGTTCGCGCAGTGCTTTCTTCGCGCCCGGACCGAAGAATTCGTCCATCAGTTCGCATGGCGCGCAATCCCGCCAGACCGCGAACTCGACAGCGCCGATTCGAAAGACAGCGCCGTGCGTTCGGGGGAGCGCCGGCGTGTCGACGACGATGTTTCGCCGAGTTCGAGCGCCGTCGATGTGGTCGACGCCGTGCAGTGCAGCAGCCTCGGCGAGCTCGCCGGTGCAGACAATCGTGACCTGCCGGCGCTTGCCGGCGTGGCGATCTCCAATGATGCCGACGTCCGTGACCAGGTCGATCTCGGCACGCTCGTCGAGTTCGGCTCCGTGGGCGCTGGCCGTCGTCAGCGCCCGGACCGCTCCCGTCCGGGGCATCAGTCGGTACGTCTGGCCACGAAGACGGGGATCTCGCGGTCCGTCTTGTCTTGATACTCGGCGTAGGGCGGGTAGATCTCAACCCCGCGGCCCCACCACGCTTGCCGCTCGTCGCCAGTGACGATTTCGGTCCGGTAGTCGTGCGGCTCGGCGCCGTCCTGGATCTCGACGAGCGGCTCGGCGACGAGGTTGTGGTACCAGCCCGGGTGCGCTGGGTCGCCGCCCTTCGATGCGATCAGCGCGTATTCACCGTCGTGCTCGACGCGCATCAACGCGAATTTGCGCAGCTTGCCGGAGCTGGCGCCCAGGCTCGTGATGATCACGATCGGGATGCCGGTGTCCATGAGGGTGTTCGCCTCCTGACCTCCGGTGCGTTCGTATGTCGTGACCTGTTTGGCGACCCAGTCCCAGGTGCTCGGTACGTACTCTCCACTGTGGGGCATGAGATCAGGGTAGGTCAGTCGGGGCGGTCATTTGGGGGCGGTCATTGAGTGGTCACGGTGGCGAGCGCCATCACCATCGCCAGCACGATGAGACCGGCCGCGAAGAGCCGCATGACCGGTCGTCGAGGTGTTGCCGCCTCGTACGCAGTCTGGGTGACTGCGGCGTGGTCGGTCGCTGCGTCGCTCACGGCTTCGATCCACTCGGAGATGCTCGCATGGCGTTCGGCCGGATTGGCCGACAGCCCGCGGCGGAGCTCGAAGGCGAGCGGCTCGGTACCGGAAGGCTCGGGTGCGGTCGCCTGATGCGGACCGTTCGGAACCAGGATTCGGTGCCACTCGCTGCCGAACGCTGCGCGCCCGATGACCCCTGATGCTGAGTACACGTCGGTGCGACCATCGATTGCAGCTCCGGGAATTCGCTGTTCGGGCGCTGTGTAGGCGTCTGCTTCAGCAGCGGCGGCGAGGTGGCGCTGCTCGGTCTCGAGTGCGAGCCCGAGGTCGGTGAGTAACACCTGCTCACCGGGCGCCACGTTCCGGATCAACACATTGCCGGGTCTGATGTCACGGTGGACGAGACCAGCGGAGTGCACGACCACGATTGCCGCGCCCAATTCAGTCACGAGCCATTCGATCTCGGCCGGACCGAACGTCTGTTCATCTTCCAGACGGTCCTCCAGGGCTCCGCCATCGATGAGTTCCATCACTAAGTAGGGGCGTCGCTCAAACTCGCCGGTGTCGTACACAGTAACGATACGGTCGCCCGAGAAACCACGAAAGGTTTGCACTGCCGCGACGAAATCAGCTCGCAGCTTGGGGTCCTGAGCGTGCGGCTCGGCGAGCACCTTGACAGCAACGTCGACGCCGAGCGCCGGGTCGTGAGCGCGGTAGACAACGGCACGCATACCGGATCCGAGCACCCCCAGGACCCTGCGGGATCCGATGCGATCGGGTAGGACCGGTTTGCTCATTTCGTCGGTCGTCTCGATGCTTCGAAGCTATCTGTGCGACGTCATTCGAGAATCTAATTCTCCGTCAGCATTCTCTCACCAGGGTGTGATCTACCGATTCACGCCAGACGGCGGAGTTCGGCGTTGCGCACGTATGTCGTGATGACTATTCCCAGGCTGGACGTGGCGGCCAGGCTGATCGCTGTGCCAGTTCCGATGGCCGTCGCCAGCAACCCGAGGATGAGCGCGCCGATGGGGAACAGCCCCTGCGCGACCAACGTGTACACGGCCATCACCCGACCCATTAGTGGTTGCGGCGTCCTCGCCTGGATCAAGCCCTGGTTCATGTTGATGAAAAAGCCACCGGCAAGTCCCATCACGAGCGAGAGTCCAACGACGACGGCGAAGCTGTTGGCGAATCCGATCAGCAGGGTCATCGTGCCGCCGACCATCATTGCCCGCTGGAACACGGCGCCCTTGTTGGCCATGTCGCCTTTGCGCATCAAAAACAGTGATGAGATCGCGATGCCGATGCCCATAACGGCGAACGGGACCGCTGCGTCACCGGCGTCACGACCCAGTTCGGACTTCACGTGCGCCTGCAACGTGACCATCACGGCCGGGTTCACCGTGAGGCTGCTGGTCAGCAGGAGACCGAAAAGTGTCTTCAGCTGCGAGTCGTCGAGGATGTGGTGTACCGCGTCGCGTACCTCAGCCACGACCGACCGTCGATCGCGTTCCTCCTCATGGGTCGGGACCTCGAGCAGCAGAAGGAACACCGTGCCGAAAACCAGCAAGCCAGCTTGGAACCAGAATGCCCCTTCGAAACCAAACCGGTCGCCCACAACCTTGACGAGCACTGGCCCGAGGATTAGCGACAGAGTCATAGCGATTGCGTTGAGCGCAATCGCACCGAACAGTTGATCTCGGCCAACGAGCGCAGGAACCAGCGCCGAACGCACAGGCTGGCCGACTGCTGAGGCGGTGCCGGCAAGCAGGGTCGCGATGATCACCCAGCCCATTTCGATGTGATCAGATCGGATCAGCAGCGCAGTTCCTGCCATTACGGCGGCGGACGCAAGCTGCGTGCCGATGAGCAACCGACGGCGGTCGTGTCGGTCGGCCCACACGCCGGCCTGAAGCACGACCAGTGCAGTGGGGATACCGAGCGTGAATGCGACGAGCCCTTGTGCGCCCTCGTCGCGGAGCAAGAGATCAAGAACGATCCACCCGAAGGCGAATCGCTGGGCGTTGACAACGAGGAAGAATGGAATGTTGTTCAGCCACAGCAGCCGGAAGGGCCTAACGGTGAGCGCATTTGCCGTGTGCTCGTTTTCTGTCCCCGTCATCGCCACGCGCCGACTTTGGCAGACCGGTGGTGGGCTCTGCGATGCGGACCGCAGTGTGGCAGTCTCGCGTTTTGTGAGCACATTCAAGGCCCTTGTCCTTCGCGAATCCGAGAAGGGAAACCCGAAGTCTGCTGCTGCGTCGATTGAGGATCTGACCGACGACGATTTGCCGACGTACGGTGGTTCGGAGATGGTGACTGTCGATATCGACTGCTCGTCGCTCAACTACAAGGACGGTATGGCGCTGACCGGCAAGGGTCGGATCATCCGGTCCTTTCCGATGGTTCCCGGTATCGATTTCTCAGGGACCGTGGTGTCGTCGGAATCTGCCCGCTTCGCACCGGGTGATGGCGTAGTGCTGACCGGTTGGGCTGTGGGGGAGCGATACTGGGGAGGCTACTCGCAGCGTCAGCGGGTGAAGGCCGACTGGCTTGTTGCCCGCCCGGCGTCGATGACCAGTGTGCAGGCAATGGGCATCGGGACTGCGGGGCTCACCTCGATGTTGTGTGTTCTTGGCCTGGAAGGCGGAGCTGTTGCACCCACCGACGGGCCGGTCGTCGTGACCGGAGCGGCTGGCGGTGTCGGCAGCGTGGCAATCGCGTTGCTAAGCAATCTCGGGTACGACGTGACCGCGGTGACCGGTCGACCCGAGGAACACGATTATCTCCGGTCGCTCGGTGCGGCGGCGTTCCTGACCCGCCAGGAGATGTCGGAAGCCCCGAAGCCGCTCGAAACCGAGACATGGGCGGGAGCGGTGGATGCGGTCGGCTCGACAATGCTCGCCAAGATCATCGCCCAGACCAAGTATCAGGGTGTCGTCACCGCCTGCGGGTTGGCCGGAGGCGTCGACCTGCCGAGCACGGTGATGCCATTCATCCTGCGCGGTGTGCGGCTCCAGGGAATCGACTCGGTGAGTGCGCCGCTCGCCGACCGTGAGGCGGCCTGGGCCCGACTCGCCACCGACCTCCCGGCTGATCTGCTCGACGCGATGACCGACGTCGTGCCGATGAGCAGGTTGCCCGAGCAGGGTGCTGCGATCATGGCCGGACAGACGCGCGGCCGCCTCGTCGTCGACCCCGCCACCTGAACGCTTTATCCGGTGTCAGGCACCGGATAAAGCAGATCAGCGGGGGAGGTAGGAGGGTCGCTGGTCCTCGTAGGCGTCGATGGCGCCGGCCTTGCCCATGGTGATGCCGATGTCGTCGAGTCCGTTGAGGAAGCGATGCTGCACATCGGACGGCATCGGGAAGGCTTCGTCGATCCCGGCAGCAGGCACTTCGACCTTGAGTTGCTCGACATCGACCAGGATGGAGGTCTGCGGGTCGGCCTCGATTGCGGCCCAGATCGCTTCGGCCGTGGCCTCGGGCACCACGACCGGCACAAGGCCGTTCTTGGTGCAGTTGTTCTTGAAGATGTCGGAGAAGCTCGGCGCGATGACGGCATCAAACCCGTACTGCTGGATCGCCCAGACGGCGTGCTCACGTGACGAGCCGACACCGAACGCCGGCCCTGCAACGAGGATGTTTGCGCCGCTGTAGCGCTCGTCGTTGAGGACAAAGTCCTGTTCGTCACGCCAGGCCGAGAATAGGCCCTTCTCGAAGCCGGTTCGCTCGACCTGTTTCAACCAGACCGCGGGGATGATTTGGTCGGTGTCGACGTCGCTGCGCTTCAGGGGGACACCGGTTCCGGTGATGATCTGCACAGCTTTCATGACTGGCTCCCCTCCAGGTCGGCGGGCGTACAGAACGTCCCTTTCACAGCGGTGGCCGCGGCGACGGCGGGGGAGACGAGGTGGGTCCGTCCGCCCGGTCCCTGACGGCCCTCGAAGTTGCGGTTTGAGGTCGAGGCTGCCCGCTCGCGGGGAGCCAACTTGTCGGGGTTCATCGCGAGGCACATCGAGCAGCCGGGCTCGCGCCAATCAGCTCCGGCAGCGATGAAGATCTCGTCGAGTCCTTCCTTGAGCGCCTGGTTCCTGACCCGGTGGCTGCCGGGCACGATCATCACGCGCGGCACGGTGACCGTGCGGCCCTGCATCACGGCGGCCGCGGCTCGGAGGTCCTCGATTCGGCTGTTCGTGCACGAGCCGATGAACACCGTGTCGACGCTCACGTCGCGCATCGACGTCCCGGCTTCGAGGCCCATGTAGTCGAGTGCGCGCTGCACGGTTTCCTGTGTTGTTGGGTTGTCGAAACTCATGGGGTCTGGGATCGGTGAGTCGATCGACGCGACTTGTCCGGGGTTTGTGCCCCAGGTGACGTGTGGTTCGATCCGGGTGGCATCGAGGACGACTTTGGAGTCCCAGACAGCGTCGTCGTCGGAGAAGAGTTGATTCCAGTCGGCTACAGCGGCGTCCCAGTCGGCATCGGTGGGCGCCTGGTCGCGTCCCTTGAGGTAGTCGAAAGTGGTCTGATCTGGTGCTATCAGTCCCGCCTTGGCACCGGCTTCGATCGACATGTTGCAGACGGTCATCCGGCCCTCCATCGACAGGGCGCGAATCGCGGAGCCGCGATACTCGATGACGTGACCGAGTCCGCCGCCTGTGCCGATCTCACCGAGGATCGCAAGGATGACGTCCTTGGCCGTGACACCGGGTTGGAGATCGCCGTCGACAGTCACCGACATCCACTTCGGCCGCTCCTGCGGGAGTGTCTGGGTCGCGAGGACGTGCTCGACCTCACTCGTGCCAATGCCGAACGCGAGCGCACCGAACGCACCGTGTGTCGCCGTGTGTGAGTCACCGCACACGATCGTCATGCCGGGCATCGTGCGCCCCTGCTCGGGGCCGATCACGTGGACGATGCCCTGGTCGGGGTCGCCCATCGGGAAGTTGGTGATACCGAACTCGGCGGTGTTCACCCGGAGCGTGTCGACCTGCTTGGCCGAGATCGGATCAGCGATCGGCTGATCGATGTGCTCGGTCGGGACGTTGTGGTCCTCGGTCGCAATGGTGAGCTCGGGGCGGCGCACCGAGCGTCCGGTGAGTCGCAGGCCGTCGAAGGCCTGCGGGCTCGTGACTTCGTGGACGAGGTGGAGGTCGATGTAGATGAGGTCGGGTTCGCCGTCACCCGACTGGACGAGGTGGCGCTCCCACACTTTTTCCGGCAGTGTTTGTCCCACGGGTTCTCTCCTCGGTCAATCTTGCGCTATCCCATCATATGGGATACGTTTCTCTGGATATGAACATCGTAACCGGTGTGGGCGTGCTTGACAAAGCGATGACCATTGTGCATTCGATTGCCGAACGCCCCCAAGCACTGACGCAGCTGCAGGAGTCGACTGGCTTCCCGCGGGCGACGGTTCACCGTCTGGCCACGGCGTTGGAGTCGCACGGCCTGCTGCGCCGAGATGCCGAAGGTCGCTTCGAACTCGGTCACGGGCTGGTGGCACTCGGCCACGCCGCGCAGACGCGGTTTCCACTTGTCGAGCTTGCCCGGCCGATCCTGTCCCAGTTGCGGGACCGCACCGGCGAGAGCGTGCAGTTTTTCGTCCAGGAGGGCACCCAGCGGCGATGCGTCCTGTCGCTCGAAACCCCACATGGGTTGCGTTGGATCGTGCCCGAAGGTTCGGTGTTTCCGCTCGATGCCGGCTCGGCGGGGCGGGTGCTCTCCGGAGACGCCATCGATGGCTGGGTCGAAAGCATCGGCGAGCGTGAGCCCGGTGTCGCCTCGGTCAGCGCCCCGGTCGCAGGTTCGGGCGAGACCATCATCGCTGCCGTCTCGGTGAGCGGCCCGATCGAGCGGCTCAGTCAGCAGCCCGGCGAGCGCTTCGGTGACGCGGTGATCGCAGCAGCCGCCGAGCTGTCACGTGCGCTCGTCACCTGAGGCGAACCTCAGCTTAGGTCGATTCGCCGCCCGGCTTCCAGAGCGTCGCAACGAGGTCGCGCTCCAGCGCCTTCTCGACGACCTCGGCGGGCACGTCGATCGCGGCGTGATCTTTGATCATGGCAGCGGCGTTGGGTCGATCTACGGCATCGATCCATGACTCGGCCTCCCACAGCGCCCCGCGGCGCAGCGCCTTTGCGCAATGCACATAGGCCTCCTCCACGGCGACCACGACGACGACCTTGGCCGGGCGGCCTCCGACGGCGAATCGCTCGCCGAGGTCCGGATCTGTCGACAGCTGCGCCACGCCGTTGATGCGGAGCGTCTCGTTCAGCCCGGGGATCAGGAATAGCAGTGCGACGCGAGCGTTGTCGACGACGTTCTCGAACGAATCGAGTCGGTTGTTGCCCGAGTAGTCGGCCCACCCGACGTGGTGTTCATCGAGCATCTCGACGAACCCGGGGGCGCCGCCCTTCGGCGAGCCATCGCAGCGGCCGTCGCGGTCGGCGGTGGAGAGCACGAAGAACGGCGACTTCGCAAGGAAGTCGCGGCAGTGCTCGTCGAGTGCCCCGATCACCTTGGTGACTGCACCCCCCGCCGCTGGTCGATAGAACTGGCGGAGGTCACCGACGGACTCGATCGTCATGCGGGTCATCATCGCGCGGTTGGGTTGTGAACGCGCTCGCTTGAGTCGTTGAATGCCGGATGGCCTGACGATCCGAACAGCCCGACGGCTGTTCGGACTACGCAGCGTTGACCGTAGTGGTGTTCAGGGTGGGTGCCGCCTGGCGAGCGATCCGCCACAGCGCGACGGCGATGGGGATCTGCAGTGGGAGCCGAACCCAGTTGACGACGCGGCCGGCTCCAACAGCGGTTCCGACCGACCGCGACATCTTGCCGTCGACCGGTTTGACCTCGACGTTGTTGATCGCCATGTCGATGTTGGCCGGGAAGACAGCAACGACGAGGGCAATCAGGCTCAGCGCCGACGCTCGACGGGTGCGTGCCGGCAGCAGCCCGAGCCCGAGCGCGATCTCGGCCGCCCCGCTGACAGAGTTGGCGAGGCGCTTGTCGCGGAACCACTCGGGCACGATCGACTCGAAGAAGTCGGGTCGGGCGAAGTGCATCACCCCGGCTCCCGTGAAGAATGCTGCGGCAAGGCTGGTCGATGGTCGTGGCACCGTCCCATTCAACTCGACGCGCATCTCGCCTGACTGCTCAGGCTGCCACGCGTGCCGAAATGTTGCGGTTCAGTATGTTGCGACCAGTTCGATCACGAAGATCATGTCGGTGTCGGCAGGTAGCCCGCCCTGAGGGTTGCCGTCGGGCCCGAACCCGTCTTCGGGCGGGATGATGATCGCTCGTCGGCCGCCGACCTTCATTCCGTCCATCCCTTCGAGTAGACCGGGCAACAAGCCCTCCTCGAACGGGATCTGGACTGGGTCGCTCCAGTTGCTCTCGATCGCAACGCCGTTGTCGCCTCGAAAGTTTACGTAGAGGATCAACGCTGTGTCGCCCTGTTTGAGCTCGGGTCCGTCTCCCACTACGAGGTCCACGTATTCAGTGGCTGAGACACCCTCGGCTGTCGACAACGGCACGCCTGGCTCGGTCGGGGCGTCCTCGGGGTCGACGCTGGCGACCACGGCGCGGACGTCGATGACAAACGTGAGCGATTCGTTCTCCCCGATGACTTCTCCGCGAGGGGCCTCGCCGTACGCCAGGTCGGACGGAATATCGAGTTGCACCTGTTCGCCGGTTTGGGCACCGACCAGACCCTCCTCCCAACCTTGGATTACGCTTCCGCTTCCGAGGACCACTGGGAACGGCTCGCCGCGGTCGTAGCTGTTGTCGAATTCCACGCCATCGGAGGAACGGACACCTACATAGTCGACGATCACGGTGTCGCCGTCCGCAGCGGCGTTGCCGGTGCCTGCGACGATCACGGTGCGGTCGAGTTCGGTCGGAAGCTCCTCAGGTAATTCGACCTCTGGCTTGTCCGGATTCTCTGCAGGGATCGGTGTTGCAGCGGTCGACGGGATCTCCGCATCGCCCTCGGCGTCTGCCTCGGTGGTATCCGGCTCACCGTCGGACTTGGAGTCCGAGCCACCGCATGCAGCGAGTGAGAGGGCGGCAATCGTGGCAAAGAGCAGTGTTCGGCGCATTGCGACGACGTTATCGCTCGTCTGCGTCGCGGTGAGGTCAGCTCGTGGCTGGATGCCCGACCCGTTGGAGCCACTCGGCCTCGGCCCGGCCGAGCTCCGTTGATGGTGCGGCGTCGACGAATGGCCATAGCTCGGACGCGATTCTGCGGTAGTTGCCGGACGCTCGGAGTTCGCCGAGCAATGCGTAGAGACCGAGGTTGATTCGTTGGATGAAGACGAAGGCTCGGGGAACTGTTGCGTACTGGCTGATCGGGCTGGTGCGGTCGAACGTGTGGCGCACGACCGAGTTGGCGTATTCGCGTGTCCACGTCATTTCGACGTCGTCGCGGACCGTGTCGTAGAACAGCGAAAAGTACTCACCGACTTCGTCGGTGTCGACTGGAGCGCCGGGAAGCAGCATCCCTGCGGACTCGACGATCCGGCGGAACGCAGTGGCGTCGTGATCGACCGCGGCGGCTTCGACCATTGATCCGAACATGATGAGTTCGTCACGGGTGAAGTGCTTGACCAGCCCGAAGTCGAGGAAGGTCACGGTTCCATCTTCGTGGAACAGGTAATTGCCGGGATGTGGGTCGCCGTTGAACGCACCGAATCGGTAGAGCGATCGAAAGACGAATCGGAAGATGATTTCTCCAACTCGGTCCCGGGTCTCCTGACCGCGATCGAGCATTTCGGACCAGCGGTATCCGGTGGCCAGCTCTGTCGTCAGAACTCGTTTCGTCGAGTGGCTGTCGATTACCGCTGGGATTCGGATGAACGGGTGATACCGGTAGTAGTCGGCGAACAGCTTCTGGTTCTCGGCCTCGAGTTCGTAGTCGACTTCGTCGGCCAGGCGAATTTTAATCTCGTCGACCATCTCTGCTGGGTCGAGCCCGCCGAAGCTTTGTTTGAGGAGCGCGCCGAGCATGTCGGCATTGCGCAGATCGGACGCGATTGCTTCGCCGACGCCCGGGTACTGCACCTTGACAGCGACAGCACGTTCCGCCCCGTCGTTCTCGCGCACGATCGCTCGGTGAACTTGCCCGATCGACGCAGCAGCGATCGGTTCGTCGTCGAACTCGATGAACAGCTCGTCGATCGGTCCCCCGAGCTCTGACTCGACGGTGGAGCGTGCCAGAGTGGCCGACATCGGAGGAGCGTCCGACTGCAGCTGGGCGAGTGCCAGCCGAAGCGGTTCGGGCAAGCCGTCGTCCAGGTAGCTGGCCATCTGACCGAGCTTCATCAACGCGCCTTTCATCTGACCGAGTTCTTCGGCGACCTGCTCGGCCGTTCGGAACTCGCGCGCACGATCCAATGCATCTCGTCTTTCGGCCGATGCGAAGGTCTTGCGTGCCGCAGTTGTTGCGTAGGTGCCGCCGACTCGCGCCCCCATGCGCGCGAGGCGGGCGTTGCGTCCCAACCACGAGGTGCCGAGTCGTCCGCCGGCGTCGCGAGCTTCGAGCAACGCAACGCCGAGCCCGACGAGTGCTGCAAACCCGAAGGCGACAGCGGCGAGACGTGATCGGAGCCACTTCATCAGGTTTTCGCATGCACTGAGGAGATCGCCCGCACGAGCGTGGGTGAGAATTGGTCCGCTTCTTCGACGACGGCGTCATGATCGCCGTCGATCCGGTACACCTCGGCGTCGGGGAGCGCATCAAACAGCAGCGTCTGTCGACGTTTGCTTACGGTCTGATCGCGCATCGTGACGACTAACGATGTCGGGACGTCAACGTTGCTGATCCACGGTGTCGAGTCGAACGCGCCGATGGCGGTGCCCGCCTCAAGGAGCATTCGCCAGTCGTGGCCCGATGCCTCTTCGACCGCCCACGGATCCCACTCGCGCGCTTTGCGTTGGAGGTAGAGCTGGTCGGTCAGCCAGAGACGGGCTTGTTCGGGCGTGATTCGGGCAAGTGCAGCGAGACCGCTGGCGCCCAGAAATGACAGTCGTTCGAGCCGCTCGACCGAGAACACTGGCGCGGTTGCGCAGAGCACGAGTCCGAGAACGCGCTCACGGTGGCGTCGCCAGATCAGTTGAGCGACGGGGCCGCCCATTGAGTAGCCGACGGGGACGAACTCCTGAATACCGAGTTCGTCAGCGACAGCTACGGCGTCGTCGGCACAGTCCTCGAGACGGAACCGTTTCTTCGAGCGCAACCCTGCCCCGTGACCACGGTGGTCGTAGGCGACCACGCGGAACTGCTGGCCCAGCGCCGCATAGCAGCGGAACCAGTTGAGGTCTGCGGTGGCAGTCCAGCCGTGGAGGAGCAGGATCGTCGTGTCGGCGTCTGACGGCCCGAAGTATCGGACGTTGATTGTGCCGCGCCCCGGCAATTCGAGCCGAGTCGAGCGCGGAAGATCAAGTGGGACAGCGCTGACGGCCTGAACGTTGTCATGAGCGCCGCTGTTGTCTGCGTCGAGAGCGGAATTGCCGTCGGCGGATCTCTTGTTGCCGTCGAGTTCGGGGCGATGGTCTAACCGGCTCAGACCGATTCGACCTTTAACACGGTGACGGTTAGAGAACCATTCGGGGCGTCGTAGGAGACGGTGTCACCTTCGGCAGCGCCCTCGAGTGCTGCGCCGAGCGGTGAGGTTGAGCTGATTACGTCGGCGTTCTCGGCGACCTCCTCCATGTTGCCGATGAGGTACCGCTCGGCCATGTCGTCCGAATCACCCTCGTAGAGGATCGTGAAGATCTGAGACGCCTCCACGATCTCGCTGTTCTCGAGTAAATGTTCGAGCTGGCGGATGCGACCCTCCATGTGGCCCTGTTCATCTTTTGCGGCGTGGTAGCCGGCGTTTTCCTTGAGGTCGCCTTCCTCGCGGGCAACTTCGATCTTGTTGGCGACATCGATGCGGCCGCGCGTCGTCAGATCATCGAACTCCGCTTTGAGTTTGTCGTAGGCGCCTTGAGAGAGCTGCGGGTTAGACATCGTCAGAAGGATATCGAGCGGTGACCTCGGCCTGCCGGGATAAGGACCTGTTAAGCGTCGTACGATTGGGGGGGTGAACGAGGAGATGGATGACGGATCCGCCGTCCCGACTTCCGATTCGCTTGGCGAGCGGCCCGACCCTGGCGTGCGTGCCGAGCCCAGACCCGTCGATTCCTCGGTTGCATCGGTCCGCGGTCTCGGCCGTCGATGGAGCGTCGGCGGCATTGCTGCGATCGTCGTTGGGCTTATCGGACTTGGGGCCGTCGCAGAGTCGTCGGGGTCGTCGACGGAGGCCGAGGGTGACGCGGTCGGCATTATCGAGACGACCACCATCCCGAGGATCGAACGTACGACGCTCCTATTTCAGCTCACGAACGATTCGGACCGTACAACGTCGATCGCACCGCCGTCGACAAATGTCATACTGACTGCTGACCCGAGTACGACGGTTGTGTCGGTTTCAGCGCCGCCAATTAATGAGGAGCCCTCGGTCGTCGCTCGACCAGTCCCGGCCGAGCCGCCGCCGCCGCCGGATGCTGCACCGGCACCGTGGGCTGACAGTGTCTTCGAGACTTCTGGCGGGCACCTATCGACCGATGTTGGATGTGCCCGCGACCTCTCGGCGGTAGGTCTCGACGAGTTCTTTGCGGAGCGGGTCGGACCGGTGATCGGCTGGGACTATCAACACGTTTACCCGCTCGGTGGCAATCGGTATCTGTGGCTGTTTCAGGACACGTTCATCGACCACTCGAACACTGCGACGACGCTCGGCAACGCAACGTTTACCCACAACTCGGCGCTTGTGCAGGAAGGAAGCTGCTTCCGGCTGCTTCATCGCGGTACCACCTTGCGACCGATGCCCTTCGAGCTCGGTACCGGCACGACCATGCTCAGTACCTGGTTCTGGCCAATGGGTGGCGAAGTGCACGGCGACCGGCTTTACGTGTTTTGGGCTGAGATGCGAAAAGACGAACCTGACCCCGCGCCACCGGACGGACTCGGTTGGCATCCTGTCGCGTCGCACATTGCGGCCTACGACGTCAACACGCTCGCTCGACTCGACTTCCGACGTGCGACGAGCGGCGGTGCCTCGCCGATATACGGGTACGCGGTCGCGAGTGACAAGACGCACACCTACCTCTTCGGCAACACCTTTGAGCAGAACCTCGCCCGCGAAGGTGGATGGTTCAACGGTCCGCACAGCGGGACGAAGATGTTCCTCGCTCGCGTGCCGAGGGGTCAACTTCTCGACGCACCCGAGTACTGGACGCAGGAGGGGTGGACGACGGACCGCCGCAATGCGCACGCGTTCCTGCAACGGTATTGGTCCGAGTTCCCGATGCAGCCGCGCTACATGGACGGGCAGTGGATTGCGTCGACTGCTGTGAACGGCTACTGGGGAGATGCGTTCGAACTCGATGTCGCCAACGTCCCGTGGGGTCCGTGGACGACAACCGAGAGTCAGCCGATTGCGCCGCGCGGCGCCGACCCGAAGATGAACACCTATCACGCCCATCTAATGCCGTGGCGGGACGGGTTGGGACAGGCGGTCGTGTCGGTCTCAAACAACGCCCGCAACATGCTGCGCGACGCATGGCCTAATCCGCACCGATACCGACCCAATGTGGTTGCGTTCCCTTGGCAGGTACCGCCGCCGGAGACGACTTCGAGCACCACGACTACGTCGAGCACCACAACCAGCGTGACGGCGACCATCCCGAGCGCGTTACCAACGTCGAGTACCACGTCGAGTACCACGTCGAGCACCACGTCGAG